>Ga0335395_10000007_pt1 | contig 223877 bp, 179 predicted proteins | sample MAT02_FD_205744 | JGI IMG/M metagenome (GOLD analysis project Ga0335395, IMG submission 205744) | Freshwater microbial communities from Lake Fryxell liftoff mats and glacier meltwater in Antarctica - MAT-02 (spades assembly) (version 2) ...
CTCGTTTGTTCACCCGGCATGCACGCATTTTGCAGGAGAATCTGGCAATTCCAAGCATTTCTACATGGCGATTTGTTGCGATTTTACTGGTTTTACCAGACGTTTCTAATTAATCGGCAAGCCCTATGTATACCATTGCATTTGAGAGATCGCCTCGGCCACCCTGGCCGGCAACAAGCCATCAATAGAGGCGCCGCTGCGCAACGCCTCCCGCACCAAACTGCTGCTAATCGCCGGCAAAGCCCCCGGATGGATGTCATCGTACCCACGCCGAGGAATGGCGATGATGTCGACGGCGGCGAGCAGATCTGGCCCGCGATACCAGTTGGGCAGATCGCGTTCGGTGTCGGTGCCGCCGACCAGGGCGAAACGGGTGTCGGGGTGGGTCGCCTGCAGTTGTTCGAGCAAGGTGATGGTGCGACCGCCGGGATTGTCGCATTCATCGGTGCGTACGCTGACAAAGGGCAGATCGACGAAGGCCAGTTCGCATAAATGCATGCGCTGCGCGAAGGGTGCTACGGGTTTGCCGTACGGATGCTCAGCGACCGGCAGAACCCACACGGCATCGACGCCACTGATCGACCGTGCCCACACCGCTGCCAGGACATGGCCAAGGTGCGGGGGGTCAAAGGCACCCCCGAACAATGCGACTCTTTTCATGCCTTGGGCTTGGCCGTGGTCAGTCCTGGCACCAACCGATACGGGATAGTGACCAAGGGAATTTGCAATTGCGGTTGTTTAATTTTTTCCAGCAGCATCGCTACCGCCTGGAGACCAGCCTGGTGGGTATCGACCACTGCCGTGGTATAGACAAACCCGTTGCGGTCGAGCACTTCATCATGGATGGCGACAATGGACAGATCATCTGGAATGGTCAGTCCATTAGCCAAGGCGCCGCTGGCAACATTCATCGCATCTTCGGGACCATAGCCGACCACTGCGGTCGGTCGTGGGTCCTTTGCCAACCACGTACGGGTAAAAGCGAAGCGATCCGCGGGTTTGATTCCACCCGGCGGATGGATGACGCGGGAACGCAGACCGGCTTCCTGCATCGCCTTCTGGTATCCTGCCCGGCGTGCGGCGGTACTGTAATGCGCCGATTCGTGGTATTGGGCATAATAAATATCGCTGTGGCCCAATTGGATAACGTGCCGTGTGGCCTGAAAGGCAGCACCGTGGTCATCGAAAGAGACGGTATCGAAGGCGAGATCGACATTGAGCCATACCGCCGGCACTTCTTGTTCGTGGATCAGGTGTAAGAGCTCACGTGGAACGTCATCGCCATAATTGATCAGGAGGCCGTCGCTCATCCATTCCGTTAGAAAGCGAGGACCGCCGAAGGGGTCGTGCAATTGGGCGTCATGGACCCGGGCAACCGCCAAGTGCATGCTGCGCTCCTGCAAGGCGTCTTGGATTCCTTCAAAGGCACCTTTATGCAGAAAATCCCGGCCGTAATCGGCGGACAGTAGCAGCGCGACGCAATTGAAACGTCCACTCGACATCGCCTTTGCGGCAGCGTTGGGCCGGTAGCCCAATTCGTGGGCAATGGTGCGGATCTGCTGCGCTTTTTCGGCGTTGTCCTTGCGCTTGCCTTTGATGTCACCGTTGAGGACGCGGTAGACGGTGCTCAACGAGACTCCGACCCGGGTGGCAATCTCGCGCAGTTGATCAGTGGTGGGCATCACACCACGGTAGCGGGCTGCCCCAGGTCGCGCCACGGTTGCCTGCCGGCAACGGCAGGGCTGAGCGGCGCAGACGCCGGGAGCCTATTCCCCGTCGGCAGAGCGCGACTTGAGAACAGCCATGAAGGCGGCCTGGGGCACTTCGACATTGCCCAGCATCTTCATGCGCTTCTTGCCTTCCTTCTGCTTTTCGAGCAACTTGCGTTTCCGCGAGATGTCGCCGCCATAGCACTTGGCGGTGACGTTTTTTCCTACCGACTTGATGGTTTCGCGGGCGACGACTTTGCCGCCGATGGCGGCTTGCAAGGCGATTTCGAAAAGATGCTTGGGGATTTCTTCGCGGAGCGCCTTGATGATGGCGCGGCCACGATATTCGGCGTTGCTGCGATGGCAGATGAAACCCAGGGCGTCGCAGGATTCGGTGTGGACTAAGATGTCGACCTTAACCAGGTCGGCTTCTTGAAAGCCGACCACGTCGTAATCCATCGTGCCGTAGCCTTGGGTCACCGATTTCAATTTATCGAAGAGATCATAAATGACATCGGAGAGCGGCATCAGATAGATCAGCACGCAGCGGGCGGCACCGAGATATTCCTGCTTTTCGTAAACACCGCGGCGATCACTGGCCAGCTGCATGACGCCGCCGATTTTGTCAGCCGGAACCATGAAATTGATGCGCACGATCGGCTCTTCGATGCCGTTGTGGCCATCCATCGGCAATTCACCGGGGGTGGTGATCTCGATGATTTTGCCGTCTTTGCGATGGACCTTATAGGTCACCGTGGGCGCGGTCTGGACCATGTCGAGATCATGCTCGCGCTCCAAACGCTCTTGGCAGATCTCCATATGCAGCATGCCTAGGAAGCCGCAACGGAAACCGTGGCCCAGGGCGCCACCCGATTCGGGCGCCCACGCGAAGGATGCGTCATTAATCGCGAGTTTTTCCACCGCTTCGCGCAGTTGGTCGTAGGTGGTTTCGCCCGACGGATACAGGCCGCAATAGACCATCGGCTTCATTTCGCGGAAACCCGGCAGGGGTTTAGCGCGATCGCTATCCAAGGTGATGGTGTCGCCGACCTTGACGTCGGCGAGGGCCTTGATCGCCGCGGTGATATAGCCGACTTCGCCCGCTGCGAGGCCATCGTCGGCGCTTTCCATACGCGGGCGCAGACGTCCGAGATCGCTGATGTCGTAGATTTTATCCGAGCGGATCAGGCGAATGCGGTCATTTTTCTGGAGCAGACCATTGATGATGCGCACATACAAGATGATGCCGCGGTAATCGTCGTAGATCGCATCAAAGACCAGGGCCTGCACCTTGGCCTTGCGATCGCCTTGCGGTGCGGGCATGCGCTCGACCACGGCGGTCAGAATCTCATCGATGCCAATACCCAGCTTGGCCGAGGCTTTGATTGATTCCAGGGCATCCAGGGCGAGAGCTTCCTCGATCTCGTTTTCGACCGCGTCGATGCGGGCACCCGGCAGATCAATCTTGTTGATCACCGGCACTACGCGCAGTTTTTGTTCCTGCGCGAGCAGATAATTCGCCACAGTCTGAGCCTGCACGCCTTGGGCAGCGTCGACGATCAGCAAGGCACCTTCGCAGGCCTGCAACGACCGCGATACCTCGTAGGTGAAATCGACGTGACCGGGAGTGTCGATGAGATTGAGACGATAGAGCTTGCCGTCGGTATGCTTGTAATCGAGGGCGACCGCTTTGGCTTTAATGGTGATGCCGCGCTCACGCTCCAGGTCCATGGAGTCGAGGACTTCCAGCTCCTTGTCCTCTTTTGCGCGCATGGCGCCGGTTTTCTGCATCAGGCGTTCGGCGAGGGTTGATTTGCCATGGTCGATGTGGGCGATGATGCAGAAATTGCGGATGAGAGACTGGGCGTGAGGCATTGCACAATTCGGGGCACAGGGGGTCTGGAAGCAGCCGGCGCGGCGCCGGTGACCAATGGAAGGGGCGCAGCCTAGAGCCCTGTCCCGGTCAGACCACGGCCAAAACGGAGCGGGTCTTTGCTCGTTGGCTTCTTGGCAGTGGGCTGACAGCGCGACTGACACAGCGAGGCAGTCGAATAAAGGGGATGGAGACCACGGCGCAGCTGAACCTCGTGTACGCGCCTCAGCATCCGGTGCAGGAGACCTTTTGGAGCCTACAACGGTCCGGCCGAGCTAAAACCAACCCAATAGATGAAATATCGATACCCTATACGATTTGACGCTATCAGAATTTGCGCTCCCATACAAGGCAGACTCGAACATCGTCTATAGCTTCCTGAACCATTCCCGCAACAGATATAAAATATTTTATAGAAGGATCTTATGTATATTTTCTGAGTCTCGTCCAATATCATTCGGGTCAAAATCATTCTTGTCCAAATGATCTTGGGGGCCATAGTGCTTCGCCCACATGATTACTCCGTCTTCGTTCTCGACCCCTTCGGTGCCTTCCGTGGCGCCGGTTCTGCCCGATGCCTCCGCGCCAGCCGGAACCGCGGCCCCTTTGACCCCAGCCCTCCGGGTGGTCCAAATGCTGCGCAAAGTCATTCGCGCCATTGATCTCGATTCTCATCGTTTAGAGCACCGTCACGGGGTCACTGCGCCGCAACTATTGGTGCTCGCCACGGTCCGTGATCATTCCGGTCTTGGTATCGGCGACGTCGCCCGGCTGGTTCAGCTGAGTCCATCAACCGTGGTCGGAATCATCGACCGTCTGGAAGAACGTGCCCTGCTTGAGCGTCGTCGCGATGCCGTCGATCGCAGGCGCATTCAATTAGTCCTGCTGCCGAAAGGACGCACGGTTTTGGATGCCGGACCGAAGCCCTTGCAGGCCGCGCTCATCGCCCGTTTTGAGCGCCTGCCCGCGGATGACCAGGCGCGCATGCTCGCAGCGCTTGATCAACTCACCGATCTGCTGCATGCCAATGATATCGACGCAGCGCCGGTGCTTGCCATCGGTCCCCTTGATCCCACCCAGACGGGAATTGCCTAAGCTATGAAGTCACTTTCCCCCGGCACCGTTGTCGCCCCACTGATTCTGAGACCGGCCCCCGAACATGCCGCCGGCCTGGTCGCCCTGATCCGCCGGTCGCCGCCTTTGGATGCCAATAGCGATTATTGCTACCTGTTGCTGTGCTCGCACTTCGCCGCGACGTCAGCGGTGGCGGTCGATGCCAACGGTGCGGTGATCGGTGGCGTCACCGCGTATAATCCGCCCGGTCGACCAGATACGTTGTTCGTCTGGCAGTTGGTGGTCGACGTGTCCGCCCGCGGCCTGGGATTGGCCGGCAAGCTGGTCGACGAATTGTTGAGCCGCCCCGGTGCTCAGCACATCCGCTGGATGGAAACCACGGTCAATCCCAGTAATGCCGCCTCGGATCGGGTCTTTACCCGTCTGGCGGCGCAGCGTGCGGTACCCGTCGAACGCAGCACTCTTTTTCCTGCGTCGGTATTCACCGGCGAACACGAAGCGGAAATCATGCTTCGGGTGGGACCTTTTTCCCCGTCCACACCTGTTACCAACGAGGACTAAATCATGCCTACGCAAACCCATTCTTCTATTTTCCATCGTCGTGAATCCAATGTGCGCAGTTATTGCCGCAGCTTTCCGGTGGTTTTCAACCAGGCACGTGGGGCCATCCTGACCGACAGTTCGGGCAAGGAATACATCGACCTGCTCTGCGGCGCCGGTTCGGTCAATTATGGCCACAACCCCGAGCCGATTAAAAAAGCGTTGATCCAGTATCTCGAACAGGACGGCATCGTGCATGGCCTGGACCTGCACTCGGCAGCCAAGGCCGATTTTCTCGATGCGTTCGAACGCCATATCTTGTTGCCGCGCAAGCTGGATTACCGCGTGCAATTCACTGGCCCGACCGGCACCAACGCGGTCGAAGCCGCCTTTAAGGTCGCGCGCATGGCGACCGGACGCAAACTGGTGGTCGCCTTTACCCATGGCTATCACGGGCTGACCCTGGGTGCACTCAGCGCCACCGCGAATAGCTTTTTTCGCGAAGCCGCGGGTGGCATGCTCGGTGATACCGCCTTTATGCCCTATTGCGGTTGGCTTGGCGAAGATGTCGACACGTTGGCTATTTTTCGTCGTTATCTCGAAGATCCTTCCAGCGGTTTGGACAAACCAGCAGCGGTGGTGGTGGAGACCGTGCAGGGCGAAGGTGGTATTAATGTCGCCACCGTCGACTGGCTGCAGAACTTAGCTGCGTTGTGTCGCGAGCAGGAGATCGTCCTGATCGTCGATGACATCCAGGCCGGCTGTGGTCGTACCGGCACCTTTTTCAGTTTCGAACGTGCCGGGATCAAGCCAGACATCATCACCTTGTCGAAATCGATCGGCGGTTATGGCCTCCCTATGGCGGTGGCGCTGATCCGTCCGGATCTGGATGTGTGGGAACCGGCCCAGCATACGGGTACCTTTCGTGGTCATAATCTTGCCTTTGTCGCTGCTGCCACGGCGATTCGCACCTGGTGGGCGGATCGCGATCTAGAATTCGCGGTGGGTGAGCGCGGCAAGCAGATTGAAAAAACTCTTGATCAGCTCATCGCCCAGTATCCCACCGCGTCGTTCACCCAGCGCGGAATCGGTCTTTTCCGCGGCTTGGTCTGCGTCGACCCCGTCTTGGCTAAAACCATTTCGGAAGAAGCCTTCGCGCGCGGTCTGATCGTCGAAACCACCGGCGCCTGCGACGAAGTGGTCAAGCTTATGCCGGCACTGACGATCAAAAAGGAGATACTCGCCAAGGCGCTGGATATTTTCACTGTCGCCGTGGAAGCTGCGGTCGCCACCGTGCTCAGCGGTAATGAACAAAATGAGCAAGCTGAAGCCGCCAAGGTGGTGGCATGATCGTCCGACGCCTCAACGACTGCATCGCCAGCGAGCGCGAGGTGAAAGGCCCGACCTGGGTCAGCCGCCGCATGCTTTTGAAGAATGATCGCATGGGATTTTCCCTGCATGACACCATCCTTTATGCCGGCACGGTGACGGAGATGGAATACAAACACCATCTCGAATCGGTGTACTGCATCGACGGCACCGGCGAATTGGAATCGCTGGTTACCGATGAGCGCTGGGCAATTGAACCTGGCACGATGTACGCGCTTAATAAGCACGACCGGCATCGTCTGCATGCGCATACGGAATTGCGCATGGTGTGTACCTTCAATCCACCGTTGACTGGCTTGGAGATCCACGGTCCTGATGGCGCTTATCCCGCCGATCCGGAATTGGATGCTCCTGTATCCAAAGGCTAAGAGATTGCTGACATTCTTTGCTGTCTGCGCAGGCAGCTCCATCTATTCCGGTGGTCGAATCCACCGGAACCTGTGTTTCGGAGCCTTTTCATGCGAATCATCGCGTATTTTTCTCTCGCCCTGGCGGTGGTGTCACTCGCGGCCTGCGGATGCTCTTCGCAACCAGCCGAAGATACCCTGACCCGGATCAAAAATGAGAAGGTCCTCCGCGTCGGCTATGCCAACGAGGCGCCGTTTGCCTATCTCGATCAGGATACGGGCGCAGTCACCGGGGAAGCCCCGGCCATCGCCAAGCACATCGCCGCCAAAATTGGTGCTGAAAAGGTAGAAGGTGTGTTGACCGAATTCGGCGCCCTGATTCCAGGTCTGCAAGCGGGGCGTTATGATGTCATCGCTGCCGGCATGTATATCACTCCCGAGCGGGCGCAGCAGGTTCTGTTCACCGCCCCGACCTACAGCCTGGGCGAAGGCTTTCTGGTCAAAACTGGCAACCCCTTGGAACTGCACAGTTACGCCGATGTCGCAACGCACGAAACCGCCCGTCTCGGCGTGGTGTCGGGAACGGTCGAGCTCGGCTATGCGAAAAAGCTCGGCGTGCCCGAAGATCGCATCGTCATTTTCCCCAGCAACACCGCCGCAGTTGCGGGATTGGAATCCGACCGTGTCGATGTGGTCGGCTGCACCCGGTTGACCTGCACGGATCTGCTCGCCAAAGCGGGGGATCGCGCTATCGCTCTGGCCGAACCGTTCACCGATCCGGTTATCGATGGAATTCCCGCGCGGGGTTACGGCGCATTTGCCATGCGCCCAGGCGATGCGGCCCTACGCAACGCCTTCAATGCGGAATTGGCGGCATTCCTGGGCAGTGACGAACACGCTGCGCTGGTCAAGCCATTCGGCTTTGGTCCTAGCGAACGGACCGACGGAAAAACCCTGGCAGAAGTATTGAGCGAGCAAAGCAAGCCTTGACCTCGTGACCGACCTGCTGCGTCATCTCGGCCTCCTGCTCGCCGGCCTGGGGCCGACCTGCGTTGTTTTTCTCGGTGCGGTCGTCTTGGCCGCACTGGTTGCATTGGTTCTCGGCGCCGCGCTGACCACCCGCTGGTGGTGGCTGCGCTGGCCCGCGGCGGCGATCGTAGAATTCGTCCGCGGCACTTCGGCGATTGTGCAATTATTCTGGGTCTTCTTCGCCTTGCCCGTGCTGGGCGTTCATATTCCCGCTCTGCCCGCGGCCATGGTAGTGCTGGGCGTCAATACCGGGGCGTATGGGGCAGAGATCGTGCGCGGCGCTTTGCAGGCGGTAGATCCGGGTCAGCGCGAAGCGGCTACAGCCCTATCCATGTCGCCATTCACGATATGGTGGCGAATCATCCTGCCCCAGGCGGTCGCGCGGATGCTGCCACCCTTTGGCAATCTCGCGGTCGAATTATTGAAAAATACCGCCCTGGTCAGTCTGGTCGGCTTGACCGATCTCATGTTCCAGGGCCAGATCCTGCGTGATGCGACCTTGGATGATTCGGTCCTGCTGCTGGTCTTAGGGTTGTATGGTGTTCTCGCCATGCTGGTGGTGGCCGGGATGCACCAACTCGAACGTCGCAGCGCGCGCTGGCGGAGTTCGGCGTGAATACCTGGGACTGGGATTTCGTTTGGGAGATTCTCCCGGCTTTGTTGGTGGGCTTGGGGCGCACGGTGTTCGCGACCGTGCTTGGCACTCTGGTTGCCCTGATCTTGGGGCTGATAAGGGCAATGGCCTGTCGCAGTTCCTGGCGGCCCTTGGCGCTGGCGGCGCGGTGGACGCTGCATGGCATCCGCAGTACGCCGCTGCTGATCCAACTCTATATCGTGTTTTATCTCGGACCGAAGGTGGGTCTGAGCCTATCGCCGATGGTCGCTGGGATTATCACGTTAGGCATCCATTACGGTAGTTACGCGGCGGAAATATATCGTGCTGGTATCGAAGGGGTGGAACGTGGTCAGGCCGAAGCTGCCCAGGCTTTGAGTATGAACAGTTGGCAACGCTTCCGGCTTATTGTGCTGCCGCAGGCCCTGCCGCCGTCGATTCTCGCCTTGGGTAACCTGTTGGTGGCGATGTTTAAAGACGCGCCGCTGTTATCCGCCATCACCGTGGTCGAAGTCCTGCGCGTCGCCAAAATGATCGGCAGCGAGACCTTCCGCTATCTCGAACCGATGACCATGGTCGGGGTATTGTTTCTCATCGTCAGCCTGATCGCGGCGATTCCCATTCGTTGGCTCGAACGCCGCTATCGAGGTGGAGCATGACCAATCCGCTGATTCACATTCAAGGGCTCAGTAAACGCTTCGGCGCTTTGATCGTTCTGGATGCGCTGGATCTGTCCGTCGCCGCCGGGGAACGCTTGGCGATTATTGGCCCCAGTGGCTCAGGAAAATCGACCTTATTGCGCATTTTGATGACCCTGACCACGCCCGATGCTGGTAGGGTGCAGATTGCCGATGATGCCTTATGGCAGCAGGGGGCCCGCTTGGACGCAGAGGGCGCGCGTGCGCAGCACCGTGCGCGCCGCCGGGTTGGCATGGTCTTCCAGCATTTCAACCTGTTCCCGCACCTGAGCGCTTTGCGCAATGTCGCCCTGGCGCCGCAGCATGTGCTGGGGCTGGACAAGGCTGCCGCAGAAAGTCGGGCGCGAAAATTATTGGAACGGGTCGGCCTCGGTGACAAGGCCGATCATTGGCCCAAGCAATTATCGGGCGGACAAAAGCAACGCGTCGCCATCGCCCGGGCCTTGGCCCTGGAACCGGATGTGCTGCTGCTCGATGAAATAACCTCGGCCCTGGATACGGAACTGGTCGGCGAAGTCGTGCAAGTGGTCCGCGACCTGACCACGGATAGCGCCACCACGATGATGCTGGTGACGCATCAATTATCCTTTGCCCGCGCGGTTGCCACCCGCCTGTTGTTCATGGAACACGGCCGCATCGTCGAGTCCGGAACCCCCGAGGCCGTTCTCGACCATCCGCAAGAAGCGCGCACCCAGGCCTTTCTGGGCGCGATGGCCGCGCATCGCTGAGCGTCCGCACCGGGCTCTTTCGCGGCAGAAAATCAACGCATCATCCCGACCTGTCCGGGCAATCCACCCCGGCGAAAGGGTCGTCCATGCCAGCAGGCCTCTGGTGCATTGTCGGTCTCGCCCTCAGCAACGTGTTCATGACCCTGGCCTGGTATGGGCACCTCAAGGCCATGGACACCAAGCCGTGGTACCTGGCCGCTTTCGCGAGTTGGGGTATCGCCCTCTTTGAATATCTGCTTCAGGTGCCGGCGAACCGCGTTGGCCACCAGGTCTTCACCATCCCGCAGCTCAAGATCATCCAGGAAGTCATCGCCCTTGCCGTGTTCGTGCCCGTGGCGCTCTTGGTGTTTAAAGAGCGCATCACCTGGAACTACGCAGCCGCAGGGGTGTGCCTGCTCGGCGCCGTGTTCTTCATTATGCGTGATCACCCAACTCGCTGATCCAGCCTCTGTCTATTCGTTCAACGCCCGCTTGGTCGCCGGATAGCTGCCCAGCACTTCGACGGTAGAACTATGCTTACTGAGCTCAGCAACCGCGCCACGGATGGCGGCGTCTTGGCTGTGACCTAGGACATCGATGAAGAACAGATATTCCCACGGACGGCGGCGGCTGGGGCGACTTTCAATGCGGCACAAATTGATCCCGGCTTTGTGAAAACCGACCAAGCATTCATACAAAGCGCCGGGGCGATCCTGGACGCCGAACATGATCGAGGTCTTGTCATCGCCGCTGGGTTGCGCGGCTTTGTCGGGGGTGCCGATGACCACGAAACGGGTGGTATTGTTGGCGTTGTCCTGAATGTCGCTGGCAAGGATCGGTAAGGCGAATTGTTTGGCGGCCTCGCTGTGCCCGATGGCGGCAGCGCCGGGCTCGCTGACCACGCGTTCGGCAGCCTTGGTCGTGCTGACCAGTTCGACCAGTTCGATGCCAGGCATATTGGTGGCTAGCCAGCCGCGGCATTGGCGGAACACGGTATGGCGACTGTAGATGCGTTTGATCTGTTCACGCGGGCAGCCAGCCATGAGGTGATGGCGGACGCGCAGGTGCAATTCGTCGATGATGCGCAGGTTGGTGGCCAGGAATTGATCGATGGTATCGGTAATCGAACCATCGGTGGAATTTTCGATGGGGACGATGCCGTAATGGGCATGGCCTTTTTCGACTTCCTGGAACACCGTGGCGATGTCTTCGACCGAAGTATATTGGACGCTGTGCCCGAAACGCAGCTGCGCGGCGAGATGGGTGAACGCACCCGGCTGACCGAAATGACAGATCGTTAGCGGCAACTCCAGGGCACGCGAGGCGCTCATGACCTCGCGCCAGATCGCCCGCAAGGCGCTGTCGCTGAGCGGCCCCTTATTGGCGGCGGCCAAGCGCTGGAACACCTGTTCTTCCCGGTGGGGCGCAAACACGGCAGCCCCCGTGCTGGCCTTGGCTTGGCCAATGGCTCGGGCTGCGGTTGCCCGGCGCGACAACAGGTCGACGACCTCGCGGTCGATGGTGTCGATTTCCTGACGCCACCCATCGAGGTTGGCCGGAGCGCTGGCGGAAGCGGGGTCAGAGGGGGTCTGCATGGAAGAATCGGCGAGTCTCGGCCTCGAAAAGCTGATGCAAGGCTGCCCTCGCTCGCGGATTTCGGGGGCGCCCGCCCCCGAAACGGTTGCGGTCCGCGGCTTCGCCACCGCTGCCCCTGACATCACTCCTGCCGCAGCCAGCGCCGCTGCCGCAGCCGGTGCCGCAAGGGCGCTGGCTCAGTACCCGATCGACTTGACCTTGAACTTGAGGAGCCCGGCCGGCGCTTCGACGGAGACCACTTCGCCGACTTTTTTGCCGATCATAGCCGCGCCCATTGGCGACGAGGTCAGGATCTTATTATCGAGCGGGTCTTCTTCGCCATCGCCGACAAGTTCCCAGTCCTCGGTCGATTTGTCCTTCATGTCGAGCAGGGTGACCTTGGCGCCAAAGGCGATGCGCGAGGGGTCGATCAGACTTTCGTCGACCACCACGGCGTACGCGACCTTCGATTTCAATTCCGCGATGCGGGCATTGAGCATGCCCATCTCCTCGCGCGCGGCGTGGTATTCGGCGTTCTCGCGCAGATCGCCTTTCTCACGTGCGTCTGCGATCGCCTTGGCGACCACGGGCACGCGGGAGGTCAATTCATCAAGTTCGCTGACGAGCTTCTTCTTACCTTCGACGGTCACGGGAATGGCACTCATGGTCTTCTCCAGAAACGATGAAAAGCCCGCACGCAGGCCGGATGGAACCTGCGCACAGGAAAGGGGTGGGGCGGCCGCTGTGGTCAACCACCGTGTGGTAGCTGACCGGAGCCTACAGATGAAAACGTCGACTGGACTGATGGTGCCAGCGTCGGGGCTCGAGACGGAGTTGGCCGGCTCCGCTGCACGGAATCGGCCAACGTCGCGAGCATGGCTTCGGTGGTGCTGAAGTCAACGCAAGCATCGGTGATGCTTTGACCATACACCAACGTGCGTAAGTCCTTGGGAATGCTTTGTTTCCCTGCTTTCAGATGGCTTTCGATCATGACCCCGAGTAAATCCGTGCTGCCCTGGGCGACTTGTCCGGCGATATCTTCCAGGACCACGCTCTGGCGGGCATGGTCCTTGGCCGCGTTATCGTGGGAACAGTCGACGAGAACCCGGTGCGGCACCTGCGCAGCCCGGAGTTGGGCTGCGGCCTGGGTTACCGCCTGCTGACCGTAATTCGGCCCCGCCGAGCCGCCGCGCAGAACGGCGTGTGCATCGGCGTTACCAGTGGTGGTGACGATGGACACTTGGCCCTGGTGATCTATCCCTAAAAAGCGATGTGACTGACGCGCGGATTGCATCGCATTCAGCGCGACCTGCAGGCCGCCATCGGTGCCATTTTTGAAACCGACTGGCATCGATAATCCTGAGGCCATCTCGCGATGGGTCTGGCTTTCGGTGGTGCGGGCGCCGACCGCAACCCACGACAACAGATCGGCCAGATATTGCGGCGACACTGGATCTAACGCTTCGCTGGCGGCGGGCATGCCCCATTCGGCCAGGTCCAACAGCAGTTTTCGGGCCCGAGTCAGGCCGGTGATAATATCAAACGTTCCGTCCAGGTGGGGATCGTTGATCAGACCCTTCCAGCCGACGGTCGTGCGGGGCTTTTCGAAATAGACCCGCATGACGATTTCGAGTTCGCCCAGGTACCGCTGGCGCAGGGGCAGCAGGCGTTCGGCATATTCACGCGCCGCGGCGACATCGTGGATAGAGCAGGGCCCGACCACGACCAGCAAGCGATCGTCCTGGCCATGCACCAGGGCGCGGATGCGCTCACGCGTGCCGGCCACTAACTCAGCGGCGGCGTCGCTCAACGGGAGTCCGGCCTTGATCTCAGCCGGGCTGGGAATGGGTCTGGTATCAACCACGTGAAGATTACTGGTTTCGCGCATGGGAGGCTTTTTTGGTGTGGCCAAGCAGAAAGGGGAATGGCGAATTAAAAAACCCCGATCCACAGGACCGGGGGAACGTACAAGGGAATGCGTACGACGCTGGGGTCAGCCCGGTCCTAAAGCAGGAAAAGGGGAATATCGCCAAAATCGCAGCGCACGCATGGTAGTCAGTATGCAGAATGGTGGCGGGCGACAAGGACCAGCTCACCTAGGGATCTGGGAGTGGCCGTGGGATTGAAGCCACACCAAGATTGCCGCTGGCGCCACAACCGCCCCGTGGCCAGCCTGGGCCCATGCAAGACCCGTGGTTTGATGCCGTTCCTGACCGTCGCGGCACCTGGAGCGAAAAGTGGGATCTGGCCCGACCCGATGAATTACCCCTGTGGGTGGCAGACATGGATTTTCGTGCCGCTGAGCCGATTCTGTCCGCGCTGCGCGCACGCCTCGACCATGGGGTTCTGGGCTATCCGCATGTGCCCGCATCCCTGCTCACGGCAGTGGCGGAGCACCAGCGCGTGGCGCATGATTGGGCCGTCGACCCTGCCTGGATTGTGCCCCTGCCGGGTCTGGTCTGTGGGCTGCATGTGGTGGCCCAGGCGGTGGGCGAAGCAGGCAGCGGCGTGCTGACCACGACGCCGATCTATCCACCTTTCTTGACCACGCCGGTTGCGTGCGGTCGGCGCACCCAGCACTTAGCGTTGGACCCGGAGCAGCAGTGGATTATTGATCCAGCAGCGCTGACGGCGGCCGTCGACGCAGATACTCGAGCCCTGTGGCTGTGCCAGCCGCATAATCCGACTGGGCGCATTTTCACCGCGACGGAATTGCAGGCCGTGGCGGAACTCGCCGAGGCCCGTGACCTCATTGTAGTCAGTGATGAAATCTGGGCGGATTTGGTCCTCGACCGGCGCGCCCAGCATCGGCCTTTTGCTCACACGTGTCCCAGCGCAGCATATCGCACCATCACTTTGACGTCGCCCTCAAAAGCGTGGAATATTCCCGGTCTGGGCTGTGCTTTCGCGATCATCAGCGACCCCGAATTGCGTTCACGTGTGGTCCAGGCCAAAGGTCGGGCGATCCCAGATGTCAATATTCTTGGCCTGATCGCAGCCGAGGCTGCCTATAGCAGTGGCGGCGAATGGCTGCGCCGCTGTCGGGATTATCTGCGTGCCAATCGTGATCATCTTGCTCATCGCCTGCACGGTGGGCCGCAAATACGCTGGCAACCCGGCGCGGCTACGTATCTGGCCTGGCTTGATGTGCGCCAATGCGGCATGGTTGATCCAGCCCGCGCGGTGCGCCGCGCCGGCCTGTTCCTGTCTGATGGTGCGTATTTCGGGGCGCCCGGCTGGTTGCGTCTGAATTTCGGCTGCAGCCGGACGACGCTGGACCAGGCGATTGATCGTCTGCTGGGCGCGCTGACGCCCTGACTGGCGCATCATTATCTGTAAAAGGGCTTTTATATAATGCCTATCCAGTCGTCATTACAGGCGGTGGCTGAGGCTGCCGGGGTGTCGGTACCCACCGCCAGTCTCATTCTCAACGGTAGTCGACCACTGCGTGGGCCGCATCGTCGAACAATTACGCGCGGTCGATGATGGCCGCGAAACCATCGTGCTGTTCTCATCCGATCACGGTGATTTCCTCGGCGAACATGGATTTGCGCACAAAGGATCGTATTTGCTCGATCAGTTGTTGCGCGTACCGATGCTGGCGACGCCGCTGGGTGGTGACCTCGGTGCCAACGCTGGGCGCACGCTGACCGGGCTGACCTCGGCGGTGGATATTCTGCCGACCTGCCTCGCCCTGGCGGGAGCCCCGCAGCATGCGTGCAGTGGCCGCAGTTTCCTTGCCGCAGATTGCACCCCATTTCCACACGGCGCGCACGAGAACATTCTCGCCGAATGGGAAGGCGACCAAAAAGGCCCCGAACATTCGCAGCGCTGTTTGCGCACGGACACCCATAAGCTGATCACCTACGCCGATGATCAGGTGGGCGAGATCTACGACGTCGCGGCCGATCCCCTCGAGTTCTACAATCGCTGGAGTGACCCTGCCTATGCGGCGATCAAAGGAGAACTCCAAGATTGCCTCGCCACCTGTTACCCAGATCCGCGCCCGGTGTTGGCCAAGGAATGCGGCTGGTAGAAAAGGGGGGCAAGCCGATCTCGAGTCAGTTTTGGCTTCCTATTCTGCTTCCTGGATCACGTCCTTGGCCCAACGTCTGCCCCAATTGCGCAGGTACACCGCATTCGGCGGCAGGTCGGTGCCTTTCCATGCATAGGGATCCTGCCCATGCACGGGGACGATGCAGCGGCTGTCGGCCTGGGCGACGCTGACGTCTTGCGTGGTTTGCGTCCACGGCAGCAATGACCACGCATTCATATAATGGTTGACCAGGATGCGGCGATAGGAATTCGCGCTGCGATTTTTCAGGGATTTGTGCAGGAGATAGCCGTTAAAGAAAACGACGCTGCCTTTTTTGACCTCGACTGGAACCGCGAGCGTATCATCGAATTCGAAGCATTGGTCGCTGCCATCATATTCGTCAAGATCCGTCGGCGGCTTGCGGGGGTACAGATAGCCCATGCGGTGCGAGCCGGGAATGACCCACAGGCAGCCATTGTCGATGGTGGCGTCGTCGATGGCGATCCAGGCCCCGACCAAGCTGCGGTCGCGGGTAGGAATATACATTTCATCCTGATGCCAGGCTTGGCCAGGCTTGCCTGGGCTCTTGGCGAAGTACATCGACTGCATGCATTTGACCGCGCCGTCCCAATGCGGCAAATGCGCCCCGGTGATCTGGCTGAGCACGCCGACGATGCCGGTGTGGGCGACATACCGGCGGATCACCGGACTTACGTAATGCGGTTGATGCAGGCAAAGAATGCGTTCCAGCACTTCGTGATCGCTGAGTTCGGCGGGAGCGGGTGGCAATTGTTCGCATGGATAGACTCCACGAGCGAGGGCGACCAGATCTGCAGAAAGCTCGTCGCGCTCAACCTGAGTGACCAGATCCGGCACTACCAGATAGCCATTATCGATAAAGAAGCGCACCTGTTCCGGCCCAATCGGCGCCAGCTGGCGACCGGCTGCGGGAATGGGGCTGGGGTTGGCACGGAGAGCGGCGCTAGGGGCAAGGGTAGCAGGCATGGACGGCATCTCCGGGAGGAGTCTAGAGATCCGGCCCCAGGCTGGGAATGGGGCCAAAATTAAACGTGGAAAAAGGCTCAGCTGCTTCAGGCGGCATTGCGCCCCGTGGGGGCCGTCCGAACATGCCGACCCGCATGGACGGCACCTCTCTTCTTGTCGCCGCCGTGGCCATGCTGGTCTCCACGGTGTTCTTTGTTGGGGGCAAGGTCGTCATGGCCCGCTTTGCCCTCCCCTGGGTGGCGTATTGGCGCTATTCCCTGGGCACGGCGGCTTTGGTCGGCGGTGCGGTCTATCTAGCCGTCGGTGCGCCGACGATACCTGGCTGGTATTGGTGCCTGGGTGCCGGCGCGGTCGGATCCTTGGCCCATGTCTTTGCCAACACCGCGTTGTCCTGGGGTGAGGCCAGCCTGCTGGTGCCGGTTAGCGGAGCCAAGCCGGTGGTCTTATTGGTGCTGACCCCGCTGGTGACCGGCGCTGTCATCGGCGCCGATTTGACCCTCGCCTCGCTGCTGGCGACCATCGGTGTGGTCATTGCCGGGCTGACCCCGCGTCCGCGGCACCGGCATGCGCCCCATCCGACCATCGCCTTCTTTTTGATGATGATCGCCACCGCCGGCATGGCGACCTCGGACGTCGTCGGCAACGTCGGTTTGGAACTGGGTCGTGGCGGAGGTTGGCGCGAACGCTGTGGTGCGATCGGTTTATGGAATCTCGGCTTGGGAATTCTGCCTGGCCTGTCATTTCTTATCCGCCGCTGGCCCGCGCCGCCCCGGGCTCGCATCGCCGCCGCCGGAAATGGTTTTATCTTTGCCATATATATCGCCCTCATCGCGGCGGCTTTTCAATTGGCGCCTGACCCCCGTCTCGCCGTTCCGTCCGTCAATATTGTCATCAGCCTGCGCGGCGTCTGTTCCGTCGTGCTGGTTCTCCTGGTGGACCGCTGGTTCGGCCTGGGTCTGGAACCAGTCCCGCACTGGGTGCACGCGTTGCGTTTACTGGGTGCAATAATTCTCGTCGCCGCGGTGGCGATCGCGTATTGATGGCGATGCTCAGTTTTAACGGTGTTGTACTCGATACTGCGCGGGCGGGGTGCCGATCAGGCGGGTGAATACGCGAGAAAAGTGAAAGCGGTTGGCGAAGCCACAGGTTCTTGCCACGTTTTCGATGGGGGCGTCGCCGCGCACCAAAAGTTCGGCGGCGGCGGTGATGCGGCGTTCCTGAACGTAGCGCATCGGGGTGCGGCCGGTGATGGCGATAAAGCGTTTGCTGAAATGATCGGCGCTGAGGCCGCAGCGATGCGCAAGCGCGGCGACCGGGAGGGGGTCGCGCAGATGTTCGTCGATCCAGCGGATGGCGGGTTCCACCGTGGCTTTCCCCGGCGTCAGTACGGACGATGCAGGTTCCGGTTCGAAATGGGCCAAGGCGGCGGCCAAAGCCCAGGCGGTGGCGCCCTCGACCCGTAAGGACCACGCCAAGGACTGCGGCGCGGTTGACTGGTCAGGAATATGCCAACGGCCATCACGGCCCGGCGTGGATGGATAGGCGGGTTGGATGTCGTGCGCGAGTTCATCGAGCAGCGCCCGCAGCAGGGGGTCCTCGTCGAGGATCACCGGTTCTTGCCAGCGCGTGCGCAGCCAAGTTTCGCTGAGCCCTTGCGGCTCAAAGTGAACGTAAAGATGGCGCACCGGAGCCACGCAGCTGCCGCGAAAATCACCCCAGGCCGGCACCACCACGGCCCGGTAGGGCGGCAATTCCCAGCGTTTGGTTTCTGTAGCAATAAACGCCCCCGGGTCACGATTGAAATAGAGGCGCCAAAAAGGATCGGAGAGGCGCCAGCGCCAGCGTTGGTCGATGACCAACTGGTTGGCGTAGAGCACGCGCAGATGGGGGTTTGCGGGCACGGTCGCAGGATGTCTCTTTTGGATACAAAGGCAACTGTTTTGGACATGGATGAGGTTCCATGGGCGCTAGGATCGCCGGCCTCACCTGCTGCCCTTCCATCTGCTCTTCCCTCTGCTCTTCCCATTCAAGGAGCCTCTTTATGGCCTGGATTCAAAAGCCCACCTCTGCCGCCTACCCCGTTATCGGCCTGTTCGCCCCGTGCGATCCGCGCATCGATGACGCCAGCCGCGAACGCGCGCAGAATATTTGTGCGATGACCGGTCGGATCCTGAAAGGCATTAAACTGCCTGCGGGCGGCAAGCCTGGTATTTATACCTCGGATCGTCCGATTCAAAACGAAGCTGACGCCGACGCCATCGCCTATGAATTCAAGAAACAGGGCGTCAATGTCATCGCCATTGTACCCGATACCTGGTTTTATCCTGGCAAGACCGCCATGGCGTTGACTGCGCATTTCGGCGCCGATGTGCCGGTGTGCTGCATTGCCGGAAATAATGCGCCCAAGCCGGGTGTCGTCGGCGTCGATGCCGTGGTTGGCGCCTATGCCCAAACTGGTCGTTTATGCCACGCCGTGATTGGCAATATGCCAGAGGTAGGCCAAGACGTCGAATTCGACAAAAAGTCGAAGGGCGAAATCCTTGATCTGGTCTGGGCTATGGCCGCTGCGGCCTACCTCAAGGGCAAGCGCTTCCTGGCTAGCGATACCGATTCGATGCAGATGGAAACCGCACTCAGCCACGTCCACGCCGCGCGCAAATTCTTTGGCATCGAGAGCGTGCGTGAATCGATGAAGCTGTTCGCTGACATGATCCATAAAAATGGCGGTTACGATCCCAAAGAGCTCAAGGATCTCTATAAGTGGGTCACTGAAGTCCAGTGGAAGGGTAAGATCTATCCGGATGTCGAAGCCCTGTGTGCAGCGAAATTGCCGATTTATACCGACCCGTCGAAGGTGAAGCCCAAGCCCTTGACCGCCGAGCATAAAGGTAAGCTCGAAGAAGAATTGAAGCTCTACCTAATCCTGCGCAATCACATGAAGGACCTGAATTGCATCGGCGGCGGCTGGACCTCGCAGTTGGCCTGGGGCAGCGATCTCAAGGGCACCCCGATGGCGTGCGCCGATATCGCCGAAGCGTTGTTCAATTCGACTTTCGATCATAATGGCAAAAAGAGCGCGATTCCCTTCGCCACTGAAAATGACGTGCAGGGTCTTTTGACCATGATGTGCTACGATGCGCTCACCGGCGGCGAGCCGGTGCTGTTTGCTGACTATCGCAAAGTCTACGAGCCCTGGGAGATCCAGAAAAAGGCCAATGAGCTGGGCATCAAACTCGACCCCAAATCGGCATACATGCTGCGTGGCACCATCGACATGGATAATTCCGGATCGGGCTCGTTGGACTGGTGTACCGATTCGATCCTGTTCGAAGTGTACAAGCACTACTTTCCGGGCGGTGGATTTTCGACCGGCTATATTTCCCCCGGCGGCATCGAATGTCAGGCGGGTCGACTTGCCTACAGCGATCTGACCGGGCTGTACACGATGATCCAAGGCGAAGCCGAATCGGTTGAATTGCCGATGCCGATCGCCGAGGCCTTTTGCCATGCTTCGTCCTACTCGTGGCCGCATACCTGGATCACCTTCAAGGAGGTTCCGGCATCGATCACCAAGTATGGCTGCCCGGCCAACCACATGCACATGGTCCGCAATCTGCCCACTCGGCGCTGGCAGTATTTCAGCGATTACACCAACGTGCTCAATTTCCGTTGGGAAGGCACCCCGGAATTTACCGAAGGCAAGGATCGTATGGCGCCGATGCTCTACCGCATCAGCGGTGGCGAAACCATCGCCAAGATGAAGAAGGTCGGCCGCCTGTAGAACTGGGTTTTTCGCCACATTTCGGACCCTCACTGCGCTGGTCGCAGTGGGGGTTTGCTGTTTCCAGGTGTCAGTGGCTGCGAAGGCTAAAATTATTCGACCTTGATCCCGGGGCTGTCCGACCAGCATGTTTGCCCGCCATGCCCGGTACCGACACCCATGCCTGACCTGATTGACGCCCTGCGCGAGGACTTCGACGCTGCCACCCTGACCCGGGGTGTGGGCTATTATCGCCAGGGACGAGTGGGTCGGTATCGCCTGGAAGATGGCGTTTTAACCGCGCATGTGCGGGGGTCAGAGCGCTACGAGATTTCCGTGGATCTGGTTAATCTCGATCTGGGTCCCAAGCGCATCCACCTCGATTTCATCACTTCGGACTGCACCTGCCCGGTTGGCATTCAATGCGAGCATGCCGTGGCCGCCGTCTTGGCGTGGTCGGCGGGCTTGGGACAAGATCTGAGCCGCGCGCTGACCGACCGTCGGGAAGAGGTCATGGGATTGTTAAGCCGCCCGGTCGCGAAACCACCGCCACCGCCACCGCGCTTCGATGTGGGACCTCTCCATGACAAGCCTTGGAAAGAGAGTCTCGGGCCATCGCAATGGTGGTTGTCCGAAGTGCGCAGTCTGGGTTTTACTTCCCCGGACCCAGAACACACGTTGCTGTACGTGGTACACTATCAGTTACTGTCCAAAGCCGTTCTCGTCGAAGTGGTGGCCAGCCGCCGCTTGAAAAGTGGACGCCGGGGGGTGTTGAAACGCTATCCGCAACCGCAATCGCTGCTGCAGAATCAGCCTCCATTCGTTCTTGCTGAAGACCGCTCGCTGATTGCGGAATTATTGTACGGCATGAATGTTCGCCCGTACGGCCAGATGACCGACAGTAATGTGCTCAGCTCCGGCTTGCTTCTCGACCGTTTGATCGCCAGCGGACGTGCGGTGTGGGGCGCCGTCGACGGGCCGGTGTTGACCGCGGGCCCGATGCTGCAAACCGCGTGGCATTGGGCGATACAGCAGGGTCGCATGCGCCTGGAACTGGCCGATCCCTCCGGCAAAGAGATCCAAGTTCTGCCGACCCAGCCGTTGCGGTATATCGCCAACCATACCGTCGGCCCTTTGCAGGCGGGCTCAGGCGACGATGCCATCGCTGCGCTCGCGATGCGCATGCCGTGGCTGCATCCCGTGGAAGCAGGCTTGGCAGCACCCGCCTTGGCGGCGCACGGAATTGATCTGCCCCCGCCGTATGCAGTAGCCCCGGCCATTCCTGCCTGCGAGCTGCATATACGCAGTGCCATGGTCGGTTGGCAGAATCGCAAGGGCGATGGCCGGCGGAAGTCCGCGGTGGCCTGCGTGGTTTTTCGCTATGGCGAGGGCGCGAATGCGATCCGCACGGGCGAACACGGGCCGGCGATTCTCGAAAACGCCGGCGAACCATTATTACGCAATGAAATCATTGAGCGCAATCGTCGCGAAGAATTAGACCGCCACGGCTTGGCGGTGTGGGTGAGCAACGCCAAGGAAGGCCGCACTATCAGCTTGAGCACGGATGAGGTCGTGCGGGTTCCCCGCGATGTGGTCGATGCGGCGCCCGAAGAGGAAGTCGTTCTGGCCCCCGCCGTGCTGGCCGCGTTGCAAGCCAGCGGCTGGACAATTCTCGGTACAGAAATCGCCACCGTGCGCATGCTGGAACTCGACCAAGTGGCCTTGGAGGTCAGCGCAAATGATGATGGGGACTGGTTCGAAATCGCCGCCGGAATTTCAGTGGATGGTGAGCGTATTGATCTGGTACCGTTGCTAACGCCCCTATTGAAGGGAGGACCCGCCGCGTGGTCGCGTATTCCGCAGGCGGTCGGTGACCCGCCCGCGGTATTGGTCACGGTCGGCCCAGACCGGGTTCTTCGCGTCGGCTTAGATCTGCTCACCACCCTGCATGATCAATTAATCGAATTATTTGATCGTCCAGTTGGTCCTGGCGGGGGCTGGACGCTCGACGCCGCACGCGCGGATTTGGTCAGTGCTTTTGAACATTTGTCACCGCGCTGGATTGGCGGCGAGCGTCTGTTGGCCCTCGCAGAGCGCCTGCGTACCTGTCTCGAGCCGCCTGCGGTCGACATCCCGGATACTCTGCATGCGGTCTTGCGCGATTATCAGCGCCAGGGCGTGGCCTGGATGCAGCAACTGCAGCGTCTCGGATTGGGCGGTATTCTTGCCGATGACATGGGCTTGGGAAAAACCGTGCAGGCCATTGCGCATCTACTGCTGAGTCCGCGCGCGCCCAATGAAGCCCATCTGGTGGTCTGCCCCGCCAGCATGGTTGGGGTCTGGCTGGAGGAGTTGACCCGCTTTGCGCCGAGTCTTCTCGTCGAAGTGGTGCACGGATCCGGGCGGAAAGCCGCGGCGACCGCCAATGCAGCGGTGGTCATTACTAGTCATGCCACCCTGGCGCGGGGTATCGACGATTTTTCAGCGCGGCCCTGGCAGGTGGTGATTTGCGACGAAGCCCAGGCTTTGAAAAATCGCAGCACCCGCTTGGCCGCGGCCATCCGTAAATTGGAGGCGCAGCAGCGCATCTGCCTGACCGGCACCCCGGTGGAAAACCACCTTGGTGAATTGCATGCGCTGATGTCGTGGGCAGTTCCCGGCGTGCTGGGCAGCGAAGCCGCGTTTACCCGGACTTTCCGTGACCCCATCGAAAACGAGGGCGACGCCGCCCGCGGGCAGCTTTTGCGCCGCCGCTTGGCACCATTTTTATTACGCCGAACCAAACAGGCTGTGGCCGCAGAATTGCCGCCACGCACGGATATCGATATTCGGGTGGAATTGGGCGATCAGCAGCGTCGCCTTTACGAGACCATCCGCTTAGCCATGGATGAACGGGTGCGCCAGGCGGTGGCCGAACGGGGATTGGCGCGCAGCGGCATGGAAGTCATCGAAGCGCTGCTGCGTTTGCGCCAAGTTTGCTGCGATCCCCGCCTGGTACCGTTGACCCTGGCTAAACGCTGCGACGAATCCGCCAAGCTTGACGCACTCCGTGAATTACTGACGACCCTGATCGAAGAGGGGCGTCCGACGTTGGTCTTTTCCCAATTCACCAGTCTGCTCGATCTGGTCGAGAGCGAAGTTCTGAAAAATCTCGGTGTCTCGTATCTCCGCCTGGACGGGCAGACCCGCGATCGCTCCGATCTGGTCACCCGCTTCCAGGCCGGGGAAGCACAGGTGTTTCTGCTCAGTCTGAAGGCGGGCGGAACGGGTTTGACCCTGACGCGGGCGGATACGGTCATATTGCTTGATCCGTGGTGGAACCCTGCCGTCGAACGCCAGGCCGCGGATCGGGCCCATCGCATCGGTCAGGATCGACCGGTAACGGTCTACCGTTTGGTTGCGGTGGGCACCGTCGAAGAACGCATTCGCGCCTTGCAGGCACGTAAATCCGCCCTGGCGGACGCCTTGGTCGGTGAGGATGGCCAAGCCCTGGGCCGACTTACGGTTGAGGATATTGACGCGCTGCTGGCGCCGCTTCCGCAGGAATGAATCGTGCCCTCAAGGGGCGTGCAGGGGTTTTAGCTCCGTCACCCATTGCTGAAAGCTGCGTACACCAGCAGAACGGCCCCCTTTATCTGCTTTCGGATCATAAGGCGATTCGTGGGCTGATTCCAGCGCATCAAAAGCGATAGTGCGCAGGGATTCCTCATCGGCGTCAAGCAACTTAACCAAGGTGATGAATATTTCCGGATCCTGGTAATTGCCACGGACCTGGAATGACGCGGCGGTTGCCAGGCCGGTGGCCGCAGCTTCGCGTTCGCTCAGCTCATGTTTCGATTCAATAACAATCTGTTGCAGGGCCTGCATGGACACGGGATAGCGCCAGCGTGCATCCTGGGCAAAGACGGCGATAGCGGCACTGCGCACAGCGGCGTCGGGGGATTTGAGCAGACGTTTGCCGATTTGCAGGTGGACTTCCGCGCCGAAACAAGTGTCCATTGCCGCGGCCAGCACCGCGGTGGGCATGGCGGGATCACGCTTGCTGAGCAATTTTGCAGCCACGGCAGCGCCGGGTGGGCCGCCAATGCGGGCCAAATTCGCGGTGCCAGCGGCATCCAGGGTGTCGACTTTCAGCATGCCACGGAGGAGGGTGATATCGTCGGCGGGCGGGGGAAAAGTTTTATGACGCTGGCGCAACAGCCATTCGGTGCTGTCGCAATTAGTTATTTTGTGGTTGGGTGAATGACCGAGATCTTCCGGGTGGCGGTAGATGTGCTGGAATTTATTCTCGGTGAGCCAGCGTGTCGTGGCGACGCCACTATTTTTATGCTTGTCGTCGTCTTTCTGGCCCATGACGATGTACAGATCCGGATGCGTCGTCGCAGAATCGGGTGGGGCTGGGATCTTCCCGGTATTGATGCCCGAGCCATAGAGCACTCCGGCAGCAATCAATTCGGGATGAGTCAGGGCGTAGGTCCCCGACATCGAACCCCCGGAGCTCATTCCGTGCGTATAGACCCGGCGGGGATCGACCGGCAGGGACTTTAAAGCCCAATTAATCAACTTGGTTACCAGCACGTGATCGACCTCTTCCCAGCCTTTGCCTTGCGATTTTGCGCCAAGCACGATGGCCTCATTCTGCAGGCCCATGTCCTTGAGAATGTGCAGGACCGTCTCCGCGTGATGGGTGGCTTTGCCACCACGACCATGGAAACATACGATCAGCGGATACTGGCGTTCCGGTTCCAGCTTCGCGGGCTGTCCCAAACAGTAGGTGATGATGAAGCTGCCGTCGGCACGATCACCTTCCCGCAGTTCCTTTTCCTCTAAGGCAAAGGCAGCAGCTCCCGTACAAAGCAGAAAACAAAGCACAGTTCGCAGCATAGCATCTCCGGGATGGGAAACGATACGTTGCGGGAAAGGTCGGCGTTGAGCTCCGTCAGGGCGAAAGTCGGGTACTGAATGATCCGCCATGGGTGCGTGCCATCAGGTGGGGTTTATTTGAGCCCGTGTTGCTCGCCCCGCTGCTGATACACGGCGGTAGGCAATTTACGGCCCAGCCCGGCCACAGCGCCAATTCTGGGTCGGTAATTCCCCTTCCAGGCGATTGCCCGGTTTATCAAAGGCAAAGGTATTGGCTCGGCGGTGCCGGGCGGATACATTCGGACCGGATCCGTGAATGACCAGGGGACCGAAAAATACGGCATCGCCGGGGGCCATGGTGATCATGGTCGCCTCGGGGTAGGCATTGAGGTCTCCATCGAGGCCGATATTGAATGACTTCGAGGCGAAATGTTTCGCAGGCAGCAAGCCCAGTTTATGCGAGCCATCGACAATACGCAGCGACCCATTTTCGGCGTCCGCGGTGTCCAGATGTAACATGCAATTGACCTGGGTCGGCGCCTTGGATTCGTACTGCCAATACTGAAAATCCTGGTGCCATGGAGTAAATGACCCATCGTGCGCTGATTTCATCATCAGCTTGGAATGGAACAGCAGCACATCAGGACCGATAAGCTGCTGCATGATGGTCAGTAGTTCGGCAGAGCGTGAAGTCTGATCGAGCAAGGGACTAACGCGCTCACTATGCATCAACTGGCGGATGCGGCGCCGGCCGCTGGCCAGCCCATCTTCCCAGGCGACCTGGGCTCCGTCCGCGGTCAGGCTATCATCATTGTCGGCTGTCGCGGCGGCCATGGCTTCGTGCAGGCCATCAATTTCGGCGATCATCCGGCTGATCGTGGCGGGCGAGAATAGGGCCCTCCGGATGACCCAACCATGGTGGTAGAAGTACTTCAGGTCGGTGGCGGTCAGGCCGGCGGCGCACTGGGTCGGCGAGCAGATCAGGTTCATGCGCTCAGGCTGGTGATCCGGGTCGGCGGAGACCATGGATAAGCTTGTTATGAGCCTGGAGAAACCAGCTGTCTTAAAGATTGCCCCGAATAGAGACCGCGAGCGCCACCGAAGCCCTTTGAAAAAGGCGCCCGACTCTTCCGCCGTGCGCAGTGGCGCTATTCCTTGACCACGAACACCACATTGGGGATGTCGAGCTGGCGCGCCACATCCATGGCCAGGACTACTTTGGTATACGGAGCCTTTTCGTCGCCCGAGATCACCAGCATGGCGATCGGTTTGCGCGCATGCAACTCGGCGAGGTGGCGGTACAGGGCGTCGTCAGCAAGGAAATAGGTGCCTACAGCCAAGCGCCCATCAGCGGCGATGGTCAAGGTGGTGGCTTGCGAGGTGTCTGCCTTTACCGCGGCCGCGGCCTTGGGCAGGACGACATCGAATAAGGTCTGTTCGCTGAAGGTCGAGGTGACGATGAAAAACAGTAGCAGCAGAAAGACGCAGTCGATCATCGGGGTCAGATCGGGACGGTCATCGCCTTCCTCGAGATGGTCGGTCAGGCTTTTCATGCCGCGCCGGGTTCCGGGTTCGGCGTTTGCCCCAGGCTCTGGAAATGGGTCAGGCGATATTGGGCGCGGTTGATCGCGGCTTCGACGACTTCAGCATGACTCGTCAACTTGGCCCCAAACCAGCGATTAGCGATGATCGCGGGTATGGCGACGATCAGCCCGGCAGCGGTGGTGAACAGCGCCATCGAAATACCGCCCGCCAATTCTGCTTTGTCCGCCCCGCCATCGGCATTGATCTGCGAAAAAGTCAGGATCATCCCGATGATGGTCCCCAGAAGTCCGAACAAGGGAGAGATCGCAGCGATGGTAGCGATAGCGCCGAGATTGCGTTTCAACGGCTTGAGAGCCAGACTGCTGGCCGTGGTGAGGGCATCGGCCAAGGCGACCCCACCCAATTGAAATTCATGCAAGCCTTGCGCCCAGGCACGGCCGATGACGGTGTCGTTGCCACGGGCGGCCTGTTCTGCGTCCGCTATCTTGCCTGCGCCGATTAGGCTACAGCAGTGGTCCAGCAACGCGGGATCATACACCGCAGCGGCGGTCAATTTCTTGCGCCGCTCTAGGATCAGGGCGATGAGAATGATCGAACACAGCCACAACGGCCACATCGCCCAGCCAAACAATTGCATGAATTGATTCATGCCAGCCCCGGCTTGCTTGACAGTTTCTGCGGCGGGTGTACCAGCAGCAGGAGCGACCACGGCCAGCCACGCGTGGACACCGTTGGACAGGTTGCTCTGAACAGCGGAGAGACCTAAGGGGAAGCACACAGGCATCGACATCATTCCGGGGTGGCAGCAAGCCGTTGCGCAGGATAGGCGACCGGGATCCAGGCGTGCAGCTCACGGTTCTTTTCACCGTAGGCGGCGCGCGGATCTTGATAGGTCAAAACAATAATGCTACCAGGACGGGCGGCGAGGGTGTGATCATCGACCACGGTGAGAAAGGCGACGGTATCCACGCTCGCCCGGAAGATGCCGCTATCGACTGCGGTCTCTTCGAGGATCACGAAGGTGCGGTCGGAATGGCCTTCTACGCCGACGGTGGCGGCAACCCGATCACGCAGATCGGCGCGCAGATTCATGTCCGCATCGCTGATCTCCAGGCCCAATGGTTGGCCGGGCAGGATCCATTCCAGGGCCGTGTCGGGTGCATCAGCCGCGGTGAAGCGCAGGGAGGCATCGGCGCCCAAGAGGACCACATCGCCCCAGGTGTCGGGCTTGAACCAAGTGCCGATGGCCTTGGACGCTGACCATTGCCAGTCATTGTGGTTGGCCCGGTCGCTCAGATTCACCGACACATTCATCGCCAGGATCTGACCGGGCAGGAGCACCGGTTTGGCCAGGGCGCTGCGGTCGATGAATACTTCGACGCTATACCCGTTGCCGTCCTGTTGGGCAGCGGCAAAGCCTTTGCCGGCCAGATCCTGCAGGCCGGGACGCATGCCCCGTTGGCCGTGCGAATATTCAAAGAATCGCCGCTCGGGTACGCCCTGTACCCCATTCGGTGCAAACATGAATTGATGCGCGGTATCGCTTTTCCCGGCACTGTCCTTGCGGCTGTTATCAAGGTCTAGCCACCATTCGAAAGCATCGCCATTAAAGGGTGTGTCGGCCTTGGGAATGGCGATTCCATTGGCATTCCGCTCTGCAGGGACCCGATATGCGGCGAAAATACCCTGAGTCGACCAGCGCATATACACGGAGATGTCGGTGTCGTACTGCTTTTCGGCATTGCTGCCATTCCAACGGATCGGCAGGCCATGGGTCAATTCTCCCCATTCGCTGAGATCGCCGTCGATGACCGGGGCCTTATGCGCCATCGGAGCACCGCCCCAGGCCGGGGTGAAAAAATCGGGATCGTCGAGCTTACGTTCGGGCTGATCGGTTGGCGGGGTACGCAACGTTTCCAGGCGTTGGTTTTGCGTGTCGCTAATCCACACCTGTTCAGCCACCTGTTCGGGGGAGTGGACATGGGTGGTGGCCAGTCCCTGGACGGCGGTCAATTCACCATAAGCATTATTCGGATTCATCCGGTTTTGCAGATCTTTGACGAAACGCTCATAAGCCGCGCGGTTCAAGTGGAACCGCTGGCGTCCTGCGGAACCCGTACCAGGCCGGCCTTGGACGCTAAACAGCGAGGCGCCCGGCAACAAACTGGGAGCGCCGACCGTGCGGCCATCGGCGAGTTTGGCGGCGGCTTCATCGAGGCGCCGCCCCAACTCAGCCAACCGGCTCAGACGAGCAGCGTCGCCAAGCACATCGTCGATGCGAATTTTCTCGCTGACCTCGCTCACCGCTTTGATGGTATCGTCGCGGGCCTGCTCGCGCGCTGCTTGCGCGGCGGCCTCGGCGGCGGCAGCAGTGGCCGCGCTGGCGGTACGCGCCACGGCTTGGTCCTGGTGAGCCGCCTCGGCTTGGCGGCCCAGATCCTGCGCGGCTGCCTGCATGGCGGTGGCGGTCTCGCGCAGAGTCTGGGCGCTCGCAGTCATCGCCTGTCGGGCATCTTCGAGCACACCACTGCGCAATTGATTTTCTGCTTTTTGCGCCTGCGCCAGGGCCTTGGCCTGCACGGTCGCTTTTCGCGCGGCTTGCACGGATTGGTCGTCCATGGTCAGGCGGCTGGCAGCATCCAGCGCGGCGGTGGCCTGGGTATGGGCTGCTTTGACGGCGGCGACCTGCGCTTGTTGCGCGGGTTGTTTGCCGATCGCCTCTTCGGGAGGCTGCTCGCTGATGACTTCTTGCTGGGTGGCCAACGCGTTGAGTGCGTCAGCCTGGGCAGCCACCTGCGTTTGCGCAGCAGCCAAGGCCTGGGCATCCGCCAAATGGTGGCGCTGTGCGAGCGCGGTGGTCACCGTCGCCGCGGCCGGGTCGGTCGCCAATAATTCCTCGCTGAGCGCGCTGCGAATATCCTCTTGGATCAGGGCGTTGAATTGCTCCTGGTCCACCGGCAGGGCTTTGGCCTCTTTGGCGAATATCTCGAGCACGCGTTTGCTGGCCCGCGGCACCAATTCGTTGGTGATCGCTTGGCGCAGGATGGCAGCGACCTGAGTCTCGAGGGCATCCGCAGCGGCAGTGGCGGCGACGCGCTGATCCTGGTCTGACAGACCATGTTCACGCTTGGCTTGGTCTAAGGCGCGGCTGACGGTTTTCTCGACCTGCTTGCCCACCTTGGTCTTGAGGCGGTCTTCAATACTGGCGCTTAGTTCCGGGACCAATTCGGTACGGACATAGCTGCGCACCTGCGCGACCAGGGCCCGGGTCAGCAGGGATTGTTGGTGCTGCCGCAGGGCTGCCACCGCCTGGTCGCGTAGAGCCGCGCGGGCAGTGGGGTCGAGATCTTCCCACGACCCTCCCCCCTGCGGATCCAGGAAAAGTTCGTCCAGCGAGATCTCGAGGTCATGCAGGAGTTGATCGAGATCGGTTTCCTCGACCGCGTCGTGCATCACCGCGGTCAGCATCATGCGGACTTCATCGCGCACGGTTTCCTTGGCGACCTCTTCGCTCAGGACCTCTTGTTCCTTGCGGATGTCCTCTTCCTGGCGGGCCAAGTCTTCGCGCGTACGCACCTCTTGTTCAGCGATCTTGCGCGTCTGCACGTCGAAGGCGGCCCACAGGGCCAGAACCACGGAGGCATGCAGGGCACACGAGCGCAGCACCGCGCCTTGGAGGCCGAAGCTCGAGGGCAGTCCGGGACTCTCGCCAGAGGGGGCACTTACCCCAGAAACAACGCTGACTTGGGGCATACATAAGGAGAACGGCTCGGCGAGGCCAGCGTGACCTGAGCTTTCGTCACTTTGGCTCCGTATCGCGACCAGCCTTCAGGCGCGGTAGCGACTCGGCGCGACCCCCAGCCATTGCCGGAACGGGGGGGAAAACTCGGGGGGGGCGTCGCCGAGTTCGTCAGCGATGGCTGCCACACTACGACTGGTGGTGTGCAGGAGCGCACAGGCGCGTTCAATGCGCCGGCTGATGCGATAGTGGTTCGGGGAGAGGCCAAAACGGTGGCGCAAGGCTCTTCGCAGCCAGTCGTAATCCAGACGTTCACAACCGCAGAGGCGCGGCAGGTCAAGGCGCTCAGTGGTTCGCTCACCCAGAAGCCACGCCCATTGTTCGACCGGATCTTCTTCCGGGTCTCGTCAGTGACCGCGTCCACATCCGGCTTTTACCGCGGCGGAACAGGCGCAGCAGGTGCGGCTGTTCAATGGCCTCGCCTTGGTCGTCCTTGAACAGTTAGACGAAACAGGTGGGTGGGTAATTGCGCAAGCAAGCGGTCTGGTTTCGACACAGTTTATTCGGGAGCGCGGTTGCAGGAGGGCCGGGCTTGAAAGCGGGCACGCAGCCTTTTTCCGAAGTGCTCCAGGGTTTTGTGGGTTGAAGTACGAGCGGGTTCCTGTATGCATGGATTACCCATGGTTGACGAGCCCGATTTATTCTCTCAGCGCCTGCTGGCCGCATTTTTGCATCTGTCAGTCAGGCAACAGCAGGTGATTCAGGCGCAAATGGCCGCCAGGGGTATCGTCGGGGGCATCAAAAAGGGCATCGCCAAGCTGGTCGGCATTCGCACGCCGAGCCTGCTCTCGGACATGCTCGCTGGCCGGGTGCGGGGCGAACGCTATCGACCGCAGCTCGCCGCTTTGCTCGGCGTCGCCGAAACCTGGCTCGAGGGCGACGAAACCGACCCACCCGACTGGGCTCTGCAGCCGGGCGAAGCCTACCAGCGCTTATGCCGACGTTGGCGCCGCGCTTTCGCGCAGACGTGCGGGCACCCGACCGTCGTGCCGACGGACTCGACGCAAATCGATGAGGACGAGGACAGCAACAGTAATCGCATGTGGATGGCGTGGCTGCGCGATGACGAACGGCGTTTCCATAGCCCGACGGAAGAGCGGCACCGGGTCGCCGGAGCGCTCAACCTGGATCGCGATGCGCGCGAGGCCGACTGGCTTGCTGCCAGCCGCTATGAGCGCGTGCCGTTTGATATCCTCATGCGCTTTCACGTGTGGGTCGGCTTGCCAGCGTTGACCCACCCCGATGTCGCCCGCGCTGGCCACCGTGCGGTGCAAGTCGCCGTGGCGCATCAGCAATGGTTGACCGCGACGATCGAAGCCCGCATCGAGCGTTATTCCTTGCCACAGGGTTTATTTGATGCGGCCCGCAAAGGACTGCGCGAGCAACGCCTGCTCATGATGGATCGGGGCGAGCCCACGACCCAGCTTGAAGATGCGCTAGAATTATTGTGGCGTCAGCAATTACGGCGAAAATTTGGCTTACGCCGACCGGCCGTCCCGGCAGAATTCACCGCCGACACGGGTCGGATGCAGTGGAGCGACGCGCGCATCATCCAACAACGGGTACGCCCGGCGGAGTAAATACGGTCGGTTCGTGGTCTTCCTGCTCGGCGACCAGCTGTGCGAACAGACCATTTCGTGCGACCAGATCTTCATAGCTGCCATGCTCGGCAATGCGGCCGTGATCGAGCACGACGATCTCGTCGACATTGCGGATGGTGCTTAACCGATGTGCCACGATCACGATGGTCGAATGCCCGCGCAGATGATCGATGACACCTTGGATGGCGCGTTCGGTCACGGTGTCCAGAGCCGACGTCGCCTCATCCAGGATCAATATCTTCGGCTCGCGCATCAAGGCGCGCGCGATGGCGATACGTTGGCGTTGGCCGCCGGACAGGCTGACCCCGCGTTCACCCAGGGGAGTGTCGTAGCCCAGCGGCAATTCCATGATGAATTCGTGGGCCTGGGCTTTACGTGCAGCGGCTTCATCTTGTTGCACGGTCGCGTCGCCGACGCCGAAGATCCAGAACGTTGGCGACGATCACCGGAATGGCCAAGGGGACCAGGAATTTTCCCTACCCCGCCAGAATGGTGGCCATGAGCAGGGAGCGATTTTTGATGAAGGGCTTGACGAGCGGGGCCAGCAGTTCCCGGTAGGTTGGCGGCGGTTGTGTGGTTCTATCCGCGTTATCGCCCATTCACGCCAGTATGACTAATCTGGCCGCTGGCATAATGCCAGCGGCCAGTCGGCTGCATGCGGTTTACGGCGAGTCTATGCAGTTCCCTGGGGCCAAGCGCCGTCACTTTTCGCGATCGCCACCGTCATGGAGTTCGAGGTGGGGGAAATCAGCACATTCCGCGAGCAGGGTGGGTGAAACCTGTAACTCTTCGAGATGCAGGGTCGAACGGATGCGCACGATGCGCGCGTCGCCCACGGCGCGTCCACCAATACACGCCGCGGCAGTCAGGATGGCCTGTTCTTCCCCAGCGACCGCGACCGGAATACGCCCGCCGTTGAGACTACCGGAGGTCAGCACATTGATCGCCGTGGCGGTGCGGTCGATACTGCGAAAACACGACTCGGTGATCACATCGGCAAGACCAAGCCCGGTGGCATTGCCCTGGGCGGCGGCGCTCAAACCCAGAACGACAATGCGCTGGATGCGCGGCCCGGAAAATTGCGGCACCGGGCCGGATTCCATGCGACCGGTAATATTCGGATCCATGCCGGTACCGCTGATGTCCTTGCCGATCTGTTCGATTACTAGCACATCAATGTCGCGAAAGGGCAAACTGGGCATCCACTGTTTGGCGCAGTGCAATAATTCCGGTTCACGGGCCATGATCTGCGCGGCAGGAACGGCTTCGATTATCGCCACGGAATCGTACGCATCTTCTACCACCGCCACGGCGAAGGCGATGTGTTGGGTGGCCAAAATTGGTCGCGCTGCCGCCGGGATTAATGCACCAAAGCGGGCGTAGCCTTCGCGATGCAGGCGCGCACAGGTGGCGTGTTTGCCCAGCCCGATGCTGAGCATTTTGCAGATGCCGCTTTCGTAATCGCCGCGAAATCCCGTATGCGGTTTGATCCGCACCACCGGCACGATGATATCGGCCTCGGTGAACGCCAAAGCATCGCCATGCAAGACGATGGCCCCCGGGCTATCCACGGCGGTCGGCACATAGTGCTGGCCATCCCAGTGCAGCGCCGCTAACGGCACCGTGCTCATGCTGGCGCGGACCGGACAGCCCATCGCCGCAGCAGTGATGCCCAAGTGGGCAAGCACCTCCTGTTGCCCTGCGGCGGTGGCGCCGCCATGCGACCCCATCGCGGGAATGATGAAGGGCACACAGCCGGCGGCCTGAAAACGCCGGACCAGACTGGCGACGATCTCAGGCAAGCGCGCGATGCCGCGACTACCGACGGCAATGGCGACGCGCAGCCCCGGCTGCCAAAAGGGCGCCAGTTCCGGCCTGGCCCATTCGGCGGCCAAGCTGTCGGCAAGATCTGGCAGGGTGTGCCGGGGCCAGCGCTGGCGCACCGCGTGCAAGCGGGGCAGGGATACGCCCTGAAGATGCGGCAGTTCCACCGCTGGATTCAATCAACGCGGGCCCAGCCGGGAAGGCTGATGGTGGCGGAGGGTCTCTGCTCTACGCTATCGCGATGACCGCTGGCACCTCCGGCCCGACCCTGGGCATCGATGATTTTCGTCTGCTCGAACGGGCGCCGGGGGCCTTTGGCGAATTGATGATCTGCGATGATGCCGACTGTCGCAGCCTGTGGTGCGAGGCGCAGTGTCTGGGCTCGCTGTACCTGGATCCGGCTGCGAGCTGCGGCGGGCCCGGCCCGGTGCCGGAAGCATCGTATGTTTTGGGCTGGATAATGGCGGTGCTGCCGCAGCCACGCTCGCGCGTGTTGATGGGCGGGCTCGGCTGCGGCGCCGGCGTGGTTGCACTGCTGCATCATTTTCCGGGCTGTCAGATCGAAGTCGCGGAAATTGATCCCGTGGTCGTCCGCCTGGCGCGACGGCATGTGCCGCTGTTGCAGGAATGGGAAGCCGCCGGGCAGGTGATCATCCACGTCGAGCCTATCGAAGCCGTGGCGGCGCGCGGTGGCAGCTGGGATTTCGCGTTATTGGATTGCTTCCAATATGGCACCGAGGCGTTTGTGCCGGACAGCGTGCTGACGGATCTGCGGCGATCCTGCCGGGAAGTATGGCTGAATGTCGTTGATGATGAACCGGGTACCCGCACCCAACGCTGGGCTGCGCGCTTCCGTGCCCACGGGTGGACGACCCCAACCGCGATCGCCTTATGGCAGGTCGAATGCGGGGCGGCCTATTTTGGCGGCAATTATCTTCTCGGCACTGCCGCCTTGGCGGGCGATCTCATGCGGGGATTTATTCCCTTCGACGATCTTGCCGGTCCAGCGGTGGACACGGCGCAGGCCTGTTTTACCGCAACGCTGGCGGCATTTTTTCCTGCGCGTTCGGCTTCATCACCGCAGCGCCAGAATCTCGGGCGCGAGCCTGCGTAGCAGCGGTGGCTAACTGGGATCACGTTGCCGGGCCAGGATCGCTTCGACCAAGGCGATGCCGATTCCGGCATTATTCTTGACGACCGTAAATACTGGCGCCAAAGGCTCCAAGGCGCGCTCCCAGGCCTGGCCCCAATAGCCATCGTAGCCAACCGCATCGAGATCCTTTTCTGGATCGACCCCACCCAGGCGGCACGCAGTTGTGATCGCGATGGCGTCGGCATCGGTAATTGCAAGCAGGGCGTCCGGGGGCTGTGGCCCGCGCAGATGTTCGACCAGATGGCCGGCGAATAAACGTGCGCGGCGCTCAAAGACCTCTGGGTCCAGGATCTCGACGCGACGATAGTGATCCAACGCTTTCACCACCGGCAATGCCACCAAGCCGTGCACGGCGATGCCATCCTCGTAGCCTGGATTGCGTTCGCGTAGCCAGGGGGTTGGCGGTTCGACCGTCCACACCCGCAGAATCCGCCGACGGCCGCGGGCCACTACGTGATCAACAAGCTGGTGCGTGGCACCGCGGTGATCGGGAATGACCCGGTCAAGCGTTGCGGCGGCGGCGGCCTCGGTGGCGACCGCAACTGGTAGTCCCCCGGCGTGCAGGGCCAGCAAGGCGTTTAAGTTGGCCGGGAGGAGCACGGTTTCAAAACCTGAGATTACTCCACGCGGGCGGTGACGGACTAATTCTTCGATCACCCGCTGATGTAAGCGTTCCGGCGCGAGAAGGACGACGTGGTGCCCCAGGCTTTGCACATGACGCAGGACGCTGACGTCCAAGGCCTGCGAATGGCCACCATGCGCTGCGGTACTGCTATCACTCACTTCACCGATCAGCAGGAAGGCGTCTGCAAGCAGGCCTGCGTTGGCGGCACCGCCGACGACAACATGGCCGCGGTTGGGCTCTTTGACGAGTCGACCCTGCGCCACCAGATGGCGCAGGGCTTGGCGCACCGTGCCACGAGCGACCCCCAGGGCCTCGGCGAGGTGTTCTTCGCCGGGAAGGCGCTCTCCGACCGGGAAACGCCCAGCGTCCAGCCAATCTCTGATCGTCTTAGCTGCCTGTGACCACGGTAACAGACGTGGATTGCCACCTAGAGTGCTCACCATACCGACAATCTAACGAATGGGACAGATTTTGCCCATCTCGGTATTTATACGGACAATACATGTACAATATGGCAGAGAGACTTGGTCGCGCCGAGTCCAGCCGTGGGCAAGTTCCCTTGGCTTTGATCGCCGCGCCGAAAGGAGATCTCATGTCGCGCTCAGCTTTCACTCTGGTCGCTCAATTACGCGATAGCACCGCGGTGGTTGGGTGGGCACCCCAGCCCGAGCAGGAGCCCGAGGACCTTTTGACCTTTGCCAGCGGCTGCGTCTGCGGTGCTGCCTACGCCGATCGCCACCGCCCCGGTATCGTCGTGGTCTATGCCAGTCGCGGCTGGACCGCCGAAGCACCGCGCCAGACCCTGACGGTGCGCACTGGTACGCCCAGATCGCTGCCCTGAAAATGCGGGTAGGTCCGCTACCGAAATCGTACTTCACTCAGCTGCTTTCGCTGCCGCAGAGATAGCCCGCTCCTCTCCGTACCGCCGGATTCATCCGGCTCGAACGTATCCTCAGAAATCAGGCCACCCCAGCCCTCGACTGGCGTCGGCGTCATAGCTGCCGATACTTCGCCAATGCCCACGGCAGATCCCTTCGAGATCGCCACTCGCCTCGCCCGCGTCTACCCCGATGCGCGTTGCGAACTGTATGCCCGTGATCCCTGGGAATTATTAGTCGCGGTCATCCTGTCCGCACGGACCACCGATCAGCAAGTCAATAAAGTCATGGCCGTCCTCGGCGAACATCTGGTCGGCATCGAGGCCTATGCGCGTCTGGATCTGCGGCGCTTGTCGCGCATGATCAGCAAGGTTCCCTTGTATCCGCAAAAGGCGCGTGCGATTCTCGAATCAGCGCGGCGCATCATCGCGGTACATGGTGGCCGGGTGCCAAGCACGGTGCGTGAATTGACTGCCCTGCCCGGTGTCGGCCCCAAGACCGCGGCAGTGGTGGCGGGTACCCTGTATGAAATTCCCGCTGTCGCCGCCGATGTCCACGTCCAGCGCATCGTCCGCCGCCTCGGTTGGACCGAACGCGAACATGCTCGCGATGCCGAACGGGCGGTGATGGATCGCCTGCCGCCCCAGCATTGGATCGCACTTGGCCATCGTCTGATCCGTTTGGGCCGTGAGCATTGCCGCCCACGCGGTCCACGGTGTGCGACCTGTCCTCTTGCTGAGGACTGCCCGCGGGCAGGGATTATCGATTCCTGACCGATTGCATGGGTGGGCCGGTCTGCTGGACTGGGTATCATGACCATGGCTCCGCGAGAAAGGCATCCACGTGCCTGGGTATTCGTAGGCGGGGCGGCGCTGACCGCTACCGCCGGATTCGTCAATACGCTGCTGCTGCTCTCCGCGGCCCATGTTCCGGTCAGTCATATGTCGGGAGCGGTCACGACCTTCGGCATCGAAATCATGCAGGGTGGGCAGGGCCATCTGGTCGTGGTGGTTAGCGTAATCCTGGGCTTTGTGCTCGGGGCTATTGCCAGTGGCGTGATTATTGGCAACCAACGCTTGCGACCCGGACGCCATTATGGCGTGGCGCTGATCATCGAAGGCATCGCCTTTGCCGTGGCGGGTTGGGGCTGGAATACCTTGGCCATGGCGGCTTTTGGTTGCGGACTGCAAAATGGCATGGCCAGCAGCTATTTGGGATTGGTCATTCGAACCACCCATGTCACCGGCATCGTCACCGACATTGGGGTGATGATCGGCAACGGTCTGCGCACTCGGCAGATTCAGTGGTGGAAACTGATCTTGCTGGCCTGTCTTCTGGTTGGGTTTGTGCTGGGCGGGGTCATGGCGGTGCTGTGCCACCGTCATTGGGGCCAAGACGCACTATACGTCGTGGCGGCGGGAGTGACGGCTGCCGGCCTGTGGTACTTCGCGTATTGGCACCGCCGTCGGACGGATTCACCCGCGAAATAATGACGTCGGACTGCGGCCCAAAAATGCGGCGGCGCAGGCCAACGCCCCGGCCAGAAAAGCCATCGCCCAAGTCGCAAACGCACAGGCGATGGCGGGTCCCGTGCCTAACAGGGCGACCAGGTCATAAATCACCTTGGTAATTGGCCAATGCGCCCGTTGTTGCGCCAGGATCAAGGAATCGCTGACTTCCAGCATGCTGAAACTGAACGTAAGAATCGCACCCGCGGCGACCGACCCGGCGATGATCGGCAGGGTAACGCGGCGCAGGCGGTAGGCAAAACCGGCGCCACAGGCAGCGGCGGCTTCCTCTAATGCGGGTGGGGCCTGCAATAATCCGGCATTGGTCGCTCGCACGACATGCGGCAGGCGGCGGATCGCATAGGCAATCACCAGCAGCGGCACCGGAAATTGCTCAGGATGGATCCACGGGCGCACAGCGGGAATAACGCGACAGATCAGCTCGGCCAAGGCGAGGAATCCGAAGGCCATGATCAATCCCGGCACCGCCAGCGGCACCATCGCCAACCCATCCAACGCCCGCGACCCGAATGGCCGCCAGCGGGTGGTGATCCATGCGACGGCAAAACCCAGAGCAACTGCCAGCACGGTGGCGAGCAGGCTGTACAGCAGACTGTTGGTAATCGCGGGCACGACCATCTCGTGCGACAAGGCTTCGTGATAACGCGCCAGGGTCAGGCCCTGGGGGAACACCGTGCCGTACCAGTCCTTCGCCACGCCGAGTAAGACCACCACCAGATGCGGCGTCGCGGCGGCCAAGGTCACCGCCGCGAAAGGCAGCCACGCCCACACTGCGCCCCAACCGCGCAAGCGCCGCGCATGTTCGCCTTGCGCGCCTTTAACGACCAGAGCCTGGGCAAAGCGCCCGGTGAGCAGTCGCGCCCCAACGAAACACGCCGCCACTACCACCAGCATGATCAGCACCAGCGCAAACGGTAATTGATTCGATTGCAGACTGGCCAAGCCATGGAATATCTGCACGGGAGTAATCTGGTCGAAGCCCAGCATCAAGGGCGTGCCCAACTCGGTGAAGCTCCACACAAAGACCACCGAGCCGCCGGCAAATAATGCCGGTCGCAGCAACGGCAGGGCGACCCGACGATACGCCGTCCAGCGTGAGGCCCCGCACGCCGCCGCTGCTTCGATCAGGCTGCCATCGAGACGCGCGAAACCCGCCGCGAGCAGCAGATATAAAATCGGATAGAGTCCCAATGCTTCGACGATGCAGATCAGTGCTAAGCGATAATTGCCCAGCCAATCGGGGCCCAGACCAGCTGTCCACCAGCCCAGATTTGCGCCCAGACTATTGAGCACGCCATGGGTGCCGAATAATTGAAAGACCCCCAAGGCGCCGACAAACGGCGGTAGGATTAACGGTGCCAGGACCAGGGCCTCAGCCAGACCTTGATAGCGGAAGCGATAGCGCCAGCCCAGCCACGCCAAAGGCAACGCGATGCCAAAAGCCAGGACGGTGACGATACAGGCCACCGTAAAGGCATTCAGCAGCCCGGCCTGATAGGCGGGATGGCGCAGCGCTTCGAGCAGATAAAGCGGTTGCGCCCCGGCGCCCAACACCAGCGCCACCGGCAGCGCGATCAGCGCCAGCAGCAGGGCCCAGACCACGGCGTAGCCACCCCACGGCAGGAATCGATGCACTGACTGGAACAATGGCTGGCGCATCACCGTCCCGCTTTCGCGTCAGCGGTGGCGCGGGCGTAACGCGCGATAGCCGCGGTGGTCCATTGGCGCAGCAGCGGCAACGCTTGCTCTGGCCCTGCGCGCAAGGTCGCCAACGCTGCGGGCGCATCAGCATACGTAACCGGCACGGTGCTGAATGTCGCGTAGGCCTGCGGCACCGCTTGCGGCCCGCCCGCGTCGAGAATGGCATGCCACGCTTCGCGCAATTCATCGCGACAATCCAAGGTGATGGCCTTGATGAGCGGCCCCATCAAATCGCGCAGAGGTCCGGTCCAAGCGAAGCGATACGTGAAGGCAGAACCAATGACGAAGGGATCCTCATCCGGGTCGCTGGCGTACAACGCCCACTGCTGATCCAACACATCGCGCCGCACCGGCAAACGGCGCAGCGCATACCGTTCTGGCCCGCCCGGTGTTCCCACCCGATAATTCCATAAACGCTGGCCATCGGGTGAGAGCACAAAGCGGATGAACGCGACGGCCAGATCGTGCTCTGGAGCCCCGCGCAGCAGGCCGATGGGATCAGCGCTGACCGAGGTCCCGCCGATGGGCGTAATGAATTGCAAGCGCGGCATGGTAGTCGCCGTACCGGCGAGCATACTTTCGCGTTCAGCATTTTCCGCTTCGAATTTCGCCTGAAAATCCAGGGCCATGGCGGCGAGACAATCCCCGCGCACGACATCGCGCGTCGGTTTCGAAGCGCTATCAGTGATAGAACGAGCGTTCCCGACCAGCCGCAGGATCAAGGCCAACCCATTCTGCCAGCCTTTTCCCAGATCATCGGGATGGAGGGCCATCTGTTCCTGAAGCAGACGTTCGAAGGCGGTGATGGCAGCACCGGATCTGGTCGGATCAGTCAAGGTCAGTTGCGCCCGATAGTCCGCGGTGCCGAGATCGGACCAGCCCGTGGGGGCGGGCACGCTAAGTACCGCTAACTGTTGCGGATTGACCGCAATACCGAACACACCTAAACACGCACCGTAATAGCGGCCCTGCGGATCGTAGATCGTCTCGCCTGATAATTCCTGCGGAATAACCGCTGGCGTGAACCAATCTGGTTCACTGGTAACCAGTCCGGCATCGACCAACAATCCGCGACTGGCCAATTGCCGATACGGAATTTCTCCACCGCCGAAAAAGAGATCGACGCCGACCCCGATATCGCTGGCCAGCCACGCCGCGCGCGCGGCTTGAACTGCCGGATCAGTCGATTTATCTGACTTGGTGTCGGAAAAGGTATCGCTTTGCTGCGCGTGTTCTGGCAGGGCGCGGATGAATTCGGCGCGGTAGCGATCATTCAGATAGCGGATAATGTCGCCGGTCCCGCCGGGGGTGCGCCAGTCGATAGTGACCGCAACGCCAAGTTCCTGCCGCGCCCAGCGCGAAAATGCCAAGGCGAATTCGTGGCGGATATGCTCGCCATGCGGAGTGATGATGACCAACTTCTTGGCCCCGGCCGGTGCTGGCGGCGGCTTCTGCCGCAACGCCAAGGGCGCGGCAATCAATAATCCCAGAAAGCCCAGGGCTAGCCAGCGGTTCATGGGGCAACCGCGATGCACGTTGCCGGATCCGTGCTGACGCTGACCGTCGTTCCGATCTCGCGCACAGGTGCGGCGGATTCGCTGACTAATAGGCGCTGACCCGCGCAATCCAGCCACCACTGTGAGCGGTCGCCTTGAAATGATCCTGCGGCAATCGTTGCCTGCACGGAAGTATTTCCCAGTCCCAGCCGCAGCCGTTCCGGACGAATGCAAAAGGAATCCCCGGCGGGCAGCGTCGCCGTGCATAATTTTTCAGCCAAGGTGCGACTGACGATATTGGCTTCCCCGAGAAATTGCGCGACCTGGGCCGTGCGCGGTTGTTCATACAAGTCGCGCGGCGTTCCAATCTGGGCCACACCGCCAGCATGCAGCAGAGCGATGCGATCAGCCGTCGACATAGCCTCGGTCTGGTCATGGGTGACATACAACGCCGTCAGCCCCGATTGTTTGCACAGGCGGCGAATTTCCTGGCGCATGTCCAGCCGCAGCCGCGCATCGAGATTGCTCAGAGGTTCGTCCAGCAATAAAACCGCGGGGCGCATCACCAAGGCCCGGGCCAAAGCGACGCGTTGCTGCTGCCCACCCGACAATTCGCCGATCATGCGGCGGTCGTAGCCGGCAAGTCCGACCATGGCCAGGGCGGCAGTCACCCGTTCGGCTTTTTCCGCTGACGCCACACGCCGGACGTCCAAACCGAATGCAACATTCCCCGCGACATCCAAGTGCGGCCACAGGGCATAATTCTGGAACACCATGCCGATAGCCCGGCGCTCGGGCGGCAGACGGGTCACGTCGAGATCGCCAAAATGAATACGCCCCTGATCTGGCGTCAAAAATCCCGCTACGAGACGCAGCAGCGTGGTCTTGCCGCAGCCGGACCCTCCCAACAGGAAAAACAATTCACCCGGTTCGACGCGCAGATCAACCCGATCAAGTACCAGAGTTTTGCCATCGTAACTTTTACTGAGGCCAGAGATGGTGACCGGGGTCATTCGGAAGGCACTTTCAGGGAGGCCCAATGGCAGCGCCAATCGGCGGAAGGGGAGTGGCGGAGCGGTGTTGGCCGCATTCCTCGTGCGCGGATTCCATCGTTGTCCAGGCGCCGCGCCAGTAGCGATGCGTCAGTCGCGCTCAAAAAGGTCGGCCCAACAAGGGGATCAGCGCATCGGCCACGAGCTCGCCGTAACGGCGATTGCCGCCCGGAGTCAGGTGAATGCAGTCCTCACTGAGCAGGGCCTCGGCGGGAATGCCCTGCGCGGCTTGGATGTGCGGCAGATCAATCAGCGGAAATCCTTGCTGGCGCCCAAGGCTGCGGATCGCGTCCTGATAGGGAGCCAGATTATCGCGAAGGGGCTGCTGATTGCCCTGTTCGTGGGCTTTTTCAGTGACTAGGTGGTTGACGATCAGAATTACTCGCCCGCCACCATCAGAGATCAGGCTAACCAGCTCGTCGAGATTATGGATGAATTCCGCCACGGATACCCGTGCCGTGCGTCGCCAAGGATAGACGTAGGCGTCATTGATCCCCAATTCGATCACCACGGTTGCGGGCAACAACGGCAGGACATCCCGGGCCAGGCGATCCAGGACCAGGGCGGTGGTGTCGCCACCGATCCCGCGATTCCATACCTCGTAACGCTCCGGCGCGACCGCTTCGAGTCGGCGGGCAACAACCGCGGTCTAGCGCGCATTCTCGGGCGTTCCCAATGCTTGGGTGATGGAGTCGCCAAGGAAGATCAGGTTTTGCATGCACGGATCGGAAGGTATCTGGCGGCATCGGGCAATGGGGAAACCTGTGCTTGCCGTGGGGTCAGGTGAATGCCTGAATCGACGGGTCCAACTTTACCTACGGCACACTCATGCGCCCTGGTTCCAGCTCACCATCCGCCCGAACGCACATTCCGAGCGGAACCCAGCTGACTAAGGAGCAGATATTCGAATGCTTGGATATCGTCGCCGCCGTCAAACCCATCGTCGTGCCCGTCAGTGAGCACAACCTTGATCGCTGACGGGCCGAGGTTGCGGTGAAAAAAGTCGATAGTCCCCTGGCAGGCGTTGAAACGACCGGGCGATCCTGAGGGCCAGGCACCGCACGATCTTTATATTTCAAGCTAGAATGCGTGGATCTGGAAGGGGTATCACATCAGCTGCCATGGTTCTCAGCTTCCTGGCGGTCACCCATTCCCGACAGTAGGGCAGAGCGGGATTCTCCTGCGGCCGATTCATTTGGATCGGATCTGGCGAAAATTGAGCACTGCTCGAACGGAGGTTAGGATGGCGATGAACATTCATTTCTTTAGTACCAAAAGCTATGATCGTACTGCTTTTACCACGGCCAATGTTGCGCCGCAATTCCAGTTCAGCTTCCACGAGGCCCCGTTGCAGGCGACCACGGCTGTGCTCGCTGCAGGGGCGGATGCGGTGTGTGCGTTCGTTAATGATACCATCGATGCGGCCTGCATTCTGGCATTGAAGCAGGCAGGTGTGCGCATCATTGCGCTCCGTTGTGCCGGTTTCAATAATGTTGATCTCCCTGCAGCTCAGAATGCCGGGATCACCGTGGTTCGCGTACCGGCCTATTCACCGTATGCGGTCGCGGAGCACACGCTTGGCCTTATTTTGTGCCTGAATCGCAGCATTCATCGGGCCTTCAACCGCGTCCGTGAAGGAAACTTTTCCTTGGCGGGATTTACCGGATTCGACCTGCACGGCAAGACCGTTGGTCTGGTCGGCACGGGTCGTATCGGTGCGGTCATGGCTGACATCTGTCTTGGCCTCGGCTGTCGGGTTCTTGCCATTGATCCCATACCCAATGCCGAACTGCAGCGTAAAGGCGTTATGTATGATAATGTGGCCGCAGTCATCGCCGGAGCGCATATTCTCAGCCTGCACTGCCCCTTGGGACCTGAATCGCGGCATATGATCAATTCCGCCACGCTCGCGACGATGCGTCCTGGGGCGATGTTGGTCAACACCAGCCGTGGCGGATTGGTGGAGACCAAAGCTGTCATCAATGCGCTGAAGTCGGACCAGCTCGGTGGTTTTGCCCTTGACGTGTACGAAGAGGAAGCAGCCCTGTTCTTCGAGGATCATTCCCAGGATATTATTGCTGACGATATATTTATGCGCCTGACCACCTTCCCCAATGTGTTGATCACCGGGCATCAGGCATTTCTCACCCACGAGGCCCTGGCAGCTATCGCCACCACCACGCTGGCAAACATTGCCTCGGTAGTGAACGGGCAGCCGTGTGCGAATACGGTTGGGCTGGGGTAAAGGGGTCTCTTGGCAAAGGAGTTTTGATTACTTGGAGATGTCCCGCTCCTTCCAGTACTTTTATGGTGAAGCGTAAGATGGTTGGTCGGAACGATAAGATTCGAACCTGCTCCCGCCGCCGGGGTCCTCCTCACTGCGCTGCAGGGGACCCCGGCGCGTTCGCGGGTCAGGACATGCAGCAAAGCAGGTCCTCTCGACTTGCGGTCTCGACTCCGCTCACCCTCCTGCACCATGGTTGTGAGGTTGCCGGGCGGATTCTGTTGTCGTTCCGGCCAACAAAAAAGGCCCGCCGGTGGCGGGCCTTTTTTGGATTGGTCGGAACGACAGGATTCGAACCTGCGACCTCCTGCTCCCAAAGCAGGCGCTCTAGCCAAGCTGAGCTACGTTCCGGACAGGGGAGGCGCAGTATGTGGCCGAGAAGCGGTTGCCAAGTCCAGAGTTCCCTCATTGCCACTGGGTCTGCGTGCAGCTTCATTGCCACTCATTGCCACTCATTGCCACTCATTGCCACTCATTGCCACTGGTCCTGCGTCCTGCGTCCTGCGTCCTGCGTCTTCGAATACCGTTTTAGAACGATTCTACACAATCAGACCCCTCTCATCCCCAGTTCAATCACCGGCACTCAACCTGCGGGACCTCGGACCTCGGACCTCGGACCAAGTGGCAATGACCTTTCGTGACGCAGGACACAGGACGCAGGACGACCGCAAACGAAAGGTAACCTTCACAAGACCTAGCGAGACGAAGATATTGCCTAACTCCTTATCATTGCCACGGTCCACGCATGCGGGTGACGTTGCAACCTTTGGTCGGTGATTCGGATGAGGTGCCTCTCGTCGGCGGCGAAGGTGCGTTGTGGCGGCGGCGGCTGCGGTGGGCTTGTGCGGATGCGCCGTTGGATCTGGTGGTGTTGGCGGCAGAGCCGATCGATTTGCCTGTTTTTGAAGCCTCGGAGCCAGTGCCGGGGGCCTTGGCGCGATGCGCTCAGGCGGTGGTTGGGACGCATGCCATCCTGCTTTTGGCCAATCCGGCCACTGCATTGGGTGCTGACCGGATCGCTCTGGCGGAAGGGGTGCGGCTGTTCGCGCTGACCACTCCGGCGGATGTTGTCTGCTGGGATGCGGCGTTGGCCTTGACCATGCCTGTGTATGGCGTGGCGGGTACGTGTGTGTGCGAATTGGTGCGGCCGCGACCGGCGAATGCGATCAGCGCTTTGGCGTATGGGGGGTTCCTTGCCTGTGAGGGTCTGGTGCCGACCTCGCTGTTGGAGGACCGCACCGGCGTGCGCTGGGAATTGCCGGCTTCTGCCGCGCCGGCCGAGGCCGACGTCATCGTGCGTGGCGGTTTCAGTGCGGCGCAGACCCAAGGGCTCACCGGATCGTGGACCGATCAAGGCAATGAGGGCTCGGTGCGCGTGCAATTTTCCGGCGCAGATGGACGTTGTTGGACCCAACCCCGTTTCATCATGCCTCGTCGCTAATGCCATTACCGCGTCTGATCATTATTACGCGCAAGCTGCCCAGTCAAAACGACAGTATGTACCGGCACTGGAGCAAATATACCACCGAGCGGGATACGTGGTTTGTCCTCTTGCGCACCCAACTGCCGCCGCGTCGGCAAGCGGAAGTCCCCGTGCGCCTGGCGATTCGCAGTTTCAGGGTGCGGTTGATCGACTACGCCAATTTGGTCGGCGGCGCCAAGCCAATTCCTGACTGTTTGATCCGTCTGGGCTATCTGAAGGACGACAGCCCGAAATGGTTTTCGTGTACGTATGAACAATTTCAGGTCGGACCGAAAGACCAGCGCACCGAAATTGAATTCCCCGATGGCGTCTGGGACGACCCAGCATGAGCAGCCGCAAAAAGGTCCCGCCGCAGGCGGTGCCCGAAGATCACAGTCCGCAGGGGGAATTGTTGCGCTGGTACGCCGCAGTCGGTCGCCGACTGCCGTGGCGCGAGACGCGCAATCCGTATCGCATTCTGGTCTCGGAAATAATGCTACAGCAGACCCAGGTTGATCGGGTCTTGCCATTTTACGAGCGCTTCTTGACCCAGTTTCCCGATGAAAAATCCTTGGCGGCCACTGACCGCGAAACCATTCATCGCGCCTGGAAAGGCCTGGGCTATCCGAGCCGGGTCGAACGACTGCAAGCAGCCTGTCAGCAAGTATTAACGCGTGGGAGTTGGCCAGACACGGTCGAAGGGCTGCGCGAATTACCGGGGATCGGGCCCTATACAGCGGGTGCGGTTGCCGTTTTTGCCTTTGGCTTGGCAGTGCCCGTAGTCGACACCAATGTCGCTCGGGTCTATGCCCGGCGCGATGCGTTGCCGCTGCCCTTGGCCAAGGAAGTTATCTGGACGCACGCCGCGGCAGAAGTTGCCGCCAACGATCCGATTGCCTATACCAACGCTTTGATGGATCTGGGCGCTACCGTCTGCACGGCGCGTCAGGCGAGATGTACGGTCTGTCCGTGGGTCGCGCGCTGCAAAAGCGCCGCCGACACCGGCGCGCAAATAGCCGCCAGCAATCCGCTGAAAGTTGCCAGCACGAAGGTGGTCTATCAGGCGGAAGTCCTGGATCGATCCCTGCCGCGCACGCACATCGTCCTGGCCCTGGTCCATCACGAAAATCGCTACCTGATTGCCAAACGCCCAGAAAAACTCGAACAAGGCGGCAACTGGGAAATCGTCGGAGGTAAGCGCGAGGCGGGCGAAGACGATCGCACCGCCCTGGCCCGCGAATTACACGAAGAAACCGGCTTAGAGTTGCTCGCGGCCCGCCCGCTGTTGGACTGGCATCACGTCTACGGCGACCGCGCCTTCATTTTCCACTGCTACCGCTGTAAAGTGTTCAATCCAGACCAAGCCAAACCATTAGCTAGTGACGGCCTGCGCTGGGTCACTGCCGCCGAGCTGGTCGCGCTCACATTCCCACCTGCCAATGCGCCACTTCTTGCCCGTCTACGGCGTTATCATCGTATTGCTTGATCAGCTCTGCACACCTACGGCCTATTTGTCAGAGTGTTTTGTTCTGCATGTGTTGAATCGTCCTGCGTCCTGCGTCCTGCGTCCTCGATATAGGCCTATCATTACCGGGAGAAATCGGAGCAGACTTTATACTGAGATAGTCCACCCTTCGATATAAGAAGGAAATGACACTATCGAAGACGCAGGACGCAGGACGAACGGCACGTGTGAAATCGTCCATCGAAGAAATGCCGAATCGAGACGCAGAACGCAGGACGAAAATGACCATAAAAATACTATTAAATTATTAAAATATAGTTTAACGTATAGTCCTATAAGCTGCCTGCAAATTCAACACCGTCACCGCCGTCGCGAAGACATCACCGTTGGGAACCGTATCGGCGAAGCGGACGCGCTCTGCGGGAACCCAGGCCAAGCCGGCCAACTGGGTGAATGCAGGGGTGGTGGCCTCACGCAGATCGTGGGCCCAGTCAGTCCAGGTCTGGCCGCCGGCCTGATACATGGCCCAGGTGGCGAACAGGGTGCCGAGCGGATCGATGCGGCCTGTGGTGTCCTGCTGCGGACGCAGGTGCGAGCGCTCAAGAACGCTGAGCAGATGTTTGGTGCTCGCTAGGCCAGAACGACCAGTGATCAGGCGGGCGAATGCGGCCAGGCCGATGCGGCCGGCGTCATCGTCGCTGTTGGGCAGCACGCGGCCCAGCACGTCCTGGGCCGTGGCCAGCGCGTGGCCTGACACCGGGGTGCCGGTGGTTGCGGCGGTTTGCAGAGCCAGCCACGTAAATCCACCCAGGCCGGCTTGGCCGGGTTGTTCGGGCACCAGCACCATCAGGGCGGCGGCGGCCTGATCGCGCAGGATGGCGTCATCCAGCACGGCGGCGCTTTCGACCAAAGCCAGGGCAGCAAGGCTGGCGGCGACACCATCCTGGTCGGCGTCGTCGTGGTTGGCGGTGATCCAGTGCAGACCGAGGCGGATAGCGGCTTCGACCCGGGGATCCTCAACCCCATCGCCGAGCAGAGCGAGTACGGCCAGACTCTGGGTGGCGAGATCCCGTTCCGGGGTGCCGGAGATGCCGCCGAAGTGCCCAGTGGTTTCGTCTTGTTGATCAATAAGCCAGATCATCGCCCCCGCGACCAATGGCGCGGTGGTGCCCAAGCCGGCCTGGGTGCGCGCGTGTTCACGCGTCTGCGCCAGTCGGCGCGGAGCGAACAGGTCGTCGACCTGCGGGCGCAGATTCGGCCACGCCTGCGGCGCGCTCACCGGCGCGACCATCTGTTGTGCGGCCCCAACGGCGCCATGCAGGCCGGGATCGCTGGTGGTGGCGACGGTGGGATTATTATCAGTGCTCGGTGCCGGATGCTGATTGGCCTGCCAGGTGGTGAAGGCGAGCACGGCGGCGATGTGGCCGGCGATGACCGCGCTCCAGATGCGGAAACGTCCACTCAGATCAGCGCGGCGTTGGCTGCGCAGGCGCAACGACCCGCCCTTGAGGCATGCCCGCACGGCGTCTTGCATATCAATCGTCTGCGCTGGTTGGCAAGCGCTGCGGACCACGGCCGCGAGCCGGGCGATATCTTCGTTGGAGGTGTCACCCGCGTCATAAAAAGCATCGATGGCGGTATCAGAAAATGCATCGTCGTTGGCCAAGTCGTCATGTGCGCGGCCATCCAAGCCGGCAGATAGCATGGCCGCGTCGATGCGCGCAAGGACTCGCGGTACCAAATCGACAGTGGGCGCAGGGGTGCTGGCCGCGCGCACGCGGCGGCCCAATTCAGCCAGGGCGGCGCCATCGGGGCACGCGGTATCACCATCGCGGATGGCGCGCAGCAACGGATCGGAATCGTGGCTCATGGTTCGACCAGATCGGCGAGTTCATCGCGCAGGTGGCGGACGGCATTATGCATGCGGCTTTTGACGGTGCCTTCAGGAATGCCAAGGATCTGGGCAATTTCCTGATATTTCATGCCTTGGTGATTGGCCATCACGAAAACTTCACGTTGGCCTTCGGGGAGCAGGGCGACGGCTTGTTGAATGCGGCGTCGCAACAGATCGTCGTGCCCGGCATCAGCGCGGGTGTCGCTTGGCGCATCCAAGACATCGACCAGACGCAGATTCGAGCCGCCGTATTCAGCATCCAGGCTGACCAGGTGGTGGCGATTGCGGCGCAGGTGGTCGATCCACAAATTGTGCGCGATGCGATAGAGAAAAGTCCGCACCTTGGCCGTGGCCTGATAACGGGCACGTGATTTATAGACGTTGACGAAAACGTCCTGGGTCAGCTCCTCGGCTAGGAGGGAATCAAAACATTGATGGTAAAAAAAGCCGACCAGTTCGTTCTGGAAGCGGCGGACCAACTCGACCACGGCCTCGCGATCGTCGTCGCGGATACGCTCCATGATCGCAATGTCTTCGTCACTCACCGCGGTCCCTCGTGGAGACGCTAACCTAGGCGTACTGGCAGGCATGGCGAGGTGGTAAACGCGGTTTGCTGGGGAAGGTTCATCCCGCTTCGCAAACTTTCCCTAAGTCTTTTCCCGGCATTAGTTTACCTGCAGTTCGCGCAGCGCTCCCGCAATCCGCTGATGGGTGGCCAGGGCTACTTGCTTGCGGTCCCCACTGCCGGCGGGGGCAAGCCAATGCAGATCGGTCACGGTGCCGGATCCGGGCAGCAATCCCGCCAAATGAGGCAGAAAGCGCATGGCGCCGTACCAACAGACCTGATCCCGCCGCCGACCTAGGGCAGGGCGACCGTCGACCATACTGTGGGCCAATGCCACCGGTTGGACGGGTGCCGAGGCAGCCAACGCCGCGGCAAAAGCAGCGGGTCGGAATGGCAACACCGTGCGTCCATCCGAACTGGTTGCTTCGGGGAAGACCACCACATCGTGATGGGCATGGAGGATTTCGGTGATGCGCGCACAGGTGCCGCGCAAGCCGCCGACAGCGCGGCGGTCGACAAACAGGCAACCAGCGGCAGTACAGATGCGACCAAGCAGGGCATCGCCTTCGACTTCCAAGGAGGTAACAAACACCGCCGGACGGCGTGCGGCAAACAACAGCGGATCAATCCATGAAGTGTGATTGGCTACGATCAGCCATCCGCTCGGCTGGTCGATTTTTGCCCTCTGACGTTCGCCGCTGGTGCGCTGGCGCAGGCCCAGAATACGCACAGCCCAGCGCGAATAGCGGCTGGTGCGCAGACAGATGCGGCGCAAATCACCGCGGGTGCGGCGGGCAAAAATGACGAAAGTCGGAATCATGACCGCCAGCAAAGCCATGCGCGATACGGCCCTCAGCACGGAGCAAATCGGCCCAGGAACAGGCTATTATGATTCTGTAGGTCGAGCAGAGTGAAGAAATCGTAGCAGCCGAAATCGCGGTCCAGGGCGGGTTCTGCCGACACGGCGGCACCGGCCAGAACGTAGATCCGCAATAACGGCGGCAGCAGTGCTTCAACTTCTGCATCGTCAGCCGGGGCAATGCGATCGACCAGGGCCTGGGTCACCGCGACATCGCGGAACAAGGTGCGGGGGATCACTCCGCACGATTTTTTGGTCCTGCCGTCAGCGGCAAATCGTGCCGCCAGGGCGGCGATGCGGCGCGGGTGGGCGGCCGGAAGGCTACTGCAGCCAAACAACCAACGCGCACCCACGGCCCGGGCAAAGGCGCCGACGCCGTGGCCCAGCGCGACCAAGGCGAGATTGTTGCGATGGCTGCGGCGGAGACAGGTGCGACCGACCTCGACTTTGACGCCGGGCAGGGCGGGAAAACCGCCCAATATAAATTCGCCGGCGGTATAACTGCGCCCGGCCCAGAGCGAACAGGCCAGACGGCAGGTGCCGACGGGTTCATCGGTGCTGGCCAGACGAACCAAGAGATGTTCGCACGAGGCATCAAAATCATCGCTTTCCCGGCCATCGGCACGTGACCGACCCAGCATCTCGTCGAGAAAAACTTCATGACGCATGGCAAAGCAGAGTTCCTTTTCTTCCGGCGTCCGCGCCAAATCGACGCAAAAACGGCTGAAGGTGAAAGCGAACCCCGGCAGACGGGCGGTGTTGGATGTGCTGATCGGCATGAATCCTCCGGATCTCTGAACGAGAAGGGCTCTCGGTCAAGGGGAGGGGAATGCTCGATGAAGATTTGGGGAATTTTATCTCTGCGTGTATCAACCATTGCCACTTTTGTCCTGCGTCCTGCGTCCTGCGTCTTCGCAGTTCGAAGTCCTAGCAGTCCTAGGTCCGAAGTCTTCGCATAGTTTTTCGGGACATTTTGTGGTGAATCGTGACTTCGTGTGTACGCGACCGTAGAATCGAAAAATGCGCCCGCTCTCCGTACCGCCGATTTCAATCGGCATGATGGATCAGAGCGGTCTAGTAAGTTTTATGACTATTTCCGTCTTGCATCATCGCAGTCCGAGGTCCGAAGTCCTAGGTCTTGTAGGAGTTGGTTTGGAACTGTGGTAATTTGGCTTGTGACGGGCTAGGTTGAAAATTCAGGATCCGACCACGGGAGGGGAATATTCAGCAGCTTGCATGCATTCCTGGTCGTCCATGCGGCGATATCATCCGGTCGTTCGCCGCGGACTTCGGCGAGGCATTCGACGGTGTAACGGACCAGGGCGGGCTCGCAGCGGCGGCCGCGCCACGGGACCGGCGGCAGATAGGGGGCGTCGGTTTCGATCAATAAACGGTCGGCTGGGACCAGGGCGGCGGCGTCACGCAGGAATTGATTGGCAGGATAGGTGACGGTGCCGTTGAAACTGAGATGCCAGCCCAGGTCCAGCCATGCGCGCGCATGCTCAGGTGGGCCGATGAAACTGTGGATGATGCCCTGGTTCCGCGGATGGTCGCGCAGGATGACATAGAGATCGTCGAAGGCGTCGCGGCAGTGAATGACCACCGGCAGGGAAAATTCGGCGGCGAGATCCAATTGCAGAGCCAATTGTTCGGCCTGCACGGGCTTGGCATTGAGGGTGTGAAAATATTCTAAGCCGATCTCACCCAGGGCCCGCGGCGCCTGCGCGGTCGCCATTGTTTCGTCAAGGAGTGTGCGCAATCCCGCCAGGGCAGCAGGGAAATCGGCGCCGGCATCACAGCACGAGAATGGATCCAGGCCGACGCTCCAGAAAATCAGCTGGGGATGGCGGGCAACCAGCGCGCGCACTGCCACGGCGTCCTCTAGGCTGGTGGCGATACACATGACTGCAGCTAGGCCGCAGCTTGGCAGGGCGGCGATAACGTCTTCGCGATCAGCGTCGAAACGCCCATTGCTGAGATGGCAATGGGTATCGATCAGCGGGACCGCCAACGGTTCCAGTTCACGCGGATGGACCGTGGCGGGAGATTCTTTTCTAGCCATGTCCACCCAGTCTGGGCCCTGACGCAGCCACGCCAGGGTGACCCTGGCCAAACCGGGCATTTGGGTGAGTATGCCGCCATGCCTGGAAACACTCCCCGTGCAGGGACAGATCTGCAGCCACCGCCTAGTCCCGAGCTGCAACCGTGGACGGTATTGTCACGTCGTACGCTGGTTGCGGACCGCTGGTTGCGCCTGCACGTCGATCAGGTGCGCACCGGACGCGGTGTGGTCTTGGATACGTTTTACGTCATCGGCGAGGCGGACTGGGCCTGCGCGGTTCCGGTGCTTGCCGATGGACGCATCGTCGTGGTCGAACAATTCCGCCACGGGGTGCAAACCGTGACCTGGGAGTTGCCCGCCGGTGATCTAGATGCAGGCGAAGATCCGGCTACGGGAGCACTGCGCGAATTACGCGAAGAGACTGGGTATGTGCCGCGGGGTGAACCGCAGCCTTTGGGAGCCTTTTGGCCGGAACCTTCGCGTAATGGTTCGCGCGGGCACTGTTTCCTGATTCCGGTTGCTGCCGATCCCGGGATGGCCCAGCCGGATGCGGCCGAGGATATCCGTTTGCACCTGCTTGATATCGCCAGCGTTGATGCGGCTATCGCCGCCGGAAAATTTGCGCACGCGGTGCATGTGGCGGCGGTACTGTTGGCGCGTGCGCATATGGGAAGGCTTTCATGAAGCGGCGGCGTTCTCCAGCACAAACTCTGCTCGTCACCGCTGGGGTGGCCTTGGGTCTGATTGTTGGGGCCAAGCTCTTGGTCCATGCTCGCACCGATGAAAGTCAGGCTCGGCAATTACAGCATCTCCCTAATATCGAATTGGTGGGCGCCAGCCCCGCCGAACTGGCAGCCGCAGGGTATCAGCTGGGTGAGCGCGCCCCGCGCTCTTGGACGAATATTTCAATCCGCCTGTTCGAGAATGACCAGGGCATGATCAATTGTTTGTCCTGCACCATCGACGCAGCCGAAGTCGATCGTCTCTTCACTTTTCCACCCGGCACGCGGCATCCCATTGATGATCGTCCGCCGGCTGATTGGCCGTGGGGGACCGCGGAGGATGCTTGGCAGGTTCCGGAGTGGTGGCAGCCCACCGGGATGCGCACGCGGATGTACGAAGAATTCCCGCCCGGCCAATTGGCGCGCGGAATGTTCGCAGCCTATGATCCCGCCACCCGCCGCCTGAATTCCTGGATCTGGGCGCGCAGTGGCTGGAAACCCACGCGCCAGCCCGAGGACCTCGCCCTGGTTGCCGATGCGGTGGCGCATTCCTTGGCGGATCTGGCCCTACGGAGTCATTGGCCTTTTGCCGAGGACGGCTGGCTAACAAGAAATGGCCTGAGCACGCTGGAATTAACACCCATGGCCGGGGTGCTGCCCCCGGGTGCTGAACGCATTGATGTCGCCCTGCTGCCACGCAAAGACAATCATCGCTACTTGTTCCGCTTGGTGGGAGTAACTCCCGCCGAAGCGCTGCGGGTCGCAGGCGGGGTCCCCTTGCATCCACTTGCGGATGATGGCGCTCTGCCGGCATGGAACTTTGCTGCGCCGTCAGCAGGTCTGCCCGCGTGGTTCGCGGCTGGTCCCGGCCCGCGTTGGGTGCATCAATTACAAACCCTGGGAAGCGGCGCAACCGAAGCGGCGCGGTGGGTTGCCTATGACACCAACGCGCGGGCGATTCTGGTCTGGGATTGGACTGCGGAACCATCCCGGGATATTCCGGCAGTGCGCTGAAGGGCCTCAGGGCCCAAACGTGGAATAATCGTCCGTTGCCGGTGCAGTGCTTGCCCCACCGTCATCAGTGCTGGGCTGCCAGACGGCCAAGCCTAGGCCTATTCCGGCCAGCAATAAGACGGCAAAGAAACGCAGCGCGACCCCTGCCCATGGTCGCCGTTGCCAAGCCGGAAAAAATCCGAGCATTAACCCCAGCGGCGCGATCCCGAGCAGCACCAGCGCAAACGTATCCGGTTTGTCGCCATAACGCTGGTCCAGGCTGAGCAATAATCCACTGCCGAGAACCGCCAAGGCGGCGGCGCCCGGCGCGCTGGTACGGGTGAACCAGGACGCGCCCCAGATTCCCCCCAGCCCAGCGGCAATGAATCCCGTCGCTTGGCCCTGTTTGGCCGAGGCCATAAGCACAAAAGCCGGCGCGAGCAGGGCGAGCCAAGCAACCAGGGTTCCCAGCGCCGTCACCGGACTGCGTCCACGCACCGCCCGTTCAGCAACTAAAGCGACGACACCAAGGACGAGCCCCACGACGCCATACGCGACCCACGCCCCGGTGCGCTGCGCCAACGGCAGCAGCACCAGGGGCCCCGCCGCAATAACCAGCGCCGAGGCCACCGCTTTCGGCACCAGCGTCGCCACGCTTAATAACACTCCGAGAGCGAAAAGAAGCAACTCCTGGCGATCAAACAAACTCGCCGGCCACCACCCTTTCCATTGCCACAAACACCACCAGGGCGCGCTGATTGCAATCCCCAGCAGCAGCACCCCTAACGCCGCCCGCCACCGCGACCCCGCTGCCGGAATCCCATCCGCAGTGCGTCGCCCCCGGCAGGTAGCAAGTAACCCCGCCCCAAAGCCCAGCAGACTCGGAAAAAGAACACCCCAGAGCAGATCAGTCAGCGTTGGCATTTTCAACTTTCATAAAAGGTATCTGTCCTACGTCCTATGTCCGAGGTCCTAAGTCCATCCGTTATGGAGTGCTTCGTAAGCTTGTGATGCAAGCGCTTTTCGACTCAGGCGTTTTTCGGCTCGTGCCGAAGCGCAAGCCAATTTTTCGCGATTGAATTGCGCAAAGGATAGCGGCCTCGCATTCAGATTAATCTCATCCCCACCAATAATCGCGCCGACTCAAGGAATTCGAAGGCCTAGGACCTAGGACAGGCGCGAAGCGCCATAGGACCTCGGACATTCCCCAACGAAAAGCCCTTATGAAAACGTCAAGTTTTCATAAGGGCGAATACTGATATTCTACTTAACGCCTTCGGTAGCGAAAATGATGGTTACTTCATCGGCGATGCCATCAGGCATGAAAGTCATGCCGAAATCGGAGCGTTTGATGGTGAACTCGGTGTCGAAGCCGATGCGGTCCTCGCCCCAGGGATCCTTGCCGACCTTCATCAGTTTGACTGGAATGGTGATCGGTTTCTTGACGCCGCGCAGCTCGAAATCGCCGGTGACGTGGTAGAGATTGTCCCCTTTGGCCTCAAAGGACTTGGAGGTGAAGCTCATGGTGGGGAATTCTTTGACGCTGAAGAAATCGCCCGAGCGCAGATGCTCATCCTTTTTGGCGTTGCCGGTGTCGATCGTTTCGGTCTTGATCTTCACGTCGACTTTGCTGTTGGTGGGCTTGGCAGCGTCCCACGTGATTGAACCCGAGACGTCATTAAAGCGACCATAGGTCCACGAGAAGCCCAGGTGATCGGCCTTGAATAGGGCGGCCGTGTGCGCGAGATCCAAGGTATAGGTGTCGGCGGCGAAAACGGCCGTGGCGGCACAGGTGAGGGAAAGGAGGAGGGAACGGAGCATAGGAATCCTTGGGGTTATGTGGGTGCAAGGGCAGCGGGGCTGCCAGTGAAGGGAACCGCATCAGTGGGGGTGTCGTCGGCAACTCCGCGTGTCGGAGCCCGCAGGTTTTCCAGCAGGTCAATCAGGGTTGCGGTCTGCTGAGGTCCCAAGGCGGCGAAGCGGCGTTCGTGGATAGTGCCCAGGGTAGCGCACAAGCCCGGATGATTGCACACAGCATCGCCAGGCGCAGTGATCCGAACGATCACCACCCGGCGATCAGCGACCTGACGCTCGCGGGTGACCAGGCCACGGGTTTCGAGTTTGTCGAGCAGCCGGGTCACATCGGGGTCCAGGGTGACCAAGCGTTCAGCGATGGTGCCGCAGGTCAGTCCCTGGGGTGCAGCGCCGCGGAGAATACGCAGGATATTGTACTGGGCGTGGGTGAGGTCATAAGCCCGCAACGCGGTGGCGACATCGCGGGCTAGGACCTCGGCGGTACGGATCAGGGCCAGATAGGCCTCAATCGCGGGACTAGCAAACGGGCTGGTCTGATGGATTTCACGGGCGAGCAGACCAGCCATGGATGAAAACATATGTTGTGACGACTATTGTCAACACGATTGATGTCGCGGTATTGGTACGCCATGTGCCTAGCAGGCCCCGTACCCCCTCAAATCGCGTCAGAACGACCCAGGAATCGCCCCATGAGCCAGACCCATACTTTCCAGACCGAAGTTCAGCAACTCCTGCATCTGATGATCCACAGCTTGTATTCCGAGCGGGAAATTTTCCTGCGCGAACTGCTGTCCAACGCCTCGGATGCCTGCGACAAGCTGCGTTTCCAGGCTCTGACCGCGCCCGAGTTGCTCACCGGCGACCCCGAGCTGGGCGTGACCGTGGTTGGCGATGCCGAAGCCCTGACCGTGACCATCACGGATAACGGCGTCGGCATGACCGAGGCCGAAGCCATGGAGCACCTCGGCACCATCGCCAAGTCGGGCACCAAGGCCTTTCTCAATTCGCTCGACGCGAGCAAGGTCAAGGACACCAATCTGATCGGTCAATTCGGCGTCGGTTTTTATTCCGCCTTCATGGTTGCCGATCGTATCGTGGTCGAAAGCCGTTCGGCCCATGTCGCAGCCGATCAGGCCACGCGCTGGGAATCACGCGGCGATGGTTCCTATACCACCGAAGCGCTTACCCGGACCCAGCGCGGCACGACGATCACCCTGCATCTCAAAGAGGACGCCAAGGAATTTGCCGAAAGCTGGCGCATCCGCGCCTTGGTGAAAAAGTACAGCGACTACGTCGCCTATCCGATCCGCAGCCCGAAGTATCTCAGCGACGACGATAAAAAAGCCGGCAAGACGGCGGATCTGGAACAGATCAACGCCGGCGCTCCGTTGTGGACGCGGGCTAAGGACGACATCACCGACGAACAATATACCGCCTTTTATCAGGCCGCGTGCAAGCAGTGGGACACCCCGGCTACGCGCGTGCATGTGAACGTCGAAGGCACTTTGGCCTTCACCACGCTGTTGTTCATCCCGTCAGAGCGCCCGTTCGACATGTTCGACCGCGACCGCAAGGGCTTGTCGTTGTATGTCCGCCGCGTCTTCATCATGGACGACTGCACCGATCTGCTGCCCGAATATTTGCGCTTTGTGCGTGGCATCGTCGACAGCGATGATCTGCCGCTCAACGTGTCGCGCGAAATGCTCCAGCAGCAGGATGTCGTGCCCAAACTGCGCAAGCTGTTGGTCAAGCGCATCCTGGATCATCTGCTGAAATTGGCCGAGGGCGACGAAGCGGCCCAGGCCACCTTTGCCAAGATCGATGCCGCTTTCGGCATCGTCCTCCGCGAAGGTCTGGTGAGTGAACATGACAGCGATCTGAAGGCCAAGATCGGCAAATTGATCCGTTTCCGCTCGACCTGGACTATGGCTCAGGAGCCTGCTGACGATTCGCGCCGCACCAGCTTCGCGGATTACGTCAGCCGCATGGCCGATGGGCAAAAAGGCATCTATTACGTCACTGCCCCGAACTTGGCTGCCGCCACCAGCGCGCCGCAGCTCGAAGGCTTCAATGCTAAGAATGTCGAAGTCCTGCTGCTCGCGGAACCGGTCGACGAATGGATCGTCGGGCAATATACTAAACATGGTGAACACGATCTGATCAGCGTCGCCAAGGGTGAATCCGATCTTGCCGACGCGGAAACCAAGCAACGTCTGGAAGAACAGAACAAGGCCGCCGAAGGCTTTCTGGGCGCCGCCAAAGAAGCTCTCGCCGAAGATATCGACGTCGTGCGCTTCACCGCCCGCCTTAAAGACAGTCCCTGCTGTCTGGTCGGCGCCGAACATATGCCCGCCCCGTGGATGGAGGAAATGTTGCGTCGCTCCGGGCAAAGCGTCCCGAAGTCCAAGCGCAGCCTGGAACTCAATCCCGACCACCCCTTGATCCAGCGCCTGCAAGCCTTGCATGGCTCGGGAAAAACCGCCGACGTCAAACAATGGCTGGGCGTTCTCCGTGACCAAGCCGTCATCGCCGAAGGTGGCCGCCTAGCCGACGCATCCGCTTTCGCCAAATCCGTGCAAGAATTGTTATTAAAAGCTGTTCCTGCGGCTGAGGCGAAAGGCTGAAATCCAGCTTCACTTTCAGTTTTCGGTTTATTTGCATGCTGTCCGAGGTCCTATGGCGCTTCGCGCCTGTCAGAGGTCCTAGGTCTCGTTTGCTGTGGCCCTGCTGCGGAATAATTTCCATATTCGCAGCGGGGGACCTGCATTTCTTTGAAGTCCTCGAAACACGGTGCTGTGCGCCTTGCCCCATTTACGATGTCCTCTGGCGCTTCGTACCTGTCCGTGGTCCGAGGTCCGATGGAATTTCGCGCCTGTCCGAGGTCCTAGGTCTCGTTTGCTGTGTCCCCGTTGCGGAATAATTTCATATTCGCAGCGGGGGACCTGCACTTCTTTGAAGTCCTCGAAACACGGTGCTGTGCGCCTTGCCCCATTTACGATGTCCTCTAGCGCTTCGTACCTGTCCGTGGTCCGAGGTCCGATGAAACTTCGCACCTTTCCGAATTTCTAAGTCTTGTGGTGTACTGGCCACTCGTCGGCAACGCCATGCGAGAGGGCCAAAGGCCCGACTTTATATGAGCCTAGGGCATCGCCCTAGGAATTGCATATGGATGAAAAAGCCCTGAAGGGGCGGCCCATAGGATGACGTTTATGGGCCGCCCCTTCAGGGCTCGACAATTTCCTCGCACGGATTCCTAGGGCGATGCCCTAGGCTAATATCGTGCCGGGCCGTTGGCCCTCCTTTTCGAGGACCTCAGACAGGCGCGAAGCGCCAGAGGACCTCGGACTTAGGACAAGGCGCCCAGCGCCGCACTTTGAGGACCTCAGACAGGCGCGAAGCGCCAGAGGACCTCGGACTTAGGACAAGGCGCCCAGCGCCGCACCTCGAGGACCTCGGACAGGTGCGAAGCGCCAGAGGACCTAGGACTTAGGACGAGGCGCAAGGCAGCCTAGTGCCGAGTAAAAGAAGTTCGCCTTACTCAGCAAAAGAGAGCGCAACCCCATTGATGCAATAGCGTTTGCCATTCGGGCCTGGGCCGTCGTCGAAAACGTGGCCAAGGTGGCCGTCGCAGCGGTAGCAGCGGACTTCGGTGCGGGACATGCCCATGCTGCGGTCGACGATTTCGGTGAGGCGACCGGGGACCGCTGTGGTGAACGAGGGCCAGCCAGTCCCGGAGTCGAATTGTTTGGTCAGATCAAAGAGTTCGAGCTGGCAGCCGGCGCAGCGGGCGAAGCCCGTTTTGCGGCCCTTCCAGGTGCTGCACTGATCGCCGTGCGGGCGTTCGGTGCCGTGGTCGCGTAAAACCTGGAATTGTTCGGGGGTCAGCCGGGCCTTCCATTCGTCGCGCGTCAGGTCGAGCTTGGCAGTGACGATCTGGATACCGCGGCGGCGGGTATGGCACTGACCGCCGTTGGTCGCCATGTAGTCCTGATGATAATCTTCGGCCGAGTAAAAGGTCGCGGTGGGTTCCATGCGGGTAGCGATCGGGATGTCGAAATAGCGTTGCGCCACGGCCATCGATTGCGCGGCGTCGGCTTTCTGGGCATCGTTCACGGGAAAGATTGCTGTGCGATATTGGGTTCCGGCGTCCGGCCCCTGCCGGTTGACCTCGGTCGGATTGTGGATGTTCCAGAACACGTCGAGAATCTGGGTGTAACGGATGACCTTCGGGTCATAGGTCACCAGGACTGCCTCGGCGTGGCCGGTGGTTCCGGCACATACTTGGCGATAGGTCGGATTGGCGACGGTGCCGCCAATATATCCCGAGACCGCCGAGCTAACCCCGGGAGTCTTGGCGAAGGCATCTTCAACGCCCCAAAAACAGCCGGCTGCGACTATTGCGGTTTCCATGGGAGGTTTCTCTGCTTTCTCTGCCGCCGCGAGCGGATGACAGGCCAGCACGACGCCCAACGTCAGAAGCAGGGCAATCCTGATTCGCGTTGCCGCACATCCGCAGTGGCTAGACGTAGTGAACATGGTGAATCTCCTCGACAGCGTGGAAAAGGTCCAATCGACACAAGCAATGGCTACTGCTACCTTGAATACGCGGCAATCGCGTTGGTGTTGGATCCGTTTCTGGGCGGTCTTGTACGTCCTGTTCATCCTGCGCCTCGACGCGGCATTTCGTTCTTGGAACACACATTACGTCCCGTCGTCCTGCGTCCTGCGTCCTGCGTCCTGCGTCTTCGATAGAGCCATCTCATCTCTCTATCGAAGATGGTTAGGCCTCGTCATACGTCGCCCACCGATTTCTCAGGCATGTCGTTACCAGTATCGAGGACGCAGGACGCAGGACGCAGGACGAACGGGACGGGTCTAGGCGAACAATAAAGGGAATGCGGAGTGTCGAGACGCAGGACGCAGGACGCAGGACGAAAATGCCTAGTGACGTGTGTTCTCTACTCGAAAAATTTGTTAAAATTAACCAACAGCCCCATTCGCACGTGCCGTTGCTATCCACGTATTCAAAAGATCGGCCGGTTCAGCGCCAAGACTCGCGCCGAGGTGACAGGCCAAAAGCATCATCACTTCGCAGCCGTGGCGGACGGCGCCGAGATCGTCGAGATTGCCGAATTGTTTTTCGGCGCGAGCGCGCAGGCTTTCTCTGTGATCGTGAATGAAATCAACGGGTGCATGGGGATCGCCGCTGGCCAGAGTCAAGGTGTCGATCCAGCTTTTGCCGAGTTGTTTCGCGCGTTCATCGCCGCTGAGACGGGCCATGCGCTCCCAGGCTTTTAACACGCCGGTGTCGGCGGCGTGCAGAGGGGTGTCGAACAATAGCACGAAACTGCCTTCGGCGAGATCTTGGACGACTTCCAGATACGCGTCCTGGGCATTCGCCCCGGCGTCGATGTCCTGACCGGCCAGATAGTCGCCGACGGTCATGCTCGGTAACTCGGTCACTTCCAGACATCCGTCCAGGCAGGGAAATATCCTCCCTTCATGGATGAAGCGCACCTGTTCGCCACGGCGCTCACGACCCAGCGGATATAATCGGCACGCCAGCGGGCGGCCGGGATGCACGGTGCAGCCCTGGCCATGCTGATAGAAAGTGCAGGCGGCCCGGCCACGCCAGCGGTGCTCGCCGTTCATGCGCAGACGGATACCACCGTCTTGGGTATGGGTGTCGCGAACGGTGCGCAGGTCTTGACCCAGGGTGCGGGCAAGCAACGCCATTTCCCACGGGTTGACGCTGATGGACTTGCCGTGGCAGCAGGTGCCCGCCCGGGTGCAGGTCAGCGGCAGGCGGTCGTTCAAGGCTAAGCCGGTACTGACCGTCAGTTCAGTCTGCTCAGTGGGCATCCGTGCGCTGCCGTTCATCGGCCCGTCGGGCTGCTTCGAGAATCAAGTGCGTGGTGGGTACGCCCATCAGATCTTCGACCGAGATCGGTTCGAAATTAAAAAAGAATTGGCCCGAGCGCCAGGACAGCAATTCAATCGCGGCCTCGGGGCCAGTACTGCCATCGTCGAGGACCTTGGCGTGGACGACGCGCCCGTCGCGTAGCAAAAGGACGCCCTGGCGAGTCCCGTGTTGGAGCATGACCGAGCCGGTCTTGCGTTCGCTCGACATCAATGACAGCAGCCCGGGTGCATCAAGGACCGACAGATCCCCAGCAAAGCCGGAGCGCAGCGAGCGGCTGGCTGAGGTTGCATCGCGTTCGTCGTTGAGACGGCCCAAGCAGCGTTCGACCCGGGCGCCGATCTCTTCGATGCCGAGATGACGCGAGACCACATCATCGACGCCCAGCCGCATGGCGCGTAGCCGTGCATCGGCATCACCGCCCATCACGAACAAAATAGGGGTATCGCCGAGGGCTTTTGAGCCGCGGATGCGACGCACTAAGTCCCACCCATCCATGCCTGACAGCTCGGCATCGATGACGGTCAGATCAGGTTTCAAGTGCGGCAGGAGATCAAGCGCTTCGAGTGCATTGCGGGCCACTTTGGCCTGATGGCCCTGCGCCGACACCAGACGGGTCAGGCCATCACGTACGCTTGCGTCACTTTCAACAATGAGAACCGTGGCCACGGTCGCAGCGTAGCAAGGGTGTTCGGCCCTGACCAGAGCCCGCTGGTCTGGCGGGTCTGATATCCTGGCCAGCGCTCACGTTTGCGCATCAAGCGGCCGCTCTTTGTTCAGCGCAGGAATGACCTCGACCTCGGCGATGCGGCCATGGCGCAGTCGGCGGATACGGAAGCGGACGTCGCCTTCCGACCAGATGCGGCCGATATGGATCAGATCGCCCAGACGGACGCGCAGCCAGGCATCGATGGTGCTCTCGCCGGCATCCCTCCAGGTGACGCTCAGCCGGGTGGCGAGATCGCTGGTCCGAAAGCTGCCACCGACGATCAGGCTGCCGCGTTGCGCGATGCAGGTGCGCGGCAGATCGTGGTCACCGGTTTCCATCTCGCCGATTAATTCATCAAGGACATCGGTCAAGGTGACCATGCCGACGGTGCGCCCGTCGGTGACCACCAGCGCCATCGCGTCACCAGACTCGCCGAAATAATCGAGCAGATCGCCGAGGAGGTGGCCGCTGTTCACCTGATGCGCCTCCTTGGCGATGGTGCGCAGATCTCCATCTTCCGGATGATCCTGGAACAGGAAGACGAGATCCTCAAAACTGACTTGGCCGATCACGCGATCCAGATCGCCATTCTCGGTCAGGAGCAGGACCGAATGTGGGTCGTTGCGCACATGGGCGAGGGCGGCGCGAGGCGACATGGCACTCGAAATCGTCATCAACGCCGATCGTGGCACCATTGCTGCTTCGACGGTTTGTTGGCGCAATTGGGCAACACCGGTGATGATGCGGTGCTCGCGTGCGCCGATCTGCCGCGTGGAATGCGCCAAGCGGGCGGTCGCCGCCAGTTCCTCCAGTGTCGCCTTGCCGAGGTCATCTGCGGTCGAGGCACGGCCCTGGAACGGCTTGTTGATCCAATGGATGACCGCCAGCAGGGGTGAGAACAGCCGCATCATGATGGCGAGCGGTCGGGCGATGAGCGGGGCCAAGGCACCGTTGTAGCGCACACCCAGGCTTTTCGGCAGGACCTCCGTGAATTGCAACATCGCGACGGTGAACAGCACCGAGAACAGCAGCAGCTTCTCTGGACCGAAGACGCGGGTGAATTCGGCGCCGGCGATGGTGGCGCCGATCGTGTGGGCGGTGGTGTTCAGGACGAGGATCACCGCGATCGGCTTGTCGATGGCGAGCTTGAAGCCGCGCCAGATCGCTGCCGCCACCGGCGAGCGCTGGTCTAAATTCGCGATCTGAGCCGAGGAGAGACTGAGGACCGCCGCTTCCAGCAGGGAGCAGATGAACGATATGCCGAGCGCCAAGCCCGTCGCAAAGAGGAAGAGTTCCATGGGGGGTGATCATTGCCTCTGTCCGGAGGTCCGGAAGTCCGGAGGTCCGGAAGTCGAGTAACCCATTGCCTCTTGTTCGGAAGTCCGGAGGTCGAGCAACCCATTACCACCTGTCCGGAAGTCCGGAGGTCCGGAAGTCGAAGACATCCCGTTCGGGGATGGAAATGCACCATGGCATTCCAGCGTGTGGTAGTCCTCAATAACCAAGGCAAACAAGACTTCCGGACTTCCGGAAGTCCGGACTTCCGGACAAGAGGCAATGACCCCGCGACCTCCGGACAAGAGGCAATGCGATCTTCAATACGCGAACGCCTCGATCCGCACCTTCGGCAGCAGCGATTCACCACCACTGAGCCAAGTGTCGACGCAGCGCGCGACCTCGCGGCCTTCGCTGATCGCCCAGACCACCAAGGACTGTCCACGGCGACAGTCGCCGGCGGCGAAGACGCCAGGGACCGACGACATGCGGGTGTCGGGGTCGGCCTGGATATTGCTGCGCGGATCGAGTGTGCAGCCGATCTGGGCCAGCAGGTCAGCGCTGCGCGGGCCGAGGAAACCCATGGCAAGCAGGACCAGGTCGCATTCGTAGGTTTTCTCAGTGCCGGGGACCTCTTCCGGTTTCCCCTTGGACCAGTCGAGATTGATCGTCTTCAGGCCAGTGAGTTTGCCGTCCTTACCGAAGAATTCCTTGGTCGCGACCGAATAGACCACTTCGCCGCCCAAGCTTTGCATTTCATCGACGCTCGACGAGATGCGTTTGACCCGGGCCCATTGCGGCCACGGATTGCCATTGGGACGGTCATCCGGCGGCGCGCCGAGCAGTTCGAAATTAGTCACTCCGGTCGCACCCTGGCGCAGCGAGGTGCCAATGCAGTCCGACCCCGTATCGCCGCCACCGATGACGATGACTTTCTTGCCTGCGGCCCAGATCTTTTTCTTCTGCGGATGCAGGGCGGCAATATCGGCATCGCCCCAGTTATTACGGTTCGACTGCGGCAGGAATTCCATGGCGAAATGGACGCCATCCCAATCACGTCCGGGCACCTTGAGGTCACGCGGGGCCTCGGCACCCGTGCTGACGACCACCGCATCGAATTTGCCTTTGACCTCATCCCAGGTCGGACTGACCCCGACGTTGGCGTTGTAGACAAAGGTGATGCCTTCAGCGGCGAGCAGGTCGATGCGGCGCTGCACCTTTTCCTTGCGCAGTTTGTAATGCGGAATGCCGTACATGACCAGACCGCCGGCGCGGTCATTCTTTTCAAAGACGGTGACCAGATGGCCAGCGCGGTTAAGCTGCTGCGCCGCCGCCAAGCCAGCGGGACCACCGCCGATAACGGCGACCTTTTTGCCGGAGCGAGTCGGCGGGACGACCGGTTTGATCCAACCGCTTTCAAAACCCTTGTCGACGATCGAGACCTCATGCAGCTTGATCGTCACCGGCGGCTCATTGATCCCGAGCACGCAGGAATTTTCACACGGCGCGGGGCACACCCGGCCGGTGAACTCCGGGAAATTGTTGGTCGCGTGCAAGGCGGCCAGGGCCTCTTTCCAGCGACCGCGAAAGACCAAATCATTCCATTCGGGGATCAGATTGCCCAAAGGGCAGCCCGACATGCAAAAGGGCACGCCGCAATCCATGCAGCGGCTGGCCTGGGTGCGCACGGTAGCCTCGTTGAGCACTTCGATGTGCTCTTCGTGGTTCTTCAGGCGCTGCTTGGCCGGAAGATATTTCGGGGCCTGGCGGGTATGCTTGATGAAGCCGGTGGGGTCGCCCATGGGGTAGTCCTTTCAGTCCGGGAGTCCGGAGGTCCGGAAGTCCGGAAGTCGTCTGTTCGATAATAAAATGGGGATTAGAGAGGGATGAACCGAAGCCAATCGGCTCAGGTGGCCACGGGATCCTTGCTGATCCGGCCGGTGTCGCGGGCAGAGCGTTCGGCCAGGACCCGGCGGTATTCGCGCGGGAAGACCTTGACGAAGTACTTCACCTTGGCCGGCCAGTCAGCCAGGATGGCCTTGGCCTTGGGACTGCCGGTCAATTTCAGGTGCGCCTCGATCTTGCGCTTGAGGGTGGCGATGTCCTCTTCATCGGCGAATTGTTCGAGGTCGACCATGCCGGGATTGCAGCGTTGGCTGAATTTCCGGTCCTCGTCCAGAACATAGGCCAGACCGCCGGACATGCCGGCGGCGAAATTGCGCCCGGTGCGGCCCAGGACCACGACCAGGCCGCCGGTCATGTACTCACAGCCGTGGTCGCCCACGCCTTCGATGACCGCTTCGGCGCCAGAATTGCGCACCCCGAAACGCTCACCAGCGGCGCCAGCGAAGTAGACCTCGCCACCGGTGGCACCATAGAGCACGGTGTTGCCGACGATGGAGTTTTCCGACCACACATACGTCGTGCCCGGGAAAGGTTTAATCACGATGCGCCCGCCGGCCATGCCCTTGCCGACGTAATCGTTGCCTTCCCCGGTCAGGGTCATTTCGATGCCTGGCGACAAGAAGGCGCCAAAGCTTTGGCCGCACGATCCGGTCAGATTGATTTTGATCGTACCTGCCGGCAGTCCGGCAGGGCCATGTCGCTTGGCGATTTCGCCCGACAGCATGGTCGCGCAGGTGCGATCGGAATTGCGGATCGGCAGATCGATGACCACCTCTTTCTTGCTTTCCAGGGCGGGCTTGGCCAAGGCGATGAGCTTGCGGTCGAGGATCTTCTCCAGGCCGTGATCCTGGGTGATGCAGCAGCGGGTTTTGACCTCGGCGCCGACCTTGGGCTTGGCCAGGAGCTTGGAATAATCCAGACCCTTGGCTTTCCAGTGTTTGATCGCTTCGTTCATTTCCAGGATCTCGGTGCGCCCGACGATCTCGTCCAAGCTGCGCACGCCGAGCTGGGCCAGGTGCTCGCGCACCTGTTCCGCCAGGAAGGTGAAGAAATTGACCACGTTCTCAGGCTTGCCGTTGTACTTTTTGCGCAGCGATTCGTCCTGGGTCGCAATGCCGACCGGGCAGGTATTGAGATGACACTTGCGCATCATGATGCAGCCGGTGGTGACCAGGGCGACGGTGGCGAAACCAAATTCTTCGGCGCCCAAAGCCGCGGCGATAATGACATCGCGACCGGTGCGCAGCAGGCCGTCGGTCTGCACGCGAATACGGCTGCGCAGATCATTCAGCACCAGGGTCTGATGAGTTTCGGCTAAGCCGAGTTCCCAGGGCAGCCCGGCGTGCTTGATCGAAGACACCGGCGATGCGCCGGTGCCGCCTTCGCAGCCAGAAATGGTGACCAGATCCGCGTGCGCCTTGGCGACGCCCGCGGCGACGGTGCCGACGCCAACCTCAGACACCAATTTGACCGAGATATTCGCGGCCGGATTGACGTTCTTGAGGTCGTAGATGAGCTGGGCCAGATCCTCGATCGAATAGATGTCGTGATGCGGCGGCGGTGAGATCAGGGTCACGCCGGGCACCGAATGACGCAGGCGGCCGATATATTCGCTAACCTTATGGCCGGGCAGCTGACCACCCTCGCCGGGCTTGGCACCCTGCGCCATCTTGATCTGCAATTCGTCGGCATTGATCAGGTAATGCGGGGTAACCCCGAAACGGCCCGAGGCCACCTGTTTGATCGCACTGCGGCGCAGGTCGCCATTGGCGTCGGGAGTAAAGCGGCGCGCGTCCTCGCCACCTTCGCCGGTGTTGGAACGCCCACCGATGCGGTTCATTGCGATGGCCAGGGTCTCGTGCGCCTCGGTAGAGATCGAACCCAGGGACATCGCCCCGGTGCAGAAACGCTTGAACAGACTTTCTACCGGCTCGACCTCGTCGATTGGGATCGGCGTCGCGGCTTTGAATTTGAACAAGCCGCGCAGGGTGCACAGGCTACGGGCCTGATTATCAACCTGATCGGTGTAGCGTTTGAAAGTCGAACGGTCACCAGCGCGCACCGAATGCTGGAGCAAAGCGATAACTTCGGGATTCATCAGGTGGAATTCACCATCACGGCGCCAGTGGTAATACCCACCGCGATCAAGATCGCGATTGCGATCGATCAGGGGCGCAAAGGCAACGCGATGCCGATCCAGGGTTTCGCGAGCGATATCCTGGACCCCTGCGCCTTCGATGCGCGAGGTGGTGCCGGTGAAATAGCGTTCGACAAAGGCCGAGCTCAGACCGACCGCTTCGAAGATCTGCGCCGAGCAGTAGCTCTGCAGGGTCGAAATACCCATCTTCGAGAACACTTTGAACAGGCCCTTGCTGGTGGCCTTGATATAATTCTTGGTGTAGATGTACCCGGCATCGTGTTCTTCATCGGCGGCGCGATTGCCATCCAGAGGCGGCAGAACGCCCTGGTCGATGAGATCATAGATCGAATCGAAGGCGAGATAGGGATTGATCGCGGTACAGCCGTAGCCGACGAGCAGGGCGAAGTGGTGGACCTCGCGCGGTTCACCGGATTCTAAGATCAGCGAGCATTGGCTGCGCTTGCCGCGGCGGATCAAATGATGATGCACGGCGGACACTGCGAGCAGGGCCGGGATCGGGCAACGTTCAGCCGAGACGCCACGGTCGGACAAAATCAGCAGCGTATGGCCGCCATCGATGGCGCGTTCGGATTCGGCGAACAGCGCGTCTAAGCGGGTTTCTAAGCCGGCGTTTCCTTCGGAAACGTTGAAGGTGATATCGAGGGTGGTGCCGCGAAATCCCGGAATATCAGCTTGGCGCAGCTGTTCCAATTCGTCGTCGCGTAGGATCGGCTGATCCAGTTCCAGCATCTTGCAATGCTCGGGCCCGGGTTCGAGCACGTTGCGCGCAGCGCCGACATATTGGGTCAGCGACATCACCACCTCTTCACGGATCGGATCGATCGGAGGATTGGTGACCTGGGCGAACAGCTGCTTGAAATAATTGTACAGCGGGTTGCTTCTATTCGACAGCACCGCCACGGGGGTGTCATCGCCCATCGAACTGACCGGCTCCTGGCCGTCGATGGCCATCGGCGCGAGCATGATCTTCAGGTCTTCGACCGTGTAGCCGAAGGCTTGCTGCTTCTGGCGCAGCTGGTCATGTTTGGGGTGCGGCGGATGCGCCGGGGCGGGAATCTGATCGAGGGTTATCTTGTATTTTTCAATCCAGCCGGCGTAGTCATTATGCCCAGCCAATTCAGCCTTGATCTCGCGGTCATCCAGGAGCACGCCCTTGGCGGTATCAATGCACAGCATCTTGCCAGGCGCCAAACGGCCGCGCCGCAGCACTTTTTCGGCAGGAAAGTCGAGCACGCCCATTTCCGAGGCATAGCAGAATTCATCATCGCTGGTCATCAGCCAGCGCGCCGGGCGCAGACCGTTACGATCCAACGCGGCGACGATTTGGATGCCATCGCAGGCAACCATGTTGGCGGGGCCATCCCACGGTTCCATCATGGTGGCGTGATATTCGTAATACCCTTTGAGGTCACGCGCCAGATTCGCCTTCGACGCCCACGCCTCGGGAATCATCATCGATATCGAATGGGTCAAAGAACGCCCGGTGCGTACCAGCATTTCCAGTGCGTTGTCGAAGCAGGCGGTGTCTGATCCGCCTTCAATGATCACTGGCTTGAGATCTTCGACGTGCTCGCCGAGATCGCGGTGCTTGAACAGCGATTCGCGCGCACGCATGCGATTGGCATTGCCACGCAAGGTGTTGATTTCGCCGTTATGGGCGACCAGGCGGAAAGGATGCGCCAGGGCCCAAGTCGGGAAAGTGTTGGTGGAATAGCGCGAATGGACCAGGCTGATCGCGGACACTGTACGGGGATCGGCGAGATCGGGGAAATACGATTCCAGGCATTCGGGCAGGAACATGCCCTTGTATACCACCACCCGGCTCGACAGCGAACAGACGTAGAAATACTTCAGCGGCGACCAGTCGTTGGCGGCGATCACGTTCTCAGCGCGCTTGCGGGCCAGGAACAATTTGGTCTCGAAATCTTTGGGCGCGACCTTGCCGCGGCCGACGAAGACCTGTTGGATAATCGGCTCGTTGCCACGCGCGGCTTTACCCAGTTTGCTGTTGTCGGTGGGCACATCGCGCCAGCCCAGCAGCTTGAGGTCATAATCAGCCAAGGCGCCTTGCAGGGCGTCGATGCACTTGGCGCGGTTGGCGTCATTCGTGGGCAGGAAAATCAGGCCGGTGCCATAATCGCCGGCCATGGGCAATTCGAAGGGCACCACAGCGCGGTAGAACGCATCCGGCAGCTGGATCAGGATCCCGGCCCCGTCGCCATCGAGCGGATCCGCGCCCGAGGCACCGCGATGCGAGAGATTGCACAGGATCTTGACCCCGCGGCTGACGATATCATGCGACTTGCGCCCTTTGATGTTGGCGAGAAAGCCGACGCCGCAGGCATCGTGTTCATTGCGCGGATCATACATACCAGTGGCATCGGGGCGGGCGTCGAAGGACATGGCAACCTCTTGTGGTGTTCTACGTCTGAAAATGGTGAGATAATGAAAAGGGCTTAGGCAGCAAGCAGAGCGATGCGTGATCGCAGCTCGCGCCAGGGGATAAGGCGGGAATAATCGACCGGTGCGACCATCGGGCGGATATCAATGCGGCGATCGTTTTCCCACAGACAGGCGACCGGGTTCAGGCCGGTGGCGATCATCACGCCGACGCGGCCTTCGGAAGGGGGCACGTTGAGCAGCGCCTGTCCGGGGCGGCCGATCAGCAGGATGCCCGGCATGCCGGCTTCGCTGCAATCGTGCGCCAATTGCCGCAGCGCTGGCAGGGCCGCGGCGGGCACTTCGCGATACGACACGGTGATCGCCCCGGTGCCGGTGCGCGCTGCACGATCAACGCTGGTCAGGTTGGCGCGGATGAAAATCTCATTCGGCGACAACGTGGTCGCGTCATAACGGATCATTTCCAGGACATGTTCGGGCTGACCCCCGGCGATCTGCAATAAACCGCCAAATACGGGGGTCGACGGAATCCCGCGCGCGAGAATGCAACGCGCTATTGAAATCGAACACGGGGTGCCCAGACCGATGTGGCCGAGCGGCACCGGGCGGCCGAGAATTTCGCCGCCGGGTGGCACCAGCAACAAACGTTCACCGACCGCCAAGCCGGCGCGATAGACCGCTTCAATACCATCAAGGTGGGCAGTGAGCACTTCGCGTGGAATCACATAACTATTGACCGACACCAGACCCGACGCGGTTTCCGGATCATAGGTCAACTGGCAGACGGTTTCTTCCATTTTCGCGCGGATCGAGCCCAGGCGCCGGGCCATGGTCAATTCCTGGGCGATCTCGCTGCCCGGCGCAGTCAGCGAATAGCCTTTGCGGCCATGGCGTTCGATCAGGCGCAGGTCGGCCATTTCGGCGAGATACAAACGCAGGGTGCGCTCAGACCAGTCGATGCCTTCGCCGGCGAGACGGTCGAGGAGGGCGCGGCTGGTGACCAATTCCTGCCAGGGCTGGTCACGCAACGCGGACAAGATCGGCTGAAAGCGGTCGCCGTGCAGGCGCAGCAGATCTTGGAGCTCCTGCCTCGTCGGCGGCGGCAACACCGGTCCCGTAGTGCGGACGTCGGGAACGTCGCGCACGGGGGCGCTTTCGCGGGTGTCGCGAGCAGAAGGCTCCGAAAGGGTGTGTTTCAGCACTGGGTTTCCGCGGGTATCACTACGGCAAGGGCTTGCCGTAGTGGCGGGGCAGGTTTACGGCCCTTCTTAGGCTGCGCAAGCGCTTTGCCGGGACCCTTCGAGAAGATTCGGACAACATACCGTTAATCTCTTTCAATACTCGACTTACAACGTGAATCTTGAGCCGGCTTCGGGCCAAGGTCTGGACCTATGGGCGTTTATCCATGCAGCATATGCATGATAGAGCGTGAGGCAGGAACAACGGCAAGGTTGCCGCTGTTAGCGATCACCGGGAACCGGCCGACCTGGCCAAGGCCACCGCGATGAGGTGGCCTCCGAAACCCGAGCTGAGCTTCCACAGGCGTTGCACCGGACTTTCTAAGGCCGCACTCAATTCGACTAATCCACTTGCGCCTAAGCAGTGTCCTATCCAGGGCTTGCAGCGAATCTGCGGGATCTCTCGCCACGGCCCCGCGGCCAGAGCAGCGGCCTCAAAGGCATCGCCAGCAAGGGTGCCGGTGCCATGGACCACGATCATTTCGGGTTGTGGACAGGCATCCCAGAGGGCGGCACACGCGGCGGTGAGCATGGCGGGGTCGCCGCAGCGGGTTTCGTGCGCGGCTTCGCCCAGGCGCACCCCCGCCAGCAAACGCCAAGTGCCTGTGCGACCAAGGGCTATAGCGGCGGCGCCCTCAGCGAGGGCAAAGCCGGGACTGCCCTGGCCAGGAACCCGCTGGCCGCACAGCGCGCCCATGGCGGCAAAGCCGGCCAGGACCAAGGGCGTGGCGCTGGCATCGCTCGCCGCGAGCAGCCCTTCGTCGCACTGCCCGGTCGCGATGGCATCCGCACCGGCAAGCAAGGTAGCCAATCCGGTCGAACAAGCAGCGACGACCGGCACCGGCAGAATCTGGCGAATACCAAGCTGCCGGGCCAGGGCCATGGTCGGCGCATCCGGAGCAACCGCCGGCCATGGAGTCGGGATACGGTGGCGCAGTCGCTCGGCCAATGCAGCGATATCACCTTTACTGGCGGCACAGGCAAAGGCCGGGGGTCGATCGCCACGTAGTGCTCGCGCTGGCGCCTGTGCCGCGGCGGCGGCCAGCGCGATCAGATCCATGCCCGGCCCTGCGCGGCCCAGCCAACCCCACTCCGGATCGCAGCGCAAATACGAAATACCATCCCGCACCGCTTGCCACGTTTCCGCGGCATTTCCGGCTACGCTGCGGCAATCCCACGCGCGCAGAAAGACGGAATCATAGAGCGTCGCCGGAGCCGGTCGCATGCACGGGCACGTTGGCGGCGTCCAGTCACGGACAAGCAGCGGAGTGCCACATGGTAAACCCATGACGCTCGGCGAAGCCTTGCGCCCGCAGGGGGGCCTGCCAATGTCGCATGAAACCCAGGCAACCGACATGATCGAAGCGCAAAAACAGGTCCTCATGGAGATCACCACTGACCATTTGGAGACCGGTCTGCGCAATGTTCCGGTGGGTTATTGCACCACCAGCTCCGTCGACCCGCAAAAGGGTCTGTTCTATCTCGGCATGCCGGTCGAAGACCTCGCCGAATACGATCCCGAAGCCGTCATATTTCTATTGCTGTATAAGCATCTGCCATCCGACGCTGAAAAAGCGACATTTGCTGCCGAACTACGTAAGCGTCAAGCCATCGACCCAGCGGTATTAAAAGCCCTGCATGCGCTGCCCCGCAGCGGTCATCCGATGAAATGGCTGCTCGCCGGACTCAGCACCTTGGGCATGACGGGCGTCACCAACGATTGGCGCGAAGACTGCCTAAACGTGATTGCCCGCATTCCCGCCCTGGTCGCGGCAATTTTCCGCATTCGTTCTGGCTGGGGCGATCCGATCGCCGCGCGTGATGATCTCGGCTACATGGAAAATTTTGTCCATATGCTCGGCGTCCCCGGCCTCAGTGCCGAAGGCACCAAAGCGCTGACCCATCTCATGCGCGTGTTTGAAGTCGTGCATCTCGATCATGGCGGCGGTAATTTATCGACCTTCATCGGCAAAGCCGTCGCTAGCGGTCACGCCGACATGTACGAATCCCTGGTCGGCGCTATGGCTGGCCTCGCCGGCCCGCTGCACGGACGCGCAAATCAAGAATGCCTGGAATTCATCCAGGACTGCGTGCGCCGCGTAAATGGAAAAATCGACAGCGACAGCGTTGGCTCCATGCTTAAACAAAAGCTGGCGAATAAAGAAATTATTTACGGCTTCGGCCACGCCGTCCTCCGCGTCGAAGATCCCCGCGCCCGCGCCCTACGCAAAGTCGGCGCCGAGCTGTGTCCCGACGATGTTAATTTTTGCATGGTCAAATTGCTGGCTGAAGTCGGCCCAGAAGTACTGAAGACCAACCCGAAAATAAGTAATCCCTATCCGAACGTCGACAGCACCTCGGGCTCCTTGCTGATGTTCTGTGGCCTTGCTGATCCGGAATATTACACCGTCCTTTTTGGCCTCAGCCGCTGCGTCGGCATCGCCGCCCAGATCGTCTACGAACGCGTCGAAGCCCGCGGCGGCCGCGGCACCCCGATCATCCGTCCCAAATATTTATATTCGCTCACGGGAACGGCAACGGGACCGGTTACTGCTTCTTCGGCTGGGTGAATCTCTGGACGTGCTTGGTCCATTGTTACTTTTTGACTTTGGTAATGCACTCATTGCCACTTGGTCCTGCGTCCTGCGTCCTGCGTCCTGCGTCCTGCGTCTTCGCATGTTCGAAGTCCGAAGTCCGAAGTCCCCGCATATGTGCGTGGCGTTGATGGGCCAGTACCGTCACTTCCTCAGGACGCCTCGTAAAGTCCAGCGAGAGCGCAGATCTCCGTACCGCTGACTTCAGTTGGCTCGAACGTTTCCCCAATGCGCGATCGTCGTGTGACTTCCGTCTTTGAAGCGCCAAGCCGAGACCTCTGGGCGATCTTTGCGCTGATTGAGGGCAATGGTGCTATCAAAATTCACTTTATTATCAAAATACTCGTATAAAAGATTCATGGCCTCGGACTTCGAACATGCGAAGACGCAGGACGCAGGACGCAGGACGCAGGACGAAAATTATACGTTTGATATTCTTTTGAAATAAAAATTAAGGCAATGCAAGTGCTGCCTTGACCAATCCAGCAAACGGTTCATCAAGATGCAGCCCAAGTGCGAATGTATGTGCCGCCGGACTCATCTTCTTCCACGTCTTGCGCAGGATAATGATGTATTGCTCAGCGGTGTAGTCACGGTGCTGGGCGGCGAAGGCGGCGATTTCTTGTTCGAGGAAAACCAAGCAGGCGGCGTCCTCGAGGGATTGCGCTTCCGGGTCGCCGACGGGGGCTTTTTTTGCGATCAAGGTGGCCACTCGGTCGATAATTTCTGGGGTAACCAGATCGGCGAGTAATTCGCGGGCGCGGTCGCCTTGGCGGGCTTGCACGGCTTTGCGCCATTGGAAATAAGCGGCTTTGCCATCGGGAAAGCTAGTGCGGGGAATAACCCAACGTTCGAGATGCTGGGCACGGGCGGCGAGGGTCAGGGCCGAGCTGGGAGTGGAAACCAGGCGAGGGATCCAGCGGGTGATGGCATCGGCGTAGTGCAGGGCGTCGGGGCGGCCGTTGTCGTGTTTTTTAGGATCGGCGGCGTTGGCGCTATCCAGGGCGGCGGCAGCGATCGCGACGGTGTTCATAGGGTTTCCACGATGCGGTGGCTGGCAGCTTCCAGGACTAACGCGCACGATTCGTACGCGGCCAGCGGGCCGCCGAAGGGATCGGGAATGCCTTCCGGATCGACCAGGACTACCCGATCGTCGGGAATGCCGTAGCTGAGCACGGCGGCCTCATGACCGGGCGTCATGCAATAAATGCGGTCATACAAAGACAGTTCAAGATCGTCGATGCTGCGGCTGCGATGGCGGCTGCCATCCAGGCCGCGTGCGCGCAGACATTCTTGAGAATTGGGGCTGATCGGATCGCCTTCGGCCGCGTGGCTGCCGGCACTGTCGACGGTCACCGTGGTCAAGCCATGCTGCTGGCAGGCCTGCTGCAATAATGTCGCCAGCAGCGGACTGCGGCAGGTATTGCCGGTGCACACACACAGCAGATGCACGGCGGCGGCCTCGTTCAAACGGTGCGGATCGCGGGCGCGCAGCACCTGCATGGGCTGACCGTCAGCAATAATCAACGCATCGTCCGGGTCGATTCCAATGGTGAGCGTGAGCGCGGCGCTGATCGGCAGGGGGCCGCTGCCGCACACCGTCAGCAGCGGTTCGCGATGATCAGCTACGGCCTGCCACAACGGATGTTCGGGCCGGCGGATCCACGGACCCTGGGCGCCCAGGCGAATGGCGACCGGGCCTGGCAATAGGCGGTTCAATAATTTGTGCGCACGCAGACCGCAGGGGGGCAGCAAACTGGCGAGCAAGGTTCCGTCACCAGCGGTGGGACCCAGGCTGTCGGCGTCGACACCGGGCAGGGCCAATAAATCAGCGCGAGAGCGTGCGCGCGCTATGCCCAGCCAATTCTGACCTTGGCGCACGACGACCACCGAACCGGCAGCGAGAGCGTCGGCAGCAGCGCGCATGTCCGCAGCGTTGGCCTGGTCACCCATTTCCCCCGACGGCCGACCCGCGGTCATGGCGCAGTCCGGGCCTCGCGGCGTTTGCCGATATCGCGGCGGAAATGTTTCCCTTCGAATTGGATCGCGTCGCAGCCTGTGTAGGCGGTCGCGCGGGCTGCATCCAAATCTTTTCCCGTCGCGCACACCGACAGCACGCGCCCGCCAGCGGTAACCAACTGTTCGTTCTTGATCGCGGTGCCGGCGTGAAACACGGTACAGCCGGCTTTTTCCGCCGCCTCAATACCCGTGATCGGCAGGTTTTTCGGATAATTGCCGGGATAACCCGGGGCGGCCATGGTCACGCAGACCGCGGTCGCCGGATTCCAGGTTAATTCAATAGTATCCAAAGTACCGTCGATGCACGCCATCAAGGCGGGCAGCAGTGGGCTTTCTAGGCGCTGCATCAGCACCTGGCATTCGGGATCACCGAAACGGACGTTGTATTCAATGACTTTCGGACCAGCATCGGTGACCATTAACCCTAAAAATAAGACGCCGCGATACGGGCGGCCTTCCTTGACCAGGCCGCTCATGGTCGGGACCACGATGCGGCGGACCATTTCGTCCTCGTCGCGGGGCTTCAAAATGTGCGCTGGGGAATAGGTGCCCATACCGCCGGTGTTGGGACCCTGGTCGCCGTCGAAGACTTGTTTGTGGTCTTGCACGTAATCGAGCAGGACCGCGTTGTGGCCGTCGCAGAGGACGAATACGCTAATCTCTTCACCGCGGAGGATTTCTTCAATGACCACGCGGCGTCCGGCGTCGGCGCCGAATTCCTTGGTCTCCATGATCCGGGTGACGGCGGCGTGGCCCTCGGCGGCGTCCCTGGCCACGGTGACACCTTTACCTGCGGCAAGACCGTCGCATTTGATCACGATGGGGCCGTCGACCTCGTCAATATAGGCGTGCGCGTCGACCGGCTTGTTGAAGACCTTGAATTGCGCGGTGGGAATATTGTGGCGGCGGAGGAATTCCTTCATCGCCACTTTGCTGCCTTCCAATTCGGCGGCGGCTTTTGTGGGGCCGAAACAGCGCAGTCCCTTAGCGGTGAAGGCATCGACGATGCCCAGCACCAGGGCGGTCTCGGGTCCGACTACGGTCAGCTCGACTGCGTTCTCGGACGCAAAGGCAACCAGGGCGGGAATATCATCGGCCGCAATGGGCACGCATTCGCCAACGGCCGCCATACCGGGATTGCCCGGCGCGAGATAGAGGTGGGTGATGGCAGGGCTTTGGCGCAATTTCCAGGCCAGGGCGTGTTCGCGCCCGCCGCTACCGATGACAAGGACCTTCATGAACCGGCGACTCCCGAGGGGCGCAGTGTCGGTTCACTAGGCGGTCACGCAATCATCAGTGGCCTCACCGCCCTCTGCGCAAACACTGCGTCCCGCCGTGGAACTCGCTGCCGCTTCTCATCTGCTGACCGCGATCACCGCGGATCTACCCCAAGCCCTGGTGCGGGATCGCCTGTGGGCCGAGCCCCGCCTAGCCCAGGCCCGGGCCCGTTTGCACGCCGGTCAGGCGGCGGATCGCCTGCTCGCCGAATGTCGGGTGCGGGTGACGCAAAGTCTGGCCGCGGTCTTAGAGCGCAGCGCCACGCCGCTCACCATCACCTACCCGGAAAGCTTGCCCGTCTCGGCGGCCCGCGCGGAAATCCAGGCTCGGATCCGCGAACGCGGCTGTCTGGTCCTGGTCGGCGAAACCGGTTCCGGCAAAACCACGCAATTGCCGAAAATGCTCTTGGAGCTGGGCTACGGTCGGCGCGGTTTGCTGGCCATGACCCAACCCCGCCGATTGGCCGCTGTCGCCATGGCCGCCCGAATTGGCGAGGAACTCGTGGCGCGGCCGCCGACGGTGGTCCACAGCGTGCGTTTCGACGACGCCGCGACCGAGGCAACCGTGCTGCGGGTAATGACCGATGGTTTGCTGCTGGCGGAAATGGCGCGCGATCCGCTGCTGAGCCGTTTCGAAGCGATCATTATTGACGAAGCGCACGAGCGCAGTCTCAATATTGATCTCTTGTTGGCCCTGCTGCGTGTATTGCGTCGTCAGCGGCCAGATTTGGTGGTGGCAGTCAGTTCCGCATCCATCGCTGCTGAGGCCTTCGCGGTGCATTTGGGCGACGACGTCGCCCCGGCGCCGATTGTGCAGGTCGGGGGGCGGACTTTTGCGGTCGATATCCGCTGGCAGCCACCCATAGACGACGATTTAGGGTATCTCGCGGCGGCCGTCAGCGCGATCCGCAGCGTCCACGCCGACGAAGGCACGGGCGATGTGCTGGTCTTTCTGCCGACCGAGCGCGATATTCTTGAGGCCAGCAAGCGCCTCCATGATCTTGGCGGGGCGACGGTTCTACCGTGTTTTGGCCGCTTGTCAGCGTCAGAGCAGCAGCGCATTTTTTCACCCGTGGCGGGACGGAAAATCGTGCTGGCGACGAATATCGCCGAAACGTCCCTGACCATTCCTGGCATTGTTTTTGTCATCGACGCTGGGTTAGCGCGGATCAAGCGTTTCCATCAGAGCACCCGTACCGAACGTCTCCCGGTCGAACCCGTCGCCCAGGCCAGTTGCGTCCAGCGCGCCGGTCGTGCCGGTCGCGTGCAGCCGGGCGTGTGTATCCGTCTCTACGCTGAGGATGATTTCGCCCGACGCCCAACTTTTGCGGATCCAGAAATTCTGCGTGCAAATCTAGCCGGGGTCCTCCTGAACGCGCTGCATTTTGGCGTCGTCGAGCCGGAAGCGCTACCGTGGTTGGATCCGCCGTCGCCGCAGGCGTGGCACCAGGGGTGGGGACAACTGGATGAACTCGGCGCCGCAGTACCGGGTGAGCGCACCTTGACCGCCCTGGGTCGGCGCATGGCAGCGCTGCCGGTCGATCCGGCGGTGGCGCGCATATTATTGGCCGGCATCACCCACGGGGTCCCGCATGAAGCGTGTACGGTTGCGGCGTTTTTGTCGATTCAGGATCCGCGCGTGCGTCCGGTCGGTGAAGAAGCCAAAGCCGATGCGGCGCATCTGACTTTTCGCCATGAGGCGGGTGATCTGACGACGATCTTGCAGCTCTGGGATCAGCTGCAGGCAGAACCCAGCCAAGGCGCCCGCGCCCGCTTTGCCAAGGCGCGGTATCTCGGTGTGCGCCGGGTGCGCGAATGGGCGGACGTGCGCCATCAATTATGGAGTGTCCTGCGCGGTCAAAGCGACCAGTCGCTGCCGGCACATGGATATGCTGCGGGCACGTGGCCGATAGACGCCCTGCATCAGGCGGTGCTGGCGGGTATGGTCGGCAATATTTTGATGCGCGATGATCAGCAGCGCGCGTATCGCACGACTGGCGGCCGCGAAGCGCATGTGCATCCCGGCAGTGCCCTGCGTTCGGGCAAACGCGACGACGGAAAAAAGGCGCCGCCGCCGCCAGCCTGGTTGTTGGCCTGTGAATTGGTGGAGACTACCCGCTTGTTCGCCCGCTTGTGCGCGCCGATTGATCCCGAATGGGTAATCACCCTGCTCGGTGAACGCTGCAAACGCACCTATCGTGATATCCAGTATGATCCGCACCGGCGTCAGGTCGTTGCCACCGAACGTCTAGGATGGAAAGGTTTAACTCTACGCGACGGACGGCGCATTGCGTACGAACGGGTCGATCCCGTTGCCGCGACCCGCTGTTTTGCCGAGGCTTTGGCCAGCGAAGCCGGGCAGGACATTGCCAAAGATGTTCCCGCCGTGCGTGATGATCAGACGATGCTCGCGCGGATTCGCACGCTGCGCGCGCGGCTGCGGCGCACGGATCTTGATGTTGATGCCAGCCAGGTTGCGGCATTTTATGCCGAGCGTCTCGAGCAAGCCTCTTTTCCAGTCGCATCGACGGCGGCCTTGCGTCGCTACGGCAAAGAAAGTGGTCTACCGCCGATTGCCCTGGATGCTGACGCGTTGATCGAACCCGGCCTGCTCGCACGCGCAGACCAGCAGGCGCCGTTGACGCTGTTGTTGGGCGGGCAGACAGTGCACATTCGCTATCGATTCACGCCTGGCGAAAGCGACGACGGCGCCACCGTCACCATCCGCGAAGATCAATTAGCCGGGTTGCCCATCATGCGTCTGGCCGACGGTATTCCGGCTTGGTGGGAAGAAATGATCGCGACCTGGATCCGGGCCTTGTCCAAGGATCAGCGTCGGCATCTGCAACCGATTGCCCAACATGCGGCGAACATTGCGGCTGAAATCGGTACTGGGAACGCTGCGGAATCATTGACCCAACGCGTACATACCATTTTCCAGCAGCGCTTGGGCCCGTGTCTGGCGCCAGATCCGGCCCTTCTCGACGACGTGCACCGTCTGCGCATTCGTATCATCGACAACAGTGGCGCGGAATTATATGCGGGCCGGGATCTGGGCGCGGCCTTCGGTTTGACTCCGGGTGGCGACCCGCTGGCCGCGGCCCGGGCGCGCTTTGGTTTTCCACCGCGACGCACCTGGCCCGAAGCGTGCGCAACGTTGCCCGACCGCATCCAAGCCGGCGGCGTCACCAACTGGCGCGGTTTAGCCCGTGATCGTCTGGCGGATGGTGGCGTTGGCATACGTGTCGCAGTTTTCAGCGGCGAACGTGCGGCAAAAGTGTGGCATGCGGACGGCGTCATGGCCCTTCTGGAAGCGGAGTTGGACGATGACTTACGCCGACTCGCGGAAGCGCCGCTGGCTGCGGTAACGCAGCAGATGATCGAACGTCATCTCGGGCCGAGAGTCGGTGGGTTGCGCCGTAGTCTCGCCTTTGCCGCCGCCAGTGAGGGTCTGGGCGTAGTGACCACGCCCGCGCAATTCGCCAGTGCCCTTACCGCCGCGCAACGGGCTTTGCCACGCATCGCCGAAATCGATGCCCTGCTCGACACCGCCGCGCGCACCGCCGAGGCCCTGCGCGGGCGCAGTCGCCGTCCCGCGCGGAGTCTCGGCGAAGCCGCGATTCTGCGCAGCGTTCTGAGTGATCTTGATCGCTTATTGCAACCGGGCTGGACGACGCGCCTGCCGTGGAGCACAACCCGCCGTCTGGCCGCGCATCTGAAGGCGCTGCCTGCGCGACTTGATCGTGCGTACAGTGATGCGGCGTCGGCGCAGCGGCTCGCCAGCCGCGCCGAGGATATGATCGTCGATGTGCAGCACGCCCTGGGCGACGATCCGCGTCTGCTGGTGATGCTGGGTCAAGATCGGGCGGCCCAGCAACTGACGGCCGATCTTGAGGACTGCCTGCTTGCCCTGACGACTCCTGGCGCCAGCGGGGCTCTGGGTTTTGCCGAGCAGCGTTTGCGAGCGGGAGCCACCACGATTGCCCATTCAGTGCGGGCAGCGCGTGCAGCGATCACTGCCGGACGTGATCGTCTGCTCGACGCGCGTCAGATCGCCGGACAGATCCGCGATCAGCGTCGACGCACAGTGCTCGTGCAGGAAGTCGAGCGCTTGCTGGCCGAATATCCGGATCGTTCCCTGGGTGCGGACCTGGATGCGCAGGCGACGCAGATCGCCGCGCTGATCGAACGCGCCCGCTTACTGGCCCAGACCAGTTCGGCGCCTGCGCGCGCACCCTAATATCGCCAGGTGTTGCAGCGACATTGGGTCGCGACCATCGGCTGGCCCTTGCCCTGCTTGGCCCGGGGGCAACCTCGCGTCCATGCTGCGTACTCCGGCCTGGTTTCCCGTCATTCGTTTCACCTTCGTCGGGGTGGTGGTACCGCTGCTGCTGCTGACCGCCTGTGGGCGTCCGCCGCCACCACCGCAGGCTTTGAAAGTCCTGCGCGAGTATGGCTGGGAAGCCAACGTCGCCGATCCGCAGCCGGCGTGGAATCCAGCTTCGTATCAAGTGGTTGCCCGGTCGGCGGCGGGATTCGTATTGTTGGATGAGGGCAAGGGTCGGGGTCAGCAGGAATATTTCAGCTCCAAAGAGAAGCGTGAATATCACCATCCCGCCTGGCTGGATGGGCGTCGCTTCGTGGTCGGTCCCTCCACCAATGTGGTGACCACCGACGATGGTCGCGTGGTGCCCAATACCGATGGGGTGCAAGTATTTACCATCCAGCCCGGTCGTCCGGTCGCCACGCTCGAACTCGGATTGGTCGGGTATCACCCGCGGCCGTGGAAGGACCGGATCGTCGTGCAGGTTGATCAGCGCATCGGCGTGTATGACCTCAATGGTCATATGACCGAATTCGGCCAAGGCTTCCTCGCCGAACCGCAACCAAAAGGTGCGGGTCTGGCCTTCCAGGAAACCCCCGTATTCACCCCCGATCATTGGACGGCAAAGCCGCCGCTAGGCAATCTGGTGGTGCGCTGGCGGCCTGGGAAAATTGATCTGATTCCGCGGGCGGTGCAACCGCGGTGGACCACCGACGGTGGTCTGATCGCGATACAATTGAATAAAGTGCCGGTCTCAGGTCGTGATTGGTGGGCTGACGGGACCACGTTGGTGTATATGGCCAAGCCCGGCACCAAAATGGTGGTCCTGGGCCAGAATCTGCGCAACCCGGATCCGCACCCGCAGTGGCCCCTGGTTGCCGCCACCGACCAGGATGGACGGGTGGTGGTGATTTCACTGAAGGATGGCAGCCAGCGCGTCATTGCTCAACAAGGGGAACGACCACGTTGGAGTCGCGACGGTCATCGCCTGCTATATGAGGAGACCCTGCTGACCGGATCCTCGGCTGGCCGTATTTATCTCCACGTGCTGGTGCTTGGGGTGGAGAATCCGGAGAGCTGATGCCGGTCTTTGATCCCGCCGCCCTGACCCACATCGATCGCTATCGGCTGAGCATCGGCACCGTGGTGCCGCGCCCGATCGCATGGATCACCACCTGCGAAGCAGACGGCCAGGTGAATCTGGCGCCCTTCAGTTTTTTCACCGGGGTCTGCGCCTCGCCGATGACCATTGTGGTCAGCATCGCCGAGCGCGATCCGATCAAGGATACCCTGCGCAATTTGCAACGCAGCGGCGAAGCGGTGGTCCATTTGGTTCCGCCAGGGGCGCTGGCGGCTATGTCAGCTAGCTCGGCAGAATTTTCACCTGGTCTGAGTGAAATAACCGAGTTGGGCTTGGACGTGGTGCCGTCGCTGGCGGTGCGCCCGCCACGACTTGCGCTCGCGGACATCGCCTTGGAATGTCAATTGGCCTCCAGCACCGCAGTCGGCGAAGCCGGGCGCGGGACGACGTTGGTCTTATTGACCGTGGTGCGGGTGCATGTTGCCGACAGCGTTGCCGACGCTGATGGATTTCCCGATCCGCATCGACTGCGCACCGTCGCCCGTCTGGGTGGGTCGTCCTACCTGGACGCGACGCAGTGGGACGTGGTCGACGTGCCGCGGGCCAAGCCGCCTGTTGGCAAAGGTGTGCGAGGCTAATTTTTCGCCGACTTTCGTTGATTTTTCCGACAAGAGTTTTCGTGACGGGTTTTACCCATTTTGCGCATGTTCCTTTTTCGTGGTATCCCCCGGACCGCGACTCATGGAGTCGCGGTCCGGGGGCTGTCCGTTTCGTGGGAGATTTTCGGGATTGCGCGGGGGCTCTTGCGGAGCGCCTCGCATGAATCCATATCGCCGATTAAAAGCCGTTGGCGCTTGCGGTTTTGGCGGGTTCCGGGCGCACGAACCCTGGCTTGGGGGTGAGCACCACGGTCAGGGGCTGCGCTTGGAAGGAGAGCACGGGGATGCTCTGCATCCTTCAATCCTCATATCCGTCAGCGCTGACCCCGAGATACCCGCCGCTAAACCGCGAAAAAGGCCCCATCTAGCACATTCCCGCGGCATTGGTGGTGCCGCCATGGGTGGAACAGCTCAGTTTGGCCTGCGCGACCGGTTGGCCTGCAGTATCGACCACATAGATTTCGATCCGGGCGCCGCGTTCAACGGCAACGATCAGCGGTCGTTCACGAAAATTCGCCACATCGATACGATACCCAGCGCCCATGACATCTTCGCGCCAAACCACGATCGACGTGGTCGCCTGATCATCCGGCACGGTCACGGTGAATTGACCACGGGCGTTCGTGCGGGTGATCAGCGTCCCGCGGTTATCAGCGAAAATGCCCATATCCTTAACCGGAATAGCGCCATTTTCATCAACGACGACACCGTGGATTTCCACCACAGGCATTGCAGTGGTGAAGAGGACGAGAAAGAGAGCGAAGATACGCAGGAGCGCATGGTAACGACCGCCGCCCCATAAAAAGCGCCGACCTGGGCACTCTCTGCCAAAAGACTTCCGGACTTCGGGACCCCCGGACTTCCGGACCGTGGCAATGATTCGCCCCTACAACGGCCCCGGCTTGGTAAAATCCATAGCATCGATCAGCACGCTGCCGCTTTGGCCCTTGCCATTATAGATCAGCAATTGCAGTTCCTTGAGATCGCTGAGATCGTTGACCGCAGCGGTGTGTTCCCATTTGCTGGTTTCACTTTTCCAACTTGCGGCCTTGAGGTTGAAGCGGACTTCTTGCCAGGCGGTCTTACCAGGATCCTGGACGGGAACCTGGACCGGCATGCTCTCGAAGTACACCCAATTACCGGTTTTTAAGGCAACGGCGATGCGCACCGGCTTGTCTGTGCGATTGAACAGGTACAAGGACAATTCGCTGTTGTCGCCAACGGTGAGACCCCGCAGGGCGCGTTTGATGGCAGCCTTGTCCTTGTCGCCGGCGGTGAAGGTGACTTCGATGACCTGATTGGTGCCGCTGTCGCCCTCGATGGTGACGTTCTTGGCGGTGACCGGATTGGACCATTGATTGGATTCATTATCCCAGCCGCGCGCTTCGAGGCCGTCGGCGACTGCCGGCGCCTTGGGTCTGACCTGGGGTGCATTCTGTTCGCGCGTAAAGGCAGCGAGGGCGTCTTCTAATTCTTTGAGCCGCATCAAAAGACGTGGATCGGTGCCGCCCGCGGCGCGGTAGGCGATAAGCAGGTCAAGCGCACGGGCGGAATCGCCGCTGAGGTCGATCAGGTCGGCATATAATCCACGAGCTTCGATCGGCGGTGCGCGTAAGGCCAGGGCCCGCTCCAGGAGGTCGAGGGCCTCGGGGTCCATGCCTTTGGCGTGACACCAATAGGCCAGATCGGTCAGGGCCCGGGCATCGCTGTCGTTGATCTTCGCCAAGCGGGTGGCGTACCGCTCTTCGACATAGGCGATCAGTTCGCTGCGCACCCGGAGCAGACCTTCGGCGGTGCGGATGGCCGTGGTGCCGGGCTGCTGGTCGATATCCGTGGCCATGACACCGCGCAGACGTTGGCCATTGGTTAACAGCACCACGTCTTGTTGCGCTGCACTGTCCTGGCCGGCCAGGGGCGATAGGGCGCAGGTAGCGGCCCAGGCAAGAAGAACGGTGTGGCGCATAGGTGGAATCTGTCGCTTGGGGACGGTGGCGGAAGCGAGGAGCTTACCGCGTGATTGGAAAACGGGTGCGGCAAGCAGTCCGTGACCGATTACTCCCCGCCGCGGTTGACCCCGAATCTGCACTCCGGCAACCAGCGGTCCTGGCCACCGCTGGGCAGGCCTGGAGATGCTTCGCTGAAGACGAGGTGTGCGCGGATGTTTCGTGTACCCGTGAGTCGGTCTGGGATTTCGTGGGCTGTCCGCCCCTGCATGCTGAATGGCGCAAAGCGGTCAATCATGCCCTGGTCACAGCGGTCACGGGCAATGCCCGGAAGGAAGAACTCAAACGATACGGTCTCCTTTGACGTGGAGGAAGCGCGGCCTGCTTGGGCCTTCCGCCTGGGTCGCGGAATGATTAGGATACCACGGTGGCTGTCCCTTCCCGCGTGCTGCTGTTGACGCTGCTGCTCTTCCCCGTTGTGGGGATGGCCCAGGATGAATGGGGCGACGAATTAATTCCCGAATTGATCGAACCGCTCCCGGCCGCCGGTCTGATCCCCGCCCGCAGCCAGCCGGTGGGGCCGGCGCCGGTGGTGGCCTGGCGCTTCAATTGGGACACGTACCAGTCCTTGGTGGTGGTATCACCAGCAGGGAAGAGTCGTCGCAGCACGGCTTGGGTGGTCACCTATGATCACGATGGCGCAGTGGCGGTGGCCTATCGCGCGGTGGCTTTCACGGATGTGCAAGGGGTGGTCCACATCGATGCCCGGCGAGCCTTGGTGTCGGGGCCGATGGCGGATGATTGGTCACCGGACAGTTTTGCATTTACCGCTGACGGCATGGTCAGCACCATCGATGACTACCATCGTGCCAACACCGGCAAGGTGCTGGAACAGATTGCTGGCGATACGCCGGCGTATCGCCAAGTCCTGGCTATTGCGGTGGCCACGGTGCGCGAAAGTTCTTGAATTGGGGTACGGCAAGTGACCAAACCCGATGGGCACCGCGGTTTCCGCGGCGCCCATCGGGTGGAGTGCAGCCCTGCTGCCACCGGGGTCCACAGGGCCCCAACGGCAGAAATGATCAGCAATAGCCGTTGAACAGATTCTCGAGGTATTCCTGGCGTGCCGAGGGCGGATGCTCGATGGTGCCCTTCTTGATCGCGTAGGCCTGCAACGATTCCAAGGTGGCCTTGCCACTTTCGATGGTTTTGCCGATACCGGAATTGTAGCTGGCGTAGCGCTTGTCGACGAACTGCGCCAATTTCTTGTCCTTAATGATCTTGGCCGCAATGCGCAGACCACGGGCCCAGGTGTCGATACCGCAAATGTGGGCATAGAACATATCTTCGACGTCATAGCTGTCGCGACGGATCTTGGCGTCGTAATTCAAACCGCCCGTGCCCATGCCATTCTTCTGTTGGAGAATGATCGTCCACGCCTGCGCGCATTCGCGATAATCGTTGGGGAACTGGTCGGTATCCCAGCCGTTCATCACGTCACCGCGGTTGGAGTCGATGGAGCCGAGGGCGCCATCGGCAGTGGCGACGGCCAATTCGTGGCAGAAGTCATGGCCCGCGAGGGTGGCATGGTTCTGCTCAATGTTGAGCTTGAAGGACTTTTCCAAGCCGTATTTACGCAGGAAGCCCATAACCGTCGCCGAATCGAAATCATACTGGTGTTTGGTCGGTTCGCAGGCCTTGGGTTCGATCAAGAATTGGCCCGTGAAACGCGCTTTCTTGGCGTAGGCGACGCACATCTGGAAAAAGCGCCCGAGATGATCCTGCTCACGGCCCAAATCGGTGTTAAGCAGGGTGTTGTAGCCTTCGCGGCCACCCCAGAAGACGTAGTTTTCGCCACCGAGGAATTTGGTGACATCGATCATCTCTTTGACCTGATTGGCCGCGTTCGCAAACACATCAGCGCTGGGCGACGACGCCGCTCCTTGGCTGTAGCGGGGATTGCTGAAATTATTGGCGGTGCCCCACAGCAGTTTGATGCCGGTGGCCTTCTGCAATTCTTTGAAGCGCTTGGCGACCGTCCACAGATTGTCATTGCTCTCGGCGACGGTGGCGCCTTCGGGGGCGACATCGCGATCGTGGAAGCAGTAGTATTCCACGCCGAGCTTGCTGATGAAATCGAAGACCACTTCGGCGCGATTCAGCGCATTGTCGACGCTGTCGGTGGCGGCTTCCCACGGGCGCTGAATGGTGCCGGGGCCGAAGATATCCAGGGCGACGCCGCGGAAGGTATGCCAGTAGCACACCGCATTGCGCATCCACTCGGCCATGGGCTTGCCGAGGATGCGTTCCTTGGGGTTGAACCATTTATAGGCGAAGGGATTGTCGCTCTCCGGACCCTCGTAACGAATGGTCGGGATGGATGCGAATGCTTTGGTGAAAGTCATGCTTACTCCGGTGCTGAAAGGTTTGTGGGACGCGCAGGCTATGGGCTTTGTCGTCATGGGAAGCGCTTCCATCCCGGGTTACGATCGGCGTGGCGAGCGAGGCATCTATGGTCCCCGTCGTCATCCTTGGTCCCGGCGCGAGAACCCATACACCCGGACGATGGCCCGAGGAAAAGCAGCGACAGAACGGATCGAGAAATTCGGCCCATGGATCGGCGTCGGGCCCCTGCTCGATCTGGTCGAGGCCACCGCGCCGTTCCTGTTCAGCCCGAACCGCGAACCGGCGACTGCCGAACCCACGGATGCGAAACGCCTGCAGGACCTAGTGGTCGGTCCCGAGGGGTGGTGGCACGTGTTGCGCCGCGCGCGCGCGTGGCTGCCCTCGACCACGCGACCGACGGCGGCTGATCTCGACGAATATTTCACGCTCTGTTGCGCTGCCCATCATGCCACCGTGGGCACTTACACGCCGACTGATGTCGATGCCAAGATCCGCGGCGTGCTCTGGCAAGAGGCCAGCGCCGAGCATATTCGCCGACGCTGGGCGGTGGTCGTCGCGTGGCGGGGTTGGGATGAGCGATTGGTATGTACGCGCGGGGAACCGTGTGGCGCCTATGGCCTGATCGGCGGCCACGATGGCGAACGCCTGGGGGTCAGCTCCGGGGCCTTGGGTGCGGCGCTGAGTACGCCAGGCGCCGAGGATGTTGCCGAAGCCGCGCGGACGTGGATTGCCGAAGAGGTCGTCCGTGAAGCCGATGCCCTGCGCGCCGCTATCGATGCCGTGGCTGCAGGTCAGGGCGATCCGCTGGCCCTGCTCCGCTTGGCTTGGATCGCGACGCACAATGTCGGCGACTTGAACCAGGGCATCTCCTTTTGGCCGCAGGACGAGCCGCATCTCAGCGCAGCCGAACCATTTGCCCGCTTAGCGCATGAAAATGCGCAGGCCTGTGGTGGCGTATTTCTTGCCGCCAAAAGATTATACCACCTGATCGAAGCCGAAGGTCATCGCAATTATCCTCTGCGCCAAGCACGCTGTCTGCGCCCGCTTCCGGATCTCCTACTGCCCCTTGGTCCCTGCCTTGAGGACTGGGGCGAACAGGTCGCGCGCCATCGCAAGCTGGACAATAAGGACCATCTGGAAGTCATCGCCGCCTTGGTCGAAGGTGGCCGCAAAGTCCCCGGCCAGATCGGCTATTATCGCGCCCTGGTCGGCCTGCGCGAAGGACTCGGCGGCACCTTTGATCGCCTGTGTGAACGGCTGACTAGCGTTGATCGCAAGCATCTGGCGGAACCGGTTGTGCGCCGCCGGCTGATGGTTTCTGCGACCTCGTTCCATTCCAGTCTCAGCAAGCAGGCACGGGCGGTGGTCGCCCAGGGCGACCAGCTCTTCCGGTGAAGGGGGTACGGTCAAACCGTAAAGATGTGACGTTTCAGCACCGTTGCAGCGTCGGCGTTAGCGTCTAGGCTGCGCCCCCCTGGAGCCTGCGGCGATGACCAATTACCTCGACCTGCCCACCGGTCGCGATGTGCCGAACATCCTCCACGCCGTGATCGAAATTCCCAAGGGGTCATCCAACAAGTACGAGTACGACAAGGAGATGAATGTCTTTCGGCTCGACCGCACCTTGTACAGCCCGGTGCATTATCCAGGAGCGTACGGATTCATCCCGCGCACGCACGGTGAAGATGGCGATCCGCTCGATGTGGTCGTCATCGTCGAGCATCCGACCTTCACCGGCTGTCTGATCGAAGTCCGTCCGCTCGGCGTCTTGATCATGCGCGATGACATGGGCCTGGATCACAAGATTCTCGCGGTACCGGTCAGCGACCCGAAAATGCGCGAAGTACACGGCCTGCAGCATCTGCCCAGCCATTATCTCGCCGAGGTCGATTATTTCTTCAATATCTACAAGGATCTTGAAGGGAAGAAATCCGACACATATGGCTGGGAAGATCGCCTGGTCGCCTATCAAGTCATCGAAGACGCCGTGGCGCGCTATCAGGATCTGAAAGCCGGACGCATCGATCGCTGGGGCAAACCCCTGGGCGGGAAAAAGGGCGCTGCCGCCAAATCGGCAATAAAGGGCCGTAAGAAATCGAATCTGCCGGTCAGTCTGCAAGTGGCTGCCGATGCGCAGTCGAAAGTGCTCAAGCGGAAGATCAATCCGCAGGCCAAGCCGTAAAAACAATAATCGGGTAGCGCGGAACTCTCGCGCGGCTAACCCGCTTTCACCCGCGCAGGGTATCCGGTGGTGCACCGCCGGGGCTGCGCCTAGGAAAATTCCCATGGCTGTACTCGGTATCGATCTTGGCACCTCGGGCTGTAAGGCCATCGTGGTCGAACGTGATGGCAACATCCTGGCGACGGCGACGGCGGAATATCCGCTCAGCAGTCCCAAGCCATTGTGGAGCGAACAGGATCCGGCGGATTGGTGGACCGGCCTGGTTACCTCGGTGCGCGCCGCCTTGAAAGCCGCGCCCAAGGCGATTATCGAAGGCATCGGACTGTCGGGGCAGATGCATGGGGCGACGTTGCTCGATGCGGATAATAATGTCGTTCGCCCGGCAATTTTATGGAACGATGGACGGTGTCAGGCCGAGTGCGATCTGCTGCACGCCAAGGTGCCCAAACTGATCAAGGAAACCGGCAATCGCGCCCTAGTCGGCTTTACTGCGCCGAAATTGCTCTGGGTCCAGCGCCACGAACCCAAAATCTGGAAAAAAGTACGCAAGGTCCTGCTGCCCAAGGACTGGCTGCGCTGGAAATTGACCGATGCCTTTGTCGCCGACATGAGCGACGGTGCTGGCATGCTGCTGATGGATGTCGCCAAGCGCCGCTGGAGCAAAACCATGCTCGCCGCCTGTGGCATCGATGAAAGTTATCTCGGCACGCTGATCGAAGGCAGCGCTGTATCGGGCCACGTCACCCGTGACGCGGCGGATGAACTCGGGGTCCCGGTCGGCATTCCAGTGATCGGCGGCGGCGGCGACCAGGCTGCCGGTGCGGTCGGCGCGGGCTGCGTGAAGCCCGGTCAGACTACGATTGCGCTGGGCACCTCGGGTGTGGTCTTCACCACCACCGCCGGATATGCGCCCGACAAGGCCGGCCGTCTGCATACATTCTGTCACGCTCTGCCGGGTACGTGGCATCAGATGGGCGTTATGCTCAGTGCGGCGGGCAGTCTGCAGTGGTATCGCGATACGTTTTTCCCCGGCGTTGATTTCGGTACTTTGTGCGCCGAGGCAGCCGACGCCCCGCTGGGAAGCGACGGTCTGATCTTTCTGCCGTATCTCACCGGCGAACGGACCCCGCACTGCGATCCCGAAGCACGTGGCGCGCTGATCGGTCTGACCCGTCGTCATCAGCGTGCACACATCACCCGCGCGGTGCTCGAAGGAATCTGCTTCGGCTTGACTGATTCCGTGTCCTTGATCCGCAGCAACGGCACCACCGTACGCGAAGCCACGGTCACTGGCGGTGGCACCCGCAGTGCGGTGTGGATGCAGATTCTCGCCGACATCGCCAACGTCCGCATCGTCCTGCGGGCGGGCGGAGACGCGGGACCGGCACTTGGAGCCGCCCGCTTGGCACTCATTGGTGTGTGCAACGTGCCAGCGGCGAAGGCCTGTGCGCCCGGTCCGGTGGTCGCGACCTATTCGCCCAAGGCGGCGCACGTGAAAGCATATATTCCGTTGGCGGCCCGTTTTGCCCAAGCCTATCCGGCGGTACGGAGCCTGTACGGCGCACGGTAACGGAGATGGTACCGGAGATAGCGTCGGACATAGCGTCGGACATGGGATGGGCCTGGAGTGGTTGGACCAGCAGATGTGCCTGCGATGAGCCTGTTCGACTCCATGCGGTCAAGTATACTTGACAGAACCTAATCTTTTTACTGGATCATTGGTATTGTCAAGTCCTGTAGCTTGACTCGGGGGTCGACCTGCTAACGTCCCCCATGAGGAGGGGGCATGTCTGATCTCGTACGCAGCCAAGACATGGCCACCGCAGCTGGTAGTATCAATGGAGCCGTGGTAGCTGCCTCCGGCGATACCGGTAGCGCAAGCGGACTGCCGACCATTCCTGGCTATGACCTATTGGGCAACCTGGGCGCGGGAGCCATGGGGGAAGTCTTCCATGCTCGTAGCCAGGCAACGGGTCAAGAGGTCGCGCTGAAGCTGGTCACCCGCACCTTGATGGACCGTCCGGATCTGCTCAAGCGGTTTGAGCGCGAAGTCAAAATTCTTTCGACGCTTCGCCATCCCAATATCGCGGGTGCCATCGGTTCCGGACGCTGCGACGGGCGTTTATTTTTGGCGATGGAATATGTGCGCGGTCCCACCCTGGCGAGCCTGCTGAAAGTCGCGGGTGCATTCACCGAGATTGACGCCCTGCGGATCACCATGCAGGTGGCGCAGGCGTTGGATTACGCGTGGCAAAAGTCGGGTCTGATCCATCGCGATATCAAGCCGGCCAACCTGCTGGCCGTGCCCGAGGCGGATGGCGGCGAAGGGGAACGCGTCAAGATTATCGATTATGGTCTGGCGCGTTCAGCGGTCGAAGAAGATTTGAGCATGACCATGACCGGGATGATCATGGGGACGCCGAACTACATGTCGCCCGAACAAGTGCGGGGCGAAAAAAATCTGGGTCCCCAGGCGGACATGTATGCGCTGGGGTGTACTATGTTCCACATGCTGACCGGCAAGCTGCCCTATACGGCAAATGCGCCGGCCCAAGTGATGGCGGCGCATTTGAAAGATCCGATTCCCGATCCCGGTGCGTTGGTGCCAAGCCTGACCGCAGCGACCCGCCATCTGGTGATGACGTGCATGGCCAAGGATCCGGACAAGCGCTATGCGTCCTACGCCCCCTTGGTGACGGCCTGTGAGACCGCCATGCGCACGATCAGTCTGCGTGACACCACCTCGATTCGCCTGTTGCGGCGGCCGCTGGTGTTATCCCGTCCGACCAATCGACCGATTCCGCCCAAGGGAACAGCCGCTCCGGCGGCCAACGCTTTCGACAAGTTTGAAACCGCACGGCTGCATCGCCATGTCAAAGAGAGCGATCAAAAACCCGGCGATCCGTACAAGCCGTCGACCGACCGCTATCCCACGCCGAATCCGGAAAATGCGCCCAATCCCACCAACATGCGCGCTGGTTCCGCGACCGCCGCCTTGGCCAAGGCGGCCACTGAACGCTTTCAGCGCACCAAGTCGACCACCGCGATTCATCGTAAAGGACAGCCCGGGCAGCAGCCAGGAACTGGGCGGCAGGAATACACCTCAGGTGGCACCTCCACCGCAGGGACCCAGATCCCCATTCCGCAGAGCCTCGGAGCAACCCGGCTGCCCATACAGCCGATCAGCGAACCTCCGCCCGAACGCCATATCATGGCTTGGTTGGTAGTTGCGCTCACGGTGGCGGGATTTGTCATCGCTGCGGTGCTGGTGCTCTGATTCCAGGTTTAAGGGATCGCTCAGGAACGCGGCGGGAGCCAGACAATGCGTTCAGAGGGAATCGCCTCACCACGTAAAAACGCCACGGCATTGCCTGCTGAGCCCATTTCCATCGCATAGCGTCCATCGTGGCTGCAGCTGCCCTGGTGACAGCACAGAATCACATTCGGCAATTGGACCAGGGGGCCGCGATACGGCTCCTGACGATAGACATCGAGGGCAGCACCGCCGAGATGGCCATCGCTCAAGCAGCGGAAAAGTGCATCTTCATCCAGAACTTCACCGCGACAGGTATTGAGCAAAAAGCCGCCCTGGGGGAGCATGCGCAATAATGATTCGTCGACCATATCCTCGGTGCTGTGGTCGAGAGGCAGATGAATGGTCACGCCCAGGCTGCGCCGGAATAAGTCTTCACGGCTGACGTATTCGACTGCGTGCTTCGTGGCCCAGGCGTGATCTTCGACGATATCGTGGGCAAGCACCTGCATGCGAAAGGCGCGGGCGATTTCCGCGACCTGTTTGCCGATGCGGCCACAGCCGAGAATACCCAGGGTCTTGCCGTCCCACAATACGCCGGTCAGCCGATTCCATTCGCCGCGGCGCATGCCTTCGTGGGCTTCGATGAAACGCCGGCCCAGGCTGATGAGCAGGCCAAAGACCTGTTCAACCACGCTGCGCGCGGGCGCATCGGGCGTGTAGGTGACGGCGATACCGTTGCTGCGACAGAAATCGACATCCAGCCCATCCAGGCCGACGCCGACGCGAGCGACATGCTTCAAACGCGGCAGGCCTTGGCGTAGGACGTCGGCAGGCAGGGGTTCGGTGCCCGCGAGGAGAATATCGACATCGCCGAGCAGGGCGGCGGTCTCTGCGGGAGTATGTTTGCGGCGATGCGGGGAGAGACGGTAGGTGATCCCAGCCTGATCAAGCAGATCGAGCGGATCCGTGCTGGAGATGCCGTAGGGATAACTGGTAATTTGCGCGATGACCGTCATGGGTGCGCGACGCTATATCTGGATGCGGCAATACCAAGGACCCACAAAAGCCGCAGCCCGTCAGAAATCTGACGGGCTGCGGTGTGTTCATCGTGCCAGGGTGCGTTGCGGACGTGGATTCACGCCGATGCAAAGCAACCACGGTCGACGCCGTGCAGATGGTAAAGCGTGTTCACCAACCGCAGGACGCTGACGGCCGTTCGGTTCAGCGCTTGGCTTTACCGGGCGGGCGACCGCGCTTGGCAGCCTTGGCCTTACCGGGCGGGCGACCGCGCTTGGCGGGCTTGGCGGCTTTCGCAGCCTTGGCCTTACCGGGCGGGCGACCGCGCTTGGCGGCTTTCGCAGCCTTGGCTTTACCGGGCGGGCGACCGCGCTTGGCGGCGCCTTTCTTGGCGGCTTTCGGAGCCTTGGCGACTTTGGCCTTCTTGCCCGGCTTGGGGCCGCGCTTCATGCCTTTGCCCTTACGGTCACCGGCGAGCTTCTGCGCTTCAGGCAGGCTCAGACCGAGGAAATCCGCGTATTTGCTCAGGCTGCGGCTGTTCGGCACCGAGGTGCCGGCAGTCACTGCTTTGAAAGTGATGGCGGTGATGCCGGCCTTCTTGGCGGCCTGGGCGGTGGTAAGATCATCGGCTTTTAATTTAGCCTTGATCAACTTGGACAGGGACATGCATACTCCTGGTGGTGGTCGCTTTGCGCGACCTGTGAAAGGAATGATTTGGGTATTGGAAGATAATTGATGGTGAATTGCAAGTATATTCTTGAATTCCGTCCTGACCGGTCCGCCGAGGGTCCAAAACAAGCGCTACCCAATAAAACTTTTATTGGGTGTCGAGGAACGGCCGCGGACTCGGAATTGCCCTTTTGATGCGGTCAATTCGTCCGCGTTCGTGGAAGGTGTATTAACGTTGCGTCATTCCTATCGCTTCGCACAGTGTGCGGGCATGGATGTGCCTCTTTCGCGCCGTGCACTGCTGGTCGGTGGCATGGCTGTTCTCGCCGGTTGTCGCGTGCGAACCACTTCATCTGATTCGGTGCCGGCCCGCCCCGCGGCCCCGATATCGCCGCGACTGCCGACGGTGGCAACCCTCCCGTCGCAAGGTCAATGGTATGAGATCGCCATCGGCGATACCTTTCACAGCATCAGTAAACGCGCGGGAATCAGCATTGATTCGTTGATTTCCGGCAACCGTGGTCTGGATATCCGCGACTTGCGTATCGGTCAAAAGGTATGGCTGCCCACGGCCACGCCGCTGACCGTGCGTCAATTGGTCGCTACCCGCGCCAAACCGGGTGATGCCATTGATGGCGATGATGCGATGCCAGGGGTGGTTGGTAACGGCTACGTCCTGGTGCCCCGGTCGGCCTGGACCAGCCAAGCGGTGGGTGCCAATCATAATTTGATGAACGGGGTGCAACGGCTTACCGTCCATCATACCGGCGAATATGCCGGCATGGCCGACCTTCCCGAACTCGAAGTCTTGCGCCGCATCGAGCGCTATCATCGCAACGAACGCGGCTGGTGCGCTATTGGCTATCATTTCATCGTCGGCAAAGATGGTCGGGTCTATGAAGGCCGCCCAGTGAAATATCAGGGCGCTCACGTGCGTTCCAACAATCCCCATAATATCGGCATTTCGGTGGCGGGGGATTTCATGAAAAAGCCGCCCAATACGCAGCAATTACGCGCGCTTTCCGCGTTTTTAGACGAAGGCCAAAGGAAATACCGGGTGCCGATGGCGCGAGTAGCCGGTCATCGCGACCTCAACCCCAGCCTGTGTCCTGGCGATGCCCTGTATGCCTGGCTCCAGCGCTACAAACGTACCTGAACGTCGTTTGCTCGCGATCAGACTGCTGGTGCCGGGGGCAAATAGGCGTTAGCGCGTTGACCCCGCCGCCACGCCCAGCACCCCACGGCGATGGCGATGAGAACAATCGGCAGGGTTAATGCCTGCCCTTTGCTGAAAAAGCCCCAAATCAAGGCGTGGCCGGGTGATCCCGGCTGGCCGATATCGGGTTCGCGCCAGTGTTCGCCGACGATGCGTCCGACGGCGTACAAGCCCAGAATGATCGCAGCGGAGAGGCCTGGGCGGCGATGCCGCGCATGCAGGGGCAGGGCGATCAGGAAGGGAATCAACCCCTCTAAGATGACCGCGTAGAGCTGACTAGGATGCCGCGTTGGCAATTGCGCAATGACCTCAGCAGCGGTGGCGGGTGGATTCAGTTCGGTCGGGAATACCACTGCCCAGGGCAGATCCGGGGCGCAGATGCGGCCATACAGTTCGCCGTTGATGAAATTGGCGATGCGACCGCACATGATGCCGATGGGCGACCCGACCGCGACTGCATCCGCCATAACCAGGAAGGAACGCTGGCGCCGCCAGCACCACCACCACGTGCCCACGATCATGCCGATGATGCCCCCATGACTGGCCATGCCGCCATCCATCACCCGCAACACGCCCCACCAGGGGAAACTGCTGCTGAAATCAATGAACAGATCGGGTTGATAGAACAGGCAGTAGCCTAAGCGGCCGCCGAGAACCATGCCGAGTCCGACCGTGAAGACGAAATCTTGCAATTCTCCCACGAGCAGCGGCAAGCGTTGCTGACGCCGCCAGCGCGACAGCAGCAGCCCGCCCAGGACCAGCCCGGCGAGATAGGCGATGCCATACCAGCGCAGCCCGAAGTCACCGGTGATGCGAAAAATAAAGGGATCGAGATCGTGAACCCAGGCCCCGGAGGGATGTGCAGGCATGCGCGGCAGCGTCGTCGGGAAGTGGCGATTGGCCAGCCTCGAGATGCCGCCATGCTGGGTCATGGACTGGATCGTCACGGGAATCGCATCGGTCGTCGCTGCTGTTATTGGTGCTGTCCTGGGTGGAGCTCTGGCCTGGGCCGGCGCCCGCGCCAAGGCGGCCACGGAATTGCGCGCAGAAAGCAGCCTGCGCGCTGCGGCGGAAGCGCGCGCCGAAACTCTTGCTGCCGCCCAGGCCCGGGTCGGCGCGGTGGAAAACGAGAATGCGACCCTGCGCCAGCGCCTTGCCGAAACCAGCGCTCGCGCTGAGGCCGAGCAGCGCGCCGCAGCGGCGCGACTCGAAGAATTGCACGATGTACGCAAACAATTGGCGGATTCGTTCCAAGCTCTGTCGGCGGAATCCCTGGCCCGCAACAACACCGCCTTCCTCGAATTGGCGCAGCAGTCCTTTGGTCGTCTGCATGAACGCGCGCGTGGTGATCTGGACGTGCGCAACGAAGCGATCACCGCCTTGGTCAAGCCGCTCAGCGAGACCGTGCAGCGCCTGGACACCAAATTGAATGTCTTCGAAACCACCCGCGCCCAGGAATCCGGCACGTTGGCCGAACAGCTGAAACAGCTCGGCTTTGCTCAGGAACGGCTGACCCGTGAAACTCAGGGCATTATCGAAGCGCTACGCCGGCCCGGCGTGCGCGGACGCTGGGGCGAAATGCAACTGCGCCGAGTGGTCGAAATGGCCGGCATGGTCGAACACTGCGATTTTGTCGAACAGGAAACCACCACGGGTCCTGCAAGTCAGCAACGTCCGGATCTAGTCATCCGTCTGCCCGGCGGCAAATCCGTGGTCGTCGATGCCAAGGCGGTCCTGGCAGCGTATCTGGACGCTATTGCAGCTCCGGACGAGGCGGTGCGCAATGGTCTGCTCGACCAGCATGCGCGGCACCTGACCCGGCATATCGATGCGCTCAGCGGCAAAGCCTATTGGCAGCAATTCCCGGCTTCGCCGGAATTCGTGGTGCTGTTCGTGCCCGGTGATGGCGTGCTCTCGGCGGCTTTTGAGCGGGATCCCGGTCTGATGGAATACGCCTGCGAACGGCGGGTGATTCTAGCCACACCGTCGACGCTGATCGCCCTGCTTACCGCGGTCGCATTCGGCTGGCGTCAGGAGCAGGTGGCCAAGAACGCCGCTGAGGTTGCAGCCCTCGGCAAGGAATTGCACGAACGCATCGGCACCCTGGCCGAACATTTCATTCGCATGCGCCGTGGCCTGGATGGCGCTGTCGAGGCCTACAACAAGGCGGTCGGCAGTCTGGAAAGCCGGGTTCTGGTCACCGCGCGGCGTTTCCGCGATCTCGGTGCTGCGGGTGGTGATGAAATCGCCGCTCCGGGCACCACCGATGCGGCGCCGCGGAGTTTAGGCATCGACAGCGAACCGTCAGCGTAATCTGGACGCAAGCCTCAGGTAAAGAACGTGAGATACGCGGGCTTCTTCGCCGCCATGCGCTGCACCAGCACGGCCAGTTCCATCAGGTGATAATCGCCCCACAGGGCCGATTCGCCGCACGGGACTTTGCGTCCTTTAGGAATGTGATCCCAGCCGTTGGGGCGGTGATAAACCTGATGCAGCAACAGGCCCTGATGTTTCGCGGCGGTGCTCAGATAGGGCTCGGCGAACAAAGTCCGGCTGACGTGCAGGCCGGCCTGTACATATCGTTTGCCTGCCGTGCCTGTGAGCGCGCTGCCGAGACGGATCAGGCCCTGGGCGGCAATGGCGGCGGCGGAGCTGTCGACCGGCTCGTGATCATTGAACGGTTCGGCGGCGCGGGCTTGCCAATCACCAAGCTTATGCAATTCCGGAGCGCCGGTGTCCCAATAGGGGATGCCGTCGCTGGCGGTGCCATGATCGATCCAGAAATCGGCGGTGGCTTCGGCGGCGCGGCGGAAGCCGGTGAGAACCTCGGCTTTTTTGCGCCCAAGGGCGGTGAAATCAGCGGCGGGCAGGGTCTCTAAGAATTCAATTTCCTCGGCAAAGCCGAGAATGGCCCAGGCCAGGCCACGGGTCCAGGTGGTGAAGGGGGCGAAACCCTGTTGCGACGACGGGCAACGGAAACGACCGTCGTTGCGATTGAAGATCGCTTCATGCGCGGTGCGGCCACGGATGTCGTAGCTGTCGCGACCTTCGCCGTACCACACGATATATTTCGCGGTGGTTTCAGCGTGTTGGATCAAGCGCCCGAGCAGACTGATTTTCTGATCATTTTCGCCCTGGAACACGTGCCCGAGTTGATGCGCGACGCCAAGAATGCGCAGGGTACGCATGGTGTCGACGAACAGCGAATGCGGCCCGTTAAAGGAATAGACGTAGCCACCGCCCTCGGCGGTGGTCGACCAGCGTGCAGCCTGGGTGCAGGCGCTGGCCTTGATTGCGAGATCGTAGAAATGCATTTCCCAGGGATCGTGGGCGATGCGTTTTTCGCGCATCAGGCGGCGCAGGTTGCCATAGGTCGAGAGATTATTGAAGCCGTGATCATGCACGCCGATATGGGTGACGTGCGCGGCCATATTGGCGACCGTGTGTTTGCGCCCAAGTTCCAGCAGGGAACGATCCCCGGTACCGTCAAAAGCCAGAATCGCGCAGCCATACTGGAAACCTTGGGTCCATTCGGTCCAACCGCGGCTGGCATAGCGGCCATTGATGGTGAACACCGGCGTACCCTGGCGCGGATCCCAGCTGCGTTCGATCAGCTTGGCTTTATCGGCACCCAGGGCGAGGACCTGGTCGGCAGCTGCGCGCAGGTCGGTCGGGCGGAGGGCAGCATCAATTTTCATAGTGGCAGAGCGGTAGGTAGGGGTTGCTGAGAAAAAAGCGCAGAAGATGAGAACTGAGCGCGGCGGGGCGCCGCGTTTCGCTTACAGGCGGGCAGACAGGCGGCCCGAGGTCGCCGCGCCTTGAGCGGGCGGCGCGAGCGGCGCGACTTCGCGCAGAAAAGTAATGCTGCGGTCGATGGCAAAACGTGACGGACGGTCATGTACCGCTTCGATCCATTGGTGGCCGGCATGCGGCACGGTTTCCAAACGGGCGATTTCTCCCGCCGCAGCCAAGCGTTTTTGCAAGGCCAGGGCGTGCTTGGGCGGAACTGCCTCGTCCGCTTCGCCGTGCAGGATCAGCACCGGTGGAAAGGCATCATCCGGCAGGGTGGCAGGATCCAGTCGTTCGGGATGTTCACCACCAAAGGTTTTAACCGCTCCGGCGCGTTCGAGGGGACAGCCCTCCCACGGTCTCGTCGATGGGGTCAGACCGCAGGCGATCGCGGCGACCACGCGCAGCCGGCATTTACGATCGCTGAGCATCCGCGTCGCCGCGGTCAGCGCGGTCAGGCTGCCGGAACCACTGCCGAGCAGCACGACGCCGCGTTCGTGCGCGCCGTGCAAGGAGGCTTCATCGACGATTTTCTCACAGGCCTGCATCACATCGCCGAGCAGTTCTTCGCCCGAGCGCAGATCTTTTTCCAACAGGCGGGTGCCGACGCTGGCCGCCGCCCAGCCGGCTTCGGCCAAACGCAAGGCAACGCCGCGCAGGTCGTGATGATCGCCCGCGGTCCACCAATGACCGGGCAGACAGATCACCGTGGGGCACTGATCGGCATCGGCAGGTACGAAAAGATCATAGCGCTGGCGCAGATGCGGGCCGTAAGCGGATTCAGTGAAAGCATGAAGGGCAGGCATGCGCCCTAGGGTAGGAGCACGCCCACGATGACCAGGGGTCAGTGCTTGGCGGGATCACTGATGCGAGCTGAGGTCTTGCCTGGAGGTGCTGCGCCTTGCGCGCGACCGGCGCGACGCACGGCCTCGATCGGCCATGGCGGCGGCACTGGACCGCCGCCATAGCGTGCTACCAGATGGGCCTGTAAATGAGACTGGAGGTCAACCCCGGTGCGCGCAGTCAGGTGCTGGGTGAGTTCGGTGAGTGTCGTGGCCGGAGTAATGCGAATGCCTAATTCCAGCGCCAGCCGCTCCAGCGAAGCGGTCTGCCGCGCCAGTTTCTGCTGGACGACATCTGCGGGAGTGCGCGGATGCCGTCGCCGCTGGCGCCACCACCACGTCAGCACAGCCACGAGGCCCAACCCGAGCACAATCAGCCCAGGAATCAGCAGCGACAACGCCCGGCGCTGGGCGCCGTCTTTGGCAATATGCGCACGCCAATCCTGGGTCGGCAGCGGCGCGGCCTGGGCGTCTTCGGCCGGAACGGGACCCTGCGTGGCGCGAATGGCGAGGAAACTGGGCGGGGTTGGATCAACGCGTTGCCACATCCCCTTTTCGTCACGCACTTCCAGCCAGGCATGGGCATGCAGGCCGCGGAAAATATAGCCGTCGGTGTCGGACTCGTTGGAGGCATACCCCGCACAGGCGCGGGTGGGATGATTGAGATAGCGCAACATCAGCGCTGCGGCGGTGGCGAAATATTGACAGTGGCCACGCCGGTTCTTGGCATCCGGACTCCACAGAAAAGTCTGCAACAGGCCGGCCGCTTGCTGGTCCGGTACTGGCAAATGTTCGAGGTCGTAGGTGCAGCGCGCATCGAGATAGGCACTGATGCGATCAGCGGCTTCCAACGCAGGCAGATCGCGCCAGCTGCGATCAATCAGGGTGTCCCAGGGCAGCGCTCGCACGGCGTCGGGCAAAGTCAAATAGGCTTCGACGGGTCCGTCGTCGGGCTGGGCATCATCACTATTGACCCGATACGCGCGGGGTGCGTCATCCAAGCGCGGGGCATAACGATTTCCGTGGCGATCACCCAGAATATCCTCGAAATCGACGCCCCAGCCGGGTTCACAACGCAGGAGGGCGTCATTGCCCATCGGCAGACGCACGACCCAAGCGAATGGCTTGTTCGGATCAAAGCGGTTGGGCCGTGGGCGTAATTGATCCAGGGGCTCGGCCTCCCAACGAATCAGGGGGCCATCGACAACGACTTTGGGCAGGGTGAAGGCGCGCAGATAGACCATGGAGCGGAACAGCGGGTTTTCCGGATCCTCCCACAGCAGGCGCGCCTTCGGGGTTGGATCGCGTAGGATCCACTGGTGTTCGCCGGGTGAAATCGACGGGCGGCGGATGCCGCTCTGCGCCGGTCCCGTGTCCAAGCGCGGGGGCAGGCGGTGATGATGGCTGATCGTCAACGGCGCGAATAGCCACAGGCCGCCGACGATCACCGCGCTGGGAAACAACGCAAAGCGCCACGCCGCATGCGGAACCACCGTGCTGCGGCCACCCAGTCGCGCAGTGGCCCATGCATCCAGCGCCAAGCTGCCGATAGCCAGCGGCAATAATCCCAGCAACGGTTGCGCCAGCACCCCCGGATCACCGAACACATTGCGACCCCACCGCCATTCGGCGACCGGCACCTGGCCGGTGCCCAGCAGCAGGGCCTCGGCCAGTACCAGCGACACCATCCAGCGCAATAAACCGGGGCGGCTTGGGATCAGCAGCCAAAACGCGATCAACACGCGCAGCCAGCCAGCAATGCGGTCGGGATGATCGCGAACCAGAAACCACCACGTCGCCAAACCCGCAACTATTAAAATCCCTTCCCCGGCCAGCCAGCGTTTCCATGCCCGCGGCACACCTTCGCTCGTGACTGCCGCCGCCAGCAGGACCACAATGGGGATTATTGCCGCGGGATAGGCGACCAGGCAATACACGGCGGTGGCGGCCAGAGCGGCGAGATGGCAACGACCAAGGATGCTGAAATGTGGCTGAAAAGGCAGCGACGTGGCCATGATGGTCAGACCCCGAGCCGGCGCGGCAGGCGGACCAGTTGTTCGCATTCGCTGAGACTCAACAGCATCGGCTGCGGTCGGCAGTCGCGCACATCGGGCGGTTCAACGCTGATGACGATGGCGGCGCGGCCACGGGGAATGCAGGATTCCAACGTCGTGTCGCCGGTATCGCGGGTCAGCAGGGCCAGCGTTTCCAATAATACGCGCCGATCGCCGCTGATGCCGGTCGGGGCAAATGGTCCGTGCAAAGCCACTTGCCAGCCTCGGCGCAGGAGATGATCGACAAACGAGGCTGCGATGGCGACTAGGCGGTCCAATTTTCGTGGCGACAGGCCGCTCGACTGCGACGTATCCAGGACCAGCGCCAACGCGCGCGCAGTCGGAGCGTGACGTTCGGCGACCAGCAGATGGCGCGCGCGCGCACTGGCGCGCCAATGCACCCGCCGCGGCGGATCGCCGGGGCGATAACTGCGCAGGCGGGCGATTTCTTCGTCGCCGGCGTCCATACCGCTGGCCATCTGTTCCATCCACGGATCCAGGCGGCGGCGCAATTCCCGCCGCAAAAGACCGCGTCCAGGCAGGACCAGAATATCCTGACCACTGGCGACGGTGCAGCGACACGCGATCAGACCGAAGGGATAGGTCATCAGGGCATCGATGCTGGGCAGACGTTGCCAACCCCGGCGGGGAAAGCGGGTTTCCCACTGCACTTTTACGCCGACCGGGTTGAGATCACCCAGACGCGAAATAATGTGCCGTCCACCGCGAATGCCGGTGGCTCTATCCAGCACCACCCCTGCGCAGCCATGCGGATGGGTGGCGTGGAAGGTCACCAGGGTGTCCTCGCCCGCGACGGCCTGGTCGGGACCGATCCAGTTCAGGCGTAGGTGACGCAGACTGCGTGCGCCGCCAAGGAAACCCAGGCCGAGGGTGATCACCAGGGCAATGCCGACCACGACCCCCAGCGGGTGCGGCTGCCACCACGGTGTGCTTAACAGCACCACGGTCTCGATCACCACCAGGCGGCCGAGCGTAGTCAGGCGCCGGCTGATCACGGGCGTCTCGCTGGAGAGTGTCGCGGTGTCGGCGGCATTGAATTCAAGCGCCTTGCTTGGAGCAACCTCCGTCGCCTCGGAGGCAACCGCTGCCACAGCCGCTGAGCGTGCGGCGACGTCGCTCACCGCGGTACATCCACCGCATCAATGATTGCCTGCATGGTGGCGCCGGCCGCCTGTCCCGGGCGCATGCTCAAGCGGTGGGCCAGGCAGACCCCCGCTAGCGTCTGCACATCTTCGGGGATAATAAAATCGCGCCCCTGCAATAATGCACGGGCCTGGCAGGCCCGTTGCAGGCCGAGGGCGGCGCGCGGACTGGCGCCGAGTTGGATTGCCTTGTGCCGCCGAGTACCCTGGACCAGCGCGAGCACATACCGACGCACCGGTTCGGCCACGGCAATGCGCCGTGCGTGCGTGCGCAACGACGCAATGGTCTTGGCATCGACCACCGCCTGCACCTGAGCGAGATCGCCTTCGGCGCCATCGGCAGCGAGCAGGGCAACTTCATCGTTTTCCCCCGGATATCCCAGGCGGAATGAAACCAAAAAGCGATCACGTTGACTGTCGGGCAGGGGGAAGGTGCCGGCGTGATCGAGGGGGTTCTGCGTCGCCACGCAGAAGAATGCGGCCGGCAGGGGCCGGGCGAGGCCGTCGATGGTGACTTGGCCTTCGCTCAGCGCCTCCAATAAGGCCGACTGCGTCCGCGGCGGGGTACGGTTGAGTTCGTCCGCTAACAGCACGTCTCCGAAAAGTGGTCCGGGATGAAAGACGAAGGTGCGTTCGCGTTCGTCGTAGATTGAAACCCCGGTGACGTCGGCGGGCATCAGATCCGGCGTGCATTGCAGGCGGCGGAAGCTGCCACCAATGGCCGCGGCCAGGGCCCGGGCCAGGGTGGTCTTGCCGACGCCGGGGATGTCCTCGACCAGGGCGTGGCCGCCAGCGAGCCAGGCGGTGACCAGCAATTCGATGGCACTCCGGTTGCCCCGATAGACCTGGGCCACGGTGTCGACGACGCGCACCGCTGCGGCCGAGGATTCGATTACTCCATTCATCATGCGGTCCTCGACGTCGATTTTATGAGCGGGTGCCAAACCATGCATAGGGGATCCTCGCAAGCGGAAGTGGGCAGCCTAGAGGCAACTCCACGGGTGGCGGACTCGGGGGTGAACGGTGTCTGGCTAACGCCGAGCGTTACTCCAAGGTTCACCTTGCCCAGATCAAGCCGGAGGGGTATAAGGCAAGCTGTAAGTCACCCGACCGCAACCGATAACGAGGAGTGGCCATGGGCCGGCAGACGATCGCTAAGCGGACAATAGCAGAACGCATAGCGCAACGACACAGTCTGGGCCAAATCCAGACCCTGCAGATCGTCCAGGCCTTCCTCGACGAGATCATCGACGAGTTGGCGCAGGGCAACCGCTTGGAATTCCGTGACTTCGGCGTCTTCGAAACCGTGGTGCGCAAATCGCGCACGGCCCTGAATCCCAAGACCCTGGAAAAAGTTCACGTGGATAGCAAAGTCGTGGTCAAGTTCAAGGTCGGTCGCTTGATGAAAGAAAAAGTTGAGAAACTCCTGCTGGAAGCAGCGCATTCCGGCGGCGATGAAGGTGATTCGAGCGACGACGATGGCAATGATCATGGCGACGATGAAGAGCCGCTAGGCTAACGCCCCACGCCGAATGGCCAAATAGGCTCCTGACGTCGACGACTTGCCGCTGACGCGGTGATGCGCACCATATCCCTCCGCTGTGCGTGTCCTTCTTCCTTTCTTGATTTTGTTCGCACTCGGTGCCGATGAAGTCGTACCGTTCCGCTTGGAATACCAAGGCGGGAATCTGGCTTTGGCCGCAGGCGCGTTGAATGATCTCACCGGCGGGGTGCATGCTTGGTATGGCGGCGCGCATCTGTTCGCGGATCGGGTGCAGTGGGTGCAATCTGCGATCGGTGATGGGAAACGGGTCTGGTTAGAGCGCCTAGAGGTGCTTTCGGGCCCAGCTGGGCCGGACCCCGACCGCGTCTTACTGGATTCCACCGAGGCGGTTCTCGACGGGCTCGGTTTTCACGGACGTCTGCGTCCACGGTCGATGATCGCAGTACGCGGCGATCCCGATCCAGGTCTGCCCGATCTGGTCACCTGGCAGGTGGTATTGGAACAACCGGGCTGGTTTTCCGGCGATTTGAATCTCGAGGGCGGCTGGGTCCCGCACGGTGGCTGGGCGGATCGCATCGTCGTCGATCTCACCGCGCGCGGCGATGGCGGTGCCATGAAATGCCGCGCGATTCATCTCCATGGCCGCCCGGCAACGGCGAACGGACCTGCGCAACGCTGTCGGCTCGATCGCCTGCGTACTGCGGTGCATCCGGCCGAGGCCTTAGCCAATCAATCGCCGACGGCGGCAGAATTCGCCATCGAAGGCGCCATCATCAGTATTCATTTCAGTGCCAATGGGACGTTTGACAGCCTGACTCCCAGCGGGGCCACGACCATGTATGGCAGTCCACCGCGCGGGCTGACTTTGCGCAGCCGGAGTGGCCTGGGTGCCGACGGAACCCCGTGAACAACGTTTTGCGCCATTTGCGCGAGCCCTGCATCGCGCTCCAGCCGGAATTCACTCCGACGCCGCCACCTGATGACGTCGACGAGGAGGAAACACCGGAACAGCAGCAGCGGCGCGAACGGCGCGACAAGGATCGCATTTTAGCACTGTTCGCCGAATTGCTTGATGCCTCGGGCGAAGTGTCCAGCCGGTCCAAGCTTGAACGCGACCTTGACCACCGCGAGCGCAAAGCCACTACCGCGATTGCGCCTGGCGTCGCCATTCCGCATGTGCGCAGCATGCAGGTGCGCCATTTTATTATGGGCTATGTCCGTGCGCCCGAACCCGGGTGGCCCTTTCTGAGCCTTGATGGCGAGCCGACCCGCCATTTTTTCATCCTGGCCAGTCCGCCCTGGGACGATCGCCTGTACCATCAGATCTATAAGGAACTGGCCGGGTTCATCCTCGATGAGGACGGCCTCGAGGTGCTTGACCAGGCCCAGACCCCGCAGGACGTGTTCAACGCCTTCCGCGCGTTTTTCGTGCGCTGAAGCGGTTCCCACCGTCTGCGGCTGTCGATTGACAGGCCCGCCGCTGCCCTATCCTGCCGCCCTCCTGTCGTTGTCGTAGACTGCGGATGGTCCGTAGTTCGACGTTCGATGGTAACCGGTGCAACCGCACCATAACCCCTGCTGATGACCGGGCATTTCGCCTGGGTTGCGCAGGGCCCAGAAAGGGCCTTTTTATGGCCACCCGTACCAAACGTCTCACCGTCATCGATGACGCCCTGCTCGCGCAAGAGATGGAAGCTGTCCTCGGCAAAGACGCCGAAGCGATGCTGAAAACCGCGATGGACGCAGAACGTTCACGCTATGACGTGCGCTCGATCGTCACCGGCTTTGTCGTCGGCGAAAGCAATGACCGCATCGTCGTCGATGTCGGCTACAAGAGCGAAGGCGTCGTCCCCTTGGAGGAGTTCGGCGAGAACGAAACCGAGATGGGCACCAAAGTCCAGGTCATGATCGTCGAGATCCTGCCCAACGGCGAAATGCTATTGTCCAAGCGTCAGGCTGATCTTGAACTCGGCTGGCAGGGCGTGCTCGGCAATAATAAAGAAGGTGATCGCGTTCGCGGTCGCGTCGTGCGCAAGATCAAGGGCGGCCTGTTGGTCGACATCGGCGTGCCGGTGTTCCTGCCTGCCTCCCAGGTCGATCTGCGCCGCGCACCGGATGTCGGCGAATATATCGGTCAAGAAATCGACGCCGAAATCATCAAGATCGACGCCGAACGCAAAAATATCGTCGTCTCCCGCCGCAAGGTCATGGAAGAAGAGCGCAAGAAGAACCGCGAGAACCTGGTCAAGGAACTCACCGTTGGCGATCTGCGCGAAGGCATCGTCAAGAATGTCACCGACTTCGGTGCATTTATCGACCTCGGCGGCCTCGATGGCTTGCTGCACATCACCGACATGTCGTGGGGCCGGATCAACCACCCCAACGAAGTGGTCTCGATCGGCCAGCGCATCGAAGTCGTGGTCTTGGACTACGATTCCGAACGCAACCGCATCAGCCTGGGCCTCAAGCAGAAGACCCGCAACCCGTGGGAAGATATCGGCGAACGCTACCCCAGCGGCTCGATCCACGATGGCGAAATCGTCAACCTGATGAATTACGGCGCGTTCGTGCGCATGGAAGCCGGTATCGAAGGCCTGGTCCACGTCAGCGAAATGTCCTGGACCAAACAGCCCACCCACCCCAACGAAGTGGTCAAGCAGGGCGACAAGGTCAAGGTCATGGTCCTCGACATCAATTACGACAAGCAGGAAATCTCGCTCGGCATGAAGCAGGCCGGCTCGAATCCGTGGGAGACCCTCGCCGATCGCTTCAAAGTCGGCGACAAGCTCAAGGGCAAGATCCGTAACGTCATGAATTATGGCGCCTTTGTCGAAATCGAAGACGGCATCGAAGGCCTGCTGCATGTCAATGACATCAGCTGGACCAAGAAGCTCACCCATCCGTCGCCGGAAGTGAATAAAGACGACGAAGTCGAATGCGTGATCCTGGAAATCGATAAAGAACGTCAGCGCATCGGCCTGGGCATCAAACAGCTCCAAGCCGACCCCTGGACCACCGACCTGCCGCAGAAGCTGCAAAAGGGCTCGATCCTGGATGGTAAAGTCACCAAGGTCACCAACTTCGGCGTCTTCGTCGAAGTCCTGGACGGCCTCGAAGGCTTGCTGCACGTCAGCGAAATCGGCGACAGCAAGGCCGTCGAAAATCCCGAATCCGTGCTCTCGCCCGGTCAGGACATCAAGGTCAAAGTCATCAACGTCGACTTCGAACTGCGTAAAATCGGACTCTCGATGAAGGGTGTCGATCAAGCCTGAACCGGCTCGGGTTAGCGTTAAAAATTAAACTAGCGAAGCACCGCCCCTGGGATTCCAGGGGCGGTGCTGTTGTTTGAGAGATCGACCGTTTCTGAGGCCAACCCAGTTCCTATCCACGAGATATGACGAGGATCATCGGACAACGCAGGGTGGAATTCAGCGATCTCACACCTCGGCTCCGGGTCGTATCATTTCCCTTTACCATCGCGGCCACTAACCGTCCCTCCGACCTGTGGGCGGCCAGGTGCTTGGCGGCAAAATACCTTACTCGGACTGCTCCAAACGATTTTCAGGAATGCTCGACGAGGCTTCGGGCGGGTAGGTGATTCGGCTGCCCGAGACGGTGGCGAAAGAAGTGAGGGTATGCACGGGGCTGCGCGTCATGCTCATGATGTCCTCCGTACGAATTCCGCGAACCAAGAGCGCATCCCCAATAAGCGAGCGATGGCACCGCCAGGGCACGGCTTCCGCGCACATACTAACTAACTGGACGGAAAGTATTGTAAGCCTGTGTCTGAAACGACGTTATCCATGTTATGAAAATTGACGGAAGAAAACTTAGTACGGAAGAGAAGCATCTTATTCGACGAATGGCTGCACAGCGCTATTTCGAAGGCGAATCTCCTACCCGTATTGCCGCAAGCTACGGCGTCAGCGCCGTATCGGTACACCGTTGGGGTAAACAGGCTGGCGAGGCTGGCATTGATTCGCTCTCACCAAAACCGAAGCCTGGACGGCCTAGAAAATTGACGCGCGAAGAGGATGACGAGGTCTTCCGCTGGGTGGTCGGAGGATATCCCCGTCAACTTGGCCTCGATTTCGCTCTTTGGACACGGAAAATAATCGCCGATCAAATAGAACAACGTCTTGGTATTGCGATATCCGTAACCAGTGTCGGAGAACTGCTTCATCGCCTTGGCCTTTCCTCACAAAATCCGCTTCGTCGCGCCTATAATCACGACGAAGTCGCGATTAAGGAATGGGTCGACAAGCGTTACCAGGAAATAAAAAAGGCCGCAAAACGCAGTGGCTCTGATATTCTCTGGCTCGATGAAGCAGGCGTGAGATCGGATGATCCCCTGCAAAGGACATGGGGATTGATTGGGAAAACGCCCGTTGTTAAAACGAGTAGTAAACGTCAATCCATAAATGTCATCACGGCGGTAGCGAATAACGGAGGCTTCTGGTACATGGCGTATAGCGGTCGGTTTAATGCAGACAAATTCATTGAGTGCCGCCGATATTTCATGAAACACCGGCGGCGATCTGTTGTTCTTATTATGGATGGCCATCCTGTTCACAAAGCCAAGAAGGTAAAACGTTACGTAGCTTCCCTGGGCGGGAGATTAACCATCGAATTGCTGCCGCCTTATGCCCCGGAGCATAACCCTGACGAATATGTGTTTCATTACATGAAACAACAAGGCGTAGCCAAAAAGCCATTAGAGAAGGACGAGTCCCTGAAGGAACGTGTTTTTGACCGATCTGCGATCAATAAAAGGAAACAAGACTTTGGTACGATCATTTTTCAATGCCCAACCAGTTACATCTGCAGCCGCCTAGGTAGTATGAGCCCAAATAGGGCAATCAAAACCCCAGCCGCCCGTAATGCCCAAACCCCCACGCTCAAGCCAAATAATCACTAATCTGTTTGGCGAGGTCGTGGAAGCCGCAATGCTCCAAGACGCCGGAGATGACGTTGGCGTCGTCGGCGAGGCCGGAGATGGGGTCGAGGTCGGGATTGGCGTCTTCGTCGAGGACGAAGTATTCTACCCCGACGCGGAGCCATTCGCGTTTATTGTTGTCCAGAGTGGGATAGGTCTTCAACGCTTCGGCCAAGCAGCGCGCGAGCAGCTTGGCCAGCTCCATGTTGACCTCTTCGTCAGAATTGAGGAGAAAGCGGCCGAGATGAAAAGCGAGGCGCTCGCGCATGCGCTCGGCTTCATTGGAGCGCTGATTGGCGCGAATGCGCTGACAGGTCGACTGCTGCGTCGGGCTGAGCAGGAAGGGGCCATTGACGGCCAAGACGGGGTCAGTTTTGCGTCCCATGTATGCATCGTGGACGGCGATCCGCCCGGTCCAGGGCCGCTTGCAGTGAGAGCCCCTTCGTGGGTGACGGGGCTGGATCCGCGCGGCACACCTTGGAAGGTGACAGCATGGACGATTGGATCGATGAGAACTTCGATGAGGGCACCGGCGAAGAAGACCTGCCGGATGTGACCGGGCTGACTCCCGTCCGTCGCGTAGCCCAGGTGCGGGAACGGCTCGATCCGATAGACGCTTTGCGGCACGGCTGGGGCTACGACGTGTTCCGCGCCAATCAGCGCGAGGCGGTCGACTGCGCGTTGGCAAAACGCGACAGCTTGGTGGTCCTGCCCACCGGCGGCGGAAAATCGCTATGCTATCAGATTCCCGCGGCGTGCGGGGCCGGGCTCGTCCTGGTGGTGTCGCCGCTGATTGCCCTGATGGATGATCAGGTCGCCGGCGCGCGGGAAGCTGGGCTGACCGCTGGCGCGCTGCACAGCCATGTTGGCGGCGCCGAAAAGATGCGCTTGCGCGATGCCGCCCGCAGTGGCGATCTGCATCTCTTGTATGTCAGTCCAGAACGGCTGTGTGTTGGCGATTTGCTCGGCGAGCTCAAGGACGTGCTCGCGCTGATCGCGGTCGACGAAGCGCATTGCGTGTCGCATTGGGGTCATGATTTCCGCCCGGAATTCCGCCAATTGCGACCCTTGTTTGATTCCGTACCCAAAGTCCCGCGCATGGCGCTGACCGCCACCGCCACGCCGCAGGTGCAAGAAGATATCGTCGTGGGTTTGGGCCTGCGCACGCCGCAACAATTGATCGGGCATATAGATCGCCCCAATTTAATTTTCCGCGCCCAGCCGCGGCACGACCAGGCCAAGCAGGTGGTCGAGGTCATCCGCCGGCATCCCCAGGAAGGCGGCATCGTCTATGCGCAGACGCGCAAGGAAGTCGATCGCCTCGCTGCGCGTTTACAGAAAGAAGGCGTGTCCTGCGCCGCTTATCACGCTGGCCGCGATGCGGCCATTCGCGCCAAGGTGCAGAGCGATTTCGTCAATGAACGCGTTGATGTCGTGGTCGCGACCATCGCCTTTGGTATGGGTATCGATCGCTCGAATGTGCGGTACGTGATCCACGCCAACTGCCCGAAAAGTATCGAACATTATCAGCAGGAAGCAGGCCGCGCGGGCCGCGATGGCGATCCGGCTGAATGTGTGCTGTTATTCAGCGCCGGGGATCTGGTCACCCATCGGCAACTCGCCCAGTTAGACGGCCCCTTGCCCGAGGACCGGCGTCGCGCCTTGGAGCGCAATTTGCGCGATATCGGTCGCTTCGCGGTGGCTCCGCGCTGTCGGCATCACCTGCTGTGCGAACATTTCGGGCAGCCGTATCCGGCCCCAGGTGTGGCGCTGGCTCCATCGGGCTGTGGCGCGTGCGATGTGTGTCTGGGTGAAACCGATATTCTCCCCGATGCGGAAGCACTGCAATCGGCGCAGAAAGTTATTTCCGCAGTGTGGCGCCTGGAAGGGCGTTTCGGCATTGGTCATGTCGTCGATGTGTTATTGGGCCGCACCACCGAAAAGACCACCCGCGGTGGCCACCAGCATTTGACCGTGTTTGGCATTTTGACCAGCGCCGGCGAAGTGCCAATTCGGGCCTGGATCGATCAATTAATCGTGCAGGGTTTTCTCGAACAAGTCGAACGAGATCATTACAGCTTCGTAGTGATGACCGAAGCCGGCAAAGCCTTGTGCAAAGGGCAGGGGCAGGTCCGTCTCGGCCGCTTTGCTGCCAAGGCCGCCGGTAAAACTCGGGCTGCCAAGACCACAGCCGTCAGCGCGGGGGACAAGGGATTGTTTGAATCCCTGCGGGTCCTACGTCGCGGTATTGCCGCCGCCCAGGGTGTGCCGCCGTACGTCGTCTTCCCTGACACCACTTTAAGAGAATTGGCGGCTGCCCGCCCAGCGACTCTGCCGGCGATGCTCGCGGTCAAAGGCATCGGTGACGCTAAATTGGAGCGCTATGGTGCCCCGTTTCTGGCCGTGGTGAACGGCCAAGCAGCCGAATCGGTGTTGGCAGGTTTTGCGAACGGTGGCGGTGCCCTGGCGGTGGAAGGCGGCGGGTTCTAGGCCACACTGTAGCGGTGAAGCCGCTCGTCATTCTGTCTGGCCTGACCCTTATGGGGATCCAATTCCTAGGGATGCTCAACGCCGAAGAACCGCTGCTGATCCGGGTCACCGGACAGGCGCTGGTGGTGAACGGGGTGGGCACGCTCTCGCCCGGATTGTTTGGGGTCCATCATTGCGAGATCCCTCAGGAACGCTGGGCTGAGATCGGCATCAGTGGCCTGCGTGAAATCGTCAACGGCATGCCCAAGGAGGTGGCTCGCCCAGGTCCAACTGCACCGGGCGCGGTGGACCATGTTGTTACCTGCTTTTTTGATCGCTATCGCCCCGCCCATGTCCTCAGTGAACCGAAGACTTGGCAGAAGACCCTGCATGATCTGGGCCGCGATTACGGGCGCCGGATTGCGGATCTTGGGCCCCAGGCCCATGTCGAGTTCTGGAATGAGCCCTATCTCAATTGGGCGACCAAGCCGGCGGTGAATCTGGATCCGCGTTATTATGAAACCGCCGGCATCCAGGCGGGTGACCGCGCCGTCATTCGCGGGCTGACCGAACCCACGGAATTCTTGGTGTGGCGGCCGGGAAAATATTGGGTGCCCGCGGATCCGACGACCACGGCGCTGCATGAAACCTATGTGGCGGTGGGCAATTGTTTTTACCGCATGAAAGATCTGCCGCCGGGGGAAACCTGGGAGTATCGTGGCAAGACGCATCGCGTGATTGAGACGCTGGTGCCCTATGACACCAGTCTGGCTGCGCGCCCTGCGAGCCAGCGCTGGTATTCCGGGCGTCAGTTCGGGATCTGGTACGAGGCTATGCTGCGCGCTTTCGGCAGTGGGCTGCGGGAAACAGCGCCCCAGGCGCAATTGATCGCGGGTTGGGGATTCCACCTGCATCAGGGCGATGGACAGCGCAGTTGGATTCCGTGGGAGAGCCTGTTTAAACCCCTTATCGACAGCAGCATCGATCTGATCGACGGTATTCACGAACATCATTATGGCGGCGATACCCGCGTGGTCGGGGGCGCTTATGAAACCGTAAATGCGTATAGCACCGTGGTGCATGGAAAGGCGTTGGCCTGCTATAATACGGAAGCTGGCGCCAATTTTGACCCGCAGCGTCCTGATGCGCAGCGCAACGGTACTGAACGCTGGTTCGCCCGTTTTGGCTCGCCACAACGCCAGCAGGCGATGATGGCTTATCATTATCTGGTGCGTGATATTATTTTCATGGCCGCCCTGCTGCCCGACAAGGCCCGGTCACGCGCTGCACATGCGAGTCACGATACATCTGGTGGCGATGAACTGGGCTTTCGTCAATTACGCCAGCTGCGCGGATTGTTACTAGTGTGCGAGGGCGCTGACGCGGATCTGTGGGCGGTGGCGACCCGGCCCCAGGCTGAGGGCATGACCGTCGTCATGTGGAATGATCGCAGCGAACCACGCAGCGTGCGCTTGGATGCCACCGCACCGGCGGACACGACCATCGTCGGCGGGGTGCTGACCCACCTGATAATTGCCGATGCGACCGCCCCGACCCTGATTGAGGAGGACCTCAGCGTGGGACCGCAGATTTTTACGATTCCCCCGCGGCAGGCGGTGGCGATCCATTACCGCCTGCTGCCTCGGGTTCGTCCCTCGCCTATCATCCAGGTATTGCGTCAGCAGGTGCACGCGGATCGCATTTTGGTCGAGGTGACTGCGCAGACGAGCGAAAGTATGCGCGTCAGGGTGCCTGCATCGCTGCTCGCCACGGCAACCCGAGCCTGGGTGCAGGTGGTCGCAAACAGCAATCAGGATGGTGAGGTCGGTCTGCACATCGATGGTCAACTCGTCACCTTGCCTCCGGGCCAGTGGATCATCCGCCAGGAAATTCCCACCGCCTTGCTTGCCGAGCAGATGACCTGGCAATTTTCCGCGCGGCGACGCGGTTTTAGCGTGTGGTCTGCCTCGATCCTGGTCGATACGGAGTTGGCCGTTCCCTGACTGGCCTTTCCGCAAGCGGAAATAGGCTGCGCTCGATGTCCTCGACCTTGTGGTTTGCACTGACGGATATGGCGGCGCTGATCGAACGTGGTTTGGGCGAGCGCGTGCGCGCAGTTACCTGTCTCCCGCACCTCGACGGTTTTCGCCTGCGTTTGCAGGGATTGGACCCGCATGCGCGGCTGCCACGACTGACGGTGGTGCTGGATTGCGGCTTGGCCGTCATCGACGGCCTCATCGAAGTGACGTTCACGGTGGCGCCGACGACCTGGTCGGCCTTGGTCCTGGTGCCCGGTCAGCGTTTAGGGGGTGGGCGCATGGTCGTCGAGCCGATCATTGAACGCCTCGGCCTGCAGGCAGCGGTGGTCAGCCTGTCTGACCGCAAGGTCGTGCTCGCACCCGACCGTTTGCCGGGGCTGACCCGACTTGGCCTGATCCCAGGATCGATCGAGATGGTGACCACGCCTGAAGCCGCGTTACTGCTGCATTTTTCCATCAATCGAAATGGCTGAAAGCCCCGACCTGGGCGACCAAACGGTGCCCGGCGACATCGACTTCGGTACCAGCACAGAGCGGGCGCCAGGACTGGACTTGGCCTGCCACACGCCACAGCCAGCGACCGCCATACCGGGCAACTTCGATGGCGGCGTGGGTGCGGGCGCCGCCGCAGACCAGTTCGGCCCCAGGGCCACCGATGGTCAGTCGGCGCAGGACTAAAGCGTACGCCATCTCGCTGCGATTTTCCGGGCGGGACATGACCAGAGCATCCAGATTGCACGGCGCATCCAGACCCAGATCCGGTTGGCCCTGGGTTGGCGGCGCGTTGGGCAGATCACGGACGACCGGCGAGGCGCGCTTGATCGGCTTGATCCACAACACCGCAACCCCACCCAGGACAAGAATGTTATCACGACCGGATTCCAGGGCGGCGGCACTGCCTTTATTTAATTGGATGCCATCGAGCATGGTGCCGTTGGCGGCGCCGAGATCTTCGGCTTCGATGGTACCTTCGACGGGCCGATAGCGCAGGGTCACATGCTGCCGCGAGACGCGGGTGATACTGTCCTTGTGCTGTTCGACCGGGTAATTGCGCACGACTAGGTCGACCGGGGATTCGCGCAGTTTGCCCAAGGTGATCGCTGGTTTGGCAAATAACATCACCTGGGCCCCATCACCGGCGACGGCAGGAGCGAGGACGATGAAATCATCGGCGAGCGCCTTCGCGAAATCACCATCGACAGGGGTTCCCGGAACGCCGACCGCCGCCATGGTTACCGCGGTGTCACTGGAGGCCGCGGCAGATGAGGAGGCAGCGGCGGGGGCGTGGGCGTCGATGGCAGTCCGCTGCGGCTTCGAATCGCCACTAGGCGCAAAACCGACTTCCGTCATGAAGCCTTCGGCAAGGAGATTGGCGACGATGGTTTGCGGCTCTTCGATTCGCGTCGCCATCGTGCCTTCGCCAGAAAGGTCGGCGGCGATGGTGGCTTCGATGTTGAGATCCTGGGTAATGGTCACGACTGCTGGTTTGAAGCCACTTTCATTATCGGACAAGTCGCCAGGGCGGGTCTCTTCTTCGATCTGCCCAGGGTTCAGTCCTAGGCGGACCAGCGCATCAGCGAGATCCCCCAGCAGGTGACCCGGATCGCGATAGCGCTTGTCGCGTTCTTTTTGCAGGCAGCCGACGATAATCTGATGCGTGCGCTCTGATATTTTCGGGCGCAATTTCCGCACATCGGGGATGGTCGCGGTACAGTGCTTGTGCAGCACTTCCTGTATGCGGCCGTCGTACGGCGCTTGCGCCGCGATGCAGTAATACAAGACGCAGCCCATGGCGTAGATGTCACTGCGAATATCGAGGTTCGGATCGGACAGCACCTGCTCTGGCGACATATACAGCGGCGATCCGACCAGAGCACCTTGCATAGTCAGCATCGTCCGGCTGTCTTCGGTCGAACGGGCAATGCCGAAATCGGCGAGTTTGGCCTGGCCGTTGGACGAAACGAAAATATTCGCTGGCTTGATATCGCGATGGACGAGACGGATCCGGTGTGCTTCCTGTAAGGCGTCGACGGCCTGATAGACAATGGCCAAGGCCAGGCCTTCGCTGAGCCCGGCCCGCGAATCGACCAATTCTTTTAGATCGCCGGAGTCCACATATTCCAGCACCATAAATGCCGTTCCGTCGGTGCGCACGCCCGAATCCAAGCAGCGCACCACCGAGGGATGATCCAATTGCATGGTGATCTTGGTCTCGCGATCAAACCGCCGCATGAATTCCGTCGCCGTGGTCGACCCCGGTTGCACGGTGAGGTTTGATTTCAGCGTCTTCACCACCACTAATTCATTTTTCGGCGAACAAGCCAGCCACACCGTGCCCATGCCACCATCGGCGAGATGCGCCAGGGGGACATAGGGTCCATACGGCAATTCATCTTCCTTGGGCAGCAATTCGGTTAAGCGGCTGGCCAACGGCGTGCTGATGCTGCCATCAGCCAAGGCGAGCCAACGCCGGAGATCGGTGAGCGAGGAAAGTCCCTTTTGGGCTAGGTGCCCCGCCAGTCGGGTGGCTGCGCCGGCGCCAAGGATGCGGCGCTTGCGGGCGGCTTCGGTGACGGCGGTGAACAGTACGGCTTGGTCCATGGCCTTGGCTCCAGGGGCGGAGCTTGGCTGGTGAGGACAGGGCATGCAAGTCAGGCGCGTTGGTTGGTATCAGATGAATCATTTGATACGTACGGGGCGAGTTCGCAGTTCATGAGCGGGTTGCGAGACATCCCGATGAGATATGCGGCAGTTGCTCCGGGCCAAGGAGGTGGCTACACCTCTCGACGTATCTAGGTGACCACCATGCAGAAGCGCAAAGATTCCGTCTCGAACCGGCCAAGTGGAGGTCTATTCGGTTATTCCATCCTGGTTTTGCTGCTGGGGGTATTCGCCTCAGCAGTCCAGGCGGTCGAGGTGATGACTGCGGCCGGGGATCTGCATTCTCTCTATCTCGCCGATGACGGTACCGTCTGGGCTCAGGGCTATAATGGCGTAGGCGGTCTTGGGGACGGCACGTCCACGAGCAGTTCAGCTCCCGTGCAGGTGCGGACGGGGCCTGGGGTTCCATTGACGGATATTGTCGCGATTGCCGCCGGACGCTTTCATAGCTTGGCTTTGGCCAGTAACGGGGCGGTGTGGGCGTGGGGCTACAACAATTATGGGCAGCTGGGGAATGGGAACACGACTACTCAGCTCTACGCGGTGCGAGTGCGTAGTGCTGGGACGCCCATTTCCGGCATTCGCTCAATTTCGGCAGGATCGGACCATAACCTCGCTATTACCAGCATCGGAACGGTATTGGCATGGGGCCGCAATCATGTGGGTCAGCTCGGTAATAATACTATCGTCAATCAGAGCCAAGCGATCAACGTCATTTCGAATTTCCTTTTCGGAAATCCTTTCGATGTGTTCAACGCCAAAGCGGTGGGAACTGGCGCTAATCATTCGTTTGTCATCACGGCAGACGGATCCATGCGGGCGTGGGGTAATAATACATCAGGCCAACTCGGCGACAATACCATTACTGATCGTTGGTTGCCGGTGGCCGTCGTCAGTTCGTCTGGTACTGGCTCCTTGACCAATGTCACGGCAGCGTCTGGTGGAACAGCCCATACTGTAGCGATCGCTAATGGAAACATTCACACCTGGGGTGATAATGCCTTCGGACAATTGTCTTTGAACACGGCTACGGTGTCGCGGCTATTTCCGTTCAATACCGCTATTCCCAGTCGGCAGATAGCCGCGACGAAGAATAATACGTATATGCTCTATCAATACGGTGGATCATTCTACGTCGTTGGCGATAATACTCACGGCCAATTGCGCTTGCCGACCACGACCGCAAACAGCTCAACTTGGACTCAAATTCCAGTCAATGCGACATTCATTGCTGCGGGAAGTATGTCTGAACACCAAAGTGTCATTCTGGCATCTGGGGTGGTGCAGGCGTTTGGTCGCAACAACTTTGGACAGCTTGGGATTGGGACGACCGCAACCCCCCAGACTGCACTGATCAATACCCTCGCGTCCTGGCCAGTGGCAAATATGACCGAGGTGGCAACTGGTGAATATCACGTCGCTGCCCGCAAGAGCGACGGCACGGTGTGGGCCTGGGGTTCGAATAACTACGGACAATTGGGCGACGGGACCACGAGTAATCGTCAACTTCCTACGCAAGTCCCAGGTTTTTTCAACGTGATGAAGGTGGCAGCGGCCAAAGATTTTGCCGGATCGACCTATGCCTACCGACAGGATGGCACGGTATGGGCCTGGGGGCGAAACGATTTCGGTCAATTAGGCGATGGTACTACCACGAATAGTTCGACGCCAGTCCAGGTCAGCGCATTGTCCAATGCGGCCTCCAGTATAGCGGCGGGGGATTATCATGGCGTGGCAATCAATGTTTCTGGCCAAGCGGTTGCGTGGGGCCTGAATACCTCGGGTCAGCTGGGGGATGGAACGTTTGTCAATAAAACTTCTGCGGTGATTGTCGGGGGTGGCCTGCAGAATGTCATCGCGGTAGCGGCCGGAAACGGACATAGTCTTGCTCTGCGTGCGAATGGAACGGTGTGGGCCTGGGGCGCGAATGGATCTGGCCAATTGGGCGACACCACCACAACCAGCCGTAATGCGCCAGTCCAGGTCAGTGGCTTGTTCAATATAATCGACATCGCTGCGGGTGGCTACCACAGCCTTGCCTTGCGTGCGGACGGCACCGTCATTGCCTGGGGTCAGAATGGGAATGGCCAGTTGGGTGATGGAACCACCACGGGCCAGAACAGCCCCGTCCAGGTCCTGGTGGCAGCGGGCACCGCATTGGGGAGCGTCAAAACCCTCGCTGGCGGGGCCTATGCGTCGTTCGCGATCCTGACGGACGGCACTATGCGGTCCTTTGGAAGTAACTTCAGTGGCCAATTAGGAACAAATTCAACGAGCAGCGCCAGTTATGCCGTCCCGGTTGCCGTGCTTGGGAATGCCATGCGCTGCGATGGCGGCTATTTGCAGACGGTGGGATTGACGGCCAGGGGCCAAGTCTATTGCTGGGGGGGAAATGGCAGTGGCCAAATTGGCGATGGGACCTTCGCCCAGGCCTTGGTGCCGACGCTGACCTCTCGCGAATGGCTGCCTCAGGTCTCCTTGACTATTCTCAATGCGGCTGCTCACGAAGCGGGTCCCACGGTGGGTCGGTTTACCTTGACCCGCACCGGTTCGACGGCGGGCTCATTGCCCGTGTCGTATGGAGTATCCGGAAACGCCATAGCCGGTGTCGACTATACGGGTTTGTCCGGGCTCGGCACCATCCCATCGGGATCATCCTCGGTCACGGTGACGATGACCCCTCTCGACGACTTTATCGATGAAGTCGATGATGCCGAGACCGTCATCCCAAACCTGTCGGCCCAGCCAGAGCGCTATCGGCTCGGGGTGCCAAACAGCGGGGTGATGACCATTGACGACCGTGATGTGGCTGGGATCCAGTTCCTGAGTTTATCGGGGACCACCTTTGAAAGTGACGCTCTTAATGTTCCGCAGACTGCACGGAGCTTTCGGGTCCGCTTGACCAGTATGCCGGTAAACAATGTGACCCTGGCTTTCACTAGCTCCAATTTGGCAGAGGGCCGAGTCGACGCGAATACCGCCACGGCTGGGTATCAAAATCAGACCAGCCTGCTGATTCTTGCCGCTAACTGGAATAGCTATCATACCGTCCATGTGTATGGCCAAGACGACTTCTTTGTTGATGGGAAAGTCGATTATACAATCAGCACCGCAGTGACATCGGCCGACGGTAAATACCAGGGAATTTCTGCGCCCGTACTCAACTGGGAGAATCGTGACAACGATTTCGCCGATGTATTGGTGGATGCTACCTTTGGTTCCGTGACTGAGGGCCCCGGTGGTGGCAACGCCGCAATCTTCACCATTCGGTTGAGCAGCCAGCCCTATAGCCCGGTAACTTTGTCCCTCAGTTCAGACGATACGAGCGAAGGTCAACTTGCCGCAGGTGAGGGGACCAAAATTCTCAATGGCTCCAACTGGCAGATTGGCGTGACGGTGACCGTCCTCGGCGTCGAAGACGATATCGCTGACGGAGATGTTGATTTCAAGATCAAGATTCAACGCGCCGACAGTGTCGATACCGCCTATAATGGTTTAGGCGGCTGGATGGTGGCCGGTATATGTACCGATAATGACGTCAAAGGCGTATTGGTGCCAGGTTCGGTTATTGCATTAGCAGAAGGGGCTGCGCCAGTGCTCTTTCCGGTATCTCTCACTAGCCAGCCCATTGGCGGCAATGTCATCGTCACCTTTTCTGGCGACGCGCAGGCCACGATTGACACCGATCCTGGCACCGTCGGCGACCAATATTCGCTCACTTTCACGGCCGCAAACTGGAATGTCGCGCAATACGTTGCTGCGCGGGCAATCGATGATGCACTTATCGAAGTTGGTGTCGGCGGTACTGTTACCGGTGGCGTAGCTGGTGGCGATTACGCCGCTGGAGTGTCGGTGGCACCAATAGCCTTCTCGATTGCTGATAATGATAGCCCCGGCGTCCTTATCTCACCCACAACCACCACTGTTTCGCGCCAGGTGACGACCGAGGCGGGCGGGACTGCGGCATTCACCGTCCGCTTGCAGACCCAGCCTTCTGCGGGCAATCAGGTGACTGTGCGCCTGAACAGCAATGACATTACCGAGGGGCAGGTAAATGGCAGCATTCCCCTGACAACAGTAAGTGCGGACAACAGTACGGGGCGCTTCCAGTTCGCTGGTGGGACCAACCTATCTGCGGTGGTTCCGGGGAGCAGAGTGTACGTTGCCGTTGGGGCAACCGCGAATTCAGGGCGCTTCTTCGACGTGATCACCCGCAATGACGGCGCGGATTGGATTGCGGTTTCGGGTATGCCGGACCTGGGAACGAGTCCGAGCCCGGAAGCTCTGACCATTGCCGCCCCGCGGACCCTGACTTTTACCGATGTGGATTGGAATGTGCCGCAGACAGTGACCGTGACTGGGCAGGATGATGGTGTCACTGATGGGGACTCGGATTATGAGGTTCAATTTCTGGTCGTCGCGGCCACTACCACCGAAACGGCGTACGTGGGTCTGACCATTTCGGACCAGTTTTTCACCAATCAGGATGACGACGTCGCTGGCGTTGCTGTGCAGCAAAGCGGGGGCTCGACCATCGTCAATGAAGCGGATCTGAGCGGGTCCGGACAGGACAGTTTTACGGTCCGACTCAATACCGAACCGGCCGCCGGCACCTTGGTGTTCGTCTCCATCGGTACGGCTGACGGCCAGACCACCGTCGACAAGACCGTTGTGGTCTTTTCCCCGACCGGCGGTCCGCAGCCTTGGAACAGCGCGCAGACGGTGACGGTGACCGCAGTGGATGATGCCATCGCGGAAAGCAGTTCGCATCCGGCTGCCATCACTTTTTCAGTCTCAAGTGGCGATGGCGCCTATGCCAGCATCAGCGTGTCGCCGCTGACCGCACAGCTTCTGGATAATGACAGTGCCGGTATTCTGGTCAGTCCGACCACCGGCCTCTTTACCACCGAAGGACTGCAGACCGCGACCTTCACCGTGGTGTTGACCAGCCGTCCGACGGTATCCGTTACTATTCCGCTGAGTATCCCGGATTCGAGCGAGGGATCCTTGGCGGTTAGCCAAGTAGTCTTTGCACCCAACGTCTGGAATGTCCCGCAATCAGTCGTGGTAACCGGGGTTAACGACGATCAACAAGATGGAGATATTGCGTATACCGTCGCCACCGGAGTAGCTTCCAGTGGCGACGGGCGCTATGACGGACTCAATCCACCAGATGTCCTGCTGATAAACCGCGACAATGATGTGGCGGCGGTCATCATTACCGAAACCGGGGGCGGCACTGCAGTCACCGAGGGAGGTGGAACGGATACGTATATGGTCCGTCTTGCGACCGAGCCACTTGGTCCAGTGATGATTTCGATAAGTGGTGGATCCCAGGTGAATGTCAGTCCAACCGTATTGACTTTTACCGGGGGATCCGGCGGCACCTGGAACATAAATCAGGCTATCACCGTTACGGCCGATAATGATGCCATCGCCGAAGGTTTGCATAGTGCGACCATCAGCCATGTGGCCAGCGGCGGAGGTTACGCGGGTGTCACGATCGCAAATGTGACTGTGGCGATTACCGATAATGATGCGGCTGGTATCTTGGTGACGGAACCGATGGGTGGCCTGATTACCAATGAAGACGGGACCTCCGCGCAGTTTTCCATGCATCTTGGCTCGCAGCCATTGGCCAATGTCACGGTGGTCTTTACCATTAATGACGGGACCGAGGGTAGTCTGACTCCTCCAAGCCTGACTTTTACGCCGGTATCCTTCCTCGTTGATCAAGTTGTTACCGTGTATGGACTCAATGATGCATTAGCTGATGGCGATGTTAATTATGATATCACGGTGAGCGTTATTAGTGCAGATAATGCCTATAATGGGTATTCCGTTCTGCCCATATCTGTGACGAATGAGGACGACGATGCTGCCGATTATCAAATTTCCGCGATATCCGGAGCAACCAACGAGGGTGGAGGCCAAGCGAGCTTCACGATTCGTCTGCGTAGTCAGCCTACCGATTCGGTTACTTTGGCGGTTTCTACCGACGATGCGACAGAAGGGGTGGCGAACCTGTCTTCGATCACGTTTACCCCATCAAATTGGAATGATCTGGTCTATGTCAACGTAACCGGGGTAGATGATTTCGTTGCGGATGGAACCGTAGGCTACCAGGTGGTCCTTAGCGCGGATTCAGCCACGGCGGACAACGGATACCGCAATCTCCCGGCATCTCCGGTGGCAGTTCAGAATGCCGATGATGATATCGTCGGCATATTGGTTTCGACGCCAAACATCACGGTAACTGAGGGCGGCGGACAAGTTTCAGTGGCGATCGCACTCCGCAGCGAACCAACGGGTGACGTTACGATTGCTTTGCTCAGTTCAGATGTTGGCGAGGCGACCATAGTCCCAACGAGTCTCACTTTTGGCCCAGGAGACTGGAATATCTCGCAATCAGTCACCGTGGCTCCGGTGGACGATGATCTCGTTGATGGAGATCAGATTTTTACCATCACCGTCGGACCGGCAACGAGCTCTGATCCCGCATATGATGGCTTGGCCGGACCAGCTATCGCCGGATCTACCCAGGATAACGACCAGGCGGCATTTGTTCTCTCGGCTTCGTCTGGGCAGACTTCGGAAGCTGGAGGGACGACTTCTTTTGACATTGTTCTTACCAGCCAGCCAACCGACCCCGTTGTGATCACGGTCACGGGTATGGATGCAGGCGAAGGGACTGTCTCGTCCACGTCTATCACGTTTCTGCCAGTTGCTGCTCCCGCCAGCCAGGCGTGGGATGCTCCCCAAGTCATCACGGTGAGCGGATTGGATGATTTCGTCGATGATGGTGATGTGGCCTACGCCTTGACCTTTACCCCTTCAGGTGCGGATAGCACTTACGGCGGGCTGACGCCGAAAACATTTACCGTGACAAATCTCGACAATGACTTCGCCGGAGTTTCGATTCTCGAATCTTCGGGATCGACCCAGGTCGACGAAGCTGGGGTGGACGATCAGTATACTATTGGCCTGAATAGTCGCCCCGTCGGTGTTGTCACTATCACCGTCACGCCCGATTCTCAAGTCCGGGTCAATGGCATTGGTTCGGCCCTGGTGCTGACTTTCGACCCGAACCTGACCGCTCCTGATCCGAGCGGTTGGAACACCGTGCATGACGTAGTCGTATCTGCGGTGCAAGACACTTTTGATGAGTCCGATCCACATTTGGCGACGATCACCCATGCAGTGAGCGGATACGGCTCGGTTACGGCTCCACCAATAACGGTCACTGTGATAGATAACAATCCTCCGTCGGTGATTGTCAATGCGGGCATTACCGTGGGTCGGGCCGGAACGGAAATAATTACCGATGCCATGCTTGCGTATACCGATGTAGAGACCGTGGCGCGGAATTTGGTTTTCAATGTCGTATTGGCGCCGGGACAAGGCGACCTGTTACGATCGGGCGTGGTATTGGCCAATGGGGGAAGTTTCACCATGGGGGATATCACTGATGGCCTGATCTCGTATCGCAATGCAGGCACGCCTAACATTGCGGACGGATTTGCTTTCCGAGTACGCGATACGGTCGGAAATCAAAGTGATCTGGCTATTTTCAATATCACGATCACGGGTTTCATCCCGCCCATCATCACTTTCAACACTGTGTATAGCCCGACCTTTACCGAGGGTCCGACACCCCTGGTTGTCGATACCGCACCGGATGTCCGCGATGATGACTCGACGTATTTCACCCTACTCACCGTTAATGTTCCCGACGCGACCGTCGACGATGAGGTATTTCTGGTGACGACTGGATCGATTACGGTAGTGAATTCAGCAGGGAGCGGGTCGATTAGTCATTCGGGCACGCCGATAGGTACCTTTGTTGGCGGTAGCGGGACGACACCGTTAACGGTGACGTTTCTCACCGGAACCACGGGCGATGCCCAGGTCATCGACTTGCTGGCAGCGATGCGATTCCGCAATCTGTCCGAGGATCCGGTCAGTGGTCAGCGTACTTTGCGGTTTGTGCTGCGTGATGAGACTTCGACTGATAGTCCAGTCGTTGAAAAACTGATCACCGTGATCGCGGTCAATGACCCGCCTTTTATCATGGCAGCGACCCTTATTACCCCGAAAAATGTTGCGGTGAGCGCTGATCTGGTGGTAGGTGATGTTGATGGATACCCGCTCAATCTGACGGTTATTGCGCCTCCGGGCAAGGGTACCCTCAGCGGAATCCTGCAGGTCGGAACGATTATGTCGCCGATCGTCACTAACCTTGCTGATGCCAGCGCCGATCGTGGCTTTACTTATTCACCACTAGCTGGTCGGGAGGGCACCGACTCCTTCACGGTCGAGGTCGAGGACCCGTATGGTGCGACGACCCAAGCGACCATCACGGTGATCATCGTCGGAGGTGCCGCGGCGCGACCGTGGATCGTCTCTGATCCGCCGCTTGAGGTTGAGGCCGGTTCGACCTTGGCGTACGACATAGTGGTCGATTTTTCCGACTTTATTAGCTCGGGAATTGTTCCGAGTGTCGGAGACGTCGCCTATTCCCTGGTCGGAACTCTGCCATCAGGAGTGACCCTGGTCGGATTCGCTCTTGATGGCTCTGATGCCACCAAGGCAACCATGAATCTGCTCATCGATGTTGGCGCGACCGGGGTCATCGAAGCCGGAATCGTGGTTACAGAGACGGCAAATAATACCACCGGTTATCAGCCCATCACCATTGTCATTGTTCCGGCCGGAAGCCTGGGAGGTTGAGCATGCGTTACCGTACACAGGGTTATCGCGGGTGTGGTTTGGCGGCGACGGTGCTCGCTTTGGCTAGCTGCGGCGCAACCGGGGATCTGGCCCAGGATCTCGGCGCTGCGAGTGGCGACTTTATCGTCGTCAATTTGTCGACGATGGCCATGCAGACCCAGGCGACCGTCAGCGACCTGACGACCAATCCGGAGTATCGCGATCAGTATATGGTCTTCCGCTCCGTACCGTCTGGCACGGGTCTGATTGGTTCTGCGTTGGGCAGTTTCGGCCACGATACCGACGAGCCACGTTCGACCGTGACCACGGGTCGCATTCTGATTGGAGTTTTTGAAATCACTCAGGCGCAGTGGGATAGGCTCTCGGCTGCGCCGATGCCCTGGCCTGTCTTGCCGGGATCCCTGGTGGGGCCGACAGATAGCGCCAAACCAGCGATCGGATTGACCCACGCCGAAGTGACAACTGAATTGGCGGGGCTGACAACCGGCGATTTAATCCTCCGTTTGCCGACACCGACTGAATGGGAACGGGCTTGTGGCGGCGGTTCTGCGACGACGTTTTCCTGGGGAGAGGATCGGGATGACACGACGGTCGGCACCTACGCTGTGGTGTCAGAGACCGCTGGGGCCAGTGTCGGACCACGCCTGGTCGGCACCCGTACGGCCAATGCCTACGGTCTGTTCGATATGCACGGGAATGTCTGGGAGTGGACCAGCAACGGCGAGATCCGGGGTGGTTCCTGGCGGGACTCGCTGGCGAGCGCCCGTTCTGCCAATCGAGTGTCTCTGGATACCTTCACCTCTCATCCCTTGGTTGGCGCCCGTCTGGTGCTGGAGTTCCGATGAACAATCCGTTGGGCTGCGGTGCGGCGGCGCTGATTGCCGGAGTGGTGGGGCTAGGTCATCTGGGCGCTTACGAACTGGTCGTGCGTGATGTCGGCGTCGCGTTGGATTATCTCCCCGCTTCGTTCGATTACACCCTGGACGGGGGCGGGGTCAGCGGCAGCGGTTCGGATGGTTTTGATTCGGGCATAGGCGTGGCATTTCGCGGTTTGTATTCTTTTGCCGGTGCAGGACAGCGGCATGGACCCATCGCAGAATTCGGGCTGGGACTTGCCACCTATTCCTACCAGTCGTCGGCCAGCATGTTTTCATTTGGGGGCACGGCTGGGATCGGCTATGGATTTGCCCTCTTCGATCGCTGGGATGTGCATGGACTGTTGCGCGTGGGACTCGGTGTCATAGCCCTGGATTTTTCGGATAGTGAAGACTTTGCTTCATTCAGTGCCAAGGGTGGTTACCTAAGCTATGGTGTGGCGGCGGGGGTATCCTACCTGATCTCCGATCGTTGGATCGCTCGCGCCGAAGTGGGGTATTCGCTGACCAATACTGCTCTTGCGGGTGATGACGGGGTCGACATCGAACTCGATCTCTCAACCCCTTCGATTTCCCTGGCGCTGTACTGGCGCCTTACCAATACGCCCTGGAGGCTAGAATAATGGCCACCGACGATTCCCAAAAGCCAGGCCAACCACCGGGCGACCATGATAAAGATAAAAAAGTCCAGCGCCTGACCCCGGATGAAGCAGGCCGCTTTAATCTAAAGCGTACCGCGATTCCGCAGTCCAAGCCGGTGTTATCATGGGTGGATCCGCATGCGCCGACGCCGCATCCGTTTCCAGTCGATGAAACCCCACTTGCAGGTAATTCGATTGTCCCCGTGCAGGAGGAGACCCGTGTCTATACTGGCGGTGAGGCGACGGTGATTGGAAAGGTGGAGGCGCCTGCGGAGCAGCTTCCGTGGAGCGGAACCGAACAGACGCTGGTCGGGCAACCACTCGATTTCAGCAAGCGGGCATCACCGCCAGGGGATTCGGCGTGGAGTGGTTCCGAAGTCACCCAGGTCGGTCAGCCGTCAAAACCCACCTCAAAAGATCCCATCTATCGCGGCGATGAAGCGACCATGGTCCCGCAGAATCGGCCAGCTGGTCCGTGGGGTGGCGATGAGGCGACCATGGTCGGGATGCCGACGGATCCCAAGTCGAAAAGCTCCAAGCCAATGGGTCCGGGTTCCGGGCCGTGGATCGGCAACGAGGCCACAGCCGTCGGCATGCCGGTCGATCCGGCGGTCCAATCGCTGGTCGACAAGGTCAGCGCGCCGCCGGTGAAAGGCCTCAGTAAAACCACCGCGACCATGGAAGACGGCTGGCATCTCAAGGGCCGCAAGGGCCCGATGACCGGCCAGACATTTGGTGACTATGATGTCGGCGGCGTTCTTGGTGAAGGCGGCATGGGCATCGTTTACCGGGCGCGCCAGGTCAGCCTCAAACGCCGGGTCGCTTTGAAAGTATTGCCGCCGGCCCTGTCGCACGATCTGCGCCTACGTGAGCGGTTCGAGGCAGAAGCGCGCACTGCGTCCTTGATTAATTCGCCGCATGTGGTTGGCGTATTCGCCGCGGGCACCACTGATGACATCTCGTATTTCGCGATGGAATTCGTCGAAGGCACTGACCTCAACGATCGCATCAAAGAACGTCAGGACGCCAAGGAGCCGTTCGCGCCCGAAGAAGCTGCGGATATCATTATTCAGGCGGGCAAGGGTCTGAGCGAGGCTGGAAAACTCGGCATTGTCCATCGCGACATCAAGCCGGCCAATCTCATGCTGACTAGCAAAGGCGTGGTCAAGATTGCGGACTTCGGCATTTCGAAAGTCGCGGGCGAGCACGGCCTGACCATGACCGGTACCGCGGTAGGCACACCTTCGTACTGTTCGCCGGAGCAGGGCCGCGGGGATCCGGTCGATCCGCGCAGTGACATTTATTCCTTGGGTGTGGTCCTCTACGAATTGCTCACCGGGCAGAAACCGTTTGATGGTGCGACTGCGAATGCGCTGATCTATCAGCACAACTACGCTGAGCCAAAACTGCCCACGGATATCCGCCCTGATCTCTCTGAGGAATATCAGGCCATCGCCCTGAAGTGTCTGCAAAAAGATCCGGATAAACGCTACCAGGATGCAGCGGAACTGGTCGGAGATCTGCAACGGGTGCGGGCCGGATCGGCGCCGATGACGGCACTGCTATCGGCTTTCGGCACGGGTGCCGATGAGGCGATGAAACGACTCGGCATCCGCCAACGGAAAACCTGGCCGTGGGTCCTGGCTGCAACTTTGGTCCTCGGTACTTTGGGTGGAGGGTATTGGTGGTGGGCGGCAGATCGCGATGTGCGCCAACAGGCGCGCAACGAAATCGCCGAGCTTCGTCAGCGGCTCGGTGGCGCGATCGACGCTGCCGCCGAACTGGAACCCTGGGTCGCCGATGATCTGAAGAAGTATACGAATCTGGTCGCCACCGATGATGCAGACCTCGTCCGTTGGCAGGTGGAAATTCAGGCAGTCGCACAATTAGAAGAACGTATGTCCGCATTGGATGCAGCCGCTCTGCCCGAGCATGATCTGCGTACGCGCGGTGCTGCCGACCTGGTCGAATACGCGGCCTTTGTTGGTACCGATGGCGCCCGCTATCAGCGCTGGCAAGCACGCTTGCAGCAAGCTCAGGAACGTGAAGTCCAATTGCGGGCGCAACTCGGCCAGCGCATTGACCAGGTCGCCGTGCTCACGGTGGCCCAGGTCGATGAATATGAACCGCAGGTGCGTCTGACCCGGCATTTGATGGGTGAAGCCGATGAAGACGGTCAGCGTTGGGCTGATCGTCTGGCCAATGTGCGCAAACGGGTCAGTGCATTACGCGACCGTCTGCAGGCCTATGACGCTGCGGCGGAGGGTATTCCCGAACGGGATTTAGCGGTGCTGGCCACTGATCTGGATACCTATCAGACCCTGGTCGGTGAACGCGATCCGGATGTGCAACGCTGGCAGGCCGCCAAAGCGACCGCAGGAAATGTGCTCAGCAGTCTGCGCGAAAGTCTAGCCCGGCTCGATACCGCAATGGTCGATGGCTTGGTTAGCGAAGCCTTGGTGCAAACTATTGCCGGCGATCTGGACCGTTTTGCCCAGCTTGCCGATCCGGATGACTCAGCCTTGCGGCGCTGGCGTGATCTGACCCAGGCTTCCCGCGCCCGCATCGAAGCGCTGCGGCAACAACTCGCGCGTCTGGATGACGAAACCATGCTGAATCAGGTCGAGCAGAAGGCCTTTGCCGGAATTCTCGCCGCCTACGCCGGTCTGGTCGGCACCGCCGATCGGCAGTATCAAGCGTGGAGCCGCCGCTTAGCCCGCGACGAAGCGCGCATTGCCGGTGATCGCCAAGCGTTGAGTCGCCTCGACGAAGACCGCCGCCTGACTCAACCCGAAGCCCTGTCCCTGCGCGCGAGCCTGGACCGGCTCGAAGCAGCCGGCGCCATCGAAGCGGTCCGTGCGCAACCGGCACGGGGAAAAGTCGAATCCGCCTTGCAATATATCGAAGGCCTGCGGGCAGCAATTATCGCCCGCGAAGGCGCCGAAGGTTTCGTCCTCGATAGGGATCTCGGCGATCGCATTCTCCTCTTCGTCGATCTGGCCGGCAACGATGACGTCGATGCCAAACGCTGGCGAGCGGTTGCAGCGGAATATTTCCGCCTGCATGAATCGCTGCGCGTGCTTGATGAACCGCAGCCGCTGCCGGATCGCACCGATCAACTGCTCAGCGAATATGCGGGCGTTGTTGGTGAGGACGAGGACGTCCGCCGCTGGCGGGCCAAGGTGGTCCGCGTGCGTACACTGAAAAGCGATCTGGCCCAATTGGACGACATCGTTCCGCTACCCGAACGCGCTGACGAAGGCACGGCAGAGTTGCTGAGCCTGGTCGGGCCGCAGGATGTACAGGCGCCGCGCTGGCGGGCCAAGGTCGAACGGGTTGCCACGCTGTCCGCTTCTTTGCGCAGTAAATTGTTCGAAACACCGACGTTGGTCCTGGATGGCACGCAGGTGCGGGGAGTCAGTACGGCGGTACGCGAATTGATCGGCCTGAGCGGTCGTGAAGACGAAGCCACCGATCGTCTTGCAGTACAGGCCGCCCTGCTCGAAGGCCCTCCGCAGCCGACCTGGGCCGAGGAATTCGCCCGCGATCGGTATGGTCTCTATGCTACTTTGATCGTACGCGGTATCCGTCAGCGTTTCCGCTATGTACCTGCCGGCACGGTGATGATCGGCAGTCCCGAGGATGAAGCCGGTCGTGACGCCGATGAATCGCAACAGGCAATGACCATCAGCCGTTCGTTCTGGTTGGCTGAAACCGAAACCACCCAGGCCTTCTGGGAAGTTCTGGAATTGCCCAACCCCAGCCGCTTCCGCGCGCCCGAACGCCCGGTCGAACGCGTTTCGTGGGGTGACTGCGCGCAGTATCTGTTGGCGTTGAACGACGCCGTCCCGGGACTGAGTGCGCGTCTGCCTTTCGAAATGGAATGGGAATACGCCTGTCGGGCCGGCGCGGCGGGGCCGTATCACGGCCACGATGCCCAGGTCACTGCCGGCCAGCTGACCGACATTGCCTGGTTTGGGCCCACCAGTGGCGGCGCGACCAAATCGGTCGCTGGCCGCTATCCCAACAAGCTCGGCCTGTTTGATCTGCATGGCAATGTCTGGGAATGGTGCGCCGATGCCTATGTGCCGTATTCGCCGGCGCTGACCGTCGATTGGGAAGGTCGTGGCAGCAAGGATCGCGTCATACGTGGCGGCTGCTGGGCTGATCGCGCTGATCGTTTACGCGCCGCCAACCGCCTGGGCATCGACCCTGGCTTACGCACCCTCTACGTCGGTTTCCGCATTGCGGTTCCCGTCGATTGGGGTGACGCGCAGGGACCTGTCGTCCTGCGTCCCATCCGCCGCGGGCTAGTGCAACGTTCTGCTGCGGCCGATGCGGGCGGTTCTCTCGCCCCGGACCAGGTGGAGCCCGTTGCTCCGGCTGTGTCGGAGCCTGTTTCTCCGGCGCAAGCGGATCCAGAGGACGAGGCCGACATACCGAGTCCGATCGATTCGGCGTCGCCTGACGCCGAATCAGGCGCGGTTGAACCCGAGACTGCGCCACCGGTATTCATCCCGATTCTGACTGATCCCTGAGTCAGCCCTGAGTGGCAGCCCTGAGTGGCAGCCCTGAGTGGCAGCCCTGAGTGGCAGCCCTGAGGTAGCGGGAAGGCTGCACACCGGCGCCTGCAGCTGGGTGCGACACCCGGTGTGGCAACCGGTCAGCACGTTTTCCTTTTTAGGTCCGTCTCGCTAGGCTCACGGTGTGAATCCACCCGGAGGCTCTAGAAGATGGCTGCCACCCAAAGTTTTTCTGCATTGCCTGCCTGGGTCGAAAACGGCCTCAGCAAGGATCCCGCCTTCCGCGTCCTGACCATGGACGGGGCGGGTTGGATTGATCCATTCAGCGGTGATATTATTCCCGCGACGCAGGGTCATATCGAAGCAGCGCGTTCGCATCTGCGCCGCACCCAGAGTTGGCGTACCGGTCAGGCGCGGCCGCTGCGCGAATTATTGTATTTGCGCTGGCTGGCGTATCTGCGCGCACATTTGGGCGAATTACCCCAGTTGCGCATATTACGCTCCGGGCGCTGGTTGAACCCCTACACCGGCCGCTGGCAAGGCGCGCCGCCTGAGGACTGGCAGGCCGATCTTGCTCGTTTCGCTGATTTTCTCGCGGGAGTCCTTTGTGATTGCCCCGAAGCGCAGGCCGGTCGCTTTCTGGATCGCACCCATTTGGAACGCCTCACCAGCCAAGGTCCCGACGGCGCCGATCCTGGACCCTTGAGCTTGCCTGCTGGAACGCAGGTCAGTGGCCTGCGCGCGGCAACCCCCGTTGCCAGCCCGCGCGCGAGCGCCCGCGTCACTGCGCAGCCGGTGGCCGCAGCGTCAATGGTGAAATCACGACCGGTGCTGCCCGAAGCGACGCCCGTGCACGGGCAAAGCGTGGGTCGCTCACGGAAAATGAAGACGGATATCGTCGCCATTCGCCAAGCGTTTGTGAAACAATTACGCAAGCCGCCGCATGTGGACGGATATCAATTGGTGTTGCAGTACGCGTCCCATGCGGCATTGCCGCGGGATTTTTATGACACGGCCACGCCCGCTGCGGATGTACTGCATATCGTCCTGGGCCATGTCAGTGGCGATGGGCCAGGAGCCGCCCTGTTGGCAGGGGCCATGCTTGATGCGATTCGCAGCGAAGGCCCGCAGCATAGTGATCCCATTGATTTGATCTGTGCCTTAAATGCGGCGGTGCGGGTCGACCAAATTCCCGGTTGTTCGGTGCCGTTATGCGTGTTGACGCTGTATCGGACTGAGCGCCGCGTGCGCTGCGTCGTCGCTGGTCACCCGGCACCGGTTATTTTGAGCAACCGCCGCGATACCATTCTACGCCAATTTCGCAGCGGCGGCGCGGCGTTGGGTACTTTGCAGGGCCAGGATTTCCGCAAGCGTCTGCAAGCTGTCGAGGCCGACCTCGCGGCCGGCGACATTATCGCCTTGCTCGGGGTTGGACTCGCGCACGCCGCTGACCCCGAAGATCCAGAGGCCGGCCGCTGGGCCGTCTACGGCAAGCTGGTCACCCAGCTCAAGAAATCTCTGGGCGATTTGGTGCCTGCGGTGATGGAATCCGTGCGCGGCGACAGCAGGCCCCGCCACGATCTCGCCCTGATTGCCCTGCGCACCAAGGACGAAAGCTGGCTGCTGGAGGTCAAGGAATGAGCTGCGCCTACCGCGCTTGCTCGTCAGGCCGAACAGCTCGCCCCTTCTCCTCGATCAGTCCCCGTCAATTCACTGGATTCTCATCTGCCCAGGCGACCATGCCGGCATGCGCCTCCTGATTGTTGAAGATTATACCCCGCTGCGTCAGTCCACCGCCAAAGGCCTGCGCGAAGCGGGTTTTTCGGTCGATGAAGCCGGGGATGGCGAAGAAGGGCTGTGGTATGCGCGCAGCAATCCCTACGACGTCATCGTTCTTGATTTGATGCTGCCCAAGGTCGACGGTTTAGAGATCCTGCGCCGCATCCGCGACGCTGGCAACGTCAGCCACGTCCTGCTGCTGACGGCCCGCGATGGCGTTGGCGACCGCGTGGGTGGGCTCAATGCCGGCGCCGATGATTATCTGGTCAAGCCCTTTGCGTTTGATGAATTGTTGGCCCGGGTGAAAGCGTTGACCCGTCGCGCCTATCAACGCAAAAGCCCCATCGTGGCCATCGGAGATCTTGAAATTGATACCGCCGCCAAGCGGGTCAAGCGCGCCGGCACGGAAATCATCTTCACCGCTCGCGAATATCAATTACTTGAATATCTCGCCTCACGCACGGGCGAAGTGGTGACGCGCACCGATATCTACGAACACTGCTACGATTTCCAGGCCGATGCTGCGTCGAATGTCATCGATGTGTATATCGGTTACCTGCGACGCAAATTAGAGGGTGACGGACAAAGCAAGGTCATCCATACCCGGCGTGGACAGGGTTATGTGATGGCGGTCGAGGAATAAATGCGGCGGCGCAATTCTGTACATCATCCGGTGCGGAGCTGACCCATGCTGCATTCCTTGCGTACCCGCTTGGTGGTTGGGGTGGTCGGTGCGGTGGTCTTGTTTTTGTGCGTGGCGGCCATCGCGCTGTACACGGCGGTCGCGACCTCGCTGACCAATGAGTTTGATGCGGTGCTGGGCTCAAAAGCGCGTATATTATCGATCATGGTGGTCGAGGGGGACGATGCTGGTACCGATTGGTACAAATTGGTCTATGAGCGGGTCCACTTTCAAGAATATGAAGAAGGGCCCAGCGCTGAATACTTTCTCGTTCGCCGCCCGGATGGCAGCGTGTTTCAGCGCTCTCCATCGCTGGGGCGGGGTGATTTGCCGCATATTTTCGGTTCGTTGACCCACCCGGCGACGGCGGATTTTACTTTACCTGATGGGCGTCCGGGGCGCATCGCCGGCATCCATTTTATTCCGCGTCGTGAAGACGGCCTTCAGCCAGAGCCCAGCCCGGATCGGGAAATGACCTTGGTCGTGGCCCAGGCGACCGACGCCCTGCAAGGCCGCTTGATGCGTTTCGGCTGGTTGTTGGTCGCCGTATTTACCGGCGCCACCTTGTTCGCGGCTTTGGCGCTGTCGGGGGTGATCGCGGCCCTGGTACGTCCGCTACGCGATCTCGCGCGCCGGCTCGATGCGCTGGGCGCTGATGATCTGTCCGCCCGATTCGCAGACGTGCGCTGGGTCGAGGAATTACGTCCGGTCGCGGACCGCTTGGACGATCTATTCCTACGCCTGGATGCGGCCTTCCGCCGGGAACGCGCTTTTACCGCCGATGTCGCGCACGAATTGCGCACCCCGCTGGCGGGCCTACGCGCGACCATCGATGTCACTTTGCGTCAACCGCGTGAGGGGGTCGAATACCGCACCGCGATGGCCAGTTGCCATGATCAGATCGATCGGCTGCAAGCGCTGGTCGCGACCCTGCTGTCGCTAGCCCAGATCGAAGGGGGGCGCCTGCGTATTGAGCGCGAGCCCGTGGTGCTGGCCAGTCTGGTGCAAGAGTGTTGGCAGCCGCATGGACGAGTCGCGGGAGAACGTCAGGTGACGACGACGTTTCACTTGGACACCGCCGTCATTGCTGAGGCCGACCGTACCCAGGCCCGGATTATTATCGCCAACCTAGTCGATAATGCGATCAGCTATGTGGAACCCGGCGGCGTCATCACCATGACGGTGGCGGCGCGGCTGACGCACTGCGTGGTCGAGGTCAGCAATACCGGGTATCCCGGGGACCAAGAGGCGATCGAACAATTATTCGATCGCTTTGCCCGGGGTGATCGCGCGCGCAGCGATAATCAGCATTGCGGTCTAGGACTCGCTCTGGCCCGCCGTCTGGCGCGGTTATTGGACGGGGATTTGCGTGCCACCGCCGTCGACGGGCGTTTTTGCATTACCTTGAGCTTGCCGCTCGCTCAATTACCCGATGAGACGGACGTGGCCTGATCACGGCTGAAACCGGGAACCTGTTCCAGCCACGCTGCCAGATGCGCAGCGCCAAAGAGCAGCACCAAACCGAAAAGCATCAGGACGATGGCAGCGACGACCCACAGCAAGACGCGCCACCACCGCGCCTTGGTTTTTCCGCCCAGCCATTGGCCCAAGATAACGAGGCCGAGATGGCAGACGCCGGTTAACACCAGCAGTCTGCCGCCGACATCAACTGCGGCCGGTTGCCCGGTGATCAGGCCACCGGCCAATAACAACGCTTCGAGCAGATAGAGCAGCACCACCCCATGGCGGAATGCCAGGGCGCCGAATCCACCTGGCATGGCCAGCTCGACCGCGATGGCGACCAGGCGCCCCACACGCAATAACCACCCGGCTGGGCCCAGCAGCAAGGGGTATCGTTCGCCCAGACGTCCGCACAACCGGCCAGCCACGGCGGCGGCATTGCCGACCAGACGCAGGGTGCGCGCGGGGGGCAGCTGGCGATCCACTTCGTAGCGGTCGCGCAACAGCCGGCGGAGTTCTTCGCCACTCAGCAAGCTGCGCAGCAGGGCCTTGGCGCCGCTCGGTGGTTTGGCCGCATCGAGACGCCGCAAAAGCGCGCGATCGTCCTCATCCGGGGTTGCGCCGTGGGCTACCAAAGCGGTGGCCAGCAGATCGGCGAGCTTGACGCGATCCTCGCCACCAAGCTCTTCGCGCAGGATCTCTTCCTGCGCCGTCGCAATCATTTTCTGCGCCTGTTGCGGATCATCACTGAGGCTGCTGGCGATCAGACGTTCGCATGCATCCAGGCGCCCCCACATGAAATCGTTACGGCGCCAGCGCAGGTCCAAGAAGGCGCCAAAATTATTAAGCACCGTTCCCGCGAGTTTTTGCCGCAATTCATTGGGATTCTGTTCATTGATCAGACTAGGTGCATCGAGCGGACTGATCCGCACGACCTCGACGGGGGTCGGCTCACCCAGGGCGGTGCCGTAGCGGATCGGAAACAGGATCAGATCGTAGCGATCAAAATGTGCCGTCGTATGCGCAACGCAGGCGGCGACCGCCGCCGCGGCTGAGGACGGGCCAAGTGCCCCGGTCGCTGCCCGTAAGGCGTCGGCGGCGCTGATAAACGTATTTTTTAATTGGACATCCAATTCCGCAGTAAACGCGCGGAAGTCGCGGTGGAATCGCGTCCACAGGGCAGCAATGATCTGCTGACGTTCACTGGTGCTGTTGGTCGTTGCGGCGCGAATCAATTCCGCTTCCGCAGCAACCAGGGGGGCGACCGCGATTGCCGCCGGATTGCCGGGAGTATCACGCAGGCGCTGCTCGGCCGCGCGCAGGTCGCGGGCGATGCGGGCCAGGACACGGCGCATGATGCCCGCCTGTTCGGCCAGGTCGGGCAGGTCGATGGCGGCAGCCTGTCCGGCGGCGGCGAGGATCTCGCGGCGGCGCTCGAGGGGTGCATGGGCGAGGTCACCCATGCGCCGAATCAGAAAGGCGATGCGGCGTTGGCGATACGGCAGATCAAAGCGCAGCAACAGATCATTCTCAGTGGTTCCACCCAGAGGAACGTCGCTGCGGAATTCGGCGAATTGGTGCCGCCGCCATTGATCGATGAGCAGGCGCAATCCATCATGCTCCGCGGATCCGAAGGCAAACCCGCACAGTCGGGTGGCAACTCCGCCAAGCTGATCAAGCACGGTCTGCACTTTCAGGCGATGATACACCCCGTAGGCGGCACCATGCCGACGGATGCAATCGCGCAAATCGAATTGCCGCCAGGTGCTGGTATCGACGGGCGCGTCGCTTTCGTAGCCATCGGATTGGGCGACGTCCTTCTCGATCCCGGGGATCAGCGCGTTGACGGTAGCGACCAGGCGATTGCGGGTCTGCACCGCTTCGAGATCGGCGCGAATGCCTTCGCGACGGGGTAATTCCAGCAGCGCTGAGCGGGCGTTGGCGATGGCATCGGGACGCTCCTCAGCGCCTTCCGTAGACGCCTCGGGCACGGGTTCGACATAAATCAGTTTGCGTACCACGGGCAGATCTGCGGCTTCGTGCCCGAGATGCTCAATAATGTAGGAAAATGGTTTATTGTCGAGATAGCCGCCATCCCCGTACGAACGCGTGACATCCTGGGTGGGATCCTCACTCGGCCGCCAACGATGAAATAAACGCCGCAAGCGCCCGGGTTCGCCATCTCGCTTGGCGACGGCTGTCCAACAGTCCTGCAGCTGCATGGGTCGGAAGGCGACTGGGAACGATGATGTGCAGCGGGCGGCAAAGGCGAGGAGCGGATTGACCGCGTGGCTGAAATCACCGCTATCGCCAGGCCCACAGCGGAAGCGGAAGACATGGCGATGGCGCAATTCGCGCACCTGTTCATTCAAAGGCAGCGGTTCGCTACGTCCGCGCAGATCGGTCGCAGTCAGCCAGAGGTTTATTCCCTCCCCATCGCTGGGGGGCTGCGCCGCGCGACCGGCGTCCATGCCATCCAAGGCCGCGAGGATGTCGTCGTACATCTGCGCACTGTTGAGCAGCGATTCTGGTGCGGGGGAGCGATCCAAAAGCCGATCCAGATCACCTTTGCCCAACCACAGATCTTTGAGCGGTGCCAGCTGCTGATCATTGGCCAGGGCCTTGGCCAGGAATGCGCCATTGATGCCGCCAGCAGAGGTGCCCGCGATGGCATCGACGACGAAACGGGAGCGGATCGGTCCCTGGTCGCCGTCGCCGTGCTGGCGCCCGAGGATGCGGCCTAATTGGCGATACACGCATTCTCCGGCATCCAGCTCCGCGTCACTGAGGCGGGCAGGGCCCCCGGCTGGATCCGTGGCAGCGGTCGCTCGCACTAGGCGATGGACTTCGCGCACCACCCCGGCGATGTAAATCGCCAGAGAAACCCCACCGTACAAGACCAGGGCCAAGCGGATTTCTTGCACGGGGTCGACCACGGGGGTCGGGGCTGCCGAATGGGGGGAAGGCGCATTGGAAACGTTCGCTTCGCTCATGCGGTCGGGTTATAGGCACTTCGCCGAAAAACCACAGGCTGTCACCGTGCAGACCGGCCCCGACAAGCCTCGACGATTGCCGGGTGCATTGCGGGTACCTTCCACATAGGTTGGTTTCAGGTCCGGACTCATCGGGATCTCACCTGGGATCTTGAGGCTGACCATCGGAGAGGTTGCACATCATGAGTCGTTTATTCCTACTTTTGGTTCTGATCATTCCGCAGATCCGCGCTGCCCATATTGATCTCGATTATACCGGCATCCAAGGGACTGCCCTGGCAGAGATATTGCAGGGTGTGCTCACCGTTCCCGTTGCGGAAGGCATGGCCGCCGATCAGCCGCTGCTGTTCTGCACGCGCATTCTGGTGGCCTGGGAAGGCGTCGACATGGCCCCGCTGGTGCGTTTTCGTGGCGTGCCCGGGTCGACACGCATGGAAGTCCTTGCCGCGGCCGGCATGGAGCGCGTGGAAACCCCTTTTGGCGTCGGCTATCGCCTGCCCAGCCTGCTCGGCTACATCGCCATCACCACCGATCGCGATGAGATCCTCGCTGGTGCCCCCGAGGTCATTCTGGGTCTGACCGAGATTCCGCCTTTCCCCGCCGAATTCACCCAAATCATGTCCTTTGTCGGTCTTGCCGGCGATCTCAAGCTCGGTGACATCAGCGATAATTTGGTCGACATCAATTTTGCTTGGCCGCATGACGGTAAATTGAATTTAACTTCGACCGCGAAAAGCACCGGCGATGCCAAAGCAGTCCTGCGCTACATCGCCGTACGCAAGCCGCTGGTGCAGATGGCGGCTGGTTTGGGCGTGGACAAGGCCGATTTCCCGTCGCGCCTGCTGGGCGCGACCAAATGGGACCGCGATGGCAAGATTATTCTCGCCACCTTCAACTTAGATGATCCGACCCGTATCGAAGCGGTGGATTATCTGACCAAATCTTTGCGTCGCCAATTGCGCAAATATCGCAAGATTAAAGACGCACCCAAGGTGGTGCAGCCAGAGACCCCTCCAGGCGCGGAATAGGCACAGCCGAAGCGCGGCGCATGTCAGGGTGCTCCGCTGGCTGCCACCAGCGCGTGCAGAATGAGCCCACTTGCGATCAGAGGATCGTCTTCCTTCATCAGAAAGCCTTCCGGATTGGCATACAGGCCATCCCCGCGCGGGGATGGCAAAGCGTGGAGAAATTCACCGTGCCAGTCTTGCTCGCCCAGCATGGTGCGCCGGCGGGCGTAGGCGTTCGCGCGGGCGCAGAGATGATAACAGCGCACGGCTGCCGCCCAGTTGGTGTCGGTGGCCGGGGGTATCCCAGCGGGGCGGTCCCAGCCCGGATGCTGATCCAGCCACCGGAAACCCTCGCGCGCATGTACCACGTCGCCGACCAAAAGCAGGGCGACCACGCCATCTGCCGTCGCCGACGCATAGCTGGACGACCAATGTCCGGGTCCACCTTTATTGGCCGGCCATACCACCGGACTGAGATACAGACCGCCGTCGGCGGGCGTCGCTTCGGGGGGCAGGCGTTCCGTATCGCGACGCTGGCATAAGGCGAGAAAATGGGTCGCGCGGGTGGCCGTATCGTCGTCCAGGGCGCCAGCAGCAGCCAGGGCGCTCAGGGCCCAGCGGGTGTGGGCGAGATCGGTATGACCTGCAAAGCCAGGCTGATCAACCACAGTAAATCCCCAGCCACCAAAAGCCCGGTGCGAGACCGCGAAGCCGTTTTGTTCGCTGCGTTGACAGGCCTTCAACCATGCGATCAGGCGCGACCGTCGTACCGTATCCTCGGCCTCATCAGTGCGGACCAAGGCCAGCAAGGCGAAGGCCGTTGCATAGGTCGGATATTCTCGCGGCTGGTCCGTGGGATTACCTAATCCGGCGGGACTGTCGATCGCCGCGCGCAGAAATGCCAGCGCGCGTGCCCGGGCGCCCATGGGGGCAGCATCGTCATCCTGCGGGAGGGCCACTAATCCAGCGAGCAAGAGCGCCGTCAGTGCATGGCCGCCGCGCAGGACGGCGTAGGTCTGGCTATGCCAGCCACCATCTGCGTCTTGAGCTGCCCACAACGCGTGGGCGAGATCCTGGCGCAGCGAAACCAGCTGCTCGGCAGAGTTGGCGATCGGGGTTAGAACCAACAGCGGATCCTCGGCAGCGCTACCGACGGGTGATAAGCCCAGCAGAAAAAACAACGCGAACGCTACCGAGGATCGCCGATTCATGGTGCCTGTACCGGCACTTCCAGCGCCGCGAGGCCGCGCAGATAATCGGCATCGGCGGAAACGGTCATGACCTGGATGACGGCTGCGGTGCAGAATGCGGGGCTGGTGATGCAATGGTGGCCGCTCCACGAACCATCGGGGTTTTGCGCTTGGGCCAATTGAGTCGCCATCTTGTGCTGCCAGACTTGGTATTCCTGTCCACCATCGATGAGCAGCGCTTCGCTGGTCATCAGGTAACTGAAATATTCTTCGCCGCCGTTATTGCCAAAGCCACTCAACAGCTGATCATCAGTGAGCACGCGCGCTTTTTGACTTTCATTCTGGCTCCAGCTCGCGCTGAGCTTGGCGGCCTGTTGCGGCGTATCCGTGAGCACGGTGCGCAAATTGGCTTCGTTGACCACCGCGTCTTTATCAAGCAGGCCATTCTCGATGCCACGGTCGATGGCATCCTGGGCGGCCCGCGCCTCGCCCGCGTTGGCTCGTTGGCTGCCAGAAAATGCATATAATTCGACCCCGGCGCTCATGGCTGATGCGGCTGCCACGGTCGACGCTTCCGACGCTGCTGGCGCACGACCATTCTCTTGCTGGTATTCGCGGGCGAGCTCCAGGCGTTTGCCGTCCACGGTTTTGCCCGAGGCGCGGGCGGTCTCCAGGGCATTGCAGGCGGCTGCCGCCTGCAAGACCGGCGCCCATCCGCCACCGCCCCAATGACCAGCGGCGTCCTGGCTGCTCTCCAGTTTGGCCACGCAGCGGTCCACTGCCGAATCGACGCGGGTATGCAATTCTCCGGTACACAGGGGCAAGACCCGGGCCAGGGCCTGGGTGGTCATCGCAGTGTCGATCAGGGGGCCGAGTTTACGCTGAATCTGCGTACCCTGCTGGGAGGTGATGGTCGCCCCCTCGGCGGGGGCGCTTTCAACGGCTGCACACAAATACGCGACGGCCCGCGCCAGAGCCTGGGCCTGGGCACCCGTGGTCGGAGTATTGCCGAGGCGGATCAGCGCCATGGCCACAAAGCTCGTGGTGGCGGGGTCGGTGGCGACTTGGTGGGGGTCGCGGATTTCTTGTGCGGCATGTGAGCCGGCGCCCCAACCGCCATCGGGATGCTGGGCCGCTAGCAACCAGGTGACGCCGGAATCGACCCAGACGGCTCTCTCGGCGGCGCACACGCCCCCGAGAGAGCCGGCCAGCACCAGGGCGCTGACCCGGGAAAGGAGACGGGAATACACAGAAGGGAAAGGCATAACAGGATCCTTGGCTGGGGTTGCAGGCTTGGACGGCGATCGCGGCGTCGAGTTCCAGCATTCCTGCCGGGACGGGGGATGCTCGTCACGCTCGTGTAAATCCGCGTTGGGCTTCGTGTGCATCAGCCACCCCCATCTGACAGTTGAGACGCCGCTGCGGATCGGGAGGATGGCGCTTCGGAGCATCCCATGTCAGCAAAATTACGGGTCGGAGTCGTCGGTTTGGGAATGGGCAAGGCCCATATCACCGGTTTCAAGGCGCATCCATCGTGCGAAGTCGTGGCCGTGGCCGATCTCGACCACGAACGTTTGGCCCGCGCCCGAAATGATTTCGGCATCAACCGTGCCTTCACCGATGCGATGCACCTGATCGAGCGCGAACACCTCGACATCATCTCGATAGCCACACCGAACAAATTCCATAAGCCGTTGACCCTCGCCGCCCTGGCCAAGGGCTGCCATGTACTGTGTGAAAAGCCGATGGCCTTGAGCGCCGAGGAAGGCCGCGAAATGATCGCGGCAGCGGCCCAGGCCCAACGCCGGCTGATGATTAATTTCAGTTATCGCTTCCGCCCGCAGAGCTTGGCCCTGAAGCGGCTGGTCGATGAAGGGATTCTTGGCGATATCTACTCCGCGCGGACCTGCTGGTTGCGGCGGCATGGTTTTCCCGGGTTCGGCGGCTGGTTCACCGACAAGGCCCTGGCCGGCGGCGGGCCGCTCATCGACCTCGGCGTCCATCGCATTGATCTCGCCTTGTGGCTGATGGGCTATCCGCAGCCGACGTGGGTTATGGGGCATACCTCGGATGCGTTAACCCAGGAGGAAGCCAAGCATCAAGGCAAGAATGCGACGGTGGAAAACCACTGCACCGGACAGGTGCGTTTCGCATCTGGAGCGTCGATGCAGGTTGAGGCCAGCTGGGCCTGTCATCGCCGCGAAAATGAATTCATGGAAACCCATCTCTACGGTACCCGCGCTGGCATGGTCCAGCGCAACGTTGGCGGCGGCTATGATTTCACCGCCGAGGTGTTTGAACGTCGCGCCGGTGGTTTTTATACTCACACCCTCGACCGCACCGAAGAACGTGAGCGCAGCTCAATGGAACATTTCGCCGATGCGATCCTGACCGACGGCCCGACTCCGGCGACCGCCGAAGAAGCGCTCAAAGTGCAGCAGATCATCGATGGCATTTATGCCAGTGCGGCGAGTGGGATTCCGGTCGAGGTTGCGCCGAAGACCAATTAATTCAAAAAGCGAAACCGACGGTCAGGTGGAAGGCATACGCATCTTCACCAAAAGTCTCGCCGGGATTCCAGGCACCGTCGAAGCGGATCGGGCCGACGGGCAGCACGTAGCGGATGCCGGCCCCGACCGCCTGACCGGGGGGGCCATCGACCGACCAGGGCTCGGTACCCAGGGCACCGATGTCGTAAAACAGGGATAATTCCACCCGCTGCTGCGCTTCCCAGGGCCGCCAGCGCAATTCAATATTCCCCAGGCTAGTGCTGAGTCCGCCGGTCGGTTTGCCATCGACGCCCTTGGGGCCAACCGCGTCCTTGCTAAAGGACCGGATGGTCGAATCCCCACCGAGGAATAAACGTTCGCCAATCGGCAGGGAATCGGAATCCAGGGGTAGACGAGTTTGCGCCTGCACATTCACCACCCCGACCAGATCGCTGGTCAAGCGCCGATGATGGGTCCAGCGGATGCGATGATCAATGTAGGGAACTTCCGAGCCCAGTTCCTTGGTGCTCCACCCCAGGCTGCCATCCAGATAGGTGCCGGCTTCCGGATCGACGGGTTTACTGAGACGGGTGTCGCGCTGCAGGCCGAACGTAATTGTACTCAGACGGAAACTCGAGATTTCTTCGCCGGGAATGCCGCCTTCGACTTGGCGGTCCTCGTTAAAGGACAGGGCGTAAATACCGCGATAAGACCAGCGTGCGCTGGGATCGATTGGTACCGCGAAAGCATGGCGGAAGGTGGTCGAAAAACTGGTTTCGGTACGCTCGAAACTGGGTTCCTCGCGCACGTCATGGCGCAGATCGATACCCAGGCTGCGGCCTGGCCCCAGATGGTGGCGGTCGAATAACCCGGTGTCGACGCCCCAGCCTTTCAAACTCAAGCGCAGCTTGGCGTTAAAGCGCAGGCCCTCGCCAAAAACATTATCGTCGACCCATTCGGCACTACCGCGAAGTTGTTCATAGCTGCCCCAACCCAGCGACACGCCCACGCTGCGGGTCGGCGCTTCGCGGACCTCGACCGCTAACGCGTAGACATCCTCGCCATCGTGGCTTGGCACCGGGGTGATGGTCACCTGATTGAAAAGACCGGTGTCATATAACGTGCGTACGCTGGTATCGATGGCGGTGCGGTTGATCGGTTCACCACTATCAAGGCCGGTGAGGCGACGGCGAATGAAAGCGGTCCGGGTACGGCTCTGGCCGCTGATAATGATATCTCCCAGAATGACCTGCGGCCCTGATTCCACCGCAAAATCCAAGGTGACCTCACCGGTAGTGCGATCAATACTCTCCTGAGGGTTTACCTGGGGATGGAGATGCCCATGCGCGCCGAGCGCCGTGCGCAGACGCGCCCCGACTTCGGCGGTGAGCAGACGATGATACGGCTTACCGATCAGGTAGTGGAGATGGGCCTGGGCGCCAAGCCGGGTGATATCCTCTTCCTCCCCGGAAATCGTCGCCGCGATGATCCGGAAACGGACTCCTTCATGCACTGGTACGGAAATGTGCACCAACTCGTCTGTCAAAGTGATCTTGGGCGGCCCGGCGCGCGCATCAAGATAACCGATGCTGCGATAGCGGCGCTCAATCAGCCGGATCGCGCTCTCGACCTCGTTCTGCACGAATGGCGTCTGGCCATCGGCCAGAGGGCCACGAATGATGAAAAATGCGCGCAGATCCTCGGCAGGGACTCCTTCCCGGCCTGGAAAGTCGATGCTCCCAATGCGGAGCTGCGGTCCGCTGTCGATGGTGAAGGTGACCTTTCTTTTTTCGTCGGTGGTAAAGCTGACGTCAGCGTAGAGATAACCACGATCCAATAATTGATTGCGCATCGCGTAGGCGGCATCATGGACGTCGGCCAGGCGGCCGACCGGGCGCCGCCAGTCATCCAGCGGGCGCTGGGCAGAGGCCAGCAATTCACGTCTGGACACCACGACATCCCCGGTGATGCGGACATCCCGATTTCCGCACCCGGCCAGGATCACCGCCGCCGCCATGCAGCCCGCGTAGTAGCGCACGGACAGGCTGATCATGGGTTTTCACCGCCGAAACGAATACGCATAATGATACCGATATTGAATTCATCATAGCGGTCACGTTGGCCATACAGGATATAGCCGGTGCGCTCACGGTAGGGATTCAAGCGGATTTCGGCGTCGATGGTTTCCTGCCCATCGCGGCTGACTTCGCGGCCGTACTCCAGGCTCCAGCGATCGAGAATGCTCTCTTTGGCATCGGGGTCGGCAGGGCCACGGACCGCGCGCACCAATTCGAGGCCGACGAAAGTTCCGACGCGCGACAACAGGGCACGCTGTCCATCAGGATCGTTCAACTCGGCTCGGGTCCCACCGGTGCTGAGCAAGAGCACCGCATCTTCGCTGGTCAGGCCGGGGGCGTTGGCCTCGATGCCGACGTCGTCAATGGTGCCGCTCGCTTGCACCACGACCCGCCATTGGCGGACCTGGGATGAGCCGAGCAGATCAATAGTGGGGCGGAATGGGTCATCCTCGGGAAAAGTCAGTTCGACCCGTTCCAGGATCAGGATAGAAAAGGGTAGCGTCACCCGCGCATCGAGAGAAATGATCGAACCGCGCGGTTGCGGAGCCAGCCCCGTTCCGCCCAAGTGCAAATCAACCTGGCATAATGCCGAAACAATATTGTTTTGTAGACGCAGGCCCTGGCCCTCCTCGGCAGAGGTGCGAATGGTGAGATCAAAGGTGAGGTCCGAAAGTGGTGGATTTCGCAGGGAGAATAATTCGAAACGGCCGTCATCAATACCGGCCCGCGACGATCCCGTCCCGATCAGATCAATGGGCCGCGACCATAAGCCACTATCGATGAGAATGGTGCCCGCGCTGTGCAGGGCGGTGAGGGGGCCGGTGAGGGTCAGGTCGGTGGTCGAGATGCGCACGCGTAAGTCGCGGTTCTGCACCATCAGGGCGTTGTCGGCGGTGATGGTCAGATCGAGCCGGGGGACCCCCTTGACCAGACTGATGGGGCCGGTGATGCGAACAGGGGCGTAGCCCATTTCAGCAGCAAGATCAAGAATAGCCGTCTGGCTGCCGTCGATGAGCAGACTGCCATTGATGGTGGCGATGGTGGGAACATCGGCGGCGAGTTTCAGTTCGGCATCGGTGACGCGCAAGGCGCCTTCGACCTCGGGTTCACGGAGGGTGCCACTGATGGCAAGACTGCCCTCTATCTGCCCGATCAGGCGTACTATTTCGGAACTGAGGTGGGCTAGGCTGGCCAGATCCGCCCCGCTCAAATCAATGGTGCCATCAATAGGTGAATCGAGCACCGGACGTTGCCAACGGCTATTGAGGGTACCCCGGCAGACCACGGCGTTATCGACCCGGGCTTCGACCTTGACCCGGCCGCGGCGGGAATTGGCGTGGATCTCGGCGCTCAGATCCAGATGGGGTGGCTGGCTTGGGCGTTGGCTCAGGGAATACGGCTCTATCTTAACCACCACTGCGTCGTGGACGGCAAAAGTCGCCTGCAATTCCGGATTCCCGGTCGCATCCGGGGTAATGGTCGCAGAACAGCTGACCCGCCCCTGGGTAAACCAATTCGGAAAAAGTTTATCCAACGCGGCAATATCGCTGTGCAAGTGCGCGCCGGCGCCGCGCGCGCCGGTTGCTTGCGCACCGTCCACACCGACGGTCACCGGCCACAGACCAGATATGTTTACGGTGACCGTGTCGCCGAGACTGACTTGGGTATGCTGAATATGGATGCCGGTGCCATCCTGGCGGGCCTCTACTGCAATCCGGCTCGGCCTATTGCCGATGATCAGATCCCGGCTGGTAATGTGGAAAAGCAGCAGCGGAGCAGTCAGTGGACCATCCGCCTGGATGCGGCAGTCCAGCGCGCCCGCGACGCCGGTGAGGCCAGGAATGCGATCCAGGTGGATATCGTTGGCTTCAATACTGGCGGAGATCAGATCGTCGTCGCCGGTGCCGCGGAAGGCGAGTTGGCCATCCAGGGCAAGAAAGCGACACGGATCCACGGACCAGCTGTGTGGATTCCACTGCGCCCGCAGCGGCTGCTCATTGCGCAAGAGCACCGTATCGCGACGGACCTCCAACGTGCTGAAATCGACTGCCACCCCACCATCGTCCGCCAGCGTGATATTCCCCACAACTTGCACCCGGTGTTCGGCTATTTCGGCTCGGGCATCCAAGGAAAGATGGTCGCCACGATTGGTGAGCTGAAAATCCAGGGCCGGAATGGGCGTACCACCCAATTGTACGTCTTCCCCGGTGGCGGTGGCGCGGATCTCCAATTCTGAGAGGGCATGCAGGGAACCTTCGATATTGAGATCGGCGTGCAGCGTCCCGGCCCAGGCGTCGATCGCGGGCACGGTAGCGGAAATGGCGGCCAGATCGGTGGTCACCGTGGCGGCGATGGCGAGATTGGCCGCTTCGGGTCCCGACCAGGTGCCGACGCCGATGACCTCTAGGCCGGGGGCGGTGATGGCCAGACCTTCTATGCTCACTCCCGAACCGACCGCGGATAATTGCGTGCGCAAGGAGATCGGCGCCGAGGGGATCCACGTCGTATCGCGCAGGCGCCGCAAAATCGGGCGCAGGTCGCTGGCTTCGACGGTGATGGTGCCGCTCCGCTGACCATCACGGCCAATGCGCACCTCCTGGCCCCGGACCTGTTGCCCCTCGCCACTGTCGATGGCCACCTGATCGATGGCCCAGGTGCCTTCCTGCCACGAGCCGGACAGGTCAGCGGTGGCCACGACCACCGGCGAGAGACGCCCCTGGCGGACATGGGTCGACCAGGTGAAGCCATTCTCGGCGGCGGCCAGATGCAGATCCACCAGGCCCCCGAGGTCGGCTGGAAGGGCGGCTTTCCAGGGTGCGGCCAAGGAGGGGGGAAGGTGCGCCAGATCACCGTGCTTCAGATCCACCGACCACGTACCCGGGGCGACCGCCACCTGCACCTCGCCGGTGGCAACCTCGGCGGTCAGGTGCATCCCCTGTTCCGTGACATCAGCACGCAGGGAAAAGGTGCGCAGCGTAGCCAGGGAACCGAGGGCGCAGGGATTTTCCAAGGTCAGACGGCCATCGGCGCCGACGAGCACCGTGCAGGTCAGGCCCGGCGTATTATCGATCCAGGGCATGCTGATCGCCGCAATGGTCAGCTCAATGCGGTCGTCCTTGGCCGCGATGCGAATCTCGCGGGCACGAATTTCACCGGCCTCCAGGAGCACCACAAAATCACCGGTGAGATGGATATCCGGTAAGGGCTGCGGCAGCTTGGCCAGGAAGGGCGCCCAGCCGGAGTCATCAGGGCCGTCCTTTGGTTTGTTGTCGCGCACATCCAGGGTCAACGTGGCACCCGACACCGTGACCGTGCGGATGGCGCTCATATCACCGCGGAATAAGCCCCAGCCGTAGGTGACGTGGGCCTCGTCGACTTCCAGGCTGTGGAGCGGCCCCAATTCCAAGGCAGAGCCTTGGAGTCCGTGCAGCGAGGCATCCCGCCACCACGAGCCGTGCAGCTGTTCTATGGTCACCGTGCCACCCAGGATCCGACTCAATTCGCGGCCTGCATAGCGAGCCAGCCACGGCTCGAGCCACCATCCGCGCACGAGCCACGCGATGACCGGCACCAACACCACTGCCAGCAGCACCAGCAGGATCCGACGACGGCGACGTCGACGCGGAGGTGGAACCGGCTTCATCCGGGCAAGGTTGGGTTTCCGCTGGCCGACGGAAGAGCCCGACGACCCTGGTCCGTACAGCGGCGGCCTCAGGGCCGCGGTGTGCTTGCGCCCGCCGGGAACATTGGTCGCTCGTGAACCCGTGTTAGCTTCTGCCCATGCGCGGCTTCGACCAACCCCAATCCCGGCTGTTCACCTTCATCCAGATCGAGGACCGCGTCCCGGTGCCGCATCCGCTGCGCGAGGTTCGCCACGTCACCGCCACGGTCCTGGCCGAACTGCAGCCGCGCATTGACGCCTGCTATGCCAAGGGCAACCGCAGCGCCGTCGCCGCCGAACCAATCCTGCGTGCCATGCTGCTGTGGGCCTTGTATGGTATTCCCAGCGAGCTGCGCCTGCTGGAGGAACTGGATTATAATCTGCTCTATCGCTGGTTCGTCGGCCTGGAATTGGAGGACGAGGTCTGGGCGCGATCGACCTTCCGCAGCAATAAAGAACGCTTGATCGAAGCCGGTCTTGCTGGGGAATTTCTCGCCCGCTGTTTGAGTGTGCTACCGCGGCGCTTATTGGTCCATCCGTTCTTCGCCTTTAACATGGCATTGGTCGAAGAATGGGGCGGGCAGATGGATTTGGACTGGTAATTTTTTGCTTTATTGCCACTTGTCCTGCGTCCTGCGTCCTGCGTCGCGAATTTCATTGCCACTGGTCCGAGGTCCGAGGTCCTAGGTCGAATAGGCTGAGATGACCGAGAAGCTTCCAGACGTGTGAGGAGGGAAATCTGAGTCTTGATTTCGGCGCGGATAGTTCGCGTCCTTTCGCGCATTCGATCTGCAAAGGCCCCGACCTAGGACTTCGGACCTAGGACAAAAGTACCTATGGGAACGAACGAAATCCGAGTTGATCCCTAAACAAAAGGAACCCAGTTAAAACACATCTTCATCCGCCCCGGGCTGGCCTTGGAGGCGGTCGTTGCGGGACATTTGTGCTTCGGCTTCTTCTGGGTCGTATATCGCTTCGGCGGCGGGCTCGAAACGCATGGTGGCGGGGAAGAAGTGCATCGGGCAGCCGCCGATGGGGCCGAAGCGGTTTTTGGCGATGATGATTTTCATCTCGCGGCGGGCGCCGTCGCCCTGATCGACGCGATGAATGAAGATGACCGAGTCGGCGTCCTGCTCGATGGTGCCGGAACCGCGTAGATCGGACAGGCGGGGTTCGCGCGGCGTGCCGCCGGTGCCTTTTTCGCTGTCACGCGACATCTGCGACAGGGCGACGACGGGGATTCGCAGTTCGCGGGCAAGGATCTTCAATACTCGGGAAATTTCCGAGACTTTTTCATATTCATTCATATCCGGTCGCGAACCGCTGAGTAGCTGTAAATAATCGATCACCACCAGCTTGAGGCCACCTTTGCTTTCCAGCATGCGGCGTTTGACGATCGAACGCAGGGCATTGACGGTTAGGTCGCTGACGTCCATTAGCTCGGCCTTCCAGTTTTTCAGGCGCTGACTGGCTTCGATCAATTGCTCCTGTTGGTGCGGTTCCAGCATGCCGGTCTCAACACTACGGAAATCCAAGCGTGATTCGGCTGACAAGAGCTTTTTGACCAAATCGACGCGGTCCACTTCCAGGGAGAAAAACAACACGCCCTGCGGATTCCCCCCGCCCGCGATGTTAGACACCACCGCCAAGGCAAACGAGGTCTTGCCCGCACCGGGTCGGGCCGCGAGCACATACAAGCCACCGGGGCGCAGGGCGACTAACTTTTTATCGAGTTCGGGAATGCCGGTCTTGACGCCTTGCTCTGGATTCTGGCGATCATATTCGATGCGATCCAGGGTATCATCAACGGTCTGGGCGATGCCGTAGACGGTGGTGGTTGTGGTCAGGCGTCCAAGGTCGAGGACGATCTGGCTGCTGTCCTCGATCAGACGATCAAAAGAATCCGGGGTGCGATAAGCCTTATCGGCCAAGCTGCTCAAACGGCTAATAAAGCGGCGCTTGTGATAATAATCCTTCAACAGCGCGAGATTGCGTTCCAGGCTTGCCGAGGGGGCAAAGGTCTGCGCCAATTCGCCCAAGGCAACGTGGCCGCCGATGGCGGCCAGGGCGCTGTCCTCGTAGCCGGCGGCCTCGCGTTCGGCTTCGCGGCGGACCAGACCTTTTAAGGCCTGGGCAGACAGACGATCAAGTTCATCGCGGTCCAGCAACACTTCCCAGTGTTTGATCTTTTCGATCGCGAGCTGGAAATCATAGCGCGACAATAATTCCGAGACACCCAAGGCATCGACGCGGTGACCCTGATCGTCCAATTCCAGGCAGGCGAGATAAATGATACGATGATCGCGTTGGAAGAACGGCAACGGATGCGGCAGGGCCTCACGGGCTAGGTGCATCGCCGTCGCGTGGCGGCCGTCCAACAGCACCGCGAGCAATGATCGTTCGACCTCGCCGTTGTGCGGCAGTTCCCGGCCCAGGGGGTCAGAGCTGTCAGGGGGGGCAGAACGCTGGCGAGGTGGCATGGTTGCAGTGTCAGGCAGACCGTGCCGCTTACTGCGACGACTTGTGCTCAGGGTTTTCCACAATGGCGATCACTGCATCGACCAGGGCGCTGACCCCCTGGCTGGCGTCGACCACGGAATTGGCGCAGGCGCGGTACCGCGGCTCGCGCTCCGCCAGCACGTGGGTGACCTCGCTGGCGATGCTGGCGCCGGTCAGACTCGGGCGCCCACCCGGATGGCGGGCCAGGCGGCGGCTCAAGACCTCGGCCGGGGCGTGCAGATAGATCACCGGGCCGCCCCAGGCAGCGAGGGCAGCGTGGTTTTCGGCGCGCAGAACCACCCCGCCGCCGGTAGCGATGACCCAGGGGCCGGGCGTGGCCAGGGCTTCGCCGAGGATCGTGGTCTCGCGATCGCGGAAAGCACCTTCGCCAGCGCTGGCGAAATAATCAGCGATGGGCAGGCCATAGCGCTGTTCCCACATGACATCGAGATCGATGAACGGCCATTTCAAGCGTTCGGCGCAACGGCGGCCGGCTGTGGTCTTGCCGCTCGCACGATACCCGATGAGGACCACGCCGCGCATGGGTCCAGGTGTGGGTCCTTTTGCGGGCTTGGCAAGGGTCACCCAGCGCATTTGCCCCGGCCCAGGCGACCTGTCGGGGCCTTGCTCCGCGGCGTCACCCAGCCACCCTAAGCCGCTGCATGGCTTCCTTGTTCCAACCCGGCAGCCGCCTCGCCGGCTATGAGATTCTTGAGCAGGTCGGTAAGGGCGGCATGGGTGAGGTCTACCGTGCGCGTCAGGTCAGCATGGACCGTATCGTCGCGCTCAAGATCCTGTCGCCGAAACTGGTCGCTAAGGATCCCGCCTTCATCGAACGCTTCGTCGCCGAAGCGCGCGCCGCTGGGCGCTTAAATCATTCCAACATCATCGGCGTGCATGATGTCGGCAGCACCACCGTCACCCTGCCCGATGGCAGCGACCAGCCGATCCAATATTTCTCGATGGAATTCGTCCAGGGCGAAACCCTGAAAGACGTCACCGAACGCAGAGGTCCTTTGCCCCCGGGAGAGGTCGGGCCGATTGCCCTGGCCATGGCCGAAGCCCTGGTTTACGCCGAAGCGCAACGGGTCGTGCACCGCGATATCAAGCCCGAAAACATCATGATCACTGAGGGCGGGGTGGTGAAATTGGCCGACCTGGGCTTGGCCGAGCAGGTCAGCGACGACGTGGTCGATGATCCCGATCCCAAAGCGCGCAAGGTCATGGGCACGCCCATGTACATGTCGCCAGAACAGGCGCGTGGCCTGACCGTCGGCCATGCCAGCGATCAATACAGTCTGGGTGCGACGTTATTCCATCTACTCACCGGCCGCGCCCCGTATGTCGGTAAGGACGGCAAGGGCATGATGCGGGCGCATGTTTTAGAGCCGGTGCCGGATCCCTACGATCTGCTCGCGGATATGCCCTCTGCCTGGCGCAACCTCTGTATGCGCCTGATGGCCAAAGAACCGGCGCAGCGCTATGCCACCGCAGTGGATCTGAAAGGTGCAGTGATCGCGGCCATCGCCGGGGAAAACGGACCGAGCCGGCGGACCCGCACCGTCCGCACCGGACCAAACGCCACCGTCGGGGCCCTTCGCAAACCAGCCGGTTCTTCCGTCATGGGATTGGCGATCGCCGCGGTGGTGGTGGCAGTCGCGGTTGGTGGTTGGTTGGTGTTTGGTCGCGGTGGTACAGCGACGGAGACTCCGATCGTCGCGCCGGAAGTAGCCGTCTCCCCGGCGGTCGATCAAAGTCTGGTCGCTGCCAAACGTCTGGTTGCTGGCCTGGGCGGCGATCACGCCGCGGCTCTTGCCGCCTTGGATCAGGCCCTGGCGGACAGCACCTTGTCGGTGCCCGCCCGCGAAGTGCTCAGTGCTGAACGCGTGCGTCGCGACGAAAGTCTGCAAGCTGCGCGCACCCAGGCGAAAAAGGAACATATTGCTCGCCTGGATGCAATTGCTGAACTGATCAAGAAAGGCCAACTGACCGAGGCGGGCGACCGGTTGGGCAAGACCCAGCCAGGGCCTGCTCCTGAACAGCACGCCGAAGTGCTCGCCGCGCAGCAGGCGGCCGTCACCGCAGCGGGCCAGCGCGTGTTGAGCGCGATTCCCAGTGCCGACGCTGCCGCATTAACGGTATTGCGCGGTGAGGCAGGCACTCTGCCCCTGAAAGACGAGGTGCGTGAGCAGATCGAGGCCGCCGCCCGGGCCCGTAGTGAACAATTGGATGCCGAAGCCCAGGCCGCCGCCGCCAAAGCCGCCGAAGAGCCGCGTTGGCGCGAATTGGCTCAGGTATTGGAAAAGTATCGTTTTACCACGGATTACCCCGCTGCCCGCGCCGCGCTCAAGGCTACCGCGCAAAAATTTCCGACTCCCGAACTGCGTGAACAGGCCGGTCATGCCGAACAATTGGCGGAGTGGGCCCAGCAGGGTGAGAATTACCTGCGCAGCCTCTGCCGGGCACGTTCGCCTACCGTCGACCTGCGGGTCGACGGTACCATCCGTCGCGTCGCCATTACGAGTCTCGATGATTCCACCGCGCTGGTCCGCCCCGCCTCGGCGGCAGCGGTCAAGTGGGAACGCACGCAACTACCGCTCGATTGGCGCAGCCTAGTCGAACAAGGGATGGCCACGTTGCCCGCGGACATCCGCCGCGAAAGCCCGCATTATCAACTGGGATATTGTGCTTTTTGGGCCCCGGATCAGGCGCTGGTGGTCGCCACCAGTCTGGGCGATGACCCGGTCGCTAAGCTGTACTTGGAATTGGACCGTCGCCGTCCGCAGCCGCGGCTGGTCGTGCCGGTCGCGCGCTCGGCAGACGGGGTGCGGATCTTCTACGATTTCCTGCCCAACGATCAGCGTTTCCGCGCTGACTTTCACGGCGAAGGTTTCGAAGCGGGTGAATTCGGCCTGCGCTGGAAGGCCCCCGCCGCCACCCCCGTCGGAGATATGCAGGAAAAAGCAGTCCCCAGCATTTACTGGCATGCGCGGTTGAAAGCGCCGTGCACGATCACCGCGCGCCTGCGCCTGAACACCAATACCCAGGTCGTGCTGGTTGGCGTCGATGTCGAAGGGCAAAAGACCCGCGCCTTCGTCAATATCCGTGGCAGCAAAATGTTCGGCGGAACATTTTCGACCGGTGCCAATGATACCTTAAATCCGGGGACTCAGATCGCCTTGGATCTGGATTTGTCACGGGCAGTCGAATTCGGCTTGACGGTCGATGCCGATAACCGCCTGACCACCAGAATCGGCAAAGATACCCTGGAACGGAATAAGGAACTGGGGCCTGGGCCGATCGGTTTGGTGATGCAGATCTATCAGGGTGCGCTCGGCGGTTCTTTCGAAATCGAGAGCATTGATATACAGGGTGCGGACCTGCTGCGCTTCAAGACCCGCTGAACGGCGACGTTTTTTCCGTCGGCGCAATGTTGCCGGGCGCATGGCTGCCGGGCGCAATGTTGCCGGGCGCATGGCTGCCGGGCGCATGGCTGCCGGGCGCATGGCTGCCGGGCGCATGGCTGCCGGGCGCATGGCTGCCGGGCGCATCGCTGCTGCGGGTATCACTTTCAGGCACCGGATCATACCCATGGCCACCCCACGGATGACAGCGGCAGATCCGCTTGGTCGCCAGCCAGCCGCCGCGCACCGTTCCATACCGGGTGATGGCTTCGCGGGCATAACTGGAACACGTTGGCAGATAGCGGCACATCGGGGGCTTGAGCGGCGATAGATACTTTTGGTAGCCCCGGATCACCGCCAGCACGCCAGCGCGAATCATCGGCGTTGCCGCGGACGTGGGGCCGAGGTCGCCGCCACGGCGCGGGTTAACAGCGCGGCTATTTCCGCATCGAGCCCGGCATGGAAATCGGCGGGCGGATCGCGGCGGAATAAGATCACCACATCGTTGGTGCCCGCCTGCGCATGCAGGCCGCGGCGGAATTGTTCGCGCACCCAACGTTTTAATTGATGGCGACGCACCGCGGTATCGGCGACTTTGGTCGACACCATGATGCCCAAACGCGGAGTCGTGGCTGGCCCCTGCGCAGTTCCGCGGCGCGGTGCCACCAGCACCACCACATGCTTCCCGGCAGCTTTTTGCTGCCGGTGCATGACGCGTCCATAGTCGCGACCGTGGTGAAAGCGCATGGCAGGGGGAAATGATTCGGCGCCCATGCTGGAATCCTTGTGGAAAATCAGCAATTGCCAGGGCCGGCCCCGCTGCCGTTCTGGACCGGATCAGGAGACCGGAATCCGCCGCGGATTGGCCGCGGCCCGCTTGGGCAAGGTCAGGCGCAGGATGCCATCGCGGACAGGGGCGGTGATGTGCTCGGCGTCGATGACGTCGGGCAGGGAGAATCGCCGTTCGGCGATCGAGTCGGCAAGACCTTCGTGCAGGGTGCGGTGCCCCGCCGTGCGCGGACTGCGCGGGGTCGCACGGAGGGTCAATACGCCATCGTCGACCTGAATGGTCACGTCGTCCCGGCTGCATCCGGGCACATTCGCCACCAGGGTCAGGCCTTAGGGTCTTCGGGTGAGCGGGATGGGAAAAACGTGGTTGGGTGGAATGACCAGATCTGACGGTTCAGGTGCAGGCGCTGTGCCAAAACCGGGTGATTTCGGGCCCAACCGTATAACCTCTTATAAAATAATACCTGAGGGAGGACCCCGTGAGTGAAGGGCGCCAATATATACCCCATCAAATGAAATATCGGGCCATAATGACCTACCTTCTATTTTGGCGACCGTATTGGAACGAATTGCACCTTTATGGCCTGCTTTTCTGCCGATACTCCTGCTATGTCCGAGGGCCCCTATCCGAACGTGCCGGCCTTGACCGGTCCCGTGAGCGGGATCCCGGCTCTGGGCGCCATTGGCGCCCAACCTCGTCGGCCCGACGGCAAACGGCGGGTGCCAGATAAGGACCGTCCGGCTGATGAAGCCGCCGCAGAAAGCCCGCTAGCCACGCAACACCTCCCGGCGATGCCCCCGCCGCGCGATCCGCTCATTGAGGCCCTGGATCGCTTGCGGGCGACTCACCCGGAGCGCGATGAACGCGCCGCGGATACCGCAGTCCTGCGCCTGTTGCGGGCCAAGCAGCTGTACCGTGAGGTGCATCCCGCTGAGCCGCCGCCGATGCCGCCCACCGTTGACTGACGGTAGGGGTTCTCTAGCATCCCGCTCCCTTCGTGGCTCCCTGCCATGAATCGTCCTGAGTCGCGACTACGATGGCATCCCGCCATCCGGAAGCGGACCCGCTCCCGGGACGATATATCAACGCGGTCCGTTTCCATCCGCTTGTCCGTGCAGAGGGCAGGCAGAGGACAGTTTTCATGGCCATTGTCGCCCTTAAAGACCTGCTCGACGCAGGCGTGCATTTCGGAACCGCAGCCAAGCTGTGGCATCCGCGCATGAAGCCTTTCATCTTCGGTAAGAAGAACGGCGTCCACATCCTCGATATCCGCGAAACGGTGAAGGGCCTGATCTTGGCCCATCATTACGCCGCGCAGCTGACCCGCGCTGGCAAGACCGTGCTCTTTGTCGGTACCAAGCGTCAGGCCCGCGACGTGGTTCGCGACGCCGCCCGCTCGGTTGGCATGCCCTTCGTGGTCGAGCGCTGGCTCGGCGGCACCCTGACCAACTTCGAGACCATTCGCCTCAGCATCCGTCGTCTCGACGCGATCGAGCAAGAAGTCAATTCGCCGGAATATTTCCGTCAGCCCAAAAAGGTTCAGGCCCGTCACGCGCGTGAGCGTCGTCGCATCCTGCGTAACCTCGAAGGTGTGCGCAATATGACCCGTCTGCCTGACGCGCTGTTCGTCATCGATCCGCGCAAAGAGTTGTCGGCAGTCCGTGAAGCGCAGCGCCTCGGCTTGCCGATCATTGGTTTGGTCGACACCGATACCGACCCCGATCTCGTCAACCTGCCCATCCCGGGCAATGACGACGGCATTCGCGCGATTCAGGCCGTCATCAAGGTCTTTATCGACGGTCTCGCCAAGGGTCGCGGCGAACAGAATAGCGGTTCCGCCGCCCCCGTCGCCAGCGCCAGCGCTTAAGCCGACGTGTCGCTCTGCGGGCACGCCGGGATCCCGGCGTGCCCGTTTTGTCTTTCTACCTTTTTATCCCTCTCAATTTCTCGTTACGAGCCAAGGATTCCCCATGCCTGAGATCACCGCCAAGTTGGTGATGGACCTCCGCGACCAGACCGGTCTGCCGATGATGAAGTGCAAAAAAGCCCTGGGTGAAACCAATGGCGATCTGCAAGCCGCCATCGAATGGCTGCGCAAGCAGGGTCTGTCCGCGACCAGCAAGTTCGAAGGCCGCGAAACCCCGAATGGCGGCATCGGCATGGCCCTCGCCGATGGCAAGGGCGCCCTGGTCCTCCTCGGTTGCCAGACCGACTTCGTGTCGAGCAATGATGTCTTCAAGGCCTTCGTCAAGGACCTCGCCGACCTCGCCCTGGCGACCGGCGCTGATTCCGCTGACGCCCTCAAGCAGCAGTCGCTCAAAGGCACCCCGGTGACCGAGGCGATCGCCCTGGCGATCCAGAAAATCGGTGAAAACCTGGTTCTGGTCAATGTCGCCATCGTTAAAGGCGAAAATGTTGTCGGTTACAATCACGGTGGGCGCATCGCCACGATCGTGGCAGGCACTCTCACCGGCCAAGGCGACGCCCTGAAAATCCGTCAGGTTGCCCTGCACGTTGCCTCGTCGGATCCGGCCCCCGTCGCCCTGAACCGCGATGAAGTGCCCGCCGCCTTGGTCGAAAAAGAACGCGAAATCATCGCCGCGACCCCGGATGTTTTGGCCAAGCCCGAAGCCATCCGTCCCAAGATCGTCGACGGCAAGCTCGGTCGCTTCTATAAAGAACGCGTGCTGTTGGAGCAGGAAATGCTGCTCGACGCCGAAAAGAACGAATCAGTCGAAGCCTACGCCAAGCGCAACGGTTTCACCCTGACCAGCTTCGTCCGCTTCAGCGTCTAACGCAGAGACGGTCGCAAAGACAGTTCCCGGCCCGACGCATCCCTAGGATGCGTCGGGTTTTTCTTTTTGGGGCGCCGTGGCGCGCGCAAGGATCACATCGCCGAACCAGGTCAGCGGCACCATGGCCGCGAGCAAGACGACCACGACCGGTGCCGGCGGCCAGTCTTGCTGGTGCGCAATCACAAATCCAACGACCGTCGTCAGCAGCGCGGCGAATGGGGCAACCCATAATTGCTGACGAATTTCGCGGCAAATATTGCGCGCGATCATCGCGGGCAAAATCAGGCAGCCAAACACGAACAAAAATCCACTGACCGGGATTGCCAAACCGCAGACGATGCCCACCCACACCACCAGTCCGAATTCCCAGGATGAGCGGCGCATGCCTGCCAGAACCGCCCATGTCGGATCGATGGCAAGCAGCACCAGACGCTCGCGGGCCCAAAATGCCCCTATCAGCGTCAGCAGTGTGCCGAGCGCGAATATGCCCGCGTCTATTCCTGTCGCCCCCAACACGCTGGAAGCGACCAAGCGCGCGATTTCATGGGCGCCATGTGGGCTATTGACCAGCAAAAGGACGCTCAGGGCAGCGCTCACCAAAAAGACCCAGCCGGTTCGACTTTCGGGACTGCCTTGACGCTGGCGTCGCCCGGGGGCGGTCAGCGTCGCGGCCAGCACTGCGGCAAGGATGGCACAGACCGCGGTGATGGCTTTTTGTCGCGCGCCATGCACATGTGCGTGCGACGCCGTGCCGGCGAGAAACGGCAACAGAGCCAAGCCCACCGCCACGCCAGCTGTTGAAGCCTGCGCCACGGCAGCGCCGATGAAGATCTGCTCACGGGCAAGACAGACCACTCCGGGCACCGCCAAGCATATTGCGACCAGGGTACCCGCGCACCAAGAGCTGCCGAAGAGTGCCCAGCCCGGGATTAGATTCTCTAACTGGCTGGTCAGCCAATCCATCACGGTGTTCCCGGCAGTAGGTGGTTAGGTTCAGCGTGCACTCTGCTCTGGGCAAAGACCGCACGATGGGTGCAAAATCGCTGGGCGAGCTGGTGATCATGAGTGACCAGAAGAAGGGTCATGGGCTGAAGGTTGTTTTGGGCCTGAATGACAGCGAAAAATTGTTCCTCTCCCACCCCATCCAAGGCGGCGGTGGGCTCGTCGAGAATCAATAAACGCGGCTGGCGTACCAGCGCCCGTGCGAGAAATACGCGTTGGCGTTGTCCACCGGACAAGGTGCGCATGTCGCGTCGCGCCAGATCGCCCAGTCCCAGGTCCTGCATGGTCGCAGCCATGCGCGGACGTCGGGCAGAACTAGGCAGATCGCCACCGATCAGGCCCATTCCAACGAACTCCCGTACCGTGGTGCGCAAGTACGGCGGCAGATCGACGCGCTGCGGCACCAGCCCGATCCCGTCGGTAAAAACCAGATCCCGATTGATACCAAGAACGCCGGCTGCAGGCGCGATTTCCCCCATCAGAGCGTTGATGAAAGTCGACTTTCCACTGCCATTGCGTCCCAGCAGCGCCCACCGTTCGCCGCTGTGCACCGTCAGCGTGACATCATCGAGAATGGTGTGGGCGCCATAAGCCAAGCGCACCGCGCGTGCGATGATGATCACGCCATGGGTGGTCGACAGATCTGGATGCACGAGGGTGCGGGTGGACAAGGTCACGGCGTAGCCGGAGCCTCCTGAGCGGCATACGCGGCCGCCACCGCGCTGACATTATAAGCGATAGCGCGCACATAATCCCCAGTGTTTGGCAACGATCCGACCTGATTGGCAACGGTGACGATGGACGCGCCGGTCGCCTTGGCAACCTTCTGCGCCGGCCGGGGATCGAAATAGGGCGAGAGCAGAATGACCCGTACTCCGTGTACACGCATATTCTCAGCCAATTCTGCCAAATGCCGACTGGTCGGCGGCAACCCAGGCAGCGGTTCCAAAAAGCCGACCATGCGGAGATCAAAGCGCCGGGCAAAATAGGGCCATTGATCGTGGTCGCATACCACGGCATGGGGAAGATGCGGCGGGCTGACTGCGAGCGCTCCCAACCAGCCGCCCGCGCTGCGGTCATGCTCAGCCAGAAACTCCATCAGGGTCCCGGCCTTGGCGTGATCGACGATCAGAGCTGGGTCGAGACCGTCCGCCGCCTCCGCCCCGATCAATCGCCGCACCATATCGCTCTCAAGAAGGGCGTAATTGGCAGCGAAAAGCGTGGCCGAATCTGGGCGCAGCCGGCTCAATTGATCGCGGATGAGCCGGGCGACGAGCATTCCGCAGATCGGGTCCGTGAGGAAATGCGGATTTCCCGCCGCGTGTACATCGCCCTGGCTTCTATCGACCGGCCCCGTGGGCACGCCAAGCGGGGTGATGGCCGTAGCCGCCACGATCCGCCCGGGCTTGCCGGGCAACAGGCGGGAATTTCCCGCCTGTTGCACGATCGAAGGCAGCCAGCCGATTTCCAATTCCATGCCGACTTCCACCAACGCATCAGCTTTCGCCAGGGCGCTGATGAAACTCGGTCGGGGCTCGATGAAATGCGGATCGTCGCTGCCGCGGGCAAATACCGTCACCGTCACCGCATCGCCCCCGACACTTTGCACCAAGCTGCCGAGATCGGTGACAGTGGCGCAGATGCGCAGCGGCTCAGCGCTGGAAAGAGCAGCCACTACCGTAAAAAGAATGCTTGCAGAAAAAAGAGACGTGATGGTCATGTCTCGCATCCTTTACAGGGAATGCGACGGATGCGCGCCGATAAGGACTTCGAGTCCAAGCCACACGCTATGGGCAGTGGTATCGCCGTCGCTGGTGGGGTGGTCAAAGCGATCGTAATCATATTCCAGACGCAGCCGCGAGAAATGGCTGGGATTCCAGGATACCATCGGTGCGACACGCACCCGATCGTCACGTTGAGCGTCGTCGCTGCGACCATCTCCGCCGCTGCCGGTCAAGATCTCTCCGCGCAGGCCGATGGCCCAGCCTGGGCGAAAGCCCCATTCTGCCTGCATATACGCGCCGGAATCCTGCAAGGTCGTGGCCGGCAAGACCAGATCGGCATCTGCTTCCGCATCAAAATTCCGCCACAAGGCTTCGCCCTCGATTTTGATATAGGGAAAGCCCTGTTGCGCACCGGCGCCGGTCCATTTCGCCACGGCATCGACCCCGACGATGGTCGTCCGGGCGTCCGTGCTGGTGGCATTGGGCCCGACCAAGGCAGAGACGCCTCCGAGCAGAGTCCACGCATCAATGTCGATGCCGCTCTGCCAGCGCACCATCCACAATAAATCAGCGACCGAACGGGTATCCGTACTCACCCGTGAACGTCCACCGATGGTGATGCTGTCGTCGTCCTCGTCGACCACTCCGCGGAAGCTGGCTGCGGTTTCATCGTTGGCATTCTGCACCGACACCAGAAAGCGATTATACCAGGGCGTGTTGGGCAGCCAGGCGAGTCGAACTCCACCAGCGCGCGTCCCGTCAGCCCCGAAAAATCGAGTCGCGACCACCGGTTTGGTCAACCATGCACTGGTATGCGGATGGCTGGGATTAGTTCGCCCGAATTCAGTGAGAAAATATCCGCCTTTGATCTGCAAGCCGGCAGGGAGACTCGTGGTTTCGGCAAAGGCGCCTTCGATTTCGAATCCTTCCAAAGTGCCGACGATGTAGGCTTGGGCCTGGAAATAGGGATCGACGGCACCCGAGAGTGCGAGTTCAAGATTTTGCAAATTGAATCCGCGCTGGTGCGGATCGTGGTGACCGCTGAAGAGCGGCTCAATGTCCTCATCGCGCGCGGTCGATCCGCCTACTGCGGTCATCATGTCGAGAGAGATATTAATGAGCCGAAAACCAGCGGGATTGGGTGGTGGAACCATCGTTGCTTCGACGGCGGCCAGGGTGGGGAGGGTGGTGCAGAGCGCCCACACCGAGGAGAAAACCAGGGTGCGGATAGAGATATTTTCGGGCATGACGAGATCCTGAATGAAGTGAGAACGGCGTTCCGCTACTGCCAGCAACGTGCTGGAATGCGAACGGTTCGTGACGGTGGTTTATTCAGGAGCGCAGCGGTGGTGCCCGGGCCGGCACGGCGTCGCGGCCTCCGGGGAGGATGAGATGATAACAATGGCGAGCATCCAAGGTCTGCAACGGACACAAAATCGTCCAGGGTGCAGTGGGAGGGTCAGCAATCGTGGCACTGTTGAGCAGGGCCAAAGTTTGGCAGGTGCCACAATCGGGATGGTCGTTCGCCGGGAGAGGGAGTCGGGGTACTTCCGGTTTGGCGCGATGTGTATCGGTGACCGGGTGGTGATGATCAGAATCATCATGCTCGCCGTGGTCGTGTTCATGAGGACATGCTTGCGCAGCAGCACACCCAGAGCCTGCGTGCAGGTGATCGGCGCCGAGGTGGGCGAAGCGGTGGATTCCCGGCAGGAGCGCCGCCAGCAACATGCAGACCAGCGCTATCCAAGGACCGGTTTTTTGCGGAAAATTCACCGATGCATGCACGCGGCCATCCTTGGTCGTGTGCCCATCCAAGGCAAGCGAATAGTCATTCATGCCTGCGCTCGGGCCGCATCTTGACTCAATTCCCTGCGCGGCGACGAGGTGTCAACGCATGGACGAGGATGGCTCCGGCGATAAAGCCGCCAATATGCGCCATATACGCGACGCCGCTCACCGCGCTGGGGTCCATACCGCGCAGCGCCAACAACTGCAGAGCGAACCACCCGCCCAGCACCAGCCACGCCGGTACCGTGATCACCCAGATGAATATGAGGAGCCGCACGGGATTGCGCGGCGTGGTCACGAGGTACGCCCCGAGTACACCCGCGATGGCACCGGAAGCGCCGAGAATGGGAATAATGGAATCCGGTCGGGAGAGGATCTGGGCCATTGCCGCAGCCAGTCCACAGACGAGATAAAAAATCAAAAAACGGAACCGGCGCAGGCGCGCCTCGATCTGGTCGGCGAAGACCAGCATATAGATCATGTTGCCGATCAGATGCATCCAACTACCGTGCATGAACATCGACGACAGCAGGGTCACATAAATCGGCTGCGGTCCGCGAGCGTGCTGGATTTTCGCCGCCGAGCCTTCGATGACAATCTCTTGGGTGTGGATCAGATCGACACCGTGGGTGATCTCATACGGAATGGCCGACCAACCCATGGTATAGGCCTCGCCGCCGGTGAGCTGGCGATACCACACATAACAACAGGCCGCGACGATGGCCCAGGTCAACCACGGGGTTATCCGGACGCGGGAATTATCGTCACCGATGGGGATGAACATGGCTGTCGGGAAAACTTCAGGCGGGGTGGGGAATTGCGGAAAGGAAAGCCATATTAGGCTGGGTCACGTCAAGGCGCGAATGCTGGGCGACGCTGGCAACGCTGGCAACGCTGCTTTCCACACGCAGACCGTCCGGCACTTCGCGGGGGACGATGAAGCCGCCCAATTGGGCCGGGTCATCAAAGCGGATATGGCGACAGCGTCCGGCTGCGACGGTGATCACCGCGGTCGTCTCCGGCTCGCGATCGGCAAAATAGAAACCGATCCGCAGCTGAGCAAGACGTGACGATGTATTCAATACGCACAGAGATTCATGACCGACATACCCTGTCTTTCCTGGTTTGCCTGCAGCCGGCAGGTATGCATCTGGAATGGTCCAGGTGCGAGCGCCAAGCGCGCGGGGACGCAGGGCAACGGCGGCTTGACGATGCGTGGCACGGGTCATTGGCGCACGATGTCAGCAACAACCCGTCCGGCAATGCCGGACGGGTTGTTGGAGTTCATATCAATGGGATCCGCGTGGATGCGCAGATCCCACATGCTGCGGCGGCTCAGGCCTTGGCAGCGGCACCGACGCTGTCAAAACGGACTTCACGCCCGCTCTCGGCGCTGGCGTAAATACCGTCAAGCATCTGCTGCACCATCAGCCCAGCGCTGCCGTCGCTGAGGTTTTCTTTGCCTTCGCGGCAGACGTCGACGAAATGACGCATCTTCAATTCAAAGACGTCACCCTTGGGGGTGAAGGCCGGGGTGGAGTTGAACATGTAGCCATTTTGGTCGTGGAAGACTTGGGCATTTTCCCAATTGGCGCCGCCCTTTTCACCCATCATTGTGAAATTCCACACGTCTTTTTCGATGTGCGCCGCGAAGCTGGCTTCGATCGACAGCGTCGCGCCGTTATCGAAACGAATCATGCCGACGGCAAGATCTTCGACGGTGTAGGTCTTGTAATCCCAATTCGGCCAACTACAGACGGCTTCCATCGGTTTATTGCCGAGGTAGGTCCAGGTATTGCCGCTGGCGGAAACCGGTTTCGGGCTGCCCATGGCGTAGTGCGCCATTTCGATGACGTGCACGCCGATGTCGATCATCGGGCCGCCGCCTTGCAGATCCTTGCGGCCGAACACACCCCAGTTGGGAATACCGCGGCGGCGCAGGGCCTGGCAGCGCACATGCAACACTTTGCCGAAAGCGCCGCTTTCGACGTGCTTGCGGATGAGTTGGGTGCGGGGGTCGAAGCGCCACTGAAAGCCGACGACCAAGTGTTTCTTTGCCTTGGTCGCGGCAGCGATCATTGCTTGGCATTCATACGCATTCATAGCCATCGGTTTTTCGACAATGACATGTTTGCCGGATTCCAGGGCGGCGATGGCATTGGCAGCGTGCAGCCCGTTGGGGGTGCAGATGCTGACTGCGTCGACCTCGGTCTCTTTGGCCAGCATTTCCTTGAAGTCGGTATAGACACGTTGAACGCCTTGGCCTTCCTTGAATTTCGCCAGGCCGGCGACGTTGAGGTCGGCAGCGGCGATCAATTCGACGCCGTCGATCTTCTTGAGGTTATTGGCATGGGCTCCGGCGATGCCGCCGGCGCCGATGAAAGCGACCTTGAACGATGTGCTCACGAAGAGCTCCTGTACCCAGAGATGGGCGGATGGGGACCGGCGCGGGGCTGGTAAGCGGGTAAATCGCGGCGTTCCCGAACGAGACGACTTGCGGCGCGTCTGGTGCCGGGTGGCCAGATGGCCACCAGAGAGGGCGCATCCTAGTCCGGGTAGGAGGTCCGCAATCGCAGAAGGATGCGCGACCCGGCACCCCGGATGTCGGCGACGGCAAGGTCTTGTGCGCGGACCTCAGCCCGGCACAGCGAGGCGATGCCGTGATGGCGGCGATCCGGTCACCCGTTTGATAAAGCGCGAAAAAGTAAAGATATCGGTAAAGCCAGCCTGCTCGGCGATGGCTCCCATATCCGCATCGGCAAAGCGCAGGGGTTGTACGCAACTCTCCGCACGCTGCTGATCGAGCCACGTCTTCAAGGCCACTCCGGTCACTGTCCGAAAACGGGTGGTGCAGTGGCCGGGACTGAGCCCCGCGGCGGCAGCCAACGCATCAACTCGCCACACTGCCAGGGGATCCGTGCGCACCTGCGTGATGATCCGCGCTACCGGATCGGCGCTGGGTTGGCAGAAGCGCTGACACAGGGCCAGCAGCCCGCTCAATAATGGCGCTAGCGCAGGCGAGAAGCCCCCGCCCGGACCGATACAGGCAGCGATCGCGGCGCCCAGCGGCCGTCTTCGCAGGTCCGAAGTCCGAAGTCCTATGTCCTCGAATTCGTCCTGAAACAATCTTCGCCATGCCCAGTGGCGCTCGTTGATGAAATTGTTTGGAATGAATTATACCGGCCAGGCCATTCCCGTAGCGATCCCCGCCTTATTCGCAGCTTCGAGACCTCGGACATAGGACATAGGACAGAGGACTTCAGGCCTCGGACTTCGAGAATTCGAAGACGCAGGACGCAGGACGCAGGACGCCGGACGCAGGACGCAGGACGATCTGCATGCTAAACGTCAAATAAGGTAGAAGTTAACTCCGATAATCGGCGTTTTCACTGATGTATTCATGCGTTCGATCAGCACCCAGAACGGTGGATTCGGCGCTGCCTTGACTCAGATCCACGTCAACTTCGACGCTGCGTTCGTGCGGGGGAAAATCGATGGGGGGGGTGTAAACGCCGCTTTCGTTGGGTGAACGGGTTTCGTAAAGCTCGGCGGCCTTGAAGTGGGCGACCAGCTTTTTTTCTTTGTCGGGATCCAGGCGGAAAGCCTGGTCAGCGAAGACCTCAATGCCGCCCACGTTGATCCGGGTCCGGCTGAGATCGAGATCGCTGCGCACGACGCCGACATGTTTGCCGATGGCGGCGACCAAGCGACCGACATTCGGATCATTGCCGCACACCGCGCACTGAAATAAGGGACTGTTGACGATAGATTTGCCGATCGAGCGGGCGAGGCCCTCATCAGGCGCCCCGTGCACGCGGCAGCGGATGACGTGATGCACGCCTTCGCCGTTACGGACGATGTCCTCGGTCAGATCCGCGCAGACCTGGGCCAGACCCGCACGGAAATCGGCGCGGGCGCAGGGAACTTTGCCAGAGGACAACAGTGCAACGGTATCCGAGGTCGAGGTATCGCTGTCGATCGACATGCGATTAAAAGTCTGGTCCACCACCATCGCCAATTCTGCGCGGAGCGCAGCGCGGTCGAGATCGGCATCGGTGAGCAGATACACCAGCATGGTGGCCAGATTCGGTTCAATCATCCCTGCGCCCTTGGCAATGCCGACAATACTGGCGCCGCCGGGCAGGTCGAAACGCCGGATTTTGGGGTACAAGTCGGTGGTGACAATGCCCTCGGCGGCTGGCAGAATCGACTGCTCTTGGAGATCACTGACCGCCTCACCGACATGACTGAGCATGGCGTCGACCGGTAATTGCCAGCCGATGACGCCGGTCGAACACGGCAGGATCTGCGTACTGGTGAGCCCCAGGTGCGGCGCAACCGCTGCACACAAACGTTCGCTGGCGGCAACCCCGTTTGGTGCACAGACGTTGGAGATCTTGTTATTGATCAGGATCGCCGCCAAGGTCGGCTCGGCCAAGCGTTGCCGCCCAATAATCACCGGCGCACCGGGAAATGCGTTCTTGGTAAAGCACGCGGCGAAGCGGCTGGTCGGTTCGAGGCAGCGCAGCAGCGTCAGCGTCATCCGCGCCGGCTTCGGCACTTCGACCGGGGTAAATGCAAAGCGCGCTGTCCCGACCGCAAAGCCCTGTGGCAAAGCCGCCTGGGTAGCCAACCAGGCCCGGTGGGTGGTGCGCGAGGTGAATTCCAATTGGGTCGAGGTCATAGTTGGAATGCTGACACGTTTACCATGGGGGGGAAGGAAACTGTTATTGTGAAGTCCTTGTGCGTGCGGAACGCTCCGTCCTGCGTCCTGCGTCCTGCGTCCTGCGTCTTCGAATGTCCGAAGTCCGAGGTCCGAAGTCCGAAGTCCGAGGTCCGAGGTCCGAGGTCCGAGGTCTTGAGCCATTGCGTCAGCGTAGATTTCACATGAGAGAATCGTCACTCGGCACATGCTGCTGTCGAATATTCCTCAAATCTATCTGCAAAAGGGACTTGCGGACCTCCGGACTCCCGGACCTCCGGACCAAGAGGCAATGAAATTCGACCTGCGAAGACGCAGGACGCAGGACGACGTGTACGGTGATTAAGCCGAACGAGATCGTAATAGGATGAATACGAATGATCACTGGAACCTGGAAGAAAATGAAGATCCTACCCGTCATGTCGATGACCATTGCTCTCATGACCGGAATTGGCCTGGCGGCAGACGCGAGTGCGGTGGCGGCAGCGCGGGCTTTGGGGGCGGGGCGACCGGATTGGCGGCAGTCATTGCGGTTGGGCGTCGTTTTTGGCGTATTCCAAGGGGTGATGCCGCTGCTCGGGGCGGGCTTGGCCTTGGTTTTCCTTCATGCCTTCGTGGCCGTGGATCACTGGATCGCGTTTGCGCTGTTAGCCGGGATCGGGGTGAAGCTGGGCTGGGATGCGTGGCGTGCCGATGGCGTAACCGTGCAGGGCTGGCCGAATTGGCCGACGCTGATGGTGCTGGGCGTTGCGACCTCCATCGATGCTGCGGCGGCCGGCGCAGGCTTGGCCACGCTGGGCGGCAGCCTGTGGATGAATGCCGGCATCATTGCCGTGGTGACCTTTGTCCTGGCGACTCTGGCCGCCGGTTTTGCGCCGCGTCTGGGCCCCTGGTTTGGGCGTCAGGCTGGATTTGCCGGGGCGGTTATTCTCATCGGACTCGGCGGGTGGATTCTGATCAGTCATCTGCGCGATCATGGCTGAGCCGACGTCGCAGCGCATGTATCGGCGTGATATCAGGGACCACAAAGGCAGGCGTTACGAGCTAATTTTGTGAGAGGTCACTATCGTTCCTGACGCGCACGTGAAATGCTGATAACGAGTGGCGACCATCTCCAGTCGTCATCATCTTACACGCCGCGAAGACGCAGGACGCAGGACGCAGGACCGAAGTGGCAATGAGATGTGAACTCCAAAAGCCCAGGACCCACAATAAAAATATCATCCATCCGCGGGCTCAATAATCGCGGTCATCGCACCCTGGCAGCGGGGAATGCGCCAGTCGGGCCCGAAGGCGTGGATCTGCTCCTGTTTGAGTTCAGCGCGTTCCTTGGAGGTGGTGTCGACGATGACGCGGTCCTGGGTGTCGACTTCGACGGCCATCTGAAAAGCGGTTTCAACCGGATGGCCGAAGACGGTCTGCAACAAGTCGATCACATAATCATAGCTGTGATCATCGTCGTTGAGCAAAATGACGTGCCATTGCGGCAGGGTGCGGACGGTGGTCGCAGATTCCGGCGTAATGACAGGTGCAGAAGGAGCCGACACGTGCGGCAGATTACGGTGCGCCTTGCGGAGGTGAAGCCGGGTTTGCCGTTGTGGGCGCTGGTCCAGCGCTCACGTCTGCGCGAGCGGCGGCAGCCGCGAGATCGAGGACCGGAACGTAGCCATGGGTGCCGTCCGCAAGCGCCACCAAGCGGCGTTCCTGCCAGGCTTCCTGATCAAGGAACGTCACGATCATGCCGGGCGGCAGCGACCGTTGCGGATGGCCGCTAGCGTCCAGCAATTGCGATGGTTGCAGGATCACTGCGAGCGGTTGGCGCCCATCGTGCAGACTGGCGACGATTCCCGGCGCCACCAAAAGCGTGGACAGCACACCACCCACCAGCCACCACGTGCGTTTCGTGCGGGCAACACAAACCCCGGCGAAACCCAATCCGGCCAAAGCGGCGAGCGACAGCGCAATCCAGCCCGTGCCCGGCCACGCGACCGGGCCTAGCCAGGTCAGCCAACCAGCGGGTGGCGGTGAACCCAGAACTCTCAAAGCGTGGCGCGGCTCGGCGCGCCAGGGCGCGCGCGTATGTGCTTTCAGCAACCACGCCGCCGCAGGGCCCGGCTGGTTGGCAGCTGCGGCGGCAAGACCGAGGTCATACCAAGCCTGCCACGTATTGCTGCGTTCCGCTTGCGCCTGCAAGCCGGACAAGGCCTCGTGCGGGCGACCATGTTGCCACAAGGCGTAGGGATCTTCGCTCGCAACAAGCCCCAGCAAACCCATTCCCAGGGCGACCAGTATCAACAATGCGCGGATCATGGCTGGCGCTCCAGGCGGCGCAGATCCTCGGCATCGATCTGCACCGGACTGTGGCTGAAGCGGGCGAAATCCAGGGCATTCAGCACCCGTTCCGCAACGACCGTCAGCTCCGGGGCGAGGTCGCCGCGTAGATTCTGCAGCAATGCCGCGGCGCGATCCCATTCGCTAGCCTGAACAGCGCGGGAAAATTCACGCCCGCGATGCGGACCGCGGCGGCCGCGGCTTGGCAAGCGTCCGATCAACCCGAAACCCAGGCCCGCGATGAAAAGCGCGGCAAAGACGATGAGCGCATGCATGGGTGCGGGCATCCAGGCCTGCGAACGCAGCGGCGGTGGCAATATCGTGCTGCTGGCGTTGCTCTCATCGCCAAGAGTATCATCTGTGCTGGGCGTGGGCACGTTACCGACAATGGTCAGGTCACGCGCACGTCCGGGCAGGACGGCGAGGGAAAGCGGCGCACTGCTGAGCTGACGGAAAGTGGACGTTTCCGGATCAAAAGTACTTAACGTGATCGGCGGGATCAGATATTGTCCGGTGCGACTGGGTACCAGATCCCAGGCAAAAGCGCGGCCTTGGGTCGGCGCGGGAATTTCACGCGGATAGGCGCGGATACCATCGATGGGTGGCAATTCGGGGGGACGCGCCCGTTCAATCTGCGGGCCCTGCAACTGTACCGTCAGGCGGGCGCCCTCCCCGGTGCTAATCTGAGCTCGATCCAAGGTAGCGCTGACGGTGGCATCACCGATCAGTCCACTCCAAGTGGCGGGGCGCCCCGCAGTCGGGACATCGATAATGACCAGTTTCGCTGGCCTGACCGCGCCCCGGCGCGCCGGTCCGGTGGCGACCCAGCGGGTATCGAAAATGGTCTGCTGTTGCCGGCACGGATAATAAGTCTGCTGGCCCCGCACGTCCAAGGTGGTGGATTGATCGACGGTTATCACCCACTCCTTGATCAGCTTTCGCCACGCCGACCCGTCAGCAGCGTAGACCGTTTCTTCGCGCAGTGGTTCGTCGCTGACCATGTGCGCCTGCGGCGGCGGTGAAATGCCGGGCTCTTGGATTTGTAGCGTGGGCTCAGAAAAGGCCATTTCATAGCGCAGGGTGACGCGTTGGCCGATGACCGCGTGCTCGGGAATGAAGCGGGCGGTGAACACGGCCTCGCCGACCAGTTGTGCATCGCCGGTGGTGACATGGACCTGTACGGGTGCGGTCATCAATTCGCCGCCGTCCGCAAGACGTACGGTCAAAGCCGGAATGGTGTAGGTTCCCACCGCGTGCGCCTGAATGATGACAGTCCTGATTTCTGCCGTCGTCTTCACGCCGTTGATGTTACTGCGGCGAATCTGATTCATCCCAGCATCCTGGAGGTCCAGGCCGTCAACCGGCGGAAGCAGGACCACCGTGCTCATGCTGGGCGCATCGGTGATGGTCAAGGTGGCTTCGATAACCGCTCCCGGCGTCAATTCGCCTGGCACGCTCAGCGTCGCTTCTGCCCCGCTGAGCAGAAATGCGGTGGACATCAGCACCAATACCATCAGGCGTCTCACCACGGATTGGCCCCCGGATCGACGGGGGTGGTGCGGTCATACAACAATTGCAGGCGAAGCACGTTGCGATCTTCGGGCGGAAGCTGTTCGAGCCAACGGTCCGCCGCCTCCCGCGGCATGTTGAGGCCCGGAGTGTCTGCTGACGGTGCGGCAGCCTGATCCGTAGGAGAATTGGCCTCATCTTGGTCAGCGGCGCTTTGTTCCTGCTGATCTTGCTCCTGCTTTTCCTGTCCCTGCTTGGCTGGGTCTTCTTTGCTAGGCTGGCCCTGATCCTGATCTGCCTGTTGATCCTCTTGGCCTTGCTGATCCTGGTCCGGTTTGCCTTGCTGATCCTGCTTGTCCTGATCCTGATCCTGCTGCTGATCTTTTTCTTCTTCTTTATTATCCGCCTGATCCTGCTTGTCCTGATCCTGGTCCTGGTCCTGCGATTCCTGCGCTTCCTGCGCTTCGTTGACCTCGACGGTGATCGAAAGCTGCGAATGCGCCTGCCAACGATCGCTGACCGAGACCAACAGCGTGCTGCTGCCGGTCACCGTGGCGGCGCCGCGCAGATAGCCGTCCGCATCGACGCGAATACCTTCCGGACCGCCGCTGCCGCTCCACGCATACGGTGGCGTACCCCCTTCGACCTTCAGGGCTTGGTTGAGCAGTTTCCCTTGCTGCAGGCTGAGCGTTTCTTTTTCGGCAATCACCGGCGGGGGATTCACCGGCAGAATCAACGTGAGCGAGCGTCTGCGCCCATCTGCCGCCGATAATTGCACCGGCAGAGGGAGATCGCCGGCCTTATCAGGCGCGCCATCAACCACGCCATCGGCACGGATGATGATGCCGTCAGCCGCTGCGGATTGCTGCCACGTATATTTTTGCGCGGGACCCTGCACGCCTAATTGATGGGTGTAGGGGGCCCACGCGGTTGCGGCAGGTAAACGAGCTTCGCGGGGGGCGAAACTGTCGACGACCACCAGATTCACCGTGCTTTCAGCTGTATGGGTGGCATCGGCGGCGCGAATGGCCAGCGCATAGGTCCCTGCCGCAGTGGCGGTGCCGCGCAGATGCCCCTGTGCATCGGCCTCAATACCAGGCGGCAGGCCCGAAATGGTCCACTGCGGTTGGCGCAGCCCTTCGGCAGTCAATTGTGCCGCATAGGGGACATCGACCAGGGCCTCGGGCAGGGCGACCGTGGTGATTGCTGGGGGCGGCAAGATGGTCAGGGTGATGTTGCCCTGGGTGCTATTGGCGCTGCCTTCGGCGGCATCGGTCACGGTTATTTTCAGCCGATGGTCGCCGCGGGTCTTTGGCCCTGGAATGCCCTGGAGCACGCCTTCGGCGGACAGGCTCAACCCTGCCGGAAGATCCGCACCGGTGAATTGATACGGCGGTGTACCGCCTTGGGCGAGTATCGTGGCCGACCACGCCTCGCCTTCATGGGCGTCGGGCAAGGTTACTGCGGGCAGACGCAATCGTCGGGCCTCCGCCTCCTTTTTCAGGCGCAGGGCGTCTTGCTGCGCCAACCATGCGCGGCGCAATTCATCGCGGGTAATAATGAAAGCGGGTTCTTCGGCGCGCAATTGCACGGCTTGATCTGCTGCCGCCAACGCATCTTCCAAGCGACCCTGGTGCCAGCGCGCCAGGGCCAGATTATGCCACGCATCGGCGGCCAGGGCGACGCCGGGGGCACGGGTCGCGGCGGTGAGATGTTCGCCAGCTTTTTCCGCATCGCTGCTCAATAACAGCGTGCCGAGATTAAAGCGGGCGGCAGCGAAATCGGGATGGGCCAAGACCAGGGCTTCCAGGGCGGCACGGGCAGCTGCCGGGTCGCTCGCCGCTTGTCGCGATGCCTGCGCCAATTCCGTCCACGGCGCCTGTTCGGCGGCCAACGTTGCTGCACACAGAAGAAGCAGTGCATAGCGCATTACAGCGTTCTCCGACGGCGCGCGGTGGGCAGCAGGAAACCGAGGGTCAATAAGCCAATCGCCGGCAGCAGAGCCCAGCGATAGCGTTCGCTCTGCACGATCTGCCGTTCCTCTTCCCACGGTGCCTGCACCAAATGATTCAGCAGATGATCGGCAAGCGCGCGCACGTCTTCGGAACCGGTAGTGGCGCTGACTGTGATCCCGCCGGTGGTGCGCGCCAGGGTTTCCAGGGATGAGCTGTCCGCCGCGACTTCGACGGTGCGGCCTTCGACCAGAATCGTGGCTTTGCGTTCCCGGTCGCCAATGAATAAACCATAGACCGGAATATCGGCGGCTGCTGCATGCTTGGCGGCCTTGGCCACCGCATCGGCTTCCGGATCGGCGCCATCACTGATCACCAACACGGCTTGGCCGCGGCCACCTTCGCGGCCAAGCAGATCCACCCCGGTGGTCACCGCGCGGCCAATCGCCGTGCCTTGCAGGCCCGTCATGGCCGGGAACAGCTCCGGGGTGCAATCTTCTAGCATTTTGGCCAGTGCGAGATGATCGCCGGTCAGTGGGGAGCGGACGGTGGCAATCCCGGCGAAGGGCAGCAACGCCAGGCGCGCATCGCCCAATTCACCCAGCAGATCCAGCGCCTTGTCGCGCGCAGCGCGACTGCGGTCGGGGAACATGTCTTCTGCCAGCATCGAACGGCTGCAATCGATGGCGACAACGAGGTCGATGCCGTTGACCTGGCGTTTTTCATTTTCCCCACCCCAGCGTGGGCCAGCGACGGCGACAGCCAAGGCAAGTAATCCCGCCCACAGAAAAACCTGTCGCAGAGCGATCAGGAAATGGGAATGGGTCGCGAAGCGCACTAGGCCAACCCCGGCGCTGCGCTGGCGGCGGCGGATGCGATACCGCCACAAAAGCTGGCCCAACCCCGCCAAGGCGAGGATCGCCAACGTGATCAGCAGCCACCACGGATGGGCCCAGCTCATACGCCCCTCCACCGGGGTTCGAAAATAATCGCGCAGCCCGCCAGGCCCAGGGCCGCCAGCAGCCACGGCAAAAATCGGTCACTATAATCATCACGCTGGCGGACGGTATGTTCGCTGGGTTCCAATTCGTCGATGCGCGTAAATACATCGCGCAGGCCCTGGTCATCATTGGCCATCAGGGCGACGCCGCCGCTGGCGCGGGCGACTTCTTCCAGGCGAGCCTGATCCGGCAAGAGATTCTGTTGCAGGGGGATTCGGGTGATGCGATTGAACCGCCCTGGCACCGACATGGTGCCGCGGGGATTGCCCACCCCGATACAATGGACGCGCACCTGCTTGGCTAACGCATGTTTGGCGGCTTGTACCGGATCCTCCCAGTTCGGCAGACTGGTGGTGTCCTTGCCGTCGGTGATCATCACGATCGCTTTGCCCTGACTATTTTCATCTTCCAGCCAGCGTAGTGCGTAACCGATGCCTAGGCCAAAATTGGTGCCGTCGCCGAGCAGGCCGACCTCGCCCTGGACGCGATTGCCCTGGCTCCACAATTGGCGTTGCAGGGTTTCGGTGCGACTGAGGAATTCACGCACACTCGCATGATCAAAGGTCAGCGGACACGAGGTAATCGCGCGGTTGCCGAAAAAAACCAGGCCAATGCGGTCGGATTCGCGCCCGGCGATGAATTGATCTGCTGCTTGCATCACCGCGGCGAGACGATCACGGGCATTGCCATCGGCATCGACCATGTCGTCGACCTTCATGCTTAAGCTGAGATCGATGACCAGCATCAGATCGCGCCCAGCCTGGGTGCGTTCGGTGATCGTGCGCCCATATTGCGGCCGCGCTGCGGCAACCACGCAGCAGAGAATGGCGAGTACAGCCAGTAGCCGTTGCACGCTCGGCCCGCGACTGGGGCGCAGGGCGAAGCGCGCGAGACTGAAAGCGCCAAAGGTCGCTCCGCCACGCTGCGAACGCCACACCAAAATCAGCGCTGCCAACAGTGCGAGGGCCAGGAGCCAGGGATTTTCCCAACGGAAGGTCATCGGCTTCCTTTTTTCGGCTCTGAGCCTGCCGGCTCGACGGTTGCCGACGTGGCAGCTGCCGCCGCCGCTTCAGCTTCACGGTCAACGCGCTGTTGTACCTGTTCCGCCCAGACCAAGGCGCGCGAACGCAGTGGTTCTACCGCTGCGGCGGCGAGATCGTCGGCAGCCCAGCGCAAGGCATCGAGTTCGTCCAGCAGGCGGGCTATATCGCGATGCTCTTCGTCGGGTAACGGCGTGCGCAGGCGTGCAGAACATTCGCGAGCGGTGGTGGCGCTGCCATCGAAGCCAAAGAGCTCCCCGGCATAGCGACGCAAAGCCGCACTGATGCGCGCGCCGGCTTCTTTGCCATCTCCGGAAAAAGCTAAGCCCAGACTGTGACGGAGCGTCGTGATCGGCGGAATGTCCACCGCCGCCTGTCGGCGTGGCCACCACCACGCCAGCGCGCCCAAAACAAGCGTCGCGGTTGCCGCGACCACCGCGGCAATCCACCACGGCGTAACTGGAGTGGGTTCTGGATCACTCAACCATAAATCACGTGGAGGCGCGGGCTGAGCCGGTTCGGCGATGGCGCCGACCTGGACCACGACGATCGGTGCCTGGGCCTCCATGCTGGCCGAGGTTTGGTCAGACCCTTTTGGGAGCGGCGGCGTGCCACGCAAAACCGGACGCGGTAATTCCCACGGTCCGCTGCGTTGGGCGAGCACGCGTAAACGCCAGCGCTCGCCGATTTCTTCGCCGGTCTGCCAGCGTTCCGGCGGAGGGCTCGCAATGACATATGCATCCGCGAACGTTCGCCCTGGATCGGGCTGATTGACCTGCCACGTCGGTGGCCAGCGGTAAGTAATGGTGATCTCAATCGGCGAGCCCACGGCGACCGTGGCCGGACTGACAGCTAATTCGACCGTGGGCTGTTCCACAGCCCTGGCCGGAGTCAGAACCAGCGCGGCGAACAAGAATCCGGCGACAGACGTCAATTTAACGGACACGCTGCCTCCGTTCGCGGAAGAAGCGGGTGATCGCGGTGACCGCCGATTGATCGGTGCGTAGATCGACCAGATCGCAACTGGCTCCGCGAAAGGCGGCGCTGACGCGTTCGCGCTGGGCGGCGTAGGCTGCCGCATACGCGGCGCGGGCACTGTTATTTAAAGCAAAAAGCACTTCACCACTGCCTTCGGGATTGGCCAAGGCCAGCGGCACCGAACCTGCGGGTAGGGTGGCCTCGGCAGGGTCAGCGACCCGTAGGCCGATCAGATCATGAGTCCGCCCGGCCTGGGCCAAGGCGCGGCTGAAGCGATCATCGACATCGAGAAAATCGCTAATCAGAAAACACACCGCCCGCCGTTTGGCGACGCGGCGTAATTCGTCCAAAGCATGATCGAGATCCGCGGTACGTTCACCGCCGCCACTGGCCATAACTTCGCGTACCAGGCGCAGACTATGGCTGCGGCCGCGACGTACCGGCAGGTGAACCTCGGTACGGTCGCTAAAAGCGACCAGCCCGATACGGTCGCGATTGCGCATCGCATTGATTGCGATTACCGCCGTGGCCTCGGCCGCCAAGGCTTGTTTTGCTCGTTCAGAAATTCCAGGAATCGCGCCAAAGCGCATCGATCCGGAACAGTCAACCAAAGTGACAATGCTGAGTTCGCGTTCTTCACGGAACACCTTCACGAACGCCTTCCCCGCCCGCGCCGTCACATTCCAGTCGATATGGCGCACGTCGTCGCCTTCGCTGTACTCGCGCACCTCGTCGAATTCGAGACCAGTGCCCTTGAACGCCGAGCGATAACTGCCGGCGGCAAGATTCGACATCATTTTTCGTGTGCGCAATTCAATCCGGCGAACTTGTTTTAATATCTGTGCAAGATCATCCTTATCCTGAGAAGGTCCGAGGTCCGAAGTCCGAGGTCCTAGGTCCCGCAGCTGCGTGCGATCAGAGGGCATGATAAGCCTCCAGATTGTCCTCGCGCACGCGGCCAGGAGTGAGGTAGCCTTGGAGTCGGCTAACCTGTTGTAGGCACAGCGTTGCCAACTGGTGGAGGGGTGCGGCTTCCTCAGCGGTAAACAAGCCAATGCGGACAAGGACATGCAGACATGAGATAACTTCCATGGCTGAACCCCGGGAATAACTCAAGAAGCGCGCAAATTCAGCATCTGATCCGCGGCCAAACCCTTCGGCAATATTGTTTGAGATAGAAAGCGCAGCCCGCAACACTTGATCACGGATCCAGTAGGACCCTTTGACCCTGCCCTCGTCGAAACGGGCATGCAGGTCGGCGACTAAATCAATCGCGACCACCCAAGCCTGAATGTCCTCGACTCGTTGAAACCCTGCCACCGCGAAATCTCCGACTGAAAGGGGAAATGTCCGTCCCACTTGCGGGACCTAGGACCTCGGACTTCGGACGTAGGACGGTGTCAAGGAACTGGTACGTGTTCGAGCAAACGCCCAACCAAATCATCAGCCGTCAAATCTTCGGCTTCTGCTTCGTACGACGGTTGGATGCGATGGCGCAACACATCGGCGGCGATGGTCTTCACATCCTGGGGCGTGACGAAGCCACGGCCTTCTAAGAAGGCGTTGGCGCGTCCGGCCTGGGCTAGGGCGATGACGGCGCGCGGGCTGCCGCCGAGTTGGATGAGATTATCCAAGCTGCGGATATTGGCGGCCTTGGGATCGCGGCTGGCCCGGACCAGGGCGACGCAATAATCCTTGAGGCGGTCATCCATGTGCACGCCCTGCACGGCGGCCTTGGCCGCGTTCAGACCGGCCACGTCGATAACGGGCTGCAATTGGGGGACCTCGGTGCCCAGAGCGCGATCCAGGATTTTGCGTTCCTCCTGGGCGCTGGGGTAATCAACCCGGATCTTCATCAGGAAGCGATCGGTTTGGGCCTCGGGCAGCGGATACGTGCCTTCCTGTTCAATCGGATTCTGGGTGGCAAGAACGAGAAAGGGCGAGGGTAGCGGAAAGGTCTCGCCGCCGATGGTGACCTGCCGTTCCTGCATCGCTTCGAGTAAGGCTGACTGGACCTTGGCCGGGGCGCGGTTGATTTCGTCGGCGAGGACGATCTGGGCAAAGATCGGGCCTTTGCGGGTGGTGAAATGGCCCGCTTCATAAATGCGGGTGCCAATGATGTCAGCGGGGAGCAGGTCCGGCGTGAACTGCACCCGGCTGAAACTGGCGGAGAGGCTTTGCGCCAAGGCGCGTACCACGGTGGTCTTGGCCAGTCCGGGCAGGCCCTCTAGCAATAGATGCCCATCGCAGAGCAGGCCGACCAGCAGGCGGCGCACCAACTGATGCTGGCCGACCAAAACCTTGCCGATTTCGGCTTCGACCCGGCGCAGGGGGGCAGCGGCTTCGGCGAATTGGGCAGGGGCAGCAGTCATGAGGTATCTCCGGGCAGGCAGAGACGTTAGCAGGGGCTCGGCCTTTCCCAATCCTCCACTGGTTCAGCGGTGTTGGTGTGCAAGGTGCGCCATTTCCCTGCTCGTCTCCGTCCTCTTGCCAACGTTCGCGGCTTCGGCGCTCAGCGGGGGCAGCGAGCGGATGGTATATGCTCCCATGCGGTACTTCTGGGTCTTCTTGGTCGCGCACGGTGCCCTGGGGGTTCCGCTGCTGGCGGCGGAACCCGCAGTCGAGCTCGCGCCTGCCATTGCACCCAAGCTGCTCTTCGCCAGCCGCCTCGGCGGACCCGGCGATCAATGGCTGCCCCAGGTCCGGGTCAAAGGCCGCGTCATCCAAGCCGCCACCAAGGAGGGCTTGGGTCTGCAAGTCATCGTTGCCGACGACGACAGCGTCAGCGCCAAAGCCTTTGGCAATCGCGCAGTTGCCTGCCGGATCGATAATAACCTCCCCAACGGTGGCAAAGAGGGCCCCTATCAGTGGGGCTATAATCAGGTTCATCCCCTCTTGCAGCAGCCATTTCTCAAGGGGCCCGGTTGGCAATGGTGGGGCTGGAATAATGACCAGGCGCGCAGTGCCACGGCGACCTACGCGCCGTTCATGGCGGACTCCCGCATTCGCACTGTGACCATCCTGGCCGATCGCAGCTTGGTCGCGGTGGGCACCGCTGATGGCGGCAATACCTCGCTGCGTGCAGACCCTCGCGACATCAATCGCAATTTTCCATTTCCGATCGGCAACGATCAGACCGGCGGCGGCGGCGGTGGGCTTAGCTCCTGGGTATTTCATATCTCGCCCCAGGGCGAACCCCTGGGCCAAGCAGTTTTCCGTGGCCTGATCGCAGGGATTACCAGCGATCGTTGGGGCCGTCCGTATTTTGTGGGCCAAGCGGTCATTAAAGGTGACGACCGCAGTGGCTTCGGCTATGGCGATGGTGCCGGCTTGGTCATCGCCGATGCCGACTGGCAGAAGATCCTCTTCAAAACGCATTTCGGCTGCGAAGACGGCGGCGCGTTCTTTTTGTGGGGCATCGATGTCGACAGCAGCAGCGGCTTGGCTGCCGTTAGCGGTTATTGCAGCGGAAAAACCTTCACAGGCGTCAACGCTATTCAGGAAGAACCTGGTGGCGATGCCGACGGATTTGTGGCAGTTATTCGCCTGTGGCAGCCCACGCCCTGAACGCGCAGATATCAGGGCCAAATCGCCGCCAGCCAGTGCAGATAGGTTGTCCAATCTTGGGGCAGGACATCATGCCCACCGGGGCGGAGATGAAACGCCAAGCGCTGACCGACCACGTGATTGAGGTCGGGAAGCTGGTCAGACAGCGCTGGGTCAAAACCGGATATCGCCCAGGCGGGGGCGGCGAGTCGGGCCGCGTGAAATGCACCTGGCGGGTCGCCCCAATGATCATCCACCGCATACGCGAGTAGCAGTGGCCGCGGGGCGATGGCGGCCAGCAAGTGGTGCTGATCGTACGGTAATCTCTGGGGATTGGCGGCGTAGTCCTGAAAGGCAGGACAGAACCAATGCTGGAATCGGGCCACCTGCGCCAGGGTTTCAGCACCGTCCGTATCGGCTGATTTGCGAGAGAGTGCTCCACCGGCAGTACCGCTTTGATTATCAATACACCAAGCGATGCGAGGATCACTGGCGCACGCCAGTAATGCTGCTTTGCCGAGCCGGGAATGGCCCATCACCCCGATACGTTGAGCATTGACCCACGGCAACGTGGTGAGTCCATCCACCAGCCGCTGCAGTCCCCAGGCCCAGGCCGCAATCGCGCCAAAGCTATGGGCCTCGCGCTGGTCCTGCCGCAGGCGGCCCCACAGTCGATTGATTCCTGATGCCGCATCGATGCGGGCGGAATCAGTGCTATCGACGTGAATTTCCGCACAGCACAGGGTGGCAACGGCATAGCCGGCCTGAATCGCTTGGGCAAAATCCCACCGCCGGGCCTGTTCGCCACGTGGCGTGGTTCCCTCTATGTAGGCCGTATGGAGCGGAATATCCGGATCCAGACAGGTCGTATGATTACCACGGAAATTTAACCCGGTGATGACGGGCACGGGTACAGGTCCCTCGGTCTGCCGCGGCCGCACGATCAGCACGTCGGCCTGCCAGGCCTGATCCCCGAGTCCGCAACGCAGACGCAGCACGCTGCGTACACCGTGCCCATCCAGCACGACTGCTTCTGGTACTACCACCTCGAATCCAGTCACCGCCACTGGCGGCGGCAACCACCCGTATTGATAATGCTGCAGCCCGTGCAACGCCTGCGGAGCACCATATTGCTGCCACGCCGCCGCAGTCACCGGGCCGTCGTGAAACAAGGGGGGCGGCGCTATCGCGGGGCTTGGGGAATCGTTCATCGGCAATCAGCAGTCAAATAGCCCTCGCCCCAGTCGGGGCGAGGGAAACGTGCGAACGACGGCAGTTGGATCAGCCCGCCTGCGCTGCCAGCCTCGCCTTGCGTTCCACCTGGCGTTCGCGGATCGCCTGTTCGGTGATCGCGGCGGAGTCGATGTTGCGGCCTTGGATTTTTTCTTCTTCGACGTATTTGTCCCAGGCGGCAGCGACGTCTTGGCTGTTCTTGTAGGAACAGAATTTGGGGCCGCACATCGAACAGAATTCGGCTGACTTGAAGGCGTCGTGGCTCAGGGTGCTGTCGTGTTTTTCGCGGGCGCGTTCGGGATCCAGGGCGAGCTCGAATTGTTTATTCCAATCGAAGCTGTAACGGGCGTCGCTCATCGCGTCGTCACGGTCGCGGGCGCCGGGACGATGGCGGGCGACGTCGGCGGCGTGCGCGGCGATCTTGTAAGCGATCACCCCTTGGCGCACGTCTTCGAGATCGGGCAGGCCGAGATGTTCAGCGGGGGTAACATAACACAGCATCGAGGCGCCATGCCAGCCAGCGAGGGCCGCACCGATGGCGCTGGTGATATGATCATAACCGGGGGCGATGTCGGTGGTCAGCGGGCCGAGCACGTAAAAGGGTGCTTCGTGGCAGACTTCGGCCTCCTTTTTCATGTTCATTTCGATCTGATCCATGGGCACGTGGCCGGGACCTTCGACCATGACTTGCACGTCGTGTTCCCAGCACTTCAGGGTCAATTCGCCGAGCACTTCCAATTCCGCGAACTGGGCCGCGTCGCTGGCGTCGGCCAAACAACCGGGGCGCAGGCCGTCGCCAAGACTGACGGTGACGTCGTATCTTTTGAGGATTTCGCAGACCTCATCCCAGTGCGTATACAACGGATTTTCCTGGTGGTGGAACAGCATCCATTCGGCCATCAAGGCGCCGCCGCGTGAGACGATGCCCATTTTGCGTTTGGCGATGAAGGGCATGAAGCGCAGCAGAATGCCGGCATGCAGGGTCATGTAATCGACGCCCTGCTTGGCCTGGTGTTCGATATTCTCCAAAATGCCATCGATGGTCAAATCAGTGACCTTGTCGACCTGCTGAATCGCTTGATAGATCGGCACGGTGCCCATGGGCACGGTGGCCTCGTCGATCATCGCTTGGCGAATCTGGTCGATGCCACCGCCGGTGGACAGATCCATGACCGTGTCGGCGCCGTATTTCACCGCCAAGCGCAGCTTGGTCAGTTCGCCTTCGATCTCGGAAGTCACCGCGGAATTACCGATATTCGCGTTGATCTTGCAGCACGAGGCGATGCCGATCGCCATCGGATCCAGGGTGCGATGGTTGACGTTCGCGGGGATGACCATGCGGCCGCGGGCGACTTCGCTGCGCACCAGGTCCGGGTTCAGGCGTTCGCGTTCGGCGACGCGCTGCATTTCCGGGGTGACGATGCCCTGGCGGGCATAATGCATTTGGGTGATGCAGGGCTGACCGATGCGATCAAGGACGTAGGCGCGGGGAGCAGGGCTGATCATGGGTTGATTCCGTTTACAAGGGACAAGACAAGAGGATGGAGGGCATCCGCACGCACAGCGGCGTCGGATTGAATTGCAGAGAGGGCAGGGCAGAGCGACCGAAGCGGCTGAAGCGACCGAGAGGCAATGAAGGTCATCGACCTTTCCCTTCGCCGGCATGATCCGGAGCAGGTTCGCGGGTCACCGCGGTGCCGACGTGGCAGTGCGGTTTCTCAGGCCCAGCCGGGCCTCCCCGAGGTTACGGCTGACTCTGGCAGGCACGCTTCCAACGCAAGGGGAGACCAGGAGAGATGGCACAGACGCACCCGTTCCTACTCAACCATTGCTGGCGCTCGATTTCCCACATAGTTCTCGCGTCCACTCAGCGGACGGAGTCAACCCCGATGCGTTATCAGCCATGATGCGAAACCTCTGTATGGTCCGGATCCTGCTGGCCACGCTCTGCGTGTGGGCTGGCGTGGTGGCGATGGAAGCCCCATCCCTACTGGTAGACGGCGTCGAATACACCTTGGCCACCGATCAGGTCCGAGTTCGTGCCGCCGGAGCAGTGGCCGTGCCGCTCGGAGCGCGGATGGTCGGGCAAGCCCGGCCTCCTGCCGCTTCTGCCGTGCAGGCTATCCAATGGACTGATGATCCCGGATTCCCGGGCTGGCAGGCCGCTGTTCACGATCTTGCAAAGCAGCCCGGGGTCGCGGCAGTCCAAGCGGTGTATATTCACCAGGGAGGTGGGAAAGCCGGCGCGCGGGCGCTAACTCCGATCACGGTAGCGGCCCAGATCGGCGTCGTGGTACGAGCGGACACGGTGCTCCCTGGGCTACGCAAGCGCTATGGCCTGGGCGTGGCCAGCCAGGTCCCCGGCGTGCCTCAGGCCTGGGTTATTGACACCGGTGATGGCGATCCGTTATCCGCGCTGCGAATCAGCACCGCGATGGCGGGCGATCCAGATGTCATCGCGGTAGAGCCGGTCATTGCGCGGACCATGATCACCCGGGCGATGTTTAATGATCCCCTGATCAATGCTCAGTGGCATCTGCCGTTAATCGGTGCGCCAGCGGCGTGGGATGATGCGCAAGGGGCGGGGGTGAATATCGCGATTGTTGATAGCGGACTGGATTTGGCCCACGCCGATCTGATCCCGAACCTCAAGACCAATATCGACATCGATATCGTCGGCGGCGATTTCGACCCTAGTTACGATGAGCCCGACTTTGAGGTCCATGCCACCTGGGTCGCGGGCATGGCTGCTGCCCGAGGCAATAATAATGCCGGAGTTTCTGGCGTGGCACCACTGGCTGGCCTGGTCGGGGTCCGTCTCATCGTCGATGAATTAATTAGTGACGCGCAAATTGCGCAGGCGCTGGCGCATCGGAGCGCGGATGTCGTGACCACGAATCAGGTTTGGGTCAGCAATAATAGTTGGGGACCGGAAGAGCTGACGTTTGGCACGCCCGGTCCGCAAATGCTGCAGGCGCTGCAAACGGCGACCAGCAGTGGGCGCAATGGTCGCGGAGTAGTTTATGTCTGGGCTGCTGGCAATGGTGGGAATATGGGTGATGACAGCGGTTGGGACGGATTCACCAGCAACCGTTTTGTCATTGCGGTCGGTTCGACCGGGGGGAACGGTATTCGTGCGTATTATAGCGAATCCGGGGCAGGTCTCTTAGTCAATGCCCCAGGGGGAGTGGGGCCGAGCAATGGCGTTGTCACCACGGAGCTAGGTGGTGGGTACACCACCGCCGGTCAAGGCCGCTCGGGCACCTCTTTCGCAGCCCCGGTGGTAGCCGGTGTGGCTGCTTTGCTCCTGAGTGCCGACCCGACCTTAAGTTATCGCGATGTCATGCACCTGTTGGTGCAAACCGCGGTGCGCACCGATGTCGGCAATGCCGATTGGAAAACCAATGGTTCGGGACGCATTTTTAATCACGCCTACGGCTACGGCCGGGTGAACGCAGGCGATGCGGTGGCTGCGGTCCATGATGGTTTGTGGCGCAAGGTCGCGGCACCCGCGACCCCGGTATCGAAATCACGGAGCACTTCTGGATCCATTCCCGACAGCCCGGCCGCAGGGATCAGCCAAACCGTGGTTTTTTCAGGGGTTGTCCCCGCCTTTCATCTCGAACACGTTGAATTGACCGTCGACATTACCCATCAATGGGTTGGCGATCTTGAATTGACCCTGACCTCGCCATCCGGAATGGTGGCGCGGTGGCCCAACCGGCTTGCCGCTGAGGCGGGGCAGCTCAAACGGACCTTTGTCACCACGGCATTCTGGGGTGAACAGCCAAATGGTACCTGGACCTTGCAGGTCAGGGATCGCGCCGAGAACGATGTTGGCACCTTAAAATCCTGGAGCCTCAAAGGGTACGGCGCCATGGCTCCGCTGGCCCCGACTCTCAGTGCGATCGCCCCCACGGGAATTGAACGCGGCAGTGGCCCAACCGTGCTCACCGTAACCGGCAGCGGTTTCGATAGCGGCAGCACCATCCACTGGAATGGGCAGCCGCAGGATACCACTTTGGTTTCCGCGACTATGCTGACTGCCGCGATTTCGCCCGCCCTCTTGGTGGCGACCACCACGGCGTCGATCACCGTCATCACCACGCCGTTCCCCAGCATCGGTAGTGGGCAAAGCGGTGGTGGTACCAGTGCCGCGCTGGCTTTGCGGGTGACTGATCGCCCGACCATTGTCTTGAATAATACCTCATTGAGTTTCGCTGAAGATACCACCGCCATGCTGGGAGTGACCGTCGGTGACGCGGACGATAGTGCCGCAAGCTTGGTGGTGACGGCAACGAGCACCGATTCCACCCTGTTGCCGAGTGCGGGATTACTGAACACCGGCACGGGCACATCGCGGACCCTGACCGTGCAGCCATTGCCGAATCGAAATGGCACGGTCACGGTGACGGTGGCCGTATCTGATGGTGCGTTGACCGCCTCGGCCGAGGTGGTGGTGACGGTGACGCCGGTCGCTGATGAACCGATTGTCGCTGACGTGATTGTGCGCGCCCGGCGCAGCCCGGCGACCCTGGGCGGACAATTCATCGGCTTCGATCCGGATGGCACCGCCCTGACTTTTAGCAAGCTCAGTGATCCCACGCAGGGGACCGCCGTGGTCGCCACGGACGGCAGTTTCACCTGGACCCCGCCGGCGACCATTTTCACCGGGGTGACCACCTTTACCGCCGTGGCCAGTTCGGGCGGCGGTGATTCTGACCCCGCCACCGCTTTTATCGTCATTCACGATCCCGCCTTGAAAGTGCCGTGGATCATCAGCGAACCAATGGAAGAAATCGAGCCGGCTGATACCTGGACCTGGCCGATTCGTATCGACCGGACTGCGATCACGAGCAACGGCAATCTGACCTTCACTTTGATCCAAGGTCCGCCCGGCATGGCCTTTGTCGGTGGCGGAGCGACGCTGACGGTGACCGCACCCGGCGATGCAGCGACCCTGTCGTGGCTAACCGCTGGAACTAACCGCCATGTCCCGGTGGTAGTCGAAGTCCGCGGCGATGTGAATTTCAACCAGGGCTTTGATGCGGCGCGGATATTACTCCGGGTCCGCAGCATGGCGGCGACGGAGTGATCATGCGCTCTTCTTTATTTTCTTTCGCCCTGCTGGTAACCGCTTCCTTATTGGCGCCGCTGATCCTGAGCAGTTGCGGTGGCGGTGGTGGTGGTTCCGGAAGTCAGGGTCTGCCGAAACGGGTATTGGATCTAGAAACTGGCGTGCTCGGTCCGCTGACCCGCAATGTGGGCAGCGATCCGGCTTTCGGCCTGACCAAGATTGTCTTCGTCGAAATTCCTGCGGGCAGCCTGTTGGCTGGGCAAAGCGCAGGAACCCTGGGACAGCAAGCAGATGAAACGCCAGGTACCAGCGTTGCGGTCCCCACTTTTTTGATCGCCCAGGATGAATTAACCCAGGCGCAATGGTTGGCCCTGGTTGGTACGGGTGATCGTCCGTGGCTGCGGCTGGCGCCCGTTGGAGTCACTGGCAGTAGCCAGGAGGCCGACCGCCTGCCTGCTACGGGTCTGACTTTTGATGCGATTTCCGCTGCCTTGGCGAGCTGGAATAGTGGTGCCAGTGAAACCCTGGAAGTGCCGACCAACGTGCAGTGGGAATATGCCTGTCGGGCCGGTGTTGCGGGCTTATTCTCGTGGGGAGACAGCGTCGACCCCGAGGTCGTTGCCCGTTATGCGAATCTGGCCGCCGTCGCTCCGGCGACGATCGGTACGCGTCAGGCGAACCGCTTTGGCCTGTACGATATGCACGGCAATGCGCGCGAGTGGACGGCGGAGGGCGAATTACGCGGCGGCGGTTTTAGCGATCACGTGCTGCGGGCTCGTTGTGCTAATCACCTGGACGGAGTGGATATTTCGACCCAACACGCCTTGTCCGGGGTGCGGCTTATTCTGACGGTGCCGTGATCCAGGTGGGCTGATTGAGGTAATGAACTGTTTCCAAGTTCAAACCACAGGCCGGGGCCTGCTGGGCCCCGGCTGCGGTGTGTTCACCGGCTAAGCTCGCGATAAAATCAGCGGCGGTACACGTGCCATGCGCAACCGCGACGCACGCGCCGACCAGGGATCGCACCAAATGATAGGTAAAACCATCGCCGCTTATCTGCATCAATAACAGACCGGCGGCGGTACGCTGCCAGGTGCAGGCGGTGATGGTCCGCGCCAGATCTTCGCGATATTCACCGCGGCGGCTAAAGCCGCACCAGTCACGATGCCCAGGAATATGCCCCGCGAGGTCCTGCAAGGCAATTAATTCTAACCGGAACGGTGTGCGCCAGCACAGCGCTGTCTGAAAGGGATCAGGCACCGCCCGGTCATCAATAGTGTAGGAATAGCTCTTGCCGCGCGCGTGATGGCACGCGTGCCAGTCGTCAGCGACTGCCGCCACCGCGGTTACTACGCAATCGGGTTCCAGCTGGGCGTTGAGCTGGCCGAGCAAGCGCCCCGGTGGCCACGACCGTTGCAGGTCGACGTGGGCGACTTGGCCGGTGGCGTGCACGCCGGCATCAGTTCGCGCTGCGCCGACGGGTGCCGCGTGGCCTTCGCCCAGGCGGGCAAAAGCCTGATCCAGAAGCCCCGCGACCGTGCGCTGTTGGGGCTGCCGCCACCAGCCGTGAAAGGCGGTGCCTTGATAGGCCAAACGCAGCGCACAACGGGGCATGGGCTCAGCTTGTGGCCTGCCCACGGTCAGGGAAGGTGCTTGCGGTCCACCACTCATTATCGATGCCGAGCAAAGTCAATTGAGAGCGATCCAGGCGATTCCGCGTGGCTGGAGACAGCAGCGCGGGGAGATCATACTGCTGACGCTGGCCACAGCCGACATAATAGCTGTGCAGCATGCGCCGACGGGCGCCGCTGATATTTATCCCTCCGCCATGCCAGAGGTGTGCGTTATAGACGAGCACGGAGCCGGCTGGCGCAACCAGCGCGATTTCATCGGGATGGGATCGGCTGGGGTTCACGCCCAATTCCTCCCACGTGCCGGCCAGGTGATGACTGCCAGGGATGAGCCGGGTGGCCCCATTGTCCGCATAGACAGGATCCAGAAGCCACAAGCTGTTGACGACATGAAATGGTTCATCGGCTCGACGAGGTTCCCAATCCGAATGCAGGGCTTGACCACCCTGTCCAGGAAGCGGTTCGCGGCCATTGAGGGAGGAGAGTCGGAACGGACGGCGAAGAATATGGGCGACGCAACCCAGCACGGCGGAGTCGCCCCACACCGCATCGAAACACCTGCCTTTATCGACGAGATGCGCGAGCCGACGGCTTCCCTCTTCCTGCTGAAATTCCCGGCCAGCGCGCTCACCTTCAGCAGCCACGAGGTCATCGAATCGTCCCTGTAATTGGGCGATTTGCGCCGCATCCAAGCGCGCGGGGAGGAGCGCATACCCATCATGATCCAGGGCCGCTGCCAAGGTCACGTCAGGAATACTCGCATGAAGGACAGGAGGATGAGCCGAGGGCGCGTGCATGCTCACATCCTTGTCCTGATGGATCGCAGCGGGAATGGTGATTTACGCTGTGCACCGAGAGGAATCCGGGATTGCCCATCGCTACCCCGGGTGTCACCATCCGGTCATGGCTGTGTTCAAATTTTCCGGGGAAGTGCCGCTGCGGGTAACGCAGGTGGATCGGCACGCGCATCGCCATTGGGAATTGGTCTGCTACGTCGAGGGTGAAGGCGTGCTCACGGTTGGCGACCAGGCGATTCCTTTTCGTCCGGGTATCGTGGTCGCGCAACCGCCGGGATTACCGCATCACGAAATTGCACCCGCAGGTTTTCGCTGTCTTTACCTAGGGTATGAAGATGGACTCAGCGGATCAGTGGTTCGCGTGTGTTCGGATGATGAAGCCGGAGCTATCGCCCAAGTTCTGCGGCTGCTTATTCGCGAGGATCGTTTACGGGGTGCCGCCTGGGAGCCTACCGTCGATCATCTGCTCGCATGCGTTTTGACTTGGGTCCGCCGTTGGTCGGCAAGCGATCGGGATCCGATGATCGAGCGGGCCGAACAATTCCTACTTGATGCGTGGCGGGATCCGGACGTCACCGTGGCCGCCATCGCGGCTGATCTGGGGTTGAGTGCCGACCGCTTTACCCGCCGCTACCGCGCAGCAACCGGAATGACGCCGCGGGATCGCCTCACCCGGTTACGGATCAGCGAAGCCCAGTGTCTGCTCGCGCAGGGGCACGGTGTTGCCGAGACGGCAATGCTGGTGGGATTCAATGATCCCTTTTGGTTCTCGCGCCAATTTCATCGCCTGACGGGTGGGCCACCCCGCAGCGTCCGCCGGGTCGGCTCTAGGCCTCCGGATCGGTCTGACTAAGCTCCCGCCATGCCACTGCCGCTGATGTATATAGCAGGCGACGTGCATGCGGATGGGACCTGCGGTCCTTTCGAGGCTTTTCTCGATCGGCTTGCGTCCAGGGGTCCAGCGCGCCTGGTGATTCTGGGAGATCTGGTCGAATATTGGCTGGAAACGGACGCAGGTTTGCGTCGGCATGCCGGATTATTAGGGCGTCTGCGCGCCCTGGTGCGGCAAGGATGGCGATTGGATCTGGTCGGAGGCAATCGGGAAATCACCGCGGGGCGGCGCTTAGAGATCGCCAGCGGTGGCCGTCTACATTGGCCGTTTCTGGATCTCACGTTGAACGACCGCCGCCTGCGCATCGTGCATGGGGATCGCCTCTGCCACGATCCCGGTTATCGCGCCTATAGTGCGTTTATGCGCGGATTTTGGGTGCGGGCGTTGCAGGCGGGGATACCGCCTTTCGTTCAAGATGCGGTGGCACGTCTGCTGCGCGCGCGGAGTCAATCGGTACAGGCGCAGCGGACCACCGTCAGCTCTAAGCGGGTATTTATTGATCCGCGCCGGGTGGTGGCATCTGCCCGTGGCGCCGATGTCCTTATCGCCGGCCACATTCACGCGAATTGGCGGAGGCGCATTCGCGGCGTCGACATGATGCTGGTCGGTGATTGGCCAGGGCCCGTCGGTCACTGGATCGAAGGGTATGCTGATGGCAGCTTGGTTGCCCGGCAGGAATCATTTTCCCGGTGAATATGCGGCGGGAGTAAACCGCACGGCTGGTGTGCGGTGCGCCTCTGCCCAATCCATTCGGCAGATTTCCTGAGATAGCATCCCGACCATCCTCCGAGCGATCAGGTTTTTTCCTCATAAGCCCGTACGATTGCGGCTAAGTAGGCATCCTGATCGCTGCCCCACCAGCGCGACGAAAATACTTCGACTTCATAAAAACCGGGAAAACCAGCCCGGTCGATCCAGGCGCGGATACCGGGAATATCAATGCAGCCTTCGCCCATCAAGCCTCGGTCATTGAGGGGATCAGTCTGTTGAACCTTCCAATCGCAGACGTGAAAACCGTGCAGGTAGCCTTTGGCACCAGCGATGGCAATTTCAGCTTCCAGCGCGTCATCCCACCACACGTGGTAGACATCGCAGGCGATACCAACCACCGGCGCACCGTCGTCGGCACGCAGGTCGATCTGTTCACAGATCCGCCGGGCTTGTTTCATCGTCGACACGGCCGAGCGGTCGGCGGCATACTGCGGGTGCAAAGGCTCGATGGCCAAATGAACATTGGCTTGGCGAGCCTGCTCAGCGACGGCGGCGATGCCCTCGGTGATCATGCTGCGGGCATCGCGCAGTGGCATGCCCGGCACTGCACCGCAGACCAGGACCACCATGTCCGCCCCTAGAGCAGCAGCGTCGTCGATGCAGCGACGATTATCATCGATCGCCGCCTGCCGTCCGGCTGCGTCCGTAGCGGGAAAGAATCCACCTCGACACAGGGCCGGCACGCGCAGACCGGCATTGCGGATCAATTCCCCGGCGTCCTTAGCGGTGGTACCCTCAAGCGCTTGGCGCCACACGGTAATGCCGCCCACACCCGCGCCCCGATACTTGTCGACCGCCGTCGCCAGGTCCCAGGTCTTGGTGGTAATGGTGTGGATGGCGCAACGGGAGAGAGGGGGCATGGGGGCATTCTGATCCATTCGGTGGCTGATAGAAGGAGGGAATCTTTCTTTGTGAATGCCCTTTTTGTCCGCAGTCCGCAGTCCGCAGTCCGCAGTCCGAAGTCCGAAGTCCGAAGTCCGAAGTCCGCAGTCCGAAGTCCGAGGTCTAGAATGCGACGCTTTCCTGTGCACTATAGAATAATTACCATGCCGTGTTCAAAAAATATCACCGCACGAATTTCGGGACCTAGGACTTCGGACCTCGGACTTCGGACTTCGGACGTCGGACTGCGGACAACGGACACGCCCCTTCCCGACCCCCAGACCACGGCAATGATCGAACGCATGCCCGCCCCCCGCGGCACAAAAGCATGGGCCCAAGGCCTCGCCATTGTGCGCATTCTCAGCGAAGCGGCGCAGCCGTTGTCGGCGACGGCGGTGGCCGAGCGCCTGGGTGTTAGCGTCAGTACGGCGTCGCGGGCTCTGGGCGCCCTGGCGGCGGCGGGGTACGTGATCAAGCCGGATTATCATCATTTCGCGCCATCGATCGGGGTGGTCACCCTGGCGGCGAATGCGCGGGAACATTTCGGCATCGCAGCAGCGGGGCGAGGCAGCATTACAGCGTCCAGGCGCGCACCGCCGGTTGGCCGTGGGCGGTGGGTACCGTGCATGACGCGCACGCCATCTATCTGCTTCGGGTCGGGCCCCAGCACGAAGCGGTCGAACTCGCGGTGGGCCGGTTCCCGCTCCATCTATCAATAATCGGCCTGCTCACCCTGGTGGAATTGGCTCCAGTAGACGCGCTCGAACGCCTGCGCCATTCCCGCCGCCTCTACGGCTGGGACCGTCCGCAGCCGCAGATTCCCGAACGGGAAGAGGATCTGCTTGCCCTTGTCCACAACGCCGTCGACGCCGCCTGCATCCTGGTCCTGCCCAATTGGCGCAGCCCCGGCGATTGCCTCGCCGGCTGTGCCCTTCCCCCCGCCAGCGACGGCCCCCGCGTCCTCGGTCTGGTCGGCGGAGCGAAGGACGTGGAAGAAATGCGGAAAACCTTGCGCAAAGAAATTATTGAACCCAATAATCGTCCATGAACAAAAGACCTAGGACTTAGGACCTCGGACGGCAGTCTTCGACTACCTAGATTTTCGGGACATTAACCCACTTCCGTTCCGCCCACGACTGCAAGCCCAACTCCGCCAACTGCACGCCCTTGGCGCCTTCACGCAGGGTCCAGCGGAAGGGAGTGTCCAAGACCACGTGCTTGATGAACAATTCCCACTGGATCTTGAACGCGTTGTCATATTCCAGTGGGCTGGGCACTTCCTGCCAGTGGTCGAAATGATTGATCGGGCTGTCGATATCAGGATTCCATACGGGCTTCGGGGTTGCCGACATGTCCTGCGCCCAGCATTTACGCAGCCCGGCAATGGCGGTGCCATCGGTTCCATCGACCTGGATGGTCAGCAGGTCGTCGCGACGGACGCGCACATTCCACGAGCTGTTGAATTGGCAGATGATGCCATTTTCGAGTTCGAAGGTTGCGTAGGCGCTATCATCGGTATCGCAGGCGTAGGGTTTCCCCGCTTCGTCGATGCGTTCGGGAATATGGGTGGCGCCCAGGCAGCTGACCGCGGTGACATTGCCGAAGAGATTGTCGATCACGTAGCGCCAGTGGCAGAGCATGTCGATGATAATGCCGCCGCCGTCATTCTTGCGATAATTCCACGACGGGCGTTGTGCCGGCTGATCGCCGACGTGGCCGGTGAAGACCCAATAGCCGAATTCACCACGCACGCTGAGGATCTTACCAAAGAAACCCTGCTCCTTGAGCATCTGCAATTTGCGGAGGCCGGGTAGCCACAGTTTGTCCTGGACCACGCCGTTTTTGACTCCGCCATCTTCGCAGACCTTGGCTAGACGCAGGGCCTCTGCAGTGGTGACGGCAGTGGGCTTTTCGCAATAAATTGCTTTGTTGGCCTTGACCGCCTTTTCAATGAAGCCGGCGCGCTGCAAGGTGCCTGACGAATCGAAAAAGATGGGGTAGGCCGGGTCAGCGATGACCTTGTCGAGATCGGTGCTGTATTTCAGAGGACCGGTCTTGGCGCAGGAATGTTTTTCGCTCAGGGCCTTGAGCTTGTTTTCGCTGCGGCCGGTCAAGATCGGATCCGGCATCACGGTCAAGGTATCGCTGACCTTGATGCCACCCTGGCGCATGATCGCCAGGATCGAGCGCACCAGGTGCTGGTTGGTGCCCATGCGGCCGGTGACGCCGTTGAGAATGATGCCGATCTTTTGCACGGTCATGACGGAGCGAGTCCTGAGGGGTGAACCTGGGCGGTAGAACCACAGGCAGGGTGATAGCTTGAAAGATATATCATATATGATATACGTCAAGGCATGGATCTCAGCCAGCTTCGTCCCGCGGCGCCTCCCTACCGTGGTGGCTTCCAGACCAAGCAGGCGTTGGTGCACGCGACCATCCGGCAGGCGATTCAGTCAGGTGATCTGCTCCCGGGCGAGCGCCTGGTCATTGATGACCTGGCCGCAGCCCTGTCGGTCAGCGCCATTCCGGTTCGCGAGGCCTTGCAGCAGCTGCAGCAGGAACGGTTGATCACCATCCGTCCGCATGCCGGCGCCGTTGTGGCTGGCATGGACAAGGAGGCCATCCGCGAATTATTTGCCTTGATGGAAGCCCTGGAGCTGGTTGCGGTGCGGGCGGCTGCCGAGCGTATCGACGCCGCGGGTCTGAGTCGTTTACGCGCCGCCGCCGCCGCCATGCGCGCAGCAACCCTAACTGGCGATGCCGATGCCTGGGCGGCCGCGAATCAGGATTTCCATTGCACGATTGTCAGCATTGCCGGTCTGCCGTTGGTGGCCGAGTTTACCGAACGGGTTTTGAGCCAGTGGGATCGCCTGCGGCGCTTCGCCTATCGGGACGTCTGCTTTGATCACGGGGATGCGGATCAGGAACATGACGCGATGATCGCAGCCTTTGCTGCGGGCGAGGTCGCCCACCTCGAAAGTCTCGTTCAAGGGCATAACCGCACACCATTGGCGGGATACTTGCGCACCGCGGCCGACGGATAAAAAATCCGGTTGCGGTGGCGCCCACGAACGGAATAGAGACCGTACAACGCTGCGGGCTGGCTGAACATTGCTGCCCCGTTGCGTCAGGGGAGTTGGAGCTAAGCTCCCCCCACGATGTGGGGACGCCCGAAGAATCGCCAGCCGGAGGTATCCTCGGAAGAGACCGCAGCCGCCGCTGCGGCCGCGCAAGAGCAGCGTCTGCGCGATCATATCGCCCGTGAGCCGGGCTTCCGCATCACCACCGTCGACGGACTTTACTGGATCTGTCCCTATTCGTTGGCCCTGGTGCAATCGCCCTTTGATCCGGTTGCCACGGCGGTGCAGCATCTGACCGCAACGAAACCGTGGGCCCAAGGGAAACCGCGGCCATTGGCGGACATTCTGGTCGTCAAATGGACGCGGTGGTTCAAAGAACGCTGGGAATTTGAGGCCCATATCCGCCAATTTGGGCCTGACGGACGTTGGCTGAATCCATTTACCGGTGTGTTCGAAGATCGTCTGGTCGCCCAGGCCGGACAGTCCCCCGAGCAATTGGTGACCGCCATGGCCACGCTGTTGGCAAGCGGTCCTGACATCCCACATGCCCGGGTTTTTCCGGCGCATCGCCTCGAAGAGATCCTGGCCGCGGCTCGGCTCGCAGCGAGTCCGGTCAGCAAGTCCGCCTTGCGCACCCCGACCCCGACCCCGGCCCCCCGTAAGGCGCCGCCATTGGGTGGACCAATTGCAACCCCGCCGGAGCGCAGCGCCAGTGAAGCAATCCGCCGCGAAGTTCGCGACGCCAGAACCCAGACCGAAAACCAGTCGGCCATCGACAGCTTGCAGCGGGCGAAGCGGGTCATCGCCAAGGTGCTGCCCGATCTGCCGACCCTCCCCGGTTATGATATCGCCGTCGCCTATGAGCCGATGGATGGCATCGGCGGAGATTTTTACGATTTCATCCCGCTCAGCGACGGGCGCATTTTGATTTTCCTCGGCGACGTATCGGGCCATGGTCCGGAAGCCGCTCTGGTGGTAACGCTGGCACTGAAGGCATTGCGCATGATTGCGCCACGCCATGCGGGATTGGTTGAAATAATGACGGAATTCAATGATAATATACGGCCGGATTTGCCCGCTGGAATTTTCATTACCGCCTGGGTCGCGGTTCTTGATCCAGGCCAAGCCACTCTCACTGCGGTGTGCTGCGGACACCATCCGGCCCTGCTTGCCAGCTTGCACCGGCAGAACACCTTGCGGCAATTCGGCCATAAGGGTCCGGCCTTGGGCTTGATGTCAGGTGGTCAAGCAGCGCGCATGTGGCGCCCCGAAAGCACCCAGCTGCAGGCAGGGGATCTCTTACTGCAATTCACCGACGGCTTGTTCGAGGTGCAACATCCCAGCGGATTGGAATTCGGGCATCTGCGCGCCTGGGGCAGCTGTATCGCCAATCTTGATTATCTACCCAGCCAGGTCGTGGCACGGATGGTCAAGGAAGTAAAAAAATTCGGTGACGGCAAACTGCAGGACGATCTCACCTTGCTCGCCATCGGCCTGGATAAACCGGGCACCTGAAACGGGGTAAGCTCAGGCTGGACTCGCTGGCAGCCGGCGGTGCAATGAAGACATGACCTTTGCTGCGATCCCCGATGTGTTGGCTGCCCTGCGCCGGGGTGAGATGATTATCCTCGCCGATGATGAAGACCGCGAAAACGAAGGCGATCTGGTCATGGCGGCAGAGTTCGCCACCGCCAAATCCATCGCCTTCATGGCCACCAAGGCTTGCGGCCTGATCTGTCTGGCCTTGCCAGGCCCGATGCTCGACCGGCTGGGCCTGCCGATGATGACCAGCGCCAACGCCTCGCGCTTTGGTACCGCCTTTACCCTCTCCATCGAAGCCCGCGAAGGCGTGACCACCGGTATCAGCGCCGCCGACCGAGCCCGAACCATCGCCACCGCAATCGCCGATGACGCCAAGCCGCAGGATATCGTCACGCCCGGGCACGTATTTCCCCTGCGCGCGCGCGAAGGCGGCGTGCTAGTCCGTGCTGGTCACACCGAAGCGGCGGTGGATCTTGCCGGCTTGGCCGGCTGCAAACGGGCTGGGGTCATCTGCGAAATCATGCGCCCTGACGGCGAGATGGCGCGTCTGCCTGATCTCGAACGCTATGCCAAGGAGCACGGCTTGCTCCTGGCCAGCATCGCCGATCTCATTGCCTGGCGGGAAGCGCGCGAATCCCTGGTCGAGGTCACCGCTGAAACCACCGTCGAAACTGCGGCTGGCACCTTTCGTGCTTACGCTTTCGTCAATACGTTGAATGGCGAACATCATCTCGCCTTGGTCCTTGGTGACGCGCTGCGTCCACGCGGTGAATGTCAGGATCCGGTGCTGGTACGGGTACAAAAAGAAGCGTTGTTTACCGATCGGTTCCACCCCCCAGGTCACCTGGCGACCCAGGATTTCCTGACGCGCATTGCCGCGGCCAAGGCCGGGGTTTTGCTGTTGGTCAATGATTTCGCCAATCGTACCCTGCCCGATCAATTGCTGGCGGCGGGCGGACAACTGGCGGCGGGTAAGGCTGTACGCCCCTTAACGAATCCCGGGGGGATGGACCTGCGCGAATACGGTATCGGGGCCCAGATCCTGCATCATCTCGGCGTGCGGCGCATGCGCTTGATCACTGGCAGCGACCGCAATCTCAGCGCCTTGGCGGGGTATGACCTGGAAGTGGTTGAACGGGTCAAGCCCTAACGATCCGAAGGAATAGTCGGTGGTGATTTGGGGACTTTTGTTTTCAGACCAGTTTTTTACCATCGTTGCTGCGGTCACTGCGGGGTGGATTTTCCCGCGGGGATCAGGTATCGCTGGCTTTTTGACTGATATGTGTATAGGGTCAGGAGTCACTCCCACAGGAGTCACTCCCACAGGAGTCTGCCGTGCCCAGCACCGCGTTTGCTGATCGAATGCTTCTGCGATCCGCTTTCACTCTGATCGAATTGCTGGTCGTGATCATGATCATCACGGTCCTGGCAGCTTTGTTGATTCCGGCAGTGACCTTGGTGCGTGGTTTGGTACGGAAAGCGGAATGTTCCAGCAACCTGCGCCAAATCGGCATTTTTCTCGAAATGTATGCCAGCGACCACGAAGGCGTGTATCCGCCAGCAACCTTGGAAAACAACGGCCTCTACCCCTGGCGCAGTCCCGCGCCCGGCATTCATGGCTGGACGCTGCATGGGACGATGTGGCACAACTGGATCTATTATCTGACCCCCTACACCGCCAACACCACCAATGCCGGAAATGTTCCCATCGTCGGCGGCAAGGGCGGGGTCTTCGCGTGTCCCTCCCACCCGTTCAAGATCCGTATACCGCCCGACCCAGATTATGCCATTTTAGGCAGCTATGGGATGAACACCGCCTGTTTGGGGCCCAATGGCGCACCCGATGGCGGTTATCCCGGGTGGGGAGTGGGCATTCCCGGCTTGCATGATGAATATCGTCATGGCGCTTTCTATCGCGATGGCAGCAGGACCATCCAGATCACCGAACATTGGGGCCGGGAAGTGAATGGCAGCTTGGTCCACAATACCAACGCCGCCTGGGCGAAATGGACCAATCCGCCCAATGTCACCATCCCCATTGACGGGTATTCTAAAACCTGGGCGACCATCCCTGCCGGTTTCGCCCCGGTCAATCCTGCTTTGGGTGGTCGGCGCGTGCCCAGCCAAACCTTGCGCATCGCCCACCGCGGCAAATCCAACTTTCTCTTCGTCGATGGGCACGTCGAAACCCTGGATCCGTGGACGACGGTCGGTCCAGCGTTAGATACGTCACTGGCCAACAATATGTGGACGGGGCGGTGGGGGTTGAATCCTTAGGTTTTTCTTGAGTCCATTGCTGAGTCCATTGCCACTTTGGTCCTGCGTCCTGCGTCCATTGCCACTTTGGTCCTGCGTCCTGCGTCCTGCGTCCTGCGTCCTCGCAGGTCCGAGGTCCTATGTCCTATGTCCTATGTCCTCGCAATTTTTTGCGGGGCAGCTGCTGGTCTACCGTCGCTTCACCATTGCGGAATCGGAGCATCCAGGGGTATGGCCGATCTCCGTACTGCCGACTTTAGTCGGCAGGGGCGTGTGGTGGTCCGTATTGATCTTGTTTCACCTGACTTGGCGCGTCCTCGCAGGTCCGAGGTCCGAGGTCCTATGTCCTATGTCCTATGTCCTCGCATTATTTTTTGGGATAGCCGCTGGGACACCGTCGCTTCACCATTGCGGAATCGGAGCATCCAGGGGTATGGCCGATCTCCGTACTGCCGACTTTAGTCGGCAGGGGCGTGTGGTGGTCCGTATTGATCTTGTTTCACCTCGTCCTGCGTCCTGAATCCCTGCGTCTTCGATAGAATTCAGCGGTTGAGGATTGGTAGTTGGGAACCACTATAGGCAGGTCATTCGTAGGAAGGGGACCATGAACATATCCGGGATAATGATCGTGCTGGCGCTGACGGGCGCCTGCTTGGGGGCTGACTGGCGGGATGAATTTCGTCCGCAGACGGAAAGCTGGCGGTCGGTGGCACAGGAGCTGGTCATTCATAATGAAGCGGAGCCGGAAATTTTGGATCCAGCGCGATCGAAGGGGGTCCTGGAGGGGCGCATCGAATCGGCGCTCTTTGAGGGTCTTGTCCTGTTGCATCCCCGTACCCTGGAACCGGTTCCGGGGGTGGCGTCACACTGGGAGGTCAGCGAAGACCATCTGACGTACACGTTTCATCTGCGTCCCGAAGCGCGCTGGAGCGATGGGAACCCCGTGACCGCGATGGATTTTGTTGCCAGTTGGCGGCGGGTTCTGGATCCGGCGACGGCCAGCAGCTACGCCGCGGTCATCGACATGGTGGTCGGTGCCGAGGCGCTGCGCAGCGGTAAAGGCGGCGAACCAGCCATCGTCGCCCGCGATGCCCAGACCCTGGTCGTCACCTTGCGTGAGCCCTGTCCGTGGTTTTTGGAGTTGTGCGCCTTTCACACCCTGCTGCCGGTGCGGATTGATAGCATTGAGAAATTCGGCACGCAGTGGAATCAGCCTGGCAAGCTGATCAGCAACGGTCCTTTTGTCCTCAGCGAATGGCTGCCTCGCGAACGCTTAGTCGTCAAGCGCTCCGCCACTTATTGGGACCGCGATTTCGTCAAACTCGTATCCATCACTTTTCTGCCCTACGAGGACCTGGAGACCGCCTATAAATTATTTCGCACCGGTCAGATCCATTGGCTGGCCGCAGTCCCTCCAGCAAAATTAGACGAAGTCCTCGACCTGCCCGAATTCTACGCGGCGCCGTATTTCGGCACGTACTTTTATCGTTTGAATGTCACTAAGCCGCCCTTGGATGATGTCCGCGTCCGGCGCGCCATTTCCTTGGCCATCGACCGCCGTCAAATCACCCGGCATATCACCCGCGCCGGCGAACGGCCCAGCGGCGCCCTGTGTCCTCCGGGCACGTGGTATCAGCCTGTCGCCGGACCGGCATTCGACATTGCCGCCGCCCGCGCAGCTTTGGCCGAAGCCGGCTACGGGCCAGGCGGAAAAACCCTGCCCACGGTCGAATTGCTCTACAACAGCCGCGCTCTGCACCGCCTGATTGCCGAAACGGTTGCCCAGCAATTGCGCCAAGCCCTGGGCATCGACGTCGTCACCCGCAATTCCGAATGGAAATCCTATATCGCGGCGATGAATCGCCTCGAATTCGACATGGTGCGCTCCGCGTGGATCGGTGACTACGGCGACCCTGACACTTTTTTCACCTGCTTCCTCAGCGGCAACGGCAACAACCGCACCGGCTGGGCGAACCCGACCTACGATGACCTTGTCCGCCGCAGCCAAACCGCAGCGACGCTGGTCCAGCGCCAGGAATTGCTCAGCCAAGCCGAAGATCTTTTAGTCAACCAAGAATGCCCCATCGTCTGCCTTTTCCACTACGTCGCCCAAGGCCTGCTCGCCGACACCGTCCACGGCTGGGCCAGCAACGTCCGCGATCTCCGCGAATGGCGGACGGTGTGGTTAGAGCAGTAATTTGTCATTCGTGAAGCGGACGCTGTGCAACTGAGCGACATGTGGGATTCGCATGTGGATCTCACTTCCGCGGCACGACGCATTTTAAACATGAATCCACCGCTACCACATTCGTTGGTATGCAATCATTGAGGCAACCATTGAGGCAACCATAAGCATCAACCCGCGCCGCCACCTTGCCTTCCCGGCTGACGGCTTAGGCTGCGCTCCGCTGCGTAGTAGCGCTCAAGGATCTTTGCCATGCCTTCGCCTTTATCGGGTGCCCTGAACGGTCAGGGTCACCGCATCGCCATCGCCGCTGCGCGGTTCAATAGCCAGATCGTGGCGCAATTGGTGGCTGGGGCCCGCGATGGGTTGCTGCGCCACGGCGTGGCTGCGGATGCGATCGTCGAAGTGTGGTGCCCGGGATCGTGGGAACTCGGTCTGGTCGCCAAGCGTCTGGCTGAGAGCAAAAAGTACGATGCGATCATCGCCTGCGGCGCGGTCATTCGTGGCGAGACCCCGCATTTCGATTATGTCGCCGGTGAAGCGGCCAAGGCCCTGGCGACGGTGCAACAGTCCACCGGCGTGCCGGTTATTTTCAGCGTGCTGACCACTGATACTACCGAACAGGCCTGGGCCCGGGCGGGCGGCAAGGCGGGCAATAAAGGTTTCGACGGTGCAGCGACGGCGATTGAAATGATCAATCTGCTGAAATTGCTATGACCGTGGCCGAAGATTCCAGCGGCGTGCGCCGCAACCGCGGCGCCCGGACCAAAGGCCGGGTTTTGGCCGTGCAATTGGTCTATAGCTACGAGCAGAACCGCTATCAGGACGATTGCCAATTCGTTCCGGAAGAGGATCTGCGCAATGTCGACGAAGAAGGCCGTACTTTCGCCTTTTCCTTGTTCGAGTTGTTCAAGGCCCAGCGCCCCGCGGTGGACTCCGCCATCGATAAACGCCTCGTCAATTGGACCATCAGCCGCCTCGCCGTCATTGATCGCGCGATTCTGCGTCTAGGCGCGGTCGAATTGCTGTATTGCCGCGACACCCCGCACAAAGTGGCAATTAACGAATACATCGAATTAGCCAAACGCTACGGCACCGAAGCCAACACCGCGCGCCTGGTGAATGGCGTGCTGGATCGTATCGCCAAGGATAATAAAGGCGGCAGCCTAGCCGACAACGCGCCCCCGCCAGCCGCGGCAAAGTAACGCGAGCCAGCTTAGGCAGAGAATCCGCCCTGCGCGTGTGCCCCAAAATGGGCGCGCCAGCAACCCGTTTCCCCCCAGCAAGCAGCGCAGTCCTCCAGCGATACGCCCGCTCTCCGTACCGCCAACTTCAGTCGACTCGAAAAAATGCGGTATTCATAAAATCCGCTATCGCAGCAATCTCCCTGGGTCAGAACCCAGCGATGCCTAACCATAAAAACCGCCTCATCAGGAACGGTATTGAAGCGCCGATATTTCTAAAGTCGCCCCGCCGCAGGCGCAAGTTTTCAATGCCCAGGCGGCGCGTGATTATTGTATTTTCCCTCAGCAGAGTGCGCCCCATGCCGAATACATTCGGCGGTATGGAGATCGGACTCACGTCTGATTCGCACGGAGCCGTTCCGCGGGAAGTGCGACTCCTCAAGCCTCGCCATCACCCAATTGCAACTATCGAAGACTTCGGACCTCGGACCTCGGAGCTCGGACCTCGGAGCTCGGACCTCGGACCTCGGACCTCGGACCTCGGACAGAGGCAATGATCCCACCTTCGCGACGCAGGACGCAGGACGCAGGACGCAGGACGCAGGACGACAGAAACTATTAGCGTAAAATAGAATCTCCCCCAAACCATACCTTTCCAAACCCAGGTAAACCCACTACGCTGCCGCCCCTCATGGCGCTACGTCAACGTACTCCCGATGAACGGTTCATGTATCGGGCCTTACGTCTGGCCTCGATGAGCCTGGGTATGACCTGGCCCAATCCAGGCGTGGGCTGCGTCATCGTCAATGATGGCGTCGTCATCGGTCAGGGTCGCCACACGGTCTGCGGCCAGGCGCATGCCGAGGTCGTCGCGCTGGCTGACTGCGCAGTGCGTGGCCATGACCCCGCCGGAGCAACTGTTTATGTCACCTTGGCGCCGTGTACCAGCCATGGCCGCCAGCCGCCCTGCGTGCAGGCCCTGATCCAAGCGCAGGTGGCGGTGGTCTTTGCCTGCGTCGACGATCCGGATCAAGAAGATCCGTGGGGCTGGTTTGAGCCAGCGGGGATCGCCTATCGCGTCGGTCTGTGCCGGGAAATAGGTGAACACGTGCATGGCGGATTTCTGAACCGTCTGCGCCATGGCCGCCCGCGGGTGACGGGCAAATGGGCGATGACGGCCGATGGTTGCATCGCTGCATTTACCGGCGACAGCAAATGGATCAGTGACGCCGAGGCCCTGAGCCTGTCGCGCCGCCGCCGTCGGGCTTTTGATGCGATCGTCATCGGGCACGGCACTGCGGTGGCGGATGATCCGTTGTTGGCTTCGCCTAGGCCGCGTCTGCACGGAACCGATCCCGGTCCGACGCGCGTGGTACTGGCGGCCGACGCCGATCTGGATCCGGGTTCGCGCTTGGTGCGCAGCGCCACCACGCAACCGTTGCTGGTCGCTTGCAGCGAACCGCCGACGGACATGGGTGAATTATTGGTTGCTGAAGGCGGCAGCCTGATGCCGCTGGCGGATCCGCATGATCCGCACCAGGTGTTGGAGGGGTTGGGCACCCTGGGCTGCAATGAGGTCCTCGTTGAAGGTGGCGCACAAATTCATCATGCGTGGCTCGACGCAGATTGTTACGACCGCCTGGAAATCTATATCGGCGCCACCACCCTCGCCGGTGGCCGCGGCCCGACGGGTCCGCAGGGCGTTGCCAGAATTGCCGACGGCGCAGGTTGGCATCACGAAGAGTCGCCACGCTTGGCAGGAAATACGGTTATTTTGCGGCTGGTGCGCACTCGCGTTTGAGCCAGGATGGGTCCAGAGGCACCTCCATGACGGATCTCGCTGCGGTGATCACGACGTATTATACCACGTTCAATGCGGGTAACCGTCTGGCATTATTGGCGTTGTTAAGCGACGACATCGTCCACGACATAAATCAGGGCGGACGCGAAACCGGCAAGTCTGCATTCGCAGCCTTTCTCGCCCGCATGGATCGTTGCTATCGCGAAGAGGTGCAGGATCTGGTGGTGTCGACGGCGTCGGACGGTCGCCATGCTGCTGCGGAATTCACCATCCAGGGCAGCTATCTGTCCACCGATGACGGCCTGCCGCTGGCGCGCGGACAGACCTACCGTTTACCGGTCGGGGCATTTTTTACGATCCGTGCTGGGCAGATCGCACGGGTGAGCAATTTCTACAATCTCCAGGAATGGTTGCGGCAGATTCGGTGAGTAAGCGCCCGCGATCCACGTCGGGTGGGACAGAATTCCCTGGTCAATTTTGCTGGGTCGATTGCCGTGCGCACCACACGTTGTTGGCCTGGGTCGGGCGCTAATTCTGTGCAACTACTCGTGGACAGGCACTTCATGACCATGGTGATACCAAGATTTATGCCTGTCCCCACTCGCACGCCGAACGTTTCAATTCAATGGGTGCCTGTCCACGGATTCCTCGGATTCCTCCACGGATTCCTCTGTCCACGGATTCCTCCAATAGGCCACATCCCGTTCGTCGAGGTCGCTCGACCAAGTATCGCACACCCTCATGCGCTCCATGGCATGCAGACTCGCCACCGCACAGCTTATCAAAATGAGCACCTTCCACGTGTCACCCGCAGGCATACCAGGGCACCCAAAGCCAACATCACGATGCCAAGACCGCCAAATCCACAGCTCCCTCCAGAATCACCACTGCTCCCACCAGAACCACCACTGGTGCTCGGAATCACCACTGTCACGGCCGGTGACGCCGCGCTGGTCCCGGCACTGTTGCTCGCGGTGGTGGTGATCTGATACATCCCCGCGGTCAGGGTCGGCGCAAAGGTCCACGCTCCGCTGCTGTTGGCCGTCACTGTTCCGAGCAGCGTCGCGCCGTCGTAGATCGTGATCGTTGCCCCGGCCACGCTGGTGCCGGACAAGGTCGGCGTCGCGGTTCCCTCGCCACTCACTGTCGGCGCGGCTGGGGTCGGCGGAACCACCACCACAACCGGCGTCACCGTCACCGTCAACGTGGCGCTGGTCGATGTCACTGAGCCGGCGCTATTGGTCACCACGCAGCGATAGGTCGCGCCGTTGTCGCCGGTCACCGTCGCGGGGGTCGTGTAGGATGGAGCATTCGCGCTGCCGATGTTGGTGCCGTTCTTCTGCCACTGGTACGTCGGTGCCGGCGTACCACTGGCGGTGACACTGAACGTCGCCGTCGCGCCGACCACGACGCTGAGGCTAACCGGCTGGCTGCTGATCGTCGGAACGGTTGCGGTTGCGGTTCCGATACGGAACAGGGCGTTGGCCGGCACCAGAGCCTTGGCGATACCTGGTCCTTCCCAGCGCACTTCCAGCCCGAAGCCTCCGGCGCCCTGAGCGAAGTGCACGGTCAGGGCATGCCGCCCGGCCTTGAGTCCGATCACCCCGGAGCGCTCCTGCATTGCATGCGGGCCATCATTGTCGACCACCACGGTGGTACCGATCAGAAGCCGCGAGCCATCGTCGGAGGTGGTGTAAAGCGTATAGACGCCATCTGTCGGCACCGACAGGTACCCGGTGTAGACGAAGGCGATGTTGTCGTCACGCGTGCGTGAGCTCAGATCGAACGTGGTCACCGTACCGGTGGCGGTGGGCACCAGCGCGGCGAGGTTCGGAATGGTGCCATCGGTGGCCACGGCATAGTAGGCATAGGCGAGGCCGGCGACCGTGCCCGCTGGATTCTCTGGATTGCGCAGCGCCACGGCGTTCACGGTCAGCGTCGCGACGTTCGAGGTCGCGGCACCCGCGCTGTTGGTCGCCACGCAGCGGTACTGGGTGCCGTTCATGCCGGTCGAGGTCGCGCCGGTGGTGTAGCTCGCCGAGGTCGCGCCGCTGATCGCGGTGAAAGTGGCCGAGCCAGACGGCGCTGATTCCCATTGGAACGTCGGCGCCGGACTGCCGCTCGCCGTCACGGTGTAGGTCGCGGTTGCTGGTGCAGTCACCGTCACATTGGTCGGCTGGGTGGTGATCGCCGGGGCCGTCGCCGCCGCAGTCACGGTCAGGGTCGCCGCGGTCGAGGTCGTGCTGCCCGCGCTGTTGGTCGCCACGCAGCGGTACTGGGTGCCGTTCATGCCGGTCGAGGTCGCGCCGGTGGTGTAGCTCGCCGAGGTCGCGCCGCTGATCGCGGTGAAGGTGGCCGAGCCAGACGGCGCTGATTCCCATTGGAACGTCGGCACCGGACTGCCGCTCGCCGTCACGGTGTAGGTCGCGGTTGCTGGTGCAGTCACCGTCACATTGGTCGGCTGGCTGGTGATCGCCGGGGCCGTCGCCGCCGCAGTCACGGTCAGGGTCGCCGCGGTCGAGGTCGTGCTGCCCGCGCTGTTGGTCGCCACGCTACGGTACTGGGTGCCGTTCATGCCAGTCGAGGTCGCACCGGTGGTGTAGCTCGCCGAGGTTGCGCCGCTGATCGGAGAGAAAGTGGCAGAGCCAGACGGCGCTGATTCCCATTGGAACGTCGGCGCCGGGCTGCCGCTCGCCGCCACGCTGAAGGTGGCCGTCGCCGGCGCGGTCACCGTCGCATTGGTCGGCTGGCTGGTGATCGCCGGGGCAGTCGCCGCCGCAGTCACGGTCAGGGTCGCCGCGGTCGAGGTCGTGCTGCCCGCGCTGTTGGTCGCCACGCAGCGGTACTGAGTGCCGCTCATCGCGGTCGAGGTCGCGCCGGTGGTGTAGCTCGCCGAGGTCGCGCCGCTGATCGCGGTGAAGGTGGTCGAACCTGACGGCGCCGAACTCCACTGGTAGGTCGGCGCCGGGCTGCCGCTCGCCGCCACGCTGAAGGTGGCCGTCGCCGGCGCGGTCACCGTCGTATTGCTCGGCTGGGAGGTGATCACCGGGGCCGTCGCCGCCGCAGTCACGGTCAGGGTCGCCGCGGTCGAGGTCGTGCTGCCCGCGCTGTTGGTCGCCACGCAGCGGTACTGGGTGCCGTTCATGCCAGTCGAGGTCGCACCCGTGGTGTAGCTCGCCGAGGTCGCGCCGCTGATCGCGGTGAAGGTGGTCGAACCTGACGGCGCCGAACTCCACTGGTAGGTCGGCGCCGGGCTGCCGCTCGCCGCCACGCTGAAGGTGGCCGTCGCCGGCGCGGTCACCGTCGCATTGCCCGGCTGGGTGGTGATCGCCGGGGCCGTCGGCGGAGGCGTGGCCCCGGGGGCACGCACCATGAGCTCCTCGATGACGGCCGCGATCTGGCTATTGCTGACCAATTTGGTCATGTAGCGGTGCCGCCCGTTGGTGCTGGGGGTGAAGCTAGCCGAGCCGTTGCTCTGAAAATCGGCCGTGCCTGGCCCGGAGAGGCCGAAAAGGCCGTCACCGCCGCGGATCGCATAGTACGCCGCGGTCTGGTCCCAGCTGGAGCGGCCGCGGTTAGGACCGACCCAGAGTTCGTAGGCGCGGCGCACCGGATTAGTGACCGGGGTCTTGCTGGTGAGCGAGTGGCCGGTGATGATGCTCGCACCGATGGGCTCGTCGCTGAACACCATGTCGGTGGGCCATTCGCGGGCGACGATCTGCGCCGCCAGCGGGTCCTGCTCGATGTTCCATTCCTGGCCGGAGGGGAACCGCCCACCCATGATCACCAAACTTTTGACCTTGCGGGCGATGAGGTCGCGGCCGGTCAGCCCGCTGACGCCATCAGCGCCACTCCGCACCAGGTAGCTCATGTTGCGCAACGGTCCGACGGCGACCATGACCACGCTGCCATCGGGCTGCGCGGCCAGGACACGGCGGTACATCGTCACCGCATCCGGAGCGTTGGCGCCGTTGCGGAGATCGTTGGGGAAGTTCTTGGCGACGTTCTCGCTATAGCTGCTCGCGTTCAGAAAGCCGCTGTCCTTGAGCGTGCCGATGAGGATGTCGGGGCGGCCGTAGTAGGTGTTCAGCGCGTCCAGGCACGGCGCCGCCCACTCCGACGAGACGGTCGCGGCCATGCCGAGGATGCGGCATTCGCCCGCGTCGGCCATGGCATGGAGGATGGCCACGGTGCCGGCGTCGTCGCAATCGGGGCCGATGTCGGTGTCGAACAGCACGTTCACCACGCCGTGCGTCGGTGGCACCGGTGGCGGGGTGGTCGTCGTGGACAGGTACTGCACCAGCGTCGCCTTGATCGGCTGCCCGCGCTCGTCCTCGCCGTTCGACTGGCCGCCGCGTCCACGCAGGTGGATGCTGAAGAGGTCGTTGGCGCCATCCGAGTAGGCGAGCAGGCGCAGGCCGTCGGCGACCACCGCCGGCTGTTCGGCGCCGCCCCAGGTGAAGATGCCGTTGCTGATCCAGCCGCCCTTGCCTTCGGCGATGGTGGTCCAGGTCGAGCCAAGGCGTCGCTGGACATTCCACATCGTGTTCGTCTGCGGCTGGTTGGCATAGCTGCCGCCGATGGTGACGTAATTGATGTTCTTCGCGCTCGACCACGAGACCTGCCAGGTGAAGGCGGCGGCTTCGCCCACCCGCCCCAGGTTCGCCCCGTAGGCGACGCCGTACTCGTTCCAGCCCGTACGCGCCGCATAGGTGCCGGTCGCCGGGTCGAAGAGGATGTCGCTCGGCATGCCGCGGCCGGCGCCTGATGCTGCGCTGCCGGTCACGCTCGCCGAGGACAGCAGGGCCAGGTTGACGCTGGCGTTAGCCTGGTTGTCGCCGGTAGCGGCGTGACCGATGAGCGGCAGCAGCACAAGGGCCGCCAAGGCCAAGCGGGCAAGAATGGGACGAAGTGATGGCATGGAGGACCCTCCTGGAAGTGCTGGTGCAAGTGGAAGAACGGTCGCCCCTCAGCGGGGTGGCAGATACTGGATGAGCGTGGCCTTGATGATCTGGCTGCGATCGTCGCCGTGGTGGGATTGGCCGCCTCTGGCACGCAGGTGCGCGCTGCGCAGCAGCTGGCCGTCGAAGGAGAACAGCGCGACCTGCAGCGCGTCGGCGACGATGGGGCGCTGGTCCAGGCCGCCCCAGGCAAAGATCCCGCCGTCGATCCAGCCACCGACCCCACGCGCCAGATCGAGCCAGCGCCCGTCGACGCGGTAGCGGATCGCCCATGCGGTCGTCGGCTGCGGCTGGTTGATGTAGCTGCCGCCGACGGTGATGCGGTTGATGTTCATGGCCTGCGGCCATTCCACGGTCCAGTGGAAGGGATCACGCTCGTCCACCACGCCGAGATCGGCCGCGAAGTCGAGGCCGTACTCATTGTAAGTGGTGGACTCGACGTAATCGCCGGCGGCGGGATCGAAGAGGATCTCGCGCAGTGAACCGCGGTCAGTCCCAGGCGATACGCTGCCGGACAGCCGCGCCTGCGGCAGCAGGGCAAGGTTGATCAACGGGTCGGGCTGGTTGCCGCCTGCCCCGGTGGCCCAGGCGAAGCGGGCCGAGGGGTCGAGGTCATCGAGCAGGACCGCCTGACCATCGAGACGGCCACAGCGTCCGGCCGGGATACGCAGCGAAAGCCCGGCGCCGGTCGCCTCGACTGCGCCCTCGACCACCCCGACCACCGCTGCGCCGTCCGTGATCTCCACCCCGAAGCGGGTGCCGATGGCGCGCGCGTCACCCGAACCAGTAGCCACGACCAGTCCGCGGTCGGCGGGACCAGTGGCGATGAAGCAGGCCCCGCTCGCCAACAGCAGACGTGGCGCCACGGCGCCGGTGCCGGTGCCGAGGGCGATTTCGGTGCCGGCGGCGAGCTGGATGACGCTGCCGGCGGCGGTGCGCAGACTGGCGCGGTCGCGGGTGCGCAGGCGGGTGCCGGCGCGGAGTTCGGCACCCGCGTCCACGGCACGCCACGAGCCGCTGGCGGTCACCACCTCGACCGGGCCCGTGACCGTCTGGGCGACGATGGCCGCCGGTGCCGAGGCCGGCTCGCGGCCGACCAGCAGGAAGAGGGCCACCAGGACGCCGGCGGCCAGCGTCACGCCCGCGGCCCACGGCACGGCATGCCGCGGGCCGCGGGCGCCACGCCGACGCGGCCCGTGCAGCGAGGCCATGGTGCGGACGGCGAAGCGGCGGGTGATTGGGCGGATCTCGTGCAGCACGGCGGCGGTGAACGCGTCCGCCGTCCCTGCGCCCTCGCGCAGAGCGAGCGGCAGCAGCCGGCGCAGCCGCAGCGCCACTCGCGCCTCCTCCAGCCGCTGGGGATCGGCCGACAGCAGCGCCGCGAAGGCCGCCGCCCGTTCACCGGACAGGGTGCCGTCGAGCCATTCCTCAAGCAGATCGGTGAAGGGCTCGCTCACGCGGATCCCTCGCGCAGACGGGTCTGCATGCAGTCGTGCAGGCGCCGCCGCAGCACGAACAGCGCCTTCTTGATCGCAGGCAGGGATCGACCGACCTCCGCGGCGATCTCCGCGAGCGGCTGACCGATGTCGTAGTGCCGGCTGAGCAGAATGCGGCCGTCGCTGGTCAGACCGCCGAGGCAATGCCGCAGCGCCGCGACCTCCTCGGCCTCGCTGCCAGCATCATCGTCGGCCGAGGCCACCAGGCGGTCGATGAGCGCTGCGGGATCGAGGTCGGCATGGCGCTCGTGGGCGCGGCGCAGGGTCGCCAGGCCGGTGAGCAGCTTGTTGCGGGTGATGCCCCAGATCCAGGCCCGCACGCTGGTGCCGGCCTGGTAGCGATCGCGGCAGCGGAAGCCGTCGACGAGGGCGAGGTGGGCGATCTCGTCGGGATCGAGGCCGGGCGGGCAGCGCACGGCCAGCCAGCAGCGCAGGGGCCATTGCAGCGCCTCGACCACCGCCGTGAAGGCTTCGCGGTCTCCCGCGACCACCCGCACCATGATCTGGTCGAGTTCGGGATCGTCGGCGGGGGAAAGGTGTCCTGGTGGGCCCATCACCCTTTCATCGCACGGACCGGCCGCCGGTTACCCGAATTTCGGACCCGCCATTCCCGGCAGTGGAATTATGAGTCACACACAAGCCGGACTACGGCAAACCCGAGATGAAAAAGTCCCAGAGGCATGCGAAGGGCCCTGCGCTGCTATTTATCTATAGGCAAGGCGCGAAAAGCGAAGCGATCGGAGTCTGTCGGGGATAGCGAGCGAGGATGCGAGGCGGATCGGAAGGCGAAACGGCCCATGATAGCACCGCTACCTTATTCGCGCTGGGGTAGTTACTGCAGCAGGAAGTCGTCCCGGCTGCTCTCGACCACGTTGCCGTCACTGAAAGTCAGGCGCACCAGGATCGCGTAGCCGGCCGGCAACGGCGAGGGGAGGGTCACGGTCGCGTCCCAGATGCCCGCGCCAGCGGCGACGACGGTGGCGGCGGCGGTGGTGGCGCCCGCCCAGTCGTTGCCGACCAGCATCGCGACCGTCGCGATGCCTGGATCGGCGGTGGTGGCGCGGATGGTGATGGTCGCCCCGGCAGCAACCGTTCCCGACGTCTTGGTCACCACAAGAGTGGCGCCGGGAAGGACGGCAGTACCCAGGGCGGGCGGGGTTGAGGGCCCGACCGCGGATCCACCTCCTCCTCCGCCGCCGCAACCGACGAGGAGGATGATGAGCAGAGCCGCAGGGATGAACGTGCGCATAGTATTCCTCAGTTCACGGTAGTGAGAGCGCTGACCACGGTCACGTCGCTGAAGGTGGCCGTGCACAGCGTACCGTCCGCATGGCTGGTGACCGCCAGGCCGACCTGCACTGCCGTGGTCATGGTGATGGTATCGCGGCGGATCTCGGTCCAGGTCGCGCCATTGGACGATATGGAGCTGATGAACACGTTGCCGACCCGCTCAAGTCGGACCCATCCCGGCGCCGCTAGGGTCGGCCCGCTGGTATGGACACTCGATCCCGCGGTGGTGAGCCGGCGCTGGAAGGCGGGGCCGCTGCTGGCGGTCAGGCAAGTGAAAGCGTGGCGGCTGGTGGCGCTGACCGTCTCTCGCACCATCACTCCGGCCTTGGCCCAAGGATGGGTGTTCTGCAACCCGGTGACCCGGGCGGTGACCACCACGTCACCGCTCACTGCTTGCGAGGTGAAGCGGAACTCGTCGCTGGTGTTCCAGATATCGGCGCCGCTGCCAATGACCGTCCAGGTTCCACCTGAGATTGCCGAAGATCCTGCGGCCGCCACCGCGCCGATGTCGGTGGTGGTCCAGGCCGAGATGGTCAGGGTCGCCGCAGTCGAGGTCGTGCTGCCCACGCTGTTGGTCGCCACGCAGCGGTACTTGATGCCGCTCATCGCGGTCGAGGTCGCGCCGGTGGTGTAGCTCGCCGAGGTCGCGCCGCTGATCGCGGTGAAGGTGGCCGAACCTGACGGCGCCGAACTCCACTGGTAGGTCGGCACCGGACTGCCGCTCGCCGTCACAGTAAAGGTCGCGGTCGCCGGCGCGGTCACCGTCGCATTGCTCGGCTGGGTGGTGATCGCCGGGGCCGTGGTGACAGCCCCGTTCACCACCACCTGCACATCATCGCTGGCCGAGAGCACGGTGTCGCTCGCCGTCAACCGCAGCACGTAAGTGCCTGCCACTGAGAAGGAGGCGGTGGTGTCCACCGCCGTCGCGCTGCCGAAGGTCACCGTGCCGGGCCCGCTGACCTTGCTCCAGGTGCTGGTCACCGCCGCGCCGACGGGCAGGCCGTCATTGGTCACCGTCCCGTCGAGGGACGCGGTGGCGGGCAGGGTGATCGTGCGGTCGGGGCCGGCGCTGACGCTCGGCGCCGCGTTGGCGCCAGCGAAGGGCGGCGCCAGGGGTTTACGCGGCGTGCCGCCACCACCAATGCTGCTCGGGGTGTTATTGGTGATGACGCTGAGCGCCTGCATTAGCTTGTTGACCTCGGCCTTCCAGGTGGCGCTACCCATGGTGAAGCCATGCGCCTGGGCAAAGTCCTCCGCCGCGTAGCGTTCGACGACTAGATCCCAGGTGTCCCAGGCGGCGTCATCGGTGAAATAGACCCCGTAGTCCTGCATGGCGGCGAAGAGCTTGCGACCCGGCTCGGTAGTCAGTCCCAGCGACTCGGCAGTGGCGCCGGGGGGAATGGCGAAGAGGGAGCCCATCACGATGGCCGGATCGGCATTCCGGCTGTAATTGCTCGAGGCGTAGTTGTCGGCGCTCTCCGCCGGCCATTTCCAGCCCGGCACGGCGGTCGAATAGTGGCAGTACTTCGCCGCCCAGGGATTGACCTTGAGCACATGCCGGATCGGCCCGCTGCCCGTTAGTTCACCGCGCCGCAGAGTGCCGCCCAGCGCCGACATTCCGCTCGCGCCCTGGCCACCTCCCTGCAGGCCGTCGCCGGTGATGCTCTGGTCTTTCCGGTTGTTGGGCCAGCGCATGTAGTCGGGCAGGAAGAAGGGGCCGCCGACCGTGGTGCGGGTAATCATGCTGCCCTCGTGAACCAGATCCGCTTCCGCGCCCCACCGGCGCAGCGCGTAATTGCTGTTGGGGGTGCCGCCATAGGGGCTGCTGCCGGCATCGGGCACCAGCCAGGCATCCGGCAGGCGCAGCCAAAAGTCGATCGATTCGGTCCCCTCGTCCCGGCCCGGTCCAAAGGTGGTCGAGAGGAAGCATTGGCGCAGCGGATCGCTCGCCGAGAGCGCTAGGATGTGCTGGGTGTCGACCCCCACGTGGGCTGCGGCCTGGAAGTTGGCGGGCTTGTACACCGCGCCGGTGCCGATCGGCATGTTCCAGATGGACGTGGCGGCGAAGGGCCACTGCCAGGGATCGCGCGTGGTGGGATCGGCGGCGACGAGGGCGGCGGAAGCGAGCAGCAGGACGATCAGGCGCATGCGGAGGTCTCCACCCTCACCTTGGCGCGAGGGGCTGAAAGCTTACCGCAGCACCGCCAGGCGGACAATCTCATGGGCGTCGAGGGCCCGTCCGTACAGGCGCACGTCACGAATGATTCCACGTGCTGGCCAACGGCAGGTGGCGGCATCCGGGCTGGAAATGCCGATGTGCCAGAGCTCCTGGGAATTGTAGGCGCGCGTGGCGGCCCCCGGTGTCCAGCCCACCCGGCCAACCACCACCCCATCCACCGCCAGACGGGTCTCGCCCGCGCTGCGCACCACCTCGCCCACCAGATGGTACCAGCGGCCCTTCGACGCCCGCTCCTGGGCATGCGCGGCATGCGGGCTTTGATCGGCAAGGAAGTGCTGCATGAAAAAGCGGCCGTCGCTGCCGAGGTGCAAACCAAGGGTCCATCCGGTGCGGCCGGCGATCACCGACAGTGCGTCGCGGCCTGCCGCCGGGTCAGACCAGTCGGCCTCTGGGGGCAGGGCCTCGGGCAAATACCAGGCGGCGATGCTATAGTCGCCAGTTTGGGCGTCGGCCAGGGCGCCGAGGGCCGGGATCGCCACATGGTCGTTGCCGCCAGCAAAACGCAGGCCCTCCGGCGTCCAGCTGGCGCCGTGGATGAGCCCATCATGGCCCTGGCCGCTGGCGTCGCGGGCCACTTCGCCCTGCCCTTCGTCGAGCGGCCAACAGGCGAGCAAGCTGGCAGTCGGGGCAACGGGGGAACCGGCGACCGCCATGCCGCCGGCACCCACCTCATGCACGTTCCCGGCGCGGGGGCGGAAGACGACGCGGCCTTCTTCTACCAACAGCGACGTGGCGGTGGTATCGCAGCGCAGGCTAAAACGGGTGCCCACCACCTCGGTCTCCGCCTGGGGGCTGCTGATGGTCAGCTGTCGCCCGGTGGCCTGGTGAGCGGCCACCACCGCCAGATCACCAGAAATCAGATCGAGACCGCGCCCGCTCCGTGGCACCGTCACTTGTCCCATTGCCGCCAGCTGCGCCTGGCTGCCATCATCCCAACGCAGTAGGGCTGGGCCCGTGACCGTCTCACCTCGTGCCAGCCGGCGGCCTTCGTAGCGCGGCAAATCGGGATCCAGGTGCAGGAACCACAGCCCGCCACCCACGGCCAGTAGAAGACTAGCGGCCAAGGCCAGGGCTAGTGGCCAGCGGGATGCGCGGGCACGGCGCGGCTGACTGCGCAGTCGGCGGGTGGTGTGGGGCGAGGCGCTCGCCGGCTCGGCCCGCACTGCCTGGCCGCGATCGGTCAGAGTGCCGTCGAGATCGGCGAGATCGCGCCAGCGGCGGCGCTGCTGCGGATCCTCCAGCAGGGCCAGCAGGCGGTGGGATTGTTCAGCCGACAGCGGCCCGGCGAGCCAGGCGGCGTAGAGCTGGTCGAGCTCGTTCATGCCTGGGTCCCCAGGCAGTCGAGCAGCACGCTGCGGATGCGACAAAGGGCGGTATCAATGGCGCCGGGCGTGCGCCCCGAACTGGCAGCGATGGTGGCAGAGCTCTCGCCACGTTCGTAGCGGCTGGCGAGCAGTTCGCGGGCAGCGGGCGCAAGTCGCTGCAAGCAGGCGTGCAGGCGGCCCAGACGCTCTTGTCGCTCTAAGGCCTCAGCTGGCGAGCGGTCGTCCCAGGCGGCGGCTACCCGTTCCTCGACCTGGGCATCGAGTGGTGTGGTCGGCTTGCGGCGACGCAGGTGGTTGCGCCACAGGTTGCGGGCGATGCCTCGCACCCAAGTGTCGAACTCTCCCCGTTCCTCCTGAAAGGAATCGCCTGATTGCAGCACGGTCAGGGCGAGGTCCTGGAAGAGCTCCTCCGCCAAAGCCTCATCGCGGCACAGCACCCGCAAGAAGCCTAGGTGTTGGGCGCGGCCGGCGAGGAAACGAGCGGCGTGAGGGGAAACCATTATCATACCTTACCCCAGAATCGCCCAATCTTACAGTGACGAGGTGGTGATTGTTGTACGTTCTGAGCGATGACCAACCGTTGCCACTGGGCAGGGGTAGGCCACTGATCTCGATCTCGGTGTCACTGTTCCATGCGTTACTGGTACATAACTCGTGGACAGGCATGGTAACTCGTGGACAGGCACTTCATGACCATGGTGATACCAAGATTTATGCCTGTCCCCACTCGCACGCCGAACGTTTCAATTCAATTGGTCCAGTACAGCCCTGGCCGCTATCAGAATTTTCAACTGTTCCGCGGGTAACAGACCGTTACGTGCCTTTCCCTAAACATTCAATCGACGATAATAGGTTTATTCGAATGACGCTCGAAATGACTCCATCAGCACCCGGGCCGCAGTGGGATATTGGTGGTAGTGGGGGTCGCGAATACCGCGATCGAAGAACGAGCTATGGACTTGGCGCTCCTCGGCGTTCAGCGTATCCACATTTTTGAACGCCATGCTCCAATCGGCAAAGCTACGTTCGGCAATCGGTTTATGATAGAGAGTCAGGATGCCATGATGGCGTGGATCGAGCTCAATACGAGTGAAAACCGTGGTGATGGTCGCCGCCTCCCCTTCCAAAACCTGCATAAAATTGCCGTCGTGGTAGAGGAGCATCCCGGTTATCCCGTCGCGAGCATTGTTCACCCGACAATGGGCAAGCAACTGGCGGATATCCTCTGGATCGAACAGCCGTCGCGCGGCACTTACATAAATGTGCATGATCAGCGACATGCATGCCACTCCTGCGGAAGAGGCGGGAGGCTCATGGAGGTCCCCGCGGTTTCACCCTGAGTATACCCCAGTCCAACGAGGCGTGCCAGGGGGAGTTGCCGGGTCTTAGCAAACGTTCCACGTTGCCGTGCCTCGCATCCTTGCGACCAGATGCACCTGAATATATCTTTCATCTAAGGAACCGTGGACATGCACTCATTGGATCGCGTCAATATGGCCCGATATCGACAGCGCTCATGCAATATTAGACCCGTTGTGATCGGCGCATGTCCACGCCTCGTCTCCCACGCCTCGTCTCACGCATTTTTTAATTCGGTGCCTGTCCCGGAATTCCCCCGGAATTCCCCAAGGACTTCCAGGGATTTCCTTTTGGCTCACGGTTCGAGCGCGAAATCCTGCCCTCCGCTTTGACTGACATTGCCCTCGGCGTCGCTGACGCGCACCCAGGCACGCAGGCCTTGGAGGTCGGCGGGTAGGGTTCCGCTCCAGGTCCAGGTGTTGACGGCTCCCGGCTTGGGCAGGGCGGCGACCCAGGCCAGCGGTTCTTCGACGCCGACCGCAGATTCGACCATTGCCGGCGCTGTCTGGCCGCTGTCGGGAGTCATCTGGATCTCTACCGTTAGACTGCCGCCGGCCGTGATGGTGAAGATGGAGGTGAGCCGGACCGTGTAGCCAGGCAGGGCCCGGCTGCCGATTTCGTTGGCGGATCCGGTGTCAGCCGGGGGAACGGAGCCGCCGCTGCCGCTGCCGCTGCCGCAACCGGCGCAGAGCAGGACGGCGATGACGGCGATAACAGTGATAACGCTGGTGGAGAGGCGCATGGGCAAATCCTTAGTTGATGGCCACGGGCTGCGCCGTGAAGCCGGCGAAGACCGCGGTGGAAACGGTGGTGGTGGAATGGCTGCTGACCACCAGGCCCACCAGGGCGCTGGCTGGGATGGCGACTGCACGCGAGCCGACCAGGGTCCAGGTGGTACCGTTGGCAGACTGCCAGCCAGTGAACACGTTGCCACGACGGGTCAGTTTGAGCCAGGTGGGCGCCGCGACCTTGGGCCCGGCCAAATGAGCGCTGCTGCCATTGGTGTTGGTGCGGTACTGGAGCGCCACGCCATTGCCCGGCGTCACGAAGAGCGAGACGTGGCGCGAGCCCGCGGCGCTGCTCTCGCGGATCATCAAGCCGGCCTTGGCCCAGGCGTTGGTGTTGGTCTGCGAGACCACCCGGACCACCAGATCGCAGTCGCCGGTGAGGCTCTGCCAGGCGAAGCGGCCGCCGTCGGCGCTGTTCCAGATGTCTGGTCCACCACCACGGATGGTCCAGGCATCGCCGTCGCCGAGGGCCGAACCAGCCGGCGTCGCCGTGCCGAGATCCTGGCTGCTCCAGCCAGCGGGGATCGTCGGGGCCGCGTTCACCACCACCTGCATGTCACCGCTGGCTGAGAGCAGGCTGTCGCTAGCGTGCAGGCGCAGCACATAGGTGCCCGCCGTCGAGAAAGCCGCCGTGGTGTCCACCGCCGTCGCGCTGCCGAAGGTCACCGTGCCGGGCCCGCTGACCTTGCTCCACGTACTCGTGAGCGACCCACCACTGGGCAGACCGTCGTCGGTCACCGTTCCGTCCAGACTCGCCGTCTCCGGCAGGGTGACCGTGCGGTCCGGCCCGGCGCTGACGCTCGGCGCGGTGTTGGCAATCGCGCTCCACTTCGCCTGAAGCACCACCGCTGCGTTGGCCGTGTAACTGGCGCCGACTGCGTAATCCGTCCCCGTACCATTGGCGGCGGTGTTCCAGCCGGCGAAGGTGTAGCCTGTCCGAACCAGGTTGCCGCTGTTGCTCTGCAGGGTCAGCGCAACCCCGTAGGTCTTGGTCTGGCTGACCGGCGCCGTGCCGCTGCTCTGCCCGTTACCGTTGTAGGTCACGAGGTAGGTGTTCTGCGTCCAGCGCGCGTACAGCGTCACATTCGCCGAGCCCATGACGAAGGTGCCGGTGCCGGCTGCGTAGGACGTGCCGCTGCCGTTGGTCGCCGTGTTCCAGCCGGCGAAGGAGTAGCCGGTGCGTGCCAGGCCTCCGCTGTTGGCCTTCGTTGTCACGGTCGCGCCCTGGGCGTAGGCCGCGGAGTCGACCGGTACGCTGCCGCTGGTGGCGCTGTTAACCTGGTAGGCGACGGCATAGGCGGCGGCAGCAGCGGCTGGCTGGCCGACCGCGAAGCCGTTGCCACCGAAGCCGATGTAGACCCGGCCGAAAGTGTTCCAGTCGCAGGTGATCGAACGGATGCTGTCGAGCAGGCCGAGCGGATTGGCGTACACCGTGAGACGGTCCCAGGTCGCGCCCTGGTCGGTGCTGCGCCACACGCCCTCGACGCCGCCGACCTGGGCGTGGGCAAAGAGCGTCGGGTAGGTCGTACCGGGTTTCGCAGGGCCAAGCGTCATCATGCGCGCGTCGGTGACCGTCGACAGCTTCGTCCAACTCGTACCACCATCGGTCGAACGCCACAGGCCGCGTTCGAACCACGAGTAGCTCTGCGAATGGGGGGCGGCGGCGAACCACAGATGCCCAGCTTGGCCCGGCACGCTGACCAGGCCGCCCTCGCCCTCCATCCAGTCGAGGGTGCCCTGGTTGCGCGAGCGCAGGGTCCAGGTCGCGCCGCCGTCGGTCGAGCGGTAGAAGTCGCCGTAGCTGCGCTGATAGCAGTAGAAGGTTCCGGCCTGTGCTCCGTCGGCCACCACCGCCGCCGAGGTCGCCCACGACGTGCCGTAGTGCAGATCGTTGAGCTGGGCAGTGGTGCCGCTGATCACGCCGGGTCTCCAGGTGCCGCCACCGTCGGTGCTGTAGTGCAGCGCGCCCCAGTTCCACGGCGCCCACACCAGGTTCTGCGTACTATTGGCGGCGACGGCAATGGTGCCGAACTTGAGCGACTCCGGATGGGTGCCGTTGACCAGCGAGGCGAAGCGCTGCCAGGTCTGCCCACCGTCGGACGATGTGCCGCTGTAGTCGAGCCAGTTCTGGTGGTGGTTGGCACTGACCGCGGCGAGGAAGGCGGGGTTGGAGCTGCCGTAGACAAGCGAGGTAGTGGTGGTGAATTTCTGGGTGAGGATGCGGCTCATGGGCGGCGTCGCCGTGCCCTGATCATGGTAGAAGCCACCGAGGTCGGCGGCGGCGGTGACCAATTTGCCGCCGGGCGGATGCACCGCGCCGAAGGCGACCACTTCCTCGATACCGGCGGCGCGGTTGGTCCACACCACCGGGTTTGCGCTGCTGTCGGAGGTCGACCACACGCCAAAGCCTTCAGCGTACCACAGCCGGCCGGGACTGAGCGGGTCAAAACTGAGCGCGCCGGGGCTTGACCAGCTGCGCCACAGCTGGTTTGCGGCGGTGGTGACACCGACCCACCGCGCTTCTGGCGCTTGCCAGGTGCTGGTGTTGGGCGCCCGGTAGCTCCACGCCGTGCCACCGTTCACGGTGACGTAGGTCGTGAAGGCCTGATCGGCGACGATGATCCGGCTGGCATTGGTCGGGTCGACCGCGACTTCGGCCCAAGACTGGTCGCTGCCGCTTGGACGCTGTACCGCCCAGGTGGACGTGGCGCGATCGAAGCTCCACAGGCTGCCCTGGGCCTTGGTCCATACCCCGCCGATCTGCGTGTAGTTGCTGATCGCGCTGACCCACAGCCGCCCATCCGGGCCGACTTCGGCATCGCTGGGGATGACGCCGGCCGCCGGACCGCTGCCGCCCGAGATGCTCGCCCAGGTCGAGCCGCCATCGAGCGAACGCCAGATGCCCTGGCCGGCGACGCCGGCGTAGATCCGGCTGCTGCGGCCCGAGGTCATCCCGCCGCCGGCATCGACCACCACCCAGCTGATGCCGATGGCGGTGCCGTTGACCTCAGCGCCGCCGCTGTTGCGCTCGGTCGCACCGGCCGGCACAGCGCTCAGTCGGGCGTAGCTCGCGCCGCCATCGAGCGAGAGCCACAGGCCGTCCTGCCGGCTGCCGAAGTACACCACCTGGGCGTTCTGCGGATCGACGGCGAGGCGTTCGCCGTACCAGCGGTAATGGCCGTTGGGCTTCATCGTCAGCGCGGCGGTGCCGGCGCCGAGGCTCCAGGAGGCGCCGCGATCGGCGGAGCGGAACACCCCGCCCGTGGTGGCGAGGAACACCTGATCCGGGGCCTGCTTCGACAGCGCAATCGACTCGACGCCGCTGCCGACCCCAGCCGGCAACCCGCGACCGTCGGCCAGGATCTGCGACCAGCGGCTGGTGGCCGGGTTCCAGCGGTAGGCACCACCGACGTCGGTGCGTACATACATCAGTCCGGCCTTGGTGGGATGGATGACCAGGCCAGTGACCCAACCCCCGCCGTCCGTGCGCACCTGGCTCCAGGCGTATTGCCCGGACAGATCGGCGGCGGACAGGCTGGCGAGCAGCAGGAAGAGCGCGGCGGTGGCGATCGTACGGATCATGTTGGGTCTCCAGCGGGGATTGCCCCGGCCCATCGACCACCTTAACATGGCGATCTACCGTCCCGACCGGCCGTATCACTCGGCAGCGGATCGCCCCAGCGCGAAGCGATGCGCCGTCACGGCCGCCTCGCCGTCCCACACCACCACGATCAGCCGGCGAATCGGCATGCCCTGCATGGCTGCCGGGGCCGCGCCCTCCATCGGCTGGAAGCTGCGCAGGGGCCAGACCAGGGTGTGTCGGCCCGGCTCCAGCTCCTCCTGGCGCTGCACCGCACCCAGCCAGGTGACCCCATCACGCGCCCACGTCTGCAGGTTGATCGCCACCAAGGTCCGACGCGTCAGACTGACCTCCCAGCGCAGTTCGGCCTGGGCATCGAAGGCGGCGATGCCGAGCACGCCCGGATCCGGCGATTGCAGGTTCCATGTCGGAAACGCGAACTCCTCGGAGGTGACGGCGTCGTACGCCACCTCTAGGCCATTCGACCGCGGCGTACCGCTCCAGAGCGCTCGCGCGGCGCCCGCGGCGAGATCGATGCTCCACGTCGGCGCCGGCGCCGGACGCACCGCGCCCTGCGCTGTCACCAGCACCGCCGCGCCGGCCGCAACCGCCTGCGTCGGTCGCCCCACCGGTGCCACCTCGACCAGGCCGCGCTCAACGCCGACCTCGGTGCCTTCCGCCCCCACGGTCACCGAGAAGACGGTGCCGAGCACGCGCACCTCGGCCTGCGCGGTGCGCACCACCAGGCGCCGATCGAGAGCCTGCGGGACGACCACGGCGCGTAGGCGGCCTTGTGCGAGATCCACGCCGCCGTCGTCGGCAAGGGTAACGACGCAACCGGCATCGAGTTCCAGCCGGCTGCCGTCAGGCAGGCGCAGACGACCCGGCCCGGCCACCTCAGGGGTGGCGCGCGACGGTGAGGGACGCGCAGCGCCATCGAGCCACAGCGCCAGCGGGGCCTCAGGCACCGGGGCCGATGGCTTAGCCGGCCAGAAGGCCAGCCCGAAGGCCACCAGCACGCTGGCGGCCAGCGCTGGCAGCCAGAGCGGGGCCCGGCGTCTGGTTGCCGGCCGGGAGCGTAGCAGTCGCGGCAGCGGACGGGCGACGGCCGGCGCGCGGTGCAACTCGCACAGGCCGCCGTCAACCTGCATCAGCACGGCGAAATAGCGGCGCGTCTCTGAATCGGCGAGCAGCGTCTGCAGGCGTGCGCGCCCGTCCTCATCGAGCGCACCCTCGACCAGCCTGCCATGCAGCCGATCAACTTCGTCGGTGTCGCTCATGTCGTTTGCCTGCCGCGGCCGATGCAGTCGGCCAAGCTGGCGCGCAGACGCGACAGGGTCACCTGCACCGAACCCTCGGTGCTGCCGATCTCGCCGGCGATCGCCACGAGCGACCGGTCGAGGGCGTAGCGCAACTCAAGAATGCGACGGTGCGGCGCGGTCAGGCGGTCGAGGCAGCGGCGCAGTCGATCGACGCCGGCGGGCTCAGCCTCGTCCTCCAGCTCGGCCGCCGCCTGGTCGATTAGGTCATGCAGCTCCCCATCTGGCAGGCAGTGCAGTCGCCCGGCGCGGCGTAGCAACTGGCGTACACAGTTGCGGGCGATGCCGCGCACCCAGGCCGGGAAATCGCCCTCGCGGCGGAAGTCGGCCAGGCGGCGGTGAACGACCAGGAAGACCTCCTGGAAGGAGTCCTCAACCAGGTCGGGCGGGGCAATGGCACGCAGATAGCCGAGCAGGTCTGCCCGGCGCGCCACGAAGTCGCGCATCAGCTCGTCATCGCCGTCGTCGGACGCGTTCGCCATAGTACCTCCGGAGTATATTGCCGCCAGACCCCCCGGAGCATAGCAGGGAACCGGCCAGCTCGGCACCCATCTGCCCCTCCTCCTGGCCTACGTCTAAATCCTGCGACTGTAGTTTTTCCTCGGAATCGTGGTGTATGGAGAGCCTGTCCCAGAACCGCATTTTTTCAAAATCCACCTTCCCGCACGTGATGCTTGAGCCGCATATCGGTTGCAGGAGTCGGCTTTCGCGCTCATTCCGCCGCACTTTCGGGTCGCGGTGCGGGTCGATGGTGCATGTCGCTTAAAAA
>Ga0335395_10000008_pt1 | contig 221438 bp, 157 predicted proteins | sample MAT02_FD_205744 | JGI IMG/M metagenome (GOLD analysis project Ga0335395, IMG submission 205744) | Freshwater microbial communities from Lake Fryxell liftoff mats and glacier meltwater in Antarctica - MAT-02 (spades assembly) (version 2) ...
CCACGCGCTGCCGCACGCTGCCCTCGTGTCGAAAGGACTCGACGATCTGCAGGTGGGTGCGTCCGCCGGAACGGGTAAGGCGCGTATACCTGTGCCCACGCCACACGACTTAAGTTCAGTAAAAAAAGCGAAATGGGCTATGGCGTGACACTACAGCGATTTCGATTTTTTCGGCCCCGGAAGCACGCAAGTCGTTGATTCTCGCTGTGTCGATCGCCTCAAAACGGCCCGGACGGGCGGGCGAAGTGCGGAACTTGGGCGAGCCCGTTCTACCCCTATTGCCCTGCGTCGGACGCTGCCGTGAACCCGAGCCGTTCTTCTAGCGAACAGAAATGACAACCTTGCCAGCGCTTGATCCGTTCGCCAGTTCCTCGTAAGCCGCTGCGGCCTCGTGCATCGGGAAGGTCTTGCCGATGACCGTCTTGACGATTCCCTGGTCGATCAGCGCACCCAGCTCGGCCAGCATCGGGCCATCGGGCTCCATCAAAAACCACTCGAAGCGAACGCCGTATTCGGATGCAAGCTCGTCGCTGTCCTGGCCCTTGATTGAGATCAGGGTGCCGCCTTTCTTCAGTACCTTGAACGAGCGCTTCAGAGTTTCGCCGCCCATCATCTCGAAGACCAGGTCGTAATCGGCGACCACCTCGTCAAACTTTTCGTTTTCGTAGTCGATCACGAGGTCGGCGCCGAGACGCTTCACGAGATCGGCGTGCTTCGCGCTGCAGGTGGTCGCGACATAGGCGCCGAGGTGCTTGGCAATCTGGATTGCAAAGGTACCCACTCCGCCGGAGCCGGCGTGGATGAGCACTTTTTCGCCCGCCCTCAAGCGCCCTTTGGTGATCAGCGCCTGCCAGGCGGTCAGGCCCGCCAAGGGCACCGACGCTGCTTCTGCATGGCTCAGCGTCTGGGGCTTGATGGCCAGTTCGCCGGCCTTCAAGCGGGCGTACTCGGCGAGCGCACCGGCATCGTCTTGATTGGGTCGGCAAAACACGGCGTCGCCGACCTTGAGATGGGCGACCTTACCGCCAAGTTCGACCACCACGCCGGACACGTCGTACCCCATCACATGCGGAAAAGTCAGCGGCATCCTGTCCTTCATCTCACCCGACCTTAAAATGTCGTCAATCGGGTTGATGCTGGCGGCGTGCACGGCGATTACCACGGAGTCCTCGTGCAGCGCTGGCCTTTCAATCTCGGTGACCTCGATAGGGGCCGAATAGTCTTTGATCGTTGCAGCTTTCATGCTGATTTCCTCAGGTTGCCGACGTGCAGCGCACTTGTATGAAGCAGCGCGGCGGGTTCGGATGCCGCAATGGGGCTCTCGCATCGATTCGGGACGCACGGGCCGCGATCAGTGGATCGGTGCTCACAGCGACTGCATGTGTAGGCTCTTTCCCAGCCATTGGCTGCCGTCCACGGCGTCCGCCAGCAGGGCAGCGACGTCGCCGCGCGCCGCGTCAGCTTTGGGATCAACGTCTTCGCCAAGGCGAATTCTGCGTTCGCCGTCCTTGGCCGTGAGGCTCACCGGGCGCAGGATGAAATAGGGGATTCCTGACGCCTTCAGGTGCTCATCGGCGTCGTGCTTGGCCTGCAGGTAGTGGGCCAGCTCGCTCTCGGGGTCTGGATCGTCAGCGCCGATCGAGCTGAGCATAACGAAGCGGTCGACCTTCGCTTTTGCAGCCAGATCGATCAGTCGTTTGGCGCCGTCCCGGTCGACCTTGTCGGTCATCTCGGGGTCGCTGGATCCGCCGGCACCGGCCGCAAATATGACCGCGTCGCAGCCTTCGCAGACGTCCGCAGCGAGATCGGTGAGATCACCTCGACGCGTTTCGACGCTGGACGCCAGCGCGCTGGTGTCCGAACCGCTGCGGACCAAAGCGATCGGGTGGTGTCCTCGGGAGGCGAGTTCGTTGATCAATCGGATGCCGGTCTGGCCGGTCGCTCCTGCAACAAGTACTTTCATGGGGGTCTCTCCAGTGATGGGAATCGAGTGGCTCATGTGAGCGCGCGGTGCCGTCGTCTACGGCAGAAAGATCGCCTTGGCGTTAACGAACTCCTTAATGCCGAAGCCGCCATGTTCGCGACCGTAGCCGGAGTCCTTTACTCCGCCAAACGGCAGGTTGGGGTCTGCCGTGCCGAAGGAATTGATGCGCACCATGCCGGTATCGAACTGGTCGCGCGCCAGCGCCAGCGCCCGGTCTGCGTCCGCGGTGAAAATGCCGCCGCCGAGGCCATAGCGGCTGTCGTTGGCGATCTGCATCGCGTGCACGGCGTCCTTCGCGCGGATGATGGAAGCTACTGGCCCGAACAATTCATCTTCGTAGGCAGGCGTTCCGGGCGGGCAGTCGCCCAAGACCGTGGGCGGATAGAAGTAGCCGACACCGGCGTCGGGTTGGCCGCCGCACAGCAGCTTGGCGCCGCCTTCGATGCTCTTGGCCACCTGTTCGCACAGGGTGTCGAACTGAGCCTTGCTCGACACTGGGCCGAGCTGGGTGGCGTCGGCCATCGGGTCACCCATCACGACTGCTTTCATCTGCTTCACGAATCCGGCGACGAAGGCCTCGTACACCGCGGCTGTGACCACGAAGCGCTTGGCCGACACACAGGTCTCGCCGTTGTTGTAGAGCCGACCCTCCACGGAGGTCTTGATCGCCAGCTCGATGTCGGCGTCTTCCAGCACGAGATAGGCGTCGTTTGATCCCAGCTCAAGCACGGTCTTCTTCAGATGCTTGGCGGCGACCTGGCCGATGTGCCGTCCCGACTCGTCGCTGCCGGTCATCGTCACGCCGCGCACGCGGGTGTGGGCGATCACCTCGTCCGAGGTGTCGTGATCAATCAGCAGCACATCGAACAAACCTTTAGGCAGCCCGGCCTTCAAGCACACGTCGCGCAGCATCAGCCCGCTTCCGGTGCACAAGCTTGCATGCTTCAGAACGACGCCATTTCCAGCCATCAGGTTCGATGCAAGGACGCGCACCGGCTGGTAGAGCGGAAAATTCCACGGTTGAATGCTGTAGACAACGCCTATTGGACAGTAGGCAACGATGGCCTTCTTGCTTCCGCCGCTGTGCGTGCGCGGTTCGTCCGCCAGCTGCTGCGGGCCGTGCTCGGCGGTGTACTCGAAAATCTGCGCGCAGAGCTCGACTTCGGCGTTTCCATCGCGGAGCAGCTTGCCGGTCTCCTGCGTCATCAGCTGGGCAAAAGCCTGCTGATGGCTGCGCAGCGCCTGCGCGATCCTCATTAAATAGCTCGCACGTTCTTCGAGACTTTTGGAGCGCCACTGCAGATGCGCGGCGTGGCTGGCCTCGACGACGGCAAATGCATCGTCGCGGCTCATCATGGCGAAGCTGCTGAGGGTTGCTTCCGTGGCTGGGTTGGTGGTGGTGATGCGGGTCATGTCCAGGGGTCCTTTGAGTGCGGGGTTTTCAGGCCCATTCCGGCGCAGCGCCACCGAAGTGGAAGCGCCACGGGGCCGTCGGCAGCGCGCTGCCGTGAGTCGGGCCGCAGAGGCCGGCTCGTTGATTCCCCAGGTTTCCGTGCCTGGCTGAGGGTGGGAGGGATCGGCGCGGACTGCGATGAGCGCGCTCGCAGCATTCTTGGAGAACCATCGCAAGATGGATGCCAGCCGCGGCGGCGTGGCGCGTAACCCCCGTGCGGGCTGGCGTTGCTCGGCTGTTCTAAGCGCTCTCGCCGGGCGGCCTTCGGATTAGATCGTGGAGGCTGCACGACTGACGCCGCATGCCGTGCACGATGCGCGGGCGGAAAGCTGCGCTGCGCGTTTGGCATTCGGCTGCGGGGCGGCCTGCAGAGACCCTGCAGCCGGGGTTGGTTCACGACAAAAGATGGGCACGCTCTCGCTCTGCGGATCCAGCGGATCGAGCGGATCGAGCGGTTCCACTCGGCGAACCCCAGCAGCCAGCTTTTGCAGCCGCGGCAAGGCACAGCTGCGGGGGCAGGGCAGAAAGGGCCAGGCGAACAAGGGGCGCAACCGCCTGCAGCGCGCATTCGAACTATCGCGGCAGGTGATCTGCAGGCTGATCATCGCGAACCGCGTCGAAGACTTTCCGGCGAGTTGCGCTGACTGCGCAAGAGAGTCCAACCGACAGCCAGCCCCGTCAATGTGCTGCTGAGTGCGAGGGCCGCTTCGCCGGCTCAGCGCTCCTGAACAACGGAATTTGCCGCGGCCACCCGCAGCTTCCAGCCCGCGATTTTCGATTCGCTGCCGGTGTTGAGGTGGCTGGCGAGGTAGTACAGCCGACGGATCTGATCCTGATGGGCCGGGCCGACGCTGGCGTCGCGGAAGCGCTGCTGCAGGTAGCCCGGCGGCAGGCTCTGGCTGAAGAGGGTGGCGTCCACGCGGGCTACTCGCTGCGCCTGTTCGGGCGTCAGCGTGAACCGATAGGTGATCTCATCGGAGCCGGTAAGCGATGGATCCGAGTAGTGCGGATCGTGCTTTGCTTCGCCTTCCAGATCCCCCAGCACCTGCACGAAGGGCGAGGGGTTGTCGCGGAATACCTTGGGGTCGAAGCCGCGCGGACGCAGTCGGTTGTCCTTCACCGGCTGCACGCGACGCAGGAAAGAGGTCGTGAGTTTGCCGTCGGAATCCTTGATCAGCTCCTGATAGATCTGCACCTGATCGCCTCGGCTGATCACCTGATAGTGCGGCTGGAAGTTGGTCTGGTCGATGCCGGTTTCAGTCTGCAGGGGGGTGTCGCTGAGCCCGTCCAGCAGCACGCCCAGGCTGTTGCTGCGACCCGAGGCCCACAGCAGCTCGCCCTGTGCATCGGCGGCCGTGAACTCGATGAACAGTCGGCGGAAGCCCACGCCTGAGGGCAGGTAGTGGCCGACCTTGTTGACCACTTTCAGCTGCGCTTCCACCGCGCCGCTGGCGGCGTCGACTGCAAGCGAAACCACCTGCAGCTCCGCGGTGTCCTGCTCGGCCATGCGCTGCATTGATTCCGCAGCGGTGATCAGCGCCGGCTGGGTGGTGGTGGCGCCCATGTAGTCGATCTGGCGGATGCCGAGCAGCAGCGGGAACTGCTGGAACATCTCGTTCAAGAACAGATTCAATCCGTGCAGCGAGTGGCGCGAGTAGTGATCGCGCGGCGTGAGCGTGATCTCGGCGTCCGGCAGGCGATGGGTGGTCGGCGCGAAGGCGCTGGATTCGATATTGGCGATGCGGGTGCCGGCCAGCGATGTGCCCTTGTAGGTGGTCGGCATGTGGCAGTCCTGGCAGCTTTGAAAGCTGTCGCCGCGGGCGAAATCGCTGTTGGTCCACTCCAAATGCGTGGTCTGCTCGTAGCTGGCGGTGACCACGCTGCCGTCGGGTGCGGTGATGCGATGGGGCGCGCCGTCGTTGTCGAACACCGGCAGCAGGATGTTGTGGCAGCTGCCGCACAGGTCCGAACTCTGGATCTGCTTGCCAAACTGCGGGGTGAGGCCGAGCGCATGCTGCATCGGCGCCGTGGCCACGTCCTGGTAGGGGCCGAAAATGGCATCGTCAGGCCCGGGCACCCAGTTGCCGGTGAAGCTCGCATCGGTGCCCAGGGCCTCACTCGATGCCCGATGGCAGACCGCGCAGGAGACCCCGTCACGCGCCAGGTTGCCGTATTTCGCGTAGGGCTGATCGGCCTGGTGCTGGCCGACCATGTCGAGGCGGAAGGGCTCGCCGAAGGCGATGCCGGCCGGCGGTTCGATGGCGAACAGGTCTTTGCATTTTGCATCGCTACTTGCAGAGTCGATGCCGAGCTGACGCTGGCCCATTACGCCGTGGCAGTGCAGGCAGGTGGTTTCGATGCACTCGGCGTGCATGGGCAGGTGGTTGGTTTCGCTCTGCAGCTGGGCGAAGAACACTGGGTCGCGCCCGGCCAGGCCCATCGGCGACGCACGCCACTCGGCGTACGGTGAGATGTTTATCGAAGCGCCGGTGTCCGGGTCCTGGATCAGCATGTGCGGCACGCTGCTGTTGGATACCGTCGCGTTATGACAGCCGATGCACTGGTCCGAAGTCACAAACCCGCTGGGCGCACCGGCGGTTGAGGTTTGATGGTCGAAGGTCTCGGCCGGCAGCCGGTAGGCGAAGGCCTCGCTGAATTCGAATGGGCCGAGATTTCCGAAGAACGCGGCAAAGCCCGCCGCCGGCGCTGACAGCGGCTGGCTGAACGCCCAGCTCGGCGCGCCCGATGCAGTCGTGGCCTTCGCCGATTGCGCCGTGTCCACATGTGCCGCGCCGGCGCGGCCTTGCCGCGCTGCTTTCGACTTGGCGATGTCGCCCGCCGGGGCGCTGAACTGCCGATACTCGATGCCCGCGCTCAGCACGTTGTCGAGCGAGGCATAGGTTGAGTACTGCGCGGCAGAGGCATGGCAGTTCAGGCAGTAGGCGCCAAACAGGCTGTAGGGCGTCACCGCGCTGGCGAGTTTGCCGTCGGCGCCAAACAGATCGCCGGTCGGGTACGCGTTCGGATTGCGCTGCGGATGCTGCGGAGTCTTGCCGAAGAACTGCGCATCGGTGACCGCGCTGGCGGTGAGAATCGGCGGGTTGCCGTCGCCGCTTGCGGTCGGGTTGGCCCAGTACCAGCCGTCGAAACTGGCCTTGCTCGCACGCACCATCACCGTCCACGAGCTCGGCTCCACGGTCTCAGGCTGGGCGGTAACCCGCAGGCATTCGGCAGCCGGATCAATGCCCAGCGGCGCCGCCTCGATGCTGCGCATCTCCTTGATGATGATCGCGCCGTCGCGCGGCGGCGTGCTCTGCGGCCGGCCGGCGCACATCCAGCGCACGGCATCCGGCGAGTACCACACCCGCACCGCCGGGTGCACGCCGTAGCTCTGACCGCCGTCGATGCCGCCCACCAGCGGTCCGGTCAGGCGCCAGCCCTGATCCGGGACCCAGCCTGATGCCTGATCGCGGTAGCTGCGAGCGCGCAGGAAATCGCGCAGGGCGATGTCGTAGCGGTTCTTGGCAACGAGATCGGTGATGGAGGCCGGCGTGCCAATTGATTCAGTATCGGACGCAGTCGCCTGCGGATGCTTGGCCGCGTAGGCCGTGCACCAGCCCTGCAGTGCCTGTTCGGAAGGCGCCGGCGGCGAGTCCGAACACACCCACTGCGTCGGCGCATCGGCGGGGAAAGGCGGCAGGCTGACAGGCACCGGCGCCTGCGCGGCGGCCGCACCTGCTGCAGCAAACAGCAGCCAGCACATAAAACGCAGGCACGCAGCCGGCGCAGCAGTCTTTGACTGCAACATGGCACTCCCCCGAGCGCGGAACCCGCCCCAACCCTACGCCTGATCGGCCTGCCGCGCCCTGTCAGATCTGGCAGGTGCGGCGCAGAGCGCACTCCTGCTCAGCACCCTGCAACACGACAGCGCTGCAAGCGCGGCAATCAGTAGTCAGGGCTGATCAAGTCCTCGATCCACACCCCGAACAGGGCACCCGCAACCAGTAGCGCCGCCAAGCCGGCGGCCATGCCAATCAGCAGCGCGTGTGCCTGCAGTCCCGCTGTCCAGCCGCGGCTGCGGAACAGGTAGTAGGGCAGGCCCACGAACGTCACCGCGATCACGCCAATATTCAGGGCATAGCTGTGTCGGTAGCTACGCGCCTCGCTGTCGTAGCGGTGCCAGGCGAACGTGAGAAAGGTCGACAGCAAAACACTCAGGCCATTGAGCCATTCGATGGGGGCCCCGGTGCGCGCCATCGAGACCCCGGCACCGAGCACAAAGGCGGCGCCGAGCGCAGCGATCAACACCTTGGATTGGCTGCGCATCGGCGATCGTTGAGAAGGGCAAGGACCACCATCTTCGCTTGGTTGTCGCCGAGCAGGTCGCGCTCAGCGCTTTGTAAGCGCCGGGCCCGGGCGCGCTCGCCCAGGCCCGAGTTAACAGAGGGCTACGCTTCACTCCGCGGTCAGCGCGCTCCGGCCGCGGGCGCAGCCTTCGGCACCAGCGGGTTATTGGATGCACTGAACAAATGGCTGGTGCCGGTGCTGGTGGTTGACGCATGGCAGCCGAAGCAGCCGGGCGGCGCGACCTGGTGGTAGGTCTCCATGGTGGAGTTGGCCAGCAGCACCGAGCCGGCAAGGTCGGGATCGGTGCCGGAGGCGGGAATCGAGCCGTCCTTGCTCCACACCGCGCCGAGCTGGAAATAGTTGGCGCGCACATCCTGGGCCAGCGCCAGCATGATCCCGATATCAAGGTTCAGCGAAATCAGCTCGCTGTTGTTGTCCGCAGAGGCAGGCGTTGGCGGGCTGCCCCAGGGGTTGACGCGGTAGACGTTGTTCTGGGCGATGGTCTTGCCCGCGACCGCCTGGATGCTGCCGTCGCTGGCTACGGTCATTTGCGGCTCCAGGGCGCCTGCCTGCGGGCCGCCATCGGTCATGAAGTTCCACGTGCCGGAGGAGTTGTACGGAATCTCCGCGCCCTGGCTGAAAATTGAGTTGAAGTAGAACGTGTTGTTCGGCGCATTGCGCTGGTGCTCGAAGGTGGCCCAGACCATCTCTGGATGGCCAGCAACCGGGCCGACGACGTGCAGGCCGACCATTGCAAGCGTTTTGACGACGCTCGGTGTCTTCGGGTCGATGGTCCACTGGGTGGTGCTGGTCTTGACGTAGTTCGGCACCGCCGCGCTGATCGTGATGTAGTTCGAAAGGTCGGCAACGGTTGCGGCATCCACCCAAGCGCTCTTCAGCTCCAGAGTCAGCGCATTGCCGTCGGTCAAGTTGGTGCCATTCTGCGAGGCATAGGCCAGCACCGCGGAAAGCTCGGCCTGGGTGGTCGGGAAGGGGGCTGTTGCCGCAATGACGCCGTTGCTTACGGCCGTGTTGAACCAGGCGTAGACATCATTGGCGTGCACCCCGAAATAGATCAGCGAACCGTTCAGGCTCAGCACCGTGTCGCTGCCGCCAGCTTGGCCGCCAGGCTGGAAGCCTACCGGCTTTGAACCGCGCAGGTCGAACTGGTTGCCTTTGGCGTCCGCGCCGTTGGCGATGTACTCGGCGTTGCCGCTGGAGTCGAAGTTCACGTCAAAGAACACCGGCGAGTCCAGGACGATGCCGCCCGCCGTCGGCGAAGTCACCCATAGAAACATCTGGTGCGCCCACTGGTAGAAATCGCAGGCGCTCGGGTCCGCATTGAAGTCGAGGCCGTCGGCAAATGTGACTTCACCACCCTTGCTGACGCTGCCGCTCTCGAACCAGCGGTTGAACTCGCGCGGGGTGATCGAGCAGCTGGACTGCACGTACTGCAGCTCGGCCGCAGGCACCTGGGCTTGAGCAGCAGCCGCGGCAAACACGAGCGCACACAGCGCGGGAAGTAATCGCAGAGCTGACATGGGTGACCTCCTGTGGGTGAATGCACGCCGGGGTGGCCCGCACTTAAAGCGCGCGGGCAAGTGAGACCGCCGTACGCGCCAAGCCATGCTACGCAGGCGTTTTCCGCGCTCATAGCTGTCGGATCTGACAGCAATTCTGTCGACAGCTTTGCTCTGGTTTTCGCGCTTCGCCGCGACTCTCAGGCGTGAGATTCGCTGCTGGGCCTTGCTTGCAATCTGCGAGATCGATGGGCGTGACGCTCCTGCACGGGGCTCGATCGCCTCGCGCTTTGCCTGGGATCGATCGCAAGCACCTCTCCGGCAGAGGCTGCGCAGCAAGGGCTACGGCTTAAGCGGCACGCTGCAGCGAGCGGCTGCGCCAGGCGCCTGCCCGCCCATGTCTCAGTCGTTTCCAGCGCACCGCAGCGACCGGCACGCATCAGTGCGCTCGGCGCCCCGCTGGCTCATGCGTATTGAGAAAGCGCGCGTCCTCGCGCACCCTGTGCGGCCGCCCGGCGCGGCCCCCTTCCTGACACCTTGCGAAGCCCATGGACCTGATCGACGATCTCACCTGGCGCGGCCTGCTGGCCGACTGCACCGACATCGACGCGCTGCGCAGGCGTTTGGCCGAGGGTCCTATCACACTGTATTGCGGCTTTGACCCCACCGGTGACTCACTGCATGTCGGGCATCTGGTGGGCCAGCTGCTGCTGCGGCGTTTTCAGCGCGCAGGGCACCGGCCGATCGCGCTCGCAGGCGGCGCCACCGGCATGATCGGCGACCCCTCCGGCAAATCGGCCGAGCGCAATTTGCTGACCCGCGATCAGCTCGCCCACAACATCGCCTGCATCAAAACCCAGCTGGCGCGGCTGCTCGACTTTTCGGCAGGCCCGAACGCCGCCGAGTTGGTCGACAACGCCGACTGGATCGCGCCGCTGTCGTTCCTCGATTTCCTGCGCGATGTCGGCAAGCACTTTCCGCTGACCGCCATGCTGGCCAAGGATTCGGTCAAGTCGCGGATGGGCGGCGAGAGCGGCATCAGCTACACCGAATTTAGCTACCAGCTGCTGCAGGCCTACGACTTCTTTCACCTGCGCAAAGAATTGAACTGCGAGCTGCAGATCGGCGGCTCCGACCAGTGGGGCAACATCACCGCCGGCAGCGATTTCGTGCGCCGAAAATTGGGCGTGCCGGTGTTCGGCTGGACCTTCCCGCTGATTACCAAGGCCGACGGCTCAAAGTTCGGCAAGACCGAATCCGGCGCGGTCTGGCTGGACGCGACCCGCACCAGCGCCTATCGCTTCTACCAGTTCTTCGTGAACACCGAGGACGCCAAGGTCAGCGAGTACCTGCGCAAGTTCACCTTCCTCGACCGCGCTGAAATAGAAGCCCTGGAAGCCGCCCACGCGGCGAGCCCCGGCGCACGTGAAGCGCACAGGGCGCTGGCCCGTGAGGTGACGATTCTTGTTCACGGCGAAGCGGCGACGAACGCGGCAACAGCGGCCAGCCAGATCCTGTTCGGCGCCGAAATCGGCGACACGCCCGAAGCGGTGTTCGAAGACGTCATCGCCGAGATCCCCAACGCCGAGCTTGCATCCGCGCAGCTGGAGGGCGAGGGCGCCGCACTGGTCGACCTGCTGGTCGCCAGCGGTCTGTGCCCCTCCAAAGGCCAGGCCCGGCGCGACCTCGAAGGCGGCGGCATCTACCTCAACAACGTGCGCAGCAGCGGCATTGAGCAGCGCGTCACCACGGCCGACCTGCTGTTCGGCCGCACCCTGCTGCTGCGCAAGGGCAAGAAGAGTTACGCGGCGCTGCGGTTGGGGTAGTGCGGTGCGCGGAGGCTTGATTTAACGCCGCCGCTGAGCTTTGGGCCCGGGGGCGAGCTGTAACACTCGCAAAGGTCTGCAGTGGATCCGAACACCGTGTTTGCACGATCTTGACCTAGCTTCGAGCAACGATGTCGCGCCAAGCCGTGGCTGCTCGTATCCATTCCATGCGTGGCATTGCTTACGCGAGGTCACTGTCGATGCCACCCACCGAGGACACTCCCATGCTGCGAACCGCGTTCGTTATCGCCCTGTCCACCCTGATTCTGGCCGGCTGCAGCGGCGACAGGCCGGGCACCACCGCCAACGCCAATAATTCGGCTGCGTCTGCACCTGCGGCTTCTGAATCCGTCAACTGCGACGAGCACTACCGGGAAGTGCGCGACGGCATCCTCGGTGCCCTGCGCGGCACCGAGGCGCTTTCATTGCTCGGGCTTTCCACTCGCTACTCGGAGGGCAATCGGGATGCTCCACGCGACGGCGCGCTGCCGGCGTCGATGAACTGTAAATTTGACAGCAAAAAGCTGCGTCGCGACCGCAAGCCGAATAGCGGCGTCGCATGGCCGCTTGCCCCGCAGTGCGAGGCGCTGCTGCAGCGCCTTGACAGCGCCTGCCTGCAGCCGCTGATTGAGCTCGGGACACCTTTCAGCAAAGCCTGCAGCGGCGCCCTGTGGGGAGTTGCGTCGATGGGCGGAGAGCAGCAGCAGAACATGGCCAACGACGGCCTGTGCGAGTCGGCTGCAAGCGGCCTGTAGCTTATCGGCTGCGGGTTGGGCTGCTGAGAAGCCCTTGAGCCAGCTTCGCTTGTGCAAGCCAAGCGAGGCGGCTCTTTTCGCGGATGGCTTCGAGTACGAAAGGCGGGCGGTCAGGGCGCACGCACTCTGCGCGTGACCCGCGATGGCGGACCGCATTGAGGGCGCCTGGTGGCCGTAAGCCACCACCGCGACGGGTCGCCGCGAAGACGTGACGATTAGCCCATCGCCGGGTACAGGATCCGTCCGTTTACGGTTGAGCTCGCGAGGCGCAGGTGCGGCGTCAGAGCGAGCAAAGCCACCGCCGATTCTGCGTTGCCCAAGGCCAGGCGGACGCTCGGCTTGGCGCACTGTGGCGAAGGGAGAACGTCATGCCGTCTGTGATCACTTGCATTGCTCACGTTGCGCTGTCATGTGCTCTCACGCTGGCTTATCTCGTGCCCTCTGCTGCGTTCGCCGACAGCTCGGGTGGACAGCTGATTTGCGACGGAATCTATGCGCTCTGCTCCTCGGCTGCCTGCGAGAAAGACTCAGACGACCCGAGCAAAAGCCAGTGCCGCTGCGAAGCCCCGCTGCAGGGGCCAAATGTCGGCAACTCCACCTGCCAGGCACGGGCGGCGCAACTGACCTCCACCTTCTCGCTGTGGGACCTGACGGCGACGCCGACCAAGCCGGCGAAACGCTCGCTCGGCTGCACCGGCAAAGACGCGGGCGAGTGGGCCTTTTGCCTCGACGCGCCCTGCGAGGTGGCTGAGGGCGTGGTCACCTGCCGCTGCAGCGTGACTGCCGCCTCTGACTACTACACCTTCACCGATCGCTGCCCGGCCGACCCTGCGGAGCAGTCGAAACTCTGCGGCGGGCTGTGGTCCGCCGCCCTGCAGGCCGAGCTGATGAGTAGGTATTCGCAGCTTCGGTCGTTCTACGCGGATATTGCCAAGCTCGAATAGTGTCCGGCACGCCTTTAAGAAAGCGTTGGTCTATCGAGTCTTCATGCGCGCCTTGGATTGCGCGCTCGCGGAACAGGTGCACCGCTGACAGATCTGCGCGAGGGCAGGCCCGAATACACTGGGCGACGCGGCGCGGGCCGCTAAGCCAGGATGGCTTTGCTCCGACCTGTTCCCAGTCGCGCGGTGCGGGCGCCGCAGCCGCGCCTGCTTAAAACTGCCCGCGCTCCACGCCGTCATTCCAGCGCGAGGGCTCCGGCGTCCACTCGCCGTCGCCGAGCATTGCGGTGATGAGGTCGGCGATCTCAAAGCCGAGGTGGTGCTGGGCGGCGAGGCCGGCGTCGCTGCGGTTTGCCTCGCGCACGAAGGCACGAAAACCCTGTTCGGTGAGCGCGGCGCGGCCAGTGATACGGCGGGCCAGGTCGTAGGACAGCAGGTTGCCGTCATCGGTGCGCAGAAAAGACTTGCCGGACCAGAACTCCTGGATCGTCTGTGCGTTCCAGAAAGCGGCGTGCTTCGCGGCCAGTTCGCTGGGAGAGTGGAGCTGGGCGGATGGGTTGAAGTGCTGCGGAAACAGTGCGGCCTCGGTATTGGTGGCCAGACCCTCGTTCAACCAGGCCGGGATCGGCAGATGCGAGACCAGGCAGTGGGTGAGCTCATGCGCGATGGTCGGCTGCATCTGCTCCATATCGTTCTGATACAGCGCGAAGTGCCCATAGCCGGCATGCACGAACATGCCGCCCGACAGCGCGAACTCGCCTTCTTCCGGATAGTAGTGGCCGATGTAGCGGTAGTAGTCGTCCTCACTCGCAAACACCATCACCACGTGCTTGCCCTGGCCTTCGGTAGAGCCGATCTCGCCAAGGTTGCGGAGGATCCACTTGCGCACGCCCTGGCAATACTCCAGGAACAGCTGCGACTGCCGCGCGGGCAGCGCGGAGAGCAGCAGAAAGTCCGCACTCGCCTGCACCCGATAGCCGGCATCCAGCGCGCTCGCCGTCGCCAGCAGCCAGTGGCCCGCGGCGGCCGTCCACCAGTCATGGTGGGCCTCCGCATCCAGGCCTTCGGGCTGCGCCCTAGCGATCTGATCCCAGTCCGGCAGCGGCAGCTGGGTGTCGTCGTACCAGTGCATGACTACCGGGGCGAACGGGTCGAGCGTGCTGATGGCGGAGGCAGCGCCTTCGCGATCGGCGGAAGCGCTGGACGGTCGATGGAGGAGGGCGGAGATCAGGCGCTTGAGCATTGGGCGGTTTTCGCGGTTTTCGCGGTTTTCGAAGTTTTGGTGGTTTTCTCGGCGTTCGGATCGGGGCCAGCTGTCGCGCTATTGCGCGGCCTGCTGGCGTCACTCGCAGGGTAAGGAAACGGCCGTTTTGACGGTTTGCGCATTCCCCGCAAAGCGGTCACCGACTCCACGCCAAGCCGTTCAGTGATTCAACAGCATGACGGTCAGGGGGTGGGCTGTGCGTGGCTGAATAGGTGTCGGTCAATCGGTGGCGATGCGCCGCTCGCCGTTTCGTGCTGCTCTAATTCGATCAATTGTCATTGGAGCAGCGACGGCTGGTGACGGTATCGCCTTAGCTGAGCGCCAGCCGCGCCGACCGGCCCGTGGAGCGCCTGCGGACGGGTGAAGGCGGTTGCTGAAGGCGGCGACACGGCCGTTCTCAGCGCACCATAAAGAAGGGCCGGTTGGAATCCAACCGGCCCTCCTTAGACGCTGGCTATCGCCGCGGACTAGCTGCGGGCGCGTGCGCCGAACAGCAAACCCATGCCGAGGACGCTCAGCACCAGCAGCCAGGTGCTGATCAAACCCGCAGCCGGCACGCTGACCGCGACGATCGGCGCGCCGAGGGTGACGCTCAAGGGATAGGTGAACGGGCCACCGGATCCGCTGGTCGTGCAGTTCAGGGTTCCGGTGAATGTGCCCGGCATCGAGCCGCTATACGAGACGGTCACAGTACCGGCGATGCCGGGCGTCAGATTCAACGGATTGGGAGCTGCGCTGAAGCCTGCACCGGTGGTCGTGCAGTTGACGATCGCGGGACTGCCTATGGCGGTGAAGCTCAGTGCGGTCGTAGAACTGCTGGCGGGCAGCGCGATCTGAGGCAGCGTCACCGTCGTACCGGAGGCCGTGCCGCCGCTGACCGCCGCCGTGGCCGCCGGGCAGGTCAACGCCCAGCTGCGGGTGAACGGCGAGCCGGCCACCGTCGGGGTCGCGGTTTCCGTACACGCCAGAGTCGCCGTTGCTGCCGCGCCGCCGCGGGTGCAGGCCAAACCAATGGAACCCGCGGTGGTGGCGGCGTTGAAGATGCCGTTGCTGGGAATGGTGGTGACCGCACCAAAGGACGCGGCGCCGGGGCCGGTGATTGCGCAGCCGGTCACGGCTGACTGGCCGGCACCGACGGCACCTGCCGATGTGATGGCGATGGTTGCGGTCGCAGCGCCCGCCGCACCGGTGGGGAAGGTCACGCCCGCTGCGGTGGTCGGGCCGTAGGTCAGCGTCGGCGCGGTACCGGTGCCCGGACCGCAGGCAGCGACAACAATGGCTGCGCCGGTATTTTCATAGCGATAGCAGACGATGGTTGCCGGGAAGCCGCTGCTCGCCCCGGTCTGGATGCGCGCGTAGCCGTAGTTGACGGCACTGGTCGCCTCATTGAAGAACCGGAAGCCCAGGTAGTTATCGCCTGCGCTGACAAAGGGAGTGCCGGCCGTGCCTGCTACCGTGGAGAGACTGAAAAGGGACCCCGATGACACCGTCGCCCCCGGCGCCAGGGCCAGGTAGGCGCCCGTCGCAGCTGGCGCAGCAGCGCCGGACGAACCGGCAGGCGTGCCTGGCCAGAAGAAGGTCAAAGCTACTGACTGCTGATAGGGGTTGAGATCCCAGCCGGGAGTGGCCCCGCCGGTGATTCCAGTCGTACCGGTGACAAGGTTGATATACACGCCATCAAGGCTGGCGGGCACGGCGATGTTGGTGAGCGGGCCCTCCACAATTGCGGCCAGCGCAGGCACGGCGCAAAGGCACAGCGCGCTCGCTTGAATGAGCAGCGCAGCGCGGCTGAAACGCCGTTTGGCGAAAGATTTGGAATTCATGACTGGTGTTGTCCCCGAGCGTGCGTGCAGTTGAATCCGTCAACAGCGCTCAGAGTCCCCCTCAGCGCTGAGGCGTGTGTGCGCCGAAGCGGGCCGGCGCGTTGGGCAGACTATCACTACAAGCTGCCGTCGTGCGACATCCTGAGCCCGCGCTGAAGCAATGGCGTCCCGCGCCCTTTTCAGTCCGGAAGGCGGTTCTGAGCCTGCTGCAGTGCGGTGCGAAGCGGATCCAGCAGCGGCCCGTAGCGGCTCGCTCGCGTCGAAGTCTGGCGCATCGGCTGTCGCACCTGCAGCGCACTGGGCGTGCGGATCGCACGGCTGGCGTTGTGGAAGTCCAGGCAGGCGGCATCGAACGGCAGCTCGCAGAACGACAGAAGTTCGCGGATCTGCGCCTCAGGATTTTCGACCAGAGCCTCATAGGTTTGCACGCGCACATGCCCGGGGTGCGCTCGCGCCGACTGATCGCCCAGCTGCTCGCAGGCCCGCCAGTATTGGGCCAGGCTGTCGAAGCCATAGCTGAAGGTGGCGAGCCCGGGGCCAAACAGCTGCTTGTAGCAGGACCAGCAGGTCTCCAGCGGGTCGCGGCGGCAATCGACGATGCGGGCCTGCGGCAGCATGGCGCGAATGGCGCCCGCATAGAGCCAGTTGTCCGGCAGCTTGTCCGTGGACATCGGCGTGTGCTGGCGCCAGCGCGCGCTCAGCCGCAGATAGTCCTGGCCCAGACGCGTCCAGTCCTCCGCACGGGCCGCGTTGACCCACGCCGGGAACGGCTGCCCCCGGCGCCGCGATTCCGCCTCGATGACCTGGCCCAGATAGGGCAGCTCGCTGGCGCCCTCGACAGCCGGGTGCGCCGCGAGGACCTGCTCAACGAGCGTGCTCCCCGAGCGCGGCAGGCCGACCAGGAAAATCACCTCGCGCCCCTGCGCCGATGCCTGCGCGACTGGAGCTTCGTCGAAGGCGGCCCGGAGGGCGTCGATTCGACGGGCGAAGGCAGGGCCCTGCCACGGATTCGACGCCCGCGTGGCCGCGTTGACCCGATCAAAAACGGCGAGCGCGCGCGCATATTCCCCCGCGTCTTCCAGCGCCTGACCCAGGGCGAAGTCCAGCATCTGCCGGTCTGCGGGAGCAAGACCCGGGCGCTGGGCCGCGGCGTCGAGTTGGCGCAGTTCGGCCTCGCTCAACGGCGCGGTCTTGAGGTCGACCAGCGCGAACCAGGCGCGCGCGGTCTGGCGGCCCAGCGCGATCAGCGTGCGGCAGTCGGCCGCCGCGGCCTCGGCATGGCCGAGAGCCTTGTGGCAGCGGGTGCGCTGCAGCAGGGCAATCGGCAACTGCCGGTCAAGCCGCAGCGCGGTATCGGCGGCGTGCAAGGCCTCTTCGTAAAAGCCCTGGCGATCGCACTCGATGCTCAGCTTCAGCCAGTCGCTGGCGCTGCCGTTGCAGGCCGCTGCACGCTGGAAACTCTCGGAGGCGCTCGCCGCATCGTGCTCATTGCCCTGCGCCGCCCCCAGCATCGTCCACAGGCGCAAGTCGTCGCTGCGCTGCGCCGCGGCCTGCCCCAGTGCCTGGGCTGCTTCCGCCCAAGCGCCGTTTTCCGAGTGCAGCACGCCCAGCCAGAACTGTACCTCCGGATGATCAGGCGCCTGCTTGAGCAGCTGCATCAGCTCGAACCCGAACCGAAGGCGATCGCCCGCGGCATGCAGGCGCATCGCCTGGCGCATCATCACTGCGTGGGCGGGTGCCAGGCCGCGCAGTCGTTTGCGCAGCTCGGCGGCGGGTAACTCGCTGTTGGTGGGTATCGAAGTCGGGGATCGCATGCGGCGAGTATGCCGTCGAGTCGGCCGTTTTGACGTGCGTCGACCCGGCGCCTGCGCGCTGCGTGGGACAGGTCGGGCGCAGCCAGGCTGGCGATGTACGCCCCTACCGATCATGCGGCGCCTAGGCGCCTGTCACCTTATGGCCTGCGCTGGCGAAGCGCTGCGCCGGAGCGATGCGTTTGCATACCGCTGGTGGCAGCTGCGTGTCTTCGAATTCGCGCAGGGTTGCCGGAGCAAACGAGTCGAGCGCGCTGATAGCGGCGGCGGAGCCTAGGCGGTCGGGCGAAGCGCCGGGCAGTCGCGCGAAGCGCTGCGCGGTAGGTCGACGCGCTGTGTGCTCGGTCGGTAGGACGGAGAGCAGGCGCCTGAGCAAGCGGGTCAAGATGCGTCCGGGCCGGTTGCGTGGCTTGTCGATGCGCGAATCACTGGGAATTCGCAAAAAAGGCTGCGGCAACGAGGTGAGCGTCCGACCCTCCGGCCGGAACTCGGCTCAGGTCCGGCGAGATTTCCGAAAGGCGGCAGCCCAGATGAACTGTGTTTTTGGATTCGATCCACCCCCGGCATGTCACTGCGCGACATGTGCTACTCAAGCCAGTCAAGCGAATCGGCGACATCAAGGCGAATGCTGCGGAGGTGCTGAGCAAGATCGCCGAAGACCGCGAGCCGCGGGTGAGCACCCAGAACGGCGAAGCCAAGGCGGCTCTGCGGGACCTCGCTTTTTATCGGCAGACGCAAGAGACGCGGGCGCTGCTGAAGATCCTCACGCTGGGCCGCAGGACATGGAAGTGGGCCGCGTAACGCCGGCCGCCCTCCGGCGGAGTTTCCGAAGCCCAACTGACACGAGTGGCTCACTGGTGGCCACCGATCTGACACTAAGCCCCCTATCCCGCCTTCGCCATGCCCGCCTGAGGCAGACGCGAACGTACCGGTCGCGCCTGAGTGGCGATCATCCGGCTCAGCTTGCCCAACCCGCGCAGCTGCCAGCGCAGCGGGCGAGGGCCCTCCAGACGTTCGGCGATCATCAGGACAGTCACGGCGGCCATGGCGAGAGTGTGTCCGTGGACGAGCAGCATCGGCACCAGCATCAAGGCCCAGCAGGAGCCGATGCACCAGAGACCGTGGGTGAGGCCGAAGCCCAGCGCGGCGCGATCCGCGGCCAGGCCGAAGGCCGCGAGCTCGGAGTGGTTGTGGCTGCGATTCAGGCACAGCTGTTTCGCCGGCGAGCATTGCCAGAGCAGCGCGAGCAGCGCCGCTGCTGCTGCCGGCCAGAGCGACTGCGGCGCCGACACGCTCAGCATCAGATGCACCGAGGTCAGGACGACGCCGGCCAGAATCCAAGCTGCGCCGTAGCCGATCGCGAACAGGACGATGGAGCGGCCGCGTCGATGCCGAAAACTGCGCTGATGCACGTGCAGCAGCGGCGCGACCAAGGTCGGCACCATCATCGCGATCAGCATCAGCACCCAGTTCACTGCAAGCGACGCCGGCGGATGGACCGCCAGCAGCGCGCGCAGGGAGGGCCAGGAACCTGCCGCTCCGCCTCCCCAGCAGAACGACAGGCCGGGCGAGGTGTACGGAGCGGCCAGCAGGATCGTCCAGCCGACGGCGCTCAGCAGCAGCGCTGCGCCAGCGATTCGTCGGCGCGCGCGCTGCCGTTCTGTCACTCGTGCTTCTCGCGGTAGACGCTCACGCGTCCGACGCTGATGGGCGCTTCGGCATCTACGGCATTGCTGGGCAGGATTTTCACGTCGAGCGTATCGGCGGCCAGGGCGTTCTCTACATACAGAGTGTCGATCAGGCTGGTGATGTCCAGTTCGAAGGTCAGCCCGCTTCCGCCGTGGCTGTGGTCCCTCAGGCTGGCGCGGCGAAGACCGAACAGCGCCACGGTGCCGGCCAGGTGCTCGTTGACGAACACCTGCAGCTTCTGCGCGTCGCGCGTGCCGCGTACGTTCTCAAGCTGCAGGTAAGCGCGGTCAGGCGGCGACTCCAGCGAGGCCGCTTTCAGGCTGTTCGACAGCTTCGCGCGCACCCCCGGATCGAGGCGAACCTGGGCGCGGGCGCCCGAACTTCTGATGTCGAGCGCGCCGTCGTGGGTGCCGACCAGTTCGGATTCGGTAGCGGTGTCCTTGCTCGGCTCCGGCGGTTGTCCGGCCATCGTGGGTGCTCCCAGCTTTTGCAGTCTGATCGCGAGCGTCTGACTCGCTGCTGCCGAATTGGCGGTCGTCGGGAGGTCGTCGTAGGTGTAGTTGGTCTTCTTTAGGTCATCGACCTCCTGCGGTGTGTACACCCAGGCGCTGCCGTCTGCCATCGGCATGACGAAAGCCCGTTCACCCGCCGCTGCAGGCCCGCTCAGCCAGTTGGAGGCGTTCGGATTGGAGTTGCCGGAGACGTTCCACAGCGCCCACATCCGGTCGATGTTGGCGTGATGCAAATAGAACACCGGGTCGAGCGCGGCGATACCGGGATCACTCATCAGGCCCCAGATCGTGCCGTCGGGCGAATTGCCGCCAACGTCGACGTGGACCTGATTGTGCGGGTTGCTTTCAAGGTTGCCGCTAACGGCTCCGTCATGGGAAAAACCCGTCTGCGGCCCGCCAAACCCGGGGCGAGGCGTGGCCGCGTTGCTGCCCGTGTAGACGGTGTTGCTCATGCAGGCCAACGACACCGGAGGGACCGGGATGAAGATGTTGCCGTCGTTGTTCGGCCCGTAGCGCGCGTTGACGAACAGGGGATTGGGCGTTTTCCCGTCGGGCAGGGTCGGTTGCGTAAACGCGGGCGGGATCTCGTACTGATTGTCTGATCCTAAATAGTTCCAGTACGGCAGCGCCCAGTTCGAAGGCCCGCCGAGAGCGATCACGGCCTTGCGAATCTGCCCCTCCAGCGCGATCAAATAGCCGCGGTGCCACGGCGGGAAGTACCAGCTCTGGTGTTGGCATTGATCCCAGAAGGTGTCCATGTCGGGCTGTGTCGGCAGCGGCCTGGTGGGTACGGCGGGCGCCGCCGGGATCGCCTGCCAGCCGGGAAATCCGGGCTGCTTGTTGCTTGTGCCGGGCAGGTATTGGCCGTGGATGGCCGCAAAGAACCACCAGCTGTTCCGGTCGTTCAATGGCCGCGTCATCATCGCGCCCACGCCTTTCGCATACCAAAGAAGATCTGGATTGTCGAAGGTGCCGCCCGTGTTCCAGGCGTTCGAACGGATGTAGCTAGCCATGCTGATCTCCTTGGTGTTGCGGGAAGTTAAAAAGCCCCTCTACGACGAATAAAGCTGCGCATATGCGGCGCTTCAGCAGCCGAGCGGCTTCTTGCTGGACGCGTTTCGCGCCCTTCATCTTTGACACCCGTGCTGGCGTCGCCCCGAGTTCGATTGACCGACGCACTGCATGCATGCTGTGTGCGCTTCGCCGCCGATCGGCCGGTAATGCAGTCAACGCGGGCTCGACCTCGCATGCGGCTTGGGCACAAGCTCTACCTTGCTTGCCCGTCAGTATGTTTGAGCCACAGCGGAGAGGGCAGCTGTCAAATCTGACAGGCCCGCAGCATCGCCTGTAAGTAGGTCGCCCGGGGTTGATGAAGAGCCGCCCGCTCTGCAGCGCACGGACGGAATGCTCGTCCCGCGGGTCGGGCTGCGCCTTTCAAGTGAAACCCGTCAGCTATCTGAAGGCCTACGCTGCCGAAATCCCGAGCCAGATCGCCGAAGACCGCGAGCGCTTGTTACTAGTCAGAACAGCGAAGCCAAGACGATGCTGCAGGACGCGGCCCGCTGCGAGCAGACGCAGCAGACCTTGGCGCTGCTGAAGATCCTCGCACTGGGGCAGCAGGACATCGAAGCGGGCCGCGTGAAGCCGGCCGCCGAGGTGATCGCGCGTCTGCGCGGCACGCGCCGCCGAGGCAAGGACTGATGTCGCCCGCGCGAAGGCCTCACGAATGGCCGCCGATCGAGGGCGCCGAGCGCGACTTTGAAGCGCTGTAAACCTATTTGTCGGAGTTCGACAGCGCCTTGAGCGCCGATCGCATGCTGGACCGGCTGATGACCGCGGCGCAGAGCCTTGAACAGCAGCCCGAGCGCGGACGCCACCCGAAGGCGCTGCTGGCGCGCGGCATCAAGACGTATTGCCAGGTAGTGTTCAAGCCCTCGCGATTGATCTGCCGCCAAGAGGGCACGCAGGTGTTCGTGATGCTGATCGTCGATGGGCGACGGGATCTGCAGTGCGTGCGTGAGGAGCGGTTGTTGGGGGGGGCTTGAGGCTTGGGGGGTGCGGAGCATCAGCGCGGACGCGACGGGCGTTTGGCATAGCAAGACCTTACCCTCGAATCCGACCCTCAATTGCGGACGCACGCCATCAGCTGGATCGGGTGCAACGAGGGTTGGAGCCGATGGACTGCAAGCCGATGGCCAGCATCGGAGCGGGCGTAAGAGCGCTTCGCGTGCGCGGTGCCTCGGGCGCCCTTCGAATGATCTATGTGGGCAGGTTTGCCGTCGCAGTACATGTTCTGCACTGCCTCGAGAAGAAGACGCAGAAGACCCGTGTGCGCGATTCGAGCCTCGCGAAACGACGGATCGAGGCACTGGCAACCCCGCAGTGACGCCCCCGAGCAGAACGGATGTCGGATCCCGGACGGTGGGCTGCCACAGGCCGCACGCGTTTCCTCAAAGGTGCAACGCCCCACTAGGTGCCCGGCGCTTCCGGCACGGGCATTGCAGCCGCTGCCTGCGCGGCCTCGCGCTGCTGCAGGCGCCACATCTGCGCGAAGCTGCCGTTTTCGGCCATCAGCTCGGCGTGGGTGCCGCGCTCGATAATCTCGCCTGCGTCCATCACCAGGATCTGATCGGCGTGCATGATTGTCGACAGACGATGGGCGATGACCAGGGTGGTGCGGCCCTGTTGGATGCGGTCGAGCTCGGTTTGGATCGCGCGTTCGGATTTTGAATCCAGCGCCGAGGTGGCCTCGTCAAAAATCAGCAGTGCGGGGTTTTTCAGCAGGGCGCGGGCGATGGCGACGCGCTGCTTTTCGCCGCCGGATAATTTCAGGCCGCGCTCGCCGACCGGGCTGTCGTAGCCCTCGGGCAGGCTCTGGATGAAGTCGTGGATGTGTGCGGCCTTGGCTGCGGCCTCGACTTCTTCATCGCTGGCTTCGACCCGGCCGTAGCGGATGTTGTAGCGGATCGAATCGTTGAACAGGACCGTGTCCTGCGGAACGATTCCGATCGCGCCGCGCAGGCTGTCCTGGGTGTAGTCGCGCAGGTCGACGCCGTCGATGCGGATCGCGCCGCCGGTGACGTCGTAGAAGCGGTACAGCAGGCGCGCCAGCGTGCTTTTGCCGCTGCCGGAATGCCCGACCACGGCGACGGTGCCGCCGGCCGGCACGCGGAAGCTGATGCCGTGCAGGATCTGCCGGCGCTCGTCGTAGGCAAAGCGCACCGCGTCGAACTCAAGCACCGGCCGCTGTGCGTTGAGCACCTGCGCGCCCTCGCGGTCCTGCACTTCGCGATCTTCCTCCAGCAGGGCCCACAGCTTCTCGATATTGGTCAGCGCCTGCTTGACCTCGCGGTACATCATGCCGAGGAAGTTGAGCGGCGCCGCCAGCTGCAGCAGATAGGCGTTGACCAACACCAGATCGCCGACGGTGAGTTCGCCCGCGACCACGCCGGCGGCGGCCCGCCACATCAGCGCGGTGACGCCCAGGGTGACGATCGCGTTCTGGCCGATGTTGAGCACGGCCAGAGTCTTGAAGCTGGTGACGTTGGCCTCTTCCATGCGCTTCAAGCTGCTGTCGTAGCGCTGGGCCTCGTGCTCCTCGTTGTTGAAGTACTTGACTGTCTCGTAGTTCAGCAGCGAATCCACCGCTGAGGCGCTGGCCGCGGTGTCGGCCTCGACCGAGGCGCGATAGAACTGGGTGCGCCACTCGGTGACCTTGATGGTCCAGGCCACGTAGGCGACCAGGGTGATGCCGGTGATCACCGCGAAGCTGGCGTCGTACAGCACGACCAGCACGATGGTGACCAGCGTCACCTCCAGAATGGTTGGGAAGATCGTGTAGAGCGTCCAGTCGAGCAGGTCGGAGACCGAGCTGCCACCGCGCTCGACATCGCGGCTGACGCCGCCGGTCTTGCGGTTGAGATGGAAGCGCAGGCTCAAGGCGTGCAGGTGGCGGAAAACTTTCAGCATGACCGTGCGCGCGCTGCGGGCCATCACTCGCGCGAACACGATTTGCCGCAGCTCGGTGAACACGCGCTCTGACAGCCGCGCCGCGCCGTAGGCCAACAGCAGGCCGACCGGCAGCACCAGGGCCAGGCTGCTCGCTTGCGCCGGCAGGTTCAGGCCATCGACCAGGCCTTTGAGAATCAACGGCACGGTCAGGCCGGCGAACTTGGCCAACAGCAGGCAGCCCAAGGCGAGCAGGATCCGCCCGCGATAGGGCTTGAGGAAGGGCAGCAGGGTGGCGACCACCGCTCGTGTCGTGCGGCCGCTGCTGGCGGCCGGAGTGGGGGAGGGCGTGGACATGCTGGGAAGGGTGGAGACGTGGGAGCGCCGACGCAAGCGCAGCGTCGGGCGTGCGGAGCGGAAGCGGCAGGGTTGAAGGAGCGCGCCAAGGGCGGCCGGAACAAGGCGCGCCTCGACGCACGTTGCAGGGCGATCCAGACAATTTCTTGCGCAAGAGTTCAGCGACGGCGGCGGGTCAAGACCTGCCCTGCGAACCGCTGCTCCTGCCGCTGAGCCGAGCTTGATCGCGGCGAGGATGGGTAGGCCGCGGGTCGAAGCCGGTCCCCTCCCTAACTCGAAAGCGCTCGACGGTAGCCTGCTAGCGCGAAAGCGCTCGGCGATAGCTTGCGCAGGGTGGGTCTTGACCCATCGCTTTGCGCCGCGTCCCGTCCCGGCGGATCGAGACCCGCCCAGTGCTCGCCAGACGCTACGCTTCTCCCGATTCCCGATTCCCGATTCCCGATTCCCGATTCCCGATTCCCGATTCCCAATCCCTAATCCCAATCCCCAATCCCCCGAAACCCGTGCCCAAAGCCGCTCTCGCCAATCCCGTGCCCATGCTCCTGATCGAAGCGCTGTGCCTGCGCTATCCGACCTTGCCGCGGGCGCTGTGGCTTGAGCGCTGCGCGCGCGGCGAGGTCACTCATTTGGACGGGCGCGTGCTCGCTGCCAAAGAGACGGTTCCGGCGCGCGCGGTAGTGCGGTACGCGCGCGACGACGACGAGCCGGTGATTCCGTTCGCGCACCGCGTTCTGTATGCCGACGACGAGCTGCTGGTGGCCGACAAGCCGCACTACCTGCCGGTGCTGCCGGCCGGGCGCTATCGCGAGCAGACCTTGCTTGCGCGGCTGATTCGCGAGACCGGCAACTCGCAGCTGGTGCCGCTGCATCGGATTGACCGTGAGACCGCTGGCCTGGTCCTGTTCTCGCAGCGGCCGGCCACGCGCAACGCTTACCAAGCGCTGTTCCGCGAACGTCGGGTCGAGAAGCGCTACCTTGCGCGCGCAATCGCCATGCCGCACCTGCAGTTTCCACGGCAGCACGCCAGCCGCGTCGAGCGCGCGCCGGCGGGCTTTCCGATGATCGAAGTCGAGGGCGAGGCGAACTCGTTCACCCGGATCGAGGTGGCCGAGGCCACCGGCCCGACGTGGACCTACGCGCTCTACCCCAGCAGCGGCCTCATGCATCAGCTGCGGGTGCAGATGGCGGGCCTGGGCGCGCCGATTGAGAACGATCGCTGGTATCCCGAGCTGCTGGCAGATGCGGCCGACGATCCGGCGCGGCCGCTGCAGCTGCTGGCGCAGGCGCTGGAGTTCAGCGACCCGCTGGGCGGCCAGCAGAGGCGCTACCAATCGCGACTGAGGCTGGCGAGCGAATCGGCGACCTGATCGGACGCTTGGGTCGGCGCGGCGCGTCTTCCGTTCCGTCGCATGGGCCATCAGCTGCGTATCGGAGGGCGCGCAGCCTCGCTAAGCTGACCCGCCCGCCCGAGTGTGCTGATGCCCGCTTCCCTGCTGCGCCCGCACGTCCCGCCTTTGCGCCTGGCCCTGATCCTGGGCGCGCTGGCGATGTTCGGGCCGTTCACCATCGACAGCATTTTTCCGGCGTTCGGGGTGATCCAGGCCGAGTTCGGCATCACCGCGGCGGCGATGCAGCAGAGCATCAGCGTGTACCTGCTCGCCTACGCGCTGGCCTCGGTTATCCACGGTCCACTGTCGGATGCGTTCGGCCGCAAGCCGGTGATCTTGATCGGCGTGGCCCTGTTCCTGCTGGCCTCGATCGGCTGCGCGCTGTCGGAAAACCTGACCGAGCTGCTGCTGTGGCGCGCGCTGCAGGGCGTGTCCTCGGGCGTGGGCATCATCGTTGGCCGCGCCATCGTGCGGGATCTCCGCGAGGGCGAAGCCGCGCAGCGGCTGATGAGCCAGATCTCGATGATCTTTACCATCGCGCCCGCCATCGCGCCGATCATCGGCGGCTGGCTGCTGGGCTGGTCGAACTGGCAGATGATTTTCTGGTTTCTGGTGGCGTTTGCCGCGGTGCTGCTGGTCGCCACCCTGCTGGCGCTGCCGGAAACCCATCCGGAGCCGCTGCGGGTGCCGTTCTCGGTGGCCAATCTGTGGAAGATCAGCGCGGCGATGCTGGGCAATCGCACCTTCATGATGCTCACCCTGATCGGCACCTTCAATTTCGGCGCACTGTTCATCTACATCAGCTCAGCGCCGGTGTTCGTGATGCAGCATCTTGGCCTGAACGAGCAGCAGTTCGGCTGGTTCTTTGCGCCCGCGGTCGCCGGTATGGCAATCGGAGCGTTCCTGTCGGGCCGTGCCGCTGGGCGAATCAGCGCGCGTGCCTCCGCCAGCCTTGGTTTTGGCGTGTGCCTGGTCGCGACCGTGTCGGGCTTCGCCTACGCCGGGCTGGTCGAGCAGGTGCGGTTCCCCTGGGCGGTGCTGCCGGTGGCGCTGAACTCGGTCGGCGTCGCCCTGGTGTTCCCGATCGTGACGCTGGCCATCCTCGACCTGTACCCGCGGCACCGCGGCGCGGCCTCGTCGATGCAGAGTTTTGTCAGCCTGTTGATCAGTGCCGGCGTGGCCGGCCTGCTGTCGCCGCTGGTCAGCTCCAGCGCTTTTGCGCTGGCCGCGACCGCTCTGTGCGGCAGCGTCGCTGCGCTTGGCCTGTGGCTGCTCTACCTGCGCCAAACCCGTCACCTGCTGCACTGCCCTGCGCCCTCTCAGGCGCTTGGGCTGGAGCCGACCGAGCGGATGTAGCGCGCCGCATAGTTTGGAGGCGCGCGGTTCAGCTCAAGCAGATCGAGCGCAGGATCAACCGTTGACCGAGCACGGCGCAAGGCTGTCGCGCACGCTGAAATCGACTTCGATGAGGCCCTCGGGAGCCGCGCAGCGTTTGTGGTTGTATCCGGCGGTGTCGACGCGTTCCGCTGTACGCTCGCGCACGGACACGCTGCTATCGGACCGTCTAGGCTCTTCCAAGCAGGGGCGTCACGTTTTCCAAAACACGTGCTCCACGACACGCACTCCAAGACACTTTCTCCAAGTCAGCTTCTGCAAGTCAGTTTGTCCGGGTCAGTTCGTGTAGGTGGGTCTGCGCAGGTCGGTTTGTGCAGGGTCACGCGCCCCGCAGTGAGGCCTCCGCCAGACGCTCTGACGAGGCGACCTCGAGTTCCGGCCCCCCTCGGACTTCAGTTTTCTCGCGCGGGTAACAATGACCGCAGACCCGTTCCAAGCAGTCGGGATGGCTCCATGTGGAGGTAAATCACGCTGCTGCGGACGCGTCCGCTTAGACAGGCTGCAGGGCGACTTACACGCTAGAGGTGGTCATGAACATGAAATTGCGCCAAGGCGCGGAAGAACGCATCGACAGCGGCACCGCCCCCAATACGCGCGGCTGGCCCACGGGCATCGAGGCTCTGAAGCTGCTGCATGACCTGTCCAGCTCGCCCCAAACCGCAGGTGACGCGCTCAAGTTTCTGCATGAGCTGCAGGTGCACCAGGTGGAACTCGACCTGCAGCATGAACAGGCCGAGGAGGACCGCCTCCAGCTCGTCGAAGAGCTGTCGAACTACACCGACCTGTTCGATCTGGCGCCGTTCGCCTATCTGACGCTCACTCCCGAAGGTCGGGTGATCGCCGCAAATCGCATCGCCGTGGACTGCATCGCAGCCGCGTCGGGACGAGGCAGGGAGATCGCAGGCCGCCCCATTGAAGACCTGCTGGCGCCTGAAAGTCGCGCGGCGATCAAAGACATACTCGCCGCGCTGCGTGAGGGCGCGGGCCGGCAAGCGTGCGCGGTGCGGTTCAAAACGGGTGGCGCGAGCCTGACCGCCGTCGCAACTGCACCGCCTCGCAGCGGACAGGTGCTGATGGCGCTCGCGCCTGCAGGGCAAGCGCCTGTATCGCTCGGGCATTGAGGCGCGAACAGGGCCAGCGCGTGAAAGGCCTCGGACGTTTGGCTGACGGAAGGCACACCCGGCTATGACCTCATCACCCACCGCCTCCGCGCAGCGGCCGCCCTCGGCGGCTGTCAGGGTTGTTGGCCTCGGCGCTTCGGCAGGCGGCTTGCAGCCGTTGGAGCAGTTCTTTGAGCGCGCGCCGGCGAGCTCCGGCTTGGCCTACATCGTCGTTCAGCATCTGGACCCCACGCAGAAAGCCTTGCTCGCCGAGTTGCTGCAGCGGGTCACGTCCTTGACCGTCCGCGAGGCTCGCGAACAGATGCGCGTCGAGCCCAACCACGTGTATGTGATTCCGCCGAATGCCGAACTGAGCCTGACGCAGGGCGTGCTGCACGTGATTGCACCGACTGTGCCCCGCGGCAAGCGGCTGCCGATCGATGTGCTGTTTTCGTCGCTAGCCCGAGAGCGTGGCGCATCGGCCGTCGGTGTCGTGATGTCGGGCATGGGCGCTGACGGCACGCTGGGGCTGCAGGCCCTGAAAGCGGTCGGCGGCCTGACCGTGGTGCAGGAGCCGTCGTCGGCACAGTTCGATTCAATGCCGCGCAGCGCGATTGCCACCGGCTGTGCCGACATCGTGGCCCTGCCCGCAGACATGCCCGAGCGCATCCTGGCCTGCCTCGGCCTGGACGGCCAATCGAATGCTTCTGTCGGCGAATCGGGGCCGGACCCAGCGCCCACGGCCGAGCCGTTCGATCCGCCGGACGACACTCTTGACAGCGTCTTCAGCCTGCTGCGGCAGAGAACGCGACACGATTTTTCGCTCTACAAACCGAGCACGCTGAACCGCCGTATCCACCGCCGCATGGCCATCCATGGGCTGACTGCACTAGCCGACTACGTGCGCGTGCTGCGGCAGAGTTCGCAAGAGGTCGATCTGCTGTTCAAGGAGCTGCTGATCGGCGTCACCAGCTTCTTCCGGGATGCCGCGGTCTGGCAGCACATGCTCGATAGCGCCTTGCCTGAGCTGCTGGCGCGTCGTGGCGAGGAGACCAAGCTTCGAGCCTGGGTTGCAGGTTGTTCCACCGGCGAAGAGGCCTACACCCTGGCGATCGTGTTCACCGAAGCGATGCAGCGCCTGGCCGAGCCACGAAAGTGCAGCCTGCAGATCTTTGCCTCCGATTTGAGCCCTGACGCCATTGCCATCGCGCGCGCGGGCCGCTATCCGGCCACCGTTGGCGCGGACCTGCCGCCGGACTACGTGGCGCGCTACTTCACCGCGCAAGAGGACGCGCTGGTCGTCGCCAAACCCATCCGCGATATGGTGCTGTTCGCCCAGCATGACGTGGTGCTCGATCCGCCCTTCACCCGGCTCGATATTCTGAGCTGCCGCAACCTGCTGATTTATTTCGACGCCACCCTGCAGCGCCGGCTGCTGCCGCTGTTTCACTACAGCCTGCGACCGGGCGGCCTTCTGCTGCTGGGCAATTCGGAGACGGTCGGCTCATTCAGTAAATTGTTCGATCCGGTGGATTCAAAGGTGCGCCTGTACCTGCGCCGGCAAGCGCCCTCGACAGCGGGACCTGAGGTTCTGATGAGGTCATTCCCGCCGCTATCGAACCCGACCAAGGAAACGTCCGTGTCGACTTCACCGGAGGCATCGCAGAGCGGCGATTCACTGCAGGTCGCCGCTGACCACGTGCTGCTGCAGGTGCATGCGCCGCCTGCCGTGCTGGTCAACGCCGAAGGCGACATCGTCTACATCAGCGGGCGCACCGGCACGTACCTGGAGCCGGCGGCCGGCAAGGCCAACTGGAACTTCTACGCGATGGTGCGCGATTCCCTGCGCGAACCCGTCGCCAGTGCGCTGAAGGAGGCCGTTGCCAAGGGCGAGCAGGTTCACGTGCGCGGCCTGAAGATCTCAGCGATCAACGGAACCCAGAGCGTCGACGTGACGGTGCAGCCCCTGCACGAGCCGGCGGCTCTGCAGGGCACGGTGATGATCGTGTTTCGCGATGTGCCGACTCCCGCGCGCAGCAGCCGTCGCAGCAGCGCAGGTGCAGCGGAAGCCACCCATATCGCCGAACTGCAGCAGTGCAGGGACGAAATCCAGAGCCTGCGCGACCAAAACCGCGCCTCCAAGGAAGAGCTGCAGTCGGCCAACGAAGAGCTGCAGAGCACCAACGAAGAGCTGCAGTCCGCCAACGAGGAGCTGACCACGTCGAAGGAAGAAATGCAGTCGATGAACGAGGAGCTGCAGACGGTGAACGCAGAGATGCAGTCCAAGCTCGACGACCTGGCGCTGGCCCAGAGCGACATGAAGAGCCTGCTCAACAGCACCGAGATCGCGATGCTGTTCCTCGACAAGAATCTGAACGTTCGGCGCTTCACCGATCGTGCCGCCAAGATCATCAGCCTACGGGACAGCGACATCGGGCGGCCGCTCAGCGACCTCACCAGCAGCCTGCGGTACCCGGCACTCAGTGAGGATGCGAACGAAACGTTGCGCACGCTGATCTTCTCGGAAAAGCAGGTACAGACCAGCGATCAGCGCTGGTTTACGGTGCGGATCATGCCGTACCGCCGGCTGGACAACGTGATCGACGGGGCCGTGATCACGTTCGTCGACATCACCGCAACCAAGCAGCTTGAAGCAACGCTGCGCAAGGAAGCGGGCGCCTGAGCCGGGTCGAAGGCATCATCCGTGGCCGCCAAGCAGCCTGTCAGCGTGACAATCGCGTCGGCCCTGCAAAGCCCCCAGCACGCCTCTAGCGCGTCATCGTGCGAACAGCTTTTGCACCCGCTGCAGCATCCATCCGCCAGACATCAGCTCGCGCACGCGGGCTTCGTCGTCGATGGCCTGGTCAATCAGATCCTGCTCGATCCGGCGCTTGGCCGCCTCGCGCTGGACCTTGGCGGCCAGGGTGCGGCGCACGTCGTCGTCGACGTCTTCGCGGGCGAAGCTGGCGTCGTCGTGGGTGAGGTAGCGGCCCAGCGATTCAAACAATTCGTCCGTCAGCTGCGCGTGCCGGAAGCTGCGCAGGGTGGTGGCGAAGCCGTAAAAATGAGTCAAGGTGAAGCGCGCTACGCCGAGCGCCTGGCCGGCCTCGACGGTGAGGTTCAGCGGTATTCGGCCGCGCGCCTGAAAGCGCCCGGCGACGACCTCACCGTTGGGGTTCTTCTTGGCCTCCTGCAGGCCAGACAGGCGATGCTTGGTGAACACCTGCGTCAGCGCCTGGGTCCGCATCAGGCCTTCGGTCTCAAGCACAGGGCATTCCTCGGCCGCCACGGTTGCCGCACAGTCCAGCGTGATCTCGACGCTGTCGCTGCCGGGCGTGGCCTTCAGCGTGTAGGGCGGTTCGATGTAGGCCACCACGTCGCCGTAGCCGGGCAGGTTGTAGGTCACCCGAATGCGCTTCTTGAGCGTATTCAGGTGCGTGCTGAGCTGCTTTAAGAATTCGTAGAGGCGCTGCGTGGCCGGGCCCAGCCGCTCGCTCCACAGGCCCTCTTTGGGCTCCTCGGGCAGCGCGGAGTGCTCGCCGGTGCGGCGGCGATCGGCCTCCTGCTTGAGTTCGTCCAGAATGCCCATGCGCTATTGAGTCTCGTGTGGTCGGTTCGATCGCCGCGACGCGGGGCCGCGGGTAGCTGGCGGTGGAGTGTAGCCAATGGGCGCGGGCGGGGCGAACGCGGCAGGCGCGCGCCGGCGGGTCTGCGCTGCTGGCTCAGCCACGCGAGCAACACCCATGGGCACTGCGCTGAAGCTGGTAGTGAGGGTCGTGCTGGCGCTGGCGATGTCTGCGCTGCCCGCAGACGCCAGCGCGCAAAGCCTGCGCGATCTGCTGCAGGAGGCCGCCGGCAAAAAGCCCGCGAAGACGCCCGGCGCCGGTGTGGATGCCGATACCGCGGCATCAGGCATCAAAGAGGCGCTGGCTCGCGGCGCCAAGTGAGCCGTCGAACAGCTCGGGCGCGAGGACGGGTTCCTGAAGGACGAGGCGGTGAAGATCCTGCTGCCGAAACAGCTGCGTTGGATGAGCGTGCAGGACGCGCTCGGCATCGTTCGCGGCGGCGATACCGCGGGCACCGAGTATTTCCGCCGAGTGACAGCCGACACGGCGCGCGAGCGGTTTCTGCCGATTGTTGCGAAGAATACCGAGAGCAGCGGCGTCGCCCGTCGCTGCGATCGGGTGCTGGAGCGCACCGGCGGGCTTCAGGCGCTGGGCCTTGAGGCACCGGATCTGGACGAGTACGTCACCGAGAAGGCCATGGGCGGCCTGTTTTTCTACGTCGGTGAGCGGGAGCAGAAAATCCGCGCCGATCCGCGCCGATCCGATCGGTGCCGGCTCCGATCTGCGGCGGCGCGTGTTTAGGCGCTGATACAGACGCGCGCTGGTTCGGTTGCCGGCGCGCGCTCGACCGTCGCTGGGCTTGATCCGACGGCACCGGCTGAGCTGCGGTTGCTCGATATCGATGCGCCCCGGCTGCTGGGCCGCGCAGCGGCGATTCAGGGTGGGGCGGAAATCGCCGAGCCTCAGGCCGAGGTCGATTTCGTTGTCGATTTCTTCGCCTCTGGCCGCGTTGAACTGCAGCTTTCGGCAGTGATCGCCACTGCCGTTGGAACTGAAAATCCCTTTGAGCAGCGAGTCGCGCAGCCAGTACCCGGTGGCGCCGCCGCCGTCGAGGTGACTGCGGCCGTCGATGCTCGGCTGCACGCTCGCCTCAGCTGGGCTCGAGGCCCGCCGAAGCAGCAGGACACACGCGTTTGCGCCAAATTCGGCTGATCTCGGCGGGCAGGTCGCGCCGATGCGGCTTGGTTTGAAGCCGCCCGCGCCGGTTTGCCGCCTGCGGCTATGGACAGGCCTGGCGCCCGCTTCCATAGTCCAGCCCCGCTGCTCCTGTTCGCCCGTCAATTCGGAGGCACCCAATGGAGAACTCCTTGAGCGTTTTTGTCGTGATCCTGATCGGTTTCGTCGTCATCACCCTGTTCAAGGGTGTGCGCTCGGTGCCGCAGGGCTTCGAATACACGGTTGAACGCTTCGGCCGCTACACCCACACCTTGACCCCGGGGCTGGCCTTCATCGTTCCGTGGGTCGATGCCGTCGGCCGCAAGATGAATGTGATGGAGCAGGTGCTGGATGTTCCGAGCCAGGACATCATCACCCGAGACAACGCCGTGGTGAAGGTCGACGCGGTGGTCTTCTATCAAATTCTGGATGCCGCCAAGGCCGCCTATGAGGTCGCCCAGCTCGAAATCGCGGTCTTGAATCTCACCATGACCAACACCCGTACGGTGCTGGGCTCGATGGACCTGGACGAGTCGCTGTCAAAGCGCGACGAGATCAACGCCAAGCTGCTGATCGTCGTGGATGAGGCCACCCATCCATGGGGGATCAAGGTCAACCGCATCGAGATCAAGGACATCCAGCCGCCGCGCGACCTGGTCGAATCGATGGCCCGGCAGATGAAATCCGAGCGCGACAAACGCGCCAATATTCTGGTCGCTGAAGGGCACCGCGCTTCGGAGATCCTGCGCGCGGAAGGCGAGAAGCAGGCGGCGATTCTGGAAGCCGAAGGCCGCCGCGAGGCCGCCTACCGCGACGCCGAGGCCCGCGAGCGTTTGGCCGAAGCCGAGGCCAAGGCGACGCTGATGGTCAGCCAGGCGATCGCCAAGGGCGATATTCAGGCGGTGAACTATTTCGTCGCGCAGAAATACATCGAGGCGATGAAGGAATTCGCCCGCTCGCCAAACCAGAAGACCCTGCTGCTGCCGATGGAGTCGACCGGAATTCTGGGTGCCCTGGCCGGTATCGCTGAGCTGGCGAATGCTGGCCGAATCGATGGCTCGAATCGCTCCGGCCCGCTGCCGACGCCGCCGCCAAGGCCGAACCCCAACACCGTCGCCAGCGCCGGGCCGAGTTCAGCGCCCCCGCAGACCGAGGTCTAGGCGATGGACGAATGGATGCATTCACCGTGGTTCTGGTCGGGCCTGGCGCTGGCCCTGTTCGCGGCCGAGGCGCTGTTGCCCGGCACCTTCCTGCTGTGGCTGGGCTTTGCCGCGCTGGCCACCGCGCTGGTCTCCACCCAGATCGGCATGGAGCTGGCCCAGCAGTGGTTTCTGTTCGGCGTGCTCGGCCTGGTGGCGGTCGGCATCGGCTGGAAGCTGCGCGGCCGCCTGAACCCGGCCGCCGCCGACCACCCGACCCTCAACAAGCGCGGCGCCCAGTTGATCGGCCAGGTGTTTGCCCTGGACGGCGCGATTGAAAACGGCCGCGGCAGGCTGAAAATAGGCGACGCCTTCTGGCGTGCCGAAGGCCCTGACCTGCCGACCGGAACGCGCGTGCGGGTGGTGGCGGTCGAGGGCGGGGTGGTGCGGGTAGAGGCGGTTTAAGTTGCCGTGGAGCACGCAGGGCGCGCTTGCTCGACGGCGTAGACGGGGCCGTCAGGGTTCGAATCCGCTGTTGAATATGCCGGGGCCCCGTTCGAGTCGGAAGGTCCGCACAGTTTCGTGCGAGGAGGGCGCCAGAACGATGGGCGTTGCTTCGGTGAGCGAACAAGTCCCCAGATTCGCGGGTCCGTTTGGGCAGGCCTGGTTTTCCCAGACTTGATCGACACGCCCCTGATCGTTGGAAGTCGACAGCTTCACGACGTCCACCGGATCCGCTTGCCTAAGCAGCCACATCGGATAGGCCATGCCGGATAGGTTCGTCGTCCGGGTGTCGTGCAGAGTGCCGTCTGGCAGCCAGAGGTCGACGCTCACTCCCGGCAGCGGCTCGTCGGACTCTGCCGACAGCACCTGCACGGGCAGCGAGTTGTAGGTTCTGGCGCGGAAGTCGATGCCCGAAAGGGTTTGCCCGTCGCGCAGACTCAGCACCTGAGCTTCCCCGAGGGCACATTCTGCGAAGCTTCCCGTCGACCACTGGCTGGTGCAGTCAACGCCGGGATACAGGACCGGGATTGTGATGTCGGCGCGCATGGCGACGCGGAAGTCGCCTGCGTAGAAATGGGTCGTGCTGTACATGCCCGTGGTTTGCGTCGGAAAGCCGAGATAGACAATCGCCTCGACCTCGCCACTCGGCGCGACCCGAAAAAGTCGCGGCGAATACAGATAGGAGGTGTCCTGGTGGATCACGCCTTCAATTCGGGGTGCCTGGGCCAGCCTGAAATCGATCGGGATATCGCTGGAATCGGTATCCACGACGATGAGCTCGCGGCCCGGGCAGTTGGTCCGAGGGTCCCCCAGCTCGCAGGGAACGTTGTTGTAGACCTCGCTGCGATAGCCGCGCGCACGGGCGTCCAGGGTGTAGGACCCCGGCGGCACGCGCTCAAACCGGTAGTGGCCCGAGGCGTCGGTGTTAGTGATGTAGTCGTAGGGCTCTTCAAGTAGCTGAAGGCGAAGGCCTGCGCTGAGCGGCTCGCCATCGACATCCGAAATCACCCGCCCGAAGATCGTCGGGTAGGCCCGCAGATCGATGTTGATCTCTCTGTCCTGGCCATTGGCGTCGAACTGCAGGGGCTCGGTGGACGGTATCTCAGCCAGACAATCAGAGGCACACACTCCGCCCGAATGTAGGCTGGCGAAGGTTTCCAGTGAGCGCACGCGTAGATGGAAAGCGCCCGGTGCCTGCGGCGCGACCAGAACGCTTGAGCCCTGCCAAGTGCGAAACGATTGGGTCACGCTTTGCCCAGTCAGATCCACCATTTCGACCCAGGCAAATCCAGGCTGTTCGGGCAAGGGGGCGCCGTCAACGGTCAGATTTATCCGTATCGCCGGCACTCGATCCAGCGTGAAATCCATCGTCCGCACTGTGCCTGCCGCGAGAGGAAACGGCGTGCCCGCTGCGATGTTGCATTGGTCGTAGAGCGATCCACAGGGCACGTCATCAAATCGCACCGGTCGATACCCGTCCGCGCCCGCCATTGCCAGATAGCTTGCTGGGCTGAAATAGGTGATCTCATAGCGACCTTCCGCATCAGTGCTGGCGCGATGAGTGAAAGTGCTATCGGTTCGCTCGCTTTTCACCCACGCGTTTGCGATGGGCGCGCCCGACCGGGAAAGCACTCTGCCACGCAGCACCGGTCCGCTGCCGAGCACGAAATTCTTTGCGTGCAGTTGGCCCACAGAAAGATTCGTGACGTCGGCGCCGGCGCCCCTCTTGCCACAGTCGGCGCGCCACTGCTGCAGGGGTGCGGAACACGGGGAGCCATCCGCACTATGATCGATCAGTCCGGCGGGAGACTGAGCGCTGTGAAGGGTTCGAAAGCTGTAGCCGCCGGCCAGCGGCAGCGCGATCTGATAGCGACCCTTACTGTCGCCGCTGGTCAACGAAAGCAGCTGTTGCTTCCCGCCGGTGTGCAGGAACGCCGCCACTTTATGGCCGTCCACGCCGGTGTTCTTCTCGGTCTGCACCTTGCCGGTAACGATGCTGGAGGCGAGGGCCGTGAGCCGGACGAGCCCCGGTCGGCCGCCGGCGTTATCGATACGCGCCAGCCAGAAGCTGCGGTCGGTCTGCTGCAGCGCAGCGTCGGCCTGCAGGCCGAAAGCGTCGTCCTCGAACACCAGCGGGCTTTCACCGATGTCGCGGCAGTCAGCCCAGACGCTCAACCGAGCGTCGACAGTGGAACCGCGGGTGGTCAGTAAAAGATGTTCACCGCGATTGGCGCGGACCCGGAACCACAGGGACTGGTCGGCGGCAAGCTCGGTGAGCTGGGATTCGCCTTCCGAAAGCTCCATCGCGGCCGCGCAGTCATTTCCAATCGCAGGATCGTCCCGGTACACCGAAACCGCAGGCGGCAAACCCAGGTCGACTACACCATCACTGTGCAGCTGCAGGTCTGCCAGGCTGAGCAGCAGACGCGCCTTGTTGTGCAGCGCGCTGTCCCGCGGAGTATTGGCTTCAAGCGCTCGTAGCCACTGAACCTGCTGTTGTGCGCGCATCGCCCACGCCGAGCTGCGCTGCGTGGCGGGCTGTGTCAGCGCTGCTTCGGCATTCAATAGATTGTCGAGCGCAGAGGGTGATGCCGCGGCCGGCAGAGACATTGAAGTGGCGAAAGCGACGGCGCCGGTAAGGCAGGTCAAGTGAGCGCGCATTGAGTAGAAATCCTCAGAAAAGTTAGGGTTCGAATGAAGGAGCCTTGACGTCGGGCCTCGCAGTGCTTCTGGTGGCGCGGTCCGCGTGCGCGGCGATGCGCGGCGATTTCGAACGCCGAGAGTCTAAACGAGGAGAACTGGACTGTGATGAGTGGCCAGCACGCCTGCTGCTGCCTGCTCGCAGTGACCGACAGACCCGGTCGCAGTCAGCCAGCCTGCACCTTCAGTGCGCAGGCCAGACGAGAGACGCGCACGCGCTGCGGACCACCGGAGCTTGTTCGACCGCCGCACAAGGCGTTGAGCGGGAGCACACCGCAACGCGGACAGGATCAGGCCCCTGCGTGGGATGGATCGGTGGGCCCCAGGTGCTGCTGCAGGAAGCCTACGAGGCCGCCGCCGGCACGCCGTTAAAACGGTCGGAGCCCCAACCCTTGGCTATGGACATAAGAGTCGGCAAACCGCGAAGCCCTGCGCACTCCACGGAAGCAAGCCTCGCCTGAGCGCGATGACGACGCTATCCTCGGCCGGTGCGAAAACCTCTTCTGCTCGTGCTCTCCCTCTGCCTGCTGATCGCGCCCGCCGCGCGGGCCGAAAACCTGAGCTCCAGCCTGCTGAAGCAGGCGCCCGGCTTGAGCCGGGAAATTCTGGAGCTGGCGCTGTCGGCGCGCGACTGCGCCTCCACTGCGGGGCAGGCGCCGCGGGCGCAGCGGCTTGCGGTCATCGACTACTCGCTGCCGTCCACCGCAATCCGGCTGTGGGTGTTCGATTTAGGCCGAAAGAAGCTGCTGCACGCCGAGCACGTCGCCCACGGCCGCGCCAGCGGCGAGAACTTCGCCACCGAGTTCTCGAATGTTGAGGGCAGCCACCAGACCAGCCTCGGGCTGTTCAGCACCGACGAAACCTATTACGGCGCCAACGGCTATTCGCTGCGGCTTGATGGCCTGGAGCCCGGCGTCAATGACCGTGCCCGTCAGCGCGCCATTGTCATGCACGGAGCACCCTACGTTGACCCGGCGCTGGCCGAGCAGCAGGGCCGGCTTGGCCGCAGCTTGGGCTGCCCGGCGGTGCGGCCGCAGGTCGCGCGTCGGTTGATTGACCACCTGCGCCAGGGTCAACTGCTGTTCGCCTACTACCCGGACCCGGCCTGGCTGGGCCGATCACCGCATCTGGCCTGCTATCGGCAGGCGCAGGGGCAGGGGCAGGGCGCCGGCAGCGTCGCGCTTCCAGCCGCCCAGTGAGAGCTTGATGAGATCTGCCCCAAACGCGCACGTGCTGCGTCTGCACCGGTTGTGCCGCCGGCTGCTGCTGGCGCTGCTGCTGTTCGGCTCGCCGCTGGCGGTGCTGGCGGCGGAGCCGACAGCAGCGGCAGCCGAGGCGGCGCTGGAGACGGTCGAACCGCCTGCCGCGGCAATTGAGGCCAGCGCAGCAATCTCGGGCAGCGCAGCAATCGCGGCAAATGAGCCTCTAGAGGCAATTGAGGCGATTGAGGCCGCTGATGCCGTCCAGGCCCTTCGGGCCGTTCAGGCCATCGAAGTCGCGCTTGCCGCGGACGCCACTCTGCTGCCGGCGGGCACCCTGCACGACCCGCAGGCCCTGCGCGACTTCTACGTTCGGCGCAGCTTTCTGCCGGCCTGGCAGGGCGAACGCTGCGAGCCGCTGCGCAGCGCTCTGCTGACCGCCATCGAGGCCAGTGCCAGCCACGGCCTGCGCCCGCAGGACTACCACCTGGACGGGTTGGCCGCGCGCGTCGACTGCGACGTCGAGTTCGAGCTGCTGGCGACCGATGCCTGGCTGCTGCTTGGCGCCCATCTGCACGGCGGGCGGGTCGATCCGCTCAGCGTCGAGCCCGACTGGAGCGCGGTTCGCCCCGGTGTGGATCTGCAGCAGACGCTGCAGGAGGCGCTCGACACCGCGCACATCGCCGAGGCGCTGCACGCACTGGCGCCGCAGGATGGCTACTACGCCGAGCTGCGCGAGGTGCTGGCTGCAGAGCGACTGCGCCCGGTGCAGCCGGCCGCCCCGCAGATCGAGGACGGGCCAAGCCTGCGTCCCGGCGACAGCGGCCCGCGCGTGGCCCAGCTGCGGGCTCGGCTGCGCTGGCTGGGCGCACTGGCCGAGCCGGTCGAGCGCATCGAGGCGATGGCGCTGGCGCTGGATGCAGCCAGCCGCACCGGCCCGGGTTTCGAGGGCGCACTGGCGGCCGCGCACGCCGCTCAAGCCGCGCAGCTAGGGGCAGCGACTTCGCCGGCGGCGCCTGAGCGTGCGGAAGCCGGGCAGGCTCACGCTCAGCAGAACGACACGGAGCACGCCTTCGACCCCAGCCTGGAGCTGTTGATCCGCGAGCTGCAGCAGCGCGCCAACCTGGAGCCCGACGGCGTGGTCGGCCCGCAGACTCTGGCCCTGCTGCAGCGCGACCGCGCCGCGCGCATCGACCAGCTGCGGGTGAATCTGGAGCGCTGGCGCTGGCTGCCGCGGGATCTGGGCGAGCGGCATATCCGCGTCAACATCGCCGATTTCAGCCTGGAGGCGCGCGCCAGCGGTCGCGTCGAGCAGGTCCATCCGGTGATCGTTGGCAGCCGTTTCCGGCGCACGCCAAGTTTTTCCGCGCCGCTGCGCTACGTGGTGCTCAGCCCCTGGTGGGAAGTGCCGCGCACGCTGGCGGTCGAAGACAAGCTGCCGCTGTTCCGACGTGATCCGGGCGCATTCTCGCGGCTCGGCTTCGAGCTGCTGGCCGCTGACGGCAGCGCCGTTGATGCGTCAGCCGTGGATTTCTCGCGGCTGTCGAAAAACTATTTTCCCTACCGCCTGCGGCAGCGCCCCGGGCCGGCCAATGCGCTGGGCCAGGCCAAGCTGATCCTGCCCAATCGGCACAGCGTCTACCTGCACGACACCCCCACCCGCGGGCTGTTTTCGCGGGTGCGGCGCGATTTTTCCTCCGGCTGCATCCGCGTTGAGAACGTAACTGGGCTGGTCGCGTGGGCGCTGGCGGAAACCCCCGGCTGGGATGCGCCGCGGATCGCCGCTGAGCTGGCCGCCCGCGATGATCAGCGCGTCAACCTGATCGCCCCGATTCCGGTGCATCTGCTGTATCTCACCGTGGTCGCCGACGCCGCGCGCGGGGTGCGCTATCTGGACGACCTCTACGGCCGCGATCCGGCGCTGCTGGCGGCGCTGGATGCAGCGGCCCGGCGGCAGGCTTCAACGTCCGATCGGTGATGCGCGCGGCGGCTGCTGTCGAACCTACGCTGCGGCTGCTCAGCGGCCCGCTGCTGGCGCGCCTTTAGCCGAGCGACAGCAGCCAGCGGCTGCCGCCCACCACCCGGGTGACGCCGTGCTCGCGGCGGCCCGGGCGAAACAGCTTGATGCGCGCGCTGGAATAGATTGAGTTCGCGCAGACGAACTCACCGGCGGCGGGCGAGCGCTTCAGCACCCGCTTCAGCCGACAGTACCGGCCGTGCTCGACCGGATCGGTGTGCGGCGGACCTTCCGAACCGTCCGGACAGCGGATCAAGTCGCTGTTCAACCCCAGCGGCCGGGCGGCCGCCCGCCGCAGCATCGTGTCGTAGCCGGTGCCCTGGCGGCCGCGCCGCCAGCGAACGGCGTTACGCCACCCGAACCGCAGTGCGTTGCCCACCGATGGCGCGACCCGTGCTGGCTTCAGTTCGGCGCTCAGTCGTCGCTGTCCGGCTCAGGGAGGATCGCGTTGTGGTGGACGTCCTGCACGTCGTCCAGCGCTTCCAGTCGGTCGAGCAGGTCCTGCAGGTCTTCCAGCGCCGGGCCCTCAACCGTGATGCGGCTGTCCGGCGCCAGCACAATATCGGCGCTTTCGGGTTTCAGCCCGGCCGCTTCGATACCCGCCTTGACGCTCTCGAAGTCGTTCGCTGCGCACAGCACCAGGCTGCGGCCGGCGCTGCTCTGCACGTCCTCGGCGCCGGCCTCCAGCGCGATCTCCATCAGCCGATCTTCCGCAGCGCTGTCCGGCGTGGCGAACAGCAGCTCACCGCGGCGGTTGAACTGGAACGCCACCGAGCCGGTGGTGCCGAGGTTGCCGCCGTGCTTGTTCAGCGCATGGCGGACATCCGCCACCGTGCGCACGCTGTTGTCGGTCATGCAGTCGATGATCAAGGCCACGCCGCCGGGCGCGTAGCCCTCGTAGCGCAGCTCTTCCATGTTGTCGGCGCCCTCCGCGCCGGAGCCGCGCTTGACCGCACGCTCGATGGTGTCGCGGGTCATGTTGGCGGCCAGCGCCTTCTCGATGCCCAAGCGCAGGCGCGCGTTGATCGCCGGGTCGGCGCCGCCGCGGGCGGCGATGGTGATCTCACGGATCAGCTTGGTGAAAACCTTGGCGCGACGCGCGTCTTCCGCGTTCTTGCGGCCTTCGATGCTGGGGCCTCGACCCATGGCGGTGTCCTTGATGGAGGGTGGAAAGCGCGAAAGCTTGCCAGATGGAGCCGCAAAAGCGCAGCGGCCGGGCCACGGCGGCTGGCTGCCGCAGCGGCCGAGCCCGGTCCGCGCTGCTCCGCAGGCCCGCAAATGCAGAAGGGCGGCCGTCGATGGACGGCCGCCCTCCGGGGCTGCTGGTGTAGGCTAGGCCGCGGTCAGCGGAACGCCGCCACCGTCGGGCCGCGGGTGCGCCAGACGCGGGTGTTGTCGTTGCGCGTGCTGGTGCCGATCGGCACGCCGCCGATGGTGTAGCTCGGCGACGAGAACGCGCCGATACGGGTGCAGCTCGAGCACGGCCCGTTGTTTACCGCCATCACCGTACGACGGTTCTGGCTGGTTATGACAAAGCCGTGGCCGTAGGCGTAGGGCGTCAGGGTCGGGTCGTTGTCGTGGCGTGCACCGGCCACGTGCGCCGCTTCGTGGACGAAGGTGTAGTTGCCGGACAGGCAGGTCGGGTTCATCACGAAATAGGCGCTTGCGTTGGAGGTGGCGATGCCCGCAGCCTGGCCGCATAGGCCAGGGCTGACCGGCGCCACGTAGGCCACCATATCGGCCGTGCTTGAATTGCGCTGGCCGCCGATGGCGTCATAAAAGCCGTCGGACAGGTTGGTCAAGCGGCTCAGCATGGTCGAGTAGTTGGTCGATTCCGACTGCGTGTAAAACCGGATCGCCCCGGCCTGCTGGAAGCGCACGTCAGTGTTGGTGGCGGCCAGTGCAGCGTTGGATTCACTGAAGGACAGATCGATGGCCTGCTGCTCGTTGCCGACCTGGGCGGCGGCGGCCGGGCCGAAGGCGACCATCACGCGAATGGTGGAGATTGCCTTGGCGCTCGCCAGTGGCGCATAGCTTTCGGATTTGGAGGTAGGCGCCGTGGCCAGCATCTCGGCGTAGCCGGCTTCGTCTTCGTCCGGCGGGAAGGCTGACTGGTCAACTTCGATCAGCGCGTGCAGGCCGTTGTCGACCGGCACCAGGCGATAGAGCTCACCGGCAATCCGGATGTTCGCCAGCAGGGTGTCCTTGGAGCGCACGATGATGACGCTGTCGAGGCTGTCGTCGATCGCGGTCAGCCGGCGGCTCAGGCTGAGCGGCGAGGGCACTCTGCGCGTGCTGAAGCTGCCGTACCACACCTCATTGCCGCTTTCCATGCGCTCGAAGCCGGACATCCTGGCGGTGATTTCGATGCCGCCGGGCAGGCTCAGGTGCAGCGTCTCCTGCTTCTCGCTGACCAGATCGGCGTGCGCTGCAACCAGCTCGATACGGGCATTGGTCGGGTCTGCGGCAGCCAGCTGAAGCAGCGGGCCCGGCGCGATGAAGGCCTCACGGTTTGCTACGGGTGAAAACAGATCCTGCTGGGCCTGCGCCGCCCCCGACATGGCGCCGGCCGCGATGGCAACGGCCAGTACTGCACGATGAAAAGACATCGTTGGTGTCCTCGAAGAGTGTGGTGGTGAATCCCCTTGTCGGCTGGCCAGAAAACCCCCGTCCTCGGCCCGCGACGGCCGCAAGCTACTCCGTTTTTGGGGCAATGCAATCACCCCCCGGCAAGCCCGCGCAGCGACCGAAAACGTGTGCCGTCGGGCGGTACAGCCGCTGCCGCTGGCTGCCGCCAAGTCTTTGATCTGTCGATGCCTGCCTGAGCAAAGTGCGATCTGCATCGCAACAAAATCCCCGCTTGTTACTGTGTTTCCTAATAGCCCGGCGTAGGCTCCCGCATGCGCCAAATTGCGCAAACCTGCACAGGCTTGCGCAGGCCAGGCGTCGCGGTCGCCGCGGCGCGCGATTCGGCGAGCGCGCGCCGGCAACCGGCGCTGATCGATTTCGATTCGGCGGCTTCAGCGTCTGCGCGCGGGGCGCTTCGGAGCCGGCACCGACAGCACGCTGGTAGCGGCGCAGACCCAGATCGAATCGCCGCTCTGCGGCTGCAGCGGGTAGCCGCCGGTGAAGGCGCTGAAGGCCGGCAGCACCAGGGTCGATGCGGAACGCCAGAACGCCGGCAGCCGCGGCGGCAGGCCCGGCTGGCGCAGCCGCAGCACCGGATGCAGATGGCCGCACAGGGTCGGCTGGCCGGGCGGCGCGTGCTCGGGCTCGTGGCATAAGTGCAGGCCCTCGCGCTGCAGGCCTTCGCGCAGCAGCTGCAGGCGGCCAAAGCTTTCCGCGCCGCGCAGTGCGCGGTCGTGGTTGCCGAGTACGGCTTCGAATCTGACCGCCGCGTGCGCCTGCAGAAACTCGGCCCACTGATCGCGCCAGTGCGCCGCCTGCGGCAGCGGGCCGTGGATAAGGTCGCCCAGCACGATGACGCAGGTTGGGCGGGTGTCCTGGATAAGCGCGGACAGTCGTCGAAGGTCGTGTGCGGTGCCGCCGCTGGGCAGGGCGATGCCGGCGCGGCGGAAGGCGTCGCCCTTGCCGAGGTGCAGGTCGGCGATCAGCAGCGTCGACTGCGCCGGCCAATACACCGCGCGATCTGCGAGCAGCCGCAGCTCGACCGAGCCCAAGGTGATGGCGACGCCCGCTTCAGCGTCGGCCATGGCGCGCCTCCAGCTGGGCGGCAGCGCGCTCGACGCGGGTGCGCCAGTCCTCGCTGCTGAGCGCGCCTTTCTGGCTCTCGGCCCACAGCGGGAACGACAGCGGGGTGAGCGATGCCGGCCGGGTGAGCCTCAGCGGCTGCAGCTCAAGGCGATCCAGCAGCGCCTGCAGCTGCGGCAGCGCGAGCTGGCCTTCCAGCACCTCGCGCTCGGCCAGCTGCATCAGCAGGTGGTCGGGGTCGAACTGGCGCAGCACGTCGTAGATCAGGCCGCTGGAGGCCTGCAGCTGGCGCATCGAGCGCGCGGCGCGGCCGGGCAGGTTCGGCGGCAGCAGGCCAGCGATGCGGGCGATGTCGCGGAACTGCCGTTTCGCCAGCTCGGTCAGGTTCAACGATTCGCGCGCATCGCGCTGCAGATGCTCAGGTGCGAGCAGCTGGCGCAGCAGCGGCGTATCGATGTCGGCGCGGGGGGCGATACCCAGCAGCAGGCCGTAGTCGTTGACCGCGAAGCGCACGCTGGCCGGCCGCAGCCGCGCGTAGCGCGCCGCCAGCACCGCCGCCAAGCCTTCGTGCGCCTCGCGGCCGGCAAACGGATACAGCGTCAGCAGCTGGCCGCCACGCTCGTGGATCAGTTCGACCAGCAGCTCATCGCAGCCGGGCAGGGCCGACAGCCGCTGCTGCAGCTCCAGCAGCGGCGCGGCGGCGGCATGCTCGGGTGCGGCCTGCGCGGGTGCAGCGGCAGCCCGCTGCGCGCCCGCTGCGCCTTCGGCCAGCAGTTGGCGCAGCTCCTGGCCGAGCAGGGTCGACAGCGGCAGCCGTCCGCCCATCCAGCGCGGCACCGGGCCGCTGGGCTTGGTGGCGGCGCGCACGTAGGCGGTCATGTCGCGCAGGCGCACCAGTTCGAGCAGGCGGCCGGCGAACAGGAAGGCGTCGCCCGGATTCAATCGGCCGATGAAACTTTCCTCGACGCTGCCGAGGTCGCCGCCGCTGACAAATTTCACCCGCAGCGCGCCGTCGCTGGTGATGGTGCCGATCGACAGCCGATGGCGCAGCAGCTGGCGCGGTTCGTTCACCACCAGACGGTTGTCGGCATCGCGTTCGACCCGCCGGAACTCCGGGTACTGCGAGAGCGCGCGGCCACCCTGCTCGATGAACTCCAGCACCTGATCGAACTGCGCGCGGTCGAGCTCGGCGAAGGCGGCGGTGGCGCGAACTTCCGCGAACGCTGCATCTGCCTCGAAGCCGCCGCCGGCAGCCAGGGTGACCAGATGCTGTGCCAGCACGTCGAGGCACAGCCGCAGCGGCGCGCGCGACTCCAGCGCGCCGCGCTCGATCGCCCTGCGCGCGGCCGCGAATTCCAGCAGTTCCAGCGCATGGGTCGGCACGCAGAGCAGATCGGAGCGCGCGCCCGGGCGATGCCCGGAGCGGCCGGCGCGCTGCAGCAGGCGGGCGATGCCCTTGGGGCTGCCGATCTGGATCACCTGTTCGACGGCTGGGAAATCGACGCCGAGGTCGAGGCTTGAGGTCGCCACCACGCAGCGCAGCCGCTGCGCGCGCAGGCCCTGCTCCACCGCCTCGCGCTGGCTGCGGTCCAGCGAGCCGTGGTGCAGGCCCAGGCTGGCCTCGTCCTCGGGCCAGACCGAGCGCAGCGCGCGATGCCACAGCTCCGCCTGGGCGCGGGTGTGGGTAAACAGCAGGGTGCTGCGGGCGGCCAGAATCCGCGGCAGCACCTGCGGCAGCTGCGACAGGCCGAGATGACCGGCATATGGAAAGCGCCGGCCCTCTGCCGGCAGCAGGGCTTCCAGCCGCAGCGGCGGCTTCTTCAGCTCAGCCGCGCCGACCTGCAGCAGCTGCATCGGCCTGACCCGCGCGGCCGGCGGGCACAGCGTCGACAGCGCCTGCTGCGGGTTGCCCAAGGTCGCCGACAGGCCCCAGGTTTTGAGCGCCGGGTTGAGTGCGCGCAGCCGCGCCAGGCCGAGCTCCAGCAGCACGCCGCGCTTGCTCGCCAGGAGCTCGTGCCATTCATCCACCACCACCGCCGACAGCCCGGCCAGCACCTCGGCGGTATCGGGATAGCTCAGCAGCAGGGCCAGGCTTTCCGGGGTGGTGATCAGCAGATCGCAGTCGCCGCGGCGGGCGCGGGCGCGCGCGCTGCTGTTGGAGTCGCCGGTGCGCAGCTCGATGCGCAGCGCCGCGCCGACGCCGTCGGCAGCCGCCTGCAGGCCTTCGCGGGTGTCGGCGGCGAGCGCCCGCAGCGGGGTGATCCACAGCCAGCGCAGGCGCGGTTTCGGCAGCGGATTCTGCAGCGCCTCCAGCAACGCGCCGCCCCACACCGCGAGGGTCTTGCCGCTGCCGGTCGGCGCCAGCAGCAGGCCGGAGTCGCCTGCCGCCCAGAGCTTCCAGAGCTGGCGCTGGAAGCTCTGCACCTGCCAGCCGCGCCCGGCGAAGAAGGCCGCCAGGCGCTGTCGGGCCGCCCGCGGGCCCAGCGCGGGCGCAGGCGCGGGCTTGGGGTGACGTGCAGGCGGGCGCTTTGCGGAGGGGATCACTTCGCTCACGGTGCGTCGTCGCGTGAGTGGTCGTCGGGGGCGCCGGGCGATGGATCCAGCGATTGAGTGGACGATTGAGTGGACGATTTAGCGGTCGAATGATCGAGCGATCGATCGAGCGATTCATCAAGCGATTGATCGGCCGACGCAGCGGCCGACGCAGCTTTGGCCGGCTTGGCGCGCGACGGTTTCGCGCGCGATTGCTCATCGGGCGGCGGCTCTGCGCGCGCGCCGGGTTCGGCCAGCGCGCGCAGGCTGGCCAGTGCGTCGGCCTCGCGCGCCGGCTTGTCCTCACGCCAGCGCAGGATCCGCGGAAACCGCACCGCCACCCCGGACTTGTGGCGCTTGGACAGGTTGACGCCTTCGAAGCCGAGCTCGAACACCAGCTCCGGGATGACCGAGCGCACCGGCCCGAAGCGCTCGATCGTATTGGCGCGTATCCAGCGATCGAGCTTCGCGATTTCGGCATCGCTCAGGCCGGAGTAGGCCTTGGCCACCGGCAGCAGCTGATCGTTCTCCCACAGCGCGAAGGTGTAGTCGGTGTAGAGGTTGGCGCGGCGGCCGTGGCCGGCCTGGGCGTAGATCAGCACGGCATCGACCGTCAGCGGATCGAGCTTCCATTTCCACCACTGGCCGCGCTTGCGGCCGGGGCTGAAGCCGCCGTCGCGGCGCTTGATCATCAGCCCTTCGACGGCGCGCGCGCGGGCCTCGTCGCGCAGCGCGGCGGCGGCCGGCCAGTCGTCGACCCGCAGCGGCAGCGAGCGCTGCAGCTGCGCCTGCCCGGCGCAATCGAGCAGCGCCTGCAGGGCTTCACCGCGCGCGCTGAGCGGCCGCTCGCGGAGGTCTTCGCCGCGCGCGAACAGGGCGTCGTAGGCGAGAAAACGGATCGGGCAGTCGGCCAGCAGCTTGGGCCCGGGCTTGAGCCGGTTGATCCGCGTCTGCAGCTGGGTGAACGGCAGCGGGCCGTCGCGCCAGGCCAGCAGTTCGCCGTCGAGCAGGCAGCCCGGCGGCAGCGCCTGCGCCGCAGTTTCAATTTCCGGGAAGCGGCCGTCGAGCCGCTCCTCGCCGCGCGACCACAGCACAACGCCCTGCTCGGTGCGCAGCAGCTGGGCGCGAATGCCGTCCCATTTCCACTCCAGCTGCCAGTCCTCGATCGGGCCCAGGCTCTCGGCCTCCTGCTCCAGCGGCGACGCCAGCTGGAACGGCTGCAGGCCGACCGCGGGTGCGCCTTCGGGCGGCGCCGCCAGCAGCGCCTGCATGAAGGCCTCCGTCGGGGTCCAGTCGCCGAGCAGGCGCTGCGCGATCAACGTCGTCGGCAGCCCGCTCAAGCTCGACAGCGCCTGCTGCACCAGGCCGGTCGAGACGCCCACCCGCAGCGCACCGGTCAGCAGCTTGTTGAACACCAGCCGCTGCGCGTTCGCCAGCTCCATCCAGGCTTCGCTCAGGGCGCGCTGGCGGCGCTGCGGTTGGGCCCCGCGCAGCGGCAGCAGCAGGTCTTCGACCCAGCTCGCGAGGCTGCGCTGCGGCGCTTCGCCGGCGGGCTCAGGCAACAGCAGGCTCAGGGTCTCGGCGAGATCGCCGACATGCGCATAGCTGTCTTCAACCAGCCAGGGCGCAAGGCCGCTCGCCTCTGCCACCCAGGCGCGCAGCTCGCCGCTGCTGGCGATGCGTTTGAGTCTGCGGCCCAGCAGAAAGTGCAGCGCCCACGCGGCGTCGGCCGGCTCGGCCGTTTCAAAGTAGACGACCAGCGCGGCGCGCTTGTGCCCCAGCCGGGTGCTGGATTCCAGCTCCCGGTAGAGCTCGGCGAAGCGCTGCATCAGTTCTCGCCGCCGAGCTCGGTCTTCAGCGCCTGCGCTTCGATGCCGCGCTCGGCCAGATAGCGCACCAGCACGTCGGTGCTGCCGTGGGTCGCCAGCACCCGGCGCGCGCCGGTGCCGATCACGGTGTCGATCAGGCCGGGCCAGTCGGTGTGGTCGGACAGCACGAAGCCGCGGTCGAAGCCGCGGCGGCGGCGATTGCCGCGGACCTGCATCCAGCCTGAGGCGAACCCGGTCGACGCCCGTTTGAAGCGGCGCATCCACGGCGTACCCAGCGCCGAGGGCGGCGCCAGCACCAGTTCGCCGGCGAGGTCCATGCCCTTGGCCTGTTCGCTGACCGCCGCGGTCGGCGGCAGCTGCACGCCGGCGTCGCGATAGATTTCGACCGCCGGCAGCATCGCGCCGTGCAGCAGCACGCGGCCGGCGCCCAGCGCGCCCAGTTCGGCCAGCAGCCGCTGCGCCTTGCCCAGCGCGTAGCAGCCAAGCACCGCCACCTCGCCGCGCTCGGCGCAGCCGCGCCACCAGTCCAGCACCTCACGCGCGACATCCGCGGTGGGCCGCCAGCGGTACACCGGCAGGGCGAAGGTGGCCTCGGTGATGAAGGTGTCGCAGGGCAGCACTTCGAACCCGGCGCAGGTTGGATCGGCATCGCGCTTGTAGTCGCCGCTGGCGACCCAGACTTCGTCGTCGGCTTCGACCCGCACCTGCGCCGAGCCCAGCACGTGGCCGGCCGGATGCAGGCTGACCCAGGCCCGCCCCAGGCGAAAGCGTTCGCCGTAGGCCACACCCTGCAGGTTGGCGTCAGCGCCCAAGCGCCAGCGCAGCAGCGGCAGGCTGTCGAGGTGGGCAAAGTAGAGCGCGCTGCCGGCCCGCGCGTGATCGCTGTGGGCGTGGGTGATCACCGCCCGCGGCACCGGACGCCAGGGGTCGATATGAAAGTCGCCGGCGGCGCAGTAGAGGCCGGCTGCAGCGAGCTGGATGAGGGCTGTATTCACGGCCGTGGATGTTCGCGCAGACCCTGTGTAGCTGCCGGCAACCTGCGGCGGCTGCCGCACTGGGACGCTGCGTCCGGCTGCGCGCAGCGCGAGCCGCCCGTGCGCGCACTGACATAGCCCGCACTGACACAGCAGCTTCTGACACAGCGCGTCAGCCGAATACAGCATCTGGACCTGAATTCAGTGCAGTTCATCACAAAAGCACGGCCGGTCCGGCTACACTTCCGGCCACTTTAAACGAGCCACTGCCTGCGCATGCCCGCACTGCTGGAAACACTCTTGGCGGTGCTGCTGTGTATCGGCGTGATGCTGCTGCCGCCGTGGCTGGCGTCGTTGTTCTGGCTCGGCGCGTTGGCGCTGTTTGCGTTCACCCTTCGCATCGAGCGCCGCGGCAATCGTCGCGCGCCGCACTTTCTTCGCGCGCTGTCGGGCCTGATGCCGCTGGCCGTCGCCGGCAGCCTGATGGTGTGGGCCTGGCCGATGGTCGGCCCGTGGATCGCGCTGCCGCTGGGGCTCGCGGCGGCGGGTTTAGCGGCGCTGCTGCACGCGCGGGTGTTCGCGCTGCTGTTGCGTCCAAGCGACGGACTGGGGGCGCGCTTCCCCTTCACCAGTGAGCATGCGCGCTCCGGGCTGGGCGGCCACGTCTGGTCGCGCTTGCCGGGCAGCGGCCTGCGCTTCCGGATGGTGCCCGGCGCCACGCCGCGGTCCTCGCAGCCGCAGGGCTGCACCTGGGTGTTCGAGGATGGCCACGTGCTGGAGGGCCGCGACCGCAGCCTGAGCGTCTCGCGCGACGGCCGCTGGCTGGTGGTGCGTGACCTCCGCGAACGCGCTGTGGTTGCGCTGGATCGACAGGCCTCGATGCGCTACCGCTGGCAGCAGGGCGACGCGCTGTGGAGCGCGATTGAGGCCAACGAGCGCTGGCCGAAGATGCTCGAAGACTGGCGCGAACGCGCCGACCGCAGCGAGGCGCTGCTGCTGCGCTTTGGGCTGTGGCTGACCGAGGCCGAGTTCGAGCATGCAGGCCCCGACAGGATCGAAATCGCCGATCCGCTCGGCCGTCCGCGGCTGGTGTTCCAGGCTCGACGCGAGCCGCAGGACGTGGTCGCTGCGCTGCAGCCGCTGATCTACGCGCTGCGGCCGCGCTACGCCGTGCAGCTGGATCGCCAGACGCTGCCGTTTGCCGTGGCCGGGCCGCAGTCGGCGGTTTGGCGGGCCGACGGTCAGGCCCTGCTGCTGATGCCCGAGGATGGCGAAGGCGCCTGGCTGCACGAGGACGGCAAGCCGCCGCGGCGGTTTCCACTGCGCTGGAGTTCAGCCCACGGCCACCCCTCGCTGAGCTTTGGCCGGGTACGGGTGCTGGAGGCCAAGCGGATCGGCATCGAGCTGCGCCAGGGGCGCGTGGCGGCCGGCTACCCGCAGCAGTGGGACGCCGCAAGCGCAGAGGCCGGCTATCGATTCGGCTCGACCCTGGCCTGGGCTTCGCCGCTGCCGGACGGCGCGGTGCGCTACCGGGACTGCAGCGTGCGCGGCGAGCTGATGCTGTGGCTGCGGCTGGATGACATTGACGATGCCGGCGCCAGCGCTGAGGTCGAAAGCCTGGGCCCGGGCGGGCGGGTGGCGCTGTTTCAGAGGCAGGCCGAGCGCTGCTGGCGCTGTCGGCTGGGCCCGAAACTGCTGTCGGCGAGCCCGCTGGCGCTGGCGCATCTGTGGTCGGACGACGGCCGTCATCTGGTACTGCAGACCAGCACCGAGGGCGATGCCGTGAGCGAAAGCTGCATGGTGGTGGAGACCGCCAGCGGCGAGCTGCTCGGCGGAGCCGTCCAGTGCTTTGATCTTTCACCGGTGGCGATGATCGAAGGCGTGCTGCAGGTGCGTCGGGTTCTGGGGCGGGTCAATGCCCCGAACGGTGAGCTGCTGCGGCTGCCGCCCGAGGCCGCGCGCGGGCGCGCTTTTCTGGACGCGCGCCGCAACAGCTGGCTGCGCTTTGCCTGTGATCGCTATCAGCTCAGCGCGGACGGCCTGTCCGTACTGGGGCCGATCAAGCGCGCGCTGAAGCTTAAGGTCGCGCCCTCGCCGATGGCCGCCTTTGATCTGCTGTACCCGGCCCCCGGCGGCGGCTGGGCCTATGTGGAAGGCGCACGCGGACGCAATGACGATGTGCAGCCGCGACCGCAGGACGCCCGCTTTGCGGCGCGCATGGTCACCCGCGACGGCCTAGGCTGCGCGGGGCTGTCGCCGGCGATGATCTGGTCGGCCGATGGCCGCTGGCTGCTGCTGGTGCATGCGCCGGACTCCTCGCAGCCGCGCTGGGTGCCCTGGGTGCTGGACACCGCCAAGGAACAGCTTTACCGGCCGCGCGCTGACGAAACCAGCCAGGCCGCACTGCCCGGAATGCCATTCTTCCTCAATTTCCACGCCGGCGTGGTCCGCTACGAGTGGGTAGAAACGCCCTGGTGGACCCAAGACATCGAGCGTCGCAGCGGCGTGCTGCCGCTGGATTCGCTGCTGGCGCGCTTTGAATCCGTCGCGCTCAGCGAGGCCGACGGCCTGAAAGTTCCGCCTGAGCAGGTCGACCTGCTCGACTGGCGCGCGCTGGCGCGCAGCGCGGCGCGGCAGCGGGGTTGAAGGCGGCGTCGATCGCCTGGCTTGACGACGCATCGGCTTTCGTCCGTAAACACGGCTCAGTCTGTGCGCCTGCCGTCCTGTCTGCCCGCGCACGGCGCGGTTGATCCGGGCGCCGCCGCGAGCACAGCGGCGCCGCCGATCTGCGCTGTGCAGCCGCGTCCAAGGCGCTCGCGTCCCGCGCGACGGCAGGCGCACAAGAACGCCGGCGCACATAGGTCGACGCTATTCAGCGGAGGTCAGCACTCATGCGACCCATTCGAGGGCCCATTCGACCGCCCGCGCAGCGCTTGCCACGTTCACGGCATGCGGCCTTGCGACGGCGGCCTGGAAGCCGCGTTGGCTCAAGCCAGGCGCCCGCGCTGCGCGCTCAAGCCGCGCAGCTGCGTCTGGAAGTCGGCGATGCGCTGGCGCTCCTGCACCACGACGTCTTCGGGCGCATTCGCCACGAAGTTGGCGTTGCCGAGCTTGCCCTCGCACTTGGCGATCTCGCCGCCGATGCGCTTGATCTCCTTGTCGAGGCGCACGCGTTCGGCGTCCAGATCGACCAGGCCCTGCAGCGGAATCAGCAGGGTGAGCTCGCCAAGCACCGCGGGCGCAGACGCTGGCGCATCGGCCTCGTCCAGCAGTCGGGTCTGCTCGCTCAATCTGCACAGAAAGCCAATCTGCGCGGCGAAGCGAGCAAGCCGCGCATGGTCGCTGGCGCTGCCGCCGGCAATCAGCAGCGGCACCGGCCGGGTCGGCGCCAGGCCGAGCTCGCTGCGGATCTGCCGCAGCGCGCTGATGACCCGTTTCAGCCACTCGATATCGGCCGCGGACTCGGCAAAGCTGGTGGCCGCAGCGGCCTCCGGGTAGGCCTGCTGGCTGATGCTCATCGCGCCGCGGCCGAGCTTTGGCGCCACGTGCTGCCAGATCTCCTCGGTCATGAACGGGATCAGCGGATGCAGCGCGCGCAGCAGGGTTTCCAGCACGTGCAGCAGGGTGTGGCGAGTGCTGTTGGCTGCGTCTGCATCGTCGCCGTTCAAGGCCGGCTTCGACAGCTCCAGGAACCAGTCGCAGAACTCGTTCCAGGTGAACTCGTACATCGCCTGCGAGGCGAGGTCGAAGCGATACCCGGCGAAATGCGTGTGCACCTCGGTGACCATGCGATCGAGCTTGGCCAGGATCCAGCGTTCGGCGTCGGTGCGCGGCGCTGGCGCGCCTTCAAACGTCGTCTCGCCGACGTTCATCAGCGCAAAGCGCGCGGCGTTCCACAGCTTGTTGCAGAAGTTCTTGTAGCCCTCGCAGCGCTGCAGATCGAACTTGATGTCGCGGCCGTGCGTGGCCAGCGATGCGAAGGTGAAGCGCAGCGCGTCTGCGCCGAACGCGGGGATGCCGTCGGGGAACTCCTTGCGGGTGGCCTTCTCGATTTTCGGCGCGTCCTGCGGCTTCATCAGCCCGCTGGTGCGCTTGGCCACCAGCGCATCGACGCTGATGCCGTCGATCAGATCAATCGGGTCCAGCACATTGCCTTTGGACTTCGACATCTTCTGGCCGTGCGAATCGCGCACCAGGCCGGTCATGTAGACGTGCTTGAACGGCACTTTCTGGGTGCAAAAGTGAGTCATCATCACCATCCGGGCAACCCAGAAAAAGATGATGTCGAAGCCGGTGACCAGCACTGACGACGGCAGGTAGCGCTCGAAGCCGCGCTCGGACATGGCGACGGAATCCGGCCAGCCTTGGGTGGAGAACGGCCACAGCGCCGAGCTGAACCAGGTTTCGAGGACGTCCAGATCCTGGCGCATGGGGCCGTTGTAGCCGTCCTCGGCGGCGGCCTTTGCGCGGGCGTCTGCCTCGTTGCGGCCGACGTAGATATTGCCGTTTTCGGCGTACCACGCCGGAATCCGGTGCCCCCACCAAAGCTGGCGGCTGATGCACCAGTCCTGGATGTTCTCCATCCAGTGGCGATAGGTGTTGATCCAGTTCGGCGGTACGAATTCGATCGCGCCGGGCTTGCCGTCGACGCCGGCGACCAGATCCAGCCCGCGCTTGCCGAGCGTGTCCATGCGCACGAACCACTGGTCGGTGAGGTAGGGCTCAATCACCTGGCCGGTGCGGTCGCCTCTGGGCACCTGCAGCGTGTGTTTCTTTTCCTCCAGCAGCCAGCCCTCGGCTTCGAGATCGGCGAGCACGGCCCGGCGCGCAGCAAAACGGTCGAGGCCGTGATATTTGCGAGGGATGTGACCGCTAGGAAAGGATTGCCAGTTCTCGATAAAAACAAATTCTGAATTAACACCGGTAGCTCGCGCGAAATCCGCCTCAGTTGCCGCAGAAATGATCTTCGCTTCCGGAGTAAAAATGTTGAAGAGACCTTGACCTGGGAGATTACTGAGTTCAGCGCGGTGACGTTTCCAAACTTCGTAGTCGTTGAAATCATGCGCCGGCGTCACCTTGACGCAGCCGGTGCCGAAGGCCTTGTCGACGTAGGCGTCGGCAATGATCGGGATATCGCGGTCCGAGAGCGGCAGACGCACGGATTTTCCGACCAGGTGCGCGTAGCGCGCGTCTTCCGGATGCACCATTACCGCGGTGTCGCCGAGCATGGTTTCCGGGCGGGTGGTGGCCACCACCAAGTAGTCGCGACTTTCGCGCACAGTCTCGGCGCCCTCGGCGTCGTGCTCGATGTGCTCGTAGGAAAGCCCATCCGCGAGCGGATAGCGGATCGACCACAGCCGGCCCTCTTCTTCTTCGCTGACCACTTCGAGGTCGGAGATCGCGGTCTTCAGCACCGGGTCCCAGTTGACCAGCTTCTTGCCGCGGTAGATCAGGTCTTTTTCGAACAGTTTGACGAAGCACTCGACCACCGCCTGCGACGGCATCGCGTCCATGGTGAACACGCTGCGCGACCAGTCGCCGGACGTGCCCATACGGCGCATTTGCCGCTCGATGGTGTCGCCGGATTCCTGCTTCCAGGCCCAGACTTTTTCGATGAAGCCCTCGCGGCCGAGGCTATCGCGGGTCTCGCCTTTTTCTTCGAGCGCCAGATTGCGGCTGACCACCATCTCGGTGGCGATGCCGGCGTGGTCGCTGCCCATCTGCCACAGGGTGTCGAAGCCGCGCATGCGGTGGTAGCGCACCAGCGTGTCCATCAGCGTGTGCTGGAACGCGTGGCCCATGTGCAGGGTGCCGGTCACGTTCGGCGGCGGCAGCAGGATGCTGTAGGCCGGGCCGGTGCCGGTCGGCTTGAAGCAGCCGCTGGATTCCCAGCGCGCGTACCAGCTCGATTCGAAGTCCTGCGGGTTGAAGCTCTTGTCCATGCGCGCGTTCGATGGGGCCGGCAGCGCAAAGCTGCGCGCGGCGCCCGCTCCGGGTGGGTAAGGGGCCGGCAAGTGTAGGGGAGGGGGCCTTCAGCCGGAAGCGCGCGGCGGCGCGCGACGGTCGTTTGGATTCGCGGGTTGGGCGTTCGGATTCGCCGGTTGAGTTGAGCAGCGCGCCGCCAAGAGTGGAGCCGAGCGCCGCTGTAGGTTGGGTGAAGCCGAAAGCGAAGCCGCCGCGCGTCGTCGAGGTTTGAGCGAAGCCCCTTTGTAGGTTGGGTTGAGCCATAGGCGAAGCCCAACGTCGCAGTGGTCGGGGCGTGCGGTGAGCGGGGGATATTCGCCTTCGTTTTGCATGAGCTGCCCGGGCCTGGAGCTGCCACCGGCAGCTCCAAAGCGACCCGTATCGCTGCTGCGCGCAGCGCCAACCTACCGAACAGCGCTCAGCGCAAACCCGCCCGAGCGAGCCGCCGCCGCGCGTCGTCGAGGTTTGAGCGAAGCCCCTTTGTAGGTTGGGTTGAGCCGTAGGCGAAGCCCAACGTCGCAGCGATGCAACCTCGCGGCAGAATCGCAGCGACGCGGTCTCGCATGCAGTGTCGCCGCGTTGGAATCCGGCGGCTGCGTCGCAGCAGTGGACACCTGAGGCCGCGTCGCCCGTGTGGCCGCGCTGGCGTGCGTGCAGCGGGCTCAGCCGGCGCCGCCGCAGCTGCTACATATCGTGTTTGTTCAGCGCGTAGCCGAGCGCCTTGTACTGGCTCCAGCGTGCGCGCAGCGGCTCTCGCGCAGACGAATCGGCCGGTACCACCTCCAGCACGCGCTCAAACGGCGGCGGGGCGATTTCATCGCGCAGATTCAGCAGCAGCGGACGCGAGGCAACGTCGACGCCGGGCGGGACGATCAGCACCGGGGTGATCTCGTCGTCCTCGTCCATGCCGGCGATCTGGTGCGGGATATAGACCTCGTCGTCGAACTCCCATAGCAGCTGGTCGATCTCCTCGGCCTGCTCGATCGAGCGCGCCAGAATCAATAGCGGCTGGCCGGCGCCATAGCCGCGCTTGGTCAGCTCGCAGACGAGCTTGAGCGGCTCCTCAAGGAAGCGCGGTTTGGCGATCAGATAAAAGTCGGCGCGCATTGGGGCGGCGGGGATTCGGGAGTGGGGATTAGGAATCTGGGAGTCGACCGGGACTGCGAGCGTGCGGGCTTGGCTGCGGTCAGAGTACTAGTCGAATTGGCACGCAGTCTGACGAGGTAGCCGGTTGCTGAAAGCAGGCGCCGGGCGCTTTGCGCCCGGCAGAAAATCGCCGAATCGCCGAATCCCAGCTCTCAAGCCTTCGACGACAGCCACTCCACCAGCAGCGGCACCGGGCGCCCGGTCGCCATGCCCTTGCGGCCTTCGTCCCAGGCGGTGCCGGCGATATCCAGGTGGGCCCAGCGCTGGCCTTCGGTGAAGCGGGCGAGGAAGCAGCCGGCGGTGATCGCGCCGCCCCACTTGCCGCCGATGTTGGCCATGTCGGCGAAGCCGGAGTCGAGCAGCGGCTGGTAGTCGTCCCACAGCGGCAGGCGCCAGGCGCGGTCGTGGACCTGTTCGCCGGCGGCCAGCAGCTCGTCGGCGAGGTCATCGTGCTTGCTCATCAGGCCGTGCGGGAACTTGCCCAGGGCAACTACGCAGGCGCCCGTGAGCGTGGCCACGTCGATCAGCGCCTGCGGCTCGTATTTCTGCGCATAGGTGAGCGCGTCGCAGAGGATCAGCCGACCTTCGGCGTCGGTGTTCAGCACCTCGATGGTCTTGCCGGACATTGAGGTCAGCACGTCGGACGGCCGGTAGGCGAGCGCGTCGGGCATGTTCTCAACCGCCGGAACCACGGCGATCAGGTTGATCGGCAGGCCGAGTTTGGCGACTGCAACAAAGGTGCCGATGACCGAGGCGCCGCCGCACATGTCGAACTTCATTTCTTCCATGCCGGGGCCGGGCTTCAGGCTGATGCCGCCGGAGTCGAAGGTGATCGCCTTACCGACCAGTGCATACGGGCGCTGCTCGTTGGGGCCGCCGGCGTACTTCAGCACGATCAGCCGCGGCGGGTTGCCGCTGCCGGCGGCGACGCCCAGCAGCGAGCCCATGCCCAGCGCCTGCATCTGCTCGCGTTCAAGCACGTCAACGGTCACCTTGTCGTGGCTTGCGGCGATGCCGCGGGCGATTTCGGCGAGGTAGGCCGGAGTGCAGATGTTCGGCGGCAGATTGCCCAGTTCACGGCACAGGCGCACGCCTTCGGCAATGGCCGCGGCCTTCTCGAGCTGGCCGGCGTGGGCGTCATCGCCGAGCAGGGTCAGCGCCTCAAGAGCGTTGTCGCCGCTGGATTTCTTGGTGATTGTGTAACGGTAGCTGGCGTGCTCGGCGGCCAAGGCGGCCTGGCGGATCGCCCAGCCTGCATCGCGGCCATTGACGCTGAGCCCGGTCAGGCAAAGCAGAGCGTGCCGCGCCGGGCTGCCGGCGAGCGCTTTGATCGCGTCGCCGACCGCCTTCTGAAAGCGGCCGGCGTCGAACTTCGCTGATTCGCCAAGGCCGATCATCAGCACGCGCTGGGCCTTGCACTCAGCCAGGCCGCGCAGCAGGGCACTGCGCCCGGCCTTGCCGCTGATGTCGCCGGCGGCCATCCAGCGGGCCAGTTGGCCGCCGCTGCGATCGTCGACCGCTTTCGCGGCCTCACTCAAGCCGGAGTCTTCGAACACGCCGAGGATCAGGGTGTCGACCTCTGCGTCGGCGGGATGGGGCTGGGCGAGCTTCAGCTTGAGTGCCATGGCTTTCCTGTAGATAGCGATCGGGGGATACTGCCGCGCTTGCCTGTGGCCCCGGCGGACGCGGAATCCTCCGCTGAGATGCCGCAGCGGACGCGGTGAAGTCCAGGCAGGACGCGTTAAAGCCCGCGAGTTTACCAGCCCACACCAGCTCTGACCGTTGCCATGCCTTCACGATCAGCCTGTCGGGCGAGCCCTGCAGCCTCGGATATCCTTTTGCACCAGTTGACCCTCTCACCGATCGCTGCTCACCCGTGCCGCTGGATCTCCGTCGCGACGATGCCGGCGGGCGACGCAGCGGGCGCGGGCTGATGCGCCGTATCGATCGCTACGTCTGGCGCGAAATAGCCGGCGCGTTTGTTGCGGCGGCCCTGGTGCTGCTGATGGTCAGCTTCAGCGGCCTGTTCGCCGACATGCTCGGCAAGATTGCGCGCGGCAAGGTGCCGGCGGCGTTGTTGCTCTCCCAGGTGGGTCTGCGCTCGGTCGATATCCTGCCGCTGCTGCTGCCGCTGGCGCTGTTTCTTGGCGTGCTGCTGGGCCTCGGCAGGCTGTATCGCGACAGCGAAATGGCGGTGCTGGCCTCGGTCGGTATAGGCGTCGCCGAGCTCAAGCGCCCGCTGCTTCTGCTGGCGCTGCCGGTCGCTGCGGTCGTGGGCTTGAGCTCGCTGTGGCTGTCGCCGATGGCCCAGCGCGCGGCCTCGCGGATGATTGAGGACGCCAATAAAAGTTTGCTGGTGGTGGGGCTTGAACCCGGCCGTTTTGTCGAGCTGCCGGGCCGCGACGCGGTGATCTACCTCTCCGACATGAGCGAGGACGGCAGCGAATTCCGGCGCCTGTTCGTGGCCAGCGAGCGCGACGGCCGGCTGGACGTGGTCACCGCGCGCTCCGGCGAACTGTTCCTGGAAAGCCAGGGAGACGAGCGCTTCTTGTCGCTGACCGACGGCTTCCGCGTCGAGGGCGATTTGAATGCGCTGGATTTCCGGATGATGCGGTTCGCCCGCAATGACATCCAGGTGCCCGACAGCGAGCGCGCCGATATTGGCCGCCCGGAGTCGCAGCAAAGCGTGCGTGCGCTGTTCCAGTCCATCGAGCCGGCGGCAAAAGCTGAGCTGCACTGGCGTCTGGCCGCGCCGCTTGCCGTTCTGGTGCTGTGCCTGCTGGCGCTGCCGCTGGCGCGCACGCCGCCGCGCGCCGCGCGCTACGGCGGCCTGCTGATCGCCCTGCTCAGCTACGTGATCTATCTGAATCTGCTGGGCGTTGGCCGCGCGATGCTCGCAGACGGCAGCCTGCCGAGCTGGCTTGGCCTGTGGTGGGTGCATCTGCCGGCAGCGGGTTTGGGCGTTTGGCTGCTGTATCGGCAGGCCCGCGCCAACCGGCAAAAGGGCGCGTCAGGCGCATTCCGCCGACGGCGGAAGGCCGGCGCATGAGAGGTCTGGTGCGGCGCTCGGACTGGCTGGTGGCGCTGCAGGTGCTGGGCGCCCTGCTGCTGACCTGGGGCGTGCTGCTCGGCTTCGACGCAATGACTGCGCTGGTCGGCGAGCTCGACGAGATCGGCGAAGGCGACTACACGCTCGCCACGGCCTTCGGCTATGTCGCTTTGACCCTGCCGCGACGCGCCTACGAGCTGTTCCCAACTGCTGCGCTGATCGGATGCGTGCTTGGCTTGGGCGGTTTGTCGGCAACCTCGGAGCTGACCGCGCTGCGCGCCGCCGGCCTGCCGCGCTGGCGGATTTCGGCGGCGGCGGTGGGCTTGGTGGCGGTGTTGACCGGGCTGATGGTGCTTTCTGGCGAGACCCTGGGCCCTTGGGGCGACCGCGCGGGCCAGGCCCTGGTGGTTGAAGCCAAATCGCGCGACGTGGCCCTGGCCCAGCAGTCCGGCCTGTGGGCGCGCGAAGGCGATCTGTTTCTGAACGCGCGGCGTGGCTCCGTGCAGGGCGAAGGTGGGATGTCCCGGGTGGTGCTGGAGGACGTGCGCATGTTCGAGTTCGACGGCGAAGGCCGCCTGCTGGCGATCGCCCAGGCCGAGCGCGCCGAGCACCTGGGCGCCAGCTGGGAGCTGATAAAGGTGCGGCGGACCCGTTTTTTTGAGCGGCACGCCGAGCTGGAGGAGCACGAGCGCGAGCGCTGGAGCTCCACCCTGAGCCCTGAGATTCTAAATTTCAGCATCACCCGCCCGCGCTACCTCGCGCTGCGAGAGCTCTCCGGCAGCATCACCTACCTGCAGCGCAACCAGTTGGACGCGGCGCCGTTCGTGGCGGCGTTCTGGGCGCGGCTGTTCTACCCGCTGAATGCGCTGGTGCTGTGTCTGGCGGTGATGCCCTTCACCTTCGGCAGCCTGCGCAGCGGTGGGTTTGGCAAGCGCCTTTTCCTGGGCATCGCTTTCGGGCTTGGCTACTTTCTGCTGCAGCGCCTGAGCGTGAATCTGGCCGAGGTCTACAACCAGCCGCTGTGGCTGGCCAACCTGATGCCGCCGCTGCTGCTCGCGACCTATTCGTGGTGGCAGTTCCGTCAGCGTTTCTAGCCGGCCCACCGCCGCAGCGCTGCCGGTTAGACCTGACCATAGCGGCTTCCTATACTCAGGCTTCACTTTGGAGGCCCCATGAGCCCAGCCCTGCGCGTTCCCCACACCCTGGTCCTGCTGTTCCTGATGATGGTGCTCGCGCTCATCGCGACCTGGATCCTGCCGCAGGGCAGCTTCGACACCGTGCAGGACGAGAAGGGCCACAGCCTGGTGGTTCCCGGCACCTACACGCTGGCGGAAGAGCGCGTGGTGCTGACCCCGATCGAGCTGTTCACCGCGGTGCCGCGGGCGCTGGCGGCGGCGTCCGACATCATCTTTTTCGTGCTGCTGGTCGGCGGCGCCATTTCGGTGCTGCGCGCGACCGGCATGATCGACGCGGTGCTGGGCCAGGTGCTCAAGCGGATCGGCGGGTCGCCGAGTGCGCTGATCATTGTCGGCATGGTGCTGTTCGCGCTGGTCTCAGGCGCGATAGGCGTGGCCGAGGAATACATCCCGTTCGCCGCCATGTTGATCGCGCTGTGTCTGGCGATGCGGATGGACGCGATCACCGCGATGGGCATCATGGTCGGCGGCTACGGCATCGGCTACGGCGTCGCTGCGCTCAATCCGTTCACCGTGATCCTCGCCCAGGGCGTTGCCGGGCTGGAGCCGACCTCCGGCCAGTGGTATCGCTGGACGCTGTTCCTGCCCTTCATCGCGATCGGCATCCACCACGTCTGGAGCTACGCGCGGCGGGTTCAGGCCGATCCATCGAAGAGCCTGATGCTGGGCGTGGAAACCGCGCACCGCGCGCCGACCGAGTTCCCCGCCCTGACGCCGCGCCTTGCGATCGTGCTGGCGCTGGCGGTGGGCACCCTGCTGTTGATGAGCTGGGGAATTGCCGCAAAGGGCTGGTACTTGGTCGAGTTGGGCGCGCTGTTCCTGGGTCTGGCGATTGTTGCCGGCTTGATTGGGGGGCTGAGTTTTGACAACTGCGCCAAGCGTTTCATCGAAGGCTCGGCCGAGCTTGCCGGCACCGCGCTGCTGATCGGCTTCGCGCGCTCGATCGCGCTGCTGCTGGAGGACGGCCAAGTGCTGCACACCATCGTCAACGGGCTGGCCGGGCCGCTGTCCTCGCTGGGGGCGGAACTGGCGGTGGTCGGTATGCTGCTGATCCAGACTCTGCTCAATTTCTTTATCCCTTCCGGCAGCGGCCAGGCCTTCGTCACCATGCCGATCATGGCGCCGCTGTCTGACCTGCTGGGCATCAGCCGGCAAACGGCGGTGCTGGCCTTCCAGATGGGCGACGGCTTTTCCAACATGATCGTGCCGACCAATATCGTGCTGATGAGCATCCTCGGTATCGCCGGTATTCCCTACGACCGCTGGTTCCGCTTTATCTGGCCGCTGATGCTCAAGCTGACGCTGGCCGGCTCGCTGGCGCTCGTTGTCGCGGTGCTGATCGACTACACCTGACACGCGAGTTTTCCGCAACCTGTTGCTGTTCTCCGCTGCAGTCAATCTGCTTTTCCACGGGAGTTTCCGATGCGCCTGCCTGTTCTGACTCACCTGCTGACACTCACCCTCGTCGGGCTTGCGCCGTTGACGCTCAGCGCCGCCGAGCGCGGCCTCGACGCGCGCGACTTGGTTGCGCTGGATCGCGTGTCCTCGCCGGTACTTTCGCCGGACGGCACTCAGCTGGTGTACGCACTGCGCGAGGCCGACGTGGCCGCGAACCGCGCCAGCACCGGCCTGTTCGTGCGCGGCCTGAGCGTTGACGCCAAAGCGCGACGCCTGAACGCCGAAGGCAAAAGCGCGTCGAGCCCGAGTTTCTCGGTCGACGGCAGCCAGGTGTTTTTTCTCAGCGCCGAAAGCGGCTCGATGCAGGTGTGGGCGGCGCCGGCGAAGGGCGGCGCGCCCAAGCAGGTGACCGACTATCCGCTCGATGTCGGCACCTACAGACTGTCGCCCGACGGCCGCCAGATTGCGCTGAGCTTCAGGGTCAGTCCGGAGTGCGCGGATCTGGCCTGCAGCAAACAGCAGGCGGACGAAAAAGCGGCGGCCAAAGCCAGCGGCCAGTCTTTTGATCAGCTGTTCGTGCGCCACTGGGACAGCTGGAACGACGGACTGCGCAATCATCTTTACGTCGCCGCGCTCGACCGGGGCCAAGCCCGCGGTGAGCCCGCACGGATCACCAGAGGGATCGATGGGGACGTGCCCGCAGTGCCGTTCGGCGGCGCTGACGACTACACCTGGGCGCCGGACGGCGAGAGCCTGGTGTTCAGCGTGCGCATCGCCGGCAGTGAAGAGCCGCGTTCGACCAACTTCGACCTCTACCGCGCCGCCGTCGCGGGCGGCGAAGCGCCGCAAAACCTGACCGCCGACAACCTCGCCTGGGACGCCAACCCGCTGTTCTCGGCCGATGGCAGCACCCTGTTTTACACGGCGATGTCGAAGCCCGGCTTCGAAGCCGACCGCATGGCGATCATGGCGCTGGACCTCGCCAGCGGCGTGCGCCGCGAAGTTGCGCCGGGCTGGGATTTCTCGGCCGGCGCCTTGAGCCTGCACGGCGGCGAGCTCTACACCACCGTCCACCGCCTGGGCGAGCACCCGCTGTTCGCGATCAAGCTCGATGGCGGCGCGACGCGGATCGTCGCCGGCAGCGGCAACGTCAGCGGTTTTTCGATTGCTGGCGACACCCTGGTGTTCCAGCGCGATACCTTGACGGCCCCCGCCCAGCTGTTCGCCAGCACGCCGGCGGGCGAGGCCGAGCGCGCGCTGACTGATTTCAACCGCGAGCGCCTGGCCGGCGTTGGCATGGGCGAGTTCGAACAGTTCAGCTTCGCCGGCCACGCCGATAAAACCGTTTACGGCTACGTGGTCAAGCCGGTGGGCTTCAGCGAGGGCCAGCAGTACCCGGTCGCCTTCATCATTCACGGCGGGCCGCAGGGCTCGATGGGCAACAGCTTCCACTACCGCTGGAACCCGCAGACCTACGCCGCGCGCGGCTACGCAGTGGTGTTCATCGATTTTCACGGTTCAACCGGCTACGGCCAGGCCTTCACTGATTCGATCTCGCAGGACTGGGGCGGCAAGCCGCTTGAAGACCTGCAGAAAGGCTGGGCGGCGGCGCAGGCGCGCTACGGTTTCCTCGACGGCGAGCGCGCCTGCGCGCTGGGCGCGAGCTACGGCGGCTACATGGTCAACTGGATTGCCGGGCAGTGGCCGGACGGCTTCGACTGTCTGGTCAGCCACGCCGGCGTGTTCGACACCCGGATGATGGGCTACAGCACCGAAGAGCTGTGGTTCACCGAGTGGGAGAACGGCGGCAAGGTGTTCGAGGTGCCGCAGAACTACGAGCAGTTCAACCCACTGCTGCACGTCGACAAATGGAAGACCCCGATGCTGGTCATCCACGGCCAGCTCGACTACCGGATTCCGGTGGAGCAGGGCATCGCCGCGTTCACCGCGCTGCAGCTGCGCAAGGTGCCCAGCCAGTTCCTGTACTTTCCGGATGAGAACCACTGGATCCTGAAGCCCGCCAACAGCATCCAGTGGCATGATGCCGTCCTCGGCTGGATGGACCGCTGGACCCAGGAGTAAGTCATGTCATCGGACGGTCCCGTGCTCGATCTGGCGCGCCTCCGTAAAAGCTGCGGGCAGTGCTCACTGCAGCAGCTGTGTCTGCCGGCCGGGATCGCTGGCGAGGATCTCGAACGGCTGGATGCGCTGGTCAAGCGGCGTCGCCCGCTTGAGCGCGGCGACTGTCTGTTCCGCAACGGCAGCGAGCTGAGCGCACTGTTCGTTGCCCGTGAGGGCAGCTTCAAGACGGTCGCCATGAACGAGGACGGCGACGAGCAAATCATCGGCTTCCACCTGCCCGGCGAGCTGATCGGCCTGGATGCCCTGGGCACCGGCTATCACCGCTGCGAGGCGCAGGCGCTTGAGGGTGCGGAGGTCTGCGAGATCCCAATGGCCGAGCTTGAGCACGTGGCCTCGCAGGTGCCCGGGCTGCAGCAACAGTTTCTGCGCATCATCGGTCGCAACATGGATCTGGACCAGGATCATCTGACCATCCTCGGTCGGCGCCATGCCGCCGAGCGTGTGCTGATGTTCGTGCACGGGATGTCTGAACGCCTGCATTCGCTGGGTCGCCCGCATCTGCAGTTCAACCTGCCGATGAGCCGCGAAGAGATCGCCAGCTACCTTGGCCTGGTGATCGAAACCGTCAGCCGCAGCTTCACCAAGCTGCAGGACGACGGCCTGATCGCCATCCGCGGCCGGCAGCTGAAGATTCTTGACGAACAGCGGCTCAACGAAGGTGCACATGCGCCGGCAGGGCTGCGCGCTGGCGGTCGCTGAGGTACTCACAGCAGTCTCAGCTCTGGGGATTTAGCGGTTTTTTGTTGCGGTGGGGGCATCGGGACTTGAGGTCAGCCGGCTGCAGCGTCCTCAAGCTGCGCCCTTGCCCGCGACGATCGGGACGATCGCCGCAGGCGCAGGGGCGTGAGCCTGGTGGAGACCCGCCCCGGCTAAGTCTCGCGAGGATTCGGCGGGTTCAGTTCTGTCGCCTAACGACTGCCGCTATTCCTAACCGTCCGATTTCGATCTCCAAAGCCCGGCTTTCCAAGCCCGTATCAATCAGTACGCGGCGTCGTGCACCGCCTGCACCGCGCGGCCCGAGGGATCGACGATGTTCTTCAGGCTGGCGTCCCACTCCAGCGCAGCGGCGGTCGAGCAGGCCACCGAGGGGCCGCCGGGCACGCATTCCGCCGCGTAGGGCTGCGGGTAGTGGCGCTCGAACAGTTCGCGGTAGAAATAGGCTTCTTTGGTGGCTGGCGTGTTGTGCGGGAAGCGGAAGCGCGCGCTGATCATCTGTGCGTCGCTGATTTGGGTTTCGGCGTGGGCTTTCAGTGAGTCGATCCAGCTGTAGCCGACGCCGTCGGAGAACTGCTCCTTCTGCCGCCACAGGATCTTGTCGGGCAGGTAGCCGGCGAAGGCTTCGCGCAGGAACTGCTTCTCGATGCGTCCGCGCTGCTTGCCCGACAGCTTCACTTCCGGGCTTAAATTCATCGCCACGTCGATGAAGCTGCGGTCGAGGAAGGGCACCCGCGCCTCGACGCCCCAGGCCGACATCGATTTGTTCGCACGCAGACAGTCGAACAGGTGCAGGTTGTCGAGCTTGCGCACGGTCTCCTCGTGCAGGGCTTCGGCATTCGGCGCCTTGTGGAAGTACAGGTAGCCGCCGAACAGTTCATCCGAACCCTCACCTGAGAGCACCATCTTGATGCCCATTGCGCGGATGCGGCGGGCCATCAGGTACATCGGGGTCGAAGCGCGGATGCTGGTCACGTCGTAGGTTTCGAGGTGATAGACCACATCCGACAGGGCGTCGATGCCCTCCTGCACCGTGAAGTGGAATTCGTGATGCACCGTGCCGATGTGGGCGGAGGCTTCGCGGGCGGCTTTCAGGTCCGGCGAATCGAGCAGGCCGACGGCAAAGCTGTGCAGCTGCGGCCACCAGGCCTCGGTCTTCTCGTCCTCCTCGACCCGGCGAGCGGCGTACTTTTTGGCGATGGCGGCGACCAGCGAGGAGTCCAGCCCGCCGGACAGCAGCACGCCGTAGGGCACGTCACTCATCATGTGTGACTTGACCGCGTTTTCGAACGCCGCGCGCAGTGCGGCGCGGTCGCTGGGGCCGTCCTTGACTGCGGCGTACTCGCGCCAGCCCGGCCGGTAGTACAGCGTCGGCGCGGCCTCGCCCGAGGCCCAGTAGTGTCCAGGCGGGAACTCGCGCGCTTCCTTGCAGACCGGCGTCAGCGCCTTCAACTCGGAGGCGAAGTACAGGTTGCCGTGGGCGTCGTGGCCGTAGTACAGCGGAATGATGCCGATCGGGTCGCGCGCGACCAGCCAGCGGCGGACCTCGTCGTCCCACAGCACGAAGGCGAACATGCCCTCCAACTGGTTGAGGAAGTCGTGCCCGTACTTGCGGTACAGCGGCAGGATCACCTCGCAGTCGGAGTGGGTCTGGAAGGCGTAGTCGGCCTCCAGCGCGGCGCGCAGCGAGCGGTGGTTGTAAATCTCGCCGTTCACCGCCAGCGCCTGCGTGCCCTCCGGCGACAGCAGCGGCTGGGCGCCGGAATCGACGCCAACGATGGCCAGCCGCTCGTGCACCAGGATCGCGCGCTCATTCGCATACACACCGGACCAGTCAGGGCCGCGATGGCGCATGCGGCGCGAAAGCTCCAGCGCCTGCGTGCGCAGGGTGGCGGGATCGGAGCGGAGGTCAACTATGCCGAGGATGGAGCACATGGGGGCGCCGTGGACGAAGAGTGAAGCGCGATTCTATCGTCGGCGCACTCGAGCCTTGCGTACTGGATGCGATTGAAGACGGATCGGCATGGAAGTGAAATGTCCAAGCGCAGATATCCCTTGCGCCCGTTGTGTGACGTAACGCACACTCCTCGGCGGCGCGAAGCTTAGCCAGCGCCCTGCGGGAGCTTTGGGAAGCGTCGGCAGTTATCGACAGCTGCGGCAACTGCAGCGTTAAGATGCGGCCTTCGGGCCGGGCCTACTCAGTCCTCAGAACCACGCCCGTACTTCCCCTGCTTCACCGGAGTGAAGGGCGCGACTCGCAGAGTTTTGACAGTTTCTTCTCGTAAACCGCGATTTTAGAAAGGCGAGGCCCGCCGTACCGGCGGATCTCTTGGGGGATGAGCGAGGGGCGCTCATCGGACGTATTCCGCGCATCGGTCCAGAACCGGCGCCAAACGCAGGACTTCGCCCGTGGGCAAGCAAGCGCATTCGATCCTTTCCGTCGCCGCCCGTTGGGCCTTGGCCAGCGTGCTGTTGGCCGGCGCATCGCCAGTGCTGGCGCAGGCCAACCTGGCCGACACCAGCTTCAGCGGCCCGGCCAGCTACATCCCCGGCAGCGCGACCAGTTCGACCTACACGCTGGTGGTCAACAACCGCGGCGATGCAGCCAACACGCCGACCACGACAACCAGTTTTCCGTCGGGGGTGACGGTCAGCTGGACCTGCAGCGCCAGCGGCACCGGCAGCAGCTGCGCCACGGCCAGCGGCAGCGGCGACTTAAACCGCAGCACGGATGTCGTCGGTGCGCGTACCGGCGGCAATGACGGTGAGCTGACCTACGCCATCACCGCGAGCTTTGCCTCATCAATGACCGCCAGCCCGCTGGTGGTTGCCGCGGTGATCACCCCGGCCGGCGGCAGCGCGCTCAACCGCAGCGCCAGCAGCACGCGTGACCTGCGCAGCAATCTCTCGGTCAACAAAACCGTCCCAGGCAGCAGCTACAGCGCGCCGGGCAGCGTCACCTACACCGTGGTCGCCGGCAATGCCGGTCCAAGTGACGTCAGCGGCGCCACCCTGGTCGACACCGCGCCAAGCGGCGTCAGCTTCGGCACCCGCACCTGCACGGCGTCCGGCGGCGCCAGCTGCCCCGCGGCCGGCAGCGGCAACCTCAGTCTCTCGCTGAATATTCCAGCCGGGGGCAGTTTGAGCTTCGGCATTCCGGCAACGATTGCGAGCGGTACGCAGGCCGACCCGCTGGTCAACACCGCCAGCATCAGCGCGCCCAGCGGCACCACCGATCCGAACGCCAGCAACAACGCTAATTCGGCCAACTTAGACCTGATCAAGGCTGATCTCGCCGTGGTGTTTGTGCCGGCATCGCCGACCGCGAGTCCAACCGCCACCTACACGCCCGGCAGCACCGGCAACACGCTGGATATCCGCGTCAACAACAACGGCAACTTTGCCAGCACCGGCTCGCAGCTGACCGTGACCCTACCGCCGCAGGTCAGCGCGGCCACTGCGAGCTGCGTGGCGCCGGCGACCTGCACGGCGGCGTCCGGCACCGGCAGCCTGGCACTGGATCTGGGCGCGATTGCCATCGGCGCCAATCTCACCGTGCGGCTGAGCCTCGACTACCCGAGCGACGCCGGCGCCGCGAACATCAACATCGTCGCTGCGATCGACGGCGACGAGCCGGATCTCACTGCCGGCAACAACAGCAGCACGTGGCGGGCGACGCTGCTGCGGCAGGTGCGTATCGGCCTGAGCAAGAGCAGCGGCGCTACGTCCGTCAGCCCCGGCGCGGCAATCACCTACGACATCGTGGTGACCAATCTTGGCCCCAGCGACGTTGGCAATGTCGCGGGCGACACCGGCATCCTGCTCAGCGACACCCTGTCGCCCCAGCTGGGTCGAAATCTCGCCAGCGGAACCTGCTCAAACAACGGACAGACGGTCCCCTGCTGGCGCTATTGCCCGAGCGACGACGGTGTGGTCGGTAATTTGACCACGGCGAACTGCGCCGTCGAGCTGGTTGAAGGTGACGGTTCCTTCGCCAACCAAGGCTTCCGGCTCCGTGCCGGCAGCAGCAGCACGCTCAAGGTGTTCGCTACGGTCGGCGCCAACGTCAACGGCAGCTTCAGCAACGACGCGCTGGCGCGAGTGCAGGGCAGTCTCGGTGTTTCGGATCAGGCCGCCGGCGACTGTCCGCTGACCGGCAGCAATACCCTCTGCCGCCGCGACACGATCGGCGTGCAGGCCAGCACCGATATCGAAGTCACCGTGACCGACGGCGCGACCTCAGCGGTGCCCGGTTTGGATCAGGCTTACACCTTCGTGGTGCTGAACAACGGCACCCTGACGGCCAACAACGTCAATCTGCAGACCGCGCTGCCGATCCTCGTCAGTGACGGCAGTGCCGGCTTCGCCTCCGGCAGCACCGGCTGGCAGTGTCGCGCGTTCAATGGCGCCTGCTGCACCCACAACAGCAACGTCTGCGGCACCACCGGCCTGACTCCGCGGATCGCCGCTGCCAGCATCAATCAGGGCGTGGACCTGCCGCCGCAGTCACGCGTCGAGTTCACCTTCAGCGGCCGCCTCGACGCCCGCGCGCTGGGCACGCTCAACGTCAACGCCGTGGCCACGCCGCCCGCGGGCTTGAACGATGGCACCCCGGGCAACAACCAGCGCAGCGACAGCGACACCGTGCTGGTGCCGAATGCCACGCTGAGCGTGAGCAAGGTGCTGGACAACATCGTGTCGGTCGCCACGCCGATTCCGCCTGCGGCCGTTGGTGAAGGCCCGCCGTTTCGACTCAGCTACCGCATCCTGGTCAGCAACGCCGGCCCCAGCGTGGCGCGCAACGCGACCCTGACCGACGACCTGCAGAGCAGCCTGCTCGTAAGCGCCACCGGCAGCTGGTGCATTGTGCCGGGAGCCGCTGGGCCCACCGGCTGCAGTCCGCCCAGCGGAACCGGCCCGCTGAGCCAGAGCCTGCGGCTCGATCCGGGCGACGTGGTGCGGGTCGACCTGAGCGTCGACACCACCGCGATTGCCAGCGGCGAGGTGGTCAACACCGCGCGCGTCACGTCCGATGCCGGCAGCGCCGAAGCGACCGCGATGTCGGGTTTGACCGGGTCCTCGGAGCTGTCGATCACGCTCACCGACGGCCGCAGCGAAGCCGTGCCGGGTACGCCCACCAACTATTCCATCCGTGTGCGCAATGACGGCCCTGACGATGCCTTCGGGGCGCGGGTTTCTGCGCTGTTTCCGTCCTCGCTGGAAAGCGTGTCCTGGAGCTGCTCGGCGATCACGCCGATCCCCGGCGACCTAAGTTTCAGCAATCAGGGCGGCCTGCAGAACCAGCGAGCTTCGGCTCTGTTGATGAGTGCCGGCGGCGAGCACGCCTATCTGGCGCTGCCCGAATCCAACGCGATCCAGGTGCTGGCCCGCAATGCCGTGCCCGGCCAAGGCTTCGGTGAGCTTGCGATTCTGGAAACCGAAACCAACGGCGCCAATGATCCCGGCGACAGCGGCTCGACGGTGGCCGGCCTGCTGAACCCGATTGACCTGGCGCTAAGCCCGAACGGCGCGCTGCTGTACGTCCTGGCTCGCCCACTCACTGGCCCCGGCGTGCCCTCGCTGGTCAGCTTCAGCCGGGTCAACAACCCGGCCGACCCCGCCTTTGGCCGCTTGTCCTATGCAGGCACCTTGGCCACCGGCGTGCCGGTGCAGGCGCAGCGCGTGCTGGTCACGACCGGCCACGTGTATGTGAGCGGCAGCAGCCCGGCGGCGATCAGTATCTTCCGCCGCGATGCCGCCAGCGGCCTGCCGATCCACGACAGCGTGCACACGGTCAGCGTGCCTGTGGGTGCCGGCGCCCTGGCGCTGGACCGTGGCCGCGCTCGCCTGTTCGTCGCCGGCAGCGGCAGCCAGATCGTTCAGTTCGCGATTAACACCGATGCCGCCAGCGGCCCGCTGGGGCGCTTGAGCGCCCAGGGCCCGGCCTTCAATTCGACCCTGAGCGGCATCGTTGACCTGGCCATCGTGCCGGCAAATCGGACCCTGTACGCGAGTTCTGCCGGTTCGGCCCGCCTGAACTTGGTCAACTATGCAGATACCGGTTTGAGCCCGGTGGCGAGCTACAGCCGCACTGCGACCGACGCTCCGGGCGCCGCCGCGGATCCGCTCAGCGGCTCCGGGCGCCTCGCGATCGCTCCGGATGGTGAACACCTGTATCGGGTTTCAGCCTCGGCCGGCACCCTGCTCGGCTTCCGTCGCGACGCTCTGAGCGGCACCTTGAGCGAAGGCCGCGCGCTTTACGCCGCCGCGGCTACGCCGGGGCTGGCTTCGGCCAACGCGGTCGCGGTCAGCGGCGACGGTCGGCATGTGCTGATCGCCAACGCCTCCGGCAGCGGACGGCCGCTGCACGCTTACGCGCGGCGCGCCCCGGATCCGCTGTTCTCTTTCCTTGAGCAGGATCGCAACGAGGTCGGCCCGGTCCGTGGCCTGCTGTCGCCGGCGGACATCGTGGTCAGCCCGGACGGCCGCCACGTGTATTCGGTCAGCCTGCAGGACGGCGCGCTCAGCGTGTTCGAGCGCTTCAGCCGGCGCGGCCTCGACGGCGCAACCGAGGGCGATCACCTGGAGTTCCGCAAGCGCTATGTCGACGGCCAGGACGGCGTCATCGGCGGCTTGGAGCGCGCCAGCCGCGTGCTCATCAGCGCCGACGGCCGCAGCGTTTTCGTGACCAGCGAAGATCGCAACACTCTGACCGTATTCAACCGCGATGCCAGCGAGGTTTCCGCCGGCTTTGGCCTGCTGAGCTTTGCGGCGCGCTTCACCGACGGCGTCGGCGGTGTCGACGGCCTGCTCGGTGCGCAGGGCATGGCGATCGACCCGGACGGCCGGCATCTGTACGTGGCCGGAGCGTTTGAAGCGGCGATTGCAATCTTCCGTCGCGACCCGACAACCCGCGTGCTCAGCTATCAGGGCCAGGTGCGCAACGGCAGCGCCGGCATCAGCGGCCTGTCCGGCATTCGCGATCTGCTGGTCAGCCGCGACGGCCGCCAGCTGCTGGGCGTCAGCGCCATTTCCAATTCGGTGGTGGTGTTTAACCGCGACCGCTCGCTGGCGCTCGCTGAGGGCGGCCGCCTGAGCTTTGTGCAGGCGCTGAACCTGCAGTCCGGCGCCCGGCTGATCTCGCTGTCGATGCCGCAGGGCCCCCTGCCGACCGACGGCGAGCACGTCTATGTGGCCGGCCAGAACACCTCCAGACTGTTTGTCCTGCGCCGCAACACCGACGTCACCAGCCCCAATTTCGGGCGGCTGGCGCCGGCTTTTGCCTACAGCAGCGGCCAGCCCGGACTGTCGGCGATGAACGGCCCGCGCGACGTGCAGGTCAGCCCGGATGGACGCCGCGTCTACGTCGCCGCCCAGTTCGGCAGCAGCGTGCTGGTGTTTGATCGCGACTTGAATCGCAGCGGCGCCGGCTACGGCGGCCTGAGCCTGCTCGAAACCCGCACCGACGGCCTCGACGGCGTCGACGGCCTCAACGATATCTACGCCGTGGCCCTGAGCCCGGATTCCCGCAACGTGTATGCGGCGGGTTTCGGCGACCGCGCAATCGCCTCGTTCGCGGTCGGCTCTGGCTCGTCCTGCAGCGCCGGCGGCAGCGGCGATATCGATGACCGGGTCAATCTCGGCGTCGGCGGCACGCTTGAATATGCGGTCCAGGCGATGATCCGGCCCGGCGCTGTCGGCAGCCTGGTTACGGCGGCGGCGATTCAAGCCCCGGCCCGCTTCATCGATCCCACGACGGGCAACAATCTGGCTACCGATTCCACCTTGCTGACCCCGCGCGGTGATCTGGCGGTGACCAAGACCAACAACCGGGTTTCGGTGGTGGGCGGAGAAACCGTCAGCTACGAAGTGGTCGTGCGCAACGCCGGCCCCAGCCATCTGCGGCATACCCCCGCCGAAGTGGTGCAGATCAATGATCGCCTGAGCGCGCTGCCCGGCTTCGAGCCCGGCTCAGTCAGTTGGACCTGCACTGCAGCAGGTTCGGGCGCGCTCGGCTTCGTCGATGCCTATGCCAACGACGCCAGCGGTGAACCCGGCTTGGGCGGCGTTACTGGCCTTGCGCTGGTGCCCGACAGCGACGCTGCTGGACCGATCCCGGCCTATTTGGCCGCGGCCAGCGTGCTCGACAACCGCCTGCTGCTGTTCCGTCGTGACGCTGTCGACGGCCGCCTGCTGCTGGCAGCCAGCGTGGCTCAGGGCCAGACCTTGGGCGGCACGCCGATCAGCCAGTTCCTGGGCACGCGCTCGGTCGCAGTCAGCGCCGACAGCCGCTTCCTGTACGTCGCCAGCCGCGAGTCCGACAGCCTCAGCGTGTTCGAACTCAGCCATAGCGGCAGCGCGCCGAGCCTGGCGCTGCGCCAAACCCTGCAGGGCGTGGTCGGGCTCGATCAGGCGCTGCACGTGGTGCTGAGCGCCGACGGTGAGTTTGTCTATGTCGCCGGCGCAAATGACGCCGCCATCGCGGTGTTCAGCCGCGATCAGATAACCGGACTGCTGACTTTTGTCGAAACCGAGCAGAACGGCGTCAACGACGGTTCGGACGCCGGCGGCGTGGTCGCGGGCCTTGTCGACGTCGAGTTCATGGTGCTGAGCCCGGACGGCGCGCACCTGTATGCGCTGTCTGGCGCCAGCGGCAGCGTTGCCCTGTTTGATCGTGACTCCGCCAGCGGACGCCTGAGCTTCCGCAGCGCGCGCGGCGCGGCTGAGTTTGGCGTCAGCACCGACGGCGCCTCCGGTGCGGCGTTCGACCCCAGCGGTCGACATTTGTACCTCGCCGCCAGCGGCGCAAATCGCCTGCTGGTGCTGAACCGCGATATCGCGGTGGCCGGCGGCAACTACGGCCAGCTCAGCTTCGGCTCCAGCCTGCAGCAGGGCGTAGCCGACGTGCAGGGCCTGCTCGGCGCACGTCGGGTCGCGTTGAGCGCAGACGGCGTGCATGTGTACGTGACCGGGCAGTCCGGCGGCAGCATCGCCTGGTTCGTGCGCGATCCCGGCAACGGCAGCCTGCGCTTCCTCGGCCTGCGCGCATCGGGTTCCGGCGGTGTCGCGGGCCTCGACGGCGCCACCGGCCTGGTGGTCGATAGCGTCAGCAACCACGTCTACGTGGCCGGCAGCCTGGCGCCCGGCGCCGCAGGCAGCTTGGCCGGCGGCCTCGCGGTATTCCAGCGCGAAGCCGACAGCGTGTGTCCGGCCAGCGGTACCGGCGATCTGGTCGATGTGCCGATCAGCGTGGCCTCCGGCGGCAACGTCACTTTTACAATCCAGGCCCGGGTCAGCAGCAGCGTAGCGGTTGGCAGCAGCCTGATAAATCGGGTGGAGATCACCGCGCCGCAGGACACCACCCCCGACAACAACCGCGCCGAAGACATCGACGTGGTGGCGCTGGTGGCCGATCTGTCGATCCGCAAGGACGACGGTCTGGCCGAGTTCGACGGCCTGGCAGGTGCGGTCTCGGTGACCGGCGATGCCCAGCGTCTGTACGTAGCCGGTGCGACCGACAACGCAATCGGCGTGTTCCGTCGCATCAATGACGCCGGCCAGCCGCAGGACGGCGAACTGCGCTTCGCCACCGTGCTGCGCAACGGCGTCGGTGCGGTCACCGGCATCGGCGGCGTGGCCGGGGTGCTGGCCAGCCCCGATGGCGCGCATCTCTATGCGGTCAGCCCAATTGAAAACACGGTGGCGGTGTTCCGCCGCCTGCCGGCGCCGGCCGAGCTGGAGTTCGTTGAGGTCGAGCAAAACGGCGTGTTTGGAGTCAGCGGTTTGGCCGGCGCCAGCGCGCTGGCGCTCAGCGCCGACGGTCGTCATCTATATGTGGCCGGCACCTTCGCCAACGCGATTGCGGTGTTCGGACGCAATGCCGACAGCGCCGCTGCCGACTTCGGTCGCCTCACCTATCAGGGCCTGGTCCAGAACGGCGTGGGCGGCGTCGATGGCCTGGCCGGCATCAACGCGCTGAGGGTCTCGCCGGACGGCAAGCACGTGTACGCACTGGGCGCTGCCAACAGCACGCTGGCAGTCTTCGCGCGCAACCCGAACTCCGGCAGCGCCGGCTTCGGCCAGCTCAGCTATCTGCGCCGCTACGTCAATGGCCAGGACGGCATCGGCGGGCTGACCGGCATGGTCGGGCTGGCAATCAGCGCCGACGGTGCACGCCTGTTGGCGGCCGGTGGCCTCACCGGTGGCCTGGTCAGTTTCACCCGCAACCCGGCGGATGGCGCGCTCAGCGTGGCCGGCATTGCCCGCGAGGGCGTGGCCGGTGCGCAGGGCCTGCTCGGCGCGCGGCAGATCCGCCTGAGCGGCGATGGCCAGCACATCTACGTAGTCAGCGGCAGCGGCCGCAGCCTCGCGCACTACCGGGTGAGTGACGCCGCGGCGGCCCCGGCCTTTGCCGGCATCGTCCGCGCGGGCGACGCCGCGCCGCTCAGCGGTGGCCAGGTGCTCGGTCTCAACGGCGCCGCCGACGTGTTTATTCCGGCCGGCGGTCGCCAGGCCTATGCGGTGGCCTCGGTGGACAGCGCGATCAGCACGTTTGAGCGCAGCATTGACGCCGATCCGGCGCTGTCGACCGGCGCGCTCGATTACCGCGCCAGCCTGTTCGACGGGCTTGGCGGTATCGCTCCGGGCGAGTCGGTCAGCTATGTCATCCAGGTCGACAACCGCGGCCCCAGCGCGGTCAGCCAAGCGCGCGTGGTCGACAGCTTCCCGCCGGAGTTCAGCCAGGTCAGCTGGAGCTGTAGCGCCAGCGGCGGCGCCGCGTGTCCGTTGATCGGCAGCGGCAACATCGACGTGATTGTCCAGCTGCCGGTCGGCGGCCAAGTGGTGTTTGTCGCCACCGGCGTCGTCGGCCAGAGCGCCACCGGCCGACTGGTCAACACCGCCACCGTTGCTGCGGCAGGCGCGGTCGACCCCAACGAGGCCAACAACAGCTCGACCGACGACAACACCGTGCTTTCGCCGGCTTCCGAGCTGGTGGTGAGCGTGGACGACGGCAGCCCGATCGCGATTCCGGGCGGGCGCGTCGACTACCTGGCCGATATCAGCAATCTGGGTCCGTCCTACGCGGTCGGGGTGCGGGTCACCGACACCGCTCCGGCGGCGCTGTACGACCGCGCCTGGACCTGCGAGGCCTTCCCCAAGGCGGGTGCGCTGGACCTGCGGCAGAGCTTTGCCGGCAGCCTCGACAGCTACACCGCGGTGGCGCCCGCAGGGTTCGGTCGGCTGGCCTACGCCACCGGCAGCCTCGGCGGCATCGGCGCGGTCGCTCTGCTGACGCGTGACCCGCTGACCGGCGCGCTGTCGCTGCCGGAGCTGCCGACCGGTGTTGAGGCAATCCTGCTGAATGAGCAGGCCGGCGTGCGCGGCATCGGCGGCGCAGCCGACCTGCTGCTGTCCAACGACGAGCGTTTTGTCTACGTCGCCGGCCGCAGCTCGGATTCGGTCGCGGTATTCAGCCGCAACGCCGGCAACGGCAGCCTGAACTTCGTGGCGCAGTACCAGGACGGCGAACTCGGCATCGACGGCATCGGCGGCGTACATCGGCTGCTGATGAGCCCCGACGGCCGGCATCTGTACGCGGCCGGCAGCGTTGAGAACGCGATCGCGGTGTTCAACGTCAACGCCAGCAGCGGCCTGCTCAGCCCGGCCAGCCTGCTGCGTCAGGGTATCGCTGGGGTCGATGGCCTCAACGGCATCCGCGACATCCGCTTCAACGCCACCGCCAGCCATCTGCTGGTGACGGCCGGCGCCAACCAGTCGCTGGCGGCGTTTGCCCGCAACAGCAGCACCGGTGCGCTCAGCCGGTTCGCGCTGGTGCAGGATTTCGAGCTCTCCGAGCGCCTGCTCACCGACCCGCGCGCGCTGCGTTTCGGCGGCGACACCGTGTGGGTGGCCGGCGGCAGCAACAACACCGTAGCCGGCTTCCGCTTCGACCCGGCCGCCACGCCGGCGCTGCAGCTGGCCCGCGTGATTCGCGAGGGCGAGAACGGGGTCAGCGGCCTGATCACTCCGGACGCGCTGCAGTTCGAGGCTGACCAGTCACGCCTGTATGTAGGTGCAGCCGGACGTCTGTTCCTGTTCAGCCTGCAGCCGCAGCAGCCGCTGCTGCTCGACAGCTACAGCCAGCAGCCGCCGCTGGGCGGCGCGCTGCGCCTGATCAGCTCGTCTGATCGCCAGCAGCTCTACAGCGCCAGCGCCGGCAGCGGCGGCCTGGGCGTGTGGGCACGAGCCCGCGGGTCGCGCTGTCCCTTAGGCGGCAGCGGCCCGATCGGCGAGGTCACGGTCGATATCGCCGCTGCTGGCCGGGTCGAGTTCAGCGTCGGTGGGCGGGTCTATCCGAACGCACTGGGCACCCTTGACTACACCGTGCGCGCGGCCACCCGGATCGCCGCCCAAGAGCTCAACCCCGCCAACAACGTCGACACTGACTCCGACCTGCTGCAGCCGGCGCCGGATCTGTCTGCGGCCAAGACCGACGGCCTCACCGAAGTGGTCGCTGGCTTGCCGCTGAGCTACACCATCGACCTCGCCAATGCCGGCGTGTCCGACGCGCTCGAGGCCCTGTTGCTCGACCCGCTGCCGATCTTCCCGACGGTCAACGCCGGGTTGGTGACGGGCGAGGGCCGCTGGAGCTGCAGCGCCAATCTGCCGCTGCAGGATCTGGCCCGGCTGACGCCCGCAGACAGTTCGACAGTCGCCGGAATCGGCGCCTCCAGGCGCTCGCCGGACGGCCGGCGCCTGTACGCGGTCAACTCTGCGCTGAACGCGCTGCTGGTGTTCCCGCTGGACGCCCAGGGCGTGCCCGGCACGCCCGAAGTCATCAGTGACGGCAGCAGCCTCGGCACGACCACCGTGCAGGGCCTGGCGGGCGCCTCGATGGTCACTCTGTCGGCCGACGGCCTGCACGTGTATGTGACCGGCGCGACCGCCAACAGCCTGCTGCTGCTGCGCTTTGATCCAAGCAGCGGCGAGCACAGCTTCGGTCAGCGCCTGCAGTCGGGCGTTGGCGGCGTGGCCGGCCTGCAGGGCGCGGCCGATGTGCACGTCAGCGCCGACGGCCGCTTCGTGTTCGTGGCCTCGGCCAGCTCGCATGCGATCGCGGTGTTCAGCCGCAGCGCGACCACCGGCGAGCTCGCCTTCGTCGAGCGCGTCGCCGACGGCCTCGGCACGATTGTTCCGGACAGCAACGTGATCCGCGGCGTGCGCCGGCTGGCGCTGTCGGCCGACGGCGCGCGTCTGTATGCGGCGGCAACGCTGTCGCAGGCGGTCACCCGCTTCGACATCGGCGCCGACGGCCGTCTGCAGTTCCGCGGCCGCCTGCGCCACGATCAGCCCGGCATGGCGAGCTTGGCCGGCGCCCGCGCGCTGGCGCTGTCGCCCGGCGACCGCCAGCTCTACGTGCTCGGCAGCCAGGCGATCACCCGCCTGCGCCCGCAGGCCGACGGCAGCCTGCTCAGCGAAGCCTCGCTGAGCGGCATCGCTGAGCTCGCCACCGCGCGCGATATCAAGCTCGACGCCACCGGCTCGCGCCTGTATCTGGCCGACAGCGCCGGCGCACTGTTCGTTTTCGCCCGCGACTGGGCCGATGGCGCGCTGGACCTGCGCTACCGGCTGCCGCCCGCGGCGATTGCGACCGGTGTGCCCGAAGTGAACCTCGGCGCGCTGGCTGCCGACGAAGTGATGTATTTGTCCGAGGCCGGCGGCAGCCTGCGCCAGCTCGGCCAGCGGGCGCTGTCGCGCTGCCTGGGTGAACAGACCAACCCGGACTTGATCGACACCACCCTGGACCTCGGCGTCGGCGGCACTGCGCGGTTCGAGTACGCGGTGCGCGTGCATCCCAGCGCCCGCGGCGTGCTTACCAACGTGGCGACGGTAAGCCCGGGCGAGGGCATTGACCCCGCACCGGCCAACAATGACGGCATCGACACCACCCAGATCCGCGCCGTCTCTGACCTGTCGGTCAGCAAGACCGGGCCGATCCAAGCGGTTGCGGGCCTGCGACTTGGCTACGTCATTGAGGTCGGCAACACCGGACCCAGCGATTCACTCGGGATGCAGGTGATCGACACGCTGCCCACGGCGCTCAACGGCGCCACCTGGACCTGCGTGGCCAGCGCTGGATCAAGCTGCCCTGCCTCTGGCAGCGGAAGCCTGGCGATGACCGCCACGGTGCTGGTGGGCGGCAACCTGCGGATCGAAATCGACGCGCCGATTGCCTCCAGCTACCTCGGCGCGCTGGTCAACACGGTCAGCCTGGTGCTGGAGCCCGACGCGACCGACCCCGATCTCGAAAACAATGCCGACAGCGTCGACACCGAGGTGATCGCGATCGCCGATGCGGGTGTCACCAAGACCAACGGCGTCGATGAGCTGGTCGCCGGTGAGCGCACGGTCTACACCGTCACCGCCACCAATATCGGCCCCAGCGACGCGCCGCAGGTGCGGGTCCGCGATCTGCTCGCCGCGGAGTTCCGCGACGCGCTGTGGAGCTGCAGCGGGCAGGGCGGCGGTGTGTGCCCGGCCAGCGGCAGCGGCAGCATCGTCCGGGTCGTCGCGCTGCCGGCCGGCGCCACCGTAGTGTTCCTGCTGGATGTGCAGGTGGCGTCGGATACGCGCGGCAGCATCAGCAACACCGCAAGCGTCGCGGTGCAGGGCGCACCCACCGATCCGCAGCCGGACAACAACAGCGCCACCGATACCGATGCCGTGCGGGTGGTGCACGACCTGGCGGTGAGCCTGCTTGATCCGCTGGATCCGTTTGACTCCAGCGGCAGCATCTCGCTGCCCTATGTGGTGCAGATAGACAATCTCGGTGCGTCGGATGCCGTCGGCGTCAACCTGCGGCTGAGCTTCTCCGCAGCTGTGCAGCAGCAGATCGGCCTGCCCTGCGTGCCCGCGGGCAACAACGCGATCGACTGCGAGCTCGGCACCCTGCGCGCCGGCAGCAGCCGCGTGCTGGACATGGGTATCCTGCAGCTGCCGCCGCCACCGGGCATGTTCACACTGACCGCCACGGTGGGCGGCGGTGACGGCCTCGATCCGCAGCTGGCCAACAACACCGCGATCGAGCAAACCGAGCTGCGGGCAGGCATTGACCTGCAGGTCGGCATCGACAACGGCATCAGCTCCATCGAGCCGGGCGCTTCGTCCATCTACACCGTGCTGGTGACCAACATCGGCTCGGTGACCGCCGCTACGGTCGAGGTTGAGGTGCCGCTTGCAGTCGGTCTGATCGACGCCAGTTGGACCTGCACCGGCCAAGGCGGGGCGAGCTGTGCGCCCGCCGGCAGCGGCGGAATCAGCGAGACCGTCAGCCTGGCGCGCGGCCAGGCGGTGCGTTACCGGCTGACCGCTCGACTGGATCCACTGGCCGATCCCGGCGGCTCGCCGCGGGTCAGCCAGACGGCCAGCGCGCTGCCCTTGGCACCGGCGACGGACATCAACACCGGCAACAACACTGCGGTGGATGAGGATCTGATTCAGTTCATCCTGTTCCGCGACGGTTTCGAGGGCGCCAGCCTGCTGGGTCCGAGCGCCGCGAAAGTGTTTTCGCTGGCCGGCAGCTGCAGCGCCCTGCGCATCGATGCCGCCTCGCCGCTGCTGGCCGGGGTGCTCGGTGAAGCCCGCCAGCGGACCCTGCTGCACGCCAGCGACAGCCGCGGCCAGACGCTCGCCCAGGTCGAGGTGCTGCAGGCCAACAGCGGCCGCTGGCTGCGGCTGCGCAGCCCGCAGCAGACCGGCGAATGGCAGCGCTGGAGCTCGCGCTTCGCGGCCTTGAGCGCGCCGCAAAGCGGGCTGCGACTGGATGCTGGCGCTGCCGCTCGCAGCCAGCTGGCCCCCGCAATCGTCGCGCGCGACTGGTCGCCTGCTGCTGGGATCGAGGTAGTTCCGTTCACCGCCTGCAGCGGCAGCGTCGCCGATGGAGATTCACATGAGTAAGCACTCTTCCCGAGTCAGCACCGCGCTGTTCGTGCTGCCCTTCGCCGCGCTGGCGTTGGGAGCGGGTGCCGGCTGGTATGCGCGCGGACCCGCGCCTCTGGTCGAACCGGTGCCGGCACCGGCGCACTGGGTGGCGCAGGTCGAGGGTGACTACATCAGCACCGAGATGTTCATCGACGAAATGCGCCGCCGCGGCGGCAGCCGTCCCGGCCAGTACCAGGGTCTGCCGCAGAAACGCGCGTTGCTCGATGACATGGTGCTGCGCCAGGCGCTGGTGCAGGCCGCGCGCGAGCAGGGCATCGACGCTGAGCCGGAGGTGCGTCGGGCGCTTGATCAGATGCTCGCCAACCAGTATCTGCAGCGCAGCCTGCGCAAGCGCCAGAACGAGGTCATCGTCCGCGAAGAGGATGTCCGTGCGCGCTTCGACGCTGCGTCCGAAGAGTACGCCGTGCCGGCACGGCGCCGCCTGGCGCTGATCCGCTTCGCCGTGCCCGCCGAGCCCAGCAGCGAGGACTGGGCCGTCGCCGAGCGCCGCGCCCGCGAAGCGCAGGCCGAGGTCTCCGCGCTGCCGGAGTCGGTGCGGCATTTCGGCGCGCTGGCGCAAAAATATTCGGAAGACCCGGACAGCCGCTGGCGCGGCGGCGTGGTCGGCTGGATCGCCGATCGCGACAGTGAGCTGTCCGCCAGCGCGCTGGATCCAGCGGTGCTCAAAGCCGCCCGCGAGCCGGAAGAAGCCGGTGCCGTGCAGGGTCCGCTGCGCGGCAGCGACGGCGTTTATCTGCTGCGTGTTGTCGACATCGATCCCGGCCGCAGCCGCAGCTTTGATGAGCTGGCCGACGGCATTCGCCAAGGCCTGCGCCAGCAGCGTCTGGCCGAGATGGAGCACGACTTCCGCGAAGAGCTGCTCGGACGCATGCGCCTGACTGTTCGCGACGAGGCCTTGGCCGACATCGACCCCCTTTCCCCGCCGGCCCCTGCAGAGCCCCTGCAGCCGCCGGCCCTGCCTGGTGACCGCGGATGAACGCCCCTAGCCTGAAAACGTCCCTGCAGCGCCTGTGCCTGCTGACCCTGTGCCTGCTGCTGCCGATCAGCGCCGGTGCGGCTGAACTTGAGCAGACGATTGAGCTGCGGCCGGGCTGGAATGCGATCCACATCGGCCTGGAGCCCACCGACAAGGACATCGCCAGCGTGTTCGCCGGTATTCCGGTAGCCAGCGTCTGGCGCTACCGGCCCGATCCCGACGGCGCACAGTTCATTCGCGATCCTTCCGAAGGCCTGGAAAACGTCGACGGCTGGTTCGCGTGGTTCCCCGAGCCGCGGCCGGAATCCTTCCTCACCAACCTGTTCTCGATCGACGGCAATAGCGCCTATCTGGTGCGCCTCGACGGCTCAACGACGCGCAATCTGGTGGTGCGGGGAACGCCGCGCTTTCTGCCGCCGCGCTGGACCCCGAACGCATTCAGCCTGATCGGCCTGCCGGTGTCGCCGACCAATCGCCCCAGCTTCGCCGATTTCTTCGCCGCCTCGGAGGCCCATCAGGGCCAGCCGGTGTATGCGCTGAGCGCGGGCGGGCAGTGGCAGCGCGTCACCAGCCCGGGCTCGACCCTGATCGAGCCGGGCCGCGCCTACTGGATCTACACCGAAGGCAGCTCGCGCTACCAGGGCCGACTGCACGTGGTGCTGGACCAGGGCGAGTCGCTTGAGTATTCGGCGGCGCTGGATCAGATCCGTCTGGTGCTGCGCAACTTCAGCGAGCTGCCCGGCAGTTTCCAGCTGCGCCGTATCGGCGGCGGCGCGATGCCGCTGACTTTCCTCAACGAAGACGCCGAGACCGGCGAGAGCGGCTGGCCTGACCTGCAGCAGAGCTTGGTGGTGGAAGCACCTGCCGGCGGCGATGTGTTCATTACCCTTGGCGTACGGCGCGGCGAGTTCACCGCCGATCGCATGGACGAGGTGCTGGAGATCACCGACGAACTCGGCCAGCGCGTGTTGCTGGCCGCCGGCGGCAACACCGTGCAGCCAATCGACCTGCGTCGCGGCGCCAAAGCGGGCACGCCTGCCGCGGCGGGATACGCCGGCCTGTGGGTGGGCGATGTCGAAGTGCGGGCGGTCAGCGAAGCCCAGCGCGGCGGCAGCGAGCCGCGGCCGGTGGTGCGGCCATTCCGCCAGCGCGTGCTGATCCACGTCGATGCCTCCGGCTCGGCGCGGCTGCTGAAGGACGTGATTCAAATGTGGCAGGACGGCACCAGTCGGCCGAGCGCGATCAATCCCGCCTTCAGCGAGGTCGATGAGCCCGGTCGCCACGTGTTGATCACCAATTCCAACCTGATCAGCCTCTACACCGGGCCGGTCAACCGCGACGGCCAGCCGGTCGGCCTGCGCTTCTCGACCGTGGCATACGACTTCTCCGGCAACGAGATCGAACTCGAAGGCGATTTCGGCCCGGGCGGTGAGGTGGGCGGCAGCCTGGTGATCGCCTCCGATCTTCCGACCAACCCGTTCCTGCACCGTTACCACCCGGACCACGACAACCTCGACCCGCAGTTTTTGAACACGGTCGAAGAGGCCTACCAGGTGGTGCGCACCCTGCAGTTCCGCTTTGTGACGGAGGACCCCGAGGGGCTCAACCCACCGGGCTGGGGCGACACCCTTGTCGGCGGCGACTTCTCCGAGTCGATCACCGGCCTGCACAAGAACCCGATTTTTCTTTCCGGCCAGTTCCGGCTGCGGCGCGCGTCCGCGGTCACGGTGCTGAACCAGTGAGTACCGTTATGAGCGTCCGCAACGAGCACATCCGCAGCGAACCGCAGGCAGGGGACCCGGGCATGAGCGCAGGCAACAGCCATCCGATTATTCGCGTCGCGCGCAGGGCAGGGCAGGCGCTGCTGGCTTTTGGCCTGCTGGCGCTGGCGCTGCCGGCCGCCGCGCAGTGGCCGATGGGCATCCCGGCCACCGGCGATGCTGAAATTACCGCGATCGCCACCGCGACCAACGGCGATACGATCGTCGCCGGCCACTATTCGGGCCTGCTCGAATACGGCGGCCAGTCGCTGTCGTCCGAGGGGCTGGAGGACATCTTCATCGCCCGCGTGCGTGCGGGCGGCCAAGTGGTCTGGGTGCGGCGCGCGGGCGGCCCGTCGGTTGAGAGCGTGCGCGCGATCAGCCTCGACAGCGCCAACAACCTGTTCATCGTCGGTGGCTTTTTCGGCACCGCCCGCTTCGGCGGCGATGATCTGATCTCGACCGGCAGCCGCGACGGCTTCGTCGCCAAGCTGGCCTTCGACGGCAGCTGGCGCTGGGCGCGCCGGATGGGCGGCAGCGGCGGCGACGATGAGGCCACTGGCGCCGCGGCCCTGCCGGGCGACAACACGCAAATTCCGCCGGTCACCGAATCCGTTGCGATCACTGGCCGCTACGCGTGCAGCGGCAGCTTCGGCAGCGACACCCTCAACGCGCCCAGCTGCCCGACGGGCGGCTCTGATCTATTCGTGGCGCGAGTCAGCACCAATGGCGAGTGGCTGTGGGCGCGCAACCGCGGCGGTTCCGCCTCGGGCACTGATCGCGCCACCCTCATGCGTTCAGACGCCGACAACCGCCTGTTCATTATTGCGGAAGGCGGGGCCAGCACCCAGACCAGCCTGCTTTCGACCGTCTTCGACAGCTTGGGCAGCTGGTCCAGCAGCGATAGCGAACGCGGCCTTGTCACTGCCACTGCCGGCAACATCGCCGGCTTCAGCTACAATTTTTTTACCGGCACCAACGCGCTGGCCCTGCGCGGCGGCGGCGTGACCGTGACATCGCCGCCTGTCAACACCACGGGCGCCGATGCGATCAGGATCTCGCTGTCGGTGTTCCAAGGTTTCGACTTCAACAACTTTCTCGGTGACCTTGAACGGACCGTGAGCGAGCTGCCCGACGCTAACGAAAATCTGTTGCTGCAATACTTGGGTAGCGACAACGTCTGGCGCGCGCTGGAGCAGTTCAACGGCGGCGGCAACGGTGCGGTGAGATACGATTTTCAGAACGCCAATGCGCTTTTGCTGACCGACCCGCGCGCGCAGCACGCCGGCTTCCGAATTCGCTTCAACCATCCCTCTGGAAACGGCGGCGGCGGCGGGCTCTGGTACGACTGGTGGCATGTGGACAATGTCGCCATCAGCGCGAGGGCGCGGCAGAACTTCATCCTGCCGGTCAGCAATGTGATTGGCGACAGCCCTGCGCTCGGCACGCCGCAGGTGTTGCCGCCAGGGCTGGTAGCGTCCGACATTGCCATTGATCGCACTCGTCGTCGCCTGCTGCTGACCGGCAGCTACTCCGGCAGCGGCGCGCTGACCCAGTGCGCTCCGCCCACCGGCGGCGGTGCCTATATCGCCAGCCTGGACATCAGCGGCAGCAGCGCAAGCTGCCTGTGGGCCAAGTTCGTCGCCGGAGCGGTCGGTGGCGGCGTGACTGTGGATCCTCAGGGCGAGGTGTTCTTCACCGGAGCCTTCAGCGGATCCACCAGCTTCTTTGCCGATCCCCTGGGCCGCGGCACGCTCAATTCACAGGGCGCGGCGACCGATGTTTATATCGCCTCTGTCGACAGCAACGGCGGCTGGCAGTGGGTCACCGGCGGTGACCGCAGCGATCCTGCGACCCGGCTGCCCTCATTTGCGGGCGGCGGCGGCATCGACCGCGGCCGGGTCATCACCAACAGCGGTGGCGGCAGCCTGTACGTCGGCGGCAGCTTTGCGGGCATCGCCCGTTTCGGCCCGCAGGATCAGCTGATCGCCCAAAACCGAGACGGCTTCCTGCTGAATCTAGGCGACGACGGCCGCTTTTTTGAGGAGGAGCGCTGGCTGGCCGGCCTGCCGCTGGTGCCGCCGCCGAACGCCAAGGTCGACGACATCACCTACCGACCCGAGTTCGCGGTCGACGGCGATCCGTTTGACGCCATCGGCAGCAAGATTTTCTACTGGGCGGCGCCCGGCGCCGCGGGTTCCGGCCGTGCGGCACGACTGATCCCGCTGCAGCCCTTCGGGCGCATCGAGGTACGTTGGCGCGTGCAGGGTGACGACCTGACCTCGACCCGGCGCATCAGCAGCCTCGGCGTCATCGGCTGGCCCATCCTGTCCTGCACCGAGACGGTCGGCACGGGCTGCGTGCAGGATCACGTGATCGGCGCGCCGGTGCAGGCCGAGCCTGCTGCGGGCAACTACAAAGTGCTGGAGCTGGTTACGCCCGGCTCGGGTTCGAGCGGCGCCACCTATTCGGCCGGCCAGTTCAACGCCGTCCGCAGCGGTTTCGCCAGCCTGATCTACGTCAACGGCCCGAGCATCGACCCGCAGCAGTTCCCGGTCGAGGTCGAGATCGTGCGCTCGCAGCCGTACTCGACCGTGCCGCTGTTCAGCGACAACGTGGCGGCGCAGATCGGCCAGCCGCTGACCGACAGCTACCACAACGAGCCCGCCACCACCGGCCACGTCATCAACGAGCTGGCGTTCTACGATGGCTTCGGCCAGGACGCCGCCTACAACCGCGCGGCGCGCACCGGCGCCATTATTCCGGTCAACCGCTACGCGGTCGGCCGCGGCCAGGAGCAGGGCCGCGAGCTGGCGGTGGCCTGGTACCACGAGAAATCGCGCGGCGTGTACTGGCCGGAGAAGGCGGTGCGCTACCAGCCCTACTGGCCGTTCGACCCCGATCGCATCGTCATCGCCAGCCAGCAGGGCGGCGAGAACCTCGGCCAGTCGCCGCTCAGCCCACAGCTGTTCCCGTCGGCGCGGATTTACGTCCAGAACGACTTCAGCCAGCCCGGCTACAACCCCAACGACGAGCACGCCTTCACCGCGCCCTCGCAGACCGGCACCGGCTTTGAGGCGGTGTTCGCGCTGCGCTCGGATTTCGGCAGCGCGCTGGCCGGCGACGTCACTGCAGCCTCCGACCCCTACGTGCTGGTGAAGTACTTCAATTCGGCCGCTGGCCTGTGGCAGTTCCGGGTATTCCGGGTGCAGGCCACCGGCGCCGGCTTCAATCAGTTCCGCTTCGCCGGCACCGCGGGCACCACCGTGTCGCCGCCGTACCCGGTACGGCTGCTGCCCGGCTGCGCGCAGACCTTCGTGGTCGGCCAGGCCGTCGGCGAGCAGCCGCCGCCGCCGTTCTTCCAGGACTACAAGAACCAGCTGTGGGCGAAATCCGAGGGCAGCGGCAGCGTGCGCTACTTCTATCCGGCGCAGGCGGGCTTCTTTACCGACCTCAACAACAACGATATCAACGACATTGCTGCGGGCACCTGCGTGCCGTGGCTGGCGCGGCTGCCGGTCGCGGAAGGCGGCAGCAGCTCGCCGGTCGATCCGCTGCAGGTTGATTACGACATCGCCTGGCCGGAGCAGGTGCCGCTGCTGCTCAGCGGTGAAACCCTGCTGACGCCCAAGCGCGGCCTGCCCGACATGTTCAATCAGGCGGCGGTCGAGGTGGTCTACGACGACATTCAGGAGACCCGTCCAAACCCGCTGCCCAGCGACACCCTGGCTCAGCTCATCGACCCGCTGAACCCGCGCTTCGTGATTCTGCCGGCGATTCCCGGCACGGTGGCCAAGGAGTTCCAGACCGACGGCACTGAGGCGATCCTGGGTTCAAGCGACGGCGTGCTGAAGCTGCCGGTCTCAATCGGCAGTCGGCTGCGCTATGAGCCGCTGAACCGGCGCCTGGTGTTTAAGGGCACGGCCGATTTCAGCCGGGCAGGCGATCCCTTTCTGCTGCTGAACGTGCTGTCCAAGCGCGACCGCGTCACGCTGAAGAAGCTTGACGGCGGCAACGGCAGCGAGCAGGCCGGCTTCACCGGAACCTGCGCCACCGCTGCCGCCAACTGCAGCTGGGATCAATCGATCGAGGCGCTGTTCCGCAAGAGCCGCAACCCGCAGGCGATCGGCCAGATCTGCACCAGCTCGCGGATCGGCGAAAACCGTCAGCGCATTTGCGACAGCGCGCGCCCGGTGTCGCCTGATGACGTGCTGATCGGCTACAAGGACGGCAACAACGACGGCATCCTGGAACCCTTCCAGGCGGTCGGCGTGCAGCCGGCGCTCACCGCCGGGCTGTCGCAGGGCGCCGGCTACATGACCGTCGCCTTCAACAACGATCCGGCTCTGAACCCGCTGCCGGTCAGCCTTGAAGTGATCGAGGTCGGCTGCCTGCGCAACCCGCCGCCGCCGGCCACCGCGACGTTGATCGCGCCCTATCAGGGCCAGATCAACGTGATTTCGCCGCCGAACGTGTTCGACGAGCAGCTGGTGCTGCGCCACAGCGGCGATTTCGGCGGCAATGTCGATGCGCTCGACTTCGAGTGGTTTTTCCGTCCGGATACCAGCGGCGTGCCGCCGACCACCGTGCCCAGCCCGGAGACCGGCCAGCTCAACGGCTGGATTCAATTCTCAGTGCCCAACCCGCAGGGCGCGGTCGAGATCAGCATCGAAGGCGCCAATATCCAGACCCTGTCGGATAACTGGTACCTGGCGCGCTACCGCGGCCTGCCGGGCTGCAACAACGCCAGCCAGTGGAGCCTGTGGGCCGGCCAGCCGGGCGCCACGCCGCTGCAGCCGCGCGCTCAGCTCGCCGAGGGCTGGGTCAAGCGCGTGCTGGGTCGGCTGAATCCGTTCGAGGCGCGGGTGCAGAACTTCGCCCAAGCCGCCACCAACAACTACGCCAGCATGCTGGTGCAGCTGGGTCAGCGCTATGAGGGCCCGATCGCGCTCAACAACAACCCGAACAACCTGAACCAGATCGGCCTGATCGAGGCCTACACCACGGTCATGCGCCGCGCCCTGCAGCTGTCGGTGGATTCCTCGCCGCCGGTCGATTACGGCCCGGCCAATGCGGCGGTACTGCTGGTGGCTTCGCGGCTGGTCGACTTCTACACCCTGCTCGGCAATGAGGCCTATGCCGACGCCCAGGATCCAACCATCGGCATCACCACCAACTCGGGCACCTTCTCGCTGGCGCCGGCGATCTTCAACTTCCAGAACCAGCTGCCCTCGCTGCTGGAGGAAGAGCTCATCCTGCTGCGCGGCCGCGACAACAGCCTCGGGCCGGTGGCGGCACGGCCGGTCTACAACCGGCTGTTCTGGAACTTCACCACCGGGCAGGGCGAAGTCGCCTACGCGCTGTCCTACAACATCACCGACCAGAACGCCGACGGCATCATCAACGAGCAGGACGCCCGCAGGCTGTTCCCGCAGGGCCACGGCGATGCTTGGGGCCACTACCTCACTGCCGCCAAGACCTACTACAGCCTGCTGCGGCATCCGTTCTTCTCGTGGAATCCGCAGGCCGAAGCGGTGCTGGTCGCCGGCGTGCCGATTGCCGTCGATTTCTTGGACGAGCGGCAGTTCGCGCTGTCGGCCGCCGCCAAGGCGCGGGTCGGTGCTGAAGTGGTGGATCTCACCTACCGCGCGGCCTACACCGAGAATCCGAACGGCCAGTGGCAGGGCTATGCCGACACCCGGCCCGAGCGCGCCTGGGGCCTGTCCGAATGGGGCCGTCGCGCCGGCATGGGCGCCTACTTCGACTGGGTGACGGTCAACGCCATCCTGCCCGAGGTCGACACCGACCCGACCAAGGTCGGCATCCAGAAAATCGACCGCACCACGATCTCCGAGCTGACCGAAATCCTTGGCCACTACAACAACATCCAGGCCCAGGCCGACAAGGCCGATGCCGGTCTGAATCCCTTGGGTCTGGCCAAAAATGTGGTGTCCTTCGATATCGATCCGGCTCAGCTCGACCGCTTCAACAAGACCCAGTTCGAGCAGGTCTACGATCGCGCCCTGCGTGCTCTGCAGAACGTCGTCAACGTTTGGGATTACGCCAATCAGCTGAACAACCAGATGCGTCGTAATCAGAGCGACGTCGACGACATCCGCCGCGACTCGGCCTCGCAGGAAAGTGACTTCGCCAACCGGCTGATCGAGATCTTCGGCTATCCCTATGCCGACGACATCGGTCCCGGCGGCACCTACCCGGCGGGCTACAACGGAGCCGACATCTACCACTACATGTATGTCGACGTGCCGCAATTGGCAGGCACAGCGTTCGACTTCGACAGCGACAACAGCACCGGTCTCAGCATCGACGACCTCGGCATCAACCGCGTCAAGCGGCTGACCGCTGTGTATTCGCCGAGCCCCAACGGCATGAACTTCTTCAACTTAAAGCCCATCCCGCCGGGCCAGGCCGATACCTCGGGCTCCAACGGTCAGTCGTGTCGTAACGCTCCCCTGAGCGAGGGCTGCCCGCTGGGTAACCTCGATGCCAGCACACCGCTGGAAGTCGAATACACGACCATCGAGTCGCCCGACTTCGGCTTCTGGTTCACCAAGCCGCCGGAGTGGACCGGCCAGCGCCGCGCGCCCGGCCGCGTGCAGCAGACTCTGCATAAGATGGTGCAGGCGCGCGTGTCGCTGAAGCAGGCGCTGCTTGACTACGACCTGCTGCGGCAGGAGATCGAAGTGGCGGCGGACACGCTGCGGGCCACCTTTGATATCGAAGAACGCAATATCAATATCCTGATCAACCAGCGCAGCACGCTGCAGGCCTTGACCGGCACCACCGCGGCGATGAGTGCGGCCGCCACAATCGCGCGTCGCATCGGCGAGTTCACCGACTTCACCTTCGAGGACACCGCCGAGTGCCTGCCCGAGGTATTCATTGCTGGCCTGGCCGCCGGCGGCGACATGACCTCGGGCATCCGCTGCGGCATCAAGCAGGCCGGCAACGGCGTCAAACTGGCGCTCGATACCGTGGCTGATGGACTGGAGATCGTCGGCACCGCCACCGAAGCCGCCAAGGAGGATGTCACCGAGCTGGCCGGGCTGAGGACGGCCATCAACGGCTCCAATCTCACTCTCTTCAACTCCTTGGGCGAGGTCGAGACTCTGGTGCGCAGAGAGCCCATCCTGCGCGCCGAGGTATTTGCTCGCACCGAGTCGATCAAGCAGCTGCTGGGCGATTACCAGGCCACGCTGGCCGAGGGCCTGCGGTTAATGGACAGCATGATCGCGTTCCGCCGCAACGGCGCTGCGGAAATCCAGGAATTCCGCTACCAGGACATGGCGTTCCGGATTTTCCGCAACGATGCCCTGCAGAAATACCGCGCCGCGTTCGATTTGGCCGCGCGCTACGTCTATCTGGCCGCGGCCGCCTACGACTACGACACCAATCTGCTGGGCGCCAACCAGCTGGCCGGGCAGGCCTTCCTGACCCGCGTCGTGCGCGAGCGCAGCATCGGTCAGGTACTGAACGGAAATCCGGTGGCCGGCACGACCGGCCTCGCCGGCGCGATGGCGCAGATGGGCCTCAACTTCGAGGTGCTGAAGGGCCAGATGGGCTTCAACAACCCGCAGGTGGAAACCAACCGCTTCTCGCTGCGCCGGGAGCTGTTCCGGATCCCGGACGGCGCCGACGGCGACGAGGCCTGGCGCAACAAGCTGGAGTCCTTCAAGGTGAGCGATCTGTGGCGGGTGCCTGAGTTCAGGCGCTTCGCGCGGCCGTTTGCGCCGGAATCCGCCGGCCCGCAGCCGGGCCTGGTGATTGAGTTCACCACCAACGTCAGCTTTGGCCTGAACTTCTTTGGCTGGGCGCTGGGCCCGCAGGACAGCAGCTACGACTCCAGCCAGTTCAGCACTCGGGTGCGCTCGGTCGGCGCCTGGTTCGGCAACTACGCCAACCTGCCGCTGGCCGATGACCCGCGTGTCTACCTGTTCCCGGTCGGTGCCGACGTGCTGCGCTCTCCGTCGGCCAACGACTTCACCATCCGCGAATGGCAGGTGGTGGATCAGGCGGTGCCGGTGCCGTTCCCGATCAACAGCCAGGAGTTGACCGACTACGACTGGCTGCCGGTCGCCGACACGCTGTCGGAAAGCAGCACGCAAATCCGCCGCTATGGCCGCTTCCGCGCCTTCCACTTCGCCGAGCCCTTCGACGAGTCGCAGGTCACCGCCGACAGCCGCCTGATCGGTCGCTCGGTGTGGAACCGCCGCTGGCTGATGATCATTCCGGGCGGCACTTTCCTGAACGATCCAGTCGACGGGTTGGATACCTTCATCCAGGGGCCCTTGATCCCGGGTGGCGAAGGCCAGCGTGACGGCCGGGGCATCGACGACATTCGGATTTTCTTCAAGACCTACGCCTACTCGGGGAACTGATATGAATCGACTGACCCCACAGGCCACACGACCCATCCGCCTGCGCCGCGCGGGCGCAGCCCTGGCCCTGCTGCTGCTCGCGCTGGCGCTGCCGGCCAGCGCCGAGATCGAGGCGCCGGACCACGTGCTCTACGGCACCGCCACGCTGTTCGGCCAGGCAGCGCCGAACGGCAGCGTGATCGAAGTGCGCAGCGTGCCGGCCGGCGAGGTGCTGGCCCGCTACACGCTTGGCCGCGATCCGCGATTGGGCGGCCAGTTCCGGCTCGGCATTCCGATGTCCGCACTCAACCCGCGGGTGCCAAACACGGCTCGCCCGGGCGACCCGGTGCGGGTGTTTCTGGGCCCGCGTTTGGCCGCATCAACCAGCGTCGGCGCCGAAGGCGTCGCCCGTCGCCTGGATATCGACCCGCAGAACACCGGCACCGGCCCGGCCGTCACCATCGATGACGTCAGCGGCTTCGAGGGCAATGTCGGCAGCACGCCGCTGCGCTTCACGTTGAGCCTCAATACCACCGGCACCGGCTCGGTGCACGTTGACTACCGCACCGCCAACGCCAGCGCCATCGGCGGCGTTGGCTGCAGCCCCGGCGTCGATTTCATCCAGCGCAGCGGGCGGGTCAGTTTCCCGGCCGGCAGCCTGAGCCAGACCCTGGACGTGCAGGTCTGTGCTGACACGGTCATCGAAGGCGCCGAAGCCTTCGAGCTTGAGCTCATCAACGCCGAGAACGGCGTGCTGGCGCGCGCTGCCGGCATTGGCACGATCATCGATGACGACGATGTGCCCCAGCTCAGCGTGGAGCCGGTGCGGGTGCTGGAGCCAGCGAGCGGAACGGCTGTGGCGGGCTTTCGTGCGCGTCTGTCGCGGGCTTCGACCTTCGAGGTGCGCTTCAACTACGCTACTCAGAACGTCAGCGCGGTGGCCGGTGCCGACTACCAGGCTGCAAGCGGCACGGCGACTATTGCCGCCGGCGAGATCGAAGCCTTGATCGACGTCAGCGTGCTGAGTGACGCGCAGGTCGAGCCGCCGGAGACGTTCCGGCTGGTGTTCACCCAGCCCTTCAACGTGAGCTTCGCCACGCCCCAGGTGCTGGGCACGATCGTCGACCCGGCCTTTGCGCCGGAGGTCGAGTTGGAGCAGGACGTGATTGGCGGCCCGTCCGGCGTGTCCGCGCTGGTGCAGCCGAGCGCGCTGGCGCTGTCGCCGGATGGCGCGTTTGCCTACGCCGCCAGCGAAAGCCGCGATGCGGTGCTGCTGTTCTCAAGGGATCCCGGCAACGGTCGGCTCAGCTATCTGCGCGACTATCGCGCCGTGGCCGGTGGCCTGCTCGGTGCGCGGCTGGATGGCGCCAAGCACCTGCTGATCAGCGCGGATGGCCGGCACCTGTACGTGGCGGCCCGCAACGACGGCGCCATCGCGGTGCTGTCGCGCGACTTGAGCAACGGCGAGCTCAGTTTTGTCGCCAATCAGGTCGAGGGCCAGGCCAATCCCGGCGCGGCTGGCGGCACCACCCGCGGCTTGAGCGGCGTCAGCCGGCTGGCGATCAGCCCGGACGGGCGTCACGTGTATGCCAGCGGCTCGTTGGGCAATTCGCTGTCGGTGTTCGCCCGTGATCCAGCCGCCGGCGGTTTGAGCTTCATCGAGGCCGAAACCCAGGGCGTCAACGATCCCAGCGACGCCGGCGGCCAGGTCATTGGGCTGGAGCGGCCCGCCGGGCTGAGCGTTTCGGCGGACGGGGCCCAGGTCTATGTGGCGGCGCGCTTCGGCAACGCGGTGGTGGTGTTCGACCGCGAGCCCAGCGCCGCCGTGCCGCGCTACGGCCAGCTTAGCTTCCGTATCGCCTACCGCAACGGCCTGCTCGGCGTCAGCGGCATCGCCGGCGCATCGGATCTGGTGCTGAGCCCGGACGGTGCCCAACTCTACGTTGCAGCCGAGGCCGACAACGGGGTGGTGCGTTTTGATCGCGGCAGCGACGGCAGCCTGACCTGGCGGCGGCGATTCAGCCGCGGCGACACCAATCTGCCGGGCATGGCCGGGCCGCAGTCGATCAGCCTGTCAGCCGACGGTCGTCAGCTGTACGTAGCCGGTTTTGGCGACAGCAGCCTCACGATCTTCGAGCGCAGCAGCGCGCCCGCCACAGCCGGCAACCTGCGGCCGCTGCAGACCCTGTTCGATGAGGAAGGCTCGGTGTTCAATATGGGCGGCCCGGTGGCGGTCCTGCCCAGCACGGACGGCCGCCAGATCTACGTGGTCGCCAGCACCGACAGCGCCATCGTGGTGCTGCGTCGGCTGCAGTCGGAGCGAATCTTTGTCGACGGCTTCGAGGAGATCATGCCCTGACGGGTCACGCTTCAGCGGACGCGTGAGCCGTCTGCACTCGGCCCGCTGCAACCGCGCCCGGGACCTGTTCCCGGGCGCGGTCTTTGTTTCCGGCAGGCCCTCGCACTTGGCTTTTGGACAGATGACACGTTTGCCTGCTCCCTCGCGTTGTGTTCAGAGCGCCCTAGGTCTGGGGTGCGCATCGCCACGGAGCCTCAACCATGCGCAGTCCCGCTGATTGCCGCTGCAGCCCCTACCGATTCGTTCTGGGCTGCCTGCTCGCCGCGGCGGTTGCGCCGCTCGCTGCGGCCGAGCTGCAGGTCAGCCAGATGGCGGACTCCGGGCCGGGCTCGCTGCGCGCAGCGATCGCCGCACTGCCGGCCAACGAACACAATCGGATCGTTTTCACCGCACCCTTCGGCGTGCTGACCTTGGTCACCTCGCTGCCGCAGCTGCGCGGCCTGAGCCTTGAGATCCAGGGCGCCGGACACGTTATCGACGGGGCCTCGGCGGTGCAGATCTTCAGCGCTGCTCTGAACCTACGGATCAGCAGGTTGACTCTGCGCAACGGCGTGGCCCCGCTGTCGTCCGGGTGCCTGCAGAACGTGGGCCCCACCGCGGTCGAGCAGGTGCTGTTTGAGGGCTGCCGTGGCGGCGCTGGCTCGGGCAATGCCTACGGCGGCGCGTTGACCGTGTTCGGCGCGCTGCAGGTGCGCAGCAGCGCTTTCGTGGGCAACCTCGCGCGCCCGGCAGGTGCCGGCGGAGACCAAGCGGGCGGAGCAATCCATCACGCGGGTGGCCACCTGCGGATCGAGGATTCGCGGTTCGAGAACAATCGCGTCGAGCCGGGCAGCAGTGGCTTCAGCCGGGGCGGGGCGATCTTCAGCTCTGGGCAGGATCTGGAGATTCTGCGCAGTCGTTTCCTCGGCAACCAAGTGCTGGGCCTGGAGGCCAGCGGCGGCGCGGTTCACTGCAGCGGTTCGCCGCGCTGTGCGGTGTTGCGCAGCTACTTCGGCGGCAACGCCTCCGAGGGTGCGGGCGGCGCATTGGCGGGCGAGGGCAGCGCGCTGTTGATCGAAAACTCGACCTTTTACGCCAATCAGGGCGGGCTGGGTGGTGCGGTCTATGCTGTGGGCCTACAGTCCAGCCTGCGCCTGCGCGCCAGCAGCTTCCGCTTGAATGAAACCACCAGCTTGGGCTTCGGACGACAGGGCGGACATCTGTTCACCAACGGCGCGGTGAGCCTGCTTGAAGTCTCCAACTCGGCGTTTGCGGCCACCGCGACTGGCAGTGCCTGCTATGCCTTCAGCGGCAGTCCAATCTACGCCGGCGTCGGCTACAACCTCGCCGTCGATGCCAGCTGTGCGGCCTTTGCGGGCAGCCAGAGTGCGCAGCTGACGCCTGCGGAGTTTGGGCTCGGGCTGCCGCAGCTCAGCGGAGCGGTGGAAACTTTGCGTTTGATGCCTTCCAGCGGCTTGATCGATGCGGGGAATCCGGCGGCGGTTGGAGATTCAGAAGGCGCCTGCCCAGCGGTCGACTCCGACGGTCGCGTGCGGCCGCGGCGCGGAGGACCAGCGACGCCGCCACGGTGCGATGTCGGTGCCAGCGAGTACGTGTTGGAACTGTTTTCCAGCGGCTTCGAAGCCGCGCCGTGAAGGGCTGAAAATCCCTGGCCGACGGCGCTGTGTTTGCTGTGTTGCGGGCGGGGGCGGACACGTGCTTGACCTCTGGGCAGGTACATTCCGCAGATGCAGAGCTCACTGGAACGTGCCGCGCTTGGCTCCGACTTCCTCAGCGAAGGGGGGCGATTCTGATGGCGGATACGTCGCCCAAGAGCGCGCACTGGAATTTTTCGATATACGTGCTGAGCCACTGGCTCAGCCGGACCGGCGACACCCTGATGAACCCCAAGACCACGCTGGTCTGGCTGGCCGCCAGCCTGGGTGTTTCTCCGCTGCTGCAGGGGCTGCTGGTGCCGGTGCGCGAAGCCGGCAGCCTGATCCTGCAGCCGCTGCTTTCCGGCTTGATCAAGGGCCGACGCTACCGACGCGGACTGTGGTCGCTGGGCGCCCTGGGGCAGGGCGCTGCCGTGGCGGGCATGGCTGCAGTCGCCTGGCGGGCCGGCGCGGCGGGCGATGCGCCGGCGGCATGGCCGGGCCCGACCCTGCTGGGCCTGCTGGCACTGTTCGCGCTGGCGAGGGGGCTGTCATCGGTGACTTCCAAGGACGTGCTCGGACGCAGCCTTCCGCAGCGTCTGCGCGGCCGCGCGGGCGGGCTGCCCGCAAGCCTGGCGGGCTTAACCGTGCTTGCCGCGGCCGGGTTCGGCCTTGGCCTGATCGAAAAATCCATACACGCCTCCACGCTGGCGCTCTGGCTGCTGGCCGCGACAGCCGCCTGGTGGCTGGCGGCGGGACTGTTCCTGGGCCTGCGTGAACCCGCCGCCGACGTGGACGTGCAGCCGCGGCAGGCGGCGATGACGCAGCTGCTGCGCGATCGTCTGCTGCGGCGGTTCGTGATCGCCCGCGGGCTGCTGCTGTGTTCGGCGCTGGCGCCGCCCTACCTGGTCAGCATGGCCCAGCAGCATTCGGCCGAGGGCCGCAGCCTGCTGCTGTTCGTGCTGGCGGGCGGTGTGGCGGCCCTGTTCGGCGGTCTGCCCTGGGGTCGGTTGGCCGATCGCAGCAGCCGGCTGACCCTGTCGCTCGCCGCGCTGCTGGCCGCGAGCAGCACGCTTGCAGCGGCGCTACTGGCCCTGTTCTTGCCGCAGGCGCTGCAGCTCTGGTGGGCGCTACCGCTGGCTTTCCTGCTGATTTCTCTGGCGCACGAGGGTGTGCGCATCGGTCGCAAAACCTGGATCGTGAACATCGCCACGGACGGCGAGCGGGTCGACTATGTGGCGGTCAGCAATGCCGCAATGGGCGGCATCCTGTTGGCGGTGGGCGGGATCACCGCGGGGCTGGCCGTGTGGTCGGTGCCGGCGGTGCTGCTGACGCTTTCGGCGGCCGCCGTGGCGGGTGCGCTGCTGGGTCTTGCCTTGCCTGAAGCCGAGCGCAGCGACGATCAGGCTGCATAGTAGGCAAGACGCCGCGGCGGCGGGCGGCCGGGTCTGCGCGCCGCCCGCCTGCGGCGAGGCTTGCGGCGGGGTTAGCGGCCATGCTCGCGGCCGACTGCGCAAGCTTCAGCGATGCCCGGCTGCGTCGAGCCCGGCTGCGGCGAACGTGTCTCAGCCGAGCCCGGCGTCGTCGAGCCCGGCCAAGAACTCCCTGATTGCGCGTCCGGCGCACTGCGGCTCGGCCAGGTGCAGGTGATGCCCGCCGGGCAGCTGCAGACACTGCGCATGCGGCACGCAGTCAAGCCGTGCGGCCACCTGCAGGCGCGGCAGCCGCGGGTCCGGCGTGTCGGCGGCCAGCACCAGGGTCGGCTGGCTGATCGCGCGCAGGATCGCCTGCACCTGGGCTTCGCTCATCGGTGCGGCGCTTAGCAACTGCAGGCGCGGGTCAGCCGCCCAGCTGTGGCCGCCTTCGACCGGCTGCAGCGCACGCTCGACCAGCGCCTGCGCGGCCTCGATCGACAGCCCGCTGAGTTGGGCACGCTGCTCGACCGCTGCCGCCACGTCGGCGAAGACGCGGCGCCGCGGGCTGGGCTCCGAGCGCGCCTTCAGCGCGCGCCGCAGCCGCGCCGGTGCTTCGGATTCGGGCAGGCTCAAGGGGCCAAGCGCATCGATACAGATCAGCGCGCCGACCCGCTCGGGCGCCGCCACCGCCAGCAGGCTGGCGATCGCCCCGCCCATCGAATGGCCGAGCACGACCGACTGCGGCCAGCTGAGCTGGTCCAGCACCGCCAGCACGTCCGGCAGGTGCTCGACCAGCGCATAGCTTGCGTCGCTGCCGCGCCAGTCCGAACGCCCGTGGCCGGCCAGATCCAGCGCCAGGATCTCGCAGCCTGGCAGCTCTACGGCAAGGCGCGAGAGGCTGGCGGCGTTGTCGAGCCAGCCGTGCAGGGCCAGCAGCCGCAGCGGACGCGGCGCGAACGAGGGCCAGTGCAGCGCCGCCAGATTTCGATCGCCCAAGCTGAAGCGGCGCTCGGCCGGTTCAGACACGCTCAAAGCGCTCGAATTGCGCGGCCCGCTCCACCTCGTTGGCGCGCTGCTCCTGCAGCGGCCAGGGCGCCGGGTCGAACTCCTGCCACCCCGAGCCCTGCCGCTGCAGCAGCGGCAACAGGGCCTCGACGTGTGCGTCGCTGTCGTTGAGCGCTGGGATGTAGCGCAGGCTTTCGCCGCCGGCATGGGTGAAGTACTCGGCGTTCTCGCCGCTGATTTCCTCAATCGTTTCAAGGCAATCGACCGCGAAACCCGGGCAGACCACGTCCAGCTGCTTGACCCCCTGCGCGGCCAGCACCTTCACCGTGTCATCGGTGTAGGGGCGCAGCCACTCCTCGCGGCCGACTCGCGACTGAAAGCTGAGCTGCCACTCGTCCCGCTCCAGCCCCAGCCGCTGCGCGATCTCGCGGGCCGAGAACTGGCACAGGCAGTGGTAGGGGTCGCCGGCCATGAAGTAGCGCTTGGGAATGCCGTGGAAGGAGAACAACAGGCGTTCGCCGCGTCCGTGTTCGGCCCAATGCGTGCGAATCGAATTCGCTACTGCGTCCAGCCAAGCCGGCTCACGATGGTAATCGGTGATGAAGCGCAGCTCGGGCTGCCAGCGCCAGCGCTTCAGCGTGTCGACCACCTCGTCGAACACGCTGGCGGTGGTGGTCGCCGAAAACTGCGGATACAGCGGCAGCACCAGCAGCCGGCGCAGGCCGCGATCACGCAGCGTGCCCAGCACCTCGGAGATCGAATTTGAGCCATAGCGCATCGCCATATGCACCGACAGTGGCCGCTGATCCGCCGCCAGTCGGGCCTGCAGCTTGGCCGCCAGCGAGCGGGTATGAACCAGCAGCGGCGAGCCCTGCTCGGTCCAGACCTGCTGGTACGCTTTGGCTGATCGGCGCGAGCGAAACGGCAGGATCACCCCGTAGAGCAGCGGCAGCCACAGCGCGCGCGGCAGCTCGATGACCCGGCGGTCGCTCAGAAATTCGGCCAGGTAGCGGCGGACCGCAGCGGGAGTAGGGGCGTCGGGGGTGCCGAGGTTGACCAGCAGCACGGCAGTGGTTTCCGCGCTGCCGTGGACGTAGTCGGCGCGGCCTTCATAAGCCATCGGGAGAGTCCTGTGGATTGAATATCAAGGAAAAAGCGTTTGCCCCGGCCTGTTCAGCTGGCAGCAGGGCTGGTATTCTCGCGCAAGGCGTCACTAGAGCGCCGTGACGATTACACAATAACGAACCCCAAGGACTGCAGCCGATGCGCCTCTCAAAACGGTGGCTGCCCGCACTCATGTGCCTGCTGTGCTCGGTGCCTGCCGCCGCTCAAACGTCTGGCTACGCTTCCGGTTTCGACGTCTCGACCGCGCAGGATTCGCTCTACCGCATCAACCTCGAATCCGGCGTCGCCACGCGCATTGGACCTCTGGGCTTCCTCGACGTCGAGGGCCTTGCAGTGCATCCCGATGGCACCCTCTACGGCGCGGTTGACGGCACCAGCGTGCAGGGCGGGGGCAGCGATCTGCTCATCCGCATCAACACCGAAACCGGCGCGGGCACCTTTGCCGCTGCCCTGTCCGGGCTTGCCGGCCTGGGTCCGGGGCTGGGCGGCCAGCTGGATTACGGTCTGGCTGCGACCTGCGACGGCCGGCTGTGGCTGTCCTCAGACACGCTTGGCCACCTCTGGGAAGTCAATCGACAGGACGGCAGCCTTCGCCGGGTCGTGCAGGCCGGGCCGAAGCTGTCGGGCCTCGCTGCCAGCGGCAACTTTCTTTACGGCCTGGCGCTGGATACCGAAGACTCGCTGTACCGGATCGATACCCAGACTCTGGCGGTCACCCGGATAGGCGGCCTGGGCCTGCCGAGCCGCATCTATGACGCTGGCCTTGATTTCGACGCCAGCGGCCGGCTATGGGCGACGCTGGACTATCTGACCCCGCCGGACGGCGCTCAGCTGGTTCTGCGCAACGACATTGCTGAGCTGGACCCGCTGTCCGGCGCGATCCTCCGCCGCTATCCGATTACCGGCGCCGGCAGCGGGCTCAACACCACCCAGATGGAAGGCTTGGCGATCGCCCCACCGAGCTGCGAAGACCGCGGCACGCCGGGTGTCGGCTCGGCGCCGAAGCCGGTGCCGCTGGATTCTCCGCTGGCCCTTCTGCTGGCCGCGCTGGCCTTGGGCGGCGTCGGCATGCTGCGTCTTGCCCGTCGCTGAGCGCAGCCTGCGTCCTGTAAACCTAAACGCGCAATCGCCAACGGCAACGCCAACGGCAAGGTTTAGTGGATTCGAGCAGACGTCTTCCGCAGTGTGCTCCGTCAGCCAGGCCCAGCCAGCGCCGCGGGCCGATGCAGCTCGACGATGACGTGCCTGTCGCGGCGAGTCCGCAGCGCAGCAGGCTGCCGGGCGAAGCGCCCGGTCGAGGCCGGATAAGCATCCGTTCATCGGCGGAATCCATAGTGTCGTCTCGCCTCGCGCGCCCAGTCACCTTTCTGACTTCCACCCGTTTGTATTCCACCCGGAGCTTTTCCATGCGTCTTTCCCGTCTGATGGCAGTGCCGTTGCTTGCTCTCGCGCTCGCCCTGGTTCCTGTTCTGGCCTTGGCCGCGCCGCCGCCGGAGAAGCGGCTGGAGAACGCCAACCGGGTGCTCGACGAGATCATGCGCAGCCCTGACCGCGCGGTGCCGACGCGAATGCTGCAGGACGCCTACGCCATCGCCGTCATCCCCGATGTGGTGAAGGCCGGCCTGATCTTGGGCGGCCGACGCGGCCGCGGCGTGGTCAGCGTGCGCTCGCCGGACGGCACCTGGAGTCATCCTTCGTTTCTTACGATGACCGGCGGCAGCATCGGCTTCCAGGCTGGCGTGCAGTCGACCGACGTGATCCTGGTGTTCCGCAGCCCCCGCGGCGTCGATTCCATCGTCAACGGCAAGTTCACCCTCGGTGCCGATGCCGCAGTCGCCGCCGGCCCGGTCGGCCGCACTGCCCAAGCCTCCACCGATTCCGAGCTGCGCGCCGAGATCTATTCCTACTCGCGTTCGCGCGGCCTGTTTGCCGGCGTCGCGCTGGACGGCGCGGTGCTGTCGATCGACCACCGCGCCAACCAGGCCACTTACGGCCGCAACATCACTCCGCGCGCGGTGTTTGAGGGGCGGGTCAACGTCAGCCCCGACAAAGCAGCCGAGTTCCGCGACCGGCTTGAGGAATACACCAGTCGCTGACGAACACGAGGTAAGTGCTGGCGGCGTCATGCCCCTGTCGCTTGCCCTGCGCTATGCTCCCGCGTCTGACTGTTGGAGAGCGTCCATGGGTGGTCTTAGCATTACGCACTGGTTGATCGTGCTTGTCGTTATTGTGCTGGTGTTTGGCACCAAGAAGCTGCGCAACGTCGGCGGCGACCTGGGCTCTGCGATCAAGAGCTTCCGCAAGGGCATGCAGGATGAAGATGCGCCCGCGAAGAAGATCGACGGCGACGATAAAGACATCGAGCGCACGTCCGCCGAGAAGTCAGCCGAAAAGCCAGCCGATCGTCGCGACTGAGCTCTGATCCGTGTTTGACCTGAGCATCGGCGAGATTGGCCTGATCGCCCTTGTGGCGCTGCTGGTGCTGGGTCCTGAACGTCTTCCCAAGGCCGCACGCACCGTGGGTTTTTACGTGCGTAAGGCGCGCCAGAGCTGGTTCTCGGTGCGCGCAGAATTCGAGCGAGAACTTGCAGCCGATGAGCTGAAGAGCAGCCTCAAGCTCGATGAAATGCACGCCACTCTGGAGCAGACGGCCAAGGACGTGCGCGGCGAGCTTGCTCAGGCCTCTGCAGGCTTCAAAGCGGCGACCGGAGCCGTGGCCTTGCAGTCCTCTGTAGGCGAAGACCCGGCCCTTGCCGAACTTGACGATGGCTTGAGCGCCGAAGAACGAGCACGTCAAATTGAAGCATTGCCTTTTGAGCCCGAGCCCGAACAAGAGCCCGACTCCGAGCGACCCGACTCCTTACTTGAGCGCGAGCGCCACGCGGAGGAAGCCTTCGAGCCGGCGCTTGACGCTGACCCTCAGCACTTCCATCAGCCCCCCGCGACGCACGGCGAGCCCGCTCGGCCGGTGGGCGCCGAGCCCGCGGCAGACACCGAGTCAGCGGCAGACACCAAGCCCGCGGCAAAGAACAAGCCTGCGGCAAAGACCAGGTCCGCGGCACCTGTCGAGACGCTGACGGCTGGCGCCGGTGCGCCCGCGGTCGACGCGAAATCGGCGGACACGGGCGGGCCTCAGAGATGAGCGCCTTGCCTGACTCCGGCTCCGAGCCGGAAGAACAAACCCTGCTGTCGCACCTGATCGAGCTGCGTTCGCGTCTGCTGCGCGCCGTGTTGGCGGTGCTGGCCGTGTTCATCGCCCTGGTTCCATTCGCCAACCGTCTCTATTCGGTGATCGCGCAGCCGCTGATCGACAAGCTGCCGGAAGGCTCGACCATGGTGGCGATTGAAGTCGCCAGCCCATTTTTCGCGCCGATCAAGCTGGCATTTGTGGCAGCAGTGACCATCGCGATGCCGGCCATCCTCTACCAGGCTTGGGCGTTCGTGGCGCCGGGCCTGTATCAGCACGAGCGCAAGCTGGCGCTGCCGCTGCTGGTGTCGGCGACCCTGCTTTTCTACATCGGCGCGGCGTTTGCCTATTTCCTGGTCTTGCCCAGCGTGTTCAGTTTCCTCACAGCGGTCTCGCCGGAAGGCGTGCCGATGATGACCGACATCAGCAAATATCTGGATTTCGTACTCGTCGTGTTCCTGGCCTTTGGCTTCAGCTTTGAGGTGCCGGTGGCCGTGGTTATCCTCGGCCTTCTGCGCTGGGTGAGCCTTGAGCAGATGCGCGAGGCGCGGCCCTACGTGATCGTCGGTGCCTTCGTGGTGGCGGCGATCATCACCCCGCCGGATGTGATCTCGCAGCTGATGCTCGCGATCCCGATGGCGCTGCTGTACGAGGTCGGCATCATCGCCACCCAAATCTTGCTGCGCCGTCGCGACGCGGAACAGCCGGCTGCATGAGGGCCAGGTGCCTTGGCCGCCGACTGCGCCACACGCAGCCGCCGCCTGCCGCCGAACGGCAGAGTGCGGCAAGGAGGATGGGCGCGACTTGGAGGCTTGCAGCGCCTTGGTAGGTTGGCGCTGAGCCAAAGGCGAAGCCCAACATCGCGGAGTTTGGATCCTGCGGCGAGTGCAGAGGTGCCGGCGTTAGCCTTCGCTACGCTCAGCGCCAACCTGCCTGACTCGCCGTCGCTTACCTGGCGACGCAGGCCTTACGCAGGTTGGCGCTGAGCCAAACGCGAAGCCCAACATCGCAGCGATGGGGTCGCGCGGCGGGGGCAGATGTCCGCCTTCGCCTCGCTCGGGCTCCTCGGGCTGGAGCCGCCACCGGCGGCTCAAAAGCGATCCGTATCGCTGCTGCGCTCAGCGGCAACCTGCGTCAGCGTTTGCCGCCGATTGCTGCGGCAGCGCCGAGATGAAGGCGCTCCGCGTGCGACTAAATCGTCACCACAAACCCCGAATCGCAAACCACAAACCACCGGCAACAAAACGCTGCCTATCTGCGGCTGTCGGCTCGCGACAGCGGTCTCTGCGCTCAGGCTTCGATGCTGGGCGGCGGGCCTGGCGATGCCTGTGCGGGCGACGCGGCGTGTTCCGCGCGTGCTTCGCGCTCTTCAGACAGCCCGAACACGTCCGCCCAAGCGGTGTAGAGCAGGGCGCCCAGCAGTGGGGTGAAGATCACGCCCGCCACCAGCGCGCCGAGCAGGGGCGAAATCGAGCCCAGCACCAGGGCGATCAGGGCCCGCGCGAAGAACAGGGTGATCACGGTGATCAGAAAGGCGCCCAGGTTGGCCATCGCCGCCTGCGCGCTCTCGCGCATCGCTGCGAAGGGCTCAAGCCCGTCGAACATTACGCGTGCCACCGCGAAAAACAGCAGCGCGGCGCCGGCCAGCGCCAGCGGCAGCATCAGCAGAGCCAGCATCATCAGGCCACCGGCGCCAAACAGCGCGACCAGACCCATTTCGGGATCGAACTGGCCGGCACCGGCGCCGGCGGTCAGCGCCGCAGCGCCAAAACTCAGCGCGATCACCACCGCCAGCACAATGAAGACAAACAGCAGCGCGAGCCCCGGCAGGCACAGGGCGATCAGCGGGCCCGCCTTGCCCTCGGTCTTGAAGCCCTCCATCAGTTGATTGAAATCCGCGCCCTTGCCGCTGGCCTGCGCGCGCGCCGCACTGGCGATGCCGGCATACAGCACCGGGCCGACGATCAGCAGCCCGAGCGCGCCGAGAATGGGGATCAGGGGAATCACCGTCATGACCAAACCCATCAGCAGGAAGGGCGTGGGATTCGCGAGCAGCAGCTTGACGGCGTCGCCGATCCAGGTGACGGCGTTGCCGGGGGGGACGCGTTTGAAGGACATCGGAGTTTCCTTGTGGGAGTTCAATCGTGAGGACGGCGCGCGTGGCGAACGAACCGCCGCAGCACCTCGCGAGCCAGCGGTGCGGGCCGCACGTCGTTCTGCAGGCCGACCGCACAGCGACCCTCGCGGCCGAGTTCGACGCGGCGCGCATGAAGGTAGCCGCGCATCATTCGGGTGCTGAATTCAGGGTGAAACTGTACTCCCCACGCCGGCGCATCGCGCAGCCGAAAGGCCTGGCAGTCGTCCTGCGCCGAGCGGGCCAGCACGTGAGCGCCAGCGGGCGGCCTCAGCACAGTTTGCAGGTGGGTCGCGTGCGCGAGAAGCTGTGCCGGCAGCCGCGCGAACAGCGGATCGTCGGCGGCCTCGTCTTTCAGCTGCACCGGCACCGTGCCCATTTCGCGGCCACGCGGGTTGAAGCCTACCTCGCCGTCAAAGGCATGCGCCAGCAGCTGGTGTCCGTAGCAGATGCCAAACAGCGGTAGGCGCTTGGCCGCGGCGGCGCGCAGCCATTCGGCGCTGCGTTCGCTCCATGGATGGCGCTCGGTCACCATCGCGCCGGAGCCGGTGATCAACACGCCGGCAAAGTGTCCGTGCTCGGGCAGCGCGGCGTCATCCAGCACCGCACATACGGCGGTCTCTCGCGCCGACAAGCCGGCCGCGACGCGAATCCAGTGGGCGAACGGGCCAAGCCGGCGCAGCGCAGGCAGCGGGCGGCCGGTTTCAAGAATCAGGAAGGGCAGGGTGCTCATACGTCGGGCGGCAGTACAGTTTGGGCTTCTTCGATGGTGGTGAGGCCGGCCGCCACGTGGGCGGCGGCGGCGCAGCGCAGCGGGCTCATGCCGCTGTCCATGGCGGCGTGAGTGAAAGCGCCCAGGTCCATCCCGGCCTGCACGCGCGCCCGCAAGGCTGGGCTCAAGACCAGCATTTCGTACAGACCGATTCGTCCGAGATAGCCGGTGTTGCGGCATTCCAAACAGCCGACCGGCGCGCACACCTGCGCCGGTTGCGGCAGCGGATGCTTGCCGATCAGCCCGCGCCAAGCGCTAGCATCGCAGGCCGCCTCGCGCTTGCAGTGCGCGCACAGGGTGCGCACCAGGCGCTGCGCCAGCACGCCGTTGAGAGTGGACTGGATCAGGTAGTGCGGTACGCCGAGATCGAGCAGGCGGGTGATCGCCGAGCAGGCGTCGTTGGTGTGCAGGGTCGACAGCACCAGGTGCCCGGTCAGCGAAGCCTGCACCGCCATCTGCGCGGTTTCCAGGTCACGGATCTCGCCGATCATGATGATGTCCGGGTCCTGCCGCAGCAGGGTGCGCACGCCGGAGGCGAAATCGAGGTCGATCGCCTGGTGCACCTGCATCTGGTTGAACTCCGGCGCGATCATCTCGATCGGGTCTTCGACCGTGCACACGTTTACGTCGGAGGTTGCCAGCCGCTTCAAGGTTGAATACAGCGTGGTGGTCTTGCCCGAGCCGGTCGGGCCGGTCACCAGCACGATGCCGTGCGGGCGGGTGGTGAGGTCGGCCCAGGCGTCGGCTTCTTCCGATGAAAAACCGAGCGCCTCGACCGGCTTGAGCGCGGTGTCCGGGTCGAAGATGCGCATCACGCATTTTTCGCCGAAGGCCGTGGGCATGGTCGACAGGCGCATCTCGACCTCGCGCCCGCCGGGCGAACGGGTCTTGATGCGGCCGTCCTGCGGGCGGCGCTTTTCGGCTACGTCCATCCGCCCCAGCACCTTGATGCGGCTGACCACCGCGGTCATCACCGGAGTCGGCAGCTCGAACACCTTGTGCAGCACGCCGTCGATGCGGAAGCGCACGCGCGACAGATCGCGACGCGGCTCCAGGTGGATATCCGAGGCGCGCTGCTCGTAGGCGTACTGCAGCAGCCAGTCGACGATGTGGACGATGTGGCGGTCGTCCGCGCCGACCTCGCCGCTGGCGCCGAGTTCCACCAGCTGCTCGAAGCTCGGCAGACCGGACTGTGGCTGCTCATCGTTGGCATTCTTGGCGCGGCGCACCGAACGCGTGACCCCGAAGAACTCCATGGTGAAGCGATGGATGTCGAGCGGGTTGGCGGTGCGCAGTTCAATGTCGCGGCGCAGGATATGGCGAATATCGTCGATCCAGCGGGCGTCGAGCGGCTCACTGGTGGCGATCACCACGCGCTCGCGGTCGACCTCAACCGGCAGGATCCGGAAGCGCTGCGCATAGGCGTGCGAGAACAGGTTCGTCACCGCGGCGACGTCGACCTTGGTCGGGTCGATGCGCAGGTAGGGCACCCGCGCGCTGTCCGCCAACCACTGGGTCAGGCGCTCCAGGCTGAGCTCGGTGCCGGCCTTGTCATGGCTGGCCAGCTTCAGGTTGGCCAGCAGCACCAGCGGGTGGACCTCGATCTGCGATTTGCCGGATTTGGCCGCGCCGCGCGCGCGCAGCGCCTCCTTGGCGTCGATCAGACCGTCGTCCTGCAGCAGCGCCAGCACGCTGTCCAGCGCCAATCTGCCGGCGGGCAGGCGCGAACCCTCGCTGTCGGCGGTCGGGCTCGAAGGGCGGCGGACGTGGCTCATGCGGGCTGGGGCCTTAGAGGCGAGGCTGCTCTCGGGCAGCGAAATTTCCGCCGCTATACTAGCGCGCTTGCCCGCACTGACCCGGTGATTCATGACGGCTGAAGCCGCGAAACTGCTCACATTCCAGGAACTCATCCAGCGCCTGAACGCCTACTGGGCGGCCCAGGGCTGCGTGCTGATCCAGCCGCTTGATCTGGAGGTCGGTGCAGGCACCTTTCACCCCGCGACCTTCCTGCGCGCGCTCGGCCCCGAGCCGTGGAATGCCGCCTATGTGCAGCCCTCGCGCCGCCCCACCGACGGCCGCTACGGCGAGAACCCGAATCGTCTTCAGCATTACTATCAGTTCCAGGTGGTGATGAAGCCCAACCCCGACCACATCGTCGAGCTGTATTTCGACTCCCTGAAAAGCCTCGGAGTCGATCCGCTGGTCCACGACCTGCGTCTGGTCGAGGACAACTGGGAGTCGCCGACGCTCGGCGCCTGGGGCCTCGGCTGGGAGGTCTGGCTGAACGGCATGGAGGTCACCCAGTTCACCTATTTCCAGCAGGCCGGCGGCATCGAGTGCCGTCCGGTGACCGGCGAGATCACCTACGGGCTCGAGCGCCTGTGCATGTACCTGCAGAACTGCGACAACGTCTATGACCTGGTCTGGACCTATGGGCCCGACGGTGCGCCGGTGACCTATGGCGATGTGTTCCTGCAGAACGAACGTGAGCAGAGCGCCTACAACTTCGAACACGCGAACGTCGAAGAACTCTTTCATCGCTTCGACGCCTGCGAAGCCGAGGCCCTGAAGCTGGTCGAGGCCGGCCTGCCGCTGCCCGCTTACGACCAGGTCTGCAAGGCCAGCCACTGCTTCAATCTGCTGGATGCGCGCCGAGCCATCAGCGTCACCGAGCGGCAGCGCTACATCCTGCGCGTGCGCAACCTGTCCAAAGGCGTGGCCGAGGCCTATCACGCGCAGCGCGAGAAGCTCGGATTTCCGGGGCTGAAAGACCCCGCCGAGCGTGCAAAGCTGGGCCTTGCGGCGTTCGGCGCCGCAGCGCAGGAGATCGCCCCATGAGCGCCGTCAGCCTGCTGATCGAACTCGGCACGGAAGAGCTTCCGGTCAAGGCGCTGCCTGAGCTGGCGGCCGCCTTTGCCGGCGGTATCGTTGCCGGTTTGGACAAGCGCGGCGTCACCCACGGCGCAGCCCGCACCCTTTACAGCGCGCGCCGCTTGGCGGTGCTGGTGGAAGCGGTCGTTGCCGAACAGCCGGAGCAGCGCTCCGAAGTGCTCGGCCCGTACTTGAACATCGGTCTGGATGCCGACGGCAATCCGACGCCGGCGCTGAAGGGCTTCGCGCAGAAGAGCGGCGTCGACTGGAGCGCGCTTGAACGCGCCACCGACAGCAAGGGTGAACGCTTCGTTGCGCGCTCGGTCAAGCCCGGCGCGCGCACCGCCGATCTGCTGGACGCGCTCCTCGCCGAAGCGCTGAAGGCCATGCCTATCCCGAAGCCGATGCGCTGGGGCAGCCATGAGTACGGCTTTGCCCGGCCCGCGCACTGGCTGGTCGTGCTGCTTGGCGACCAGGTGGTGCCGGCCTCGACGATGGGCCTGAGCTCCGACCGGATGAGCCGCGGACACCGCTTCCACCACCCGAAGTCGGTGTGGATTGCGCGTCCCGAGGACTACATCGACGCCCTCCGCGCCGCATACGTGCTGGTCGATGCCGACGAGCGCCGCGATCGCATCCGCGAGCAGGTGCTGGCTGCGGCCGAAGCCTGCGGCGGCGTCGCTCGTATCGATGCCGGCATCCTCGAAGAAGTGCAGTGCCTGAACGAATGGCCGCAGCCCATCACCTGCAGCTTCGAACGCGATTTCCTGCGCGTGCCGCAGGAGGCGCTGATCGCCACCATGGAGGCCAACCAGAAGTTCTTCCCGGTCTTGAGCCACGACGGCACGCTGACCGAGCACTTCATCGGCATCGCCAACATCCAGTCGAAAGACCCTTCGGAAGTCCGCAAGGGCTACGAGCGGGTGATCCGGCCTCGTTTTGCCGACGCGCGATTCTTTTTTGACGAAGACCTGAAGCAGGGCTTGGCCTCGATGAATGAGGGCCTGCAGACCGTTACGTATCAGCAGAAGTTGGGGTCTTACGCCGACAAGGTGCAGCGCATTGCCGCGCTTGCGCGTCAGCTGGCGCCGGCCTTTGGCGTCGACCTTGAGCTCGCCGAGCGCGCGGCGGTCTACTGCAAAGCGGACCTGCAGTCGCGCATGGTCGGCGAGTTTCCCGAGCTGCAGGGCATCGCCGGCCGCTACTACGCGGAAGCCGCCGGCGAGCCGACGGAGCTTGCGGCGGCGCTGGATGAGATCTACATGCCGCGCTTTGCCGGGGACTCCATCGCGCCGTCGAAGCTGGGCCAGCTGCTGGCAGTGTGCGAGCGGCTGGACGCGCTGGCGGGTGGGTTTGCTGCGGGGCTGAAGCCGACCGGGAATAAGGACCCGTTTGCGCTGCGGCGGAACGCGCTGGGGTTGGCGCGGACGTTGATTGAAGGTGACGTTGAGCTCAATCTGCCCAGCGCAGTAAAGGCGGTTGCTGACGAAATTGGCTTCGCCATGTCGAGCGCAAACCTGGCGGAAAAGCAGAGAGCGGCGCAAAAGGCCGGAGAATCGGGTCTTGAGATCAAAGGCATGTTGTCTGGCCACGCGTCCCGAAGCCTTCGTGAAGATGAGGAGGTCATCGACTTCATCTTCGACCGTCTGCGCAGCTACTACGCCGACCAAGGCGTGCCGGCCCAACAGTTCGAAGCCGTGCTCGAACTCAAACCCGCCACGCTTACCGACTTCGACGCGCGCCTGAAAGCCATCGCCGAGTTCGCCCAGCTGCCCGAAGCCGCTGCACTCGCCGCCGCCAACAAGCGCATTCGCAATATTCTCAAAAAGAACGAAGCTGAGCTGCCGGCAACGGTCGATACAGAATTGTTCGAGGGCGAGCACGAACGCGCGCTGCACGCGGCCACCGAGGCCGCCATCGCCGACACCGATCCGCTGCTGGCCGCCCGCGACTACATCGGCGTGCTGCGTCGCCTGGCTGAGCTGCGGCCGCAGGTCGACGCCTTTTTCGACGGCGTGATGGTGATGGCCGAAGACTTGGCCGTGCGCGGCAACCGGCTGGCCCTGCTGAAGCGGCTGTCGGATCGCTTTCTGGCGGTGGCGGACGTTTCGCAGCTGGCGGCGGGTTGAAGCGGTCTTGATGTCTGCGCAGCTTTCCATGAGACCGCCGATGGATCGAGCCGGCGGGTCAAGACCCGCCCTGCATGCTCGCGGGCGGTGGCTTCTGCTTCGGCTTTCGGGGGCAGGAGCCCACGCTTTGAAAGTGACTCGGGCAGCCCGCAGGGCAGACCGAACGCTCTGTATGCGCGAGTCAACGACTCTTCGGAAGATGCGGCGAGTCTGTAGCCCGCGCCGTTGGGCTTCGCTGCGCTCAGCGCCAACCTACCCAAGCGCGGCCGGCGCGCACGTACGGCTCATCGCGCAGGATCGCCTCGACGGCAGACGCGCTCGCATGAGTGCGGACCCCCGTCGCGCCGCGCGCCCACAGGCCGCCTACGCATGAGCGACCGCCTCCACGACACCCTGAAAACCGTCTTCGGCCACAGCCAGTTCCGCGGCCCGCAGCAGGCCATCGTCGAGCACCTGGTGGCCGGCAACGATTGCGTGGTGCTGATGCCGACCGGTGGCGGCAAGTCGCTGTGCTACCAGCTGCCGGCGCTGCTGCGCGAGGGCGTGGGCGTGGTCATTTCGCCGCTTATCGCGCTGATGCAGGATCAGGTCGAAGCCCTGCGCCAGCTCGGCGTGCGCGCGGCCTATCTCAATTCGAGCCTGGACGCCGGAGCTGCCTCTGCGGTCGAGACGGACCTGCTCAACGGCGAGCTGGACCTGCTCTACGTTGCGCCCGAGCGCTTGCTCACCGGGCGCTTTTTGAATTCGCTCGGTCGCGTAAAGATCGGCCTGTTTGCGATCGATGAGGCGCACTGCGTATCGCAGTGGGGCCACGATTTTCGACCCGAGTACCGCGAGCTGAACCTGCTGCACGAGCGCTGGCCCGACGTGCCGCGCGTCGCGCTCACCGCCACGGCGGACCCGCCGACCCAGCGTGAGATCGTCGAGCGGCTGGCGCTCACCGAAGCCAAGCAGTTCATCACCAGCTTCGATCGGCCGAATATTCGCTACCGCATCGCTTACAAGCAGAACGCCAAGCGCCAGCTCAGCGACTTTCTCGATCGCCATCGCGGCGAAACCGGCATCGTCTACGCGATGACCCGCAAGCGCGTGGAGGAGACCGCCCAAGCACTGCAGCAGCTGGGCCACACCGCCTTGCCCTACCACGCCGGCATCGACGGCTCGATCCGCGCCACCAACCTGCGCCGGTTCCTGCGCGAGGACGGCGTGGTGATGGTGGCGACGATCGCCTTCGGCATGGGCATCGACAAACCCGACGTGCGCTTCGTCGCCCATATCGATCTGCCGCGCTCGATGGAAGGCTACTACCAGGAAACCGGCCGCGCCGGCCGCGACGGCGCCGCCGCCGAGGCCTGGCTGCTGTACGGACTGGGCGATGTGGTCAATCAGGCGCAGATGATCGAGCGCTCGGAGTCGTCCGAGGAGCGCAAGCGGGTCGAGCGACGCAAGCTCGACCAGCTGCTGGGCTTCTGTGAATCCACCCGCTGTCGCCGCCAGGTGCTGCTGGAAGGCTTCGGCGAAAAGTACCTGACACCCTGCGGCAACTGCGACAACTGCCTGGAGCCCGCCGATACCTGGGACGGCACCGTCGCGGTGCAGAAGGCGCTGTCCTGCATCTATCGCACCGGGCAGCGATTCGGCGTCGGCCATCTGATCGACGTGCTGCGCGGCGCCGACCACGAGCGCATTCGCCAGCACGGCCACGCGCAGCTGAGTGTCTATGGCCTCGGCCGTGATCTCGACGAGGCCACTTGGCGCAGCGTGTATCGGCAGGTCCTTGCCGCCGGTTTTGCGGTAATCGATATCGACGGCTTCGGCGCGCTGCGCCTGACTGACGCCAGCCGCGCGGTGCTGCGCGGCGAAGAGCCCATCCGCCTGCGCCGCGATCCGGAAGTGGCCAAAGGACGCCGCAGCGCCAAGCCCGGCGGCGCGCGCAAGAGCCCGATCGAATTCGCCGATCCCGATATGGAAGCGCGCTTTCTCGCTCTGCGTGAACTGCGCTCCACGCTCGCTAAAGAACAGAACGTCCCGGCCTACGTGATCTTCCACGACAGCACACTGCACGCGATTGCCGAAGCTGACCCGCAGGACCTCGATGAGCTCGGCGAAATCCAGGGCCTCGGCGCGCGCAAGCTTGATCGCTACGGCGAGGCCGTGCTGCAGGCATTGGCGGAGCTGTAGCGCCGCTCTTCGCTCCGGGCTCGATGGGGTTTGACGCAGCGCGCGCCTGCGCTGGTAGCATGCTTGCTTGCTTGCTTGACGCAGACGCAGACGCAGGAGTCTGCGTCTGCACGAATGTCTGCGGTGGGGCGTGCGCTCGAAAGTGCACTCCACTCCACTGCACCGGCTCGGGCTCGGGCTCGGGCTGCTGGGGCTGCAGCCGGCGCCAACGCTGGCACACTGCTCGGCCTGCGTTGCACAGCCTCTCCCGAGCCGACCATGCCCACGCTGCCAACCGCTGAACTGCGCTTTCGTTTCGCTACCGCCGCGGATGCGGAGGCCATCGCCGACCTTGTCGAGAGCGGCTACCGCGGCGAGCGCAGCCGCGCGGGCTGGACCACCGAGGCCGATCTGCTCGACGGCAAGCGCACCAGCGTCGAGGGCGTGCTTGAGGTACTGACCGATCCGGCCAGCTGCATTCTGCTGGGCGAGGTCGAGCGCGAGCCCGCGCACCCACGCGATGGGAAGGGCGATCGGAACATCGGGCGCGAACTTCTTGCCAGCGCGCAGCTGGAGCGCACGCCGGGCTTTGCGTATTTCGGCATGTTCTCGGTGCGCCCGGGCCTGCAGAACGCTGGCATTGGCCGGCGCATGCTGGCTGAGGCCGAGCGCATCGCTTTTGCCGACTGGGGCCTTGCGGAGATGCGCATGAGCGTGATCGAGCAGCGCGCCGAGCTGATCGCCTGGTACGAACGCCGCGGCTATGCGCGCACCGGCGAATATTTGCCGTTTCCGTATGGCGATGAGCGGTTCGGCCTGCCGAAGCGTGCGGATCTGCGCTTTCAGATTCTGCGCAAGTCCTTGGATCAAGCGCGCCCGGTCGCTCGCCTGCAGGCCCCTGCCTGCTTCCCCAAGACTTGACCCGGACGCTCGACCGTACTTCTCGCAGGTTTCTAGTCCCAGAGCGTTTCCATCCCGGTCAGCAGGGCGGCATAGCGGTCAGGCGCCAGCGATTCGATGATGTGGAAGCCGGGGCGTGCGGTGTTGCGCTCGGCGTGCGAGCTGTCGGCCTTGCCGAGGCTGTCGAGCAGCACCCGCACGCGCGGCGTGCCCAGCGTGCTGCCGCGGCGGAACACCAGGGCGATTTCCTGGCTCTCAAGGCGCACCAGGCCGCCCGGCGGATAGACCCCGACGTGGTTGATGAAGCGCAGCGCGAGGTCCGCATCGATATTCGCCGAGCGCTGCTGGAACATCACCCGCAGCGCCTCGGTGAGGTCAACGGCGCCGCGGTAGGCGCGCGGCCGCACCAGCGCGCAGTAGGTGTCGACCAGCGCCAGCAGGCGCGCACCCAGCGACAGCTGCCGACCCATCTGCTGATGCGGATAGCCATTGCCGTCGAGGCGTTCGTGATGGTGCATCACGGCCTCCAGCCAGATCGGATCGTTGATGCCGGAGCGCTGGAGCACCTCGGCGCTTGCCAGCGGGTGCTGGTGGATCATCCGCCGCTGCTGGGCGGTGGGTGGCGTTGTTTGCTGGTTGAGCTGCGCGGCCAGCGGCATCAGCGCGCAGTCGTAGGTGAGCCCGGCGCCAACCAGCGCCAGCCGCTGCTGTTCATCCAGCGCGATCAGGCTGCCGATCAGCTGGGCCAGTGCGCCGGAATACAGCGGCCGAGCGGTCACGCTGTCCTGCAGCGCGCCGAGCTGGATGTTGGCGATAGCGGCTTCAGGGTCTTTGTCGACCAGCGCGACCAGCCTCGCCCGCAGCGCCAGCAGTGGCGTCGCCAAGGCCTTGCCGTCGGCGGCCAGCATCCGCGCGAGCAGGTCGCGCAGCTCGTTGCGCAGCTCGCGCGTCTGTTCGCTGACGCTCTTGCTGGGCGCGGCGGCGGCGGTCGCCTGGCCAAAATCGGTCGCCTGCGCCGGCGCGGTGCTATTGCCGTAGCTGGCCTCGCTCTGATGGTCACGCGCGAAGCCTCGCTCCAGCAGCGAAGTGCGCATGCTCGGGCTTTCAACGACGAAGCCGGCTTCGAGCAGCAGCACGCCTTCGCTGTCATAGACCGAGACAGGCAGCGGTTTGCGCAGCTGGACTTCGTAGGGTTGGATCGGGCGCATGCACAAGCTCCGGGGCCGGCGCGGGGCTCTGATAGCGGGCTCCGGCGCTTGGGCGTGGCGTGCAAGATACACACCTCGTCGAGTTCTGCGGGCGCTAGCAGCGCGGGTGCCGCCGCTGCGCGCCCGTTGGGCGCGTCACTTTGGGGCACGCTCTGCGCACGGCCTTGCGGGCTGCGCGCGCGCAAGATCCCGATCGAAACAGCTTCTGTTTTGCTCTGCGGCAGATCAGGCGCGGTGCGGCTCAGGTCGCTGGCGCGGCAGCCATGGCGCGCGCGCAGCGCCGATAAAGCCCGAGCGCCCTTGTCGATGAGCTGCAAAAACGCGCTCCACCTCGGCTGGCCCGCTCGCTGGCCGCAGCCCGGATGCAGGCGGAACCGCTGCGGCGCTCGTGATCGGCATGCGCTGCGCTCAGCTCGCTCCGGTGGCGGGCGCAGCGGCCCCTGTGGGTTGGCATCAAGCCTGAGATGTGTGCGACTTTTCGCGCTCGGGCTTAGCGCCGGCTTGACCTTTGCCGCAACCGATCAGGAGAAACGCGCATGGATTCCGCACTGCCTGCGGCGGTCAGCGCCCGCCTGCACCTGCAGCTGGCGACGCTGGAGCGGGCCGGTATTGCCCCCCTGCAGGCGCTGGCCATGCTGGAACTTCCCGCCTCTGAGCAGGGCCGCGCGCGGCAAGCAAAGCAGCTGCTGGAAGCCGGCCAGCCGCTGGCCTTGGCCGGACGGCTGGCGGGGCTGTTCACGCCGCTTGAAGCCGCCGTCATCGCCGCGGCCTGCGTCGGCGGCAGCCCGGCGCTGGCGCATCAGCGCCTCGGCGAGCGCGCCAACACCCGCGCGGCGCAGGCCAAGGCGCTGCGCAGCCGCCTGCTGCTGCCTGCATTCGTGCTGCTGCTTGCGCTGCTGGTGATGCCGCTGCCCGCGCTGGTGGCGGGCAGCCTGAGTCCGGTCTGGTATCTGGGGCGCATCGTCCTGCTCGGCGCCGCTGCGGCGGGGCTGTTTCACCTCGGTCGCGAACTCTACCGGCGCCAGCAGGCGGCCGAAGACTGGCCGCTGCGGGCCGAGCTCGAAGGTCTGCTGCTGTTGCTCCCGCTGCTCGGCCCGCTGACTGTGCGCACCCAGGCGCAGCGTTTCTTCGAGAACCTCGGGCTGCTGCTGGAATGCGGTTTGCCGGCCGTCGATGCGGTGCGCTGGGCGGCCTCGACCCTGCGTATCCAGCGCATCCGCGAAGACTTTGAATCCGCGCTGCCGGCGCTCGCCGCGGGCAGCAGCCTGCATGCCGTGGCCGAGAGCTGGCGCTATCTCGGTGATCGCACGGTGCTTGGCACGCTCGCCACGGGCGAAGGCAGCGGGCGCGTGCCCGAGCTGCTGCAGCGCTATGCCGCGCAGGAAGCAACCCAAGTCAGCGATCGCGTTGAGGCGCTGGCGACCTGGCTGCCGCGGCTGCTTTACGCCGCGCTGGCATTGGGCCTCGCCTGGTCGATGATCAGCGGCTTCGCGAGCCTGCTGCGGCGAACGATTGAGTGAGTCCCGCGCGGGCTGGGCCGCTGCGGGCCGCGCAGCGGGCGGAGTCGGCGTCGGTGCGGCACTCGATCCGAGCGGGCTTCAACCGCGCCTGCCCTGACAGCGGACATCGCGCGCACGGATGGCCTTCAGCCGGGCAGCGTGCGGCAGCCCAGCGCGGCCAGCAATCCGTGAACGGCCGGGATCTGCGCCATCCACGGCGCCGCAAGCGTCAGCAGGCCGGCGCTGATCACCAGCGCAGCCGCGGCACGGCGCGCGCCGGGTCGCCGCAGCCAGCGCATCGCCCGCGCGCCGCTGTAGGTCAGCGGCAGCATCAGCGGCAGAGTGCCGAGCCCGAACGCGGCCATGATCAGGCCGCCCTGCAGCGCATCGGCCGACAGCCAGGCCGCACTGAGCAGGGTCAGGCTCAAGCCGCAGGGCAGCCAGCCCCACAGCAGGCCGAGGCCGATCTGCTTGGCCGCCGTATCGGCCGGTATCAGCCGCCGCTGCAGCGGCGCCAGCCGCTGCCACAGCAGGGCGCCGGGTTTTGCCAGCGGGTTGAAGGCGAGCCGCGGCAGCAAAATGCGCAGGCCCACCAGCACCAGCACCGCGCCTACCAGCATGCGTGCGCCGAGCAGCAGTGTGTCGCTGCGCAGCAGGCCGAACAGCGTGCTGCCGACGCCACCGACCACTGCCCCGGCCAGCACATAGCCACCCACCCGGCCGAGATTGCTGCGCAGCGCCAGCGGCCAGGCCGGGCTGCTGCCGCCGCTGACCGCCACGCCGGCGGCGATGCCGCCGCACATCGCCAGGCAGTGCACGCCGCCGAGCAGGCCGGCCAGCAGCGCCGCGCCGATGCTCAGCCAGTCAATCGGCATCGGCGCGCGGCGTTGGCTGCTGCGGCGGGTGTGCGCCTGGATCCGCGCCGGTGTGCGGCTCGGCGGCGTCGCTGTCGGGCCTCGTGCCGGCCGCGGCTGCGTTCGCTGCGTCGGGCGTTGATGCTGCGGCGGCTCTGTTCGACGCGTCGGGCGACGATACCGCCGCTGCTCTGGTCGAGGCGTCGGGCGTTGATGCTGCGGCGCTGGCCGCCTCGCGCTGTGCGCGCAGCGCGCCCGTCGAGCGCGGCTCCGCTTCGTTGTGATCCTCGGCGAGGATCTCGATGGCGGGGGTGTCGAGGTCGTCGAACTGGTCGCGCCGGACCGCCCAGAAAAACGCCCACACGGCGATGCCCAGCAGCACCAGGCTGACCGGTATCAGGTAGATCAGCACGCTCATGGCGTCGCGCCTGCGCTGACTAAGGGCGCAGGTTCGTGCGCAGATGGCGGGCGCGGCACGCGCTGCAGGCGCAGCGCGTTGGCGGTGACCAGCAGCGAGGAGCCGGCCATGCCCAGCGCGGCGATCCAGGGGGTGACCCAGCCGGCCGCGGCGAACGGCAGGGCGATCAGGTTGTAGAGCAGCGCCCAGGCCAGGTTCTCGCGGATCACCCGGCGCGTGCGGCGGGCCAGCGCGATGCACTGCGGCAGCCGCAGCAGGCGTTCGCCGCCAAGCACGATGTCGGCCGCGCGATGCGCGAGCGGCGCACCGCCCGACAGCGCGATCGAGACGTCGGCGCCGGCCAGCACCGGGCCGTCGTTGATGCCGTCGCCGAGCATCAGCACCCGATGGCCCTGCGCCTGCAGCGCGCGCAGGCGCGCCAGCTTGGCTTCCGGGGTGGCGCGCGAGGTGTGGCGCGCGATGCCAAGCTCCGCGGCGGCTGCCGCTACGGCGGGCTCTGAATCACCGCTCAGGATCTCCAGCGTAAGACCCAGTGACTTGAGCGCCGCCACCGCGTCTGCCGCATCGGCGCGCGGGGCGTCCTCCAGCTCGAAGCGGGCGTAGGCACGCTGGCCGTCGCCCAGCCAGATCGCGCTGTCGTCCTCACTGCGGCCGGCGGCAAAGCGGGCGTGGCCGATGCGCATGAGGCTGCCATCGATGAGCGCTTCCACGCCTGAGCCTGCGACTACGTGCAGCGCCTCGGCGTGGGCCGCTGCGCTGCCGGCGAAGGCCCGCGCCAGCGGATGGCCGGCATCGCGCTCGAGCGCGGCGGCGCAGGCGCGCACGCGCGCTTCGTCAAGTTCGCCGAGCAGCTCAAGGCTGCGGATCTGTGGCTGGCCGGTGGTCAGGGTGCCGGTTTTGTCCAGCAGCACGGTGTCGATTTCCGCGAGGTCGCTCAGCGCGTCGCCGCGCAGCGGCAGCGCGCCGAGCCGGGTTAGGGCGTTGCCGGCGGTCGACAGCGCCGCCGGTATCGCCAGCGACAGTGCGCACGGGCAGCTCACCACCAGCACCGCCAGCGCGACCTCGAAGGCGCGCTCGGGCGCCAGCTGCCACCACACCCAGAAGGTGACTGCGGCGATCACCACCAGCGCCGCGACGAAATGGCCGGCGATCCGATCGGCCAGCTGGGCGACCTTTGGCCGCTGGTTCTGGGCGCGCTCGACCAGCTGCATCAGGTGCGAGAGCCGGGTGTCCTGGCCGGTGCGGGTGACCCTGAATTCAAGCGGGCTGCGGCGGGCAATGCTGCCGGCGAATACCGGCTCGCCCGCGCGCCTGTCAACGGCGCTGGATTCGCCGCTGAGCAGGGCCTCGTCGAGTTCAGCGGCGGCCGACAGCAGCTCGCCGTCGGCGGGCAGCGCTTCGCCGACCGGCACCCGCACGCGGTCCTGCGGGGCCAGGCTGGCCAGCGGCACCTGGCTGGCCACGTCGCCTGCGTCCAGACGCCAGGCCAGCGCCGGACGCGCCTGAGCCAGCGCATCCACCGCGGCGTTGGCGCGCTGTCGGGCCATTCGCTCCAGATAGCGCGCCACCAGCAGGAAGAACACGAACATGACCGCCGCGTCGTACCAGACGTGGACGCCGCCGCGCAGGGTTTCGATCAGGCTGGCGAAGTAGGCCAGCAGCACCGAGCTGCCGATCAGGGTGTCCATGCCCAGTCGGCGCTGGTGCAGCTCGCGCGCCATCCCGGACAAAAACGGCCAGCCGGAATAGAACACCACCGGTGCCGACACGCCGAAGGTGACCCAGCGGAAAAAATCGCGCGTGGGCACCGCCATCTCGTTGGCGAAATCCAGGTACAGGGCTTCGGCGAACATCATCGCCTGCAGCGTGCCGAGGCCGGCCACGCCCAGCCGCAGCAGCAGCTGGCGACGCTCCTGTCGACGGGCGCGCTCCAGCCCTTCGCCGGGCGACAGGTGCGGGCTGTAGCCCAGCGCCGCCAGCCGCTCAAGCACCGCCGACAAGCGCAGCTGCAGCGGCTGCCAGCGCAGGCTCACGCGCCCGCTGATCGCGTTCACCGAGACTTCGTCGACGCCGGGCAGCTGGCCGATCGCGCGGTCGATCAGCCAGGCGCAGGCGGCACAGCGCATGCCCTCGACGATCAGGGTGATCTCACGTTTGCCGTCGGCGCCGGCCGCCGTCGGCTCGAGCGCGCGGCTGTGCTCGCGCAGCACGTCTTCGCGGTCGTAGGCGCTGTAGTCCTGCGCCTGCGGGTCGACCCGGCGGCCCAGGCTTTCGCGCAGGCGGTAGTAGTCGGCCAGGCCGGCGCGATCGATCCACCCGGCCGCGCCGGCGCAGCCCGCGCAGCAGTAGGACTGGGTTTTGCTCTTGACCACGGCCTGCACCGGGTCGGCGGGCAGGGGCTCGCCGCAGTGATGGCAGCAGGCGGCGCGCATGTCCATGGCTGGGCTCAGCGCGTCGCTGCCAGCAGCGGTGCCAGCGCGCTGTCGACGGCGCCGGGATCGAGGCGACCGCCCACCCGCCAGCTGGTGTCCTCGGCGGACAGCTCGATATTCCAGGCTTGGCCGGCCGCATTCAGCACGCGCCCGTGCCAGGCATCGTTGCCGCGGACCAGCGGCACCTGCAGATCGCGGCTGGCGCGTCCGGCGTGCAGCAGCTGCAGTTTCAGTCGGGGCGGCAGGCTCTCAAGCCCGTCGAGCTGCACCTGCACCGCGCCGGTTTCGGCATCGATGGTCAGGCGCCCGCTCAGGCCGAGCTCGATCGCGCGGCGGTCGGCGTCCAGATTGGCGTTCTGGATCTGCAGGGTGCGGGTGACGACATCCGGCACCGCGTCGGTGCTGCCGGAGTTCAGCGCGATCATCAGCGTGCTGGTGCCGGCGACCACCGCGCACAGCGGCAGCCCGATCATCATCCACACCATCGGTTCGCGAAACCACGGGCGTTCAACGACGGGGGTATTGCTCACTTGGTCTCTCCAGGGAGTCAGGGCTGCAGCGCAGAGGCAAGGGTAAGCGGCGCGCGCGCTGTGGGCTTGAGGTCGATCAATCCGCGCGTGAAGGGCTCACGTGTGAAGGGCCGGCGCATGAAGGGCGTGCTTATTGAAAGCCCGCGGGTCAGGGCCCGGCGGCTGGATGCGCCGCCGGCCGAAGCTGTTGCCCGCAGACGTCGGCGGCCTCGAACTCGCCGCCGATCCAGCTGCCGCGCACCTGCAGATCGTGCCCCAGCAGAACCAGATCGGCGCGCGCGCCGGGGCGCAATTGTCCGTAGTCGTCGGCCACGCCCATCACTTCAGCGGGATAGGTGCTGGCCATGCGCAGCGCCTCGTCCAGCGGCAGATCGAGCAGCTGCACGCAGTTGCGCACCGCTGTCGCGAGATCAAGCTGGGCGCCGGCCAGCACGCCGTCGGCGGTCTGCAGGCGGCCGTCCTTGACCTCGATGCGGCGGCCGTAGAGTTCGAAGTTCGACTGCTCCGACCCCAATGAGGGCATGGCGTCGCTGACCAGAAAACAGCGCCCACGCGGCTTGCAGCGCAGCGTCAGCCGCAGCGCGGCAGCATGCAGATGGTGGCCGTCGACAATCAGCCCGCAGGCGCTGTGCGGGTCGAGCAGGGCCGCGCCGACCGGGCCGGGCGCGCGCCCGGCCAGCGGCGGCATCGCGTTGAACAGATGGGTGAAACCTGCGAGCCCGGCCGTCAGCGCAGCCTGCACCTGCTCAAAGGTGGCCGCGGTATGGCCGGCGAATACCCGCACGCCGGCTTCGCTCAAAGCCGCGATGAGCCGCGGCTCGACCTGTTCAGGCGCCAGCGTCAGCAGCAGCGGACCGTGGTGTGCGGCCAGCAGGCGCTGCACTTCGGCCTGGTCAAGCGCGCGGAAATGCTCGGGCGCGTGCACGCCGCAGCGCTCGGGCGAAAGATGCGGACCCTCCAGATGCAGGCCCAGCAGGCCGGCCAGGCCGAGCTTCAGCGCTTCGGCAACCGCCACCTGCGCCTGGGCGGTGCGTTCAGGGCTGTCGCTGATCAGCGTCGCGAGCAGCGCGGTGGTGCCGAAGCGACGATGCGCGCGGGTGATTGTGGTGAGGGTGTCGAGGCTGGGCGCATCGTTGAACAGCGCGCCGCCGCCGCCGTTGGCCTGCAGATCGATGAAGCCCGGGGCGAGCAGGCACTCCGCCAGTTCGCGCCGCGGCAGCGCGGCAAACTCGCCCAGCGCGCGCTTGGGCGGCAGCGCCAGGATGCGGCCATCGCGGTGGACTAGGGCCAGGTCATCGCGCAGGCCCTCCGGCGCCAGCAGGCGCGCGGGCAGCAGCAGTTCCGCAGCCGCTTCGATCACATCGTTGATCACATCAATGACGCCACTGCGCGAAAGCCCGGAGCCGGCAGTGTAGCCGGCGCAAAAAATTACGCCGCAGCGGCCTTCCTTGGCTGCTGCGGCGCTCCGGGGGGATCGAATAGGTGGCCGCCTGGGGGGGCGGCCGGCGCGTGCTGGGGGAGACACGCGCGGGGGACACATCTGTACCAACGGGTTAAGGCGCGGCTTGGCGGCAGCCGTGGCGCCAATGGTTTACGGTCAGTTCAGTTTCGCGCGGCTTTGAGCGGCTTTTCACGGCCTTGGCTGACCCGACACCGACCGCAGCGCCGGTCGCGGTCGGTGTGGTTCGCAGCTGGCGAACCTTCGTCACGGTGAGCTCGCGCCGACCGGCCATTACTGTCCACCCGCTTGCCGGAGCGCGTCACCGGCAAAAGCCCCGCGCCCTCCACACCTGCTGAACCGAGACACACGCCCCAACACCCGAACCCTTGACGCCGGAGTCGGGGAAAGCGTCTTCTGCGCGACCCGCCAAGCAAGGCGCTGGCGAACCGGGTTGAATCCCAGCGTGAAGCGCAGTGAGTTGCCATGCCTGGCCCTCTTGACGTGAGACAGAGCCCATCAAACATGCGACGCGCGCAGCCCAGCCGCGTTCTGCCCCCAGATCTCCAACACCGTTGCCTGTCGTTGCTGCAGGTGGCTCCATCCGGGTCTTCAAGTCTTGAGCTACCTTCTGTTTGCTGCCGGTCTGGTTCTGCTGGTGCTGGGCGCTGATCTGCTGGTTCGCGGCGCCAGCCGGCTTTCGCTCTCGTTTGGTATCTCGCCGTTGGTGGTGGGGTTGACCGTCGTAGCCTTCGGCACCAGTGCGCCGGAGCTCGCGGTGTCGGTGCAGGGCGCGATGAGCGGCGAGGGCGATATCGCCATCGGCAACGTGGTCGGCAGCAACATCTTCAACGTGCTGTTCATTCTCGGCATCTCGGCGATGATCACGCCGCTGCTGGTGCACCGGCAGATCGTGCGCAAAGAAGTCCCGATCATGGTCGGCCTGTCCGTGCTGCTGTGGGTGCTGTCCGTAGACGGCGCGCTTGGATTCTTCGATGGCGTGCTGCTGTGCTCGCTGCTGGTGACCTATGTCGGCATTTTGTACTGGCAGAGCCGGCGCGCCGGCGCTGAGGAGCCGGGCGATGAGCTGCCGACGGGCGGGCCGTGGCTGGATCACACCTGGATGCAGCTGCTGCTCATCCTCGCTGGCCTAGGGATGCTGGTGCTGGGCTCGCACTGGCTGGTTGCTGCGGCGATCGAGTTCGCGCAGCGCATGGGTATCAGCGAGCTGGTGGTCGGGCTGACCATCGTCGCCGCCGGGACATCGCTGCCCGAGGTCGCAACCTCAATCATCGCGGCGCTGAAGGGCCAGCGCGACATCGCCGTCGGCAACGTCGTCGGCAGCAACATTTTCAATATCCTGGCGGTGCTCGGTATTTCGACGGTGGCCGCACCCGGCGATATCGCGGTGGCTTCGTCGGCTCTGCGTTTCGATATTCCAGTGATGATCGCGGTGGCCATCGCCTGCCTGCCGGTGATGTTCAACGATTACCGCATCGAGCGCTGGGAGGGCACGCTGTTTTTCGGCTACTACATCGCCTACACCACGTGGATCGTGCTGTACGCCCAGCAGCACGCCATCCTCGATGAATACGGCTTGGTCATGCGCTGGGTTGTTCTGCCGCTGACCGGAGTCACCCTGGCAGTGCTGGCCTCCCGCGCTTACCGGGCCCGCCATCTGCACGCGCGCAAGCACTGAGAACTGCCCGAACTTCAGCCACTCGGGGGCGGATGTCGCCCGGATCGAATAGCCGCCTGTTCTGAGGCGCAGGCGAGACCGAGCCGCGCGCTGACTGCCCACGCACGTGCAGTCGCTAAACTTGGCAGCCGTATTCACGCTGGAGCCTGCCCATGAAAACCCGTGCCGCCGTTGCGTTCGAAGCCGGCAAGCCGCTCAGCATCGAAACGGTTGACCTCGAAGGCCCACGCGCTGGCGAGGTGCTGGTCGAGATCAAGGCCACCGGGGTCTGCCACACCGACGAGTTCACCCGATCCGGCGCCGACCCCGAAGGCCTGTTCCCGGCCATCCTCGGCCATGAAGGCGCCGGCGTCGTGGTCGAAGTCGGCCCCGGCGTGAGGTCGCTGAAACCCGGCGACCACGTGATTCCGCTGTACACGCCCGAGTGCCGCGAGTGCGAGTACTGCCTGAACCCGAAAACCAACCTGTGTCAGGCGATCCGCAGCACGCAGGGGCAGGGACTGATGCCGGACGGCAGCAGCCGCTTCTCGATCAACGGCCGCCCCATCCACCACTACATGGGCACCTCGACCTTTTCGAATTTCACCGTCGCGGCCGAAATTGCGCTGGCCAAGATCCGCGAAGACGCACCCTTCGACAAGGTCTGCTACATCGGCTGCGGCGTCACCACCGGCATCGGCGCGGTCATCTTTACCGCCAAGGTCGAGGTCGGCTCGAAAGTGGTGGTGTTCGGCCTGGGTGGCATTGGTTTGAACGTGGTCCAGGGCGCGCGTCTGGCCGGGGCCGACATGATCATCGGCGTGGACTTGAATCCCGCCCGCGAGGCGATGGCGCGCAAGTTCGGCATGACTCACTTCGTCAACCCGCAAGAAGTCGAGGGCGACCTCGTGCCCTATCTGGTTTCGCTGACCAAGGGCGGCGCCGACTACACCTTCGAGTGCATCGGCAACACCCAGGTCATGCGGCAGGCGCTGGAATGTGCGCACAAGGGCTGGGGCACCAGCGTCATCATCGGCGTGGCGCCGGCGGGCGCCGAAATCAGCACCCGGCCGTTCCAGCTTGTTACGGGGCGCAACTGGCGCGGCAGTGCGTTCGGCGGCGCGCGCGGCCGCACCGACGTGCCGAAGATCGTCGACTGGTACATGGAGGGCAAGATCGATATCGATTCGCTGATCACCCACACGATGCCGCTGGAAAACATCAACGATGCGTTTGACCTGATGCATCGCGGCGAGTCGATCCGCTCGGTGGTGCTGTACTGATGGGCAGCACCGCCAACGCCCCGAGCGCTGCCGAAAAGCTTTCCGAGCAGCGCTGCTTCGGTGGCGTGCAGGGCTTCTACCGGCACCACTCCGCCGCCTGCAGCGGGCCGATGCGTTTCGGCGTCTTCACCCCTCCGCAGCCCGGCCCGCGGCCGCTGCTGATCTTCCTCGCCGGGCTCACCTGCACCGAAGAAACCTTCGCCATCAAGGCCGGCGCCCAGCGGCTCGCAGCAGAACTCGGCCTGGTGCTGGTCACCCCCGACACCAGCCCGCGCGGCACCGGCATCGATGCCGCCAGCGGCGACTGGGAGTTCGGCGAGGGCGCCGGGTTTTACCTTGATGCGACCAAGGCGCCGTATAGCGCGCGCTTCAACATGCAGCGCTACCTGCTCGATGAACTGCTGCCGGCGCTGGCGGCAAATTTCTCCGTCGATCTGCAGCGGTGCGGCATCTTCGGCCACTCCATGGGCGGCCACGGCGCGCTGACGCTTGCGCTGAAAAATCCCGGACGCTTCAAATCCTGCTCGGCGTTTGCGCCAATCGTCGCGCCGTCCCAGGTGCCCTGGGGCGAGAAGGCGTTTTCGCGCTACCTCGGCGAAGACCGCTCATGCTGGCGTGCGTATGACGCCACCGCGCTGATCGAAGACGGCCATCGTTTCGACGCTGAACTGCTGATCGATCAGGGGCTCGAGGACAAATTTCTTGCCGGGCAGCTCAAGCCCGAACTGCTTGAAGCCGCCTGCGCCAAGGCCGGCCAAGCCCTGAACCTGCGTCGACACGAGGGCTATGACCACAGCTACTGGTTTATCCAGAGCTGTGTCGAAGACCACCTGCGGCATCATGCGGCGGCCCTGCGCTAGGCCGACGAGCTTTCCTCTATGGGTGCATTCCGGCCAGGATGTTGCCCGCTGCCCGCTGCCCGCTGCCCGCCTCAAAGCTTTGGCCTCTTGCGCTGCTTCGGTGAAGGCGGGACAAACGGCTCAGTGGATGCGGGTTTGGCCTCGCGTCTCGCGCAGGTTGGCGCTGAGTGCAGTGAAGTCCAACGAACAGGCGCTTGAAGGATGCATGAGTCCAGGCTTGGATGCCGATGCCCTTGCTGGCAATCCGCAGCTTTGATCGGTGTCGGTGTCGGCGGCGCTGTGCTCGGGCGAAGTTGAACCGCCGTCGGGCCTCAGTGCGCTCAGCGCCAGCCCACGTTCAGAGCGCGCCCTCGCCGCCCTGTATTTCCCTCACTCGCATCGGCATCGAATCCACCGCATCGATCAGCGTTTGCAGCTGATCGGGCCCGGGCCGCACTGCTTTGAGCCCGCCGTCGAGCCCGATCAGGTGCAGGTTTCGTTCGCGCAGCTGAAATCGCTTCCTGAGTGCAGACGTCGAGACGTTCAGGGTGCTCTCTCCCACCGGCGCGGCGCCGCCCAGCCAGCGCAGGCGATCGTCATCGAGCCCCCAAACGCTGATACGCCGCGCTTCCAGCGGTGCCTGCAGCCGCTCGACTTCACGCGAGAGTGCGGCAGCGGCTTCGGGCGATTGGAAGCCGGTTGCCAACACCAGCCGGCGCTGCCACTGCTGCGCCGTGAGCCAGTCACTGGCCTTGGCGACGGACGCGGTGAGCATCAGCAGGCTCAGCAGGGCGAAGGTGGGGCGTGATCGCATGACGGTAGGCTCTCGGCGGCGGCGTAGCCCGGGTGTGAAACCGGGTGTGAAGCCGGACGCTGGTCTTGCCTGCGACTGCACGCGCCGATGAGGGGCCGCGCACTTGCCGCACGCACGTGTGGGTAGTTCCGAAGGCGCAGCCCTTGCTGCCGAGGACAGCAAGCGGCACCGCTGTTTGGCAGCGGCTGCCGTCAGCTCAATTGAAGTCCGAGGACTTCGCCTCGACTCGGCCCGAGGCCTTCGCCACGCCGCTGGCGCGAATGCTGGCGACGGCCTCGGCGTAGGCGGGCTCGACGTCTTCCGGGCTTTCCACGCCGAAGCCGAGCTCGCGGATACGGCCGTCGTGCAGGCCGTAGATCCAGGCGTGCACGCTCAAGCGCTGGCCGCGATCCCAGGCGTCGCGGACGATGGTGGTCTGGCAGACGTTGCCCACCTGCTCGAGCACGTTCAGCTCGCACAGGCGGGCGTGGCGCAGCGCGCCGGGTTCGGCCTCGGCAAGCAGGCCCGCATGGCGCTGGGCGACGTCGCCCACATGCCGCAGCCAGTTGTCGGCAAGGCCTACGCGGGTCTTTTCCATCGCCGCGTGCACGCCCGAGCAGCCGTAGTGTCCGCAGACGATGACGTGCTGCACTTTCAGCACGTCTACCGCGAACTGCACGGTCGAAAGACAGTTCAGATCGGTATGCACCACGATGTTGGCGATATTGCGATGGACGAACACTTCGCCCGGCATCAGTCCGGTGACCTGATTGGCCGGCACGCGGGAATCCGAGCAGCCGATCCACAGGTACTTCGGCGCCTGCTGCTGCGACAGCCGCTTGAAGAACTCCGGGTCCTCGGCACGCACCGCCGATGCCCACTGGCGGTTGGATTCAAGCAGTTCGTGCAGCTGGCGCATGCGGGCGAGCGGGCGGTGGGGGAGGGCGCGAAGTGTAAAGCGCGGCTCGCGCCTACGCTTCCGACTGCGGCGGGTGTTGCTGCGTTTGCGGCCTAGCGGCGGACGTTGCTGCGCTGGGGGGCGGTGTCGACAGCGGCGGCGCTTCGGGCGCCCGCGGCGGCAGCGGGCTGGTCATGCGGTCCAGCGCGCGGTCCAGCTGCAGGATGCGCACGTGCGTGCGCATCTGCTCCAGGTCCTTGGCAAACGCGCGGGCATCGTGGCGATCGCCGAAACGCACCCGCAGGTTGACCCGGCCCTCGCCGGATTCCGGCAGATCCTTCAGCACCGAAAGGTCGCGCACGCGCAGCCGCAGCACCGGCATCAGCCATAGAAAACCGGCTGAAAATCGCACGCTGAGCAGGCTCTCCATGGGAATCCGCAGGCTGCTGCGCGCGCTCTTGATCACCCCGAATACCGCATCGCGGGTGCTGAACTGCAGCTCCAGGCCCTGCTCGTCCAGCCGCGCCAGGCCCTCGACCGTGCCAAAGCCACCGTGCGATTCGAAGTGGAAGGGAATGGCGTCCATGACGTGGCCTTCGCGAAAGAGTTGGGAACCTCAGTAGACTGAAGCGCTGCGGCGCGCGTGACAAGCCCGGCGCTTGGCCCATGATTTGCCAAGCGCGTCCCGATGCGGGTGGGTATCGGTCTCGGGTGTTCACGCAGGCCGTGCTGCTGGATCGGGGCGATCAGGTTCAGCGCCCAATGAGTCGCGCCTGCTAACGTGTGCGGCTGTTTGCCCTGAAACCGTGGTCTGCTACCCGATGAAAGCCCCCGCTGCCCTGTTGGAACTGATTGAAGACGGCATCATCAATTCCGTGCTGCGCCCGCTCAAAAGCGGCAAGGAAGCCGCCGTTTACGTGGTCCGGCGCGGCGACGAGATCTGCTGCGCCAAGGTCTACAAAGACATGGCCCAGCGCAGTTTTCAGAATCGCGTGCAGTACCAGGAGGGCCGCAAAGCCCGCGGCAGCCGCGAATCGCGCGCCATGGGCAAGGCCAGCAAGTTCGGCAAGCGCGAGGCCGAGGCCGCCTGGAAAACCGCTGAAGTCGACGCCCTGTATCGGTTTTTCGACGCCGGCGTGCGGGTGCCGCGGCCGTATGGGTTCTACAGCGGCGTGCTGCTGATGGAGTTGGTCACCGACGCCGACGGCCACAACGCGCCGCGGCTGGGCGAGGTCGAGCTTGAGCCCGAAGTCGCGCGCGCTTTCCACACGCGGTTGATTCGCGAGGTGGTGCGCATGCTCTGCTGCGGCCTGATCCACGGCGACCTGTCCGAATACAACGTGCTGGTCGATGCCGACGGCCCGGTGGTGATCGATTTCCCGCAGGTGGTCGACGCCGCCGGCAACAACGCCGCCCGCGATCTGCTGCGCCGGGACGTGAACAACTTGAGCATCAGCCTGGGCCGCTTCGCGCCCGAGCTGATGCAGACCCGCTACGCTGAGGAAATGTGGGCGCTGTTCCAAACCGGCGAGCTGCTGCCGGATTCCGAGCTCACGGGAGAGTTCGAAGAAGACTTGGCGGAAGTCGATCTCGACGCCATCGAATGGGCGATTCGCGACGCGCGCGAACAGGCGCTGATCCGCGAACAGGGCCGACTGGCGGCGGCTGAGGACGACGATTGAGTCCGCGGGTTCAGCGCTGCTTGAGCCGACGCGGTTTGCGATTGCGCCCCTGCGGGCAGTCGTTGCCCGCGCGCGCTGTCAATCGAGCCGAGCGCTAAGCCGTTCTCAGACTTCGCTCATAAAGCTGGGGTCGACGAACAACATCCCTAGCCCGAGCAGCACCATCAGCCAGAACAGAGTGCCCAGCAACATCCGAACGATGTTAGCTGCGGTGATCTCCGAGTTTGTATCGCCTGCAGGGTCGCCTTCGGCGGTGTTGATCGCCCGCTGCGCGGAGTACAGCGCTCCGATCATGGGAAGGAAGGTTGCCAGCGAGAACAGCACCAAAGTCGGGCTTGCATCCGGTAGACCCGATATTCGATCAAGGATGTGGCTCGCCACGACAGCGATCACATACGTCGTAGCCAAGCTGCCGGGAGACCAGCGGTAGTCGACTCCGCGCTTGCGCAGCAGCCCGTCGACCTCGCCGAACAGCGAGTGGGTGACGAAAATCGAAAAGATCGCCCGCGGCACCGGCCAGCAGAACGTGTGATGCACGTTGAGCAGGGCCCAGTTCTTGTAGAACCAATAGATCGAATACAGGCCGAAGGTCAGCACTATCAGGGGCAGGAATTTGCGCGGCGCGACCACATACAGCCACTGATCGCTGATGACCTGCGCCTGCACGTCGACGGGCGCGCTGGGCGCGCTGTAAGGGTTGAAGCCCTCGCTGTCGTCGGGTGCCGGGGAAGCGTTGCTTGAAGAGGGCGCATCGATAGGGTTCATGACGAGCCCATTGAAATTGAGCCAAGAACTTTGCCGATGCAGGGCTGACGTGGCAACAAGGATGCTTGCAGAATTGCTGTCGAAACCAAGCTGGCTCTGACTGGACCGGATGGCGCTAGGCTCAGGGCAGGCGACGTCTCGGGATGACGCCGTGGTTCAAACCGCCACGCAAACCGTGGGGCTGGTGCGTTGGCGGAGCGCGCGGAGCACGTTGGACTGTTAATCGAAGCCGCGGCGAACGTTCGGCCACGACAGACTGGCGACTGTTCTTCGCAAGCAAGCCGTTGAGCCTCCGCCGCTACAGCAGCTGCAGCGGGATCTCGACGCCGTCATACAGATGCGTATAGGCCTCGCGCTCGGCGCGGCAGAAGCCGCTGCCCATGGTGAAGCGTCGGCATACGTCCGGGCGCAGCTCGTACACGCTGCAGCACATCCGGTTGCGGTCCATCGCTACGCACCAGCCGTCCTCATCGCGCGCCATTACCTCCAGGCCTTCCGGCGTGCGGGTGGTGTACTGCCGCGGCACTTTGTCATCCGGCATCACCACCACGGTCAGCCGGCAGCAGACCGCGTCGCAGGCCTCGCAGGACACGCTGGGGTCGACCAGATGGTCGTCGTCGAGAATTTCAAACGGCATTGGAGCTCCGGAACACGCGATGCCGAGGAGAACCACGGCGAGCGCGGAGATCGATGGCGGTAACAGTTGATGGGGATCGGACGCGGCGGGTAAGCGTCGAAACGGTGCTCAGGATCGCATGGCCTCCGCGGGCATGCCTGAATATCGCGGTTCGGCGGGGCTTGCCGGGCCCATCGAGCCCATCCAGCCCATGAAACCCATGAAGCCCATCGAGCCCAGTGGGCGCATCAGTGGCCGGTTGGCCTGCGCTGCGCAGTCGCACCTTCATCAGCCCGCGCGTGGTCAATCGCTGACCGGCGCTGCGCGGCTTCGAGTCATCGGTGAGCTGTCGCCAACCTCGCAAGCGCAGCCGCCTGATTAAGAGCCGTTGATGAACCTGACCTTGCCCCCGGAAAACGTAGCCCTTGCTGAGTTTTTTTAATGCAGGCAAGGAGAACGCAAATGACGAAGACAGTGCGGGCGCGCTGCACGCTGGAGTTCAAGCAGGAGGCGGTGCGGCGGTTTTCTGGGTGGACAGAGCATCGCGGCGGCGGCCAGATCGCTGGGCGTGGTGGAGCAGACGGTGTTCAACTGGGTCAAGGCGCAGCGCGCGGGCCAGCTCAAAGGCGCTGACAGCACGCTCGTGAGTGCCGAGCAGATGGAGCTCAACCGACTGCGGGCTGAGCTTGCTCGGGTGAAGATAGAGCGCGACATCCTGGGAAAAGCGACGGAGTACTTCGCGAATGCGCACAAGTGAAGTACGCCTTCATCCACCGCCACTGGCGGGTGTGGCCGATCTCGGTGCAGTGCCGGGTGCTGCAGGCCAGCATGGCGGGGTATCACGAGCACTTCGTGCGCCGTGCCAGCGCCGCCCAGCGGCGCCACTTGAGCGATGACGCGCTGCTGGTGCACATCAAGGTCATCCACACCGAGACGCGCGGCGCCTACGGCTGGCCGCGCACCTGGAAGGAGCTGCTGGCACGGGGCATTCCGGTGGGCAAGGAACGGGTCCAGAAGCTCATGCAGCTTCATGGCATTCGCGCCAAGGGCAGGCGCCGCTTCAGGGTCACCACCGATAGCGGCCACGATCAGCCGATTGCACCGAACTTGCTGGAGCGCCAGTTCACGGTGACCGAACCAGACACGGTCTGGGCGAGCGACATCACCTACATCCACTTCCGCGAGGGCTGGCTGTTCCTGGCGGTGGTGATCGACCTGTACAGCCGTCAGGTGGTGGGCTGGAGCCTGCGTGAGGACATGACGCGCGACATCGTTATTGATGCCCTGCGCATTGCCTGGTTCAAGCGCCGCCCGGGCAAGGCGAGCGATCTGATGTTCCACAGCGACCGTGGCAGGGCAATCCGAGGGGTGTTGCACTTGGAGGTTGAGAGTGCCGTGTCTCCGCAAGGTGCACATGAACCCCTGTTGCACGTCCATCTGTGGGAGTATGCAGTCAGCTTTGATGAGGCGGACCCATGGGGTTTTAAGTTAGATGCCTAGGATAGTTATCGACCCAAAAGAATTGGCAAACTGCTTTCTTGGGCTTCCGAGTGGACACCATCCGATGAGCCCTGGTCCAAGCAAGCGTGGACGTTCTCTATAAGATTAACTGTCCTCTCCAAAGCGACTGACGTCCGGAAATTGATCATCAATCCAGTCATGGCTTTGCTCAGGGGAGAGCCGGTGGATGAAGCCCTTCCCGATGAATTTCTACATTCAGGATTGTGTTACCACTCCGAGGAGCTATTTCGCAACCCGGGCGAGTGGTGCGAATAATGAATGTTGCCGTCCGGGCTGATAGACCGACACATCACGCTGCGCTCGATCAACCCAATGCCGTTGTCGCCCCCTTCCAAAACATCAACGAATTGAGTCAAAGTCGTGAGCAGTAATACAGTTCAAATTGACTCCATCTCCGCTTGGCACGACAGCCTGCTCACCCTCGCCATCGATTGGCGCGAGCAGCATCCCGAGTTCACCTTCAACCTGCGCAAGACGGAGATGGCGGGCAAGAGTCGTCTGCGGGACGGCTACTGGTTCACCGGAACCGATCAGTACCTGTTTTTTGCGCCCTATCGGCCGGGTGACCGGGACAACAAGACGCGGACCATCGGCTTCGTGATCCAGTTCGACGCACAGCAGCGTCCCAAGCGCTGCGACTTCGAAGTGGTGTTCGGCAACTTGGAGGACCCAAGCCTGCTTGAGGTGCACGAGCGCGTCCGCAGCAGCTTCGAGATGGAGCAGGTCGGCGCGATGCGGAAGTACCGTCTTGCCTACCCGGTGGAGGGGATCGAAGGGACGTTTCAGCGTTTTTTGTCTGAGGATCTGCCTCGTATCCGCGGGATTATTGAGAGCGCTGGCATGGGTGATCGCTTCTTCGTCAGCGAGCTCGAGTTCAACAAGATGCTGCAGCGGACGCTAGGCATCCGCCAGGCGCGCAGCGAGGGCGAGCTCCGTTTGTGCCTGATAGGCACATGGAGCGGAGCCAGCGAAGCGCGCATCGATGAGCTTGGGCGGAAGATCGCTGAGCATGGCGTGTGGTCCAGCGACTGGAGCTTCAGCCTGAAGCAAACCGCGCGCGATCGACTCCGGTCGCCGTTCTATTTGTATTTGAACATCGGCGGCAACCGAATTCGCTACCGATTGAGAATAGAAGCTTACGAGGCGTCGCCTGATAGCCAAGGCTTCGCCAGCTCGTGGCCTGAAGTAACCGACAGCGACCGGCTGCAGTCGACCTTCGATCTCAACGGCAAGACCCAGCCGCTGCTAGCGCGCTTCAAAGTCTCGGGCGTGGATCGGCTGGAACGCGATCTCAATATCGATGACTTCGTACCTGCCCTCGACACCGAGTCGACTGCACTGCGGAATCAGGCCGCCTTTGGCTACGCCTTCCTAAGAACCGAGATACCTGTGAAGCAGAGTGAAATCTTCGAAGCAGCGAGCGCGCTTGGGCCCGTCAATCAGATCCTGTACGGCCCTCCCGGTACCGGCAAGACTTGGTGGCTGCAGCAGAAACTCAGCGAATACACCGATTCCGAGGGCCACGTTGATCGCGCCAGTTGGACGCTGCAGCTGCTCACCGAAGTTGGCTGGCGCCCTGTCATAGCTGCCGCACTAGCGGCGCTGGGTGGAACGGCGCGGGCGCCGGAGATTCGCGATCACGCGCTGACCGCGCAGAAGGCCCAGCTCAACGGTCGCTCGCCCAAGCACATGCTGCCGACGATCTGGGGCTTTCTGCTTGAGCACACATCGCCCGACTGTGTTCACGTGCGCAGCGCGATCAGGCGTAAGCCCTTCCTGTTCGACAAATCAAAAGACGGACGCTGGTCGCTGGTTGCGAACTGGCAGGAACAGGACACTGAGTCCTCCGAGTTGGCCCGGCATATGCAAGAGGGCCCCGGCGCGGATACGGCGCCGGCGAAGCGCTATCGGGTCGTGACGTTTCATCCTTCCTTCGGCTACGAAGATTTCATTCGTGGCATCCGACCGACGGTTGATGGCGAAACTGGCGAAGCGCGCTTCTCGATGGTGGACGGCGTATTCAAGCAGATCTGCGACCAAGCGCGCGCAAACCCGAGCCAGCGCTACGCGCTGTTCATTGACGAGATCAACCGCGCCAATATCGCCAAGGTATTTGGCGAGCTGATTACCCTGATCGAGATCGACAAGCGCGCCGAGTACGACGCCGATGCTCGATTGGTGCGCGGCATGGAAGTCCAGCTTCCCGGCAGCGTAGACGACACCGAGACCCGAAGTTTTGGCGTGCCGGTCAATCTCGACCTCTACGGCACCATGAACACGGCCGATCGCTCGATTGCGCTTCTCGATATTGCGCTGCGCCGTCGCTTCGAGTTCATCGAGTGCGAGCCGAAGTATGACGTTCTGAAGGAGACGATCGAAGGTATCGATCTGGGCCTTTTGCTCAGCCGCATCAACGAACGTCTGGAGTACTTGCTGGATCGCGACCACCGCATCGGCCACGCGTACTTCATCCACCTGAAGACCCTGGTCGAGCTGCAGACCTGTTTTGCGCAGAAAATCCTGCCGCTGTTGCAGGAGTACTTTTTTGACGACGCCAGTCGCGTGGCGATGGTGCTGGCGACCGCGGTGAGGCCGGGCTTTCTGCGGGCCAACGCGCAGGATCCGGAGCGTCTTTTCCCGGTCAACGTGGAGCTTGGGCGGCTTCAGCTACGGACGCGATACATCGTGACCCCTCAGGCCGGTTGGACAAGCGTGATGTTCCGCGGCATCTACGAGGCCCCGCTAGACATTTCAGAGGGCCTGCTGCCGGAGGATGAGGAGCTTGAACCCGAGACGCTCGATGACTAACGCGAGCTCGAGTCGCCATCTCCGTCGAGCCAAGGCCTGAGCGGCATGCAGGTTCTGCAGGTTCTGGAGCACGGCAGCCTGCGCATCGCGCCGCGGCCGGGTGCTCAGCGACTTTCCGAGGCTGAGGCGCTGCGCCTGGAGCAGATCGCGGCCGAGTATCCCGGGCTGTGTCGGTTCGAGCGGAGCAGGGTCACCTTTGCCCAGTTCGCGGGCCTGATCAGCCTGGGCGAGCGCCTGCTCGAAATCCTGCCCAAAGTTGGTGCTAAGCCCGCCAGCCCCGACGCCTGCCGTGGCGTGCTGCTACGGCTGCTGCGCATCAGCGGTGCCCTGCCCACGCCGCTGCCCGATGCGGCAGGACAGTCGCTACGCAGCATGCCCTTGCTCGATCTATTCATCAGCGCCTACTTTGATGAGCTGGTGCGACTGGCGCGCGGCGGCCTGATGCAGCGCTATGTCGATCACGAGCGCGATCTGCAGGTGGTGCGCGGTCGGCTCGATCTGCCGCGGCAGCTGGGTCGGCTGGCGAATCGCTCTGATCAGATCGCCTGCCGCTTCGATGAGCTGAGCCAGGACCACGCCTTCAACCGATTTTTGAAGAAGGCCCTGCGCAGCCTGCGTCCGCTGCTGCGCTCGCAGCTGCTGATGCGCCGCTGGGTGGAGCTGATGCAGGTGTTCGATGCCGTGGATGACAGCGGCCTCTCGCTGCAAAGTTGGCGTGATCCACCGCGCGATCGCAGCACCCGTCGCTATGAGCCCGCGCTGCAGTGGGCCGGCTGGATCCTGCGTCTGCTCACGCCGAGTCTGCGCGCGGGTGGAAGTTCAGCGCCCGCACTGCTGTTTGACATGAATCGACTGTTTGAGCGCGCCGTCGGCGTGCAGCTGCGCGCAGCCTTGGCGCCGGCAGGCGTGCAGGTGCATATGCAGGACAGCCGCCACAGCCTCGCCACCGTGATGCATGCAGGATGCGAGCACAGCGCCTATGCGCTGCGCCCGGATCTGGTGCTGCTTCGCGGCAGGCGGGTTTTCGCGCTTGGCGACACCAAATGGAAGCGTCTCAAAGGTGAAGGCCTCGGCTTGCCCGCACGTGACGATATCTACCAACTGCATGCCTATGGCAGTGCGTATGGCTGCAATGAGTTGGCTCTGCTGTATCCGTGCGCTGGCGCGCGTCGAGCGAACGCTCCACTCAGTCTCGCCCTGCCAACCGGGGGGGCTCGACCCGCGCGGCTGCAGGTGCTCTTCGTCGACGTAAACGAGGATCTGCTTCCCGTTTACGACGAATCTGGAACCGTTTGGTCGGGCCATGCTTTGCGTGCAATCACAGCGAGTGCCTGATTCGATGCGGCGCGCGGTCCACGCTTTGCCTTAGAACGCGCGCCAGATGGACGCATCTAGCCGTAAGTGCTGTCGAAACTGTGCCGATGGAACGCCAGATAAGGCAGGTGCGCTCCGGCGACCCAGCGCAGGCGGAGCGCAGGATCGAGCCCGAGGATGTGCCTAGAACTGTCCGAGAGCGCGGGCGACACCAGAATGCCTCCGTACGCATCGAAGCTGGTGAGCAATTGATCGGAACAGCGCACCGAGATTGGCGCGCCCACCGCCCCCAAAACTCACTCACTGCCCCCCGACTCGTGCGTGCGTTCACCACTTTTGGACCCGCGCCAGCGCTTCATCGAGAAGGCTGGAAAGCAGGCCGGGAAGGCGCGAGTCAACTTTGGTGTCGCCGACTTCGCCCGCCGCCATCACGTGAGCAGGGTAGGGGTCTTGCTGGGCTGTGAGGCGGGGCGTCAGCTGTTCGATTTGTGTCGGGCTGGGTGCCATCAGCACAACCAAATCGAGCCACGGGCACTCGGTTTGCAGCCAGCCGCTGGCCGGCTGCGGTGCGTCTGCCGCAGCGCCCGCAGCGCTCGCCGATACGCGAAGCACCTGCGGGGCTGCGGGGTGCCAATCTGGATTGCCTTCGACCCACAGCGCGGGCATGCAGCGATGCGGCGCCCAGGCCACGAGCAGGCGGTCCAGCGCTTGGAGTTCGGCCGCAGGTGCCGTGGGGCCGACCACGATCAGTACGCGCTCCCAGCCGAGCAGCAGCGCGTCAGCGGTACCGAAGTCCGCGACCGTGCCTTGCAGGTGCGATCCGCGACGGCATTCGCTGCGGCGCAGGGCCTGACGGCGGCTGGGCGGGTCGATCCGTCGGTACACCCAGCATTCGTCGCCGGGCTCGCCGACGAAGCCCGGAAGTTCGCCCAAGTCTTGGGCGCACAGCAAGTAGCGGCCCGGAAGCCAGCGTAGCCCGTTGGGCCAGAAATCCGAGGCCACCGGAGCCTGCAGCGCAAGGTCGGCCAGCAGGTCGCTCTCGGCCAAGCCCTCGCTGAAGAACCAGATCTCTGAATCCCACATCGCGTTCCAATCGGCGTCATAGCCCAGCGCATTGGCCTGCAGTGCGAGCCCGAGCGGATGCCCGGTGAGCGCGGCACGTCGGCGCTGCTCGCCGGCCATCGCCCAGACAAGCCCGGGTTGGTCTTGGTCGCGGATGCTCACCGCGACGACGTCCGCATCGCGCATCAGGCGATCAAAGGTGCGGCTCACGCCTGCGGCGACAAAGGCCTGTTGCCCGTCGTCGGGGAGCGTGCGCGCCCGCAGCGGCTCGCGCAGCGCTTCGCGCGCAATGAACAAATGTTGATGCCGGCCTGCCTGCCAAATGCTGCTTACGTGCTGGAACAGCGGATGGGTGCCCATGCGCCGATCGGTTTCTTCGCGCAGCCAGCTCAGGGCGTTAGTGAGAAACGTGCGTACGCGGCCGGAGTTTCGAAATTCCAGCCATGTCGATTCCCAAGGCTCTTCGTCCCAGTTGTGCCAGATGCGCGGATCGAAGACGTACAGCGGGACGGCGCCTTCAGGCCAGGGACGCAGCTCTTGCTCCCAAGCCGCGCGCGCCTTGGGCAGGTGGTCAAAAATGTTCTGAAAAGGGGCGGGCGCCTCTGCAACCCGCAGCCATAGGTAGGGCAACAGATCAGACGGACGCTCCAATTGCAGCAGTTCGGTCAGACGCAATCCCTGTTGCCCATCGTCGAGTAGCTGACCCAGCGGCTCGGCATCAAGCTGCAGCAGGAAGCGCACGGTTTTGCCGTAGTCGCGTTTGTCGTAATCGAAGTCAAGCCGGGGCGGGTTCATGGGTCTCTCGCGGGGCTATGGGAAGGGACAGTTGTTGGGCGCCGGAGATGCGCTCAGTTGACGCGCGGCGGCGGCTTGCCGGCCAATGGCCCAAAGTGCTGCAGCCTTGGCAGCCTCGGCTTCGGCCGCACGCGTGCCCGCATTTGGCCGCCTTTCAGTGCCAGCCCGAGCTGCTCCATCGCCTGGAAGCTGTCGCGCTGCGCCAGGCCCAGCGCGTCCTCGATGCGGCCGATCGCGCGCAGGATTCGGTACAGGTCCAGATGCTCGACGCTCAGGTCTTGGCTGACGTGCTGGGACAGGTAGCGGCTGGAATTGGGCTGGATGCCGTTGCGCATGCACACCACGTAGGCGGCCATCTCGGCCTCCAGCTCGCGCTCGGCGTGGGTGAGCCGGCGGCGGTCGTCGATGTTCAAGTGCGTGTCGCTGCCGAGATGCCCGAGAAACAGGTGACCCAGCTCATGCACCAGCGTGCAGAAGCGCACGGCGGTCGAATGCAGGCCGTTGAGCCGAACCAGATAGGGCGGGCGTTCGGCCTGGCGGGGGTCGTTTGGGCGGCGGCAGATGTGCCCCGCCTGGCGGTCGCCTAAGTCGTGATGGACGATTTCGACGCCCAGCGTCTCGATCTGGGCGCGCACCTGCTCAAAGGTATCCACGGACATCACGCCGGTCGCGGTGAAGCTGAGCACGCCTTCTGGAAGCTCCGGCCCCTCGGTGTCGAGCACGTCGAAGACTAGCGCCAGCGGCCCGAAGGGATACAGCACCAGCAGCGGCCTTGCCTCAGCCCGGAGCTGGCGCTGGAACCGCGTCGCCCAGTCGGCTTGCGATGCGACATAGCTCACGCCCGGCCGCTGGATGTGCAGCAGCATGGCGTTGAAAGGCGCCACGTTACGCAGGCGCGCGACGAAGTTCAGAAGCCCCATCAGCTGCGGCCCGCGCGCATAGAGCTTGGCCTCGGCCAGCAGCTGGTCCAGCAGCAGGCGGGTGTGGTGATCTTCGGGTGGCTCGTCGGTGTGGCTATCGAACAGGCTGATCTGGTGCGCGCTGGCGGGCTTCTTCATGCGGATTCCTGCGGACAAACATTCCTGCGGACAAGCAGGGGACGGGCGTGTTTCCACGAACGCGGAGCGGGGACGCGTGTCCGCGAACGCGGGCGCGTGCTGCGAGCGTTCCGCGCTGGGCGTCTCAGCGACTGAGATTCGCGCGGCGCTGTCGAACACTGGACGCCTCGCGTTCAGCGCCTGTTGACTCGTTCGAACTCGATCTTTACGTTTTTTGACGAGGCGCCAGTCGGTCGGTAGCGGTTTTCGGCGCCACCAGTGGGCTGTGGATGGGCCAGGAATGGGCCAAGGCCAGGCCAAAAGCCGGTTCCCCAAACCGAGGCGGAGCTGTCCAAAGGAGCACTTCATGGGTTGAGGCGACCGCGGCTTGGCAGCATCGACGCTACAAAATTCAATCAAATCAGCGGCGTGGATCTTGCCCTCAAGAATCCCTTGCCTAACGTAAATCCGGCGCGTATTCTTGGGGGCTGACTGATGCGGGGTGGAGCAGTCTGGCAGCTCGTCGGGCTCATAACCCGAAGGTCGCAGGTTCAAATCCTGCCCCCGCTACCATCAGTATCGTAGAGGTCTCTTCGGAGGCCACTGCATTGCAAAGAGCCTCCACGTGGGGCTCTTTCACTTTACGGGCCCGCAGCGCCGGTTGTTTCGGCGAGGCTCCGGTGTCTTGGACAGGGCTCCGCCCTGGACGCGCTCCGCCTGGCTGCGAGCGTGTGCAAGCACCGAGGATCCCGCGCCACTCATGTCGCAGAAAATCACTGAACTCGAAGCGCTGATGCGCCCCGCCGTTGAGGCACTGGGCCTTGAGCTGCTTGGTATCGAATACTCGCCCAGCAGCCATCGCAGCGTGCTGCGCCTGTACATCGACGTCGAGGGCCGCTATGTCGCGGTGGAAGACTGCGAAGCAGTCAGTCGCGAGGTCAGCGCTCTGCTCGATGTCAACGACCCCATTCAAGGCAACTACGCCCTGGAAGTGTCCTCGCCCGGCTTCGACCGACCGCTGTTCAAAGCGGCTCATTACGAAAAGTATCTTGGCACCCAGGTCAAGATCACTCTGCATCTGCCCGAAGAGGGACGCCGACGGTTCACCGCGAGCCTGCTCAGGCTGGAGGGTGAGCGCGTGGTGGTTGGGCAGGACGGGCGTGAGTACAGTCTGGCGATCGACAATATCGCCAAGGCGCGTCTGGTGCCCGACTATTCAATTATTGGCCAATCTGCGGACAGCCCGGAAGCGGCCGATGCGGCTGAGGGCTCTATCTACGAAGATCCCGATGCGGGTGCGCCGAAACGGCGACCTGGCCGCGGCCAAAACTGACTGTTCCCGACACCTTCCCGATTTCCTCGATCCAGGTCTTCAACGCCTGCCGGAGACACCAAGATGAGCAAAGAACTGCTGCTGGTTGCCGAAGCTGTTGCCAACGAGAAGGGTGTGACCCGTAGCGTTATCTTTGAAGCGCTGGAGGCTGCGCTCGCATCTGCGGCGAAGAAGCAGTTTCCCGAAGAGGACGTGCAGATGCGCGTCTCCATCAATCGCACCACGGGCGTCTACGACACCTTCCGGGTGTGGGAAGTGGTGGCCGACGACGTGGTGATGGAGTCGCCGCACCATCAGATTCGCCTGATGGATGCCGTTGACATCAAGGAAGATTCGCAGGTCGGCGAGTTCATCGAGGAACAGGTCGAGAACGTTGATTTCGGGCGAATCTCGGCGCAGGCGGCGAAGCAGGTGATTGTTCAGCGCGTTCGCGAAGCCGAACGTGCCCAGGTGGTCGATGCGTACAAGGACCGCGTTGGCGAGCTGATCACCGGCATCGTCAAGCGAGTCGAGCGCGGCAATATCTATATGGACTTGGGCGGCAACGCCGAGGCCTTCATCTCCAAGGACAAGTCGATCCCGCGCGATACCCTGCGCCCCGGCGATCGAGTGCGCGGCTATCTGTACGACGTCCGCACCGAGCCGCGCGGGCCGCAGCTGTTTGTCAGCCGCGCCGCGCCTGAGTTCATGATGGCCTTGTTCAAGCTGGAAGTGCCCGAAGTCGGCCAGGGCCTGGTCGAGATCAAGGGCGCCGCGCGCGATCCTGGCGACCGCGCCAAGATCGCGGTGATCGCACACGACACCCGAACCGATCCGATCGGTGCCTGCATCGGCATGCGCGGTTCGCGCGTGCAGGCCGTCAGCAACGAGCTCAACGGCGAGCGCATCGACATCGTCATGTGGAGCGAGAACGCCGCGCAGTTCGTGATCAACGCGATGGCTCCGGCCGAGGTGCAGTCGATCATCGTTGACGAAGAGCGTCATTCCATGGACATCGCGGTGGCCGAAGACAAGCTGGCGCAGGCGATCGGCAAGGGCGGCCAGAACGTTCGCCTGGCCAGCAAGCTCAGCGGCTGGCAGCTCAACGTGATGACCCAGGATCAGGTTTCCGCCAAGAGCGAAGCCGAGCAGCTGATCTCGCGCACGCTGTTCATCGAGCGGCTGGAGGTCGACGAGGAAATTGCCGGCATTCTGGTCAGTGAGGGCTTCGGCACGCTTGAAGAAATCGCCTACGTCCCGGCGGCCGAGCTGCTGGCGGTTGAGGGCTTCGACGAAGACATCGTTGAAGAACTGCGCGCGCGTGCGCGTGACGCGCTACTGACCGAAGCCCTGGCGGCCGAGGAGCAGCTTGAAGAACACAAACCCGCTGAAGATCTGCTTTCGCTGGAGGGCATGGACGACGCGGTCGCCTATGCGCTGGCCGCTCGCGGCATCTCCACCCGCGACGATCTGGCCGAAATGGCCGTTGACGAAATCAGCGATATCGAAGGCCTGAACGAAGAGCGCGCAGCCGGTTTGATCATGGCGGCGCGTAAGCACTGGTTCGAATGAACCGCTGCCCGGGTCGACCGTTCGGCGCGGTCGGCCTCCACAGGTTAGAATTACTGGCTTGATTCCCGACTGCGGTGATCGGCCGGGACCATGAATTTTTAGGAAGCCACATGTCGGAAGTCACAGTAAGCAACCTCGCAAAATTGACGGGAACTCCGGTTGAGAAGCTCCTGGAGCAGCTCGCCGAGGCCGGCATGAGCTTCAGCGGGCCCGACCAGGTGGTGACCAGCGCTGAAAAGATGAAGCTGCTGGGCTTCCTGCGGCGTACCCACGGCAAGACTGAAACGTCTGAAGACAGCTCGGCGCCACGGCAGATCACCCTGAAGCGCCGCAAGGTCGAAGAGATCACGGTGGCGGCGGGCAAACAGAAGACCACCGTAAACGTCGAGGTGCGGCAGAAGCGCACCTACATCAAGCGCAGCGAAATCAGCGCCGGCGGCGATCCTGATCGCGAGGAGGCCCAGCGCCTGTTGGCTGAGTCGCAGGCTCGCCAGGACGCCGAGGAGGCTGCCCGCCTGGAGAACGAGAAGCGTCGTGCCGACGAGGAAGTGCGTCAGCGCGAACAGGCCGAAACCCGTCGCCGCGAGGCTGAGGTCACGGCTGAAGCTGCCGGCAAGCCGAAGCCCGTTGTCGACAGCGCCGTTGTTGAGTCGTCGACTGCTGCAGCGCCGGCAGCACCGGCTGCGCCGCCCGCGGGCCCGCGGCCACCGATGCGGAGTTCGCCGCCGTCCTCCGCACCGCGTCCGTCTGCACCGCGTCCGCCCATGCGCGGCCCGGCCGGTCCTTCGACCGCGCCGCCGGCTCCGGGTGCTGCGCGCGGTCGCGACGACCGACGTGCGCGGCCGGCCCGTCCGCCAGCCCGCCCAGGCGGCAGTGACGACGCCTCGCGCTTCGGCCGCGGCGAACTGCATCTTTCCGATGCAGGCGTCGCACGCCGCGGCGCACGCAAAAAGCCGGGCGGTCGCCGCCAGGAAGCGTCGCGCTCCGGCGGCGGCAGCCATGGGTTCTCACGGCCGACCGCTCCGGTTGTGCGCGAGGTGGCGATCGGCGACAACGTTCTTGTCGCCGATCTCGCCCAGAAGATGGCGCTGAAGGGTGCCGAGGTGGTCAAGACCCTGTTCAAGATGGGCGTGATGGTCACCATCAACCAGACCATCGATCACGACACCGCGGTGCTGGTTGTCGAAGAGCTGGGGCACACCGCCGTGCGCGCCTCGGACAACGATGCTGAGGAAGCGCTGACCGCCCACGTCGAGCAGACCGGCGAAGGCGAGCTGCGGCCACCGGTGGTCACCATCATGGGCCACGTCGATCACGGCAAAACCTCGCTGCTTGACCATATCCGCCGCACGCGGGTGGCCTCGGGCGAGGTCGGCGGCATCACCCAACACATTGGCGCCTACCACGTTCAAACCCCCAAGGGTGTCATCAGCTTCCTGGATACCCCGGGCCACGCAGCGTTTACCCAGATGCGCGCCCGTGGCGCCAAGCTGACCGACATCGTGATCCTGGTGGTTGCCGCCGACGACGGCGTCATGCCGCAGACGGTGGAAGCGGTGAAGCACGCTCGCGCCGCCAACGTGCCGCTGATCGTCGCGGTCAACAAGATGGACAAGCCCGATGCCAATCCGGACAACGTCAAGCAAGGCCTCGGCAAGCTCGACGTGATCCCGGAAGAGTGGGGCGGTGACACCCAGTTCGTTCCGGTGTCGGCGAAGACCGGCATGGGCATTGAGCAACTGCTGGAAGCGATCTCGGTTCAGGCCGAAGTGATGGAGCTGCGCGCTGTGGTTGATGGCCGCGGCACCGGCGTGGTGATCGAGTCGGCGCTTGACAAGGGCCGTGGCCCGGTCGCGACCGTGCTGGTCCAGGGCGGCACCCTGAAGAAGGGCGATTTCGTGGTCTGCGGCACTCAGTTCGGCCGCGTGCGCGCGCTGTTCGACGAAAACGGCGGCCAGGTCGAATCGGCGGGCCCGTCGATTCCGGTGGTGATGCTGGGTCTCTCCGGCGTTCCGGAGTCCGGCGACGATTTCGTGGTGGTCGAAGATGAGCGTCTTGCCAAGGACGTGGCGCAGCAGCGTGAGGCCAAGCGTCGCGAGTCGCGTCTGGTCAAGCAGGCCGGCAACCGCATGGAAGACGTCATGGCTCAGATGGGCCAGGGCGAAGGCCAGCAGGTGTTGAACCTGGTGATCAAGGCGGACGTGCAGGGCTCAGTCGAAGCATTGCGCGATTCGCTGACCGGCCTTTCCAACGAGCTGATCCGAATCAATGTGATTTCCTCCGGCGTCGGTGGCCTGAACGAGTCTGACGCCACCCTCGCCGCCGCGTCCAAGGCGGTGGTGATCGGCTTCAACGTGCGGGCAGACGCCGCCGCGCGTCGGGTGATTGAATCCAACGGGCTCGACCTCCGCTACTTCTCGATCATCTACGACGTGATCGACCAGGTGAAGCAGGTGGCCTCCGGGCTGCTCGGCGTCGAGGTGCGCGAGGAGATCATCGGTATCGCCGAGGTTCGCGATGTGTTCCGCAGCTCCAAGTTCGGTGCGGTCGCGGGCTCGATGGTGATCGAAGGCGTGGTTCGCCGGACCAAGCCGATCCGCGTCTTGCGCAACAACACCGTGGTCTTCCAGGGCGAGCTTGAATCGCTGCGCCGCTTCAAGGAAATCGTTGACGAGGTGCGTATCGGCACCGAGTGCGGTATCGCGGTCAAGCAGTACAACGACGTCAAGCCGGGCGATCAGATCGAGTGCTACGAGCGCATCGAGGTTCAGCGCACTCTGTAAGACTGGGATTCGGGATTCGGGATCGGGGATTCAAGCCCGCTGACTGCAAGCTGGGGGCGGGCAACCCAGGCGCAGGCGTCGACCGCTTCTACGGTCGACGCCGTTGAATCCTGAAAATCGAGTTCTGAGTCGTGAGTCCCGAATACCGAATCCTCAATCCCTCGCCCCCAATTCCGATCCTGCACAAGACTGCCCATGCCCAGCAAAAGCTTTAGCCGCACTGACCGCGTCTCCGCCCAGCTCCGCCGAGAGGTGGGCACGCTGGTGCACGAGGCGGTGCGCGAGCATGGCTTGCCGTCGGTCAGCGTTTCGGATGTCGAAGTCAGCCGTGATCTTGCCCACGCCAAGGTGTTCTTCACCGCGCTCGAGGGTGAGCGCGCGACGGAAGCGCTGAAGGCGCTGAAGTCGCTGGCCAAGGAGCTGCGCTTCGAGCTTGGCAAGCGCGTGCGCATGCGCGCGGTGCCCGAGCTGCACTTCCACTACGACGATTCAGTCGACCGCGGCGAACGCATCGAGTCGCTGCTTCGCGGCGAAGACTGATCCCCAGGTGAGCCGCCAAGCGCGCACGCTCCTTCGGCGGCTGGACGGCATTGTTCTGCTCGACAAGCCCGGCGGCATCTCTTCCAACCAGGCGCTGCAGCGTGCGCGTCACCTGCTGCGGGCGGACAAGGGTGGGCATACCGGCGCGCTCGATCCGCTGGCCACCGGCCTGCTGCCGCTGTGTTTCGGCGAGGCCACCAAGATCGCTGGGCAGCTGCTCGGCGCACGCAAGGCCTATGAAACCGTCGCTGTGCTCGGCCGTACAACCGATACCGACGATGCCGACGGCCGTCTGCTTCGTGAGCGCCCCGTGCCTGAGCTCTCCCGTGAGCAGATCGAGCGTGCGCTTGATCCGCTGCGCGGCGACATCCTGCAGGTTCCGCCCATCTACTCGGCGCTGAAGCGCGGCGGTGAGCCGCTGTACGCGCGCGCGCGCCGCGGCGAAACGATCGAACTTGAGCCGCGGCCCGTGCAGGTGCAGTCGCTGGAGCTGATCCACGCCGACGGCGCGCAGCTGCGTCTGCGGATCGAGTGCGGCTCCGGCACCTACGTGCGAAGCCTGGTCAGGGATCTTGGCGAGACGCTCGGCTGCGGCGCCCACGTGCTGGAGCTTCGCCGGCTGTGGGTCGAGCCGTTTCGGCAGCCCGACATGGTCACGCTTGAGCAGATGGCCGACGAGGCCGCCGCCGCGCCGGATCTGCCCTGGCTGCTGCCGATCGAGGCCGGTCTGGTGGGGTTTCCGCGGGTCGAGCTGGATGAAGTGCAGGTCGATCAGCTCCGGCGCGGGCAGCGCCCCGGTGGCTTTGCAGACCTGGCGGAGGGTCTGCATGCGGCGTTCGGCCTAGAGGGTAGGGCGGTCGCCCTGGTCCAGCGAATCGACGCCGGCCTGCTGGCGTCGGCGCGGGTGTTTGCGCCCCCGGCGCACTGAGGCCGCGACTGCTGCGGCTGGATCCGTCTGCAGCGGCAGTGCAGGGCGCAATCGGAGGACGCGCGCCTAGTCCAGCGTTTCGAGCTCGATCCGGCCCCGGCTGGCTTCACGCAGGCCGTCCGCCAGCGGCGCCATCAGTGACGCCGGAGCGTCAATTTCGAGGGTCGCGCCGTCGACGTCGAACTGCTCGCTGTGCTTCTCGGCCTGATGCTGGGCGAGCAGCGCATGGACGCTGCCGAGGTCGTCGAAACTGCAGTGCAGGCGCGCTCTTTGACGCACTTCCACGGTGATCTTCGGCGCGTTGCGCAGGCACTCGGCCGCACAGCCGCCGTAAGCGCGCACCAGGCCGCCGGCGCCGAGCTTGATGCCGCCGTACCAGCGCGTGACCACCGCAACCACTGCATCCAGACCGTGGCCGTCGATCGCGGCAAGAATCGGGCGCCCGGCCGTGCCGGCGGGCTCGCCATCGTCGCTGGACCGATAGCTGCCGCCGATGCGGTAGGCCCAGCAGTTGTGGGTGGCAGCGGCGTCGCCGGCGCTGCGCAGGTAGTCCATGGCGGCCTCGGCGTCGGTTACCTGCGCAGCGCGGCAGCGGAATCGGCTGCGTTTGATCTCAAGGCTGTACTCGACCTCGCCGGCAAGCCGCAGGCTCACGGGCGCTCGTTCAGCAGCGGCTTCAGGTCTTCGGGAACCACCAGGTAGGGATAGCCGCGAACGAACTCCTGCAGGCTCTTGCGGGCCTGTTCGGCCTGGCCGGCAGCGCGACGCGCGCGCACACGCAGCAGCCAGTCTTCCGGGGTCAGCCGCGCGTCCTGCAGCAGCGGCGGAAAGCCTTGATCATCGAGCGACTCAGGGCCGCGGACGCGGCTGCCGGTGACTTCGATACGGTCCAGCAAAATGTCGCCGCGGGTCATGCCCTGCGCAGGCGGAGCGTCGGCAGCCGACTGTGCGGTATCGCTGTCCACGGCTGCCCGACTGATCTCGTCAAGGGTGGCCTCGGGCACGGGCGCAGGCGCTGCGGCGCTCGCCAGCCCCGCGTCCGGCGCCGCGGAAGCCGGAGCGCGCGCAGGTGCCGCCGGTGCTGCCGGCGGCAGCGCCGCTGAGCGCTGTGCGGCGCCCGCAGGTTTCGAACTGATGACGGTGCTGGCCGACTCCTCTGCGTTGCCCGGCGCAGCGGCCGTCGACTCCGTCGGCGGGCGGCGGATGATCTCGATATCAAAGCCGTGCTCCGCCTGCACGGGGCGAGCCTCGGGCTGCGATCGCTGCGGGGCGATCTGCAGCGTTTCGCCGCCGAGTCCGAAACCGTGCTGCTGCGACAGCTGCCAGCCAATGCCGGCGGCCAGCACCGCGCCCGCCGCGCTGCCCAGCCACCACAGCCCAGCGCGTCGACGCGGTCGCCGCTCGACATACGAGAGCGGCCGCGCCACCGCGGCGCGCGCCATGTTCAGGATGCGGTCGTCGAGCTCAGCGCCAGGCTCGGCTGCAGGCAGGCCACTCAAGGCGTCCGCGAGCGCGCGCTCTTCGGCGTCGAGCGGCAGACGGCTCGGGTCCGGGCGATGCGGGCTGGGGGTGTTCATCGGCGCAAGCGTTCCTTCAGTTTGTCCAGCGCGTAGCGCAGGCGCGACTTGACCGTCTCGCGGCCGGCGCCGGTGATCACGCCGATCTCCTCCAGGCTGAGCTCCTGCTCCAGCCGGAGCTGCAGGGCGATGCGCTGCTCATCGGGCAGCTCCGCCAGGGCCTGCTGCAGCCTGCGCGCCTGCTGGAACTCACTGAGCTGATCTTCGGGACTCAACGCAGCAGCGGGCGCGATGGGGTTTTCAAGCTCGCCGTCTGGTTCAGGCAGGCTGTCGGCGCCAAACTCCGGGCGCTGCCGCCGGTACTGGTCGATCAGCAGGTTGTGGGCAATCTGATACAGCCACGTCGCGAAGCGGGCGTCCGGGCGATAGCGGTCGCGCGCGGCGATGACTCGGCTCCAGACTTCCTGGAAGCATTCCTCTGCGGTTTCGCGGCGGCCGAGCCCGCGCTGCAGAAACCGCATCAGCCCGCCGCGATGGCGGCGATACAGGGTCTCGAAGGCCTGCGCATCGCCGGCGACAAAGCGCAGCATCAGCTGCGAGTCCTCCGGTTCGGGCGCGGCACTGGCTGCGCTGGGTGCCTCGGCGGCCGGGCTGCTGTCGAACGCGCGCATACGAGTGTCCCGGCCTATTCGCAGCGCAGCCGCAGCTCGCCGTCGGCGAGCTTGGCGCGCAGGGCCTGGCCGGGGCTGGCTTGGGTGATGCTGTGGACCACGTGGCCGTCTTTTGCGTCCAGCAGGATGCTGTAGCCGCGGCCCAGCGTATTGAGTGGGCTGATCGCCGACAGCGTGCGCGCAAGCGCCTGGCAGCGCTGCTGGCGCCGCTGCAGGCTGAGTTCGGCGCCGCGCTGCAGCCGGGCCAGCAGGCTCAGCCCCTGCTGCCGATGCGGGGCCAGCCGTGCTGCCGGTGCGGCCCGCTGTAGACGTTTGCGCAGCTGGCCCAGCTGCTCACTCTGTCGCAGCAGCGAGCGCCGCTGCTGCGCATGCAGGCGTTGGTCGACGGCGCGCAGCTGTTCGGCCATGCGCGCCAGGCGGTTGGCCGGAGCCTGCGCCTGCAGCCTGAGCTGGAGCTGGTCCAGCCGCTGCGCGAGGCGCGTCTGCAGATGGGCCAGCACGCGGCCCGCGCGGCCGCGCAGCGCGCCGAGGTTCTGCAGCAGCTCCTGCTGATCCGGGACCAGCAGTTCGGCCGCCGCCGAGGGCGTCGGTGCGCGCAGGTCGGCCACGAAGTCGCTGATGCTGAAATCAATTTCGTGACCGACCGCCGAGACCAGTGGCGTGGTCAGGCCGGCGATGCAGCGCGCCAGCGCTTCGTCGTTGAACGCGATGAGGTCCTCAAGCGATCCACCGCCGCGGGTCAGCAGCAGGGCATCGAAACGTCCGCTGGCGTCGGCGCGCTGAAGCATGCGGATGATCTGAGCGGCGGCCTCTTTGCCCTGCACCAGCACCGGCAGGATGTCCACCTCCAGTAGGGGGTAGCGCCGCGCCAGCACGCTCAGTACGTCGCGCACCGCTGCGCCGTTTGGCGAGGTGATCACGCCCAGGCGCCGCGGCGGCATCGGCAGGCTGCGCTTGCGCTCCGCGGCGAACAGACCTTCAGCCTCCAGCGTGGCGCGCAGCTCCTCGAAGGCGCGCCGCAGAGCCCCTTCGCCGGCAGGCTCCAGGTGTTCAGCAATCAGCTGGTAGTCGCCGCGCGGCTCGTACAGCGAGAGGCGGCCGCGCACCAGCACCTGCTGGCCATCGCCTGGCTGAAAGCTCAGCCGCTGGCTGCGCGGCTTGAACAGGGCGCAGCGCACCTGGGCGCGGCTGTCCTTGAGGGTGAAGTAAATGTGTCCGGAGGCCGGCCGTGACACGCCGGAAAGTTCGCCTTCAACCCAGACCAGCGGAAACGCACCTTCCAGCAGATCGCGCGCCATCGCGTTGAGGCTGGCTGGCGTGAGCACGGGGCGTTCGCGGTTTGGGCTGTTCACTTCGGGGGGCGGCACGCGCTGCGCAGGGCCCCGCATGCTAACCGCAACCGCGGGTATCGAGCGCCCGGATCGGGCGTGCGGCGAGTCATGGCCCCGAGTTTGCATAACTTCGCCTTCGATCCGCCGCGATAGCGGATAGACTCTGACGCCGCGGAATTCTTGCCCGCGTACAACCTCATCGGTGATTGGAACAGCCAGGCATGACACAGCCCTTCCAGCAGCTGGGTGAACAGCTTCCCGAACGGTCCGCCGCCGTGGCCGGCAGCTTTCCGGTCGAACCCAAGGCCGTAGCGCGCTGGGTGGAGGAGCTGCCCCGCGCCAACCCGCAGGTGACCCTCGCGCGTCTCGCCGACGCGTTTTCGCAGCTGCGCCAGCGCGCACTGCAGGGCGGGCAGCGCGCGGCCGCGCTTGACCTGCTGCGCCCGGCGGTGATGGAGGCGGTGCAATTTTTAGAGCGCCAGCTGCACACCAGCAGCTTTCCGCTCTCATCGCAGGCCTCGCAGGCGGCTGAGGCCTGCATCAACCTTCATCGCGAGCTCGCCAACGGCTACCGCACCGCCGCCCATGAGCTGCTGGCGCCCGCAGGTTCGGTGTCATTCTTGCGCCGCGGCAGCACCGCGCAGATTCTGGTGCGCGGCGCGCTGCATCACGCTCGCCTGCTCTCGCTCTGCTACTTCCTGTATCGGATGCCGCTGCCGGGGAGCTGGTTTGGCCTGCACGCGCTGTATCGGTTCGCTCGCGCCAGCGGGCTGGCCACCAAGCAGGTGGACGAGCCCGTCGACGGCGGCAGCCGCAGCGTTGAGCAGCTGTATCTGCAGTGTGTGCTGCTGGCGCTGTCCAACCCGTTCCGCTTCAGCCAGCGCGAGCAGCACGCGCTTTGGCCGATCAGCCGTGATCTGGTGGGCGAGCTGAAGCTGACCGAACAGCCGCTGGTCGAGTCGGCCTTTGCGGTGCCGATCCGCACCGATCGCGGCCCCGGCTATATCCCTGAGGAGCGCGAGGGGGGTGCCGACAGCGTCCTGTGGCTCGACCTCGGGCCCTTGCGCGAGGCGCTTGAAATGCCGCTGCAGCTGGCCGGCGTTGAGGTCGTCAAGCTCAAGCTGAAACACACTCGCGGCAGCGTCAGCGCCCCCGCCGAACTGCTGCGTCGGCTGCGCGCCGGCTGGGGCACCGCCGCCGAGCGGCGGGCGCGCCGGCTGGGAGCGACGCACGCGCTGGACACCGTCATTGGCCTGTCCGGCCTGCACTATTTTCTGGCGGCCGAGACTGATTTCGACAGCTTCATGCATGATGTGAGCGGCCACCGTGTGGGCGCCGCACCGCACGCCGCGTGGGCCAACGCTACGCAGGAAAGCGTCAAGGCCAGCCGGGTGCGGGCGCAGGTTCTTGACCAAAGCCTGGGCGGCTATCGACTGCTGTGGGCGCGCGATACCGGCATCCGTATCCGCGTTGGCGAGCTGCTCGGTCTCAGCATCTCGCATGAAGAGGACGATCCCCTGTGGATGGTCGGGGTGGTGCGCTGGATGCGCTATCACGGCGACGGCTCGGTCGACGCCGGCATCGAGCTGCTTGCTAGGCGCGCGCGCGCCGTTGGGCTGCGCACGCTTGACCTGCTCGGCACCCCGAAGTCGCCGCAGCGCGGGATCGCCATCGAGTGGCTGCGCGACCCGGATCCGGACACCAGCTTCTTCGTGGCCGGGGCCAGCGTCGACTCAGCCGCCGGGCGAATCGAAGTGGCGGGCCTGCACGAGATTGATGAGGATATTGACCATGAGGCGAGCGGCGATGCGGTTTTTTTCAACGAGATGACCGCGATCGAACAGGCCGGTGACTACATCTTGCTGCGCGCCGTGCGCGGATCCAACGTTCCGAGCGCGGGGGTCTGATGTCTGAGCTGCAGAAAATTGAGCGTCGAATGACGCTTTCCGCGCGCGTGGGTGGCGTCGCGATGGGCGCGGGCGCGCCGGTGGTGGTGCAGTCGATGACCAATACCGACACGGCCGATATCGCCTCCACCACTCGGCAGGTCGGTGAGCTGTGGCGAGCCGGCTCCGAGCTGGTGCGGATCACGGTCAATACGCCAGAGGCCGCCGCTGCGGTGCCGCGCATTCGCGATCGGCTGGCGATGATGGGCATCGAGGTGCCGCTGATCGGTGACTTCCACTACAACGGCCATCAGCTGCTGGCTTCCGAGCCTGCCTGCGCTGAAGCGCTGGCCAAGTACCGGATCAACCCGGGCAACGTCGGCTTCGGCAAGAAGCGCGACACCCAGTTTGCGCAGCTGATCGAGTTCGCCCTGCGCTATGACAAACCGGTGCGCATCGGCGCCAACTGGGGCTCGCTGGACCAATCGCTGGCGGCGCAACTGATGGATGAAAACGCCCAGCGCGCCGAGCCCTGGGGGGCCGCCCGAGTGCTGCGTGAGGCCTTGATCCGCTCGGCTCTGGATTCCGCCGCGCGCGCCGTCGAGCTGGGCCTCGCCAACGACCGGATCATCCTCAGCTGCAAGGTTTCAGGGGTGCAGGATCTGATCGCGGTCTATCGAGACCTGGCGCGACGCTCCAATCATCCGCTGCATCTGGGCCTGACCGAGGCGGGGATGGGCTCCAAGGGCATCGTTGCCTCGACCGCAGCGCTGTCGGTTCTGCTGCAGGAGGGCATCGGCGACACCATTCGCGTGTCGCTCACGCCCGAGCCGGGGCAGTCGCGCACCACCGAGGTGGTGGTTGCGCAGGAAATCCTGCAGACCTTGGGCCTGCGCGCGTTCACACCGCTGGTGACCGCCTGCCCGGGCTGCGGGCGCACCACCAGCGAGTTCTTTCAGGAGCTGGCGCAACAGGTGCAGAGCCACGTTCGCGAGCGTATGCCCGAGTGGAAGCTGAAACATCCCGGCGTCGAGAATCTCACCCTGGCGGTGATGGGCTGCGTGGTCAACGGCCCGGGTGAAAGCAAGCACGCCAACATCGGCATCTCGCTGCCCGGCACCGGCGAGGCGCCGGTGGCGCCGGTTTTCATTGACGGCGCCAAAGCCTTGACCCTGCGCGGCGACAATATCGTCGGCGAGTTCATCGGGATCATCGAGGACTACGTGGAGCGGCGATATCGGTGAGTTGGGGATTGCGGATTCGGGATTCGGGATTGAACAAGCACTGTTTGAGCGGGTCCCTTTCAGCGCTGCGCATTCTTGCGGTGGCGCCGACGCTGTCGGCGCTGAGTCCCGAATCCCGAATCCCCAATCGCCGCGACTCAGTTCCCCACGCGCACCCGGTTGCGGCCGTCGTTTTTAGCTCGGTAAAGCGCCGCATCGGCGGCGGCCATCAGGCGTGAGCGGTTGCCGGATTCAGGCCGGGCTTCGGCGATACCGATGCTGACGGTGATGTGCTGGGCGACCCCGCCGGGGTGGAATACGGTTTCCGCTACCGCGCTGCGGAACTGCTCGGCGAACTCGCGGGCGCCGTCGAGCGGGGTCTCCGGCAGCAGGACTGCGAACTCCTCGCCGCCGATGCGCGCCGCGAGGTCCTCGCAGCGCACCTGGTTGCGCAGGATCGCGGCTATCTGTTTCAGTACGCCGTCGCCGGCGATGTGGCCATAGCGGTCGTTGACAGGTTTGAACAGATCGATATCGATGATGCACAGGCTCAAGGGACGCCGGTGGCGCAGCGCGCGCGCAATCTCGGTGTCGAGCTGCTCGGAGAAGTGGCGGCGGTTGAAGAGGTCGGTCAGCGGGTCGTGGGTGGCCAGCTGGTAAACCTCTTCGTGGTAGCGCGCCTCCAGGCTGGCGTGGCTGATGAACTTGAGCAGGATTTCGCCGACGGTGATGTGGTCACCATCGCTCAAAGTCGATTCGGCGCACGCGCGATCATTGACCCGCGTGGTGTTGGTGGCCTGCAGGTCACGTATCCGATAGCTGTCGCCCTCGCGCCAGACTTCGCAGTGGCGGCGAGAAACACTTGGATGCGGAATGTGCAGGCTCGCTTCGGGCGCGCGCCCGACCAGCACCGGTGCAGCGGCGACGTCGACGCGCTTGCCGAGGCCCTCGCCGTGGATCACCACCAGGCAGGCCGCTTGGTCTTGGCTGGAGTGACTCGGGCCGGGGCTCACAACGGTGCGCTGTGTGTTGGTGCTGTCGCTGGAGGTGCTCATGCAGGGGCGGCTACGGCGGGCTGTCCGAGGGGCCGCAGGTTAGCACCCGGGAGGCTCGGCACACAGGCCGATGCGTCACCCTCAAAGCCGCGTCCAGCGCCCGCGCTTGCGGGCGTTCGTCCGCATTGTCCACGCCCGGATTTCAGCCTTTCTTGCTGCAGGGCAGCATGCTAGCCTCGGCCAAATTACAGCTTTCCCAGCCTGTGGAGCCCCCCCTCATGTCGCGTACCTACAACTTCAGCGCCGGCCCCGCCGCGCTGCCCGAATCTGTCCTCGAACAGGCCCGACAGGAGTTGCTGGAATGGGGCGGCGAACGCGCCTCGGTGATGGAGATCAGCCATCGTGGCGCGGCCTTTGTGGCCTGCGCCGAACAGGCCGAGAGCGACCTCCGCGAGCTGCTGGCGGTGCCGCCGAACTACAGGGTGCTGTTTCTACAGGGCGGTGCGACCCAGCATTTCGCCCAGATCCCCATGAACATCGCCTCGCCTGAGCGGATTGCCGACTACATCGTTACCGGCGCCTGGGGCCAGAAGGCCGTGTCCGAGGGCAAGCCTTACGTGCAGACGCGGGTGGCGGCCAGCAGCGAGGCGGACAAGTTCACCTCGATTCCGGGTCGCGACAGCTGGCAGCTTTCCAGCGACGCCGCCTACGTGCACTACACCCCCAACGAGACCATTCATGGCGTGGAGTTCCACTCGGTGCCGGACACCGCGGGCGTGCCGCTGGTCGGCGACTTCTCGTCGACACTCCTGTCGCGGCCGATCGATGTCGCCGCGCACGGCATCCTCTACGCCGGCGCACAGAAGAACATCGGCCCCTCCGGCTTGGTGGTGCTGATCGTCCGCGACGATCTGATCCCGTCGCCGCCCGCCAACATCGCCAAAGTGCTGAGCTACGCCGCCCAGGCCAAGGACGGCAGCATGCTCAATACCCCGCCGACCTTCAGCTGGTATCTGGCGGGCCTGGTGTTCAAGTGGCTCAAGCAGCAGGGCGGCCTGGCGGCGATCGGCGAGCGCAATCGCGCCAAGGCCGAGGCGATGTATGCCGCGATCGACGGCTCTGGCGGTTTCTATACGAATCCCGTCGAGGTCTCCGCCCGCTCGTGGATGAACGTGCCCTTCACTCTGATTGACGACGCGCTCGACAAGCGCTTCCTGCAGGAGTCGGAGGCGGCCGGCCTGCTGGCGCTGAAGGGCCATCGCGCAGTCGGCGGCATGCGCGCTTCCATCTACAACGCGATGCCGCTTGAAGGCGTGCGCGCGCTGACGGACTTCATGGCCGATTTCGCCAAGCGCCACGGCTGATCCCGCCCTACCGAGCGCCCCGCGCCGCGCGAACTCGCGCAGCGCGCGGCCAAGCTTTCTCTCTTCGAAGGTGTCTCCATGTTCAAGATCCAGACGCTCAACAACATCAGCCGCAGTGGCCTGGATCGGCTGCCTGCCGGGCAGTACCAGGTGGCCACCGACATGAGCCAGCCGGATGCGGTGCTGGTGCGTTCTGCAGACATGCACAAACTCGATATTCCGGCCTCGGTGAAGGCCATCGGCCGCGCCGGCGCCGGCACCAACAATATTCCGGTGGCGGCGATGAGCGAGCGCGGCGTGCCGGTATTCAACGCCCCGGGCGCAAACGCCAATGCGGTCAAGGAGCTGGTGCTGGCCGGCATGCTGCTGGCGGCGCGCAATATCAGCGAGGCGCTGGGTTTTGTCGCCAGCCTCCGCGACCACGCCGACCCTCACCACGCCATCGAGGCCGAGAAGAAACGCTTCGCCGGCTCGGAGCTTGCCGGCAAGACGCTTGGCGTGATCGGTCTCGGCGCGATCGGCGTCAAGGTCGCCAACGCAGCGCGCTCGCTCGGCATGCGCGTGGTCGGATTTGATCCGCACATGACCGTCGATGGCGCCTGGCAGCTGTCGTCCGACGTGGTCAAGGCCGGCAGCCTCAATGAGCTGATCGCCTCGGCCGAGTACATCAGTTTCCACGTGCCGCTGAACGACGCCACCCGCGGTATTTTTGGCGCCAGCGCGCTGGAATCCGCGCGTCGCGGCGTGGTTCTGCTGAACTTCGCCCGCGAGGGGATCGTCGACCCGCAGGCCCTGCGCACGGGCCTGGAGAGCGGCGTGATCGGCAGCTACGTCTGTGATTTTCCCAGCCTTGACCTAGTCGATAATCCCCGGGTGATTGCGCTGCCGCACCTCGGCGCCTCGACCGCTGAGGCCGAGGAAAACTGCGCGGTAATGGTGGCCGAGCAGATTCGCGACTACCTCGAAAACGGCAACGTGCAGAACTCGGTGAATTTCCCCAACACCCGCATGGCGCGCGAGGGCAAGGCGCGGCTGTGCATCGCCAACCGCAATCGCCCGAACATGATCGGTCAGCTGTCGTATCTGCTGGGCGAGGCCGGGGTCAACATCGCGCAGATGCACAACGCCTCGCGCGGTGAAATCGCTTACACGCTGCTGGATGTCGACACCGCCGTGGATGCCGCGCTGGTTGAGAAGATCGCCGGCGTGGACGGCATCCTGGCCGTGCGGGCCGTCTGATGGCCGCGCGCGCGGGTAAAGGCGCTGGCAAAGGCGGCGCGGGCGCAAAACCGAAGGCGTCGGGCATGCCGTCGCCAGCCATCCCATCGCCCGGCAAGCCGTCGCCGGGCAAGCCCGCGGCTGCCGCACCCAAGACGGTCGCGAACAAGGCGGCTGAGAAAAAGCCAGCAGACGCGAAGCTGACGAGCAAGATCGAACTGCCCGACTCCTCGGCGCTGCCGCCGGTGCTCACGGAGGTCCGCGAGCGCATCGACAGCATCGACCGCAGCATCCAGAGCCTGATCGCCGAGCGCGCGCGCTGGGCGCATCAGGTCGGCCTGGCCAAGGGCCCGCTGACTGCTGCGGTCGACTACTACCGTCCCGAGCGCGAAGCGCAGGTGCTGCGCCAGGTGGTCGACCGCAACGACGGCCCGCTGCACGACGAGACCCTGGTGCGCCTGTTCCGCGAGATCATGTCGGCCTGCCTCGCCCAGCAGGAGCCGCTGCGGATCGGCTTTCTCGGGCCTGAGGGCACCTTCAGCCAGCAGGCGGTGCACAAGCATTTCGGCCACTCGGCCCACGGCATGCCGCTGTCCAGCATTGAGGAAGTGTTCTCCGAGGTCGAGAACAAGAACGCCGATTTCGGCGTGGTGCCGGTGGAGAATTCCGGCCAGGGCACCATCCAGTCGACGCTGGATATGTTTCTCACCTCGCGCTTGAAGATCTGCGGCGAAGTCGAACTGCGCGTGCATCAGCACCTGCTGTCGCGCTCCGGCCGCATCGAGGACATCGAACGCATCTACTCGCATCCACAGTCTTTGGGCCAGTGCAAAACCTGGCTGCGCCAGTACCTGCCGAAGGTCGAGAAAATCGCCGTCTCCAGCAACGCCGAAGCCGCGCGCCGCGCACGCACCGCCGACGATGCTGCGGCGATTGCGGGCGAATCCGCTGCGCACGTCTATGGCCTGAAGATCGTCGCCGGCCCGATCGAAGACCGCCCGGACAACACCACGCGCTTTCTGGTGATCGGCCGCGAGCTGTTTCCACCCTCCGGGCATGACCGCACCTCTTTGCTGGTGTTCGTACGCGACCAGCCGGGGGCGCTCTACAGCGTGCTGCGGCCGTTGGCCGAGCACGGCGTCAGCATGAACCGTATCGAGTCGCGGCCTTCGCATGAGGGCAAGTGGCAGTACGCGTTCTTCATCGATATCGCCGGCCATGTGGAAGACCCCGACGTGCGTGCAGCGCTCGGCGCGCTCGGCGAGTTCGCCTCGCAGGTGCGCATTCTCGGCAGCTATCCAGTCGCGGTTCTATGAGCGGAACCGGCGGCGTCTATCGCGCCACGCGCGCCGCACGCGGGCTGAGCGGGCACATCCGCGTGCCCGGCGATAAATCGGTCAGCCACCGCGCGGTGATGCTGGCCTCACTGGCTGAAGGCACGAGCACGATCAGCGGCTTTCTCGAAGGCGAGGACACCCGCGCCACTGCGCGTGCGTTTGCGCAGATGAGCGTGCGCATCGAGGCGCCCGAGCCCAGCGTGCGAATCGTCCACGGCGTCGGCCTGCACGGCCTGAGCGCGCCCGCCGCGGCCATCGACTGCGGCAACGCCGGCACCGGCATGCGTCTACTCACCGGGCTGCTGGCGGGGCAGGGGTTCGACAGCGTGCTGGTAGGCGATGAATCCTTGAGCCGCCGGCCGATGCATCGGGTGGTGCTGCCGCTGCGCGAGATGGGCGCGGTGATCGATACCGGCACGGAAGGTCGTCCACCGCTGCGCATTCGCGGCGGGCAGACGCTTCGAGGCATCCGCTATGAGCTGCCGGTGGCCAGCGCCCAGGTCAAGTCGGCTCTGCTGCTGGCCGGGCTGTACGCGCAGGGCGACACCGAGACGATCGAGCCGCATCCAACCCGCGACTACAGCGAGCGCATGCTGCGCGCGTTTGGCGCGGAGATCGAATTCGCCCCCGGCCGCGCACGCATTCAGGGCGGCCAGCGTCTGCGCGCTGCAGAAGTCGCCGTGCCCGCGGATTTTTCGTCAGCCGCGTTCTTCATCGTCGCGGCCAGCCTGGTGCCAGATTCCGACCTGCTGATCGAGCGCGTCGGCATCAACCCGCGCCGCACCGGCCTGCTGGAGGCGCTGCGCCTGATGGGCGCGAACATCACGCTTGAGAACCGCAGCGAGCACGGCGACGAGCCGGTCGCCGACCTGCGCGTGCGCTACGCGCAGCTGCAGGGCGCGGCCATTCCGCAGTCGGTCGTACCGGACATGATCGACGAGTTCCCGGCCCTGTTCATTGCAGCGGCCTGCGCGCACGGCGTGACCGCCATCAGCGGCGCAGCCGAACTGCGGGTCAAGGAATCTGACCGCATCCGCAGCATGGCCGAAGGCCTGCTCGCACTCGGCGCAAATATCGAAGAGCGCCCTGACGGCGCGGTGATCGAGGGCGGCCGTCTGCACGGCGGCAGCGTCCACGCTCGCGGCGACCACCGCATCGCGATGAGCTTCGCCATCGCCGGCCAGCTCAGTTCAGGCGAAGTGCGGATTGAGGACTGCGCCAATGTCGCGACCTCGTTTCCGGGCTTCGTCGAGCTCGCGAACGACTGCGGTTTCGCGCTGCAGTCGGCATAGCGCGCCGAGCGCGCGCTCGGCGCGCGCCCGGAACCGTCAGCGGACGAGATCCTCAGTGAGTCACAAGAAAGGCTCCCGCGCGCTCGCGCGGGCAGCCCGGGTTCCGCACTCGCCAAGACAGGGAGAGCGTTTGCTTCCGCTCCTCGGGTATTGATGCATGTCTGCCGCTGCGGAGGGCCTCCGCGGCGTCTGGAAAGGTCTGAGCAACGCATCCGGGCTTTGGCGCGCCGGGCAGGGGCGCGATGGTGAGTTCGGGCGTGTCCTCGCGCGAGTGCATGAATGCATGCGCGGAGGCCCGGCCCGCCGACGCGCTGTGCTTCACGACGCGCGCGAATCTCCGCTGGATCAGCGCTTCCCTAGGCCCCTTCGCACGCAGCGGCTAGACTTCACCGATGACTGATTCCAGCGCAACCCTGCCAACCGTGCTCACCATCGACGGCCCTTCGGGCTCCGGCAAGGGCACGGTGGCCCGCGCCGTGGCTCGGCGCCTGGGCTGGCATTTCCTGGATTCCGGGGCGCTGTACCGGGCGGTTGGGCTGGCCGCCGGCTGGCATGGCCTGGATTTGAGCGATGCCGACGCGCTGGAGCGCTGCGCCCGCGAGACGGGCGTGCGCTTCGAGGAGCTCGACGAAGGCGAGCCGCGGGTGTTCGTTGACGGTGCCGACGCCACCGATGATCTGCGTACTGAGACCGCGGGCGCTGCCGCTTCGGCGATTGCCGCGCTGCCGAAGGTCAGAGCCGCGCTGTTCGACCGGCAGCGGGCGTTCCGGCGGGCGCCGGGGCTGGTGGCCGATGGTCGCGATATGGGGACGGTCATCTTCCCCGACGCTTCGTTCAAGGTTTTTCTGACCGCCAGTGCCGCTGAGCGCGCCGGCCGTCGCTATAAGCAGTTGAAGGATAAGGGGCTCACGGTTACACTCGCCGGTCTGCTGGAAGAGATTGTCGCGCGAGATGCGCGTGACGCCGAGCGCACCGTGGCCCCCTTGAAGCCCGCAGCCGATGCGGTCCTCATCGATTCCACAGGTGTCCCGGTCGAAACCGTGATCGAACGCGTGCTCGCCGTGCTGCGCTGATTGGCCGGCATCGAGTGCCCGAATTGATCGATTTCATCGACGAGCTTTTGCAGCAGAACCACGTCCGGGCCATGACGGTCCGGGTCACTCCCACTGATGTCCCAAGGGTTTCGGCCTGAGGCGACGTCGCACAGCCGGTGGCCGACGCAGATGTCGCGCGTCAGGCCGTGTGTCCAACCTGGAAATTCACCCCCATGACCGAAAGTTTTGCTGAACTGTTCGAGCAGAGCGAAAAGCTCTCCAAGCTGAAGCCGGGCGCCATTGTCGTCGGCGTCGTCGTCGAGATCCGCTCCGATGTCGTCGTCGTCAACGCAGGCCTGAAGTCCGAAGGCATCGTCCCGATCGAGCAGTTCAAAAACGAGCAGGGCGAGCTGGAAGTCGCCGTTGGCGACGAAGTCAAGGTTGCGCTCGATTCACTCGAGAACGGCTTTGGCGAGACCGTCCTCTCGCGCGAGAAGGCCAAGCGTTCGCTGGTGTGGGATGAGCTCGAGGAAGCCCTCGAAGCCAACGCCACCATCACCGGTCGGATCAGCGGCAAGGTCAAGGGCGGTTTCACCGTCGACATCAAGGACGTCCGCGCATTCCTGCCGGGTTCGCTGGTCGACGTGCGCCCCGTGCGCGACCCGGTGTACCTGGAAGGCAAGGACATCGAGTTCAAGATCATCAAGCTCGACCGCAAGCGCAACAACGTGGTGGTTTCGCGTCGCGCCGTGGTTGAGAGCGAATACAGCGCCGAGCGCGAGCAGCTGCTTGAGCGCCTGCAGGAGAACGCGGTCGTCAAGGGTGTGGTCAAGAACCTCACCGACTATGGCGCGTTCGTGGACCTCGGCGGCATCGATGGCCTGCTGCACATCACCGACATGGCCTGGAAGCGCGTGCGCCATCCGTCCGAAGTCGTCAACGTCGGCGACGAGCTGGACGTCCGCGTGCTGAAGTTCGATCGCGAGCGCAACCGCGTCAGCCTCGGCCTGAAGCAGCTGGGCGAGGATCCCTGGGAGAACATCGCCCGGCGCTATCCGAACAGCTCGCGCATCTTCGGCAAGGTCAGCAACGTCACCGACTACGGCTGCTTCGTCGAGATCGAGCCGGGCGTCGAAGGCCTGGTCCACGTGTCCGAAATGGACTGGACCAACAAAAACGTCAACCCGTCCAAGGTGGTTCAGGTCGGCGACGAGACCGAAGTCATGGTGCTGGACGTCGATGAAGAGCGTCGCCGCATCTCGCTCGGCATCAAGCAGTGCACCTCGAATCCGTGGGAAGCCTTCGCGGCGATGCACAAGAAGAACGACAAGGTCGAGGGTCAGATCAAGTCGATCACCGATTTCGGCATCTTCATCGGCTTGGACGGCGGCATCGACGGCCTGGTTCACCTGTCCGACATCAGCTGGAACGCCACCGGCGAAGATATCGTCCGCAACTTCAAGAAGGGCGACAACGTCGAGGCCGTGGTGCTGGCGGTTGACCCCGAGCGCGAGCGTATTTCGCTGGGCATCAAGCAGCTGGAACAGGATCCGTTCGGCCAGTTCATGGCGACGAATCCGAAGGGCAGCATCCTCAACGGCAAGGTCAAGGAAGTGGACGCGCGCGGCGCGACCATCGAGCTCGCCGACGGCATCGAGGGCTACCTGCGCGCTTCCGATATCGCCAAGGAGCGCATCGACGACGCCACCCAGCATCTGAAGGTGGGCGACGATGTTGAAGCCAAGTTCATTGGTATGGACCGCAAGGGCCGCACCCTGCAGCTGTCGATTCGCGCCAAGGAAGAGGCGGATCTGCAGGACGTGCTGGACGATTACCAGAGCGCTGCTGGCGGCACCACCAAGCTGGGCGCGCTGCTGCGCGAGCAGCTGAGCAACAAGGGCGAGTAAGGCCGGTTCGGATTGCTGAAAACTGCACGCCGCGGCTGCGCTACCACGCAGCCGCGGCGTGCTGCTGATGGACCCGCAAAACCGGAATCGCCTGCGTCCAGCCGGAGTCTCCCGAAACGGGGCTCTGCTGCCCAAGTGCGATTCTGCTTAGATAGATTCTCTCCTAGCGCCCGGCGACGACGAGCCCTCGAAAGTGGGCCACCGCGGTCTTCCGGGAGCGTGCTCGCCCAGTCGATCGCGCACCTGTCTGGCGGATGCTTCGTGCTCCGCAGCCTTCTTAGAGCGGTTGAATGACCAAGTCCGAACTCATTGAAGCCCTGGCTCGCAAGCAAGCGCATCTCAAGGCTGACGATGTCGATCTTGCGGTGAAGACGCTGCTGGAACAGATGAGTGGCGCGCTTTCGGGCGGCGAACGCATCGAGATCCGCGGCTTCGGCAGCTTTTCCCTGCATTTCCGGCCGCCGCGCTTGGGGCGTAATCCCAAGACCGGTGATTCGGTGGCCCTGCCCGGTAAATACGTGCCGCACTTCAAGCCCGGCAAGGAACTGCGCGAGCGGGTCAATGAGGGCAACGCCGGGCTCTAGCGTCGACGCCCCGGATGTGTGGAGCGCATTCATGATTCCCTGTACCCAGCCGGCCTCTGCCGGCTTTTTGCTTTTTTACGCACTCAGCCGTGCACTTCGCCGTTCAGAGCCAGACCTCGACCTCAGACTCAACCTCGACCTCAACCTCGACCTAAAGCCCGACCCGCCCAACCTCGACCCAACTGCGCCCATGGGCATCGGTTGCTGCGGGGCCGTCAATTCGACAGCGCAGCGCTGCCGACCCCTAAGCGCGTGGCGCTCCTCTGAGTCCACGGCCGATGCGTGGGCTCGTCTACACTACGACGCTGTCTCTGCGCCGCTGCGTGCGGTGAGAATCCCTGACTCCAGGAGCCTGCATGCGCGTTTTCGTGCCGCTGATCGCCCTGTTCCTGCTCGCCTTGGGCTTCGCGTTTGGAGCTCTCAATCCCTCGTCCGTGCCGATTGATCTGTTTGGGCTCAGCGTGACGCTGCGCTTGGGCCTTGCCCTGCTGCTGGCTGCGCTGGCGGGCGCGCTGGGCGCCGGACTGCTGCTCGCGCTGGTCGTGATCTGGCCCCAGCAGCGGAGGCTGCGTCGCGTCGGCCTGCAGCTGCGCGCGCAGGAAAGCCCTGCCGTGTTGGAGCCCGAGCGCGCGTGAACGAGTTTGGCCTGCTGTTCCTGCTGCTGCCCGCGGCAATGCTGTGGGGCTGGTATGCCGGCCGTCGCGCCGCCGAGCGCGCCGGTGGTCGGCGCGTCAGCCGGCTGTCGACCCGCTACTTCAGGGGCTTGAATTACCTGCTCAACGAGCAGCCCGACAAGGCCATCGAGGTCTTCCTGCAGATTGCCGAGGTCGACAGCGACACCGTTGAGACGCACTTCGCTCTCGGCTATCTGTTTCGTCGCCGCGGCGAGGTGGACCGCGCCATCCGTATCCACCAGAACCTGATCGAACGCAGCACGCTGACCGACGAGCAGCGCGTGCAGGCCGTGCTTGAGCTCGGCGAGGACTACATGCGCGCCGGTCTTTTGGACCGCGCAGAGGCCCTGTTTGCCGACCTGGTGCGGCTGGGCGAGCAGGCGCCGCAGGCGCTGCGCCATCTGCTGTCGATCTACCAGCAGGAGCGCGACTGGGACAAGGCCATCGAGCACGCTCAGCGGCTGGAAGCCGCCACCGGGGAGCCGACCGGCCCGTTGGTGGCGCATTTCAACTGCGAGCTGGCCGAGCGCGCGCGGCGACAGGGGCGCTTTGCGGAGGCTCGACAGCTGCTGGCGAAAGCCTACGAGGCCGAAGCCAACTGCGTGCGCGCCGGCATTATCGAGGGTCAGATCGATCTGGCCGAAGGCCGCGACAGCGCCGCTGTCCGCGCGTTCGAGCGGATCTGCCGCAACGATCCGGAATCGCTGCCGGAGGTGCTAAAACCCCTGCTGGCCGCCTATGAGCGCCTCGGTGAGCGCGCGCGGGCGCGCGCCTTTCTGGCTGAAATGAGCGAGCGCTTTGCCGGTGTGGCGCCGGTGCTGGCGCTGGCCCGGCTGATCCGCGAGGACGAGGGCGACTGTGCAGCGGTCGAGTACCTGTCGGAGTCGCTGAAACAGCGGCCCTCGGTGAAGGGGCAGGTCGCCTTGATCCAGCTCGGCAGCGCGCGCCCGGAGCCGGAGGCGCTGTCGATTCTGCGCGTGCTCGGCCAGACCACCGAGCATCTGGCTTCCAGCGTGCTGACCTACCGCTGCAACCGCTGCGGCTTCGGCGCGCGCCAGCATCACTGGCAGTGCCCGAGCTGCAAGAGCTGGAGCAGCGTGCGGCCGATCCACGGCCCCGCGGGCGACTGATGTCGGCATGGCCGCCTGCACCGGACAGCTCGCTGGGTCTGCTGGTGATTTTTGCCTGTGGTCTGGGTTCGGCCGCGCTGTGTCGTTGGGCGCTGGCCTACTCTAAGCGGCGGGGACTGCTGGATGCGCCGGGGCGCCGACGTTCGCATGCCGTCAGCACGCCGCGCGGCGGTGGCGTCGGTTTCGTCGCCGTCAGCGTAGTGCTCGCCCTGGCCGTGCTGCCGTTCGGTCCGCTGCAGTGGGCGCTGGTCGGCGGCCTGCTCGCGGTGGCCGGAATCGGCTGGTTGGACGATCACCGGCCGCTGTCGAGCGGTCTTCGGCTGGCGGTGCATGTGCTGGCCGCCGCGGCTCTGGTGCTGGCGCTGCAGGGCTGGCCCGTGGATTTGCCAAGCATCTTGAAAGCAGGCGTGAGCCTGCTCGCAGTGGTGACGCTGCTGAACTTCTGGAACTTCATGGACGGCATCAACGGCCTTGCCAGCCTGCAGGCCATCTTGACGGCGGGGCTGTACGCCGGTCTCGCGCTGGCCGCCGGTCTGCCCACTCTGGCGCTGCTGATGCTCGGCCTCGCCGCTGCGGTGGCGGGCTTTCTTCCCTACAACCTGCCGCAGGCACGCATGTTCATGGGCGATGTCGGAAGCGGCGCGCTGGGATTCCTGCTCGCGGCCTTCGCCCTGCTGCTGCTGCCGGCGATGGTCGAGCCGTGGCTGCTGCTGCTGCCGTTGGCGCCGATGGCGACCGATGCCGGCCTCACTCTGCTTATGCGAATGGCGCTCGGGCGCCGCTGGTATGCTGCGCACCGGGAACATCTCTACCAGTGGTGGGTTCGATGTGGCGCCAGCCACACGCGGGTCACTCTGGCCTATGCATTGTTCAGCCTCCTGGTCGTTCTGCCTTCGATGATGCTCGCCCTTGATCGCCCCGACCTGCGTCTACCGCTGACACTTGGCGTCTACGCGTTTGCCGCCGCGCTGTGGCTGTGGGCGCGAGCGCGGCTGCTGCGCGGGGCGCGCACATGGTGAGGCGCGCAGCCGGCCTGATTGGCGCCGTGCATCCGCGTCTGGCGGTCGTCCTGCACGACCTGCTGATGGTCTGGGCCGCCTGGCTGTTCGCCAACGTGCTGCGCTTCAGCCTGGAGCCTTCGGCCCCCCCCTTCACCCTGTTTCCGCCGGAGCTGCCGGTGGTGCTGCTGGCGCAGGGTCTGGTGCTTTGGTGGACAGGCCTTTACCGGGGCCTGTGGCGCTTTGCCAGCCTGCCTGACCTCTGGAACATCGCCCGCGCCTGCCTGTTTGGCGCGCTGGCCGTGTTCAGCGCGCTGTTCCTGTTGACTCGCCTTGAAAACGTGCCGCGCACGGTGATGGCGCTGTATCCGCTCACTTTGCTGGTCTGCCTCGGCGCGCCGCGTTGGCTCTACCGTTTCTGGAAGGACAGCCGCTACGGCGCGGCGCCGCGCCTGCAGCCGATGCGGGTGCTCGTCATCGGTGCGGGCAGCGCCGGCGAAGCGCTGGTGCGGGATCTGCGCCGTGAGGGCCGCTTTCGGCCGGTGGGCCTGATCGACGATAACCGCAGCCTGCGCGGAGCCAAGGTGCACGGCGTGCCGGTGCTCGGCGAACTGCAGCAACTGGGTGAGATTGCGCGTGAAGTCGCCGCCGAGATGTTGCTGATCGCCATGCCGTCGGCCAGCAACCAGCAGATGCAGCGTGCGGTCGAGCTGTGCGAGGACGCCGACCTGCCGTTTCGCACCGTGCCGCGTCTGCAGGATGTCATCGACGGCCGCTCCAGTTTCAACCAGCTCAAGGAAGTCGCGATCGAGGATCTGCTCGGGCGCGAGCCGGTGGCGCTGGACTGGACGGCGATCCGAACCAGCCTGTCAGGCCAGCGCGTGATGATCAGCGGCGGCGGCGGCTCGATCGGCTCGGAGCTGTGCCGCCAGGTGGCCAGGCTCGGGATCGAGTCGCTGGTGCTGCTGGAGCAGTCGGAATACAACCTGTATCGGATCGAGCAGGAACTGCGCGCCGAGTTTCCCGAGCTGTTGATCCAGCCCTGTCTTGGCGACTGCGGCGATCCGGCAGTGGCCGAATATGTGCTCAGCCGCTACCGGCCGGCGCTGCTGTTCCACGCGGCCGCCTACAAGCATGTGCCGCTGCTGGAGGGCATGGTCCGCGAGGCGGTCCGCAACAACGTGCTGGCCACCCAGGTGCTGGCGCAGGCGGCGCAGCGGCACGGTGTCGATACGTTCGTGCTGATCAGCTCTGACAAGGCGGTCAACCCGGCCAACGTGATGGGTGCCAGCAAGCGTCTGGCAGAGCTGCTCTGTCAGACCCTGCAGGGCCAGGACGCAGCGATAGGCGAGGGCACGCGCTTCGTGACCGTGCGCTTTGGCAACGTGCTGGATTCCGCCGGCAGCGTGGTGCCGCTGTTCCGCGAGCAGATCCGCCGCGGTGGGCCGGTGACTGTCACCCACCCGGAAATCACCCGCTATTTCATGACCATTCCCGAGGCCTGTCAGCTGATTTTGCAGGCCGCCACGCTGGGCCGCGGCGGCGAAATCTTCGCCCTGGACATGGGCCAGCCGGTGCGCATCCATTACCTGGCGGAACAGATGATCCGGCTGGCCGGCAAGCGCCCGGGTGAGGATATCCGCATCGAATTCACCGGCCTGCGGCCGGGCGAAAAGCTGTTCGAGGAGTTGTTTCATCCGCAGGAGGACTATCAGCCGACTCGGCACCCGAAGATCATGCTGGCGCAGCCGCGCGCCTTGCCGGTGCAGTCGCTGCAGCAGCAACTGTTGCGCATGCGTCAGGCCTGTCAGCAGTACGATCAGATCGTGCTGATGGAAGTGCTGAGTCAACTGGTTCCCGAATTCCGCCGAGGCGGTGCCGAAGACGCCTCCGTGGTTGCGCTGCATCGCGCAGGCTGAGCCTGCGCCCGACGCCAGCTCCGCGTTTCACCTTCTTACTGACTCAGGGATGCATATGCCCCAACGTATTCGCAAGGCGGTCTTCCCAGTGGCGGGCCTCGGCACGCGCTTTCTGCCGGCCACCAAGACGGTGCCCAAGGAAATGCTGCCGATCATTGACAAGCCGTTGATCCAGTACGCGGTCGACGAGGCGATCGAGGCCGGCTGCGACACCCTGGTGTTCATTACCAACCGTTACAAACATGCGGTGGCCGACTATTTCGACAAGGCCTACGAGCTTGAGCAGAAGCTCGAACGCGCGGGCAAGCAGGAGCTGCTCAACGTGGTGCGCGGCGTACTGCCGCCGCACGTGCGCGCGATCTTCGTGACCCAGGCCGAAGCGCTCGGGCTCGGACACGCGGTGCTGTGCGCCGAACCTGTGATTGGCGACGAGCCCTTCGCCGTGCTGCTGCCGGACGACCTGATCTGGAATGCGCACGGCCCCGGCGCGCTCACGCAGATGGCTGACCTTGCCGAGCGCGAGCAGGCCAGCGTGATCGCGGTGCAGGACGTGCCGCGCGCACAGACCTCCAGCTACGGCATCGTCGCCACCGAAGATTTCGAGGGGCGCTCCGGACGGATCCAGGCAATGGTCGAAAAGCCCACGCCGGAAGCGGCGCCCAGCACGCTGGGCGTGGTCGGGCGCTACATTCTCGGGCCCGGCATTTTTGACGCGCTGCGCGCCACCACGCCGGGTGCCGGCGGCGAGATCCAGCTGACTGACGCCATCGCCGCCCGCCTTGCCTCGCATCCGACCCTGGCCTATCGATTCGATGGAACCCGCTTCGACTGCGGCAGCCACATCGGCCTGATCCAGGCCACGATCCGCTTCGCGCTCGATCACGAAAAGCTCAGCAGCGCCGCGCAGAGCTTCATGCAGCAGGCGCTGGACGAGCTCTCCCACAACCAGAGCCCGCTCGACTGATGCATCCACTGTCCTTGCTGCGCGCGCTCAGCCGCGCGCGGCTCGCATCCGCCTTCCGATCGTGTTCCTCGCGTGCTCTGCTGCCGCTGCTGCTTGGCCCGTGCGCTGCGCTGACGCCGTCGTCGGCCAGCGCCGCTGGGCCCGCCGCAGAGCGTCTGGACCGAATCCAGGTGACCGCCACCCGCCGAGAGGAGGGCGTGCTGGAAATTCCCGCGTCGGTCACCGTGCTCGACGAGCAGGCGCTGCGAAAGCGCATGGCGCTGACCGTCGCCGACGCCCTGCGCGGCGAGCCCGGCACGTTTGTTCAACAGACCACGCCCGGCCAGGGCAATGTGATCATCCGCGGACTGAAGGGCTCCGAGGTGCTGCATCTGGTCGATGGATTTCGGCTCAACCACGCTTTCTTCCGCAACGCACCGAACCAGTACCTCGCCCTGGTTGATCCGCTGATGCTGGCCGGTATCGAGGCGGTACGCGGGCCGATGTCGACCCTCTACGGCTCCGACGCCATGGGCGGCGTGCTGCAGTTTCTCAGCTGGCGGCCGAGTTTCGCAGGCGAACACTGGCAGCAGCAGGGTGGGCTGCGCATGCGCAGCAGCAGCGCCGACGATGCGCGCCAGCTTCGCCTGTTCGAGGCGATCGGTCGAGACGATCTGCACTTCGCCGCCGGCTACAGCGATCAGGATGTCAACGGTCGGCGGGTAGGCGGCGGCGAGCGTCTGCCGTTTACCGACTACCGGCAGCGCGCCGCGGATTTTGCGGCTGAACACCGCCGCGGCGATCACTGGCTGCGGCTCTCGCTGCAGCACAGCGAACAGCCGGAAACCCCGCGACACGATGCCCTGGTGTCGGGCTTCGGCCAGACTGCCGCCGAGAGCGCTGAGCAGCTGTTCAAGCCGCAGGCTCGGCGCTTCAGCCAGCTGCGCTACCGCTACAGCGCGCCGCTGCCGTTTGCCGATTCGATCGAACTGCAGGCCGGCCTGCAGCGCATGACGGACGACCGCGTCAGCCGCGACAGCGGCAGTGCCAATCGCGATACCGAGGCCAATTTGAGCCGTCTCGAAGGGTTCAGCGCTCAGTTTGATCGGGCGCTGGGCGAGCGCCACTACCTGAGCTACGGGTTCGAGTGGTATGGCGATCGCGTCGCCAGCTTCCGCGAGCGACAGAACATCAACAGCGGCGCGGTCAGCGCGCGCCCGAGTCGCTTTCCGGACGGCTCGCGCATGCGCAGCCAGGCGCTGTATCTGGCCGACGATTTCCTTCCCGCTCCCGGCTGGGATGTCAACATCGGCCTGCGCTACAGCCGCTTCGACATTGAGCTTCCCGCTACCGCCAGTGGCCCGGGTGTGCGGCTTCGGCCCGATGATCTCAGCGGCCACTTCGGCGTGGTTCGCGAGCTGGGCGAAGGCCTGCGGCTGGTCGGCAATCTGGGCCGAGGTTTCCGTGCGCCGAACGTGTTCGACCTGGGTCTGCTGGGTGAGCGGCCGGGCAATCGGTTCAATCTTCCCAACCCGGAGCTTCGCCCGGAAACGGTGCTGACGGTCGATGCCGGCCTAAAGCTGCAGCGCGGCGCCTGGCAGGGCGAGGCGATCGCGTTTCGCTCGCAGTATCGCGACAAGATCAGCTCGGTGCTGACCGGCGAACGCACCGACCGCGGCCGTGAGATCGTGCAGTCGCGCAACATCACCGAGCAGGTGCTGAACGGCGTGGAGACGGCCCTGCGCTACGACGAGGGCGGCGCCTTCGCTGCGCGCGCTGCGGCCACCTGGACCCGCGGCGAGGAGCGCGTTGAGGCGCTTGAAACTCCGGCTGACCGGATCCCGCCGCTGTTCGGCAGCCTGTCCGGCAGCTGGCGCTTTGCGCCCGACTTCGAGCTGGAAACCTGGGCCTTGTTCGCGGGTCGCCAAGGCCGCCTGAGCCCGCGCGATGTGAGCGACCCGAGGATCAATCCCGCCGGCACCGCCGGCTGGGCCACCCTGAACGTGCGCCTAGGCTGGGCGCCCAGCGAGGCTGTGAACCTTGCGCTGAGCGCCCACAACCTGGGGGATCGCCGCTACCGCGAGCACGGTTCTGGGCTGGACGCGCCCGGCCGCGATCTCGGCCTCGCCCTGGACTGGCGCTGGTAGCGTGCCGCTGGCTGCGCTGCCTGCGCTGGCTTGCGTAACGAACTGAGCCGGGTCCTTCTGGCGGCGTGATCCTGAGGCCGCGCCCGAGGTGATCTCGAACGCGGCCCGATCGCAGCCGCCGCCGCACTAGCCTGTTTAACAGGCGTGCACCTGCATGGCGCGCACAGGGCGGCTGCAAAGCAGAGCCTGCCTAGCCTTCAAAGCCATCCTGAAACAGCGGCGGTCCATTGGGGAACAGGCTGTTTCTCTCCACCGCGCCCGCGGTGCAGTTGGCAAGGGCGTCGCCGTTGTTGTCGAAGGGCCGTGGATTGCCTTCAATGTCGTCCTGCGCGCACAGCGCAAAGTCCGTCGCCGAAACGCCGCTGGCGCCGCCGTCGGTAATCGCGCTTTCGCGCAGCGGCAGCGCGCTGGTCACGAATACGCCGGGCGCCAGAGTCAGGCTCGGAGAACTTAGCGTAAAGAACATCGGTGCGATCGTTTGAGTGCCGACGCCGGAACGCCAGGTGCAGCTGCTGTCGCCAAAGTAGTTTCGACTTCCCGCCGCCACCGGCGGCGCCGGCGTGCCAGATTGGAACGCGCAGCTCCGCCCCAGGGCCGAGCGCTCAAAGACATTGTTCGAGACGGCGTCAAGTACAACGTTGCCGGCGATGAAAAGATCAGCGGCCAGGCCGCTGGCACCCGCAGCGTTGAACGAGAGCGTGTTGTTGCGCATGCGCAGGGTTGCGCGCTGGATGAACAGTGCCGCGCCTGCCTGAGTGCTAGTCGAGAGGCCGGAATTGGCCTGAAAGAGACTGTTCGAAAGCCGCAGGAGTGGCCGGTCTGGTGGGTTGACCGCCGAGAAGTACACGGCAGAGGCCGCCTCCGAGCTTTGGTTGCCGGCAAAGGCGTTGCGACTGAGCTCAGCACCGCTGATCCGCGCGCGTGCGGCGCCGCCCGTGGCGCCGCCAGAGCTCGCAGGAGCACTCACCTGGTTAGCGACAAAGCGGCTTTGCTCCAGGGTCAAGGCACCGTTGTTCCGAACTTTAAATGCGCCGCCGCTGAAGAAGTGATTTGACGCGGTCGAGTCGCTCCGCGCGATATTGCGATCCAGCCTCGAGCGTCGAACGGTTCAACGCTGACCGGTGGCGCTGCGCGAGAAGAGAATCGCGCCGCCTGATGCGCCTTCTTCGGTAGCTCCATCGGCAAGAGTGTCCTCAAACACGCTGTCTTCTATCTCGGTGGTGCCGGTGGTTTAAATGGCGCCACCCTCGGCCGCCATCGCGCCTGAGGCAAGTGCGATGCAGTCGGCAAAGCAGACCCGATTCAGAAGTAGTACGGCGCCAAATTCACTGTTCAGGCAGCCGCCGCGATTGCCTACCCCGTTCACCACGTTGATGTCTTCCAGCGCAAATAATCCGCCGTTGATTGCAGCGAGCTTGAGCACCTGAAAGCTGCTCAGATCGAGGGTGACCAGATCCCGCCCTGAGCCGGTGATGCGCAGGAAAGGCGTTTTGATCGGCGGCAGCGAACTGCTGCCGAACTGCGTCGCGATGGCTCCGCTCAGCCCGGCTTGAAATTCGATCACGTTTGAATAACCGGTCGCAGCGTTCACATTCAGCGCCGCCTACCGCAGGCTGCCGGGGCCGGCGGCGTTCGTATTAGTGACGGTAAAAATTACGGCTTGGCAGGTTCCAGCCAGCAGCAAGAGGAGCAGCAGCTTCCTTGAATGAGTCATACAGAGCTCCAAGGAGTGGCGAAGTGCGGCGATCGCTCAACTGCGATCTGCGGGTCAGCCTTTGAGGGTTTCGCCTTGGGCGTGTTGGGGGCTTTGGTCAACTGCGGTCTTGCTGGGCCAGCGGGTCATCCATTGCCACGGGGCGAGTGTCGATAGAGCCGTGCAGGCTTTCTGAGCCCGCTCGGCGCGTGCTGCAAATTCGGGCTGGTCTTCATGCGCTCAGGTGCGCGCGCGCCTGAGCCGTCAGTTCGGCATGCCTTGGCTGCGGAACGCGGCAATTGACTCGAGCGGATTCGCAGCGGCGTCGAGACGCCAGGGCTGCCTCAGCGCATTGAAATCACCGGTTCGAAGCCGTTGCGGAACAGGCGGGCGGGTTCCTGCTCGTAGGCGCCGATGTCGCAGGCGAACAGCACCGGGTGGCCCGTGCCGTTCTGCGGCCGGGCCACGCCGCGCGCATCCGTTGTCATGCAGGTGCGCCAGTCGCCGATGCTGGGCAGCGCGAAGTTGCCGGCGTCCACGGCCGGGCTGTCCAGCAGTAGGGCCAGAAAGCCGCCTTCGCCGCTGGGCGGAATGTCCGGGAAGTCGTCCAGCCTCAGCGACGCAGGAGTGCTGGTGATTCCGCAGCCCGGCGCCGGACGGTTTGACAGGTTGAAGCTGGTTTCCACGCCGACATTGGCGCCTACCGAGCAGGCTGCGCCGGCGCTGCTGCCGCTGCCGAACAGACTGTTGGAGAGCCGCAGCACGCTTGGCCCGATTTGGCCCGCACGGGCCTCAACGCGGATCTCGCTGGCGCTGGTGGGGCTCAGCGCGCTTTCGGCAAAGGTGCTGTTGCGCACCAGTACCTCGGCGTAGTCGCTGTAGATGAGGCTGTTGCCGCTGCCCTCAGCGATACCTCGGAAGAAGGTGGTGTTGCGAATGTTGAGCGTGCGGGTGCGGTCTTCAGCGGTCGCCACCACCAGGCCGCGCGCCGAGTTACCTTCGAAGAACAGCGAGTTCTCCAGCAGCAGGTTGCCGTCGGTGTGGATGGCGCTGCCGGAGCTCCGGTTGCCGGCGGCCGCACCGGCAACATTTTCCAAAAACTGTGATCGGTTGATCGACAGCCGCGCGCCGCCCTCGACGTAAATCGCCCCGCCCGCGGCCGCGAAACCGCTATCTACCGTGCCGCCTATAGCGGGGTTTTCGCCGAAATAAGCACCCTGGATGACCACCTGCTGGCCGCTGTCCGCGAACACCGCCAGCGCGGCGCCGCCCACGCGGAAGTTGCCCGGCGGCTGATTCTCAAAGCCGTTACCCTCGAACCTGCCGCCGTTGATATTGACGCTGCGCCCGAAGACCAGCACGCCTCCGCCATAGGCCGATCCAAACAGCGTATTGCGTACGCCGGAGCAGCCCTCCACGTTGACCCGGGTCAGCACAACGGTGGCGTTGTTGCCCGACGGTGGGTTGGCCAGCAGGCAGCCGCCGCCGCCCACCCGCCTGCCGCTGAACAGGCTGAGGTCGGTCAGCGTCAGCAGCGTGTTGGTGCTGGCCACGCGCAGCAGCGGCGCGTCGTAGTCGATGGAAGAAGGAGACGGCGTGCGATCGGTGATCAACAGCCGTGCGGATCCGCTGCCGTTGATCGAAAAGATGGGCTTCTCGATCGGCGGCAGCTCGCTCTGCAGCACGATGCGACTGTCTGCCGGCAGCTCGAACACAACGCTGTGGACATTGCCGATGGTGGCATTGGCGGCTGCAATTGCCTCGCGCAGGCTGCCCGGGCCTGAGTTTGCGGTCGATGTCACCGTAAAGGTGGCGGCAGAAGCGGGCACGGCCAGGCTGAGCGCGAGGCCGGAGAGCAGGTTTGCGAGCAGCGCGGAGCGTGCGGAGAAGACGGGCATGGAGGTTCTCATGGGGAGTGGACCTGCTTCATACGGAGCAAAGCCACGACTTGCGTCATGCATCGACAGCGTCTGCCCGCGTCGGCTGCCAAGCGCGCCAGCAGGGCAGCCGCGCGGCAGGGGCGTATACTCCGCGCCCCGCGCCCACCCGCGCACGCGCAGCCGCCGCCGCCCATGCCCAGCACCGCCCATAAAGTTGGTTTCGTCAGCCTTGGCTGCCCTAAAGCGCTGGTGGATTCGGAGCGCATCCTGACCCAGCTGAAGGTAGAGGGCTACGAAATCGTGCCGAGCTACGAGGACGCCGACGTGGTGGTGGTCAACACCTGCGGCTTCATCGATTCAGCGATTGAGGAATCCCTGGATGCCATCGGCGAGGCCATCGCGCAGAACGGCCGGGTGATCGTCACCGGCTGCTTGGGCAAGCGCCCTGAAACCATTCGCGAGGCGCACCCGGAAGTGCTGGCCATCTCCGGCCCGCAGGATTACGCCAGCGTGATGAATGCGGTGCACGAACTGCTGCCGCCCGAGCACAACCCCTACATCGACCTGATGCCGGACTACGGGCTGAAGCTGACGCCCAAGCACTTCGCGTATCTGAAGATTTCCGAGGGCTGCAACCACCGCTGCAGCTTCTGCATCATCCCGAGCATGCGCGGCGATCTGGTCAGCCGGCCGGTCGACGAGGTGCTGCGCGAGGCCGAAAGGCTGGCCCGCGGCGGGGTGCGCGAGCTGCTGGTGATCTCGCAGGACACCTCGGCCTACGGCGTCGACATGAAGTACGTCGAGCGCGAGTGGCGCGGCAAGACCTACCAGACCCGCATGAAGGCGCTGTGCGAAGGCCTGTCCGAACTGGGCATCTGGACCCGCCTGCACTACGTGTATCCGTATCCGCATGTGGACGACATCATCCCGCTGATGGCCGAGGGCAAGCTGCTGCCGTATCTGGACATCCCGTTCCAGCACGCCAGCCCGAAAATCCTGAAGGCGATGAAACGCCCGGGTGCGGTCGACAAGACGCTGGAACGCATCCAGAACTGGCGGTCGATCTGTCCCGAACTCGCTGTTCGCAGCACCTTCATCGTCGGCTTTCCTGGCGAGACCGAGGACGACTTCGAGGAGCTGCTGGATTTCCTCGAAGAGGCCCAGCTCGACCGCGTCGGCGCGTTCGCGTACTCGCCGGTCGTCGGCGCCGCCGCCAACGCGCTGCCGGGCGCGGTGCCGGAAGAAGTGAAGCAGGAGCGGCTGCAGCGCTTCATGCAGCTGCAGGCCGAGATCAGCGCGCAGCGCCTTGAGGCCCGCGTCGGCAGCGTGCAGCCGGTGATCGTCGATCACCTGGAAGGCGAGCTCGCCATTGGCCGCTCGCGCTTCGACGCGCCCGAAATCGACGGCTTGGTGCAGATTCAGGACGGCGAGGCGATGGGCGTCAAGCCCGGCGACATCGTCAACGTGCGAATTCTGGGCAGCGACGAGCACGACCTGTTCGGCCTGATCGGCCCCGCTGAGGACGAGTTCGGCGAGGACTGATGGCGCGCCGTCGCTTCCAGGCCCCCGCGCGGGAGGCTCTTGATCGCGCGGTGTTCGAGCATCCGGCGTTTGCGCCGTATCGCTTTGAACTCGACCTGCTCACCGGCGACAGCTGGCCGGAGCTTGGCGCACTCAACGCGCGCGCCTGCGGGCTGAAGCATGCGCAGACGGGCCGAGATCTGCGCTTCATCGAGCAGACTCCGGCCATGCTGGCCGATGGCCTGCATTACGAGACCCGTATCTTCGAGCGCGGCGAGATTCCGACCCGCGCCGACAGCTGGCACGACCTGCTCAACGCGCTGGCGTGGATGCGCTATCCGCAGATCAAGAGCGCGCTCAACGTGCGCCAGGCGCATGACGTCGCTGCGGTCGGGCCCAGCACTCGCACCCGCGGCCAGTGCGCGCTCACCCAATTCGACGAGGCCGGCCTGATCGTCCGTATTTCGGATACCCACACCTTGAGCCTGTGGGACGCGCACGACTGGGGCGCATTGGCCGGCCGGGTCCAGCTGGACCCCGAGGCCATCGAGGTCCACGTGTTCGGCCACGCCCTGCTGGAACACGCGCTGTGGCCGCAGCCGATGCTGGTCGGCAAGTCCATCGCCATCCTCGCCCCGCCTGAAGCCCGCGCCCACGCGCTGATTGCGCGCGTTGCCGAAGGCATCGTTGATGCCGAACTGCTCGCCGACCCGCAGGAGCTGCGCCCGCTGCCGACCGCCCTGCTGCCGGGCTGGCATCCGCGCAGCTGCGAAGCCGCTTTCCTGCGCGAGGGCGAGTGCTTTCGGCCGCTGCGCGAGGGGCGGGTGTATCCGCCTGCGCTGGCGCTGGTTTCAGCAGATCAAGACGAGCCGTGAGGTCATAGGGTCTTTAATTCTCTGCTGCAACTTTCCGGCCCCTGAGCGTGCGGAATTACCCATCCCCGCGCTGAGCCGGAGCGATTGACTGAGCGCACGCAATTCTCGGCTGCTGCCTTACGCGCGCAGCCTTTGCGGCAACCTTGGTGTTCCGCAAAGGGCTTCGATGCAGGCGCAGCCCCTGATCGGGACGAAGTGCCCACGCGTAGAATCCCGCGGCGACGGGGTTATTTATCGCGCAATTTTGATGGAGAAATTCAATGGGTAGCTTAGGAATAGCTCACTGGCTGGTGCTCTTGATCATGCTTGGCGGAGGCGCGGGCCTGCTCAGTCTGCTCATCTGGCTGATTGCCCGATCATCGCGCAGCGCTGCACCCGCGATTGCGGCGCCCCGGAGATCGGCAGCCGACCGTCTGCGCGAGCTTGATGCCATGAAGGCGGAAGGCCTGGTGTCGAAGCCCGAATGGGCGCGCAGGCGTGCGGAGATCCTCGACAGCGTTTAGGCGCGATCGGCCTGCTGCAGCGAGCGGCGGGTGATCGCCAGCACATCTGCAGGAGTGCCGCTGCGGCAGCGCCGGTTTGCAAAGACCTGCGGCCGACGCGCTCGATCCGTCCGCTTAGCCCCGCTTGAGGCCGTATCCTTGCGCTCCGACGCAGCGGTCACAGCCTGCGGCGGTGGGCGTCTGCAGCAGCCTGCAAGCCCGCGCGGGGTGGGTTGTATCAATGCAAGGGGAGCTCTGGTGGATCGCTTTCTTGAAATTGCGCTGTCGTTTCCGACGCTGATCCTGAGCGTGCTGCTCGTCTGCGCCGTGATCTATTGGCTGCTCGCCCTGCTGGGCCTGCTCCAACTTGACGTGCTCGATCTGCCGGGCAGCGGCGAAGCTGAGATCGGCGCGGTTGGCGGCTTGAGTGCGCTGATGATGAAGTTCGGTCTGGCCGGGCTGCCGTTCGCGCTGATTTTTACCGCGCTGGTGGCGATCGCCTGGCTTGTCAGCTACTTCCTCGACTATTTCCTGCTGGCCGGGCTGGGCTCAGGCCTGCTGCGAATTTTGCTGGCGCTGGCATTGCCCCCGCTGCTGCTGTTCCTCGCGCTGCCGTTCGCCGGGCTGGCGCTGCGACCGTTTCGCGGGCTGTTCGCGCGCGCCGAAGGCCGCGATGCCGCCTCGCTGCTCGGTGAGGCGGTGGTCGTGCGCAGCCCCGAAGTCAGTGAGTCGCAGGGCTCGGCCGACTACGACGATGGCGCCGCCGGCCTGGTGCTGCAGGTGCGTGCGGCGCCGGGACAGTTCAGACGCGGCGACCGCGCGCTGATCGTCGAGTACCTGCCTACACACAGCGCCTACCGCGTGGCGCCTCCTTGAGGCTGTCTGCCTTGAGTCTGTCTTCGCTGGCCGCCGCGCCGCCGCTTCTCGTTTGTTCTGTTTGCTGCACTTGACCGCTTCTTCTCTCCACCTGCTGAACTGAATTTCGGAGTCCCACGATGGATATCGCCGTGCTGTTGCCCTTCATCGGCATTCCCGCCCTGATCGTGCTGACGATCCTGGGCATCTTTGCCCTGTTCAAGGCCTTCTACATCAAGGTGCCGCAGGGCACTGCGCTGATCGTCAACGACCTGTCGGCGATGCCCAAGGTGCATTTCACCGGAGCTCTGGTCTACCCGATCATCTACAAAAAAGAGTTCATGAAGATCTCCCTGCTCACCCTTGAGGTGGACAGGCGGGGCAAGGACGGGTTGATCTGCCGCGACAACATGCGCGCGGACATCACCGTCGCTTTCTATCTGCGGGTGAACGAGACCCAGCAGGACGTACTGAAAGTCGCCAAGGCGATCGGCGTCGACCGCGCCTCGGATCGAATCGCGGTGAACGACCTGTTCAACGCCAAGTTCTCCGAGGCGCTGAAGACGGTCGGCAAGCAAATCGACTTCGTCAAGCTGTTCGAAAATCGCCAGGAGTTTCGCGACCGCATCATCGAGGTGATCGGCAACGATCTGAATGGCTATGTGCTCGAGGACGTCGCCATCGATTATCTGGAGCAGACGCCGAAGTCGTCGCTCGACCCCAACAATATTCTCGACGCCGAGGGCATCCGCAAGATCACCGAGTTGACCGCCGCGCAGAACGTCATCACCAATGAGCTGGCGCGCAACGAAGAATTGGCGATCACCAAGAAGAACGTCGAGACCAACGAGGCGCTGCTGTCGCTGGCGCGCCAGCAGGCCGATGCCGAGGCGCGTCAGGCGCGCGAGATCGCGACTGTCCAGGCCCGCGAACGGGCCGAGACCCTGAAGGTGCAGGAGGAGGAGCGCCTGAAATCGGAGAGCGCCCGCTTGGCGACGCAGGAGCAGATCGACATCCGCGACCAAAACCGCATGCGCGAAGTCGAGGTCGCCGAGCAGAACCGGCAGCGCGCGGTGGTCATCGAGAAGGAAAAAGTCGAGCGCGCTCGCGCCCTGGAAGTCGTCTCGCGCGAGCGCGAGGTCGAGCTGCAGGTAATCGAGAAGGAAAAGGCGCTGGAAGAGCAGCGCAAGCTGATCGCCAACGTGGTGCGCGAGCGCATCGCGGTCGACAAAACCGTGGCCCAGGAAGAGGAGCGCATCAAGGAAGTGCGCGAAGTTTCCCAGGCCGAACGCGCCAAACAGGTCGCGATCCTGAATGCGCAGGCGCGCGCCGAGGAGGATCTGGTCAAGCAGGTCAAGCAGGCCGAGGCCGACGAGGCGCGCGCCAAGCATCGCGCGGTCGAAATCACCACGCTGGCGCAGGCCGATCTGGAAGCCGCCGGCAAGCAGTCTGAGGGCAAGCGCAAGATGGCCGAAGGCATCGAGGCCGAACGCGCCGCGCCCGGCCTTGCCGATGCGCGGGTGCGTGAGGTGAATGCAGCGGCGCTGGAAAAGGAAGGACTGGCCGAAGCCAAGGTCGTCGCCGAGAAGCTGGTTGCGGAAGCCCGCGGTGAACAGGAAAAGGGCTTCGCCCAGGCGCGGATCATCGAGGCGCACGCCGAAGCCAAACAGAAGGAGGGCCTGGCCGAAGCCAAGGTGCTGGAAGAAAAGCTCACTGCGCAGGCGCGCGGCGAAGAGCAGCTGGGCGGCGCCAAGGCGATCGCGACCCGCGAGATCGGCCTGTCCGAGGCGGAGGTGCTGAAGCGCCGCTACGAGTCTGAAGCCGAGGGCCTGGTCAAGAAATTCGAGGCGCTGTCCGGGCTGTCGGATTCCGCGCGTGCGCACGAGGAATTTCGCATGCAGCTGGAGAAGAGCTTCGAGCAGGCGATGGCGGCGATCGCGGCCAACAGGGACATCGCGCGCGAGCAGGCGGACGTGCTGGCCGCGGCGCTCTCCAAGGCCAAGATTGACATCGTCGGCGGCGGCGGCGAGTTCTTCGAGACCTTCGCCAAAGCGCTCAGCGTCGGCAAGGCGATCGAGGGCGCGATCGGCAAAAGCCCCGTGGTGCAGGACGTGCTGTCTAAGTTTCTTGGCGTCGGTGCGCCGGCGTTGAAGCAGGGCGACAGCGGCGCGGCGGCGGCGGCGGCTTCATCGCAGTCCGATGAAGCGAATGACGAGACGTCCAGCAAGGCTTGAGCACCCGAGCCCCACGCCTGAATCCTTCCTTCGATTTGCTCGGGTGCGCAGGGCCATCGGCTGCCAGCGGCAGCCGATCGGCGTCTGCGACTCGCTCCGTGGGCAGAGGGCTCAGACAGCGGCCAATCTCCCCGCCTTTGTACGCAGGTTCCTAAAATGACCACCTCCCATTCTCAAGTCGACCAGGCGGTCGCCGAAGGCGGCGCCTATGAGGTTCTGCGGAGGCGCCTGCTGCAGCAGGGCGAACGCCTGCGCGGCCTGGCTCAAGGCCTGAACCAGCAGCGGCTGGACGAATTCGGCAGCAGCGAGCTGAAGGTGATCGGCCGACTGCGGGTGCGCACCGAGCACAACGCGGTGGCGCGGGATCTGGTGCGGGTCGGCGAGTTTCTGCTGTTCGGCTACAACGTGTTTCTTGGCCTCAAGCGCGATACCCAGATCAGCGACGTGTTCGCCCTGTATCGGCTGGTTGAGGGCGAGGCCGGCTTCGACGTCGAGCAGGTCGATCTCGCGTCAAGTTTTCTCGGCGCTCCCGGATTCGCCAAGGACTTCCGCGAGCTCTACGCCTACTACAAAAACACGCGCCTGCTGCAGCTGATCAGCCGCGACGGCCTGCTGCTGATGAGCTTCCAGATCGGCGAGCGGATCAGCGACATTCGCGTGTTCCGCTTCAGCGTCTCGCCGGCAGGCGACGTGCGCTACGTCGACAACCGCGGCGAGCGCGATGTCGCGCTGCCGCCGGTGCACGATTTCGAGTGGACTCGCTGCACGCGCGAGCACGTGGTCGAGGGCCAGCACCCGCACATGAATGTGCTCGACACGGTGTTCGTCGAGACCATCAACGGCGATCTGACGATCAAGATCGAGAACAACACCGGCGACGGCCTCGGCATCTACCGCGAGCCGGTCGACGACGCCACCCAAAGCATCGACGACGCGCGCATTGATTTCGCGCGGCTGGGCGATCTGATCCTGCTGAAAATCCAGCCCTACCGCGAGGACGCCGCACGCTATCTGGTCTACAGCAGGGTGGCGAAGCGGGTGCTGCGCTTCGATGCGATCGGTTTCAGCTGCGTGCAGCTGCCCGAGGATCACGGCATCGTCTACCCCGGCGGCTATGTGTTGCAGAACGGCGAACACCGCGCCTTCGAGCGCTCGATGGCCGGCATGCGCTTCAAGCGCAGCATCCGCTCGCCCAACGGCGAGGACGTGCTTTACGTTTTCTACCAGCCCGATTCCGGCAGCCGCGCACTGTTCACCTACAACCTGATCGAGCGCAGGCTGCAGACGCCGCTGTTCGGCCACGGCTATGCGCGGCTGGAGGACGGCCGCTTCGTGGTGTTCGCAAGCGACAGCGACGAAGCCACTCGCGTGCACCCGATGCAGATCTGGCAGACGCCGTTTTTTTCCGAAGAGTTTGCTGCCGCCAAACCGCCGGCGGCCAGCTTCATGGGCCGGATCGGCAATGCCGAACTGGTGCGCGGCATTTCCGACCTGTACTCGCTGGTGCGCGAGATCGACAGCGAGCAGGTGTCGTCGACCCGCTATGCGCTGCTGACCCAGAACGCGCGCAGGCTGTTCGACCTGCACCACTGGCTGGCCAGCAGCGAGTGCGCAGAGGTCGCGCCGTTGGTGCGCGAGATCTCGGCCACCGCCGAATCGGTGCTGGATGAGTTCGAGAAGGTCGAGAGCATCCGCGCGCAGAGTGAGCGTTCACTGCTTGAGGCGCGCTCGCGTCAGGCGGAGCTGCTGGCCCGAGCGCGGCCCGAGCGCTGCGAAGCAGTCAACGATTTCGTCGGCGGCCTGTCGGGCTTGAGCGAACAGCGTGGCCGCCTGCTGGCGCTGCGCGAGGCCCGCTACATGGACCTCGCCGCGCTGGACAGGCTGGAGGCCGAGCTGGTCGAAGCGCAGGGCCTGCTGTCGTCGGCGACGGGCACCTTCCTGGCAACGCCGGTGGCGCTGGAGCCGCTGCGCACGCGCTTGGGTCAGCTCGATGCCGATGCCGCCAAGGCGCAGGGCGTTGCGGCACTTAAAGCACCGCTGGAGGGCATGGCCCAGCTTTCACTCGACCTCGATCTGCTGTCGAATCTGCTTGCCGGCCTGCCCATTGATGACGCTGCCGAACGCACCGCGGTGGTGGAGACGATCTCCGAGCTGTATGCGCGCCTGAACCAGGCTCGCGCCAAGGCCGAGCAGCGACGCCGCGGCTTGGCCAGCGGCGAGGCCATCGCCCAGTTCGGCGCGCAGTTCGCGCTGTTCGGGCAGGGCCTGACCAGCGCGCTGGGCCTGGCCACCGACCCTGAGCGCTGCGATGAGCAGCTGGCGCGCGTGCTGCTGCAGCTGGAGGAGCTTGAGTCGCGTTTCGGCGAGCACGAGCAGTTTCTGCAGGACGTGCTGGCCAAGCGCGAAGAGGTGCTGGAGACCTTTGAGAGCCATCGCCAGGCGCTGATGGACGCGCGCCAGCGCCGCGCCCAAGGCGTGCATGAGGCCGCGCTGCGGATTCTCGAAGGCCTGGACCGGCGCACCGAGCGGCTCGACAGCGCGGAGGCCATGCACGCCTTCTTTGCCGGCGATGCGCTGATCCTCAAGCTGCGCGAGCTGTGCGCGCGGCTGCGCGAGCTGCGCGACAGCGTCAAAGCCGACGACATCGAAAGCCGGCTGAAAGCGGCGCGCGACCAGGCTCTGCGCGGGCAGCGCGATCGCAGCGAGCTGTTCGAGGACGGCGGCAACGTCATCAAGCTCGGCCCCAAGCACCGCTTCAGCGTCAACACCCAGGCGCTGGACCTGACCCTGCTGCCCAAGGGCGGCGCGCTGTGTCTGCATCTCACCGGCACCGACTACTTCGAGCCGGTGCAAAACGCTCAGCTCGACGCCCTGCGCAGCTTCGCTGAGCACCCGCTGGAGTCGGAATCCGCCGCGCTGTACCGCGGCGAATACTTGGCCGCGAGCGTGCTCAAGGCAGCGCAGGCCGGCACCGACGGCCTGAGCGTCGATGCGCTGCACGCGGCCGCACAGGATCTGGATGCGCTGGCCCGGCTGATCCGCGAGTTCGCCGCGGCGCGCTACCGCGACGGCTACGAGAAGGGCATCCACGACGCTGACGCTGCGCGCATCCTCAAAGCCTGGTGGCCGCTGCGGGCGGCGGCCGGCAGCCTGATTCATGCGCCGGCGGCGCGTGCGCTGGCGCTGCTGGCCTGGTCCGCGCTGCAGGCCGATGAGTTCGCCCGACTGTGGCCGCTGCGCGCGCGCCAGGCGCGACGCCTGCGCGAGGAGCTGGGGCGGGGCGCGGCGGACGACGGGCATGCCGCGGATTCGCTTGGCTCAGAAGTCGAGCGCGCGATCGATGCCTGGCGCGGTCCGGCCGCAGTCGAGATCACTGCGAGCTCAGGCGCGGCTGCGCGCTGTCTGCTCGACGTGTTGGGCGAGGAGCATCCGCAGTTCCTGTTCAGCGCGCACGCGCGCAGCCTGGTCGATACGCTCAAGCAGCGTCTGGCCAGCGGCGGACGCTGGCAGGATCTGCAGGCGGCGGCGGCCGAGCTGGGCGCGCGGATCGGCGCTGCGCACGCGCTCTATCGGCAGTGGTTCGATGCGCTGTGCCGTGCGCCTGAGTTCGCGGCGCGGGCCGACTTCGCGGTCGAGGCCGCGGCCTGGCTGCTGCTGGAGTCGAAGCTCGCCGGCCGGATCAGCGAGGCCACGCTGGACGCGCCGATCAGCGGCCTGCTCGGCCAGCATCCGCGTATCCACGAAGGCAGCCTCACGCTGCGAGTGGATGAGTTCGAAGCGCGCCTGGCCGCTCACGCGAGCGTGCATCTGCCCGGCCTGCGCGCCTGGCAGGCGCAGCGCCATGAGCTGATCGCGACGGCCCGCGCGCGCCTGAAGATCGACGCCTTCAGGCCCAAGCCGCTGACCTCTTTTGTGCGCAACAAACTGATCAGCGAGGTCTACCTGCCGATCATTGGCGACAACCTGGCCAAGCAGATGGGCACGGTCGGCGAGGGCAAGCGCTCCGACCTGATGGGCCTGCTGATGCTGATCAGCCCGCCCGGCTACGGCAAGACCACGCTGATGGAGTACGTGGCGCATCGGCTGGGCCTGAACTTCATGAAGATCAACGGCCCCGCGCTGGGCCACCAGGTGCGCTCGCTGGATCCGGAGCAGGCCCCGGATGCCGGCGCGCGCCAGGAGCTGGAGAAGCTCAACCTGGCGCTGGAGATGGGCAACAACGTGATGCTGTATGTCGACGACATCCAGCACACGCATCCGGAGTTTCTGCAGAAGTTCATCTCGCTGTGCGACGCGACCCGCCGCATCGAGGGCGTCTGGCGCGGCGAAACCCGCACCCACGATCTGCGCGGCAAGAAGTTCTGCGTGGTGATGGCGGGCAACCCGTATACCGAATCCGGCGAGCTGTTCCGCGTCCCCGACATGCTGGCCAACCGTGCCGATGTCTACAACCTGGGCGAGGTTCTGGGCGGCCAGGAGCAGGCTTTCCTGCTGAGCTACATCGAGAACTGCCTGACCGCGCAGCCGGTGCTGGCGCCGCTGGCCACCCGCGAGCTTGGCGACCTTTACAGGCTGGTGGAGCGCGCGCAGGGGCGTGAGTTCTCCGCCAACGCGCTGAGCCACACCTACACCGCCGCCGAGCTGAACGAGCTGGCCGCGGTTTTGAAGAATCTGCTGGCGCTGCGTGAGGTGGTGTATCGGGTCAACCAGGCCTACATCGCCAGCGCCGCGCAGGCCGAGGCCTACCGCACCGAGCCGCCGTTCAAGCTGCAGGGCAGCTACCGCAACATGGCCAAGCTGGCCGAAAAGGTGTCGTCGGCGATGAACGCCGAGGAGCTTCAGCGGCTGATCGACGACCACTATTTGAGCGAGTCGCAGCTGCTGACCGGCGGCGCTGAGGAAAATCTGCTCAAGCTGGCCGAGCTGCGCGGGCGGCTGGACGGCGAGAGGCGCGAGCGCTGGGCGGCGATCAAGCACGCGTTCGCCCGCAACAAGTCGCTCGGCGGTGCCGACAGCGACACCGGCACCCGGGTGGTGGCGCAGCTGGGCGATCTGGTCGAGAGCGTGCGTGGGCTGCGCGCGCTGACCGATGCTGCGCCCGAGCCCGAGACCGAGCAGGAGCACGAGTCGAACGCGCTGATCCCGCTGCTGCAGAGGATTCTCGACGAGCAGGTGCTGGCACGCACCTTCAGCCGCGACACCGCCTCGGATGCGGCGATGTGGCTGGGCGGCCTGCGCTCGGCGCTGGATGTCGGCTTCAAGCCGCTGGTCGAAAGCCTGCAGGTGCGCCAGCAGAGCAGCGCGGCTGCGCAGACGCAGCTGGCGGCGCTGGTCAAGCAACTGGCCGAGCTGAGCGCCAGCCTGAAAGGCCGCGGACCGGGCTGATCGAAGGGCAGCCGCTGCTGCACGCCGAAGGCTCAGCCCGCGCGCGGGCGCTCGCCCGGCTATCATGCGCGGCTTCCGCGCCGCCCCCTGCCGGCGCAGTGTCCTGCACAGCCCATGAGCACAGCCATCCCCGCCCGCATGCGCGGTTTGAACCGCGCCGAGATCTGCGACCACAATTTCATCGAGTTCGTCCGCGACTGGCGCGGCGGCGTGCAGGCGGCCTCGGGCGATGAGCCGGTCGCGCCGGGCAGCGGACTGTCGGCGCGCGATTTCGACGAACTGTTCAAGTCACAGCTGATCAGCCGCCACCTCGACCTGATGGCGCGGGTGCTGCGGGTGCAGAACAAAGTCTTCTACACCATCGGCAGCAGCGGCCACGAGGGCAACGCGATGGTGGCGCGCGCCGCTCGCCACACCGATCCGGCCTTCCTGCACTACCGCAGCGGCGGCTTCATGGCCGAGCGCTTCCGCAAGCTGCCGGGCGCTGATGGGAAACCGCGTGATCCGGTGATGGATTCGGCGCTGAGCTTTGCCGCCAGCAAGGACGACCCGGCCTCCGGCGGTCGCCACAAGGTCTGGGGCTCGAAGCCGCTGTGGGTGCTGCCGCAGACCTCAACGATTGCCAGTCACTTGCCCAAAGCGCTGGGCACCGCGATCGCCATCGAGCAGGCCAAGCGCATCGGCCACGCGCTGCCGATTCCCGACGACAGCATTGCGATCTGCTCGTTCGGCGATGCCTCCAGCAACCACGCCACCGCCCAGACCGCCTTCAACGCCGCCGCCTGGACGGCCTACCAGGGCTTGCCGGCGCCGGCGCTGTTCGTCTGCGAGGACAACGGCATCGGCATCTCGGTGAAAACCCCGCGCGACTGGGTGCGCGCCAACTTCGAGAACCGCCGCGACCTCGACTATTTTTACGCCGACGGCCTCGATCTGGCGCACGGCTGGGCCGACGTGCAGCGCGCGGTCGACCACTGCCGGCGCACCCGGCGGCCGACCTTCCTGCACCTGCGCACCACCCGCATCATGGGCCACGCCGGCACCGACTTCGAGATCGAATGGCGTTCGATCGAGGAGCTCGTGCAGGTCGAAGCCACCGACCCGCTGCTGAAATCCGCCGACCTCGCGCTGCGCTCGGGGCTGTACACCGCCGAGACCGTGCTGGCGCTGTACGAGGACACCCGCCGCCGCTGCTTCGAGGCCGCTGAGGACGCCGACCGTCGTCCCCGCATCACCACGCTGGCCGACGTGATGGCGCCGCTGGCGCCCTACACGCCGGCGGCCGTGCAGGCTGAAGCGACCCGCGCGGACTACCCCGAGGCGCGCCTCAAGACCTTCGGCAGCGAGGACAAGCTGCCCGAGCGGCAGGCACCCAAGCACCTGGCGATCCAGATCAATCAGGCTCTGCACGACCTGATGGCGAAGTACCCGGAGTCGCTGCTGTTCGGCGAGGACGTGGCGCTCAAGGGCGGCGTTTACACGGTCACCAAGGGCCTGTTCAAAACCTTCTCAGGCAAGCGCGTGTTCAACACCCTGCTGGACGAGACGATGATCCTCGGGCTCGCCCAGGGCTTCGCCAACATGGGCCTGCTGCCGATCCCGGAAATCCAGTACCTGGCCTATTTCCACAACGCCTGCGACCAGATCCGCGGCGAGGCGTCCAGCCTGCAGTTCTTTTCCAACGGCCAGTTCCGCAACCCGATGGTGATGCGGATCGCCTCACTCGGCTATCAGCGCGGCTTCGGCGGCCATTTCCACAACGACAACTCGATCACCGCGCTGCGCGACATCCCCGGCCTCGTCGTGGCGTGCCCGTCGCGGGGCGACGACGCCGCCATGATGCTGCGCACGCTGATGGCGCTGGCCAAGGTTGACGGCCGCGTCTGCGCCTTCCTGGAGCCGATCGCGCTGTACATGAACAAAGATCTGTATGCCCCCGGCGACGGCGGCTGGCTGACCCGCTACCCGGCGCCAGACCAGGCGATCGCGCTGGGCGAGGGCAGGGTGTATACGCCGGAAGACGGCAGTGAGGGCGATGACCTGGTGGTGTTTACCTTCGGCAACGCCGTGCCGATGTGCCTGCGCGCACAGCGCGTATGGAAGGAAAACCTCGGCTGGAACTGCCGAGTGATCGACTTGCGCTGGCTGCAGCCGCTCAATGAGGCCTGCATCGCCGAGCACGCGAAAAGCGCCAAACGCATCCTGGTGGTTGACGAGGGCCGCCGCTCGGCGGGCGTCGGCGAGGGCATCATCACCGCGATTGTCGAAGCCGGCTTTGGCGCCACGCCGCTGAAGCGCGTGGTCGGCGCCGACACCTTCACCCCGCTGGCAGGTGCGGCCTTCCTGGTGCTGCCGGGGGATGCCGAGATTATTGCGGCGGGTGAGGCGCTGGCCTGAGCGGCCGAACAGGACGTCCGCGCATCGCGACCAGGTGCGCCAAATGTTCGACTACCGCGTTCGCGTTCTCCGTGCCGCTGGCCCCGCCGCGGGCGCTACTTTACGGCTGACTGTGAAAACAATGCGTGCCTGCAGGCGTTGATTTGCTGGGGATGCCCTTTTTAGAGTTGATCGGCGGTCAGCCTGATGCCCGCGCGGGTCAGCCTTAGGCACGCGATTTGCAGCCTGGGTTGCCATGAGGATTCCCAACCCAAACCGTACAGATAACGCTGCCGCGGAGTCTGCAGCAGCGCCCATGCCGCCTGATTTCCGATCACTGGGTTGCCGCCAGTGCCGCGACGGCAGCGCGCTGGGCTTTTCCCTGTCGATGGCGTTCCAGCCCATCGTCGACATCAAGCGTCGCGAGATTTTTGCGCACGAGGCACTTGTCCGCGGGACCGCCGGTGAGTCGGCCCAGAGCGTCTTCGAGCACGTGAGCGAGGCGAACCGCTATCGCTTCGACCAAACCTGTCGCTGCACGGCGATCGAATTCGCCGCGCGCCTGAATATGACGACGGCGCTCAGCATCAACTTCATGCCGAACGCGGTGTATCGCCCCGAGCTTTGCATCCGAACGACGCTTGAGGCCGCCGACACTTTCGGCTTTCCGACCGACCGCATCATTTTCGAGATCACCGAAGGCGAGCGCGTCGACGACAAGAAACACCTCAGGAATATCGTCGACTACTACCGGAGCCGCGGCTTCCGCACCGCAATCGATGACTTCGGCGCCGGCTATTCAGGGCTGAATCTGCTGGCTGAGGTCCAGACCGACTTGATCAAGCTTGACCTTGCTCTGATTCGCGGCATCGATGCTGACCGCGCCCGCCGCGCCATCGTGCGCGGCATCTGCCAGGTCGCCGGAGATCTGGGTTCGGAGATCATTGCCGAGGGTGTCGAAACCCGCGAAGAGCTGAAGGCTCTTCAGGACCTCGGTATCGAGCTTTTCCAAGGCTACCTTTTCGCGCGTCCGGCGTTCGAGTCGTTGACCGAGTTCACCCCGGAGTTCTGGGCGGAGCTGCTTGATACCTGATCGGCAGCTGCCGCCACGCGGGGTGTCCTGGTGCTTGAGCGTCTGCTGTCCATCGCCTGCCTGCGCGTCGCTCTGTCACTGAGTTCGCCTGAATCCTGTCCAGATCCCGAATCCACTGGGCGACCTCAACCCTGATGCCGCAGCGCCTCGATTGGATCGAGCTGCGCCGCCTTGCGCGCCGGGTAGTAGCCGAAGAACAGGCCGGTGGCGACGGCAAAGCCGGTGGCGAGCAGGATCACCTCGGCGCTAAGTTCCACGGGGAGCGCGCCGATCTTGGATGCCAGCAGGGCGCCGGCGACGCCGAGCAGGATGCCGATCAAGCCGCCGCCGAGCGAGATCATCATCGCTTCGGCCAGGAACTGACGCTGGATCTCCTTCGGGCCGGCGCCGACCGCCATCCGCAGGCCGATCTCGCGGATTCGCTCAGTGACCGACACCAACATGATGTTCATGATGCCGATGCCGCCGACGATCAGCGAAATGCCGGCCACGGCCCCCAGCAGAATCGACATCAGTCGGGTGGTCTCGTTGCGGGCGCTGACCAGCTGGGTCAGGTTGCGCACCATGAAGTCGTCTTCGCCGCCGGGCGGGATCTTGTGGGTTTCTTTCAGCACCTCATTGAGCGCCGCCTCAACCCTGGGCATGGCCGCGGCGCTGCTGGTGCCGACGCTGATCCCCTGCAGGGTGCCCGGCGGCAGCTGCATCTGGCCCATCAGGCGCCGACGCGCGGTTTCCAGCGGCACAAAAACGACGTCGTCCTGGTCGCCGCCCCAGCCGCTCTGGCCCTTGCTGTTGGCCACGCCGACCACCGTGAACTGCACTCGGCCAACGCGGATCGTGCTGCCGACCGGATTCTCTTCGCCAAACAGCTTGTCGCGAACGGTCTGGCCCAGGACCACCAGCGTCTCGGTGCCGTCGTAGCGTGAGAACTCCGCCGCGTCGCCGAGCGCCAGGGTCCAGTCGAGGATCTGAAAGTAATCGGGCTCGACCCCCTGCCACTGGGTGTTCCAGTTCTGCTCGGCGGCGATCACCTGGCTGCCGCCGCGGATATTCCCGCTGACGAAGCGCGCCTCCGGGATGCGTTCGCGGATGGCTTCGACATCACCGGTGTTCAGGGTAAACAGGCTGGCAGGGCTGCTGCGCACGCCGCCGGGGCGGCCCCAGTTGGGCATCACGTCGATGCGGTTGGAGCCGAGCCGGGAGATGGTTTCGTCGAGCTGGGCCTGGGTGCCCTGGCCCACTGAGACCATGACGATGACCGCGGCGATGCCGATGATGACGCCGAGTGCGGTGAGCGTGCTGCGCAGCCAGTTGCCGCGCAGGGCGAACGCGGCCATGTAGACGATGTCGCGCAGGCGCACCTGGCCCGCAACGCCAAACGCCTTCGGAGGGTTGGGGCTCATTGGAGTTCCTTCATTTCGCCGTCGTGCATGGACAGCACGCGATCGGCTTTGGCGGCCACTTCCGGATCGTGGGTGATCAGCACGATGGTGTGGCCGTCAGCCTGCAGCTGCTTGAACAGCTTGAGGATCTCCTCGCCGGTGCGGGAATCCAGCGCGCCGGTGGGCTCGTCGGCGAGCAGGATCGGCGGGCGATTGATCAGGGCGCGAGCAATCGCCACGCGCTGCTGCTGGCCGCCGGAAAGCTCACTGGGGCGGTGCGTGGCGCGATCGCCCAGGCCGACTTCGCTCAGGGCGCGCAGCGCGCGCTGGCGGCGCTCGGCGGGCGGCACACCGGCATAGGTCAGCGGCAGCATCACGTTGTCGGCGGCGCTCATGCGGGAAAGCAGATGAAAGCCCTGGAAAACGAAGCCGATCTTGTCCAGCCGCAGGCGCGCGCGACCGGCGGCATCGAGCTCGGCCACGTCAACGCCGTCGCAGAAGTAGCGCCCGGCGCTCGGCGAATCCAGGCAGCCGATCAGGTTCATCAGAGTCGACTTGCCGGAGCCTGAGGGGCCGATGATGGCCACGAACTCGCCGTGCTGGATGTCGAAGCTGACCCCGCGCAGGGCCACGACCTCGGCCGCCGTGCCCTCGGCGTAGACCTTGCGCAGATCTTCGGCGCGGATCACCGGCGTGGCCGGGTACGCGTGTGGGGAGGCGGCCGCCGTCATGCGCCGCCCTCGCTGCGAGTGATGACTTCGCTGCCTTCAGCCAGCGCCGCGCCGACGATCTCGGTGTGGCTGGAATCGCTGATGCCGGCGCGGGTGCTGACGGCGGCGGGCTGGCCGTCCTTCAGCACATACAGCGTCACCGGGCGGGCGTTCAGCAGTTCGTTCAGGCCCGCATCGAAGCGCTGGCTTTGCGCTGCGTCGAGCGTGCCCAAAAAGCCCGCATAGCCCTCTTTGGTTCGCGCGCCTACGGTGGCGGCAATCTGGGCGGGGCTTGGGCCACCACCGCTGCCGCTGGAACTCACCACGGTCGCGCCGGCCGGCGGGCCGCCGCCCTGGCTCATGCGCTGGGCGAACTGCGCGCGCATGCGCTCGGCGCGCTCGCGGGCCGCCTCGGCATCGCGATCAAAGGCGGCCTGCTGGGTTTCGTTCAGGCTCAAGGTGGCGACCAGCGCCGGCAGATCAGCGCCGACGTTGAAGGCGGCGCCAAAGCGCGCGCCGGGCGATTCCTGCACATCGGCCGGCTTGAAGCGCAGGGCCGCATTGGGCACACGCAGCACGCCGCTGCGCTGGCTGACCTCGATATTTGCGTTCGCGGTCATGCCGGGCAGCAGGCTCAGGTCCGGGTTGTTGACGGCGATGACCACCGGGTAGGTGATGACGTTGGCGGTGTTTACGGCCGACAGACGAACCTGTCGAACATCACCCTCGAACTCGCGGCCCGGAAAGGCGTCCACGCTGAAGCTGACCGGCTGCCCGGCGCGGATCTGGCCGACGTCGCTCTCATCGACTGCCAGCTCGATCTGCATCTGGCTCAGGTCTTCGGCGAGCTGGAACAGGATCGGCGACTGGAAGTTGGCCGCCACGGTCTGCCCGGGCTCGGCGGTGCGGCTCAACACCACGCCGTCGACTGGCGCGCGGATCACCGTGTAGGTCAGATCGAGCTCGGCGTTGGCGACGCTGGCCTCGCTCTGCTGGATTTGCGCGCGCGCCGAAGCAACGCGCGCGGCGGCCTGCTCGCGGGCGGCCAGCGCCAGGTCGATGTCGGAGCGCGAAACCAGCTGGCGCGCGGCCAGCTCCTGCTTGCGCGCGTAGTCGGCTTCGGCGTTGCGCTGGGCCGCCTGCGTCTCCTGCAGATTGGCCCGCGAGCTGGCGAGGTTGGCGCGGGCCTGGGTCAAGCGGGCGTCGAAGTTGGCTGGATCCAGCCGAGCGATCACCTCCCCGCGCTCGACGCGGTCGTTGAAGTCGACGTTGACCTCGAGAATCTGCCCCGACACCTGCGAGCCGATATCCACCGTGGACAGCGCCTTCAGCGCGCCGGTGGCGGAGATGGCCACCCGCAGGTCGCCGCGTTCGGCCTTGGCGGTCGCGTAGGTAAGGCCGGATTCGCCGCCTGAACCCCACCACAGGTAGGCGGCGCCGGCGGCCGCCACAATCAGGACGGCGGCCACGGGCAGCAGGGGAAATCGACGGGCGGGGGCGGGGTGCGAACTCATGCGGCCGAATCTCTTTAAGAATGAAGGGTGGAGTGCTGGTAGCGCGTCGAAGCGCGAAGTCCGGCGCCGGCCGCGCGAGCTGCGCACGCGGCGGCCCCACCCTTCACAAGCGTGTGGCGCCGTAGCGCGGCTGTCGAACCCCAGTGGTCACGTGCAGGCCAAGTGAGGGGCCGGCACCGACGGGCAAGTACAGCGCCAGCGGAGCTGCCTGTCTACGTTCGTGGGCCCGAAGCGAATCCGACGTGCCGCCGCGGTTGTGGGCAAACCCCTGCGTGCACTACAATTTCGCGCCCCTCGGGCTGGCAGCCATCCGGCATCCGGTACCTCAGGCGGCGAATCCACTCTCATCCACGGCGGTTCATGCGGTACACCGCGTGCGCAATGCACGACATCCGGTGTTTCTGCAGTTCCCGCATCTCACGAGGTTCCAATGTCCATCGACACCCAGAAGATCATCGAAGATTTCAAGCGCGGCCCCGCCGACACCGGCTCACCGGAAGTCCAGGTTGCGCTGCTGTCAGCGCGTATCGAGCTGCTGACCGGCCACTTCAAAATTCACAAGCTCGACCACCATGGCCGTCGCGGCCTGATTCGGCTGGTCAACCAGCGTCGCAGTCTCCTGAGCTACCTCAAGGGCAAGGACGTTGAACGCTACAAGACGCTCATCGAGCGCCTCGGCATCCGTCGCTAAGCCCATAAGGGGAAGTACAACGTGGCGAAAGTAACCAAGACTTTTCAGTACGGAAACCACCAGGTCACGCTGGAGACGGGTGAAATCGCCCGCCAGGCCGGCGGTGCGGTCCTCGTCAGGATGGGCGACACCGTCGTGCTGGTCACGGCAGTTGCCAACAAGGGCCTGCGCGACGGTGTCGACTTTTTTCCGCTCACCGTCGACTACCAGGAGAAGTTCTACGCCGGCGGCAAGATTCCCGGCGGCTTCTTCAAGCGCGAAGGCCGTCTGACCGAGAAAGAAACACTCACCTCGCGTCTGATCGATCGCCCGCTGCGTCCGCTGTTTCCGGAAACCTTCCGCCATGAGGTTCAGGTCGTCGCCACGGTGATGTCCATGAACCCCGAAGTGGACGGCGATATTCCGGCCCTGATCGGCGCCTCCGCCGCGATGTGCCTGACCGGCGTGCCCTTCCAGGGCCCGATCGGTGCGGCCAAGATCGGCTACAAGGACGGCCAGTACCTGCTTAACCCGACCGCCACCGAACTCGCCACTTCCGAGCTGGAATTGACCGTGGCCGGCACCAAGGACGCGGTGCTGATGGTCGAGTCCGAGGCCAAGCTGCTGTCCGAAGAAGTGATGCTGGGCGCGGTAATGTTTGGCCATCAGCAGCTGCAGACCGTGATCAACGCGATCAACGAGCTGGTGGCTGAAGTCGGCGTCAGCACCTTCCCTTGGACGGCGCCGGCACCGGCCACGGCGCTGATCGACGCCATCAAGGCGGCGCTCGGCGATCGCATGCAGGCCTGCTACAAGATCCAGGTCAAGGCGGAGCGCAAAGACGCGATCAACGCGCTCAAGAAGGACGTGCTGGCCAAGCTCGAGCCGCAGTTCGAGGCCCACGGCTGGACCGCCAAGCAGTTCGGTGCCGAGTTCGGCGAGCTGGAATACAGCACGATGCGCGCCATGGTGCTGGCCACCAAGGTTCGCGTCGACGGCCGCGACCTGACAACTGTGCGTCCGATCGCAGTGCGCACCGGCCTGCTGCCGCGCACCCACGGTTCGGCCCTGTTCACTCGCGGTGAGACGCAGTCGATCGTGGTCGCCACCCTGGGCACCACGCGCGACGGCCAGATCATCGATGCGGTGGCGGGCGAGTACAAAGAGCACTTCCTGTTCCACTACAACTTCCCGCCCTACTGCACCGGCGAGACCCGTCCGATGATGGGCCCGAAGCGTCGCGAGATCGGCCACGGCCGCCTCGCCAAGCGCGGCGTGCTGGCGGTGATGCCGTCGCTGGAAGAGTTTCCCTACACCATCCGCTGCGTGTCCGAAATCACCGAATCCAACGGCTCCTCGTCGATGGCCTCGGTGTGCGGCTCCTCGCTGGCGCTGATGGATGCGGGCGTGCCGATCAAGGCGCCGGTGGCGGGTATCGCGATGGGCCTGATCAAGGAAGGCGAGGCGTTTGCCGTGCTCTCCGACATCCTGGGTGACGAAGATCACCTCGGCGACATGGACTTCAAGGTGGCGGGTACCGAGAACGGTATCTCCGCGCTGCAGATGGACATCAAGATCGAGGGCATCACCGAGGAGATCATGAAGATCGCCTTGGACCAGGCCAAGCAGGGTCGCCTGCACATCCTGGGCGAGATGGCGAAGGTCATCAGCACCCCGCGTTCGGAGATGAGCGAGTACGCCCCGCGCCTGCTCACCATCAAGATCCACCCGGACAAGATCCGCGAAGTCATCGGCAAGGGCGGCGCCACGATCCAGGGCATCACCAAGGAAACCGGCACCCAGATCGACATCCAGGATGACGGCACCATCGTCATCGCGTCGGTCAATGCCGCCCAGGCGCAGGCCGCCAAGGCGCGCATCGAGCAGATCACCTCGGACGTCGAGCCGGGCCGGATCTACGAGGGCAAGGTGGCCAAGCTGATGGACTTTGGTGCGTTCGTCACCATTGCCCCGGGCAAGGACGGTCTGGTCCACGTCTCGCAGATTTCCTCCGAGCGCGTCGAGAAGGTCTCCGACAAGCTGAAGGAAGGCGACATCGTCAAGGTCAAGGTGCTGGAAGTCGACAAGCAGGGCCGCATTCGCCTGTCGATGAAGGCCGTGCTGGAAGACGCCGCCGAGTAATCGACGACGCTCCGGACGCAGCACTACAGCGAAGGCGGGCCGCAAGGTCCGCCTTTCGCTTTGTGGGCCCGAAGCGCACACGCACGCTCCTACCGAAACCAGGACACCCCTGATGCGCATGACTCCACGCCGCCTGCGCTGGATCTTCAACCTGTGGCCGCCGTTTGTGTTCGCCGGAATACGGGTCGAGCGCATCGCGCCGGACTGGAGCAGTGCGCGGGTGCGCATGCGCCTGCACTGGTTCAACCGAAATTACGTCGGCACCCACTTTGGCGGCAGCCTGTTCGCGATGACCGATCCGTTCTGGATGCTGCTGGTGATGGAGCGGCTGGGCCGCGACTACATCGTTTGGGACAAGGCCGGCGAGATCGACTTCGTGCGGCCCGGGCGCGGCCGCGTGCACGCTGACTTTGCCCTTGATGCTGCGCTGCTGGAGGCACTGCGCGCGCAGGCCGACCGCGATCGCCACGTGACCCACTGGTTCGAGACCGAAGTGAAAGACGCCGCCGGCGAGGTCGTCGCGCGGGTTCGCAAGCAGCTCTACATCCGCCGCAAACGAACCCAGTTATGAGCCGCTCGCCCAATGCGACAGCCTCGCCTATGCTCGCCGCTCTGGCCCGAGGAGCCCGCTGAATTTCGATGAGCACGAACCCCGCCAGCGCCAACGCCAGCGAAGGGCTGCCGAGCATCCCGGGCTACCGATTGCTGCGCCCGCTTGGGCGCGGCGGCATGGCGGTGGTCCACCTGGCGGTGCAGCTTTCGCTCGATCGCGAAGTGGCGATCAAGATCATGACGATCGACGCCAGCGCCGATCCCGAGCGCGCCGAGCGCTTCGAGCGCGAGGCGCGCATCATCGCGCGGCTTGAGCACCCAAGCATTGTCGGCATCCATGAGGTCGGCCGCACTTACGAAGGGCAGCCGTATTACGTGATGCCCTATCTCGCGTGCGGCGATCTCGCCCAGCGCGATCTTTCGCAAGACGAGGCGCAAATCTTCGAGGTGCTCAGCGCGCTGCTGGACGCGCTGGGCTTCGCCCACGCCCGCGGCATCGTCCACCGCGACGTGAAGCCGGAGAACGTGCTGTTCGACAGCGGCGGCCGGCCGCAGCTGGCGGATTTCGGTATCGCGCTGTCGCGGCGCAGCGCCAATGCGCGCATCACCAGCGACGGCCTGGCGCTGGGCTCGGGCGGCTACATGAGCCCGGAGCAGGCCCGCGGCGAGGACGTCGACGGCCGCGCCGATGTCTACAGCCTCGGCGTGCTGACCTATGAACTGTTGACCGGCGAACTGCCGTTCAAGGCCAGCGATGGCCTGACCCTGGCGCTGATGCACGCACAAAGCCCGGTGCCGAGGCTGCCGCCCGCAGTCGCGCACTGGCAGTCCTTCATCGACCAGGCGATGGCCAAGGACCCGCGCCGGCGATTCCGCAACGCCCAAGCGATGCAGCGTGCGCTCGATGCCTTGGCCGCGCGCAGCCTGTCCGGCTTCAGCCTGCGGCGGATCTGGCTGCAGGCGCGGGCGCGGCCGCTGCGTTCGCCGCCGGTGCTGTTGATGCTGGGCCTGTTCGGCAGCCTGCTGCTGGTCACGCTGATGCGTTCGCCCTCGGCGCCTCCGGCAGCCGTGCCCGAGTCCGCTCCGTTGCTGACGACCGCCATGGATCCAGCCGCCCGCGAGGCGATCCAGCGTCGGCTGGACGAGGCGGCGCTGCTGCTCGCCCGCGGCCAGCTGGTGGTGCCGGCCGGCGGGAATGCCGCCGAAAGCTATCTCGCCGTGCTCAAGGCCGAACCCGGCCGTCAGGAGGCCCTGAGCGGTCTGGACGCCGTCTTTGATGGCCTGGCGCAGCGCGCAGTGACCGCCCTGGGCGAGGGCCAGGACGACAGCGCGCTCGAACTCGCGGAGCAGGCGCGTCTGCTGGCCGACAGCGCGCGCCTGCGGGCTAGCCCCGGCTGGCTGCGTTTCCAGGGCTCGATGGCGGCGCTGATGCGCCAGCGCGTCGAGGCCAATCTGGCCGCGCTCGACCGGATAGGCGCGGAAGCGCTGCTGCGGCAGTGGCGTGAACTCGGCGGCGGCGCCGATATCGAGCAGCTTGCGGATCGCGTCGCGGCGCTGCCGCGGTCGGGGCTGAAGCTGGCCGATGCCGGCGGCCCGCCGCTGCTGTTCGTGCCCAGTCGGCAGGGCCGCTCCAGGGTCGACACGCCGTTCGCACTGATGCAGCGCGAAGTCACCCGCGGTGAGTATTCGCGATTCGCGGTCGCCTCCCGCCGTGACGCCTCGCCCTGTCGGCGTCGCGACAGCCTGCTGCCTTCGCTCAAGCGGCGGCGCTGGAGCGATCCTGGATTCACCCAGCAGGACAGCGAGCCTGTGGTCTGCATCAGCCACGAGGACTCACGCGCATACGCCGAATGGCTGAGCGCCCGCACTGGCGCGCGCTATCGGCTGCCGAGCCTGGGCGAGTGGCGACACGCAGCGCAGGCCGGCGAGCGTCCGCTGCGCTGCGCGGCGGCCAATCTGGCGGAACGCGATGGCTGTCGCGACGGCGTCCGCAACACCGCGGCGGCGAATCGCTTTCCGCTGGATGCGCTTGGCTTCGCCAACATCAGCGGCAATGTTGCGGAGTGGAGCGGCGACTGCGCGCGCGACAGCAACTGCCGCAGACGGCTGCTGATGGGCGGCTCGTGGCGCGAGAGCTTTTCGCAGGGGCTGCGAGCAGCGGTGGCGGAAGCCGATGCCGAGCGCGGCTACGACGACGTCGGCCTGCGCCTGCTGCGAGAGGTGGATGCCGGCAACCTGCCCGCAGTGATGGAGTAGCGGGTTCCTGGCTGCAGCGCCTGTAGCTGCAGCGCTTGAGCGGAGGGCGTGCGCGGCCGCCTCTGCCCACTAATTTGCTGTAGAGATGAACATTCAGCGCCTGCCGCAGCCGAGCTCAAGCGTGTCGCGTGATGTGCTTTCACCTCGCGCCCCCTAGAATCGACCGATGACCGAGACCCGCATCAACAAGCTGTATATCCAGCGCTATCTTCTGACCGGCCTGCTGACGGTGTTCCCGCTGTGGCTCACCTGGGTCGTTTTCGAGTTCATCCTGCTGCAGCTGTCAAAGCTCGGTGCGCCCGTGGTCGATGCGCTGATGCTGGGCATGGTGCGAGTCTTTCCACCGGTCGAGCGCTTCTTCGACATGGGCTCACTGCGTTTCGTGCTGGCCGTGGTGCTGACTTTGCTGAGCCTGTACGGGCTCGGCTGGCTCGCCAGCCGCGTGGTCGGCAAGCGGTTGCTTGGGGCAGTCGATTCGCTGATCGAGCGCATCCCGCTGGTCAAGGCGATTTACGGCGGCACCAAGAAACTGCTGTCGGTGCTGCAGACCAAGCCGGACGGCGCGCAGCGGGTGGTGCTGATCGACTTTCCGCACCGCCAGATGAAGGTGATCGGGTTCGTGACGCGGGTGATCCGCGAGCAGGGCACCGGCCGCGAACTGGCGGCTGTGTATGTGCCGACCACGCCCAATCCGACCTCGGGCTATCTGGAGATCGTGCCGGTGGAGTACCTCACGCAGACCGACTGGAGCGTCGACCAGGCGATGGCTTTCATCATTTCCGGCGGCGCGGTGTCGCCGGCCGAGATCCCCTTCGATCGGCCTGGCGAAGGCTCAGCGCCGAGGTGATGCCTCCATCGCGTTTGACGTTGAGTTCGGCCTCAAGCCTCAATGGGCCGCCTGCTTCACTCGCGTGATTCGGTGCTAACGCCGGCTGCCTCAAGCTCTCGCTGCAGGCGGCCCAGATCGGGCAGGGCCGGCCGGATGTCGTTGTTCTCGGCGGTCGGGGCCGATTCTTCAGCGCCCTCGTCGACTCCCTCACCCTCGTCCTCGCTGTCCGCGGCGGGGTCTGTCGGCTCCCCGGTATCGTTTGCTACGGGAGTCTCCGAGCTCGCTTCGGGAGTCTCCGAGCCGGTGCCGAAGCTGTCGGTGCGGCGCGCAGCGTCCTCGGCGGCCTTGGTCATCACGATGATGCTGATCCGCCGGTTGATCGGGTTGGTCGGCTGCTGGCGATCAAACAGCACCGATGACGACATGCCGACCACGCGCGAGACTTTGGTCTCCGGCAGCCCGCCGCGGATCAGTTCGCGCCGCGCGGAGTTCGCGCGGTCGGCCGAGAGCTCCCAGTTCGAGTAGCCGTTGTTGCTGGCGTAGGGGGTGGTGTCGGTGTGCCCGGACAGGCTGATGCGGTTGTCCACGCTTTCGATGTAGGGCGCGAGCTCCAGCAGAATTTCTCGCGTGTAGTCCTTCAGCGAGGAGCTGCCGCTGTCAAACATCGGACGATTCTGCTTGTCAACGATCTGGATGCGCAGGCCCTCGGGGGTGATGTCCAGCAGCAGCTGGTCCTTGAATGGCTGCAGAGCCTGGCTGCGCTCGATCGCGGCCTCCAGCTGCAGCTTGAGTTCGTCGAGCTCGCGACGGTCGGCTTCTTCGGCGGCCTTCTTGGCTTCCTCGGCATCGATGGTGTCCGGCACCTCACGCACTTCACCGATCTTGGGACCCTTGCCCTCCATGGTGGGCGACAGGCTGGTCTTGCCGATCTTCACCGGGCTGGTGGCCGAGCCGCCGGCACCCATGGCCGCGGGCGGCGGTGCCTGCGAAGTGCCGCGCAGCACGCTCGGGTTATTGAAGTATTCGGAGATGCCGGAGAGCTTTTCCTCAGGCAGAGACACCACCAGCCACATGACCAGAAAGAACGCCATCATCGCGGTCACGAAATCGGCGTAGGCCACTTTCCACGCGCCGCCGTGGTGGCCGCCGGCCACCTTCTTGACGCGCTTGATGATGATCGGCTGCGGAGCGTCAGCCACGTCGGCCTCCATGCCCTGCGTGCCCTGCGTGCCGCGCAAGGCTCGCGTCGCCGCGGCTCACGTCGCAGCGGCTCACTTCGCACCTTTGAGTTCGGCTTCGAGGTCCTGGAAGCTCGGCCGCACCTCGCTGAAAAGCAGTTTGCGGGCGAACTCGATCGCGACCTGCGGCGGGTAGCCGCGCAGGTAGGCGATCAGCGCCATCTTGACCAGCTCGTAGGGCTTGCTGTCCTCGTCGGCACGGGTAGCGAGCGCATTGGCGACCGGGCCGACATAGCCATAGCCGAGCAGGATGCCGAGGAAGGTACCGACCAGGGCCGAGGCGACCTTCTGGCCGATCACTGCCGGCGGCGCGTCGCCGACGATGCTCATCACTTTGACGATGCCAAGCACCGCCGCGACGATGCCGAAGGCGGGCAGGGCGTCGGCCACGTTCTGGATCGCGTGGCTGGGGCCGTGTGCCTCCTTGTGATGGGTTTCCAGCTCGACTTCGAGTAGGCCTTCGAGCTCATGCGGGGCCAGGTTGCCGCCGACAATCAGGCGCAAACAGTCGGTGGTGAAATCGAGTAGGTGATGGTCCTCAAGCACCTTTGGGTACTTCTGGAAAATCGCGCTGTTCTGCGGGTTCTCGACGTGGTCCTCGATCGACATCAGGCCGTCTTTGCGGATTTTCTGAAGGATCTCGTAGAGCATCTTCAGCACGTCGATGAAGTCTTGGCGCTGGAACTTGGCCGGCTTCAGCAAGGCCAGAAAGCCTGAAAAGCTGGCCTTCAGCGTCTTCAGGGAATTGGCGACCACGAAGGCGCCAAACGCGCCGCCACCGATGATGAAAAGTTCGATGGTTGCCGCTTCGGCGACCGTCCAGATGTTGCCGCCCGCCAGCATGAAGCCGCCGAACACGCACAGGGTGACCAGAATTGCGCCAACAATAATGAGCATGCGAAGAGTCCACCGCGATGTGTCGGGAGAGGCACGGGGGTTGCAGACCCGTATCCGTTGAAGTCCACGCTCAGCTTCGGAAGGCCCCAAACGTGTCCGCAGGCTCCAATGCAGAATCCGTTCCCCGATAGCGACAAAGAATTGGCGCCAAGCGCCGATCGGCTGCCTGCCGAGGTCGCCAGCGAAGGCCGGCGGCGCGACAGCCTGCAGTCGGTGCTCACGCGCGCCCTGGCGTTGTTCGGCCTGCTGCCTTTGCTGGTGCTGGGTGGGCTGGCCGGCATCGGCGACTATCTGGTGAGGGTGGAGCAAGCGGACAGTGCGCTGCAGGCCGCAGTGGCTGCTGCAGGCGCGGATCTTGATCTGCTCTTGAGCACCCATCGAAGCGCGATCCAACTGGTGGCGAACGAGATTCCGCAGGCGCCGTCGGACGAGATCCACCTGCTGCAGCGGCTGCAGCGCACCCGCGACGCGTTTCCGGCCCTGCTGACCATGCTGGTCACGGATAGTGAAGGCCGGATTCGGGCAGGCTCCTTTGACAACCGCACGGGCACCGAACGCGCGCACTGGTTCGGCGTCGACGTGTCGGATCGCGACTACTTCCGGACCCCCCGAGACACCGGCGAGCCGGCGGTCAGCGGCGTGTTTCGGGGCCGCGGCTTCGGCGAAGACGCGCTGTGCGCAGTCTCTGCCCCCATCCGAACTGCTGCGGGCGAATTCGACGGGGTGGTGCAGGGCGCGATCAGGGTCAGCGATCTGGGTCCCGCGTTCGCCGCGGCCAGCTTCACGCCCGGGCTTGGCCTGGTGGTGATGGATCCCGAAGGTCGGGTGGCGTGGTCCAGCCCGTCGCTGGGGCTAAAGATGCTTGCGGATGCGCCCGAGGGTCTGCTCGCCGCGGGGGCGGTCGCCGGCGCGGAGTTCAGGCAGGTGGAGCTGCGGGCCGGACAGGCAGCCGACGTGCGCGTGCTGCAGGCGAAAAACGCGCTGGGCTGGCAGGTGTCGGCGCTGATTTCCCGCTCGGTCCTGCTGCAGCGCACCTTGCTCGATCTCACGGTCGTGCTGACCGCGCTGTCGCTGATGGCCGCGCTTGCTCTGGCCGCAGGGCGGCGATTCGCCGGGATCCTGCTGCAGCCGATCGAAAAGATCGCCAGCCGAATGGACCGCCTGTCGCTGGCGCGCCACCCCGAAGGATTTGAGGTGCGCTCTCGGCTGGACGAGGTGGCGCGGCTGGAAGCCTCGTTTGCACGCCTCGGCCAGCGCTTGGCCGACAGCTATCTGCAGCTGCAGGAAGAATGGCAGCGCGAATCCGCGCTGCGCAGCGAGCTCGCGGTCGCGCAGGCGGAGGCTCAGCGCGCCGAGGGTGAGCTCGACGCCGCGCGCGAAATCCAGATGTCGATGCTGCCCACGCGCAAGGCCCTGGCGGGTATGGACGCGCGAATCGATATCGCCGCCCTGCTTGAGCCCATGCGAGCGGTGGGAGGCGACTTTTTCAACGTGCTTCGAATCGACGCCGATACGCTGGGATTTTTCATCGGCGATGTTTCCGACAAGGGCGTTCCGGCAGCTCTGTTCATGGCGCGAACAGTCACGCTGCTTGAGGCCGGCGGCGAGACGTTCAACTCACCCGAGGCGACGCTCAAGCGGGTGGGCCGAGTGCTGGCCCGCGACAACGCCAACGGCATGTTTGTCACTGTGCTGGTGGGCTGCATCGATCTCGGCAGCGGCCGGGTCCGCGTGGCCAGCGCAGGGCACGACCCACCGATGCTGCGGCGTGCGGGAGGCGAAGTGCTCACGCTCGCTCTGGACACCGGCCCGGCCCTGGGCTTCGAGCTGGAGGCGGACTATCCGCCGATGGAGCGGGTGCTCCAGCCCGGCGACGCGCTGTTGATGTTCACCGACGGCCTGACCGAGGCCGAAGACGCCGCGGGGCTGCAGTTCGGTGAGCACGGCATTGCGCACAGCCTGCCGATGCAGGCGCTCGACAATGCTGCCCAGTGCGTGGACGCGCTGGCCGATGCGGTGGAGGCGCATCGCGCGGACTCGCCCGCCGACGATCTCACTGTTCTGTGCCTGTATCGCAACGCGCTGCTGCCGTTGGCGAGCGGTCGGCTGCGGATCGAGGGCGGCGGCGCGGCGCAGCTAAATGAGCTGCTGGATCGGCTGCAGGGCGAGCTGATGGGCGCAGGCGTGCTCTGCGAAGCCATTCACGAGCTGCGGCTGATTGCCGAAGAGCTGATCAGCAATGCGCTCAGCCATGGCCGCCCTGATGAGCGTGAGGTGGTGGCGGAGGTCGGCTACCGGCTTTTTTCTGACCGCATCGCGCTGCGCTTTGAGGACGACGGCCAGGCCTTTGATCCACTGGCACAGAACCTGCCTGACGTAGATCGACCGATTGCCGAGCGCGAGATCGGCGGCCTTGGCGTGCTGTTGATGCTTGAGCTGGGTCGCGCCCATCGCTATGCCCGCGAGGGCGGGCGGAACCGTCTGGATCTCGATTTGCCGCGCGCTAGCCGGCTTTCAGCCAGCCACCGAAACGAAACCGAAAGTGAGCCCCCCCAATGAGCCTGCACACCACCCTTGAGATCGGCCACAACGGCGTCGCCACTGCCAGGCTAAGCGGTCGGCTGGACGGCGTCTCGCACGCAGACCTCGACCGCGATCTCCAGCCTTGGCTGGTCTCGCCTGAAATCCACACAATCGTCTTGGAGCTGGATCAGCTGAACTACATTTCCAGCGCCGGCCTTCGATCCATCTTTCGGGCCCGCAAGGCGCTGTCGGAGCGCTCTGGGCGCCTGCTCGTGGTCAAGCCGCAGCCGCAGATTCAGAAAGTGTTCGACATTGTCAAGGCGGTGCCGCTGCGAGAAATATTCCAGTCGGTGCAGGAGCTCGATCGCTACCTCGATCGGATCCAGGCCAAGATGCTCGATCCCGATCTTGAGTGAGCGCCCGCCCGCGACGGCGGCGGCGCGCGCCCGTGCAGCCGCGACGTCAGTGGTCGCGCTGCACCGAATACAGCGCCAGGCCGCGCAGCGCTGCTAGCTGGGGGCTCTCCGGCAGTCCGGCCAGCGCGGCGATGGCGGCATCGGCGTAGCGCTGCGCCAGTGCCTGGCTGTAGTCGAGGCTGCCGCTGTCGCGGATTGCCGCGACGACTTCGGGCAGGGCCTCGGTGTCGCCGGTTTCAATTGCGCGAGCCAGGCGCCGGCGGAGCTCCGGGCGGGCCTTGGCCATGGCGTGAATCAAGGGCAGGGTGGCCTTGCCCTCGGCCAGATCGTCGCCCAAGTTCTTGCCGAGGGTGGCGGCATCGGCGGTGTAGTCGAGCACGTCGTCGGCGATCTGGAAGGCGTAGCCGAGGGCCAGACCGAACTGCTGCAGTGCGGCCTGCTGCTCGGTGCTGGCGCCGGCCAGCAGGGCGCCGAGCTTAGTCGCCGCGGCAAACAGCACGGCGGTCTTGCGCTCGATCACCTTCAGATAGGCGGCTTCGTCGGTGTCAGGGTTGTGCACGTGCAGTAGCTGCAGCACCTCGCCCTCGGCGATGGCGTTGGTGGTGTCAGCGAGGATCCGCATCACCTCCATGCGCTCGAGTTCGACCATCAGCTGAAAGCTGCGCGAGTAGAGAAAATCGCCGACCAGCACGCTGGCGGCATTGCCCCACACCGCGTTGGCGGTCTTGCGGCCGCGCCGCAGGTCGGATTCATCGACCACGTCGTCGTGCAGGAGAGTCGAGGTGTGGATGAACTCGATGATCGCCGCCGTCTGCACGTGGTCGACGCCGCTGTAGCCCAGCGCGCGCGCGGCCAGCAGCACCAGCATCGGCCGCAGCCGCTTGCCGCCGGCGGCGATGATGTGCTCGGAGATCTGGTTGATCAGCAGCACCTCGGAGGCGAGTCGCTGGCGAATCAGGGTGTTGACGGCCTCCATGTCCTGGGCAACGAGGGCCTGGATGTCGGGAAGGCGGGCGGTCGCTGCGGGCGACAGGGGCAGGGCGGCATTCATGGGGCCGAAGTATAGCCGCGGGCATCGCGTCTTCCCGGTGAGCGCACGTGCGTATTCGCCCCCGCGCGGCGGCTGTAGTCCAGGCGGCCGCGTCCGCCGCGCTGCGAACCGCCTGCACCCGCCGCAGCCGAGCACTGCCGTCGGCGCGTCCATTCGTCGCCGGCAACAGCGCTGACGCCTGCGCCGCCGCCGCGGCCGCCGCGGCCTGCGCGCTGGCGGACGCAGCGCTGAGGTCGTGTCATGGGTTCAGGGCGCCGACCTGGCGGCACGGCTGACCTTGGCAGTGTGCTCGCCGGAGAGGGCCTCATAGCCCGAAAGCACGTCGAACAGCTCCTCGTCGATCGAGCTTTGGCGCAGATGGCGAAAGCGGCCGTCGAGCTGCTCAACCAGATCGCGAATGGTGCTGTCGGCGCGCTCCATCGCCGCCAGCCGACTGGCGTTCTCGCTGGCCAGCGATTCAGCGCAGGATCGGAACAGCGTAATGAAGAGGTACTCGCGGACCAGCGCGCGCAGCGTCATGGCGCCGCCGCCGAGAATTTCCGGCAGGCGGCTGCGCGGCCAGGGCAGAGCGGCCAGCCTCTGCTGCCAGAGGGCATCCAGCGGCAGCAGACGCTGCGTCACTGGCTCATACAGCGAGCCGGAGGTCGGGCGGTTGTGAAACAGATACACCCGCGTGTAGCGGCCCTGCTCGCGGTCAGCGTCGCTGTCGATCTGAATTTGCCCGACCAGCGACGCCACGGCATCAATCGAACCGGGCAGGGGATAGTGGCCCGCGATCGTGAAGCCGGCGTCCGCCAGCCGTGTTTGAACGCGTTCGCCGACGGCCCAGATTCTCGGCGTGCCGGGCAGGGCGGCCAGCGTCTGGATCGCATGCTCGGCCACCACGTCGCGGCCGGCCTCCATGAAGTGTTCGGCGATGCTGGTGGCGGCATACGACGTAATGAAGGCCAGCCCCGGCGCCTGATTGCCTTCGGTGACGACGACTACGGTGTAGTCCATGGCGCCGCGCTCGCGGAGGGTCGCCACCGCCTTGGCGACCGCCGAGGCGCGCTGGCCGATCGCGCAGTACACGCAAATGACGTTCTGGTCGCGCTGGTTGAGGATGGCGTCGATGGCGATCGCCGTCTTGCCGGTCTGGCGGTCACCTAGGATCAGCTCGCGCTGGCCGCGTCCGATCGGGATCAAGGCGTCGATCACTTTCAGGCCGGTCTGCAGCGGTACATCGACAGTAGCTCGGTCCAGGATCGCCGCGGCCGGTCGCTCGATCGGCAGCCGTTGGGTGGTCTGTACCGGCGCGCCGCCGTCCAGCGCTCGGCCCAGCGGATCGATGACGCGGCCAAGCAGCGCCGGCCCGACGCCGACGTCCATCACGCGCTGGGTGCGCTGCACCTCGTCGCCAGCCTGCAGGTTCCAGTAGTCGCCGAGCAGCACCACGCCCAATTCGTGTTCGTCCACATTGAAAGCGATGCCGTGCAGCCCATCGGGAAACTGAAGCAGCTCATCCGAGCCGACGCCCGACAGGCCGCTGACGTGGGCGATGCCGTTGGCCACGCGAGTGACCCTGCCGATTTCACGCGGGATGAACTCCCGCACGAACGCGCCGCGCGCCTGCTCCATCGCCGCAAAGGCGCGATCAAGCGGGCTATCAACGGACGTGTTCGAGGTCTCTGGCAGCGCACTCACGGCGCGCTCGGTGCGGGTTCGGCTGCGGTCGCATTTGCCGTGTTTGATGCGCGTTCGCTTTGCTTCGGCGCGGCGGGCCGGGAAGCGCCTGCCATCACCTCGGCGACGCTCTCTTGCAGCGAGTCCAGATACTCATCGATCGTCCAGCCCAGCTTCTCGCCGCCCACGCTGAGTTCGATGCCGCTCAAGAGTTTCGGCGCCGTCTCGAAGCGCAGGTCAACGTCGGTTGAAAGTTGCTCGTTCAGCGCCTGTGCGATCGCAGCGCGCGCGCCTGCCGTCAGCTCGAACGCGCTGCGCAGCAGGGCCGGTTCGCGGGTGGACTTGAGTGCGTCGGTCAGCCGGACCTTGGCGGGTTCGGCCAGCGCCCGCAGGCGCTGCACGAACACCTCGGCGATGCGCTCGTTGAGGCTGACGCCGGCGAGGTCCGATAGCGCTTTGCGGGCGATCGCGAACACCTCCTGGCGCGCGCGGTCGCCGATCGCCTCATTCAGGTGCTCGGCCTCGCTCTTCAGGGCCTGCTGGCGTTGGTGGGCCTGCGCATCGGCTGCCTGCTTCGTGTCCGCCGGCAGCCGCTGGCCTTCGGCTGCGGCATCGGCCTTCGCCTGCGTCAGCAGTGCCGCGCGCTCGCGATCGAACGCGGCGTTCTTTTCTTCAAAGGTGCTGCGCTCTTCGGCAGCCTGTGCCTGCTTGGCCTCGGCCTCGGCGATCTGATCTGCGATGCGTTTTTCACGCGCCGCGATCGCGTCCAGCACCGGCCGGTAGAGAAAGCGCTTTATCAGCCACACCAGAACGACGAAGTTGAGCACCTGCGCGCCGACGGTGAACCAGTCGATCAACATCGCCTAGCCGCCCGCGGCTTTCGCTACCGCCGCGTTCCAGAACGGGTTGGCGAACAGCAGGATCATCGACACCACGAAGTAGTAGATCGCGGTCGATTCGATCATCGCCAGGCCAACGAACAGGGTTCGGGTAATCGTTGCCGAGGCGTCGGGCTACTGCGCCAGCGCGGTCAGGGCGGTGGCGACCGTGCGGCCTTCGGCCAGTGCGGGGGCCATGGTGCCGAAGCCGGTGGTGAGGCCGGTCAGGACGATTGATGCCACGGCGATGATGGTCGGGCTATCCATGGGCACTCCATGCGGGATTTCGTTGCGGGATTCTTGGCTGGATTCGTTGCGGGAGTCATGGCGAGCTGGTTTCGGCTGCGTCTTCGGCTGAAGCCGCGCTGGCCGCGGCGGGCGTGCTTGATCGCGTCGCCGCGGCCAGGTAGACCGCCGCGAGGATGCTGAAGATGTACGCCTGCGCCATGCCGGTCAGCAGCCCGAGCAGGGTCATCACTACCGGAAACAGGAAGGGCGTGATGGTGACCAGGATGCCGATGATCATCGCGCCGCTCATCATGTTGCCGAACAGTCGAATCGCCAGCGCCAGGGTGCGCGAGACTTCGCTGATGATGTTGAAGGGCAGTGTCAGAACAGTCGGCTGGAGATGCGACTTCAGATAGCCGCCCAAGCCCTGCTCGCGGATCCCGAACAGCGGCACCGCCACGAACACGCACAGCGCCAGCGCGACGGTGGTCGACAGCGAGCCGGTCGGCGGCTCAAAGCCGGGAACGATGCTCGCCAGCGCTGCCGCGGCGACAAACAGGAACAGCGTGCCGAGAAAGGCGAGGTAGTGCTCGGGCTGATTCAGCCCCACTTCGCTGATCTGGCGGGTAATGCCGGTGACCACGATTTCCAGCAGGTTCTGCCAGCGCGAGCGCTGGTGCTCGGTGGACAGCCGGCGGGTGATCAGCTTCGAGCCGATCACCGACACCGCCATCAGCACCCAGGTGTAGACAATCGTGGCGTTGAGCGCGATCGGCCCCTGCTGTCAGAAGATCAGCTGATCGGGGCCGAGGCGCATGGGCGGCTACTCAGGCTCGCCCAGATCGACCGCCGCGTGGCGGCGCTTGTCGTCGAGCCGGCCGACCACGGTCTCCAGAGACGTCTTCAGCTTGCTGGCGGCGCCGTCGATGGCCTGATGCAGGCTGCCCGCCTGATGGCTCACGCTGACCGGCTGCAGGTTTTTCGGCCGTGCCTCGATCACGCAGCGCTTGTCGTCGTTTCCGTCCTTGCCGCCGTTCACATCGCTCAGGTGCACCTCTACTCGGGTGAGCCGCTCCTTCAAATGGCGCAGGGTTTTTTCCAGCGTGGCCTCAACGTGCGTGACCAGTCCCTCTGTGCTGTCGACGTTCGCGTCGGTGTTGATCTGAACCTTCATAGCGGTGTCCTTTTGCTTGGAACGGGGGAGGTCGAGCTTAGCGTCTCGGCTTGGTCGGTAACCAAGGGCGAGGTATTCAGGCCCATGCGCGCAGCGGTCAAGCGCCGCATCAGCCAGCGGGCGAGCCAGAAGCCGAACAGGCAGGCCAGCATCCGCAGCCACTGTCCGGCAGAGATCACCACGAATCCGGCCACGGTGAGGCCAATGCGCAGCACGGCGCTGGTGCCGAACCACAGCGCCGGATTCGAGGAGACCAGCGCTCGCTGCAGGGTCCACCAGAGCCCGCCAAAGAACAGCAGACCTAGCAGACCCCCCGATACAGCGGCGAGCAGCAGTGCGAGTACTTCGTTCATCGTCATCTACTCATCTTCAGGTTCGCGGGTATGCATGGCCCGGTCTTCTTTCACGACCCAGCGCCAGGCGTTCGCGCAGCCAAGCACCAGCCCGGCCATCAGCAGGGCCAGAGTCCACGAGTGCGCGCCGGGATGGCGCGAGTCGAGCCACAGCCCCAGGCCGGCGCCGAGCAGGGTCGGCACCACCACCGACCAGCCGATCAGGCCCATCATGCCAAGACCAAACCAGACGTCCTGAGTCCGGTCGCGGCGTGTGCGCAGCTTGCGCTCGGCCTTGGCGCCCACCTGCGCGGCCAGTGGCGTCAGCGGCGGCTTTTCACTCATGGTCGAAGCCTGCGAAACGGCTGACGAAGACGGTGTTCGGAGCGCTCGCAGCTGCGGCTGCGGTCTCTGAGTGGATATCTGGTAGCGGCGCTGCGCTGCTCAAGGCGTGCAGGGCACAGCGCGATGCGCGCAAGGTCGAATCGCGTGCCGAATCCGCGTCGCAAAAACGCGACGAGCCGTTGGACGATCCGCAGGCAGGCGATCTGAAGCTGGGCAGCCTGAAGCTGGGCAGGGAACCGCATCAAAACCCGGCGGCGATTTTCTTGATCGGGGCCACTGCCGCGAGGACGACGCGCAGTCGCCCTGCAAGAATGACGTTTCCGCCCTCTCGTGCGTCGAACTGCTGCGTTTGCGCACGTTGTCGCTCACCGCGAGGCTCCTTTGAATTCCATCCCGGAGGCTCCCGACAGCGGGAGCCGCGTCGACCGAACTCTGGGCCGCAGCCCCGCCGGAGTCTGTCTGTTACCGCACAGACGGGCCTCGCGATGATCCGCACGCTGCAGTTCGAACTCGCTGCGCAGACGTATTCGTCGTCTTCGGTCTGCGGCTGCGAGCCGCGCCGAGCGGCGTGACAGTTTGCAGATTCGCCACGCCGCTCCGTACTTCCAAACGCCGGTGAGCGGCGCCCGCCCAGACCCGCGCCGCTGCCGCTGGTAGCGACAGCCCGCAAACGCAGCGGCTGCCAAACCTTGGACAGGACTGTCCGCGATTCGCGCCGCGCGCAGCGACTTTGTCGCAGCGATAGCGAACCTCGCCGACATCGGCGGAGAACCTGTTCAGGCGAACGACCCAATGAAAGGGGCATGCCAATGAAAATCAGCCCGCTCGCCGGAACGCCTGCGGATCCGGTTGACCTGGTCGACATACCCAAACTGCTGACCGCGTACTACAGCGAACGTCCCGACGCCGATGTGCCGGCCGAGCGCGTTGTGTTCGGCACCTCCGGGCATCGCGGCTGTGCGTTTGGCCGAAGCTTCAACGAGCTGCATGTGCTGGCGATCAGCCAAGCCATTTGCCTGTACCGCAAGCAGCAGGGCATCAGTGGCCCGCTCTATCTCGGTATGGACACGCACGCGCTGTCGGTGCCGGCGCTGACCAGCGTGCTGGAGGTGCTTGCGGCGAACGGTGTCGACGTGATGCTTGCGCTGGGCGATGAGTACACGCCTACGCCCGCCATTTCGCACGCGATCCTCAGCTACAACCGCGGGCGCAGCGCCGGGCTCGCCGACGGCATTGTCATTACGCCTTCGCACAATCCGCCGCAGGACGGCGGTTTCAAGTACAACCCGCCCAGCGGCGGCGCGGCCGACAGCGGCGTTACCGGCTGGATTGAAGCGCAAGCCAATGCGCTGTTGAAGGCGGGCCTGCAGGCGGTCAAGCGGGTCAGCTACCGCACCGCAATCCATGCCGCGACGACCCATCGGCACGACTACCTTTCCGCCTACGTCGGCGATCTGGGCAACGTCATCGACCTGCAGGCAATCGCCGGCTCGAACGTCCGGCTGGGGGTTGATCCGCTGGGCGGCGCCGGGGTGCATTACTGGGCCCGCATCGGTGAACAGCACGGGCTCACGCTGACGGTGGTGAACGCTGCGGTTGATCCGACCTTCCGCTTCATGACGGTGGACTGGGACGGCCAGATCCGCACCGACCCATCCTCGTCCCATGCCATGCAGCGGCTGATCGGATTGAAGGATCGCTTCGACATCGCGTTCGCCTGTGATGCTGACCATGATCGGCACGGTATTGTTACGCCAAGTTCCGGCCTGCTGCCGCCCAATCACTACCTGTGCGCCGCGATCCACTACCTGTTTGCGCATCGGCCGCGCTGGAGCGCTGCGGCGGCCATCGGCAAGACGGTCGTCAGCAGCCAGCTGATCGACCGGGTGGCGGCAAAGCTCGGGCGAAGGCTGTTTGAGGTGCCCGCCGGCTTCAAGTGGTTCGCCGACGGCCTGCTCGATGGTTCGCTGGCCTTCGCCGGGGAGGAAAGCGCAGGTGCATCGCTTGCGCGCATCGACGGCGGGGTCTGGACGACCGACAAGGACGGCATCGCGCTGGCGCTGCTGGCGGGCGAGATCACCGCGCGCATGGGCCGCGACCCCGGCGAGATCTACCGCGAGCTTGCGCAGGCGCTGGGTGAGCCGGTCGGCGAGCGGGTCGAAGCCAGGGCCACCGCCGCGCAAAAGCAGCAACTTCAGAGCCTCTCGCCCGGGCAAGTGCGCAGCACCGAACTGGCGGGCGAGAAAATCCAGGTCCTGCTTACCCGGGCGCCCGGCAACGCTGAGCCTATCGGCGGCCTGAAAGTAGTGACGGAGAACGGCTGGTTCGCAGCCCGGCCTTCGGGCACGGAGGACATCTACAAAATCTATGCGGAGAGCTTCCTCGGCACCGAGCATCTGTGTCAGATCATCGAAGGCGCGCAGGCGATCGTCGACGGCGCGCTGCGAGAACCGCTGTGAGCGCGTGCCTTCCGGCGCTTGAGTGTTCGAGGCTTGCCGGCGCCCGCTGCGTGACCGAGCCCGGATCGTGCAACCGTGCAGGCCCGACTGCGGCGCGCGGATTCGAGCGGCGGTCCGCGCGACTCGACGCTCGGCTACAAACGACACGGTGCAGCGACGGAAACGCCAATGAGCCGCGCTGACACCGCCGTCCTCGCCCTGAATGCCGGCTCGTCGAGCATCAAGTTCGCCCTGTTCGAGGCCGGAGACTCGCTGCGTCAAACGCGGGTAGGCGCCGTAGAGGGCATCGGGCGCGAGGGCTCCACGCTGCGGGTCGAGGGCGAGCACCCGCACGACTGCGACCTGCGCGTGGTTAATGCCGCGGATCATCGCGCCGCCATTGCCGTGCTGATGGAGTGGTTCGACGAACATCGCGAGCAATTCGTCTTCCACGCCGTCGGCCACCGCGTGGTCCACGGCGGTGCCCGATTCTCCCTGCCGGTCAGCATCAGCGCGGAGGTGCTCAAGCAGCTGCAGGCGCTCAGTCCGCTGGCTCCGCAGCACTTGCCCGAGGAGGTGCTGCTGGCTGAAGCCATCCAGCTGCGCTGGCCTGATCTGCCCCAGGTCGCCTGCTTCGATACGGCCTTTCACCACGCACTGCCGCGGGTGGCCCAGCTGCTGCCCATTCCACGCCGCTTTGAGGGCGCCGGCATTCGCAGGTACGGCTTTCACGGCCTGTCCTTTACCTACCTGATGGGCGAGCTGGAGCGCCTGGACGGCCCGGCATGCGCCAACGGTCGGGTGATTCTTGCCCATCTCGGCAGCGGCGCGAGCCTGGCGGCGGTGCATCACGGCCAGCCGGTCGACACCAGCATGAGCTTCACCCCGACCGGCGGTGTTCCGATGGCGACGCGCTCCGGCGATCTCGATCCCGGGCTCCTCAGCTACCTCGCGCGCGAGTTCGAGCTCAGCCCGGCGCAGCTGGATCAAATGGTGAGGTGCGAGTCGGGGCTGTTGGGCATGTCGGAAACCAGCTCCGACATGCGTGAGCTGCTTGAGCGCGAGCCGCAGGACCCGCGCGCAGCCGAAGCCGTCGCGGTGTTCTGCTACCAGATCAAGAAATGGATCGGCGCCTTTGCGGCGGCGATGGGTGGGCTGGACACGCTGGTGTTTTCCGGCGGCATCGGCGAGAACGCGCCCGCGGTACGCAGCCGAATCTGCGAGCGCCTGGCATTTCTCGGAGTCGAGCTTGACCCCGCACGCAATGCGCTCAGCGCATCAGTGATCTCAGCGCCGCAGGGACGCACCTCCGTGCGCGTACTCAAAACCGATGAAGAACGCACGATCGCGGCATTGACCTGCGACGTTCTCGGCATTGCTCGAACCACAGGGACACGTCCATGAGCTCAAATTCCGTTTCGACCGAACTGCTCGGCAAGATGGACGCCTACTGGCGGGCCACCAACTACCTCTCGGTGGGCCAGATCTATCTGCGCGACAACCCCCTGCTGAAGCGGCCGCTGGCGCTTGCCGACATCAAGCACGTGCTGCTTGGGCACTGGGGCACGACGCCCGGACAGAACTTCATCTACGTGCATTTGAACCGGGCGATCAAGCAATACGATCTGGACATGATCTATGTCTCGGGCCCCGGACACGGCGGCCCCGCGCTCGTTGCCAACACCTACCTGGAGGGCACCTACAGCGAGATCTATCCCGATATCAGTCAGGACGAGGCCGGCCTGCAGAAGCTGTTCAAGCAGTTCTCGTTTCCCGGCGGTATCCCCAGCCACGTCTCGCCGGAGTGCCCCGGTTCGATCCATGAGGGCGGCGAGCTGGGCTATTCGTTGAGTCACTCCTTCGGTGCGGTGTTCGACAACCCCGAGCTGATTGTTGCCTGCGTCATCGGCGACGGCGAGGCGGAAACCGGGCCGCTGGCCACCTCGTGGCATTCCAACAAGTTCCTCAATCCCGTCACCGACGGCGCGGTGCTGCCGATCCTGCATCTCAACGGCTACAAGATCGCCAACCCGACCGTGCTAGCGCGGATTGAGCCCGAAGAGCTCGACCAGTTTCTGCGCGGCAACGGCTGGACGCCGTACTACGTTGAGGGACACGAGCCGGCGCTGATGCACGCGATGATGGCCGCCACGCTCGATCGGGCCATTGAGGACATCCGGCGCATCCAGCTTGATGCCCGCGTCAACGGCATCACCGTGCGTCCGCGCTGGCCGATGATCGTGCTGAAGTCACCCAAAGGGTGGACTGGGCCGAAGTGGGTGGACGGTCTGCAGATCGAGGGCACATTCCGGGCGCATCAGGTGCCGCTCTCCGATCCACGGACGCACCCGGAGCATCTTGTGCAGCTTGACGAATGGCTGCGCAGCTATCGACCAGAAGAGCTGTTCGATGCGCAGGGTCGGCTGCAGCCGGAGCTGGCGGAGCTTGCGCCCACGGGCGAGCGCCGCATGGGCGCCAATCCCCACGCCAACGGTGGCCTGCTGCTGCGCGACCTGGTCATGCCGGACTTTCGCGACTACGCGGTAGAGGTGACAGCGCCCGGTGCAGTCAAAGCCGCCGACGCTTACGAGCTGGGCGTGTTCCTGCGCGACGTGGCCAAGCTCAATCAGACGCAGCGCAACTTCCGGATATTCGGTGCGGACGTGACGCTCTCCGACCGTCTGGGCCCCGTGTTCGAAGTCACGGATCGGCAGTGGGTTGCGCGCACGCAGGACAACGACGAGTTCCTCGCCCTCGACGGCCGGGTCATGGAGATGCTGAGCGAGCACCAGTGCGAGGGCTGGCTTGAGGGCTACCTGCTCACCGGCCGACATGGCGTCTTCAACAGCTACGAAGCCTTCATTCACATCGTCGATTCGATGTTCAACCAGCACGCCAAGTGGCTGAAGGTTTCGGCCGAGCTGCCGTGGCGGCGTAAGATCGCATCGCTGAATTACCTGCTGGCCTCGCACGTATGGCAGCAGATGCACAACGGCCTGACCCATCAGGACCCCGGCTTCATTGATGTCGTGATGAACAAAAAAGCATCCGTGGTGCGCGTCTATTTACCGCCAGATGCCAACTGCCTGCTTTCGGTCTGGGATCACTGTCTGCGCAGTCGCCACTACGTCAACGTGGTGACGGCAGGCAAGTATCCGGCGCCGCAGTGGCTGAGCATGGATGCCGCGGTCGAGCACTGCACGGCGGGTGTCGGCATTTGGCAGTGGGCGAGCAACGACGAGGGCGGCGATCCAGACGTCGTCATGGCGTGCTGCGGTGACGTGCCGACGCTTGAGACCATGGCCGCGGTGTCGATCATGCGCGAGCATCTTCCCGCGCTGAAGGTCCGCGTGGTCAACGTCGTCAATCTGATGAAGCTGCAGCCACCGTCCGAACATCCGAACGGACTGAGCGACGCGGCCTTCGACCAGATCTTTACGGTCGACCGGCCGGTGATTTTCGCCTTTCACGGCTACCCGTGGCTGATTCATCGGCTCACCTATCGGCGCACCAACCACGACAACTTGCACGTTCGCGGCTACAAGGAAGAGGGAACCATCACCACCCAGTTCGACATGACGGTGCTGAACGATCTGGATCGCTTCCATCTGGTCATGGACACCATCGATCGCCTGCCGCAGACCGGCGAGGCGGGAGCCGCGCTGAAGCGTCAGCTGCAGGACAAGCTGATCGAGCACAAGCAGTACATCGAAGAGCACGGCCAGGACATGCCGGAAATCCGTAACTGGACGTGGGGCGGCAGTGCCTTCGAATCGAGGCCGTCATGAACGCGACAACGCGTCTGCATGATCTTGGCCAGAGCCTCTGGCTCGACAACATCACGCGTGACCTGCTCGATGCCGGCACCCTGAAACGCTATATCAACGATCTGTCGATCACGGGGCTGACCTCAAACCCGACGATCTTCGAGCACGCGCTGAAGGACAGCGTCGCGTATGACGACGCTATCCGCGCTGGCGTTGAAGCCGGCCGCAGCGGCGAGGCGCTGTTCTTCGACCTCGCCATCGAAGATCTGACCCGAGCCGCCGACCTGTTTCGACCGATTCATACGCTGACCAACGGCGTTGATGGCTGGGTTTCGCTGGAGGTCTCACTGCTGCTCGCCCACGACGCTGCGTCCACGCTGCAGGCGGCCAAGGATTTATTCGCGCGTGCCGACCGGCCCAACCTGCACATCAAGATTCCGGGGACGAGGGAAGGGCTTCCGGCGATCGAAGAGGCGACCTTCGCCGGCATTCCAGTGAACGTGACCCTGCTGTTTTCGCGCGAGCAGTACCTCGCTGCCGCCGCCGCCTGGCTGCGCGGGGTGGAGCGGCGAATCGCGGCCGGCCTTGATCCCGAAGTACGCTCTGTCGCGTCGATCTTCGTCAGCCGCTGGGACGTGGCGGTGGCGTCGAAAGTCCCGGCTGAGCTGAAGAATCAGCTCGGTATCGCTACGGCCGGGCAAATCTACGCGGCGGCGCGCGCACTGCAGGCATCGCCACGCTGGCAGCGCGCGCAGAACGCTGGCGCTAGGCCGCAGCGGCTGCTGTGGGCGAGCACCGGCAGCAAGGACCCCGAGGCCTCCGACGTGCTGTATGCGAGCGCGCTGGCCTCGCCCTACACGGTCAACACGCTGCCCGAGAAGACGCTGCTCGCCTTGGCCAATCACGGCGGCGTTGCGCAGCTACTTGCAGACGACGGCGGCGAAGCCGAGCAGGTGATCGCTCGCCATGCGCGCGCCGGCGTGAACGTCGAGGCGCTGGCGGCGCAGCTGCAGGACGAGGGCGCAAAAGCCTTCGTGAAGTCCTGGAATAGCCTGCTCAGCCGGCTGACGCAGAAAGCCGCAGCGGACGGCGGCGGATCTCGCTGAGTTCCGTCAGCTCAGCGCTGGGCGACACCGGCAGCGCGCGCTGATTTGCCGCAAGGCAGCCGGCCGCCAGGCCCCGAGCCGCAGCCCGAAGCCCGAAGCCCGAAGCCCGAAGCTGTGGCTTGCCGCGTGCGCCTGCATCTGCCAGCACTCGCGGTACACGTGGCGCGCCCAGCGTCGCGCAGCTCACTCCGGCATGATGCGCGGCCGGTTCTGGCCGCTGCGGCCCAGAGCGGCCGGCGCGTCCAAGCCTGCCCGAAGGCACTGCACGCCGTGTTGGAAAGCGCGACGGCCGCGGTAGGCTGCTGAAGCCATGACCGCTCGAATGCGTTGGTTACCGCTACGGCGGGTTCCGTGGGTGTTCCTAGGCGGGGCTGCCCTCGCTACCATGGCGCCGCCTATCCGCTAGGATCTGGCCCTCGTTCCATGGACAGCTCCAGCGTCTGGACTCTCATCGCAACTCGCAGATTAAAAAGGAAAAAGGACGAATATGGCCAGTAGGGGAGTGAATAAAGTCATCATCGTCGGCACCTTGGGCGCCGACCCCGAAACCCGCTACACCACCTCCGGCTCTGCGATTACCAGCATTCGACTGGCAACCAATGAGAGCTGGAAGGACAAAAACACCGGGCAGATGCAGGAACGCGCCGAGTGGCATCGGGTGAAGATGTTCGGCCGTCTGGCCGAGATCGCCGCCGAGTATTTGCGCAAGGGGCGTCAGGTCTACATCGAAGGCAGCCTGCGCACCGACAAGTACACCGACAAAGAAGGCATCGAGCGCTACAGCACCGACATCATCGCCAACGAAATGCAGATGATTGGCGGTGCGCAGGGCGGCGAGGGCGGCGGTGGAAGCGGCGGCGGCGGCATGCGCAGCGAAGGTGGCGGCGGCATGCGCGAATCCGGCGGCGGCTACAGCCGCGGCGGTGGCGATGACGGCGAGCGCGCACCGCGCGGTGGCCAGCCCGGCCCAGGTGGCCAGCCCTCGGGCAATCGTCAGCCGCCGGCGATGGATAACTTCGAGGACGACGAAATACCGTTCTAGACAACACTAATCAGTAAATGGTGATCAAAAACAACCTAAAGCCCCGTTTTCACGGGGCTTTTTTGTTCTTCAGCGTTGCTCGCGTGGTGGAGAAAACAAGATAGAATTGTGCGTTTTTAAGAACTGGTGAGTAAGAGCAGTGCCCAAGCTGTCGCTCCATGTGCTTAGCGGAGGCAAGAGAGTCCCCTTGCTCCACGATGAGCAGGGCATGCCGCTCTTTGATCCGACCCTGTTCGCCACTTCCCGGTTCCGGAATGCCGGCGCGGCTGTCAACACGATCCGAAACAAGCTTGCCGATCTCGTCCTGCTTCTGCGGTAGGAGCAAGTCCATAGCCGGGATTTGATCTCAGAGTTTCGCAGCGGGCGTTTTCTCGCGGTGGCCGATGTGATCTCGCTGCGTTCTTCAGAGATCCCTTAGTGCCATCCGCATAAATATCAAGCATTAGACTCTCAGGAATCGGGTTAATATCCGTATTCTTATCTGCTCTTCAAAACATGCGAAACCCGATATAAATGCGCCCGAAAAAAATCACAACCCCTGGGATTCACTCCAGAATCTGGTTCGTAGCAATCACATCGATGTTCTATTTGATATTTCTTTCGTTCGGGCTATCAAACCTGATGGGGATACCATCGATCGCGAACGGAGAACTATTCACAGATGCTTGGGCCCAAGTGTTAACCGCTGTCGCCTGTGACCAGGGCTACGGAACCTGGTACGGACGAGTTTGCTTTGTTCCAGATATTGACTCCGATCCAAGAGGCCAAACCTACGGGATCTGGCTGCTACTGCACAAGGCAGGACTTACAACATATGGCCAAACAGTGGTCATTGCAGTTGTAAGTATCGCGATACTAATCGCGACGCTTTCGTCCTTAACCGCGAATGACTCTAGATTCACATTGGTTTACTCGCTCACAGCGATATCGCCTTCGATACATTTCGCGATAGAACGGGCCAACTCAGATGTGATAATAGTAATTGGGATAATCCTATCCGCATGGCTATTCTCAATGAACAAAATATCAACGAAACTGCTATCGCAAATGGTTCTAGGATTGATGATGGCGCTAAAAATATACCCCGCCATCGCAACGCTCACAGCACTTCCTTTTCTAGAAAGGTCTCCGAAGAGAGCTCTTGTGGTGCTGTGCGCGGCCGCAACGACGGCACTCGCTATCATGACAATTGGACTCGAAGAGATTGCAATGCTCGGAGACCATGCCCCTCAAGGCCTAACGCCATTCTCTAGTGGCTTTCTATTCTATCTAAAAAAATCACAGGCAATAGAATTCTATGTTTGCATTGTCGCGGCAATAATCTCCATCAGTATGGGGTTTCTGTTTTCAGAAGATCCAGAGATTAGGAATGATTCTCGCTTTCAGTATATTGCGTTCTCTATTTCATCTATCATCTTCATATCCCTCTACGCTATTAAGACCAGCTATGACTACCGCTGGGTGATAATGACACCCGCCATTTTTTTCATGATAACAATCGTCGCAAAAACCAAAAAGGCGCATGGCCAATGGCCCAAAATCCCGATCATAATCATCTCGTCATTTTTCATAAGCAGCTGGTCGCTTCCGTTCCTAGATCTTGACGACTCCAACAAAGATCGATTAGCGATTCTAATAAAGCAGGTAGCCGCAAATGTGTGCGTATTTGGAAGCCTCGGTGTATTGCTTCGATTCCTCTGGGCCGATCTGCATTCAGATTGCGACAAGACAAGGAGTAACATGATCGAATCGGGTTCTTAGAATGCACAGTGACGATTTGTTCGTGGAGTCGATTGCTGTCAGTGGAATTCGAAAATCTAACTATCAACCACAACCAAAACTCAGGCGGTGAGACTCCGACTATGGCATAGGCTTTACAGAAAAAATCACCCTTCAGTCTGTTGCAGTGAAATATAGGAGAGCGCCATGTTGAAAGCTTTTTTACTGCTTTTTCTCACGGCATCGAGCAGGTGGACTTCAAGCTGGTGGAACCACGCCCACAGGCGGTAGACGCCCGGACCGAGCACGCGCTTGATACGACGGTTGCGGTAGACGAGGCCGCGCTCGGTATCGCCGATCACGACAGATGCGTTGCCTGCCAATTGCCCGCGAAACGGCCGAGGCCGAGTGGCTTGGAAACCCTCAGACACGGGGCGAAGCCCGTGAGGCACGAGGCCTCGGTGCTGCATTTTCATAGCGATTTTGCAGGCGAATTGAGCGGGATTCGAACCCGCAACCCTTGGATTCCAAGTCCGATGCTTTAACCGTTGAGCTATCTTTTGTAAGGCGCACGGGACTCGAGCCCGCTACCTTCGGATGCAAATTCCGAGGTTCTAACCGGCTCAGCTAGCGCCGCCTTTGTGGAACCCCCTGCAGCCGACCGAGACATACGCCACGGCAGCGCCGCGCCCACCGGACGGGCTTTGGAACCCGTACCGCAACGAAACGGAGAGAGAGGCTCCGCATTGCCGCTTTTTTTTGGAGCGTCAATTCTTGCCAGATTGAAGGCCCTCAGCAGACCGCAGTGCGGCCCGCATGTCTCTTGTGTGTCCTCACGTGATGTGAGCGCTTGAAAGCGAAACGCCCCGGGAATAAGCCCGCGGGCGTTCGCGGCGCCTCGGGGAAATCGGTATGGCCGACCTCTCTGCGCGAGAGATCAGTCGATGGCCGAGGTGTAGTCGGCGCTCGGTTTGAATCGCAAACCGGCTGGCACGCGCGCGCCAGCACCTCGGCCGGCAGGCTTCAGATGCAGGTTGCGTGGGGAGAGATCGATGCGGTTCATGAGAGTGCGTCTGCGGCTGAACTGTGCGGCGGCTGCCGTGAAGTGCTTGGACAGAACGCCTGTCCTTTTCGATGTCAAGGAGAAATTTTTAAGGCAGGGGCGAAGCCTGGGGTTCGGGCAACTTCTGCTGTCGCGAGTTTCGCGCCTGTTCGATGACATTTCGCGTCGAAACCAGTCGCTGCCTGCGTGATGAGACTTGAAACGCTGCTGGTTCAAGATCAATAGAATCCCTGATAGATTGCCGTCGGCTCGCGTTCCCATCTCAATCTATCTCTTGGATCAAGTCTCCCAATGTAAGCGTCCGCCCACGCCACCTAGCGGCGCAGCTGCAGATGTGCTGAATCTCAGCGGTTGATCGCCTGCCAGCCTTCAAGCGGCAGCAGCGTGTCGATATCTCGGTTGAGGGTTGTTGGCAGCCGC